>Ga0209187_1000087_pt1 | contig 206505 bp, 139 predicted proteins | sample BantaG_FD_187430 | JGI IMG/M metagenome (GOLD analysis project Ga0209187, IMG submission 187430) | Marine algal microbial communities from Bantry Bay, Ireland - BantryBay_4 metaG (SPAdes) (version 2) | ecosystem: Host-associated > Algae > Red algae > Unclassified | place: Bantry Bay, Ireland... | reverse complement strand
GCTGGGGATGGGGAGCGGTCGAATGACTGCTCTTGTCGGCTGGTGGGCGGGGGCCGTGGCGTTTGGTTGTTTGCGTCAACGCCGTGGCCGGCGTCGCTGGCGGCCGGAAACGGGTCGTGGGAATGACCCCGGTGGCTGGGGATGGGGAGCGGTCGAATGACTGCTCTTGTTCGCTGATGGGCGGACGGTCGTCTGCACCCGCACGCCCCGAAACGTTCCGCAAGGAAACGCTGCGGTACGCTGGGCGGCATGCATGCGACTGCCCCCGCCCGTTTTGGTCTCGCGATCCTGTTGGCTCTGCTTCCGCTGGGGGTGGGGGCGTGGTGGGCGACGCCCGCGCGGGGCGACGAGGGCGGAGATGCCGTGGGGATCGAGGCGGGCGAGCCGGAGCCCGACGCGGCGCTGGCGGCCGACGTGGTGGTGGCCATCCAATTGGACGCGCTGCGTCGCGCGGCCGACGAGCCGGGTGCCATGGCCACGGTGTTTGCGTTTACCTCGCCCGAAAACCGCGCGATGACCGGCCCGCTGGAACGCTTCGACGCGATGGTCCGGGCCGAGCCGTTTGCGCTGCTGGTGGGGCACCGGGTGGCGGAGGTGCTGGTGCAGGGCGCGGGCGCGCAGGGGGCCAACCCGGCGGAGGGCGGTCCGGTGGGCGCCGAGGGCGAACCGACCGCCTGGGGCGCGGTGGTGCGCGTGCACGCGCCCGACGGCCGGACGGGCGCGTTCTTGTGGACCCTGTCGCGCCAACCCGCCGACGCCGAGCAGCACCCGGGCTGCTGGATGACCGACGGCGTGCAGCCGCTGGCGGACGATCCGCCGGCCGGCGACCGCGAGGACGTGGCGTGAGTGCGGCGGGACCGGTGTCGGGATGGGTGTCGCGTGTGGAGGCCCCGCGATGAGGATGGCCTTGGAATGCTACGCGTCTGTCGCGGTGCTGATGAGCCTCGCCACGCTGATGGTGTACGCCTGGGACAAGCGGCGGGCGCGGCGGAACGGGTGGCGCGTGTCCGAACGCACTCTGCACGGGTTGGAGCTGCTGGGCGGCTGGCCGGGGGGGCTGCTGGCCCGCCGGTGGCTGCGTCACAAGTCGGCGAAGAAATCATTTCGTCGCAAGTCGGCCGCGATCGTTGTGCTTCACCTGCTGGGGCTGGGCGTGGCGTTGGCGTGGGGGTGGCGCGGCGGCTGACGAGCGACGGGGTGGGGGTTGCGTAAGTTTTTACATACGTTAATATGTAAGCAGCGACTTACGGTTTGGTCCGCCATCCGCCATCCAAGGCCCGTGATCCGCAGTCTGACGATCGGCCGGATCACTCGTGGGTGGGGCGAGTCGTTGACGAGCCGTGACGTCCCCGGTGGCCCGCGGCTGGCCAGAGGATCGCCCTACCCGGCAGACCTCGGCACGGACCACGGACCACGGACCACGGACCACGGACCACGGATCACGGATCACGGACCGCCGCCCACGCCCCACATCCTCCCATCCCCGGAGCCCTCCCATGCCCCGTCCCGACCGCCGCGACGCACGACGAGCCGAGCTGATCCCCACCCTGGCCGCGGCCTTCGCGCGGTTGGGGTTTGCCGGTGCCACCACCGCCAGGCTGGCCGAGCAGTGCGGGCTGGCGGAAAACCAGTTGTACCGGCTGTGGCCCAGCAAGAAGGCGATGTTCCTCGCGGTGATCGACCACCTGTACCGCGTGCAGGAAGCGTTCTGGAACCAGCAGCTGGCGGAGGGCGACCCGGCGTCGGCGGTGGGGCGGATCCTGGAGCGCGAGGGCAAGGAGCGTGGCAGCACCGGGCTTCACCGAGTGCTTTTCGCGGGCCTGTCGGCCAGCGACGACCCGGAGATCCGCAGCGAGCTGAGCGCGATGTACCTGCACTTCCACGGGTTTATCAGCGGCCTGCTGAAGCGGCAGCCGGGCGTGGCGGATCCGGATCTGGCGGCCTGGGCGCTGATCGGGCTGGGCACGGTGTCGAACATCGCCCGCGAGCTGGACCTGTTTCCGGTGGCGACTCAGATGAAGCTGATGCGCCGGGTGGGCGGGCCGCTGGCGGGGTTGGGCGAGTAGGCGGGGTGTGCGGGGCCGTTCTGATCCGTATCGATGCCTTCTGAACTTTTCGCGACGTCACTGGGCGCCGCTCCTTTTGTTGATTCCACTGGTGCTCTCATGAGTCAGGCCGATGTCGCGCTGCTGTTTGCGTTTGCTGCGGGGATGCTTTCCGTCATCGGGTTGGCGGTGGGCGCGGTGGGGATCGCCGTGGCCCGGCAGGCCCGTGGGGAGATGGACGCGAATCTGGCCCGTGCGCGGGCCGAGATGGCGCGGCTGCGGGGACGGGTCGATCGGGTCGAGGCGTCGGCCGACCAGCGCGTTCCGGCGGCGCCGTCCGGTTTGGAGCCGGAGTCTGACACGCGGACCGCCGGTGCGGTGCCGGCCCCGTTGCCGCCGATTAAAACCGAGTTTTTGGATCCGCACGCGGTGGCCGAACCTGACGTCGCGGAACCGGTGGCGGATGTGGTGGGGAGCGGCGCCATCGCAAGCGATGAAGCCGCGTCGCACGACCGGACCGAGCCCGATCGGTTGGCGGTCCGGCCCGCGGCCTTGGTGGCGGAGCACGTGGATCCGGTCGCGGACGACGTCGAGCCGGCGGACCCGCTGCCGACGCTTCCATCCCCGCGCGGGCTCGGTCTTGAAGAAGCGCTGGGCGCTAAGGTATTCGTCTGGATCGGCGGGGTGGCGCTGGCCCTCGCCGGCGCATTCCTGGTGAAGTACTCGTGGGAAAACCAGCTGCTGTCGGTGGGCGCGCGGCTGGTGATTGCCGCGGTGTTTGGCCTGGCGCTGGTGGGGGCAGGCAGCTGGCTTCGGGAGCGGTCCGAGCGGGTGGCGGCGGCGCTGGTCGGGGCCGGCGTGGCCGACCTCTACGGCGTGACCTTCGCGGCGTCGAACGTGTACCACTTCCTGGGGCCGGTGACGGGCTTCGTGCTGCTGGCCGCGGTGACGGCGGGTGCGGTGGCGTTGTCGCTGCGGCACGGCCGCTTCGTCGCGCTGCTGGGGCTGGTCGGCGGGTTCTGCACGCCGCTGCTGATTGGCGACGCCCGCGCGGCCGACGGGCCGCTGCTGGGCTACCTGCTGGTGCTGCAGATCGGGCTGGTGGTGGTGACCCGGCAGCGCGGGTGGATCGGGCTCTCCGCGGCCACGCTGGTGGGTTCGATCGGCTGGGGGCTGGTGCAGGCGCTGACCGGGGTGGACGGCGGCGACCGGCTGGTGGCCGGCGTGCTGGGCCTGGGGTCGGCGGCGGTGTTTGTGCTGAACGCGGCGTGGGTGCAGGCCCGCGAGCAGTCCAGCCGGGTGAACGCGGCGACGCGGCGGGCACCGATCTCGCCCTTCGGGCTGGCGGTGTCGGCGTTGAGCGCGGCCGGCGCGCTGCTGGGCATCGTGACGGTGCGCGGCGGCTACGGGCCGCAGGAGCTGGCGATGGTGGGGCTGCTGGGCGCCGGCGCGATCGCGTTGGCGCGGCTGGACCGGCGCTACCTGGCGATCCCGTGGCTGACGCTGGGGCTGAGCGCGGCGATGCTGCTGGGCTCGGTGTGGAGCCGGGGCGCGTCCGTCGAGGAGGTCGGCGGGTTCGCGCGGGTCGTGCTGGCGTTTGCGGTGTTGTACGCGGTGGGGGGCTACGCGGCGTCGTGGGGTGCGCGGCGCGGGCGGCGGGTGTCGGCGGTGTCTTTCGCATCGTTGGCCACCGTCGGCGGCACGCTGATGCTCGCGCTGGGTGCGGCCTTCGTGCCCACGGGCTTGCCACGCGGCGAGGTGCTGTTCGGAGCCGCCGCGGCGGTGTACGCGGCGATGGCACTGGCGCGGGCTCCGCGTCGGCCGCACGCTTACGCCGCGGGGCCGCTGGGGCTGGGCGCCTGGGGCATGCTGACGGCGGCTGTCGTGTGCGTGGTGACGCGATCCGCGGATACCGCGTGGGTGGCACCGGCGTTGGCGTTGGCGGGGGCGGGGGCGGCGTGGTCGACGCGTTGGCCGGGGCTGCGTCACCACGGCCGCTGGGCGGTGGGCTGGTGTGCGGCTCCGCTGCTGCTGGTGCTTCTTCCGTATTCGGGTTGGGTATGGACGCAGCTCGTCGGGTCGGGCGGCGCCGCCGGGGCGGGACGGCTGGCCGCGTGCTACGGGCTGGCGGTGGCGGGCATGGTCGCGGCGGTGGCCGGCCTGCAAAACCGCTGCGATCAACACCGCGCGTGCCGCGACATGCTCGGCGTGCTGGCAACGGCCCTGGCCGCCACCGGCGTGGTGCTGGTGGTCGCGGCGGTGTTCGACCGGCTGGACGCCCCGGCCGCAGACCTGTGGCGGGTCGGCGCGCTGGCCGCGGCACTGGGCGGGGCGGCTGCCACCGCGCACTTCTGGGCGGCCCGGGCTGCGCTGCCGTTCACGCGCGGCGTGTCCGCGGTGCCCGCTCTGGCCGCCGGGGCACTGGCGGGGCTGGGTCTGCCGTGGGCAACGCAGGGTTTGAGCCACGCCGCCGGGTTGGCCTGGCTCTGGCCCGCGCTCGGCGGGGCGGTGGTGGGGCTCTGGGCGTTGGGGTGGCAGCGCCGCGGCGTGCGGGGCGTGGCGGCGGCGCTGCACACGCTGGCCTGGGGCGTGCTGGTTTGGGGCGTGTTTGCCGCGGTGCGGGCGGGCTTCACCGGCCTGGTCGACCCGCCGTGGGTATCCGGCGGCAGCGCGTCCGGACGGGTGGAGGTCGCGGTGCTGACCGCGGTGCTCGCGGTGCTGGCCCCCGGGGCGGTGGCCTTGCGACGGGCGTGGCCGGCGGTCGACCCCGTCGACGCGCTGCGCGGCGGCGGCCGCGTCGTTTTGGCCGTGGCTGCCGTGGTGGGCGCGCTGGGGCTGGGGGTGCTGACCAACCCGCTGCTGACGCGGCCGGGTCTCGACGGGCTGCCGGTGCTTAACGCGGCGCTGCTGGCCTACGGCCTCGCCGCGCTGACGTTGGCCGTGGCGGCGACCGCCGTGCGGCGAACAGTCGCGTGGGGCACCCATTCCGGAGTGCAGCGGGCGGCCTGTGGGGTGGCCGCAGCGCTGGGTGTGCTCGGCGTGGCGGTGTTGATCCGCCACGTCTTCCACCACCCGGACCTGCGGTTGCCGCTGGCCCTTGTGGCGTCAGGCGAACCGTTATCCGAGTCCGCCCGCATCGGCTTCCGCGAATACGGGACTTATGCGCTGGCGCTGCTGGGGGCCGCGTCGGTGGGCACGCTGGCCGGGCCGCGCGGGCGCCGGCTCGCGGGTCCCGCCGCAGTGGCGGGGGTGCTGGTCGCGGCGCTGGGGGCCGGCGGCACCGCCAATCCGCTGCGCTTCGCCGAGGCGGTGGGCGCGGTGCCGGTGCTCAACGCGGTGCTGTGGGTGCTGGTGATGCCCGCGGCCCTGGCGGGCTTCGTGGCGTGGCGGTTGGAGAGGACCCGCCGTCCGCTGGCGGGCACCCTGGCGGGCGGGGCGGTGCTGCTGGCCTTCGGCGGCGTGACGCTGCTGGTGCGGCAGGCCTTCGTGGGTTCGGACCTCACGCTGGCGTCGCAAGGGTTTGGCGCGGCCGAGTGGTACGCCTACTCCGCCGCCTGGCTGGGGCTGGGGGTGGCGCTGCTCGCGGGCGGGGTGCTGTCGGGCCGGGCCAGCCTGCGCTACGGGTCGCTGGCCGTGCTGCTGCTGGCGGTGGGCAAGGTGTTCCTGCTGGACACGCGACACCTCGACGGGCTGCTGAGGGCCGGCAGCTTCCTGGGGCTGGGCGTCACGCTCATGGCGTTGGGCTACGTGTACCAGCGCTTTGTGCTCGGGCGGCGTGGCCCCGCGGCGGAGGAGGCGGCAGAGCGGTTGGAGCAAGCGGTCCCCGACGGCGCACCACCCGTAAACTCCCGGCCATGACGTCTACTTCCGCCGCGCAACCCGCCCGCCCGCCCCTGCGCGTCACCGTCTGGCACGAGCACGTCCACGACGTGACGAAGGACGACGTGAAAGCGCTGTATCCCGACGGCATGCACGCGGCGATGAAGTCCGCCATCGAGGCGTGCTTCGATCCGGCCGCCGGGCGTTACGACACCGTGGAAGTGCGTACCGCGTTGCTGGAAGAGCCCGAGCACGGGCTGACCGACGCGGTGCTGGACGACACCGACGTGCTGACCTGGTGGGGCCACTGCGCGCACGACAAGGTGGACGACGCGGTCGCGCAGAAGGTAATTGACCGCGTGCGGGGCGGCATGGGGCTGGTGGTGCTGCACTCGGGCCACCACAGCAAGCCCTTCCGGGGGCTGATGGGCACCACCGCGAACCTGGCCTGGCGCGTGGGTGCCGAGAAAGAGCGGCTGTGGATCCTGCGCCCCGGCCACCCGCTGGTCAACGGCCTGCCCGGCACGCACATCGACATCCCGGTGGCCGAGATGTACGGCGAGCCCTTCGACGTGCCCGACCCCGACGAGCTGGTGCTGGTCTCGTGGTTCGAGGGCGGCGAGGTCTTCCGCTCGGGCTGCGTGTGGCACCGCGGCGCAGGACGCATCGTCTTCCTGCGGCCCGGTCACGAGACCTACCCGATCTACCACCAGCCCGAGATCCGCCAGCTGCTGGCCAACGCGGTGCAGGTGGCCGCGCCGGTGGCCGCGGCGCAGCGGGGCGGGGTGTACCGGGCGGAATGCCCGCACAGCGAGGTGCCGTGGCGGGCCATTGGCGACTGAGCGGCGGCGACGATTGGCGGGCTGCGGCGCGCTGCGGTGAATGGGCACGTGCGTCGCCCAACGCAAGGCATTTATCGCGAAGTTGAGTGGCGGGCGGTTTCGGTTTGTCCTTGGCGCGCGCAGGACGCCACAGGGCCAAGCGGCAGACCCCAAGTTGACAAGGCAAGCCGGACCCGACGCAGGCGGTTGGGAGAGCCGCGGCGGGCAGTGGGGGCGTTGGCATTGAGAAAGCAGGTCTGGCCACTTGTAACGAACTGACCCGAGGGGCCCGCGCCGAACGCGCTCAACAACGAGCCGGCTCTCCCGCCAGCCTGCGTCCCCGCCGTCTTGCCTTAAACACTTGGTGTCTGTGACGAGGACGTGGGGTGCAGCACGAAGCGTGAAACCCGCCCGAGAAAGCAGTTCACTCAACTTCGCGATAAATGCCTTGCGTTGTGAGACCCAACCCGCGCCACAAAGGCGACCGCAGCTCTCACACCCCGCCGACCGACACCGGCACCGGCTGCGAGCGCACGCGGTGGGTGGGATCGACGACGACGTTCAGCGGGCGGCGCAGACCGTTGGGCCCCTTGGGCGGGATGCCGTCGTTGTCGATGATGCGCTGGATGGCCATGACGCCCTCGATCAGCGTCTCGGGCCGCGGGGGGCAGCCGGGCACGTACACGTCTACGGGGATGAACTGGTCGATGCCCTGCACAGTGGCGTAGGTGTCGAACACGCCGCCGGTGCTGGCGCAGGCGCCCATGCTGATGACCCATTTGGGCTCACACATCTGCTGGTAGATGCGCTGCAGCACCGGCAGCATCTTCACACTGACCCGGCCGGCGACGAGCATGAGGTCGGCCTGGCGGGGGCTGAAGCGCATGACCTCGGCGCCGAAGCGGGCCAGGTCGAACCGGCTGCTGGCGGTGGCCATAAGCTCGATGCCGCAGCAGGCGGTGGCAAAGGGCATGGGCCACACCGACGAGCGGCGTGACCAGTTGATGACCTTCTGCAGCTGCGTGGTCATGACCCCGTCGACGGGGAGTGCGGCTTCGATGCCCATGGGTTGGTGTCCTTTGGAGTCGGCGGGGTGGCTGGAGGATTCTAGCCGGGGCGGGGGGGCGGGGGTGGGGGCAGTTGTAATCCGTGGTGCGTGATCCGTGATCCGAACCTGGCGGCCGGTGCGACCTGCTGCGGCAGGGCGAGGCTCCGGCGAGCCCTGGCGGTCCTTGCGACGCGCGGCTCGCGACTTATTTAAGTTCGGCCATGCGGCCGAATGCTTCGCTTTACCCAAGAACCAGGTTTGCTCGGATCACGGATCACGGATCACCGACGCCCCGGCCGCACTACGTCGGATTCGCGACCGCGACATCCTCCGCCGGCTCGGTCTCGGTTTCGGTTTCCGTCGCCGGCGGCCGGCTCACGGGCAGCAGCACCGAGAAGGTGGCGCCGCGGCCGGAGGACGAGTCGACCTCGATGCGGCCGCCGAGCATCTGGGTGAGGTCGCGGGCGATGGTCAGGCCCAGCCCGGTGCCGCCGTGGGCCTTGGTCACGCCGCGGTCCAGCTGGGTGAACTTGTCGAAGATCCGCGCCTGGTCCTCGGTGTCGATGCCCGGTCCGGTGTCGGTCACCGCGATGCGCAGCCGCGGTCCTCCGGAAAAGGGGACAGGACCCTTTTCTGCCGCAGAAAAGGGTCCTGTCCCCTTTTCCGGAGGTGCCAGCTCGGCCCGCAGGGTCACGCGGCCGCGGGGCGGGGTGAACTTCACGGCGTTGGCCAGGAAGTTGAAGACCACCTGCTGCAGCTTGCCCGGGTCGGTCTCGATCAGCGGCAGCCGCGGGCCCATCAGCACCCGCAGGTCGATGTCTTTCTTCTCGGCCTGAGGCCGGATGAGCGTGATGAGCCCCTCGACGGTGTCGGCGACCGAGATGCGGTCGATACGCAGCTCGACCTTGCCGGCCTCGATCTTGGCCAGGTCCAGCAGGTCATTGACCAGTTCCAGCAGCCGTCGGCTGCTGACAATGATGTTGGCGGTGTAGCGTTTGCGCTTCTCATCGACCGGGCCGGTGCGGTCGGCCAGGGTGTCCTGCAGCACCTCGGCGAACCCGATGATCGAGTTCAGCGGGGTCCGCAGCTCGTGGGTGACGTTGCTGAGGAAGTCGCCCTTGAGCTCGTTGGCCTCGAACAGCGCGACGTTGGACTCGGCCAGATCCATCAGCTTCAGGTCCAGGGTCTGGTTGGCGTTGGCCAGCTCGTCCTGTTTTTCTTTGAGACCGCCCAGCATGGTGTTGAACATGTCCGAGAGCTGCTCGAACTCGTCGCCGGTGTTGATGTCGCTGCGGATCGACAGGTCGCCCTCGCTCACGCGCTCGGCGTAGCCGCGCAGCACCCGCACCGGCGAGAGGATGATGCGGGTGGTGATGTAGTAGAAAACGGCGATGGCGAGCAGGCCGGAAAAGAGCCCCGCCGCGACCAGGGTGACGCGGTTGACGGTCTGCTGCCGCGCGGCCTCGTGGTCGCGCAGCTGAATGAAGAGCACCCGCCGCAGCGGGTCGGCCACGCCGGCGGGGGTGAGCCCGGCGTTGAAGGCTGACTGCAGGCGGGCGAGATCCGACCCGCGGACCGCGCGGGCGTAGCGGTAGTAGGTGCGGCCGCCGGCGTCCCGGGTGCTGTCGAAACGCTCGGTTTCGGTGGCGACGCTCTCGAAGCGCTCGATCGCGTCGGCCAGGAAGGGGTTTTCTTTGGCCTGGGCCAGGAACTCGTCTTCGTGGATGAGCGAGAGCACGACGCCGGTTTCGGCCGGCGGCGGGTCGGGCTCATCGACCAGGCGGATGGGCGCCCCGAAGGTGATCTGCCCGCTCAGCCACATCTCGGCCAGATCCTGCGCGCGCCGTTCGGGCCCGCGATCCACCAGCGCCTGCATCCGCAGCGCCACCACCGTCAGCGCGGCGGTCATGACCAGCAGCACGGCCAGGCCGAACAGCAGCTGGCACTTGTTGGCGAGACTGATGCGGATGCCTTTGAGCATGGCGAGCAAGTTCGAAGTTCGAAGCGCGAAGTTCGAAGTTTAAGGCAAGCGGGTCAAACACCCTCATGGAGCCCGCGAGGCACCTCGCACCGCCGGCTTCTTACTTCGCACTTCAAGCTTCGAACTTCGTACTTTCAGCTCACCCCGGCGGAAGATCCGCCGCATCCACCCCTCCGCCACCGCTGTCGGCGGTCGCCGCCGCCCGACCCATCGCGACCTTGCGGAAGGGGCTGGCGTTGCCGCGACGCATGGCGATGATGCCGGTGCGGGCGAGTTCGATGATGCCGTAGGGCTCGATGAGCTGCAGGAAGGCCTCGAGCTTCTCTTCGCTGCCGGCGACCTCGATCATGATCTGGTCGGTGGCCACGTCGACCACGCGGGCGCGGAAGAGCTGGGCGAGCGAGGCGATCTCTTCGCGCTTGTCCGCGTCACCGGCGGAGCCTTTGCTGGAGACCTGCACGAGCATGAGGTCGCGCTCGACGTAGGCGGCGTCCTGGTAGTCGACGACCTTGACCACGGGCACCAGCTTCTGCAGCTGCTTGCGGACCTGCTCGAGCACGGCCGAGTCGCCGGTGACGACGATGGTCATGCGCGAGAGCTCGGGGTTCTCGGTGCGGCCGACCACCAGAGAGTCGATGTTGAAGCCGCGGGCGGCGAACATGCCCGCGACGTGGGCCAGCACGCCGGGCTCGTTGGTGACCAGGGCCGCGATGACGTGCCGCATCACCAGTTCTTGGGGGTGGTTTTCGTTCATGGGGCGACCAGCATACGGGCGGAGCGGGCGGGGGGCGGGAGGGTCACGGGCCGGCCCGGCGGCGGGGCCCCGCCGGCGACGGGTGCAGAAGAAGCCCGGGCCGTCGGGGTGTTGCGGGGCCGGCCGCCAGCGGTCTGGGGAAAACGTGTGAACAAGCCTCGCTTTTGGTCTCGCCGCGGTGAACGTACCCCGGGATCCGCGGACTGCGCACCCCAATTCAGGCGACGGAAGTGCAGAATAAATCGGCGATATTAAAGTTTAAGAAACTAAAAGGCAATGACTTGCATTGCTTTTTTTCGGGTGTGCATCGACGCCCACCCTTCGGCGAGCGGGGGCTCGACCGCGGCCCGTGCTCCGCCACGACGGCGGCTGGGGCGGGTGGAAAACCTCGCCGCAGCGTCCGGGCTTAACCCGCCTTTAACAAGCTTCTTAAGGGAGTTTCCGCATCCTTCGGAGGAAACACCGGGGCTTGGCGAGCGGGTCAGTAGATCCGTCGCAGGTCGCCGAAGTTCGGGACGATCTGCTGGCCGTCGCCTGCGAAGGGGTAGGGCGCAGGCCAGTACACGAAGAAGGCCCGCCCCACGAGCATGCGCCGCGGCACGAAGTGCGCGTAGTCCGGCACGCGTCCGTGCGGGCCCGTGTGCGGGTAGGCGTCGGGTCCTCCGGGGTAGGCACGCGACTCGAGCCAGGGCTCGACCGAATCCCAGAAGCGCGCATCGTTGCTGATCGGGCCGTTGTCGCCCAGCACGAAATAGCGGTCGGTGGGCAGGCTCAGCGGTGCGGTCTCGCGAAGATCGCCGCGGAAGTCGCGGTAGATAGCACCCAGCGGTGCGCGCTCGCCGCTGCTCTCGAGCCGGCTGGTGTAGTAGAGGTCGCGGTCCAGCTGCACGTCGTGCACCACGGCCGCGCCGCCGGCCACGTCGATGCGCAGCGCGGGACGCTCGGGGGGCGCCGGGCGTTCGCGGGTCTGCTTCAGGGGCAGATCGAAGGGGTGGCGGATGATCAGCTCGCCGTCGCGCCACACGAGGGCTTCGGCGTCCACGAACCACAGCTCCAGCCGCACGGGCCGACCAGGATCGCGGCCGTGCCCCGGCGCCTCGGCGAGCAGCTCGGTGGTGCCGCCGGGCACGTTGCGGGTCAGCCGCACGGCGCCACGGGGGTCCACCTGGGCGCTCAGCGCCCGCGGGGTCGCGTTGGGCGTGGGGTCCAGCCGGGCATGCGTGGTGAGGGTCATCGACACGAGCGCGTCAGGTGGGGCGTCCGGCGTCGTTCCGGGCTGCAGGGTGGCGGCCAGGCGCACGTCCTCGATCGGCTGGCCGCGCACCAGGCCATCTCGGGTCAGCGTCATGTTGTAAGGGTGATACAGCCCCGGGTCGGGGTAGACCGACCAGTCGAAGGTGAGGCTTCCGTGGGGGTCGACGCCGCCCCCCGCCCCGCCGGGGGTGAAGGCGTAGCCCGGCGTGCCGCGGGTGGACCATTGAGCCGCGCGCTCGGGCGTCCAGGGGTTCCGCCAGGCAGAGCTGCGGACCGAGCGTTCGCCGTCGTCGGCCACCCCGTTGTCGAGCGGGCGGTAGCGGCTGTGATAGACCGGACGCCAGACCGCACGCTGGATCTTCTCCCACCGCGGGTTGGCCGCGGGGTCGGTCTTGCGGGCAATCTGCCAGGGCTCCGCGTCGTCGGGTTCGTCGCCGGCCCCGCCGCCGTGGTGACCGTGTGCCCGCACATACACGTTGCCCTCAAACAGGGTGAGGTCCTCTTGCGGCAGGCCCACCAGCCGCTTGATGTAGTTGGCAGTCGGCCCCGGGCTCTGGTCTTCGCGGTTGACCGCCTGGGGGTTGCGGAACACGATCACGTCCCACCGGCGCGGAGCGACCACGTCGTAGAGATACTTCTGCACCAGCAGGCGGTCGCCCGCGCGGGTGGGCGTGCCCCGTGGCACGGTCACCCGGTAGAAGCACATGGGGCAGGCGGCCTGCACCGTGCGCCGAAGGTTCGACACGCCCGACTCGTCGAAGTCGAAGCCGTAGCCGCACTGGGGGCACTGGGTGCGGATGTGCTGCCCCAGCAGGGTGGGCGCCATCGAGCCGGTGGGGATCACGAACGCCTCCATGACGAAGGCGCGGAAGATGAAGGTGAGGATGAAGGCGATGACCACCGACTCGAGAGTCTCTTTGATCGACTCGTCGGTGGAGCGCCGCAGGCGGCGGTCGCGCTTGGGGCGGGCGGGCGGCTTGACCGCGACCGCGGAACCGCCGGCCGACGCGGTCGCGCCGGTCGGGTCGGTCTCGGCGGACTCATCGGCCGTGCCGGGGGGCGGGGGTGGCGGGAGGGGGTCGGGCAAGGGGCGCGAGAGCGGGGAGGGCGGCTCGGGTGAGGGCAGACGAGGGACGCGGGGCGGTGGTCGCGGCGACGATCCGCGGGAGCGGGCGGCCCCGCACCTCCCTGATCGTCCGCCGCGGCGCCAAAGGGTTATCCTAAGCCCCCACGGCGCGGACGGTTTCCACCCCGCGGCCTTGCCGCACCGCGACCGTTCGATCGTCTGCTCCCCCGTTGGTTCGCCACCCCGTTTGTTCCCCACCCCCGTCCCGCCCCGCGAGTGCCCATGCTCAGCGCCCAGTTCTTCGTCAGCCTCGTGGTCATCGGCGTCGTCGTGCACACGATGCTGGGGGCCACGGCCTACCTCATCTTCCTGGAACGTAAGGTCGCCTCGTGGGCCCAGGACCGCATCGGCCCCAACCGCACCAATCTGTCGTTCGGGCTCGACGATCTGTGGCAGAAGCTCGGCATCGACGGCTGGTTCGAGGGCCGCAAGCACTTCGGACTGGGCCAGGCGCTCGCCGATGGCATCAAGCTGCTCGTGAAAGAGGACTACACCCCGCCGCGGGTCGACAAAGCTCTTTTCATTGCGGCGCCGGCGTTGGCGGTGATCCCCGCACTCATCGGCTGGGCGGTCATTCCCTGGGGCGGGTTGTGGGAGTTCCCGGGCCTGGTCGCCTGGAACTGGGTCCCTTTCGTGGGCGGAGAACGGCTGGTCGAGGCGGGCCGCGTCAGCGTCGCCGTGCTGCCGATCCAGGTCGGGCTCATTTACATTCTCGCCGTCAGCTCGCTGGCGGTCTACGGCATCGTGCTGGGGGCCTACGCCAGCAACAACAAGTACTCGTTTTTGGGCGGTCTGCGGGCCACCGCCCAGATGGTCAGCTACGAGATCCCGATGGGCCTGTGCGTGCTCATCATGATCCTGACCTTCTCGGGCACCGTGGATGTGGGCCTGATGATCAACCTCCAGGCCGGCCCGATGTCCGAGGGCGTCTGGGGCATCTTTATCCATCCGCTGCTGGCGGTGATCTTCTTCATCTGCGTTCTGGCCGAGTGCAACCGCGCCCCGTTCGACCTGGCAGAGAGCGAGCAGGAGCTGGTGGGCGGCTTCCACACCGAGTACAGCAGCATGAAGTGGGCGCTGTTCTTCCTGGCCGAGTACATGCACATGATCGCGGGCAGCGCCTTCTTCTGCGTCATGTTCCTGGGCGGGTGGGACCTGTTGCCGTTCATCGAAACGGATGTGCTGCCCCGCGTGATTGGTGCCGTGGACGCCGACGGCAACGCCACGGGAAGCCTGCTCGGCGGGCTGCTGGCGGTGTTGTTCAAGTTCGGTACCTTTGCCGCCAAGGTCACGCTGCTGCTTTTCGCCATGATGTGGATCCGCTGGACGCTGCCGCGGTTCCGCTTCGACCAGCTGATGAAGCTGGCCTGGCGCGGCCTCATCCCGATCATGCTCGTGATGCTGCTGCTCAGCACGCTGGTCATCCACTTCGCCCCCGGCGGCATGCCGCGGGTGGGCCTGCTGGTGGTGAACGTCGCGGTGTTCATCGGGGCCATGCTCCTCGGGCCCAAGCTGCCGAGCGGCCCGGCGGTCAACCGCCGCGTGCCGCTGGAAGGCTCGCGCTACAGCCCGGCGTGACGGTTCGGCGGAGATCCGTTGGGGTGGGGCGTGGCGGCGAAGCGCACGGGTCGCCGAGGGATGGACCCCATCACTCAAACTGCTCCTCTCTTCCAAGTTTTCTCACTTTTCACTTTCCATATTTTTCGAAGGAAACCGCCATGGCCGAAGACACCCACGACCAGACCTACAGCTCATCCACCCCCACCGCCGGCCAGGCCGCCGACGGGGCCCAGCGCCAGGTGCGGGTGCAGTTCAACGAGGTCAACCTCAGCACGCTGTACGCCAACGCCTTCCGCAGCAGCGTGGGCAGCAACGAGCTGTTCCTCGACCTGGGCATCAACCACTTCACCGGTGATCAGCCCGCGGCCGAGGGCAGCGACGACAAAGTCGGCACCTTCCGCTTCGACGTGAGCCACCGCGTGGTGCTGAACTTCCAGACCGCCAAGCAGCTGGCCCAGCACCTGACCCAGGTGGTGGCCGACCTGGAGAAGCGCGCCGCCAAGTCCTGAGAACGGTCGGCGGAAACGCCCCCCTCGGCGGGGGGGGAGCGGCGGCGAAGCGCCGCCGCTCCCCGCCCGCCGAGGGGGCGCCACAGCACGAGCCGCTCAGGATTGAAGCGCGACATGGGCGGGGCGTGGGCGTCCCCCGGTTTCGACGGGGTCGTTCCGCTGGAGCAGTACGTATTTCGTTTCATATTGACGTGGCGTGGGTTTCCCAAGTGCTTGGCGGTCGGCAAGATTCCGGCGTCACCCCGCGTTCACACGAAATCGTTTTCGTAGTAAGAGCCCGACTCGCGAGCCCGGGCCATGCCCATCGCGACCGGTGGGGCTCGACGGATCGCCATACGCACCTTCCTTCGGCGAGTCGTCGCACGCGTCTGGCCGAGAAGTTTTGCGTTTCGACCGGATTTTCTTGCCGTGCCGCCCACGTGGGGTCTGTTCAGGCATCGCCCGTCGTGGAGCCCACCCGACGCGAGGCGGCCCGTGCGGTCCCGGGGAAAGCCCACCCATGAACAGATCGGACACCCCGCAGCTTCCCGTCGACACCGCGATCCTGGTCGTGCTGATGGCGTGCACGCGGTACGACGGCCACGTGGCCGAGGCCGAAACCCGCAAGCTGCGCAGCATCCTGCTGTGGAGCCCGATCTTCGCGGGCAACACGACCGAAGAAGACGACCAGCTGCTCGCGGCGGCCGGGGACATTCTGAGCCGCACGGATCTCAACCACGCCGTCGACCTCGCCGTGGCCTCCCTGCCCGCCCCCCTCAAAACCACCGCTCTGTGCTTCTCCTTCGACATGGTCTACGCCGACGGCCACGTGGACGACGCCGAAAAAGAGTTTCTGCTGGTGCTCGCCAAGAAGATGCAGGTGCCCGCCAGCATCGTGGAAGCGATCGACCTGGTCACCGTTGCGCGACACGCCCCCGGCTGAGGGCTGGGGCGCGTGGGCCGACGCCCGCGGGGGAAGCCGGGCGGCCTGGCCGGCACACTTCTGGCCGGGTTCGAGTTCTGGGAAAGTTCCCATTTCCCGGGGGGGGCGGTGGCGATCCAGTGGCCTCCCGTGTGGTGAAAGGGGTCGAGCTCACGCACATCCACCGCCGAGACTTCGGGTCACCTGATGGCGGGTGGGGGCCGGTGGAATCGCCCGGCCCACCCTCTTGGATAAAAACCTAACGGACGCCTTGACACCCCCCGAACATACGCTATCGTACGCAAACCTAACACCGCGGCGATGTGCCGCGGCCGCACCTGCGACCTCCCCGGCAACTCAGTCCCAATCCTCAGACCCCCTCCGGAAGGATCCTTACCATGGTCACCGCCGCTCCCAGCAAGCTCAACGGCACCTCCGCTTCCACCAAAAAAGCCCCGTCAAGAAAGTCTCCCATGGCCCGCAGCAAAGCCGCCTCCAAGCCCAGCAAGCTCACCGAACCCGATTCCAACCGCACCAAGGCCCTGGATTCGGCCCTGGGCCAGATCGAGCGGGCCTTCGGTAAGGGCAGCATCATGCGGCTGGACGACGACCCGTCGAACATCGCCGAGGGCATCTCGACCGGGGCCATCAGCATCGACCTGGCCCTGGGCGGCCGCGGCATCCCGCAGGGCCGGGTGATCGAGATCTATGGCCCCGAGTCGTCGGGCAAGACGACCCTCACGCTCCACACCATCGCCAACGTGCAGAAGAAGGGCGGCGTGGCCGCGTTCATCGACGCCGAGCACGCGCTGGACCCCAGCTGGGCCCGCCGCCTGGGCGTGAACCTGGAAGAACTGCTGGTCAGCCAGCCTGACACCGGCGAGCAGGGCCTCGAGATCTGCGAGCTGCTGGTCCGCAGCAACGCGGTGGACCTGATTGTCGTTGACTCGGTCGCCGCGCTTATCCCCCGGGCCGAGATTGAGGGCGAAATGGGGGACAGTCACGTGGGCCTGCAGGCCCGGCTCATGAGTCAGGCCCTGCGCAAGCTGACCGGGGCCATCAACCGCAGCAAGTGCACGGTGGTCTTCATCAACCAGATCCGCGAGAAGATCGGCGTGATGTTCGGCAGCCCCGAAACCACGCCCGGCGGGCGGGCGCTGAAGTTCTACGCCTCGGTGCGGATCGATATCCGCCGCATCGGCAGCATCAAAGAGGGCGACAAGGCCGTGGGCAACCGCACCCGCGTTCGCGTGGTCAAGAACAAGATCGCTCCGCCGTTTCGCCAGGCCGAGTTCGACATCATGTTCGACGAGGGCATCAGCGCCAGCGGCGACTTGATCGACCTGGCCGTCGAAGAGAACGTGGTGCAGAAGAGCGGCGCGTGGTTCAGCTTCGGCGAGATCCGCCTGGGCCAGGGCCGCGAGAACTCCAAGGCCTTTATCCGCGAAAACCGCGACGTGTTCGACGAGATCCGCACCCTGGTGCTGGAGGCCAAGGGCGTGGGGCCGGCCAAGCCAGAGAGTGAGCTGGACGACCTGGACATCGCCGATGGGCTGGGTGGCAACGGTGACGGCGGCAGCGATGGCGACGGGAGCGACGACGCGTAGCCCGCGAGATCGGTGAGAGCAGGGCGGGCTGGAGAAGCACCGGCTCGCCCTGGATTGCCGGTCGCCTGGCCGACTCGTTTCGATATCCCCACCTTCTTCCTGAAACCCCGGCTCTGCCTCGCGGTCGTTCTCGCTCACGCGGGACCCCCGCCAGCTGAGGAGCCGGGGTTTTCGTGTGGTTCGCAGCCGACGGTTTCGGCCGTTCTACTTCGTGTTCGGGTTGCATCTCGATCGACAGTGCGGCCAGACATATCGGCGAACGACTCGGTTGGGAGGGCGAGGCTCGGCAGGAGCCTCGCCCTACCAGAGAACCCCCCCCCCACGAAGAGGTTCGGATGCCTTGCTCGGTGCCCGCATCCGGACTCCGTGCGCGAAACGGTAGAACGATTTGGTCGTGGCCCCACCCCGATCGAGTTCATGGCAGGGGCCACCAACTCGTGAGCGCAGCGAACCAACCCGCCTTACCTGCCCGGGTCGACCTGCGACCGACAACTCCAAGTCATTTGGCTCGCTGCGCTCGCAAGTTGAGCGAGCGGTGCAATCGAGGACGAAATCGGCGCCATCCGGTTCCCACCCACGGTAGCGATTCGCCGCTGTGAAGCGTGCCGGGGTGGGGCGGGCGCAGGCTCGGCGGAGCCCGCCCCGCCCCGGCACGCGTTTCCGCCGAAACGCGACCCCGTCAGCCGGCCTCGAAGAAGCGGTTGCCGGTGCCCCCCGGCCCGACCTTGACCCGGATCGGCCCGCCGCAACGCGGGCAAGCTCCCACGTATTCGGTGGCGTCGGGGTGGCGGTAAACGCGGCTGTAGGTCGAACAGCAGCGCCAGCGCACCGCCAGCCAAGGCCGGGGCGCGGGGCTCGAGGCGGATTCGACCGGCGTCGCAGCAGCCGGACGGGCGGCGGAGCTCAGGTCAAGGTGGTAGTCGGGGCGGTGAGGCACGGGGCCTCCATCGGCCGGGGGCGGCCCGGGCCCGCAACCGCGCCTAAACAACGTTCGTTCAGGCCGGGTTGCGTCTACCATCGGGCACCGGGACCCACCGTCCTGCCGCGCCATGCCCACCGTCAGCCACTCAAGCCGGTTCAACTTCTCGACCCGCCGCCGCCAGGCGAGGATCCAGCACCTGCTTGCGCAGGGCCTGACGGCGGGGCTGCTGGCGCTGGCCTTTCCGCAGCCGGGCTGGAGCCTGCTGGCCTGGGTGGCCCTGGTGCCCGCGGGCATCGCGGCGGTCCGCACCCGCAGCTGGCGGCGGCTGTTTTTCACCGCGGCGCTGGTCTCGGCGGTGTGGTGGGGCCTGATGCTGCGGTGGATGTGGCCGGTCACCGGCCCCGGGGTGGGCGTGCTGGCGGTGTACCTGGGGCTGAACGTGGGCCTGGCCCTGCTGGCCGCCGGCGCGCTGGTGCAGAAGCTGCGCTGGCCGATGGTCGCGGCCCTGCCCCTGTGCTGGGTCGCGATCGAGGCGTTGCGGTCGGTAGCGCCCGCGGGCGGCTTCGCCTGGTTCACCCTGGCCCACAGCCAGGCGGCGTGGGCCGACGGGTCGGTGGGGCGGGTGGCCCAGACCGCCGACCTTTTCGGTCAACACACCGTGGGGCTGGTGGTGGCGGTGGTTAACGGGGCCCTGATCGACCTGGCCACGCGCCGCTCGGCCACGGCACGCCTCTCGCTTGGCGCGGCCGGACTGCTGCTGGCCGTGGCGCTGGGCTACGGTCAGTGGCGCCTTACCCAGGCCACGGGCACGACCGGGCCGGGGCCGGTGGTCGCGGTGGTGCAGACCTCGGTGCCGCACAGCAACAAGCTCTACCCCACGGTTGAGGGCATGACGACCGACTTCAACGACCTGGTGGCGCTGCACGGCGAGGCGGTCGCCGAAATCGGCGAACGGTTCGGTCCCGACGCCGCGGCCCGTGCCGCGGTGGTCTGGCCCGAAACGGTGGTGCCCGCGCCGCTGAACCCCGCCGCGCGGGCGGCGCTGCGGGCCGACGCCGCGGATCTGACGCAGACCGAGGGCTTCCGCGCCTACCACGGGCTGCGGTCGCAGATGGCCGAGCTGGTGCCGCAGATCGTGGCCAGTGGCGGCGTGCGGACTTTCGTGGGCGCGTCCTTTCGGGGCGCGGACGGCAGGCCACGCCACAACGCCGTCTATGCGCTGGACGCCGGCGGCGCCTACGCCGCGGCGCCCTACTTCAAGCAGCACCTGGTGCCGGTGGGCGAGTACGTCCCGGGCCCGGGTTTCGTCAAGGGTCTGGTGTTGAAGCTCAGCCCCTACGGCGAGGATCACGACTACACCATCGACCCGGGGACCGAGCCGGTGGTGTTCGATCTGCCTGGGCCGGACGGCCGCACGCTGCGGGCCGCGACGCCGATCTGCTACGAAGACGCGGTGGCCGGCGTGTGCCGCGACATGGTGTACGGCGGCGAACGCGGCCACGGCGACGCCCCCAAACGTGTCGACCTGCTGCTGAATCTGACCAACGACGGCTGGTACCCCGGGCTGGGCCAGCGCCGCCAGCAGCTGGGCCTGGCCACGCTGCGCTGCATCGAGAACCGCGTGCCCATGGCCCGGAGTGTGAACACCGGCATCAGCGGGTTCATCGACAGCAGCGGCCGGCCCCACGGCCTGCTGGAAAGTTACGACCCGGCCGCGGCCGCCTGCACGTCGGGTGTCAGCGTGGCCGAGCTGGCCACCGACTCGCGGGTCAGCCCCTACGGCCGCATCGGCGGCTGGCCGTGGGTGCTGTTCGTGCTGGGCGCGATCGGCGCGGGAACGTTCGCGGGGCTGTTCGGGCGGCCGCTCGCGCGGCACCGGATTGCTTGATCGCTTGCCGCGGTGGGCGCGGAGTGCCTCGGCGTCCGCGTTGCTTCGGCGCGCTGCGGGCGAGGGTATGGGGTATGGGTCTTGGGGTATAGAAAACGCAAGCGGATCGACGTGGTTTCCAGGGAGGGCGAACCTTCCGGTGAGCCGGCGTCGCGTGGGACCCGGCTCACCGGAAGGTTCGCCCTCCCGATAGCGCCGGTACCCGCGTCAGCGTTCCGACCAGACCCCAAGACTCAATCCCATACCCTCGCCGGCACTCTCTGCGACCCCGCCAACCTCGCGCACGCGCGCCACCAACGACTCACTTCGCCTCAAACCAGTCCTTGCCAACCCCCGGATCGACCCGAAGCGGCACGCGCAGCTCCATCGCGTTCTGCATCTCCTCCACCAGCACCGCCGACACCGCTTCGGCGTCGGCCTCCGGACACTCCAGAACCAGCTCGTCGTGGATCTGCAGCAGCATCTTGATGGGCACGGCGTCGCGGGCGTGCATGGCGTCGCGTTCGATCCGCCGGTGCAGGTTCACCATCGCCAGCTTGATGAGGTCCGCGGCCGAGCCCTGCACGACACTGTTGATCGCCAGCCGCTCGCCCAGGGCCCGCTGGTTGGGGTTTTTGCTCTGCACCTGGTCGATGGCGCGGCGTCGTCCCAGAATCGTGGTCACATAGCCGTCGGCGGTGGCCTTCTCCACGCAGGCTTCCATGAAGCGGTCGATGCCGGGGTAGCCGGCCTTGTACTCGTCGATCAGCGTCTGCGCTTCTTTCTGACTCATCCCGTCGATGCGCCGGGCCAGGCCGAAGGCGGTGACGCCGTAGATGATGCCGAAGTTGATGGTCTTCGCGTGGTTCCGCTGGTCTTTCGTCACCTCGTCCAGCGGCACGCCGTAGACATGGGCGCCGACCGCGGTGTGGATGTCCAGGTCGCGCCGGAAGGCGTCGATCAACGCGGCGTCCTGCGAAAGGTGCGCGAGCACCCGCAGCTCGATCTGCGAGTAGTCGGCGCTCACCAGCACGTGGCCGGGCGCGGCGACGAAGGCCTTGCGGATCTGCCGGCCCACCTCGGTGCGGATGGGGATGTTCTGCAGGTTGGGGTTACTCGAACTCAGCCGGCCGGTGGCGGCGCCGGTCTGGTGGAAGCTGGCGTGCACGCGGCCGTCGGCGGGGCGGACGGCGTCTTTGAGCGCCACCAGGTACGTGCTGACCAGCTTGGTCAGCGTGCGGTATTCAACGATGAGTTTCGGCAGCGGGCGGGCGTGATCGGGCACGTCCAGCAGCTCGCCGTCGGGCAACCCGGCCAGGGTGTCCAGCACCTCGGCGTCGGTGCTGTAGCCGGTCTTGGTCTTGCGCTGCACGGGGAACTTCAGCACGTTGAACAGCAGCTCGCCCAGCTGCTTGGGGCTGTCGGGGTTGAACGGCGGGGCGGCCTCTTCGGTCAGGCCTTCCGTGGGCTCGTCGGAGGCGGCGTCGAGCGGCTGGGGCCGGGCCACCGCCAGGATCTGCTCGCGCAGACCGTCGATCTGCGTCTGCAACCCCTCCCGCTGGCGGTCCAGCTCGTCGGGGTTCACCACGATGCCGTGGTCTTCCATCGTCGAGAGCACCTCGACCAGCGGCATCTCCACGTCGTTGGCCAGGGCCGTCATCCCCATCGACTCCAGCCGCGGGGCGAGCACGGCGTGCAGGCGCAGCGTCACGTCCGCGTCCTCGGCCGCGTAGGCGGTGATGAGCCGCAGCGGGATCTGGTCCATGGTCTTCTGCGGCGGGTCCGCCTTCTTCCGGGGTTTGTCCCCGATCAGAGCGTTGATGGGTACGGTGGTGCGGCCCAGCTCGGCCAAGGCCAGGTGGTCCATCTTCAGCCCCGGCGCGCCGCACAGAAACGCGGCGACCATCGTGTCGAAGGCCATACCCCGCATGGTGACGCCGGCGTGCTTGAGCACCAGCCAGTCGTATTTGAGGTTGTGGCCGACCTTGTCAATGGCCGCGTCTTCCAGCACGCCGCGTAGCGCGTCGAGCACCGCATCGGGCGTCAGGTGCGCGTCGGGCTCGGGCGAGCGCATCGGCACGTAGACCGCCTCGCCCGCCGTCCACGCCAGGCAGATGCCGCACAGCTCGGCGGTGGCGCCCAGGCCGATCGTCTCGGTGTCGACGGCGATGAGCGTTTGCTTCTTGAGCGTTGCGACGAGCTTCTTCAGTTCGGCCGCCGTGGTCACGGCCCGGTAGTCGCCTTCGATCGATTCCAGCCACGCGTCGGGCGCCGCCGGCTCGTCCGCACCGCTCTGGTCGAACAGCCCGCCTGCGCCGGCCTCCGGCCCCCGGCCGACGGGCTTCTGTCGGGGCGGTTCGGGGTCGGCGGCGGCCGCCGACCCCGAACCGCCCCGACAGAGTGCCTTGAGGTCGCTGCGGTGGCGGTTGAAGCCCAGGCGTTCGAAAATCGTATCCAACGCCTCGGCGTCGATGCGGTCGGGGCTGACGGCCGCGTCGTCCAGCGTCAACGCCACGTCGCAGTCGGTCTTCAGCGTCACCAGTCGCCGGGTCAGCTCAAGCGTGCCGTCGGCCACCGCGGCGTCGAGGTTTTCCTTCTGCTTGCCCTTGAGCTGGTCCAGATTCTTCACCAGCTCGGCCACGCTGCCGAAGCGCTCGATCAGCGTCTTCGCGGTCTTGGGTCCGATGCCTTTCACCCCGGGGATGTTGTCGGTGCTGTCGCCGATCAGCGTCTGGTAGTCGATGACCTGCTGCGGCGTGATGCCGCGTTTTTCGAGCAGCCCGGCGGGGTCCATCTCGACGTCGGTGTGCGCGTCGAACAGCGTGATGCGGTTCGAAAGCACCTGCTCCAGGTCCTTGTCTTTGGCGACCAGCCGCACCTTCAGGTCCGGGTGCTCGTCGGTCAGCCGCTGGGCCAGGGTGACCATCAGGTCGTCGGCCTCGTCGCCCGGCACCCCCAGCACCGGGATGCCAAACAGCCTTGCGGTCTCCAGCATGGTGGGGATCTGCGGCTTGAAGTCCTCGGGCGGATCGCTTCGGGTGCCCTTGTACTCGGGGTAGAACGCATGGCGAAAGGTGTCGCCCGGGCTGTCGATCGCCATGGCGACGTACTTGGGGCGGTACTGCGAGAACAGTTTCAGCAGCAGGCCGGTGAAGGCGAAGGTGGCGTTGGTCGGCTCGCCGGTGACCGGGCTGGTCATGCCCCCGCGGATGGCGTGGTAAGCCCGGAACATCTGGGCGTGGCCGTCGATGAGGTAGAGGGTGGGGACGGTGGCGTCGGGGTGGTCGTCGGCGGGAGCGGTGGGCATGGGGGGAGTTTACGGGGCTGTGGAGACGCCACGGAGGCGAGTTGCTTCTCAACGGGCGTCCCAGAAATGGGGGCTGCGGTGAGCGTCTGCGCTTGGGGCAGACGCGGCCAACCGGTAGGCTGGGGCGATGAACTTTCGAACCTGCTCTACGCTGTGTCGTTTCAACGCCCGAGTCGCCGCATGTCATTGGGCGATCGCGCTCGCGGCCTCGGGGTTTTTCGTGTCTTCTGCATCGGTGGCCCAGGGCGTTGACGAACCGGATACCGCGAATGCCTGGGCCGCGACCGTCCAGCGGGCGTCGGCAGAAAACGAATCACTGGTTGGGCGGGTGGTGAACGCAGACGGCCAGCCGCTGGCCGGCGTGGACGTGGTCCAGTATTCCGGTCGGCCGTGGCTGACGCTGAAGAACGGGAAGCTCACTCGCAACGGCGGCGCCCTCACCACCGGGATGAAGACCGATGCGGATGGTTCGTTCCCCTTCGATCCCACGGACTCGGGGTCGGTGGTGGTGGCGATGAGCCCGGAGGGGTATGTCGAGATGGATGAGGCGGCGCTAATGGCAGCCCAAGGGGTGGTCCGGCTGCGGCCGTGGGCGGCCATCGAGGGGGTGCTTTACGACGGCGCGGCGCCCGCCACCGGCGGGTCGGTGATGATGATGAGTCACCGGCCCCAGCGCGCCGGGGATCCTTCGGTGTTCTGCTACGACGAGTTGACCTGTGACGCGAACGGCGTCTTTCGTGCCGAGCATGTTCCCGCCGGAGGAATCTCACTGGGGCGAAAGGTCGCGCTGGGAGACGGTGTCCGGGTCGATGCGTTTTCCGTTCAGCACGTCATGGCCGCCGGCGAGACGTTCCGGGTTCAGATCGGCGGTTCCGGGCGGCCGGTGAGCGGCCGGCTGGCCTGGCCCGACGCGGACGATGACCGGCCGCTGCATGTAGGCCATCACTGGGTCACGGACTACCGCGACCCGGCTGCGGCCATTGCGCTGCGGGATGAACTGCTTCCGGACTTCGCGGACTGGTCCCCCGAACAGAAGCAGGCGTTCTTCGACTCGGATGAAGGGATAACGTTTAGGGAAGAGATCGATCGCCGCCTGGGCAACGATGAACAAGCGCGGGTTCAAGTGAGGTTTCCGGTCCAGCCGGACGGGATCTTTTTGACGGAGGGGTTGCGGCCGGGCACCTACGAAATGAAGGTGCTGGTTCAGCCGCCCCCCGACGGCGAACGGATTCCGCCGGGCCCGCCGATCGCCCGCCATGAAGTGCGGTTCACGGTTCCGCCGCTGCCCGAGGGCGAGGTCTACGTTGCCGAGCCGCTGGATCTGGGCGTGCTGACGCTGATGCCGATTCCGCCGGGGTAAGGGGGCGCCTGGTGTTGGCAGGGCGAAGAACTTGTTGGGGACGGCATGGGAGGTTCCGGGACGCTTGTCGACCGAGCCGGCGAAAGACACCCCCGCGAGCTGGATTTTTCAGAGCGTCCGCATTCAGGACGCCCGGGCGCCCGCCGGGATAAGCTGGTGGGTTCTTCTACGGCCCCCGCGGCCCCGCCGCGCCCAGTTCCTCCTCCTCCTGGAGTATTCCCCGTGACCCCACGCACCCTGCTCGTTGCCACCCTCATCCTCGGCCTCGCCGCCGCCCTCCGCCTGTCGCCCGCGCCCGCAGCGCTGGCGATGAGCAAGACCGTCGGGCCGCCGAGCGCGGCCGACGCGGACGCGGTCAGGGGCAAGGCCCTCACCGCGGTCTTCAAGACCAGCAAAGGGACCATCGTTCTGGAGTTGTTCACCGACGACGCGCCGCTGACCGTTGCCAACTTCAAAAACCTCGCCGAGTCGGGCTTCTACGAGGGCATCGCTTTCCACCGCGTGATCCCCGACTTCATGGTGCAGGGCGGGTGCCCGCTGGGCAACGGCACCGGCGACGCCGGTTACAAGTGGGACGACGAGGCCAGCGCGCTGAAGCTGAAGCACGACCGCCCCGGCATCCTCTCGATGGCCAACGCGGGTCCCAACACCAACGGCAGCCAGTTCTTCATCACCCACAAGGCCACCGATTGGCTGGACGGCAAGCACGCGGTGTTCGGCCACGTGATTGAGGGCCAGGGCGTGGTGAACGCGATCGAGGGCGGCGACACGATCGAGAGCCTGACAATCGTTGACGCCGGGGGCTGAGTTTGCCGGATGGCCGCATCGCCCCTCGAGTTCAAACCCCGCGCGATAACCGCTTGACGCAACCCCGCCCCGCGCGGGGTTGTTTTACGATCCGCCGCACCGATCTGCCGCTGAAACTCGGCGGCGACGACGGCCAGCTGTGGGTCTTCACCGCGACCCGTTTTCCCCGAGTCCCCCGCAGACTAAACGTGTGATCGCTTTGGCGCTACTCGAACCGGGCAGCGTTACCGCCCAAGCGGCTGAGGCCGCACACCAGACCGCGCGGCTTCCAAGAGACTTACGGGCGCGATGGGAAAAAACGGGATTCCGCCGCATGACGGCTTCAAGACGGTCCGCACCCCAGTTTCCAGTTGGCCCGGGGCCCTTGACAGGTTAGAATGCAGATCTGTCGGACAGTCGTTTCCGCCGGTCTTTGTCGTTCCTGTCCCAGGTGAGAGAAAATCATGGTTTTGCCCCGTCGCCGTCTCGCCGCCCTGGGTCCTCTTGCGGCGGCCATCTCTGCCGCGCCGCTGGCCTCGGCTCTGGTGCTGGAACTTGACTATGGCAATCAGGCGTTCTTTAACGGCAACGTCACTGCCAAGGCCGCGGTCGATACCGCGGCGGCGGATCTTAGCGCGGCGATAACGACGTTTCTGGCACCGCTCAACACCGACGTGTTCACCGGCACCGCACCGGACACCTCGTTCGCAGAGTTCGACTTCAGTTTCGGCTACACCAACCCCTTCACCGGGGCGGCTGAGACCATCGCGACCCCCACCTCCGCGGCCGATACCGTGACCATTTATGTGGGACAGCGGTTCCTGACCGGCAACACGCTCGGGCAGGGTGGCCCCGGCGGAGCGGGAATCGGGATTCAGACCAGTTCCTTCAACCAGACCTCGCTTGCGACCGCGGTCGCCGACGCTAACGCCCAGTCCAACGCGGCGTTGTCGCGAAACGCGGGCCCGACGATCGGCAGCCTGAGCGGATCGGTCGGGTCGGCGAACTACGACGTGAGCTACGGCATCCACGTCGGCAACCTCTGGTTCGACTCGGACACCGACAACAACAACGTCGAAGACTTCAACGGCTGGCATCTGGACCACACCGCGCCGGTCGCCGCGGGCAAAAGCGACCTCTATTCGGTGGCGCTGCACGAGCTGTTGCACGCCATCGGCATCGGGTCCAGCGAGAGCTGGGACGCAATGGTGGACGGCACCGACTGGCTGGGCGCCAACGCCAACGCGCTGAACGGCACTGGCATCGGACTCATCGATGCGGATGGCGGCCACATTGCCGCGGACGTCCAGAGCGTCACCATCGACACCAACATGATGCAGGAGGTGGTCATGGACCCAAACATCTTGTTGGGCACCCGCAAGACGCTCACCCAGCTCGACCTCGCCTTCCTGCAGGACATCGGCTACGAGACCGTCGCCATCCCCGAGCCGGGCACGGCCCTGCTCGCCGCGGGCTTCGGGCTGCTGACGCTGCGGCGTCGGCGGGCGGACTGAATCGGCCGACCGCCGTCGTTCTCCACCGACGCCCGGCCCCGGCCGGGCGTTCTTGTTCTTATTGGCACCGCAAAACGGTCCGTGAGAATCTGGCGGTTCGTACGCATCGCATCTGAATCTCAGGCAAACTCGATCGTGTGCCACTGGCGGCTTGTCCGCCAGTGCCCGTGACTCGTGCAAGCACTGGCGGACAAGCCGCCAGTGGCACACTGCGGAAGACATGAGAATCGAGGAGAATCCGTTTCAGCGGGCTGAGCCGCCGTCGGCGCCGACGGCCGCGTCGATCAGCTCCGGCAGTCGCGCGGTGAACGCGCCGCGGGCCAGGCTCTGATGGGCCCCCGCGTCGCGGGCCGCGGCCAACGCCTCGACCATCACGTGCGGGCCGAACGCCAGGATGTGCGGTGGGGCGGCGGCGTGCCCCGCCGCCTGGCGGATCAGCTCGATGGCTTCGTCGCCCCGTTCCAGGTCGACGAAGAACGCCGTCACCGGTTCGCTGGGCTTGCCGTCGTCCACCCGGTCCAGCCGGGCCCGCAGCATCGCGGCGTTGCGGACCGGCCGCGACACGCGTCCGAGGTCTTCACACGCGGCGCGAATACGGGTCGCAAAGATCAGGTCCTGGCAGGTGTAAACAAGCATGGGCGGCGGTGTGCAGGGGCGGGATCAAACGGTGGGACGCGGTCGGCCGATAGAGTGCCAGACGGACCCGACGAGCATAGAGCGCCCGAGTCCCGCGGTCCGAACGCGTTTTTGGGTTCGCGGATCCCTGTCATCTTCCATCCCCCTGCAGATCGCCCCATGAATGAATCCACCGCCCGCGTGCTCGAAGAGCTCGGCTTCCGCTGGGACCCGGAAAACCTTTATCACCAGGTGATCTCGCAGGTTCTCGGCGCGGCCGAAGGCATGGAACTGCCCTACCACCTGCAGCTGATCATGGCCCAGCCCAAGGCCGAGATCATGGTGCACTTCCCGGTGAAGATGGACGACGGCCGCTACCGCCTGTTCAAAGGCTACCGGGTGCAGCACAACAACATCCTGGGGCCGTACAAGGGCGGCGTCCGCTTCCACCCCGAGGTGAGCCTTGACCACGTAAAGACTTTGAGTGCGTTGATGACGATGAAATGCGCGCTGGCGGGGCTGCCCTTCGGCGGGGGCAAGGGCGGCGTGCAGGTCGATCCACGGGCCCTCAGCGAGCCCGAGCGGATGCGCATGGTCCGCCGCTTCACCGCGGCGCTGGGCGACAACATCGGTCCGGACCACGATATCCCCGCCCCGGACGTCGGCACGGGCGCACAGGAGATGGGGTGGATGGCGGACACCTACATCAACATGACGCAGGTCGCCCACCGGGGCATGGGCAACGCGGTGGTCACCGGCAAGCCGGTGGCCTTCGGCGGCAGCCTGGGCCGCGAGAAGGCCACCGGCCAGGGTCTGGTGTTCGTGCTCGAGGACGTGCTGCCCGAGATGGGCCTGCCGCTGGACCAGCTGACCTACAGCGTGATCGGCTTCGGCAACGTGGGCAGCTGGACGGCCCGGCTGCTGGCGAAGCACGGGGCCACCCTCACCGCGGTGACCGACCACAAGGGGGCGATCCTGTGCGACGACGGCATCGACCCCGAGCGTCTGTCCGAGCACGTGCGGGAAACCGGGTCGGTGCTCAACTTCCCCGGCACCCGGGCGGGCGCTCCCGAAGACTTCTACGCCCACCGGGTTGACCTGATGGTGCCCGCCGCGTTGGAACAGATGATCGGCTCGGCCGAGGCGAAGATGATCAACGCCAAAGTAATTGCCGAAGGGGCCAATGCGCCGACCACCCCCGCGGGCGACCGCGTGCTGGCCGAGCGCGGTATCAAGGTGCTGCCCGCGATTCTGTGCAACTGCGGCGGCGTGACGGTGAGCTACTTCGAGTGGGTGCAGAATCGCACCGCAACCTACTGGGATGCGAAGCGGGTAGACGAGGAACTGCAGCAGCACATGCGCAGCGCCACCGCGCGGGTGCTGGCACTGGTGGACGTGTGCGGTGGCGACATGCGTAAGGCGTCGTATTCCGCGGCGCTGAAAAAGCTGGCGGAGGTGTACGCGGTACGCGGCATCTTCCCTTGACTTCGATTCGGCGGGGCGTCACAGCGGCGAATCGACGCGCCACGTCGCGGCAAACCGCTCCCTTGTGCGACTCCGGGCGAGTCACGGTGTCGGCGTCCACTCCGTTTCGGCGGGGTCATTCCGCGGACTACGCCCCGGCTTGGGTCGTGGGCGAGGCTCACGCCGGCTTCGGATCGGTCGCCGTGGGCATGGCTTGGCTGCTTGCGCCGGGGACTTACTCCGGCGCAATGACCCCGTCGAAACTGACCGGGGCTCCGAATCGTTCCGGGGTCCGGCGTCGGGGGTGAAGGCAATTCGAGCATTTCTTAATGGTTGTTCGAGATCCGACCCCCGTGAGCGCACGACCCCCGTGAGCGCACTCCGTGCCTTTTGTGCCTCGGCTGGTTTCGCGTCGTCAACGCCGGCCAAAGACCACGGCGGACCTCGCGGGCACGGCTCAACGCCGTGCCCTCCGTGATCCGCGTGAGCGGTGCCTTGGCGGCGCACCCCTTGGGCAGCGCAACTCCCCCCGGGCGGCAGGCCACATGACTCCCCGGGAGGGTGGGGGGCCGCGATGGGTACGAAAAAACCCACCCGGGTGGGTGGGTCGTGGTGGGTGCGGGTCGCGGGGGGGGGGGATCAGGCTGCGCTCACCTGGCCGTTGGCGATCGTCACCCGCACCTGCGAGACGTTGTTGGTCTCGTCGGACTCGAGAATCCGGTTGGTGGGGTCGGCGGTGATCTGCAGCCAGTACGTGCCGTCGCTCAGGCCGGTCACGTCGATCCACTGGTCGTCCAGCGAGGCGGAGTAGACATCGGAGTAACCGGTGCTGATGCCCTGGACGTTGCCGCAGGTGGTGCCGCCGCGGCCGTGGACGACCGCGGCGTTGGCGGTGACATCGGGCAGCGGGTTGCGGATGTTGATCAGGCAGAAGCTGGTCTTGCCGCCGCTGGCGATCACGGTGCCGCTGGCGTTCAGCAGCTTCAGGTCGTAGGTGGCGAAGGCCTCGAAGTGGATGTGGCCGTGGCCGGGGTGGTAGACGAACTCGCCGGCGAGGATGTCACGCGAGCCGCCGCCTTCTTGATAGATGCGCTGGAAGACTTCCTGCGAGCTGCCCGAAGCGGCGCCGCCCCAGATCTCCAGCGGACCCGTGCCGGCGTTGGCGATCTCGGTGGAGAATCGCATGAGCTGGCGGCCGGGCTGCTCGGAGGTGTCGATGCTCAGCCGCTCGGTGAGCGTCGAGGCGATGGGCACCAGGTCGGGCAGGTAGTCGGCGGTGGCGTTGTCGTTGTCGACGATGGTGACGGTGGCCACGTCGGCGTCGGCCAGCAACGCGCCGCCGCCGGGGTTCGACAGGACGATGGTGAAGGTTTCGAGCGGTTCCTCGATCGGGTCGTCGGTGACCGGCACGCTGATGAAGGCCTCGGACTGGCCGTCGGCGAATGTGACGGTGCCCGAGCGGCCGCCGAAGTCGTTGCCGGTGGCGGACCCGCTGACGGTGGTGTAGTTCACGGTCACCTCGCCCACCCGTCCGTTGTTGCGGAACAGGCGGATGTCGGCGGTGCCGGCCGATTCTTCGACGCTGACCGCGGGGGTGGCCACGCCGATGGTGCCCGGCAGGTCCGGCAGCACCTGCACCACGACGTCGTCGACCGCGGCCTCGACCAGGCTGCCGGCGGCCGCGTCGGCGGCGGCGAAGTAGACCTGCACGGTGCGCCCGGCGAACTGCGAGAGGTCAAGCTCGATCAGCCGCCAGCCGGCGGCCTGGTCGGTGTTGTGCGCGTGGTCGCGGTAAAGCTCGATCGGGTCGCCGTTGATCATCACCCCCGCGTGGAAGTAGTCGTCGCCCGTGGCGTTGCTGGCGTAGGCGAAGCTGTACTCGAAGGCGAGCTCCAGCTCATCAACCACCGGCAGGTCGATGGGGGGTGAGACCACACTGGTGACCCCGCCGTCGATGTCGTAGGTGCCGGCGGTGGTGCCGCCGGCCAGACCGGTGACCAGGGCGCGGCTGCCGGTATGGCCCGCGCCGGGCTGCAGGTCCAGGCCGCCGCTTTGCGTTGCGGTGGGTGCCCCGGCTTCCCAGGCCCCGGTGGTGGCGGTGTCGGTGCCGTTGGGGTTGGTGGTCCAGGCGGTGCTGCCCTCGAAGCTGTCCTGGAACAGCACATTGTTGGTCACCTGGTCGTCGTCTTCGATGGTGACGGTCTGGGTGGTGATCGCCCCGAGCGTGGCCCCGCCGGTGGGATTGAACAGCCGCAGGGTGAAGGACTCGTTGCCCTCGACGCGGTCGTCGTTGGTGATGGCCACCGAGACCTGCTGCCCGGCGATGCCGTTTTCGAACACCAGCGTGCCCGCGCCAGTGGCGAAGTCCTCGCCGTTGGCGGTGCCGGTCCCGGTGACGTAGTCCACGGTCACGCGGCCGTCGGTGCCGCCGCCGCGGAAGACGACGAAGTTGATCTGGCCCGCGGCCTCGCTGACGCTCACCGCGTCGAGGGTGAGGCCGATCGTGCCGGGGCTCGTCGTCGGAGGGTTGACCGGCGGGTGCACGGTGGTGCCGGCATACTGGAAGTACCCGTTGGAGTGCAGCGTGTCGCCGCGTCCGTAGCCCGGGACGATGTCGCCGTCGGCCGCGGTCCACGTGCCGGTGGACAGCACCCCGGGGTCGAGCGTGTCGTAGCGCACGCCGTTGAGCGCGATGGCTTCGACGCGGAGGTTGTAGTCGATGTCGTTCGCCTCGTCGTACACGTCGTTGGTGAAGGCGACGCGGACCTGGTCGGCGGTGACGGGGCGCTCGACGCGGTGGGTCAGGGCGGTGGTTCCGGGGGCGAGGTTGTTCCAGCTCTGCACCACGGCGCCGTTCACGAACAGCTGGGCCGACTCGTTGCCGGTCTCGCCGGCGGCGTAGACAGTGATGTCGGTGTAGGACCCGGCGGGCGGGTCGACCGGCGGGTCGACCGGCCCGCCGGCGTACTGGAAGTGGCCGTTGGAGTGCAGGGTGTCGCCGCGTCCGTAGCCCGGGACGATGTCGCCGTCGGCCGCGGTCCAGGTGCCGGTGGAGAGCACGTCGGCTGACTCGCTCTCGTAGCGCACGCCGTCGATCGCGATGGCGTCGACGCGGAGGTTGTAGTCGATGCCGTTGGCCTCGTCGTACACGTCATTGGTGAAGGCGACGCGGACCTGATCGGCAATCACGGTGCCGGCAACGTCGTGGGACAGGGTGACCACGGGGCTGCCGGGGGTGGCCTGGCTGACGTTGTCCCAGGTCTTGACCACAGCGCCGTTGATCAGAAGCTGTGCCTGTTCGAGGCCGGTGTCGCCGGCCGCGAACACCTGCACGGTCGACATCAGCCGACGCGGCTCAAGGGGGTCAAACTGGGGGCCGGCGGAACGAAACGGGGGCGTGAACCCCTCGGACGGGGCATCGGTCAGGCAGCGGTAAACGTGTTTCAAAGCGGGGGCCTCTCCTCGGATTAGGTGGGGGGAGAGGGCGGGTCTGGCCGGGCCGCGGAGACAACCGCGGGAACCAAACGCCACGGATCCGTGGCGCTTCCTCCCCCTGATGAACTCGACTTAATATACCGCAGGACCCGTCCGGGGCAAACTCTTAAAAAGATGTCAAGCTGGGAAAACCCTGCCCGCGGTGGTCGGAGGGCACGCCAGCGCGTCAGGCTTCGATGGCGACACGGCGTGAGGTCGGCAGGGGCTTGCCCGGCCACTGCGATCCCGCGTCAACCCCGCGCGAAACCTTGAGCGGCTTCGACGTCAGTCGCGCGCGGCCCAAAGCATCCCCCGACGCACAATCTCGCGAGCGGTGGGCTCGTCGAAGTCCTCGTGGGTGTGCCCCCAGGCCGCACAGAAGACGCGCCCCTTGCCCCAGGTCTTGGTCCAGGCGTAAGGCATCACCACGTTCTGGTGGTACAGGCTCGGGTCGCCCGCCGCCTGGTCAAAGACAGTGCTGCACAGCACGGTGTTGCCCGGGTCGACGTGGCAGTAGTACTGCTCGGTGCCGGCCAACTCGAAGTCGCCCAGGCCGCGGGTGATGGGGTGCTCGTCGTCTTCGAGGTAGACGGTGTAGTGCATGTGTTCGTTGCCGGGGTGGGCCACCCACTGGCCGCCGGTCATCCACTGGTACTCGGTGTTGGCGCGGAAGGCGTCGATCATGGCGCCGTGGAAGCCGGCGAAGCCGCAGCCGCTCTGCACGGCGTGATTCAGGCCCTTCCAGGCATCGTCACTGATCTCGGTCATGGTGTGCATGGGCACGATGAGGTGCTGCCGGGCGAGCAGTTCGGCGTCGGCGTAGGTGTCGGTGCCGTCGCGCACGTCGGCGTGGTAGCCGGCGTCTTCGAGGATCTGTTTGAAGAGGGCGGCGGATTCTTTTGGCGTGTGGCCGTCCCAGCCGCCGGTGACGATGAGGGCGTTCTTCCCGTCTTTTGCAGTGCTCATGTGAGAGAGTCTAGCGAGCGGTAGAGCGGTCCGGGCGAGGTGTTAGGGGTCAGGTCCTAGGGTTTAGGAAGAGCGCAAGCGGGTGCCGGGCGCCTCGGTAAGGCGAGCCATGCGACCGCAGGTCGCACCCGGACAAGTCGCCGAGCCGCGCGTCCGATGCGACAGCGGCTCGGTCGAAGCCTCGCCCTCCCACCGACCCACGTCCAATCGCTTGCGCTCCGGCTAACGCCTAAGACCTAACACCTGCTCAGCGTCGTCTCACGCCCAGCGTTCTCTGCGACTCAGCGTCGCGAGGGCTCCCCGTTTTCGTCCGTCGTGGCCATCTCGTCGATCACGGTCTGGTCCCACAGCGAGCCGCCGATCGCGTAGGCCGCGCGGGAGATGAGGTGCGAGGCGACGGGCGCGGTCAAGAACAGGAAGGCGATCACCAGGCTGGCCTGCAGACCGGTCACCGCGTCGCGGAAGTGCAGACCGACCGAGGCCATGATCAGCGCGATGCCGAGCGTGCCGGCCTTGGTCGATGCCTGCATGCGGGTGTAGACGTCGGGCATGCGCAGGATGCCCACGCCCGCGAGCAGGCAGAGCCCGACGCCCAGGAAGAGGGCGGCCCACTCCAGCCAGGTCAGCAGGTCATTCAGCATCGTTCTGTTCCTTCTCCTGCCCCTTGCGTTCGAGGTAGAGGGCGAAGGCGGCCGTCCCCATGAAGGTGAGCAGGGCCACGACGACGGCCACGATCACCAGTTCGGCCCGGTCCGAGACGACGGCGGCCAGGGCGACCAGACCGGCAGAAAAGAACGCCAGCAGGTCGAGGGCGACCACCCGGTCCGCCAGCGTGGGGCCGCGGAGCAGGCGGACGACGGCGAGCACCATCGCCACGCCGAGCACCGCCATGGCGACGTCGTGGAAGGAGAGGCTTGAGGCGTCGACGTCCGCGGTCGCCGCGGCCACGCCGATCAGACTGGTGAGAGGTCCGCCGCTCATCGCAGGATCCCCTTGACGCGTGCTTCGAACCCTTCCTTGACTTCCGCCCGGACCGCGCCGGGGTCCGAGGCGTCCATCGCGTGGACGTACAGCGTGCGGCGGTCGGGGGTCACGTCGAGCGACAGCGTGCCCGGGGTGAGAGACACCAGGCTCGCGAGCGTGGTGATCTCCAGGTCCGAGAGGTCGTCGTCGAGCGGCACCGCGACGATCCCGGGCGTCATGGCTCGCAGCGGGGAGACGGTGAAGCGCATCATGCGGAAGTTGGCGACCGTCAGCTCGCGGGCGAACCAGGCGACGAAGGCCACCGCGTCGAACACCTTGCGGAAGTACGTGCCGCCGCCGCGGTCCCCGCCCCCACCCAGCCCCAGCCGCCAGGCGGCGGCGAGGACGAGGTAGCCGGCGACGAAGCCGATGAACAACCCGCGCGGCGAGAGGTCGTCGAGCACGACGGCCCAGATCACCGCCAGGATGAGGTTCCAGACGAGGGTGGTCACGGCGTCGATCCTCCCCCGGGCCGGGGCGTGGCCGGTGCGTTCCCGGCCGCCGGTGGTGTCGGCGTCCGGTCCAGCGCTGCGTCGCGGTACGCCCGGCCGTCAATCAGCTGCGCCGACCCGCGCTCGGCCAGCGCGACCGCCGGCCCCGCCAGCAGCCCGATCGCCAGCGTCACAAGGGCCAGGAAGGCCGAGCCGGCTTCCATCCATCCGCGGCCGCCGATCGCCTCGTCTTCAAGCCGGGCGAGCTCGGCGGCCGGCACCGCGGCCGGGTCCCCATCCTCGGGGGCGGGCTTCCAGAAAGCGCCCGACCAGATCTTCATCATCGAAAACAGCGTCATCACGCTGACCAGCAGCGACACCGTGACGATCGCCCAGGCCTCCGCCGCCAGGCCCGCCCGCACCAGGACGAACTTCGACCAGAAGCCCGAGAGGATCGGGATGCCCGCGAGCGAGAGGGCCGGGACCATGAACAGCACCGTCAGCTTCGGGCTGGCCGTGCTCAGGCCGCCGATGCGGGCGAGCGTGCCCGAGCCGCAGCGCCGCTCGATTATGCCGGCGACCAGGAACAGGTTGGCCTTGACCACGATGTGGTGCAGCACGTAGAAGACCGCACCGGTCATGGCGAGCGCACCGGCGGTCCGCAGGGCCTGGGCCCGCTCGACGTCACCCGCCGCTTCAGCCACCCCGGCCGCGGCGAGCGCCCCGCCGGCGATGCCCAGGCCCATCAGCATGTAGCCGATCTGGCTGATGATGTGGAAGGAGAGGATCCGCCGGATCTCGCCCTGCGCCGCGGCGGCCAGCACGCCGGTGACCATCGTGAAGGCGGCGACCCAGGTCAGCAGCGAGGCGACCACCGCGGCGTCGGGGTGGGTGGCGGGGATCATCAGCGTGGTGAAGCGGATGATCACGTACACGCCGACCTTGGTGAGCAGCCCCGCGAACACGGCGGAGACGATCGGCGGCGGGGTGTGGTAAGAGGCCGGCAGCCAGGCGAAGAAGGGGAAGGCCGCCGACTTGATCAGGAACGCCACCAGCAGGATGGCCGCCACCGGCGAGTAGCGCTGCGGCTCGCCCGCCTCCGCCAGCCGCTCGGCGAGGTGGGCCAAGTTCAGCGTGCCGAGCATCGAATACGTGAGGCCGATGCCGGCGAGAAAGAAGGTTGACCCGACGAGGCTCAGGATGACGTAGGTCAGGGCCCCCTTGAGCTGCTCCCGCGCCCCGCCCAGGGCCAGGAGCACGAAGCTGGACATCAGCATCACTTCGAACCACACGTAGAGGTTGAAGAGGTCGGCGGTGAGGAAGGCCCCCGAGACGCTGGTGAACAGGCCGAGCATCAGCGGGTGGAAGCCCGCCGCCTCGCGTCGCCGGTCGATGCCGCCCAGGCCGTAGACCGCCGCTCCGAGGGCGACCAGGCCGTTGAGCAAGACCATGATCGCCGAGGTGATGTCCGCCACGAAGGTGATCGCCATCGGGCTTGGCCAACCGCCCAGGTGCACGGCCAGCACCTCACCGCCGGCGGTGCGGCGGAGCAGCTCGCCCGCCGCGAGCAGCAGCAGGCCCGAGGCGATCAGGTTCGCCGCGCGTTGCACCCGCACGTGGTTCCAGGCGGCCAGGCCGACCAGCGAACCGAGCACCGGGATCAGCACCGGGAGCGTGACGAGAAGTTCAGGGTTCAGGAGACTCACGCTCCGCTCCGCTCGATCGCGTCCACGTCGTCGCCGGCAACCTCGTAGACACCTTTCACAAGCACCGCGGCGTAGCCGACCAGCGCGAACGAGATCACGATCGCGGTCAGGATCAGCGCCGGCGGCAGGGGGTCGGTGTGGGCCACGAGCAGCTGCTCCTGGCCGGGGCGGACCAGCGGCGGGGAGCCGCGGCGGAGGCCGGCGGTGACGAAGATCAGCAGGTTCGACGCGTGGCCCATGAGCGTGAGCCCGATGAGCAGCTTCACGATCGACCGCCGGAGCATCATGTAGACGCCCGCGGCGTAGAGGAGCCCGACGGTGAGGGCGAGGGCGAGGGTCATCGCTCGGCCTCCCCGTGCCCGGGTTGAGGATCGTCGACAAACCCGCGTTCGGCTCCGGCTCCGGCTTGCGGCCACTGGGCGATCGACAGGATCATCCACAGCACCGAGCCCATGACCGTCAGGTACACGCCGACGTCGAAGAAAAGCGGCGTGCCGACCTTGACGCCGGGGATGGGTTCGAAGTCGGTCCACAAGCCGGCGAACAGCGGCTCGCCGAGCAGGGGCGCGGCCAGGCCGCTGAACAGGGCCACGAAAAGGCCGGCGGCGATGATCGCCTCGGGCGGCAGCGGGAGCAGCCGGCGGCACCGGGCCGGGCCGTAGGTGAGCATGTGGAGGAGGAAGGCGGCGGCGCCGGTGAGGCCGCCGACGAACCCGCCGCCGGGCTCGTTGTGCCCGCGGAGCAGGATCACCACCGAGGCCAGCAGCAGCAGCGGCAGCAGGGCGGTGGTGGCGGTGCGGAGGATGATCGAGTTCACGGGACCACCTCGTCCCCCGGCTCTGTCCCCGCCCCGGATCTCTGGCGGCGGGCGATGAGCAGCGTGGCCACGCCCATCCCGGCGAGGGCGAGCACGAAGAGCTCCCCGAAGGTGTCGGTGGCCCGGAAGTCCACGATGATCACGTTGACGATGTTGCGGCCTTTGCCCCCGGCCACCGACTGCTCGCTGAAGAACGCCGAGATCGGTTCCCCGAACCCGGTATCCACCGCCAGCAGCACCATCACCGTCATGAAGGCCCCGAACGCGAGGCTCAGCACCAGGTCGCCCGCGCGGCGGAGGCGGGACGTGTAGACCCGGAACTGCGGGAGGTGGTGGAAGACCAGCACGAGGATCAGGACGGTCAGCGTCTCGATGGCGAACTGGGTCATTGCCACATCGGGCGCCCCGAACAGCAGGAAGATCAACGCGGCGCAGAGGCCGACCACGCCCAGGGCCGCGACGCTGCCCAGGCGGTGGCGGAAGACCGCGGCCGCCACCGCGCTGCTGGCCATGAGTCCGACGAGGATCGCTTCGACCGGCCGGATCGCCTCGTGCGGCGGCAGGAGGGTGGCCGTGCCGAGCCGGCCGATGAGCAGAGAGCCCCCGATCACGAGCAGGCCGACCACGCAGGTCCGGACGTAGCCGGTCAGCGACCCGTGCTGCAGCAGCCGCGTCTGGCCCCGGCCCAGCGCCAGCACGCCGGCGAGGCCGCGGTCGAAGAGGGCCGGGCCCCCGAGCGGGCCGAGGCGATCGAGGACGGCCGTCGACCGTCGGAACCGGGCGCGGAACACGTACAACACCACGCCCCCGAGGAGCGCGATGCCGGTCGGCCCGACGAGGGCCGAGGCGGAAAAAAGGTGCAGGCTCGAGAGCTCCGCGTCGCCCGGCAGCCCCGTCACGGCGTCGGTGGCCCCCAGCACGATCGGGTCGGCGAAGAGCCCGGGGGCGACGCCGGCGAGCACACCGAGCGTCGCCAGGATCGCCGGGCCGACGAGCAGGCCGGGCCCGGCTTCCCCCGTGCGGGATGCGGGCTTGCCCCCACCCACGCCCCCACCGCCACCTTCACCCCCGACTCTGGGGCCGAAGAACGGGCGGACGGCGACGAGCAGGGCGGCCGTCATCATCCCGACGCCGGTGATCGTCACCGCCACGAGGAGGGCCGAGTCCCAAGGCGACTGCTCCAGCCCGCCCTTGAGCAGGTATTTGCCGGTGTAGCCGAACAGCGGGGGGACGCCGGCCAGCGAGAGCGCGCCCAGGAGCGCGGCCGCGGCGGTGATTGGCATCCGGCGGGCCAGGCCGCCGAGGCGTTCGACGTCCTTCTCGCCGGTTCGGTGCTCAACCGCCCCGGCGACCATGAACAGCGTGCCCTTGTAAAGGGCGTGCGCCAGCAGGAAGGTCATCGCCGCCGCGTCGCCGGGCACGCCCAGACCCAGCAGCATCACCATCGTGCCCAGGGCGCTGACCGTCGTCCACGCGAGGATGCGCTTCATCTTCGTCGAGCGGGCCGCGAGCACCGCCCCGTACACCATCGTCGTGCCGCCGACGACCTTCAGCGTCCACGTCCACTCCGGGGTCCCGCCAAGCACCGGCGTGAGCCGGGCGAGCAGGAACACGCCCGCCTTCACCATCGTGGACGAGTGCAGGTACGCGCTGACCGGCGCCGGCGCCTCCATCGCACCGGGCAGCCAGAAATGGAAGGGCAGCTGGGCGCTCTTGGTGAAGCAGCCCAGAAGGATCAGCGCGAGGATCGGGAGGTAGCGCGGGCTCTGCGTGATCTGGTCGCCCATCGTCAGCAGCTCGCTGACGCGGAACGTGCCCGCCTCCAGCCCGAGCAGGATCAAGCCCGCGAGCAGGGCCAGCCCGCCTGCCCCGGTGATGACCAGGGCCCGCATCGCCGCCAATCGGGCCGCCTCTTTCTCGCGGTAGAAGCCGATGAGCAGGAAGGACGTGATCGACGTCAGCTCCCAGAACACGAAAAGGAGGATCAGGTCGTCCGCGATGACCAGCCCGAGCATCGCTGCCATGAACGTCAGCAGGGCGGCCATGAACCGCCCGAACCGGGCGTGCCCGCCGAGGTAGCCGCTTGCGTAGATGCAGATCGCCGCCCCGACGCCGGTCACCAGCAGGGCGAAGAGCAGGCCCAGGCCATCGAGGCGGAAGGCGAGGGTGATGCCGAGCGACTCGACCCACGGGACCGGGTCCGGGGCGAGAACGCCCCCGGCGGCGATCGCCCCGATCTGACTGGCGAACCACACGAACCACCCGGCCGGCACCGCCGCTGCCATCCAGCCCGCGTACCGACCGGCCGCCCGCACGAGCCACGGCGAGAGGGCCGCGAGCGCGAGCAGCGAGATGACCGACAGGGGCAGCACCATAAAAACACAATCCGACCAGCAGTGCCCCGAACGCCAGTCGGGCGTTCGGCGAGGGGCGGGATTGTACCGGGATCCGCCGCGTCGGCGCGGTCGACGACGCCGAGTACGCGGTGTTCTGGTGCCCGCAGTCGCCCCGGTGTTTCCACCACCCTCAGAAGCCGGGGCGAATCGTTCTGACGCGTGGCCCAGATCAAGCCGCGACGCACCGTCTCTCGCCCAGCGATCCCTGCGAGCTGAGGTCCCAAGTGGTCTGTCTCATCGCGCACCCACCGCCGCCGACGGCTCAGCGTTCCGAGGGCTCCGCGTCGTCCCGCAGCGTGCCCTCCCACACCGGGGCCCGGGCCTTGAGCGCGGCTTTGGCGAGCAGGTGGCTGCCGATGGGGTTGGCCACGAAGATGAAGCCCATGACCCCGATGGCCTTGACGCCGACCTCGGTGGTGCCCATGTGAAAGGTGGCGGCCAGCAGCAGGCCCATGAGGCCCAGCGTGCTCGACTTGCTGGCGGCGTGCAGGCGGTGGTAGACGTCGGGCAGCTTGACGATGCCCACGGCGCCCACGAAGAAGAAGAACAGCCCGACCAGCAGGAAGAACGCGGCGAGGGTGTCGAAGAGGTTGTTCATGCGGAGCCTGCGTCGGCGGGGTGGAGGGGAGTTGAAGGTGGCCGGCCCGGGTTGAGCGGGGGAATGCCGCCGCGGCGGACGTTGGCCGGGTCCGGGGCGTCGGCGTGCGGGTGCTCGGGGTTCCCGGCGGTGGCGTGGATGTACTGGGCAAAGCCCACGGTGCTGACAAAACCCAGGATGCCCACGGCCAGCGCGGCCGGAAAGAACACCATGTCGTTGAGGTAAATCGTGAGGGCAATCACGATGCCGACCACGTGCAGGGCCAGCAGGTCGGCGGCGAGCACGCGGTCGCTGAGCGTGGGGCCGCGCACCAGCCGCCACATGCACAACAACATGCCCAGGCACATGCCGGCGAGGGCGATGTAGACGGCCACGGCGAGGATCGGGCCCGTGGGGGCGTTGGCGTGGGGCGGCGGGTCGCCGGCGTGGACGCCGGCGAGGTTGGCGACGGAGTCCGAGGCGGCCAGCAGCGCGGGCAGGGGCGCGTTCAGGACCGTTCCCAGCAGTTCAGCAGTCATGGTTGAATACCTCGCGGAGCAGCCGGTAACGGAGCTGGTCGATCGCGTGGATGGCCGCGTCGTGGTCCCGGGCGTACATGGCGTGGACAAGAAGTGTTTCGCCGTCGTCGCTCACGTCGGAGCTGAGGGTTCCGGGCGTGAGGCTGATGGCGCTGGCAAGGGTGGTGAGTTCGACGTCGGTGAGGCCGGCCACGCGGTACCTCAGAAAGCGAGGCTGCATGCTGAAGCCCGGGGTGATGATCTCCCAGGTCACCTCCAGGTTGGCCTTGACAAGGATGTAAAGGAAGTAGACCGCGAAACTGAATATGCCCGCGATGCGCCGCACGTAGCCGCCGTCGCCGGCGGCGTTGGACAGCAGTGACACCACGCCCAGGCCGATGACAAAGCCCACGACGAAGTCGAAAAGGGTCACGCTGCCGGTGAGCGCGACAAAGACCGTGGCGAGCACGAGGTTGAGCAGGAACTTCTGGATCACGGGCGGTCCTCTCGGGCGGGGCGGGTGATGGACGACAGCCGAGAGTCCGATGACGCCGCGCGGGTGGGAGCGGCGTGGGGACGCGAGACGTGGAACTCGGGCGCCGCGGGGCGGACCGGCGGGGCGGGTTCGAGCGGGTCGGGTGTCGGTTCGGGGGCGGGGGGGCGTGTGGGGGTGGCGGGCGGTTCCGGCATCGGCTCGAACGCGGGGGTTGGCTCGGGTTTGGGGCCGGGCGGTGCGGGGGGGAGCGCAGATCCCGCGGCGTCCCGCGTCTGGTTCTTCGACCGGGGGGCTTGATCGTTCGCGGCGCTCGGCGGTGACCCGGGCGGCGTGCCCAGCACGGCGGCGATATAGAGGTCGGGATGGGTGACCTGCTCGCCGGCCATGCTGGCCAGCTCCGACACCCGCTGGGGCAGAAAGCCGATGCCCAGCGAGCTGACGATCAGCAGCACGACCGCGGCGTAACCCGACTCTGAGGGCGGCCGGGCCAGCGCCGCGGCACGGGCCGCGCGGTCGCGGGGGGCCGGCGTGGGGTCGGGCCCCCAGAAGGTGTCGCACCAGATCCGAAGCACCGCGAGAATGGACAATGCGCCCACGCCGATGGCGATGATTGCCGTCCACGTGAAGCCGACGCCCAGCGCGTCGCGGATGATGGCGAACTTGCCGTAGAAGCCGCTGGTGGGCGGCAGGCCCGCGATGCTCAGAAGCCCGATCAGAAAAAGCACGCCCAGCCACGGGTGGGTCTTCTGCAGGGCGCCGCCGTCGCGCAGATCGTCGCCGTGGAGGTGGGACTCGATCAGCCCGCAGGCCAGGAAGGCCGCGGCCATGACCAGCATGGACTGGGCCATGTAGAACACGCTGCCGCCGATGCTGCCCGGCTCGCCGATGGCCACGCCGTAGAGGGCGTAGCCCACGCCGACGATGATGAACATCGCCAGGCTGCGCCGCAGGGTGCGGAAGGCCAGGGCGCCCAGCACCCCCACCGCCATGGTGAGCACGGCGCCGATGAGCACGATCTGCTGCAGCACCGGGCCCGCGTCGCCCGCCGGCGTTTCGACAAAGAACACCAGCGGGAAGATCCGCGCGACGGCGTAGGCGCCGACCTTGGTCAGCACGCCGCCGAAGAGGGCGGTGATGGCAATGGGACAGGTGGGGTAGGTGTCGGGCAGCCAGAACCACAGCGGGAACACGCCGGCCTTGAGCGTGAACACAAACAGCAGCAGCACACCCACGGAGGTGAAGCCCGCGGGCAGCGCGTCGCGTGCCGCCAGTTCGGTCGTGAGGCGGGCCATGTCGGCCAGGTTCAGGGTGCCCAGCAGGCCGTAGATCATGCCCGCGGCGATGACGAACACCGACGAGGCGACGAGATTCAGCAGCACGTACTTGTAGGCCTGCGCGAGCTGGGCCTTGCCCCGGCCCAGCACCAGAAGGCCGTAGCTGGCCATCAGCATGATTTCAAAGGCCACGAACAGGTTGAACAGGTCGCCGGTGAGAAAGCTGAGGATGACCCCGGCCATCATGAAGTTCACCAGCGGGTGGAAGTAGCGCCGCTCGCTCGCGTCGGGCAGACTGCCCGCCGCGTGGATCAGGCAGGCCAGGGCCACCAGCGACGCGGCGGCCACCATGAGCCCGCTGAGTGCATCGAAGACCAGCGAGATGCCGTAGGGCGCGGACCACCCGCCCATCTGGCTGACGATCGCGCCCCCGTCGCTTTGCTGGCAGGTGGCCAGCAGGCTGAGCGCGAGGCCCAGGTTGAGCCCGAAGCCCAGCACGCCGACGACGCGGCACGCGCGCAGCCGGTTGACCAGGGGCACGCAGATCAGCCCCGCCGCGGCGGGGATAATGACCAGCAGCACGGTGAAAGAGCTGTTCAAGACGACGCCCCCGCAGACGGAAAGGGATCGGCCCCGATGTCGGCGCGGCAGGCGGTGACCGGTTCGTCGGCCAGGTGGTCAACCACCAGCGTGCCGGCCGAGCGGTTGGTGATGATCAGCAGCGTTAGCAGGAAGCCCATCACCGCGAAGCCGATCACGATGGCGGTGAGGATGAGCGCCTGGGGCAGCGGGTCGGCGAGGCTGGCCAGCGCGACGGTGGGCGGGTGGTCGCCCAGAATAGGCGCCGCCTTGATGTGGGTGGGGTTCAGGGCGCCCTGGTGGGGAAGCACCGGCGAGCCGCTCATCGCGATGATCGAAAGGTTCGCGGCGTGACCCAGCAGGAACACGCCCATGGCCACGCCCTTGAGATCGGTCCCCAGCAGCAGATAAACGCTGACGCCAAAGCAGACGGCGACACAGACCGACAGCACGAAAGTCATCGCGGGGTTTCTCCGGTGGGGGCGGGGGCCGCGGCCGACGGATTGACGTCGCGGGTTCTCTTCTTGAGGTCGTAGGACTCAACCTCTTCGCTCAGCCGCTGGATCATGCCGACGGTGACCCCGACCACAACCAGCAGCACCCCGGTGTCGAAAAACACCGCCGAGGCGAAGTGGATGGTCTGCCCCAGGCCGATGTAGAGCCCGTCGATCACCAGCGAGGTGAGCAGCGGCCGGCCGAACACCAGCGGGACCAGCGCGGTGGCGTAAGCGATGCCAAGGCCCAGGGTGACCAGCACCCGGGGGTGGAAGGGCAGCAGCCGCTGGATGGCATCGCGGCCGTGGGCGAGGTGGTACAGAATCAGCGCCACCGAGGCCATCAGGCCGCCGATGAAGCCGCCGCCGGGGCTGTTGTGGCCCCGCAGCGCGATGTACGCGGCGAAGACCAGCGTGAGCGGCACGATCAGGCGGGCGGCGGTTTTGAAAAGTGGGCTGGTCATGTGGTGGTGGCCTCCGGGGCGGTGACGGCCTGGCTGCTGCCCCGACGGCGGTGCCGCCCGGGCAGCATGGACCACACGCCCAGGGCCGCGAGTCCCAGAACCGAGACCTCGCCCAGGGTGTCGAAGCCGCGGAAGTCCACGAGGATGACGTTGACCACGTTCTTGCCGCCGCCGCCGCGCTCGTAGCCCAGCTTGTCGCCGGCCGCGTCGTAGAGCGCCGGGCCGTGGTAGCTGTACTGACTGAACCACTCACCCAGCAGCGCCTCGGGCTGGGCGTGAGCGCACACCAGCGTGATCCAGCCGAATGCCAGACCCACCGACACCCCCACCGCGGCACGCCAGCCCCGGCCCACCCACCTGCCACGCGCTTCGGGGGGGGGCTCGGGCAGCAGCCGCAGCACCAGAACAAACAGCAGCACGCCGATGATCTCGACCATGAGCTGGGTCAGGGCCAGGTCGGGCGCCTGGTACACGACGTACATGGCCACGACGTTGAAGCCGCACGCCCCCAGGATCAGCACGCGGATGATCCGCGAGTGGAACACCGGCAGCAGCAGGGCGGTGACCACAATAATCGAGCCGATGATGACGCCCAGCGGAAGCTCGAAGGCCCGCGCGGCCTCGGCCGCGATCGGCGCGCTCATGCCCGGGTCTTGCCAGGAGGCAACGCTCAGGCAGACCAGCAGCGTGGCGAAGACGACCAGCAGGTAGACCCGGAGGCTGCCGTTCTGCAGCAGGCCGAAGACGCCGCGGCCCAGGGCGACCGAGCCGGACTCGACCGCGGGGTAGATGGCGTCGTTGACGTCGACGTGCTGGCCGCGCAGCAGCCGGCTGAATCCGAGGGCGACCCCCAGCACGATGGCCACGCCCGACGCGATCAGCGGCACGCCAACATTGGAGAACGCGTAGAGCAGGCTGGGCACGCCGTGGTCGAAGTAGTAGCCGAAGCGTTCGAAGCCGCCGAAGAGCCGGTCCCACACGCCCGGGGCCAGGCCGCCGACGTACTGCAGCGCGACCAGCGGCACCGCGGGCAGCCAGATGAGCGCACCGCCCAGGCCGCTCTCGGGGGCGTGGTGGTGGTGATCGTCGTGGGCGTGAGACGCGTCGTCGGCCCGGCCCATCGAGCCTTTGAGGCCCAGCAGCGTGGTAAACAGCCGCACGAAGATCGCCACGTTGCAGGCCGCGGTCACGACGGTCATCGCCAGGATCAGCCAGAGCCACGGCCGCCCGTCGGCCGCGTGGTGGACCGCGTAGAGGAACAGCTCCTTCGCCTGGAAGCTGACCGTGCCCGGCCCGGCGGCCAGCGCGTAGGCGGCCAGCAGCATCGTCACGCAGATGGCGGGGAACTTGTAGAAAGCGCCGTGCAGGTCGGGCAGAGAGCGCGAGGCATAGTGACCAATCGCGCCGGCGGTGATGAACAGCGGGGCCTTGTAGAACGCGTGGTTGGCGATCTGCGTGATGTCCAGGTCGATGGCGGCGGCGACGACGTGGCCGCCGTGGTTGAAGCCCAGGCCCGCCAGCCCGTACATCGCCATCAGCAGGCCCAGCTGGCTGACGGTGGTGTAGGCGAAGATGCGCTTGAGGTCGTGCTGGTTCACCGCGGTCACGCCGCCGTACAGCATCGTGACCGCGCCGAACCAGGTGATGACGCCGGGCCAGATGTCGAGGCCCGCATCGGTTGCCCCGGGGATCACAAACAGCGGCAGCATGCGGCCGACCAGAAACACGCCGGCCTTCACCATCGTGGCCGAGTGCAGGTAGGCCGACACCGGGGTGGGTGCGGCCATGGCCCCCGGCAGCCAGTAGTGCAGCGGCCACTGCGCGCTCTTGCTGGCGGCGCCCACGAACATGAGTAAGAATGCGATCTGCATCGCGCCGCCCGACCAGTCGAGCCCGGCCGCGTTCTGCAGCAGTTCGCTCCAGCGCCAGTACCCGGTGTGGTGGCCCAGCAGGCCGATGCCCCCGAGCAGGAACATGCCGCCCAGGCCGGTGGTGAAGAAAGCCTGCTTGGCGAGCTTCAGCGCTTTCTTGTCGTAGCGGTCCCACCCGATCAGCAAAAAGCTGCTGATGCTGGTGAGCTCCCAGAACACGAGCGTGAGCAGGGTGTAGTCCGCCAGCACCACGCCCAGCATGGCCGAGGCGAAAAAGCCCAGCGTGGGGTAAAAGCGAAAGAGGTCGGCGCGGGCCTGGTCGGTGGCCGCGCCGAAGTAGCCGCGTGCATAGAGCACGATCAGCACGCCGATGCCCGCGACCAGCAGCGCGAAGAAGCCGCCGAGGCCGTCGACCAGGAAGGCGACGTTGAGGTCCAGGTCGGGCACCCACTCGATGACGGCGGTGCCCTCGGGCGTGGCCGCCAGCAGCGCGGGCGCGGCGTGGGGGTCGATCAGCAGCTGCCCGTCGATCACCTCGGCGGCAACCTGTTCCAATCCGGACCCGGCGGGCGGTGCGGCCGCGGGCTTGATTGTGGCGTCGTGCGGGGCGGGCGCTGCCGGGGCGCCGGCAACGCCGTGGCTGCCCACGTGCGACAGCACCAGCACGAACGCGAGCGCCGGGCCGGCGGCGGCCAGCAGCACGCGGGGCGCGACCGCGACGCGGGGCAGCAGGAGCGTGGCCAACCCGGTAAGGACCGGGGCAAGGACGGCGAGCAGTAGCAATCCAGCGGGGGCCATAGGCGGAGGCGTCCTTAGGGCACGGCCATAAGAAGGGCGGAGGGGCGCAGAGCGGCCCTATCGGCTGCGCGGCCCGGGTTTCACGATTGAGCGAAAACCGCTCGGCGTGATGAACGAGGATCCTGCCGCGATCCGCACGGCCCGCGCGTCGTCTGCGGGCCCCGGCGGTACGCTGCGGCGATGAGCGAAACGCAGAGCCAACCCGCCGCGGCAGGACAAGCCAGCGGCGGCCGCAAAAATCTGTGGGCCCCCTGGCGGATGAGCTACCTGCAGCAGCTGGGCGTCGACGCGCCGCCGTCGGCGGGTGACTGCTTTCTCTGCGCCGCGGCGCGGCGCGGCGTGGCATCGGCCGAAGCCGGGGTGCTGCACCGCACCGCGCGGGCCACGCTGCTGATGAACCGCTACCCCTACACCAATGGCCACCTGCTGGTCGCCCCGCACGCGCACGTGCCGGACCTGTTTGATCTCGAGCCCGCCGACCGCGCCGAGCTGATGGAGCTGGCGGACCTGGGCTGCCGCGCGCTGCGCCGCAGCCTGAACTGCCAGGGCTTCAACGTGGGGGCCAACCTGGGCGCCGCGGCGGGCGCGGGCGTGCCCGGCCACCTGCACCTGCACGTGGTGCCGCGCTGGCTGGGCGACACCGCCTTTATGGACGTGATCGGCGACGTGCGGGTCATCCCGCAGGCGATGGAGCACGCCACCGCGATGATCGCGGCGGCGGTGAAGTCAGAGCTGGCTTAGCGTGGCGCGGGCGCGGCTCGGCGCCGGACCCGCGCTTCGCAAAGCGAAAACGAAAGCCCGCCTTTTCGTCCGCCGCGGGCTGCGCCCGGAGCGGGCCGGCCACGGCTGGGAACGGCCGCGACGGGGGGCGTCCACCGAGCGTTCGGCGTGTCGGGCTCGGACCGCTTTCGCAGGGTGGGTCGAGGCTCTGTCGAAAAGGCGGCGTCGGGCTCCGGCTTTGCGGAGCCCGATGCCGGCGCCCAGCCGCTACGCCGCTGCGCGGCCGACCTGGAGGTTGATGCCGATCGACCAGCGGTCGGCTTCCTTGAGGCTGCGGACCACCGTGCCGTAGGCGTCGTAGCCCGAGTCGGTGCCGTGGGCGGGGAAGTACAGCGAGACCTTAGCGCCCATCGGTATGGGGTGGTCGCTCCAGCCGCCGAAGCCGGTGGCGGATTGGTCGAAAAGCTCCAGCGACCCGATGCTGCCGGTGCAGTGGGTCTGGTCGCCGTCGTTGTGGGCCACCGCCGTCACCCGGGTCTGCACGCTGTGCCGCGGCGCCAGGCGTCGCTCGAACTTGAAGCTGTCGGGCACGTCGGTTTCGCTGACCAGTCGCAGGGTGGATTCGTTCATGGCGTTCTTTTTGACGTGGGCTCAGGGCAAACCAAAAGAGTGTCCGGACGGTTCTCTACGGGAACCCATCGGCGGGAAATCCGCTACGGTTCACCCGTTGTGACACGCGAGGCACCCTTGAACGCCGTTTCTGCCGCTGGCACCGTTTATCTGGTCGGTGCGGGCCCCGGTGACCCCGGCCTGATCACGGTTACCGGACGCGATCTCTTGCGTCGGGCCGACGCGGTGGTCTACGACGCGCTGGCCAACCCGGTCCTGCTGGCTCAGGCCCCGGCGTCTGCCCGACGGCTGGACGTGGGCAAACGGGCCCGTCACCACAAGCTCACCCAGGACCAGACCAACCGCCTGCTGCTGGATCTGGCCCGCGAGGGCCTGACCGTGGTGCGCCTTAAAGGTGGCGACCCCTACCTTTTCGGCCGTGGGGCTGAAGAGTGTGCCTTTTTGGCCGCGCGGGGCGTGCGCTGCGACGTGGTGCCGGGCGTGACGGCGGGGCTGGCGGCGCCCGCCACCGCGGGCATCCCGGTCACCCACCGCAAGACCGCCAGCACGGTGACCATCGTGACCGGGCACGAGGACCCGACCAAGGGGCGGACCTCGGTGGACTACGGCGGGCTGGCTGCGCTCATCAAGACCGGCGGCACCGCGTGCTTCTACATGGGGGTGGGGCGGCTGCCGGCGATCGCCGCCGAGCTGACCGGCGAGGGGCTGAGCCCCGACACGCCCGCGGCCGCGGTGCAGTGGGGCACGCTGCCGCGGCAGCGCCGCGTGACCGGGACGCTCGCCACGCTCCCGGACGCCGTGGCCGACGCCGGCCTGGGGGCGCCCGCCATCATCGTGGTCGGCGCGGTGGCGGCCCTCGACGAGCCGGGCCTGGACTTCTTCACCGACCGGCCGCTGTTCGGCGTGCGGGTGCTGGTCACCCGTACCCGCCAGCAGGCCAGCGGGCTTTCGGACCGGCTGCGCGACGCCGGGGCCGGGGTGATCGAAGCGCCCACCCTCGAGCTGGTGCCGCCGTCGGACTGGGACGCCGTCGACGCCGCGCTGGGACGGCTTGCCGGAGCGCCCGCGGCGGACGGCTACGAATGGCTGGTGCTGACCAGCGTGAACGCGGTGGACACGCTGGCCGACCGGCTGGACGCGACCGGCCGCGACGCGCGGGCCCTGGCGGGCGTACGCCTGGCGGTGGTGGGGCGGGCCACCGCCGACGCGCTGCGGGCCCGCCTCGCGGTGCGGGCCGACCTGCTGCCCGAGCGTTTCACCGCCGCGTCGCTGGCCGACGAGATGGCCGCCGACGGGGGCCTGAGCGGCCGACGCTGCCTGCTGCTGCGGGCCGACATCGCCCGGCCGGGCCTGCCCCGGGCGCTGGCCGATGCCGGGGCCCAGGTCGACGAGGTGGTGGCCTACGAGACGCGTCCGCCCGCCGTCCTTGACCCCGCAGCGCTCGACGCCCTCCGCGCCGGGGAGATCGACTGGATCACCTTCACCAGCTCGTCCACCGCCCGCCACCTGCACACGTTGCTGGGGGACGAGGCGGCGCTGCTGGCGGGCGTGTCGACCGCGTCGATCGGCCCCGCGACCACCGACACCCTGCGTGGGCTGGGGCTGGGGCCCACCGTGGAGGCGTCGGCGGCCACCCTCGACGACCTGGTCGCGGCCATCGTCGGCGCCCGACGCACCCCGGCCCCGGCCACCCGCCCGACCTCCGCCACGCCCCGTTGCCGCCCATGAATGCCACGCCGCCCCCGACCTCGACCGCGACCCCCACGCCGCCCCTGCGGCTGGACCCGCGCGCCAGCGCGGTGGTGCTGATCGACCTCCAGGAGCGCGTGATCCCGTTGATGCACGAGCGGCGCACCCTGGTGCGGCGGGCCTCCCGCCTGATCGACGGCGCGAACGTGCTGGGCGTGCCGGTGTGGGTCACCCAGCAGCACCCCCGCAGCCTGGGCGACACGGCCAACGTGGTGACGCCGCAGCGGAAGGGCGCGGTCTTCAGCGACGAGGCCTACCGCTTCTCGGCCCTCGGGCCGGCGCTGCGTGACGCCATCGCCGCGCGGGGCGTCCGCAGCGTCGTGCTGGCCGGCGTCGAGGCCCACGTCAGCGTGCTGCACACGGCCCTGGACCTGCTGGACGCCGGGCTCACGGTCGCGGTCTGCCAGGACGCGGTCTCGGCGCGGCGTCCGGCCGACCTGCGGGCCGCGTTGCGGCGCATGGAACAGGCTGGAGTGCTGCCCGCCAGCGTCGAGGGGGCCCTCCTGGAGATGCTGGGCACCCCGGAGGACCCCCGATTCAAGCCCCTGCACGCCGTGATCCGCTCGGACGGCTGATCCGGGCCGGCCGACGGGGCGCCCCGTGGACCCCGCCGGCCGGGTTTGCCGGTTTTTGGGCCCCCGGGTACGCTTCGGGCCGCCCCGAGTCGGGGCCCACCGGCCCGGACGCTCCCGGACGCCGCTTTCCAGCCCCCCCGCACCCACCCCTTTCATCAAGGATTACCCCATGCTCGAAACCTACGAATCGCTCAAGAACGCCGTCGCCGCCGTCGAGGACGACCTGAAGAAGGCCGCCGGAGGCAACCGCGCCGCGGGCACCCGCGTCCGCAAGCAGATGCAGGACATCAAAAACATCGCCCAGGACCTCCGCAAGAAGGTGCTGGAAGGCCGCGAGGGCGACGCGTCCTGATGGTCCCCTGATTGAGCGTGAGTTTTCATTCCCGAACCGGGAAATCGGAATGCTCCCGGGAGCGGCCGGGCCAAGCCCGGCCGCTCCCGTTTCGTTCAAGTTCGACGCCCGATCCGGCGTTTCCGGCAGCCTTGCTCAATCGGACATCTCAGAATGGCCCCCACCCTGCTCTTCCCCCTCGACGGCCTGGACCTCGACACCCCCGTCTACGACGTGGAAGCAATCAAGGCTGTCAACCCCCACCGCGGGGACATGCGCCTGCTCGACGCCGTGGTCCACGAGTCGGACTGCCGCACCCGCTACGCCGCCTACTTCGACGCCAAAGAGGACCAGTTCTGGGTGCCAGGCCACATCCCCGGCCGGCCCCTGTTTCCCGGCGTGCTCATGATTGAGGCCGCCGCGCAGCTTGCCAGCTTCATGACGCTGCGCAAGCTCGAGGGCGAGGCCTTCATGGGCTTCGTCGGCGTGGACGCGGTGAAGTTCCGCGGACAGGTCACCCCCGGTGACCGGCTGCTGATCCTGCTGGAGGAAACCAAGCACTCCAAGCGGCGCTGCACCAGCAACGTGCAGGGCTGGGTGGGCGGCAGCCTCGCCTTCGAAGCCGTCATTCACGGCATGCCCTTTTAGGGCAGGTCGTCTCCTCGCCACGCCCACGTTCGGCCGCGGCCCGCCGAACGCAGGCGTACCTCGTCGACGACGCGGCCCGGACGGGCCGGGAGCAGCCGGCGCCGCGCGGCGGCGGCTCGCCGGTGAGGGTCGCGCGGGGGGAGATGAAATATCCGCCTGCGGCGGGGGAGTTTGTTCACGGACGGGACGTCCGTGCCACGGGTCCGTCCGTGCCACCAAGTTATCTGTGCCGCCGGGGCGCAGGGGTATCCGAAGCACAAGAACCCCCGCGCGACCCCCGCCGCAGGCGGAGGCGGTCGAGAAGGCGGATGCACGCTCCGGCTTTGCGGAGTGTGCATCCGGCGCCGAGCCGCCTTCTTACGCGTGGGGTACTATTTCGGTCCCGTACCCCCAAGAGAAACGCATGCCAAAGCCACTCCATATCGGGCTGATCGGGTCCAAGTTCATGGGCCGCACCCACAGCAACGCCTACCTGAACGTGGCGAAGTTCTTCGACCTGCCGCGCCACCCGGTCATGCACACGCTGGCCGCACGCAACCTGGAAGAAACCCAGGCCTTCGCCGACCGCTGGGGCTGGCAACACGCCACCGACGACTGGAAGGCGATGGTTGAGAACCCCGACATCGACCTGGTCGACATCGGCACCCCCAACCACGTGCACCGCGATCAGGCGCTGGCCGCACTCGAGGCCGGCAAGCACGTCGCCTGCGAGAAGCCGCTGGCCAACACGCTGGAGTCGGCCCGCGAGATGGTGGCGGCGGCGAAGAAAGCGTCTAAGCACAAGCAGAAAACCTTCGTCTGGTACAACTACCGCCGCTGCCCGGCGCTGGCCTTCGCCCACCAGCTGGTGAAGGAAGGCCGCCTGGGCCGCATCTACCACGTCCGCGGTTTTTACCTGCAGGACTGGGCGGGGCCCGACACACCGATGCTCTGGCGTTTTCAGGGCGACAAGGCCGGCTCGGGATCGCTGGGAGATCTGTGTGCGCACTCGATCGACGCGGCCCGCTTTGTCACCGGCGACGAGTTCGCCGTGATCCACGGCGGCGTGCTCAAGACGTTTATCAAAGAACGCACCGTGCTGGAAGGCGGCGCCGGCGGCGAGATCAGCGGCCGCGGGGCCAGCACCAAGAAAAGCAGGAAGGCCCGCAGCACCGTCGACGACGCGGTGGTCTTCACCGCCGAGCTGAAGGGCGGCGCCGTTGCCACCTTCGAGGCCACCCGCCTGAGCACCGGCGACAAAAACGGCAACCGCCTCGAAGTGCACGGCGAGAAGGGGGCCGTCAAGTTCAACTTCGAACGCATGGCCGAGCTCAAGTGGTACGACAACACCCTGCCCGAGAAGCTGCAGGGCTGGAGCACCATCAACGTCAGCAACGGCGGCGCCGGCCACCCCTACGCCGAGGCGTGGTGGCCCACCGCCCACTCGATCGGGTACGAGCACGGCTTCATCAACCAGGCCGCCGACATGGTCCGCGTCGTGGCGGGCAAGAAGCCGCTGGTGCCGATCCCCGATTTCGCCGACGCCTACGTCACCCAGCGCGTGCTGGAGGCCGTAACACAGGCGGCAAAGAACCGGTGTCCGGTGAAGCTGTCGGAGATCAAGTGATTTCCGGGCTGCCGTTGGCGACGCGATGTCGCAGGCGTCGGCGGCGCGACAGAGCGATCCCGGCGAGGTGTTAGGTGTTAGGTCCTGGGTGTTAGGAAGACTCACGTAGCGCTCTCGGTTGCTGGTCGTTCAGCTCACTGCTACCTCTCACCTCGTACAACCCCAATGCACCGGAGCCCACCGCTTGCGTCTTCCTGGGACCTGACACCTGAAACCTAACACCTCCTCAGCGCTGTGTGCGACGCGACAACCCAACCCAACCGAACCCCGAGCCCCAGAAACCAGAACGCATGAAAACCCCCACCCGCTACGGCTTCATCGGCGCCGGCGCGATCGCCCAGCGCCGCCACCTGCCCGAATGCCTCGCGAACGACGACTCGGTCGTCGCCGCGATTGCCGACCCGAGGAAGGGCCGCGCGGCCGAGCAGGCCGGGCATTTCGGCGGCGAGGCGTACACGAACTGGGAGAGGATGCTGAACGAGGCCGAGCTGGATGCCGTGGTGGTCGCCACGCCCAACGCCTTCCACGCCCCGCAGACCATCGCCGCGCTCAAGCGCGGCCTGCACGTGCTGGTCGAGAAGCCCATGGCCACCACCCGGGCCGAAGCCCGGCAGATGATCGCCGCCGCCAAGAAGGCGAAGCGTTACCTGATGGTCGGCATGAACCAGCGGCTGATGCCCGTCCACGTCAAGGCCCGTGAGGTGCTGGAGCGCGGCACCCTGGGCCGCGTGCTGGCTTTCGAGACCAGCTTCAAGCACGGCGGGCCCGACGGCTGGTCGGTGGACGGGGCTTCCAGCTGGTTTTTTAAGAAGAAGCTGGCGGTGATGGGTGTCAACGGCGACCTGGGCATCCACAAGGCCGACCTGATGCGCTACCTGCTGGGCGAAGAGTTCACCCACGTCGGCGGGCAGGTCACCACCCGCGACAAGAAGCTGCCCGACGGCCGCGACATCCCGGTTGACGACAACGCGTGGCTCACCCTGAAAACCGAGTCGGGCATCATCGGCTCGATCAACATCTCCTGGACGCACTACGGCAGCTACGAGGCCAACGGCACCACGATCTTCTGCGAGAACGGAGTGATGCGTATCGGCGAAGACCCGCAGTTTGGCGTGATCGTGCAGCTGAAGGATGGCCAGCAGGAGTGCTACGTGACCGGCGCCATGGCGAGCAACACGCAGCAGGTGGCTTCCGGCGTCATCGACAGCTTCACCGACTGCATCCGCAGCCGCCGCAAGCCGGTCATCGACGGCCTGGAGGGCTACAAGGCTTTGAATGTGATCCTGACGGCAGTGGAAGCGTCGAAGGAAGGCAAGACAAAAAAGATCCCACGCTAGCGGGGAGGCGGCCCGGCGCGGACCCGCGGCGGCCGCGGGCCCACTTCGGGCCGCTCGGCCAGACGGCCGCGCGGACGCAGGCGGGTTCCACGTTGAACGGCCCCCGGCGACTTGGGCGCGGGGGGCTGTGCTTTTTTCAGGTTCATCCGAAGTTTCTGTGAACCTGCGTGGATCGCAAACTCATGCAAGACCACGAAATCCGGATTGAACCGCCAAGACGCCAAGAGCGCCAAGAAAGGCCGTGGCCGCCGGCGCAACGACCACTGGCGTGCCGTGTCCACGCACACGGGAAGGTCTCCATGGTGCTCTTCGCCCGGAAGCCCGCGGATCACTCTTCTGATCCAGACGTACCCGGCAGGTGCCTTCCTTGGCGGTCTTGGCGTCTTGGCGGTTAAAGAAGCCTTATTGCCTCACAAGACGTCCCCGAAAATCCCGGAAGAACCTTTTTTTGAGCGGGCGAGGCAGGCAACGCGGCGTGAGGGGGGGGACTAGCACCGGGATCTCCAACCACCGAAAAGCCAAAAAAGCTTTCGACCACTGCCCACTCCCAGCAACCGGGGTCCGGGTTTGACCCCTGGCCGTGCGGGGGCGTTGCGGGGGTTGAATAAGCCCACGACGGCCGACCAGGGCGACAACGTCCGCCTTAATCGAACCCCCGGTGGGCCGGGGCGTCGAAGCCCTGCAGGTCGTTCGGTCTGCCGAACGGTCCAACCGTCACCCCGTGAGGCCGGCGACCGCGGCGAGCAGTGCATCCACGGCCGGACTGATGATCGGGCCCACGCCGGGAATGCCTTCAAGCGTCTCCACGATCGGGGCGATCGAGTCGGGGAACCGGTCGATCAGCTGGCGTGCGGGGCCGCGGGCGGCCTCAGGCATCGCGTCCATGTTGAACGACTTCAGTTCGGCGGTCACGGCTTCGATCTGCGGAACTGCTTGACGGGCCGACTTCTCGTCGGAGACGCCGGCCACCGACGTGGTGGCCCGGTCCAGCAGGTCGATGAGCTCAGAGGCCGGGTCGGACACCATGTCGGGATTGGCGGGCGGGAACACTGCCGGCTTGGTGAAGTGGGTGTAGGCCCAGTAACTCAGCCCACCCAGGATGACCAGTGGGATCAGGAGCTTGAGGATGCCCCCGCCCCCGCCGGACGGGGCCGGGGCGGGCGTCGCCGGACGCGGAGGGGCCGCGGGGGCAGGGCTCGGGGCGGGCGGCGGCGCGGCGAACCCGAGCTGGTCGCCCATGCCCGCGGGCAGGGCTCTGCGGACGGGTTCCTTTTGCTCGGCGAGCAGCCCCGCCACGCCGCCGGCGTCCAGGCCGGCCTGCGACTGGTGCTTGCCCAGCACCCCCATGATGACCGGTCCCAGCAGGCCCAGCAGCATGCCGAGTTTGCTGTCGTCCAGCCCCGTCACCCTGGCCAGCACGCCCATCACGCCGCTCTGCCGGCCGCCGAAGATCAGCCCCAGCAGGCCCGATCCTCGCTGCAAGACGTCGCCGAGCCCTCCGCCCGTTTCGCCCCCGGCTCCGGCCCTCAGGAGGTCGCCCAGCTGGTCCAGCAGCCCGCCGTCGTCGTCCTTGACCTGGTCGAAGACTGCGTCGGCGCCCTCGGGGCTGCCGGTCTTGTCGATCAGGCCGCCGAGCACGGAGGGCAGGGCGGCGTTCAGGCCCGCGCCGGCCTGGGCGCGGTCGCTGCCGAGCAGGCCGCCCAGCTGGTCTTCAATGTCGTCGGGGAGGGCGGCGCGGATCATCTGCATAAGGTCGAGAGCCATGGGAGAGATACCTTTTTTGGGGGGAGTGACACACGGTTTGAAGAACGCAGAACACGTGGGCGGGGCTCCGGACGCCCGCCGCTCCGGACAGCGTAACCGGAGCACCCTGCGGAGGGTCCCCGGCGCGCCCCACCGCTGCCGCGGCGGCCGGCGCCCTACGCAGAAGGCCCCGCCCTACGCAGAAGGCCCCGCCCTACGCAGAAGGCCCCGCCCTACGCAGAAGGCCCCGCCAAGTGGCGGGGCCTTCTGCGTGCGGGAAGCGAGAGTGACGGGGGTCGAACCCGCAACCTCCGGATCGACAGTCCGGTGCTCTAACCAATTGAGCTACACTCCCGTTTTGAGGGAGCCGGCCGCTGCGGACCGGGCCACACAAAATAGCGTTGCCCACCGTCCTGTCAACCGCGGCCGGGAGGCCGTGGACCGGCGGGCGTGGCCGGTCACTTGAACATTTCGGGGGCGTCTTCGTCCGGTACGGGCGTGACGTCCAGCAACTCGCTCACGCCTCCGCCGTCGGAAGGTTCGGCGACTGGGGCGCGGGTGGCGTCGGTGGTGGGATCGGGGGCGGTGGAAACAGAGGATCCACCCGACGCGGCGGGCATCGGTACCAGGTAGATCTCGACCCGGCGGTTGCGGGCGCTGCCCTTGTCGCCGTTGGGCTCGACGGGGCGGTGCTCGCCGTAGCCCGCGACGCTCATGCGTTGTTCGGGGATGCCGGCGGTGGCAAAGGCCTTCATGACCGACACGGCGCGGGCGGTGGAGAGCCCCCAGTTGTCGCCGTACTGCTGGCGGTTCATCGCGTTCTTCATCGGCACGTTGTCGGTGTGACCCGCCACGCGTACCTCGTAGTCGGCGGCGACGGGCGCGTTGAGCACCTTCGCCAGCTTGTTGATGATGGTCACGGCGGCCGCACGCACGTCGGCTTTGCCCAGGGCAAAGGTCACATCGCTGCGGAACCGGATGGCCCCGGTCACGCTGTCGTAGCTCATCAGGTCGGGATTGGCCTGGGCGAGCTTCTCGAGCTCATCGGCCAGCTCGACGGGGATGGGCGTGGTGCCGGCGCGTTCCAGAAGTCCCTGGAGACGAACGATCTCGGCCTCCAGCTCTGCGCGGCTGGCCTCGGCGTCGGTCAGCTGGCTCTGCATGTCCAGGTTGGGGTTGCGGGCGCCCCGCATGATTTCGAGCTGGCGGTCCTTGTCGGCCAGGCGGGCCTGCAGGTCCAGGATCTGGTCCTGGGCGGTTCGGTACTGCGTGCGGTACTTGTTGACTTCGCCCTGCGGCTGGCAGCCGGTCAGGGGCATCAGGGCGGGCAGGGCCAGGGCGGCCGCGGCGAGGAGGTGCTTGCGGGTCATGTCGGGAGGGTCCTGAGATGAAGGAGAGCGTTCGGCGTGGGGTGGGGGCGTGTGTGGGGGGGGAGTAACCAGGCCTGATGATGGCGGGCCGGGGCGTCGTCCGGTCGAACCCCGCAGCATCCTGCTCCGGGGCGACCAGGACGGGCCGATCGCTGTTCAATCGGAGTCTACCATGAGCGTTTGCCGCCTGTCCGTCAGGATGGATCCCGCGTGCCCGCCCCCAACGGTTTACCCCCGCCATGCACGAGCCGGTCTTCTATCACGCGGCGGCCGCCCGCGGCTTCGGCCGGGACGCCGACGCGGATACCGACACGGTCGTCGCGCGGGGCGGCCGAGTGGTCGACGCCGGGCCGCAGGTGTGGATGCGGCGCACGCACGGGGCCCCCGCGGTGACGCACCGCCTGCCGGGGCACCTGCTGCTGCCGGGCCTGATCAACGCCCACACCCACCTCGAACTCACCGCCATCGGGCCGCAGCCCTACGGGGGCGACTTCATCGGCTGGGTCGCGATGCTGAGGCGCTGCTGGTCGGACGCCGCGCGGACCCCCGCGTGGTTCGCCCACGCCGCCGCCGCGGGCGCGTACGCCGCCGCGGCGGCCGGCGTGGAGGCGGTGGGCGACATCGCCCGGTTCGACGCCGCCCGCGACGCGCGGGTGCGTGCGGGCCTGCGCGGCACCACCTTTGTTGAGCTGTTGGGCCTGGGCCCCCCGCACGACGCCGCGGCACTCGCCCGCGCGGTGCAGCCCGCCGACGGCTTCCAGCCGCACGCCCCGTACTCGGCGGGCCCCGCCGTCTTTGCGGCCGCCGTGGACAGCGGCCGGCCGGTCTGCACCCACTTGGCCGAGACCCCTGACGAGGCCCGCTTCATCGCCGACGCGTCGGGCCCCTTCCGCGACCTGCTGGAGCGGATCGGCAAGTGGTCGCCCGGCTTCGCCGACGCCTACCGCCACGGGGCTTCGCCGGTGGGTTGGATGGCCCCGCACCTCCGGCGGGCCCCGTGGCTGCTGGCTCACTGCAACCACGTGGACGACCCGGACATCGCGCTGCTGGCCGAGACCGGGGCCTCGGTCGCGTACTGCCCGGTGGCCAGCGACTACTTCGGCCACCGCGGCCACCGCTACCGCGACCTGCTCGACGCGGGGGTGAATGTGTGCCTGGGCACCGACTCGGCGGTGTGCCAGCCGCCCGACACCGATCCCACCCAGTGGCTGAGCGTGCTGCCGCAGATGCGGCATCTTTACCAGCGTGACGGTGTCGACCCCGCACACCTGCTGGCGATGGCGACCGCCCGGGGACGGCGGGCGCTGGGGCTTGACAAAGCCGTGACGCGCCTGTGCGCGGTGCCGATCCGCGTCCGGGGGCGCGACGACCCGCTTGCGGCGGCGCTGAAGAGCGACGCCCCGGGCGTCGCGGTCCAGCTCGCCGCCCGCCAGGACGCGGCGACCGGTCCGGGTCCCGACCGGTAGCGGGCCGGAGCCTGCGCGGTGACCCCCGGGGCGGGGGTGACCGCCGACCCCAATCAGGCGGCACGCCCCCCGGGCGTCCCTCGGCAAGCTCTCGGTGACGACGTGCGGGCGGTGCGGAGTGTCCCCGCGGTTTACACTGGCTCCACTCCGCGGGCTTTCCGCGGTGACCGCCGCGCTGCCCCCCACGCGGCGGACCGCCCCCCCCGGTCTCCCAAGGTCGACCCCGCATGCACCCCGAAGACGCCCCGCGCGCGCCCCTCCTGCTCTCTTTGCCCCGGGCGTCACGCCGGCTGGCCCGTGTGGCCCTGGCCGCCTCTCTGGCACTGGCCGTGCCGGGGGCGGTGACCGCGCAGACGGAGGTCGCCGCCGTGGCCGCCCCCCCCGGTCCCACGCCCGCCCAGATGACCGCCGACCTGCTGGCGAATCTGGCCCTCGAGACGCTGACCCCGGCCGCTGCGGACCCCGACGCGGTCGTCCCCGAAGCGACCGACCCCGCGGCCGGGGATCCGGTCCGCCCCGACCAGTACGCACGGGCCCAGGTGCTGCTCGAGCTGGCGCTGGAGCAAGCCCCCCGGGACGCCGCGCTGTGGCGCCTGCGGGCCGACCTGGCCGACCGCCTGGGCGACCGGGCGGCTCAGACCGCCGCGCTGCAGCGCTACGTCGAGCTGCGTCCGGGCGATGATGCAGTCCGCCTGCGGCTGGTCATGATCGAGCTGACCGACCTGGAAACACTCGACGGGCGGCTGGCACTGCTCGAGCGTTACCTCGCCGACCCGTCTCTGCCCGGACGCACGCCCGCGCTGGTGTCGCGGCTGGCCTCGGCCGCCGCCGCGGCCGCCCGCGAGCTGGGCGACCACGAGCGTTTCGTCAAGCACCTGCGCACGTCCGGGCGGCAGGGCGTGGCCAACCCCGAGGCGGCAGGTCTCACCCTCGCCTTCGCCGAGTCGCGCGGCGCCCGGCCCGAGCAGCTGGCCGCCGCCGCGGTCAACCTGGTGCGGGCCGACCCGATCAACCCCGACGCCCGGCGCGTGCTCGCGTCGTACCTGGCGGGCGTCACCGCCTACGCCCGCGCCGCGCAGCAGTACGACGTGTCGACCCGCCTGCCAGGCGCCCCGCCGCTGAGCAGCGGCGAGCTGGCCGGGTGGGTGAGGGCGCTCATCGGAGCCGGCGAGCTGGACCGCGCCTCGGCGCAGCTGGCCGCGTGGGAAAGCTTCACCTTCGACGCGTCGACGCCCCCGGAGGAGCCCGGCCGCGAGGCCCCGCCCCACGTGGTGCTCTTGCGTTGCGTGCTCGACGGCGACGGGCTCGGCAAGGGCGGGGCTGCGTCCGCCGCGTTCGAGCGGGTGGTCGCCTCCCTGCGACCCGCGGCCGATGCGGGCGACACCGACGCCGCCCTGGACCTGGCCTGGATCATCGCGGTCTTTGGCCCCGACACCCAGCCGGTGGCCGAGCTGCTGCGCGGCTGCGATACCCAAGACGTCCGCTATCTGCGGGCCAGCGGCTTCGTCTACCTGCGCGAGGACGCGACCGACTGGGCCCGCCGGGCCTTTGAGCAGGCCGCCGACCGCGATGCAGTGGCCGCCTACGGCCTGGCCCAACTCACCGGACGCGACGACGCGGGCACCGCCCGCCAGCTGCGGCGGGTCGTCGCCGACTTTCCCGACAGCTTCGGCGCGGCCCTGGCCAACCACCGGCTGCAGACCCAGGGCCGCGACGTGATCCCCAGCCCCGCGGGCCGCGGCGTGCTGGATCTCATGAACCGCCTGCCCGGCACGCTTTGGGCCTTCGACACCGACCGCAACCCCTGGGTGGGCGTGCGGGCCACGCTCGATAAAAGCCGTCACGCCCAGCTCGAGCCGGTCGGTGCGCGGATCACGATGCAGAACCTCACCGAACTCGCGCTGCCGCTGGGGGGCGTCGGCGTCGGGGTGGGGGGGGCGCCCGCGGCCGCGGGGCCCACCGCCGTCATCTCGGTCTCGACGTACGCCGGCGGTCGGCCCACGGGGGCCGCGCCCCCGATCGTTTCGGACCTGGGCCGGCGGCTCACCCTCATGCCCGGCGAGCGGCTGACCTTCGACCTGCGGCTGGACCGCTCACGCTACGGCCTGGCCCTGGCCCGCCTGTACCCGTCGAGTGTGACCTTCAACAGCACCTTCATCGTCGGCCCCGAGATCGATGCCGGCGGTGGGTTCACCACCGGCCCGCTGGGCGGCATCGACACCGTCCGCTCGGCCCAGGTGCTGATCGAGCCCGCCACGCCCGAGAACATCGCGGGCTGGATCGCGCGTCTCGGGGCTGAAGGCGGCGCTGCCGTCGGCTCGGCCCCCGACGACCCCCGGGCCTGGTTCGCGGCCTTGGCCCGCGCCGGCGCCGCCCACCCGCAGATGCAGGCCCCGGCCGTGGATGGGGCGCTCGCGAACCGGGCCGTTGCCGCGCTCAACGACGCCTTCGCCGCGGGCGACGCCCGCGTCCGGGCGTTCACGCTGCTGACCCTCGCGGCCGACGACGACGCCCGGTCGCCCTTTCGTACCCTCTTCGATCTGGCCGTGCGCAGCGATGACGACGTGGTTCGCGTCGCACACCTGGCGGCACACGTCACCGACCCGCTCGACCCCGCCCTGGTCAGCGCCGCCCGCGACGGTGGGCCACGGCTGCGACGCTTTGCCCAGGCCCTGACCGACGCACTGAAGCGCGACCCCCTCCCGCGGGGGGCCCGCTGACGTGGTCGCGAGCCCGCCCCCGTGCAACCCCCGCGGCGCGCTGAGGAGTGCCCCGCCCCGAGTCCCCGACCTGCCGGCGCCGGAGGCCGCGGCGTGAGCCACGCCGCCGACCCGCTTGCGCCCGCCGTGATCCGGCTCGCCCGCCGCGTGTTGACCCACGAGCCGCTGTTCCACCCCGACCGGCTGGCGGTGTGGGATGCGGCGTCCGCGGCGCCGCACGCCGCGGACGCCGGTGCAGCGGCACCGCCCGGAGATCGGTCCGGCAGTCCGTCCGACGGTCCATCGACCGGACTCTCCACCGAAGAAGCCCTCGCCGCCGCCGCCGAGGACTTCCTGGTCGTCGACACCGATGCCGCGGGCGAGTGGCCTGCCCCCGAAGACGTCTTCCCCCGTCTGACCTGGGGCGGGCAGCTGCTGCTGGTCGCCCGCGACCGGGCGCGGCTGGACCAGGCGGCGCAGCGCTACGCCCGCCACGACTGCTTCGACCTGGAAACCCCGCCGGCCCGCGTCCGGCGCGGCTTCAAGTTCTGGGCCCCACGCCGGCACTTCGCCCTGGTCCGCCGCGTCACCCTGCTCGCGCCAGGCCAGCACACCGACCGCAGCACCTTCGACGTGCGACTGGTCCGCGACGCCCGCCTGGGCCCGGGCTACGTCGTTCGCAAGCAGGTGCCCACGCACCGCCGCGTCGCCGCCCGGCTGCACGAGCGCTTCCCCGACGCCACGCCCGACCTGCTGCTCAGCCGCGCGACCAAGCTGGTGAGCAAGGTCTTCCCGGTCTTTCTCACCCGCGAGGCCGGTTTTCTGCAGGTGCTCGCCAAAGAGCTGCCCCCCGAACACCGCGGCCGTGTGCCCCACGCCCTGGGCATGGAGAGGGCGCCCGACGGCACGGTCAAGCGGCTTTACATGACCTGGCTGCGCATGGACTGCGCCCCGATGTCGCAGCTGGACTTCGCCCTGCAGGCCACCGAGCTGCTGGCCGCGGTCCACGATGTGGCCAAGGTCATCCACCTGGACCTGCGCCTCGACAACATGGTCATCTCCGACGGCCAGGTCTGCTTCATTGACTTCGGCAGCAGCGTGCAGGTGAACGAGAACATCGCCCGCAGCCCGATGCTGCACAGCCTGTTCGAAGAGATGATGAACACCTCGCAGATTCAACGCACCATGGGTCGCATGAAAGACGCCGGCCGGCTCACCTCCGACGTGCTGCTGAGCGCACACGGCAAGATGGACCGCGCGGTGGACATGTTTTACCTCTCGCTGCAGATCACCCACCCTGTCAGCAACCCCGAGCTGCGCCACCTGATCCAGTACGAGAAGGGCGGCCCGGTGGCCGTCGCCATCAAGGGCCTGGTCGCCGAGATCCTCCGCCCGCCCGACCCCGAGCGTCCGCGCTTCATCTCCGCCGCTGACGTGCACCGCGGCCTGGTCGCGCTCTCGGCGGGCAAGACCGTCAGCCGCCGCCGCGGGCGCCGCGCGGCAGTGGCGGCGGGGTGAGAAGCGGGCTGAGAAGCGGGCTGAGAAGCGGGTTGGGAAGCCGGGCTTCTGACCATGCAAGTCAGGTGACGCGAAGGCCGCGAAGAGCGCGAAGAACGCGAAGCAAGGCATCCGATCGGCAGGATTCATCTGCTTCACCCGGCCGTTCGCCGTCGGGCCGGCGGCCGCGGCCTTCCTTGACGCCCTCGGCGTCTTGGCGGCTACAAATGGTTCATCCGGGAGTTCCGTGGACTCCGGTGGGGTTCACGCCCTAGGCAACAACCGGCAAACGGACTTAAACGCCAAGAACGCCAAGGGGGCCAAGCAAGGCAATCACCGCGGATATCAAACGGAGTTCGCGTGCATGGCCCGGCGGAGAGATGAAGGATTTTTTTCTGGACAGCGACTCTCCGCCTCGGAATACCCCAGACTCCGCTGCGGCGGGAGTCTGAGTTTTGCTTGGCCCTCTTGGCGCACTTGGCGTTAAAAACCGCCTTGAAGTTTCAAAGGGAACCCCGGAAAACCCGGATGAAACTTAAAAGTGCCCTGCCGCCCTTACCGCCGTCCCCGGAAACGCCGGATCAGCGACCCGCAGGCCCGCGCCCCCGGTTCTTCTTTGCGGCCTTCGCGCTCTTCGCGGCCTTCGCGATACCTGCCTTTGATTCCCCGTAACCCTATGCTGTCTCTACCCGCCGTCCTTCTCTTTGGATTTTTTCGATGCGCCTGACGCTCCCCACCCTCCTCGCCGCCTGTCTCGCCGCGTTGCCCGCGCCCGCCGCCACGCCCGCCACCGATCAAGAAGCCCCCGCCACCCCCGCCGCCGACGAACCGAGCGAACGGATCGACCGCAAGGTCGGCTGGATCACCCTCGACGGCCCGCTGCGCAGCGGCCCCGTGCCGTTCGCCTGGGTGCCCGAGGCCGACGCCGGCCCGTCGCTCGCCGGCGTGCTCGCGCAGATCAAACAAGTCGCCGACGACGACGCCTACCCCGGGCTGGTCGTCTCGCTCGACCAAGCCGAGCTGACCCTGCCCCAGACCACCGCGATCGCCGACGCGCTGCTCGCCGCCCGCGAAGCCGGCAAGCACGTCATGGTCTTCGCCGAGTCTTACGAAGGGCTGAACGACTACCTGCTGGCCAGCGCCGCCGACAGCATCCTGCTGCAGCGCAAGGGCTCGGTGTGGCTCACCGGCATCGCGGTCGAGGAGATGTTCCTGGCCGACACGCTGAAGAAGATCGGCGTGAAGCCCGACTTCGTGCAGATCGGCCGCTTCAAGGGCGCCGACGAGCAGTTCATGCGCACCGGCCCGTCTGACGCCTGGAGCGAAAACTTCGACGGCCTGCTCGACGGGCTCTACGCCGAGACCCTCGAACGCATCTGCGAAAACCGCGGCTGGACCCGCGACGAGTTGGAGGGCTTGTTCCTGCCCAGCTTCACCATGACCGACGACGACCTGCTCAAGGCCGGGCTGGTGGACCGCCTGGTCACCCGCGACCTCACCCAGGCCACCGAGGTCGCCTTCGGCGAGGACTGGGAGTGGGACACCGACCTGGGCGCCGCCGCCGGCGGCGGGCTGGACACCGACAACCCCTTTGCGCTCTTCAGCGCCATCTTCGCCGAGCCCGAGAGCCGAACCACCCGCGACACCCTTGCCGTGCTGCACGCCGACGGCCCGATCTACTCCGGCGACAGCCAGGTGCCCGGCGGCTTCATGAGCGACAGCACCATCGGCAGCCGCACCGTCACCGCCGCGCTCGAAGACGCGCTGCTCGACGAGAACATCCGGGGCGTGGTGATCCGGCTCGATTCGCCGGGCGGCAGTGCCTTGGCCAGCGAGGTCATCTGGCAGTCGGTCCGCGAGCTGCAGGCCGACAAGCCCGTCTACTGCGTGATCGGCAGCATGGCCGCCAGCGGCGGCTACTACATCGCCTGCGCCACCGACCGCATCTACGTGCAGCCGCACAGCATCCTGGGCAGCATCGGCGTGGTGGCCGGCAAGATGAGCCTGGGCGGCCTGTACGACTGGGCCGGCGTGCACGTGCACCGCCGCACCCGCGGGCCCGGGGCCGACCTGTTCAGCAGCGTGGACCCTTTCACCGACGACCAGAAGACGCTGCTGCGCGACGCGATGACGCTGACCTACGAGCAGTTCAAAGACCGCGTGCGCGAGGGCCGCGGCGACGCGCTGCCCGACCTGGACGCGGTGGATGAAGGCATGCTCTTCACCGGCACGCAGAGCATCGCGAACGGCCTGGCCGACGCCGAGGGCGGCGTCGAGTTGGCGCTAGCCGACCTGGCGGACGACCTGGGGCTGGGTGAGGGTGACTACGACGTCATCCACCTGCCCGGCCCGCTAGCGCTGGGCGACTACCTCAACGAGGTCTTCGGCGGGGGGGTGGCGGCGCCCCGGGCCGGGTTGTCCGCGGCCGCAACGCTGCGGGAAACCCTGCGTCAGGCCGTCGGCGACGGCGCGTTCGACCAGGCCGCGGCCGTGGTCGACGGCCTGCGGCTGCTGCAGCGTGAGCACGTGTTGACGCTCATGCCGTCAGCGATCGTGGTGAAGTAGGGTTTGGTGATCGCGGCGCCGTGGAACCCAAGTCAGGGCACGCGAAGGACGCGAAGAGCGCGAAGGCCGCGAAGCAAGGCCGGGAAAACGAAGCCGGGAGAGGCTTGTTGTTCGGGTTGTGCCCATAAGGAAACAAGCCGGCGAACGAGGCGGTTTGTAACGTAACTCGGCTCAGTTGCCGGCCGCCCGCGGGAGCAGGCGTTCAACCGACCACAACATTCTACTCGCGGGCGTCGCCGGTCAACTGCAGCCGCTGGTTAGGTGCCGCCGGCGTGGCTTGGCGGCCACCTGCCAACCATCTTCGTAAATGATGATTCCGGGATCATCGGTCGTGAGCATCTGGACATGGAGCCCATGTTCCTCCAACAACGCTGCGATACTGCGCACCTTCTCGATGGGTCGCTGCGCTCGGGGGTGGAACCAGCAGATAGCTCTATGATTACCGTCTTCACGTAGACATGAGGGGGACTTCAAGTGCATGCGAAGCCACGACAACTCGGATTCGAGCCAGTCGTACTCGTGCGGAGCGAGCTTGCCAGAGTCTCGCAACTCGATAGCGGCTTGGAATACGCCATCCGCGGTGTGGGATTGCTCACTGCGGGCCAGAATGGCAAAACGCACATACACAAAGGCACCTAACCATTGATTATACGGAGCAAAGTTGCCTATCAGCCCGACCAAACGGGCGTTTCCGGCGGGGTTCTTCGGACCCAAGTGCAGTGTATCAGGCGAAATAGAGAATGACCCCCCGTTCATATTGAAATCGTGTATTGCCGAACTGATTGGCCGGGGACAACGCGTGGCGCCGGGGTTCGCGGACCCCGGCGCCGGGGGTGCCGGTCGCACAACCCCAAGGCATCGCTGCGCGAACCACGGAGGGCACGGAGTTGAAGTTTGCCCTCGACCGGCGACGGGGTCGTTTGCCGGCGTTGGTCGCGCGGCCGCCGCCGAGGCGCGGAGGGCACGGAGGAAGGCAGAAGACCCAGGCGGTTGGGAGGGCCGCGGTGGAAGTCATACGCATTTCGTTTTTCCTTGACGCGGCTGGAGTTTTCTAAGTGATGGCGGGCTGGCAGGATCCCGGCGTCACCCCGCGTCAAAACTAAAGCGTTCTCGTATAAGACGTTCGGGTTCTATCGGTTTTCTCTCTCCCAACCGCTTGCGTGCCTTCCTCCGTGCCCTCCGCGCCGGGGCTTGAGACGTGAAGAAGACGGAGCGAAAAGACCACGGCAGGCAATTGCGGGCCGGGCTCAACTCCGTGCCCTCCGTGGTCCGCGTGAGCGGTGTCTTAACGCGTGCCGACGGACGCGTCGTATCCAAGTGTGCTGTCTCCTTTCCGGCTCCGCGCCTTCCCTCCCGCGCGCACCGCCCACCCACGGATCAGGGATCACCGTCCACGGATCACCGCGCCGCCACCCCCGACCCCAGGTCGGTCATCAGCTTCAACCCCGGCGTGGCCGCCAGCAGCCGCGGCACCACGTTGACCAGCGAGGCCACCGTCGCGGTGTCACCGGCCACGCCCGCCCGGGCTTCGAACTCGATCACGGGGTCGCCCTCGACCCGCACCAGGTCGTGCGGGTTCGGTTCGGCGAGGGCCATCGTCAGGTCCAATTCGATGACCTGCCTCGATCCGTCGAAGACCTCCACGATCTGGTGCAGGCCACGGGTCTGTCCGGGCTTCACCGAGAAGTGATCGGTCTGGATCGCGGCCTCGGCGACCACCGGTTCGCAGGTCTCGCGGATGTCGTGGGTCGGCCAACCCAGGCAAGAGGCCACCAGCGCGGCCGACTCACGAAAACCCGCGTGCCCGGCTTTGCCCGCCGCGAAGCGTTCGCGGAACGTCGCCGGTTCCATGCCGCTGCCGACTTTTTTCTGCAACGGCCCCCGCCGCGTCGAGGCGTCCACCACGCGTCGGGCAAAGATGCGGTCCACCCGCCGGGTGACGGCCGTCAGAACGACCGGAAGCAGGTCCATCACGAAGCCCGGGTTCACGCCGGTGCCCACCACCCGGGCCCCGCCTGCCCGGCAGGCCGCGTCCAGCGCGGCCGCGCCCTCGGGGGCGGTCAACGCCGGAAACAGCATCGGCTCGCATGTCGTCGCCACGCTCACCCCCGCACGGACCATCGGTTCGATCTGCCCGAGGGTGGCGTTGACATCCGACCCCGCGGTGTGGAGCACCACGTCGATCCGGCCCGCGGCCTCGCGCAACGCCGCGAAGCTCTCGAACACGCGGCCGCTTTCCGACTTCAGCCCCGCCACCTCCGCCACGGGCCGGCCGGCCTTCGTGGGGTCGATGTCGATCGCCCCGACGATCTCCATCCCGGCCCGCTCGGCGACGAGTTGCAGAGAAGCGATCCCGATGGGTCCGAGGCCGAACTGAGCGCACTTGATGGGTGACATCGCAAGGGGTTCCGTGGAGGGGAGGGGGATCTGGCCTCGCCCCGTGGGGTGACGGCAGAGCGGCTACGACGGGGCCGATGATAAGTGACGGCGTGGCGAATCGCGTCGAGCGCCGGGGGCTCCGACGGTCGATCATGGAGAACTCTCACCCGTGTCGGAACCCATACGGCGACGTGTCGAAGCCCGCGCCAAAGTCCACGACCCCCACGTCGGTCACCTCGCGGGCCTTCAGGTCCTCGGGCACTGCGAAGCTCAGCGTCCCGTCTTCAAACGCGTGGTCGATCGGATCGCCGGTGCGCATCAGCGTGACCGACACGGGCCTGGACGCGTCGGTCAGCACGACCGGATCCTTGTCCGTCGCCTGCTTGGCGGTCGCGTGGTCGCCGCCCTTGCCGCGGTGGTTCGGCACGATGCCGGGGCTCAACGCATGGATCTGGTCGGCAACCGCCCCAGCCGGCCCGTCGCGCCGCTGCGAAAGGACTGAGCCCAACGCCCCCGCTCGGGCTCGTAGACTCATCCGATGGGACTGCTGGACGACCTGAACGACGGACCGAACGCCGCCGCCGCGCCCGACTTCCGCGTGGCGGTCATCTTGCCGGCGGCCGGCCGCGGGGAACGCTTCGGCGGCGGCGGAGCGGACGCGGGGCTGCTGGGGTCCTGCGCGTTTCCCGGCAAGATCGAGCTGCTACTCGACGCACGGCCGGTCTTTATGCACGCGGTGTCTGCGTTCTGCGGCCGGGCCGACGTGGTGCAGGTGATTCTCGCGGTGGCTCCCGACCGGCTGAACGACTTCAACGCCCGCCACGGCACGCGGCTGGACGACCTGGACGTGACGCGGGTGGCCGGGGGCACGGCCGATCGTTGGCAGACCGTCGCGCGGGCACTCGCCCACGTGGACCCGGCGGCGACCCACATCGCGGTCCACGACGCCGCGCGGCCGCTGGTTGAGCAGACCCTGATCGACCGGGTGTTCGCGGCGGCCGCCCGCTTCGATGCCGTGGTGCCCGGGCTGCCGGTGTCCGACACGCTGGTGCGGGCGGGCGACGCCGTGCCGTCCGCATCGGGCGGACGGGCCGAGGCGATCCTCGGGTGGGACGACGGCCCGGCCGCGGAGGTGCGGCCCGTGACCGGCGGCCTGGACCGGGCCGGGGTATTCGCGGTGCAGACCCCCCAGGTCTTTGCGGCGGCGCTGCTGAGGCGGGCCTACGCCCTGGCCGGGCGGGCGGATGACCCGGCGGCGGGGGCCACCGACGACGCGTCGCGGGTCGCTGCGCTGGGAGAGACCGTCCACCTGGTGAACGGCGATGAGAAATCACTTAAGATCACCCGGCCCGGAGACGTCGAGCTGCTGGAGGCGCTGCTCGCGAACCGCCGGGCCGAGTCCGCCCGGCGGGCGGCCGACGGGTTGCTGGCCGATGACGAGGACGATTGAAACGTCTGCGTGGCGCGACCCGCTCGCTTTGCTTTCACCAGGCCGTCCTGCATGACCGACTCCACCCACGCCGCGCCGTCCGCACCCGTCCGCTCCGGGTCTCCCAAACAAACCCGCGGCCGAGTCGGTGCGCTGCTGCTGGGCGCCGCAGCCGCCCTGGCCGGCTGCGGCGAACCCGGCCCCAGCCCCGAGGTGCTGGCTCTGGGCAAGGAGGTCTACCACCGGCCCGCCTCGTGCGTGACCTGCCACCAGGAGGGCGGCCTGGGCGTGGCCAACGCGTTCCCCCCGCTCCGCGACAACCCCGACCTGAGCGAGGCCGACCCCACCAAGCTGATCAAGATCGTCACCCACGGGCTGGGCGGCGAGATTGAGGCGCTGGGTGAGACCTACGACGTGCCGATGGCCGGTCTGGGCTCGCGGCTCTCGCCCGAAGAGATCGCCGCGGTGCTGACCTACGTGCGCAGCAGCTGGCGCAACGTCGGCGGACCGGTCACGGTCGAGCAGGTCATTGCGGTGCAGGAGGCCTACCCCGACCGAACCCATCCGTGGACCGTCGCGGAACTGGAAAGCGCAGCCACCCCCGGCCCGGCCCCGGGCCGCACGGTCGACCCGGTGGCGGTCGCCGCCACCGGCGCGGCGCTGCCGATCGCGGGCGGGGCGGCGGCGGGCGTTGCACTCGCGTCCGCACAAACACCCGACATCCTCGACGGCCCGGCATTGCCGGCCGCCCCACCCCGCGACCCGGTGGCGTGGGGCGAGTCGCTCTACCTCGACGCCGCGCAGTGCGCCAGCTGCCACATGGCCGACGGGGCCGGCGTCGCGGGGGCCTACCCGCCGTTGGCCGACAGCCCGTGGGTCACCGGCGAGGCCGACCGGCTCATCAAGGTCGCCCTGCACGGGGTCGGCGGCGAGATGGAGATCTTGGGCGAGACGTACAACGCCGAGATGCCCGGCCAGGGCGCGCTGCTGGACGACGCGCAGATGGCCGCGACCCTGAGCTACGTCCGCCAGGCCTGGGGAAACCGCGCGTCGCCGGTGTACCCCGACCAGGTGAAGCGCGTACGCGACGAGCACGCCGGCCGCCACAAGGTCTGGCCCGCCGCCGAATTGGCGAAGCTCGACGAACGCTCGACGCTGACCGGCCTGCGTTACCTCCGCTACACGCCGCCGGCCGAAGTCGACACGCTGGCTGACTTCGACCCCGCTGCGGCCAAGGCCGCGGCGGAGGGGTCCATCGACGATGGCTACATCGACCTCCACGGCGTGGACGGCAAGCCCGACGGCGAGGACGAGTCGCCGATGGTCGTCGTCTTCGAGGCCGACTTCGAGGTGCCGGCCGAAGACCAGTACGTCTACAGCGTCGAGTCGTCGGGCGGGGTGGTGCTGGAGGTCGACGGCTCGCGGGTGCTCGGGCGCGACACCTTCAGCGGGTTTTTCCGAGGGTCCGCGACCGTGCTCCTGTCACCGGGCACGCATCGGCTGCGCCTCGTCTCGGGCACCGTGGGCAAGTGGCGGGTGGTCAAGCTCTCGGCCCAGGCCCCGAGCCTCAACCGCGCGCTGCACCGGCTGTCCAAGCAGCCCACCGAGGCCCTGCAGCTCGAAGACCCCTCGTTCCTGCTGGTGCCCGAACGCGACACGCCGATCGTGCTGCGCGGCCGCTTCGAGAACCAGAGCAAGCGCGGGGTGGGCGTGGGTCACCCGCTGCGCATCAACTGGGCCTTCGATTTCTACCGCGGCCAGCTGACCCGCGCCTGGCGGGGCGACTTCGTCAACGCCGCCGCTCGGTGGAACGGGCGCAACGACAAGTACATGACGCCCGCCGGCGACGACGTGCTGGACCTGGGGTTCCGGCCGCCGCTCGCGCGGCTCGCGTCACCCACCGAACCCTGGCCCGGTGACGCGGGGCGCGACGAGCCCGCGCCGACCTGCGTTTCGCTGGGCATGGCGATCGTCGACGGGGTGCCGCAGATGTTCGGCCAGGTGGGCGGCGTGGTGCTCCGCGACGCACCGCGGGCCGAGCCGGGCGTCGGCGGGGGCGCTCCGCGGCTGGCCCGCACCCTCGACGCCTTTGCCGCCGGGGCCGGGGTGGAGGGCGACCCCGTGCTGCACGCCCTGCTCGCCGACGGCGCCGAGATCGATAACCCGTCCGGGGGTGTGTACGAGGTCGACGGGGCCTACCGCGTCACCCTCGACGGCGTGGCCGACGCCCGCCTGCACGAACAGGACGGCCGCACCCTGCTCATCGCCCCGGCCACGTGGGAGAGCGCGTCCGAAGGCCCGCCGGCCTGGAGCACCGACGGCCTGGATTGGGCCCCCGACGCCCCGGTCCGCCGCGCGCGGTGGGGCCTGACGATCGAATGGATGGACTGATTTTCCCTCGTTCGCGGAGCCGCGAACGGGACGCCCGCGCGAAACGACTTGCCATGACCCAGCACCTTTGTTTACGACGCGCGACCCGCCCGCCGCTCGCCGCGATCGCCGCCGCCGCCGCGCTGTCCGCCCCCGCGGCCGCCCAAGACGACAAGGCCCCCGACGCCGAGCAGAAGCGTTACTACACCATCGAGAACATCGCGACCCCCGAGGGCGTGACGTTCGAGGCCGGAGCGATGGGGCGGATGCCCGGCGACCGCATCGCCGTCGCCACGCGGCACGGCGACGTGTACCTGACCGAGAACCCGTTCGGCCCGATCGACGACGTGAGCCTGCGCCCCTGGGCCGCGGGTCTTGAGGAGCCGTTGGGGCATCTGGTCTGGAAGGAAGGCTGGCTGTACGCCACCGAGCAGACCCAGCTTGTGCGGATCAAAGACGCCGACGACGACGGCACCGCCGACATCTACCAGACCTTCTGCGACGACTGGGGCGTGAGCAACGACGACTACCACGAGTACACCTTCCTCGCCCCGCCGGACGCCGACGGCAACTTCTGGGTCACGCTGTGCCTGACCGGCAGCGCCAACAGCGACAGCTACCTGCGCGGCTGGGCCGTGCGGGTCACCCCCGACGGCGAGATGTGGCCCAGCGTGGCCGGCGTGCGCTCGCCCGGCGGCATGGGCTACGCCGAGAACGGCGAGCTGTTCTACAACGACAACCAGGGCCTGTGGAACGGCACCAACGGGCTGAAGCACCTCAAGGTCGGTAGCCACCAGGGCAACCCCAGCGGCAACAAGTGGTGGGGGCAGGCGCTCGACGACCTGAAAGCCAAGGGCAAGGACGATCTCGCCGAGGCGCTGGGCCCCGACCCCGGATGGCCCGCCGACCCCGGCCTGCCCGAGGCCGAGCGCGCCCGCAACCCGCACTACCTGCCGCCCGCGGTGCTGTACCCGCTGGACCTGATGGGCCGCTCGCCCACCGGCATCGTGCACGACACCAGCGGCGGCGCGTTCGGACCCTTCGCCGGGCAGATGTTCGTCGGCGAGGTGACCCACAGCATGCTGCACCGCGTGTTCCTCGAAGAGGTCAACGGCGTGCAGCAGGGCGCCTGCTTCCCGTTTCTCGCCGGCTTCATGTCCGGCCCCGTGGCCGTCACCTTCGCCGAAGAAGGCTTCGTGTTCGTCGGCCAGACCGACCGCGGCTGGGGCTCACGCGGCGGCAAGTCGTTCGGCTTCGAGCGCGTGAAGTGGACCGGCGAGACGCCCTTCGAAGTGCACGAGATACGCGTGACCGACGACGGCTGGGAGCTGACGTTCACCCAGCCCGCCGACCCGGCAACCGCGGCCGACCCGAAAAGCTACGCGGTGAAAAGCTTTATCTACTGGCTGCAGTCCGGCTACGGCAGCCCGGAGATCGAACACACCGACCAGGTCGTCACCGCCGCGGCGGTGGCCGACGACGGGCTGAGCGTCCGCCTGACTGTCGAGGGCCGCGTGAAGGGGCACGTGCACGAGATCAAGATGGACGGCGTGCGCAGCGCCGCCGACCCCGACGCGGGCTTGTGGCACCCGGTGGGTTACTACACCCTGAACGAGCTCCCCTGACGGGGGGGGGCGGCTGGGCGCCGGATCCACGTCCCGCAGAGCCGGAACGCGGACCCGCCTTCTCGTCCGCCGCGGCGTGCCGCCGCACGAGGCCCGCGGGTTATCGGGGCCGTGTTTTGTAGGGTGGGTCAAGGGCCGCCGGACCCACCGCGCCGCGGGTCGAGTGCAGCGGTGACCCGACGCCGAAGGCCCCGCGGCATCGGACCACGGTGGGTCCGCCGAGCCTTGACCCACCCTACTAAAGCCATTCGCGGCCACCCGGCGCCCATCCGCCTGCGGCGCCTCGCGACGCACCAGCAGCACCGTCACGTCGTCCTCCAGGGGATGCCCGTCGCGTGGGCGGTGAGTACCCACAGCCCGCCGTCGCGGTCCAGCTTGGCGTCGCAGGTGTCGCCCCCCGCCTCGGTTGCTGGCGTGGCGAAGCTGGCCAGCTTGTAGCCCGGGGGTTCGGGCAGGGTGCTGGGCCAGCTGGCCTGCTGCACGTCCTGGGCCACCTGCAGCTCGCGCTGCATCAGCTTCTTGGCGTTGCGGTCCTCTTCGGCCACGGCGCGCTGCCAAACCACCGCGGCCTGAGCCGCGAGGATGCCCTACTTCGCGTCCTCTTCGTGGAAGGGCCCGTCGGCCTTGTTCAGCGGCGGCATCACGCCCACGAAGGTGCCGTCGGCCGCGTTCATGGGCAGAGTCAGCCGGGTGCGGGTGTGGCAGCCCGTGGCCTTGTCCACCGCGCGGTTGAAGCGCGGCTCCACCTCTTTGTCGGGCACCAGATGACCTCGCCGGTGAAGAGCGCCTCGACCACGATGCCTTTGTCCGCGGGCCCGCGCAGGACCGGCTCGCCGTCGGCCACCCGGGCTACAACTCGTTGGTTTTGGCGTCGTGCACGAAGACGCTGAAGCGGCCGGCGACCGTTGGAGGTCCGAGCGCGAACCCCGGCCCCACCCCCCGCGTATCCTTCGCCACCGATCCGTCCGCTCTTGATCCGTCCGCCCCGCCCGGAACCGCTCCGTGAACGCCCCCGATTCGCCGACTCCCCCCGCCCCCGACCCCGCCGGGCTCGCCGCCGACATCGAGCGGGCCAGCGACCCGTTCCGCCGGATGATCCACGAGGTGGCGAAGGTGGTGGTCGGGCAGGGCGGGCTGCTGGAAGCCATGGTCACCGGCGTGCTGGCCCACGGCCATCTTCTGATCGAAGGCCCGCCCGGGCTGGCCAAAACCACCGCGATCAGCACGTTGGCCCGGGCGATGGCCGTGGACTTCCAGCGCATGCAGTTCACCCCCGACCTGCTGCCGGCGGACATCATCGGCACCCAGGTCTACCGCCCGCAGACCCAGGAGTTTGTGGTGAACAAAGGCCCGATCTTCAGCAACCTGGTGCTAGCCGATGAGATCAACCGCGCCCCGGCCAAGGTGCAGGCCGCGTTGCTGGAGGCCATGCAGGAACGACAGGTCACCATCGGCCACGAGACCTTCCCGCTGGCCGACCCGTTTATCGTGATGGCCACGCAGAACCCCATCGAGCAGGAGGGCACCTATCCGCTGCCCGAGGCCCAACTCGACCGCTTCCTGATGAAGCTGATGGTGGACTACCCCGACCGCGACGAAGAGCTTGAGATCCTCGACCGCATGTCCGGCATCGCGCCGACCTTCGACGTGCGGGCCGTCGTGACGCCCGCCTCGCTCGCCGCCGCCCGCCCTCTGATCGACGCTGTCCACCTGAGCCCTGAGGTCCGCGGGTACCTGGTGGACGTGGTGATGGCGACGCGTGACCCCGCCGCGCACGGCGTGAAGATCGGGCAGTACCTGGAGGCCGGGGCCTCGCCCCGCGCGACGCTTGCGCTGGCCGTCTGCTCACGCGTGCGGGCGTTCCTCGCGGCCCGCGCGTACGTGCTGCCCGAAGACGTCAAGGCCGTCGCGCTGCCCGTGCTGCGGCACCGGCTGATGCTCAGCTACGAAGCCGAGGCCGAGTCGATGGACGCAGACGACGTGGTGCGCCGGATCCTGGACACGCTGCCGGTGCCGTAGGGGCAAGTTCGAAGTTCGAAGTCCGAAGTGCGAAGCTCCGGACCACCGAACTACAGCCGCCCCCGGTCTTGCTTCCTACTTCGAACTTCGCACTTCGAACTTCACACTTTGCTCTCCCCCGACCAGCTCGCCCAGCTCCGCACCATCGAGATCGCCACCCGCCGGCGCATGAACGCGCTGCGCATCGGCGAATACCGATCGGGCTTCCGCGGGCAGGGGATCGAGTTCGAAGAGGTCCGCCCCTACGCGCCCGGCGACGACGTGCGGGCGATCGACTGGAACGTCACCGCCCGCAGCGACGAGCCCTACATCAAGCTGTTCCGCGAGGAACGCGAGCTCTCGGTGTGGCTGTGCGTGGACGTCTCGCGGTCGATGGACTTCGGCACCCAGCGCACCAGCAAGCGGCAGACGCTGTCCGAGGCCGCGGCCCTGGTGTCGTTCAGCGCCATCGCCAGCCGCGACCGCGTGGGGCTGGTCCGCTTCACCGACCGGATCGAAGGCTTTTTACCCCCGCGCCGCGGGCGCAACCACGGCATGCGGGTGCTGCGCGACGTCTTCACCGCGCCCGCCGCGGGGCGCGGCACCGACCTCACCGCGGCCCTGGGGCGGGTCGGCAAGGCCGCCCACCACCACGCGGTGGTGCTGGTGATGAGCGACTTCCTCGGGGTCGATCCCGCGGCCGCGAAAACCGCGTTCGCGCGGCTCGCCCGCAAGCACGACGTGGTGCCGGTGTGCGTGACCGACCCCCGCGAGCGCGAGCTTCCGGACGTGGGGCTGATTGACACCGTCGATCCGGAAACCGGGGCTCGTCGGCTGCTCGACACCTCCAGCCGCTGCGTGCGGCGGGCCTACGCCGCGGAGGGCGCGCGGCTGGAGGCCCAGCGCGACGCGCTGATGCGGGCCACGGGGCTGCGGGCGATCCGGCTGACCACGGGCGAGGACGTGTTCGGGCCGGTGCATTGGTTTTTTTCGCAACGCGAGAACGCGCGAGCGAAAGGAGGCGCATGTTGAGAGTGGCTTCTGGCGTTCGATATTTCGGACGGTCTCACGCAAAGGCGCAGAGGCGCAAAGCTCCGACGCGCCGACCGAGGTGCTTTCCTTTGCGCCTTTGCGCCTTTGCGTGCGAAAATGACTTGTTCCGAATGATCTCCGTGGCTGCGTTTTTCTTGATTTCTCACGTCACCGCCGAGGCCGCGCTGCAGCTTCGCGTGGAACCCGGCACCGTGCGGGTGGCCGAGCCGCTGACGCTTACCCTGGTCAGCGAAACCCCCGGCGTGACGTGGCCCGACTGGGCGGAGGCGTTGCCTGAGTGGGACGTGGTTCCGCAGAACGTCACCGACCACACGGCGACGCTGACCCTGCGGTCCTGGCTGCCGGGCGACATCACGGTCCCCGCGGTCGCGGTCACGACGCCCGGCGGGGTGACGTTCACCAGCGAGCCCCGCGTCGTCGCGGTGAACTCGGTGCTGCCCGAGGACGCCGACGTGGCCGACGCGGAAACGCTCCGCGAGGCGGCGGGGGCGCTGCCGCTGCCGGATGACGGGACGCCGTGGCCGGTGGTGGTGGCCGGGATCGTCACGGGGTTGTGGGTCGTCGGTGGGGCCGCATGGCTGCTGCGCAGGATCGCGGGGTCGCGAGCGGACGATCCCGAAACGCAGGTGGACCGGATGGTGAGTGAGGCGGTGCAGCACCGCGACGTCGCGCTGGCGTCCGCGGCGGTGCGGCGGAGCGTGGAACAACAGTTCGGCATCGACGCGTCGCAGCAAACCACCGAAGACCTCAAAAGAGACCCCCGGCTTCTCGGCACGCTCGGCGGCCCGCTCCACGACCGGTTGGTCGAACTGCTGCAGCGCATCGACGCCATCCGCTACGCCGAGGCCGCCGACGACCGGTGGGCCGCCGCCACGGACGCCGGTGGACTCATCCGCGACCTGCGGGAAGTGGCCGCACGCGAACCGGGGAAGGGGGATCGCGCATGACCACCTTCACCCTCTTCGAACGGCCGTGGGCGCTCGGCCTTCTTGTGCTGCCGCTGCTGCTGGCCGCCTGGGCCTGGCGCTCGGACCGCCGCCGCCCGGCGGTCGCGCTGCCGACCGCGCACCGGCTGGGCGCGATCGCGCCGACCTGGCGTACGCGTCTGCGCTGGCTGCCCGCCGCGTGCCTGCTGCTCGCGACCGCGGCGCTGATCGTGTCGCTGGCCCACCCGCAAGAAGGGCGGCGCCAGACCCTGATCGACAGCGAGGGCATCGCGATCGAGCTGGTGGTGGACCTGTCGGGATCGATGCGGGCGATGGACTTCCAGCTCGACGGCCAGCCGGTGGACCGGCTGACGGCCGTGAAGCGCGTGGCCGGCAACTTTCTGCGTGGCGATGGCGACGGGCTGTCGGGGCGGCCCACCGACCTCGTCGGCCTGGTGACCTTTGCCCGCTACGCCGACGCGGTCAGCCCGCTGACCCTGGACCACGCGTTCGTGATCGACGGGTTGGAAGAGGCGCAGATCGTGCGGGACCAGAGCGAGGACGGCACGGCCCTGGGCGACGGGCTGGGGCTGGCCCTCGAACGGCTGCAGGCCCTGGACAACGCACGCGATGGCGCTCCACGCACCAGCAAGGTCGTCATCCTCCTCACCGACGGCGAGAACAACGCGGGCGTGCTCGACCCGCTGGCCGCGGCCGAGCTGGCCCAGACCCTGGGCGTGCGGGTGTACACCATCGGCGTCGGTACCCAGGGCACCGCCCCCATGCCCCAGACCAACCCGTTCACCGGGCGCACCACGCTGCGTCAGATCCCGGTCAGCATCGACGAGGACACCCTCACCCAGATGGCCGAGGCCACCGGCGGCGCCTACTTCCGCGCCACCGACACCGACTCGCTGGCCGGGGTATACGCCCGCATCGACGAGCTGGAGAAGGTCAGACTCGAAGAACGCACCGTGACCGACGTGCGCGACCTGGCGGTGGACCGCTGGGGGCGGCTGCCGCCGGTGCTGGCGATCGCGGCGGCGTGCATGATCGGTGGCCTGCTCCTGGAGAACCTTGTGTTCCGAAGGGCGTAGATGTGCTTCGGCAGGGCGACTATCCCGCGGCCCGCGTGTCGCACGCGGCCCGCGGCTCGCCCTGCCAGAGACGGTGACCCGCTCCCCTTGCCATGACCTTCCTCGAACCCGCCCGCTTCCTCTGGCTGCTGCTCCTGCCCGCCCTCGCGGCGGTGGCGCTGTTCGCCGGCCTGCGGCAGCGGCGGAACCTGCACCGGTTCGCCACGCCCGAGCGGCTGGGGCCGACGCTGCCGTCCCGGTCGCGGGCCCGGGGGTGGGGCCGCGTGGTGCTCCTGCTGGGCGCACTGGGCCTGACGCTGGTGGCCCTGGCCGACCCGCGCCGCGGCGAGCGGGAACGCGACGTGCCGCCGGGCGACGGGCTGTCGGTGGTGTTTGCCTTGGACGTGTCGCGATCGATGCTGGCCCAAGACGTGAGCCCCACCCGGCTGGACCGCGCCAAGCAGTACGTGCGTGAGCTGACGCGGGTGCTGGCGGAGCAGGAGGACGACGCGTCGGTCGGGCTGGTGGCCTTCGCGGGCGCGGTCAAACGGGTCGCGCCGGTCACCCGCAACGTCGGCGAGGTCGAGCTGGCGCTGCAGGCGACCGACGTCACCACCGCGGGGTTGGGCGGTTCGAACCTGGCCGACGCGGTGCAGTCCGCCGCCCGCTCGTTCGTTGCCCGCCGCCCGGGGCATAAAGTCGTGGTCATGCTGACCGACGGCGAAGAGAACCAGTCGGGCGAGCCGGCCGCCGCGGCCCGGTCTGCCTTCGACGACCGCGGCGTGCGCTTCTTCACGCTGGGGCTGGGCAGCCCCGACACCGGGGCGACCATCCCGCTGGGCGAGGGCCGCGTGATGATGCACAACGGAGAACCGGTGCGCACCACCCTGGACGCCGCCGCGCTGAAGGCGATCGCCGCGGGCGGCGGCGGGGTGTACCTGCCGGCGGAAACCAAGCGGGTGGACATGGACGAGGTCTACCGCCGGGTCATCCGGCCCCGGCTGCGGGATGCTGATCCCGACGCGGCCACGCCTTACTCCACCACGGTCAAGGCCATGATCCCGCGGTTCGGATGGCTGGTCTGGCCGGCGTTGGGACTGCTGCTGATGGAGCGGCTGGCCGCCGGCTGGCCGGCGCCGCGGCGGGCGGCACGGCGGGCCCAGGGAGTGTCGGCGGCGCTGCTGATGGCTTGCGTTCTGCCGGCGATGGGGCAGACGATCAGCACCGACCCGCGGTCGGCCTACAACGCGGCCGTGGCCGCGCGGGACGCCGGCGACGACGGTGCGGCCCGGGCCGGGTTCGCCGAAGCCGCGCTGCGGGGCGTGGGTGAGGTTGAGGCGCGGGCCCGCTACAACCTGGGGCGGGCGGCCCACGCGATGGCACTGAAGGCATTGGACCCGGCACCGGTCGAGCGCGAGGCAGCCGACTCGGTCAGCGCGTCGCCCCCGGAGGCGGCCGGTCCCCCCGTCGATCCGATCCCGCTGCTGGACGAAGCCGTCCGCGAGTACGCGGCGGCGTTGGGCGCCGACCCCGCCTTTGACGACGCGCGGGCCAACCTGGAGGCGGCGGCGCGTCTACGGGCACAATTGCAACAACAACGACAACAACAACAGCAGGAAGACCCGCAGCAAGATCAGCAGCCACTCGACGAAAACCCATCGGAGTCCGACCCCTCGGAGGACGCAGAGTCGCAGGAGCAGGAGTCGTCAGAAGGGCAGGAACAAGATTCCTCCGAAGGACAGGAACCGGAACCCCAGCCGTCTGAGTCCGGTGATCCGTCTGAAGGCGACCCGGAGTCTTCAGGCACCGATCCGAACGCGGATCCGGAGTCCGAATCCGGCACCGACTCCGAAACCGTCTCGGAGTCCGAAGCCGAAGCCACCAACGGGCCGTCGGATGCCACGGCCGGATCGGAGCGCCCCGAAGCCGCTCCCGAGACCGATAGCGCACCGGAGGGCGAGCCCGTTGGCGCCGAGGACGCATCCGCAACCCCCGACGAAGCCGGCGAGCAAGCCACCGCCGGGGCGCCCGGCGAAGCCGGCGAGAGGCTGCTCAGTCGGGACGAGGCCATGAAGCTGCTGCAGCGGATCCGCGACCAGGACCTGCAGCGCCGGATCGAGCAGTACCGCCGGGACGCCCGGCGGCAGCAGCGGGTGGAGAAGGACTGGTGAGCCGCGTTCTGTCGCACCTGCTTCTGACGCTCGCCTGCGGGCTGCTCGCCCCCGCGGCGGTCGCGGCCCAGGTCCGGCTGGGCGCGTCGTCATCGAACGCGTGGGTCGGCTTGCCGGTCACTGTCACGCTGGAGATCGAGAACGCCGCGAACCACGACGCCCCGCAGCTGCCCGACGTGACGAACGCCGAGGTGCAGTCGCGTGGGCAGGTGAGCAACAGCACCCGGCTGTCGATCATCAACGGGCGGCGGTCGCAGACGCAGACCGTGACCTACGCCTGGAACCTGACGCCAAGCGCCGCCGGACCCGTCACGGTGCCCGCCTTCCGGGTGCGGGTGGACGGGGCCGACCGGGAGATCCCCGGGCTGACCCTCGACGCGCGGGCTCCGGACGTCGGCGACCGCGTGTTCGTGCAGGTCTCGGCCGACCACCCGGAGGTCTACGTCGGCCAGCCGCTGGAGCTGACGCTGGACGTGTTCATCAAGGCTTTCACCGACGAGCGTTTCAACTACGCCTTCAGCGCCCGCAACCTGTGGGGCCAGATCGATATGCGGGCCAGCCGCTGGGGGCCGTTTGCCAAGACGCTGAACGACCCGGCGCGGCGTGGCCGCGCGATCGAGGACGACCCGGTGCAGCGACCCGACGCCGGGGGCCAGCCCGCGGACTACTTCCGCTACCGCATCCGCGCGCGGGTGTACCCGGACCGCGCCGGCCCCCTCGAACTGGACGGCGACGGCGTCCGCATCGTCGGGCAGTACCCGGTGGCGCTCGGACGGTCCCGCGGGCTGTTCGTCCGCGACCAGCTCGAAGTCACCGAAGCGCAGCCGATCGCCGTCAGCGCTCCCATCCCCGGCGTGCGCGTCAAGCCCGTGCCCACCGCCGGCCGCCCCGACACCTACCGCGGCGCGGTGGGGCGGTACCGCATCACCGCCGCCGCCGACCCGCTGTCGGTCGCGGTGGGCGACGCGGTCACGCTGCAGCTGATGGTGCTGGGCTCGGGACCGGACGCGTCGCCGCTGGACCGGCTTTCGGCGCCGCCGCTGGAAGCGATCGAGACGCTCACGGCCGACTTCGACGTGACCGCGGGCCCGATCGCCGGCGTGGTCCGCGACGGCGCCAAGGTGTTCACCACGACGATCCGGCCGCGGCGGGCCGACGTGACCGCCATCCCGCCCATCCCGTTCGTGAGCTTCGACCCGGAGACCGAGTCGTTCGTCACGAGCGAGAGCGAACCGATCATGCTGGCGGTGCGGCCGGCCGAGCGGCTGTCGCTTGACGGGCTGGCCGACGCACCGGCGCGGGCCGCGACCTCGACCTCCCGGCCCACCGACGCCGGGCCCGCCGCGCAGGGGTGGCGGCCGCTGCCCGACACCGCCCCCGCGGCCCCGGCGTGGCCGTGGTTCTGGCCGCTGCTGTACGCCGGGTTGCCCGCCGCCGCGGCGCTGGCCCGGGTGGCGTGGTGGGGCGTGTCACGTCTGCGAGGACGCGAGCAAGCCGTGGCCTCCCGCGCCGCGACGCGCGCCCGCCGCGCGTTGAACCGCGCCGCGGACGCCGAGGGCGTGGCCGCGGCCCTGCGCCGCTACGCCGGCGACCTCACCGGCCGGGCCGCCGCCGCCCTGACCGCGGCCGATGCGCGGGCGGCCCTCGGGGCGGCCAGCGCCGCGGACGCGCCGTCGATCGACGCATTCGAGTCGGCACTGCGCGACGCCGAGGCCGCGGCCTGCGGGGCGTGCCCCGCGCCAGTGGACGTGCTGTCACGCCGCGGCCGCGCCGCGATCGACGGGATGGCGAGCCCGGCCCGGCGACGCGCCCGCCCGGCGTCGGTGGCCGCGGCGCTGCTGCTTCTGCTGGTCGCGGCGGCGGCAGGCGGAGCTCCAACGCCCGCTCCGGACCCCGGCTCCCCGCGCGCCGTCGCCGAGCGCTTCGAGCAAGGTCCCCCCAGCGGCGCCGCGCTCACCCACGCCGCCATCGCCTGGAACCTGTCCGACGAGCCCGCCCGGGCCCGCGCCGCGGCGCTCGCCGCCGTGCGGTGGGACCCCGCCTCGTCCGCCGCCCGCGCAGCCCTGGCCGACGCGGAGCGTGCGCTGGGACGCGACCTGGCCGCGACCGCCGGATTCGACCGACTCACCGCGCACTGGCTGGGCTGGGGCGGACGACGCCTGGTCATGGCCGCAGGGCTGGCGGGCCTGGCGGGGGCCGGCGTGGCGTGGGGCACCAGGCGGGTCCGGCGGGGCCGCGCCGGCCTGATCCGCGGCGAGCGTCGGGGGTCGATCGCGGCCGGCCTCGCCTTGGCGGCCGTGGGCGGCGGGCTTTCGCTGCACACGGCCCTCACCGTTCCCGCGGCCCACACCGCCGTGCTGCTGCACGACGAACCACCGCCGAGGTCGGGTCCCGGCGCCGGGTTCGCGGCCCCGTTCGGCGACGACCCGCGGCCCATCGCGGGCACCCTGCTGTGGATCATCGAGCACCGGTACGGCTGGGTCCGCACGCCCGCGGGCTGGCTGCCCGCCGACGCGCTCGCCACCGTGGACCGGACCCCACGCCCGCCGCCATAAGATGCTCGGGTCTCTTCTGATTGTTTTTCAATCTCGCGTCCCCTCCCGGAGCAACCCATGACCGGTCCCCGCCCCCTCGTCGCCGCCATCCTGATCGTTCTCACCGCCGCGCTTCCCGCCCGCGCCGGCGTGAACGCCGGCGACAAGGTCGATTTCACCCTCAAGCTGATGGACCGGTCCACCGTCTCGGTCGCCGACCTGAACGATAAGCTGACCGTGGTTGAGTTCTGGGCGACGTGGTGCGGGCCGTGCGTGCAGATGCTGCCCCACCTTAAGGAGATGAACGAGACCTACGCCCCGCGCGGGGTCGAACTCATCAGCGTGAGCCTGGACCGCAAGGCCGCCGATGCGCAGCGCTTTATCCAGAAGAACCAGATGACCTGGGCGCAGGCCCACGAGGGCAGCCAGCGCCGGCCCCTTTCCGACCAGTGGGGCGTCAGCGGCATCCCCCACGCGTTCATCATCGCGCCCGGTGGGGAGGTGCTCTGGCGGGGTCACCCGGCGCGGATGGAGGCCGAGATCGAGAAGGCCCTCGAAGTCCACGGCGACAAGCTGGTGGCCTCGTCGCTCGAACTCAAGCCGGCGATCCGCGAGATGCTGCGTGCCCGCCGCGAGCTGGCCAAGGGGCCCGAGGCGGTGCCCGAGGTGATGCCCAAGGTAGCGCAGCTGATCCTCATGATCCCCGTCGAGCACTACGAGAACCGCGTGATGGCCAAGACCGCCGTCAAGCTGCACGCCGCCCTGGAGGAGGCCGACCCCGACGGCACGCTGCTGCGGGCCGCGCTGGACGCCCGGTCGCCGACCGAGGCGCAGACGCCGCGGATCGACGCGTTCATGGGGGCCGGTGAAGCGGAAGCCGACGGCGAGGCGGCCGACGCCGAAGCGTCCCGCGAGGCTGCGTGACCCGGGAATACACCCCGCCGCGACGCGGTTCGAACTCCAAGCCATGACCGACCGTCTCCCACGTCTTGCCCCGCCGTCTCGCTCCGCACCGTGGATCGCCCTGCTGACCGTGCTTTTCACCGCGTTCACCGCGGGGGCGCAGCCCGGGGTGATCCGGCTGGGCCCGACGGGCACCGGAGCGGGCCCCGCGGTGGTGCGCGCTGAAGCCGTTTTCTCGGCCCCGCGTGTGGCGGCGGGGGGGCCGGCCGTCATTGCGGTCAAGGTCAACATCGCGGCCGACTTCCACATCAACCCCGACGCCGCGCGCAGCGGCCCCGACTGGTTCCCCGGCCAGTACCCCACCACCCTGACGGTTGTCGTGCCGCCCGCCGGCATACGTGCGGGGCGGGTGCAGTACCCCGCGCCGCACCCCTACGAGGTCGCGTATGCCGAGCGGGCGATCGACGTGTACGACGGCGAGGTCGTCCTGTACGTGCCGCTGCTGATCGACGCCGACACCCCGCCCGGCCCGCTGACGCTTCAGCTCGAACTTGAGTATCAGGCCTGCGACGCCCAGCGCTGCCTGATCCCCGACACCCTCACCCTCACCGCCGGGGCCGAGGTGGTGGCGCCCGGCGTCGATCCGGGCGTCACCGATCCCGACCTGGCTGCGCAATTCGCGGGGTTCGACCCGGCCGGATGGTCGGAAATGGCCGGGGACACCGCGAACGATCCCGCGACCCGCGGCGACGTGGTCGCCCCGGCCGCCGCTCGCGCCGCCGCGCCGGCCTCCCTGCTGGGCCAGCTCGCGCTCGCGCTGGTGGCCGGCGTGCTGCTGAACTTCACGCCGTGCGTGCTGCCGGTCGTGCCGCTGAAGGTGATGAGCCTGGCCCACCACGCGGGCAGCCGCCGCCGCACGCTGTTGCTGGCTTTGGTGATGGCCGCGGGCATCGTGGGCTTCTGGCTGGCCATCGCCGCGGCGCTCGTCGGACTCAAGCAGTTCGGCGCGGTCAACCAGCTGTTCCAGTACCCGGCCTTCACCCTCGGCGTCGGCGTGGTCATCGCCGCGCTCGCGATCTCGATGATGGGGCTGTTCACCCTCAACCTGCCCCGGGCCGTGTACCAGCTCAACCCCACGGGCGACAGCGTCGCCGGATCGCTGGGCTTCGGCGTGATGACCGCGATCCTGGCCACCCCGTGCGCCGGTCCGCTGATGGGCGGCGCGGCCTTCTGGGCGACGCAGCAGGGCGTGGGCACCACGCTGGGCGTGTTCGCCGCGCTGGGCGGCGGCATGGCGTTGCCCTACCTGTTGCTGGCGGTGTTCCCGGGCCTGATGGGCAAGCTGCCCAAGGCCGGCGCCGGGAGCGAGCTGCTCAAGCAGACCATGGGCATCCTCATGCTCGCCGCCGCCGCCTTCTTCGTCGGCACCGGCGTGGTCGGCCTCACGTCCGACGGCAGCGCGGCGCCCAGCGGCCTCTACTGGTGGGTGGTCGGCGCCCTGATCGCCGCCGCGGGCGCGTGGCTGCTGATCCTCGGCGCCCTGAAACTTGCGACCACCGCCCGCGGCCGCATGCTCGCCGGCGTGCCCGCCGTGCTGCTGATCGCGGCGGGGGCCTGGGTCGGGATCAACCTTTCGCACACGGGCGAAGTGTCCAGCGGAGGAACCGCCAACCTCACCCCCGAGCAGGCGGTCGCCGCCTACACCGGTGGCTGGATGTACTACACCCCCGACCGTCTGGCCGCCGCGCGGGCCGCGGGCCGGGCCGTCGTCATCGACTTCACCGCCGACTGGTGCCTCAACTGCAAAGCCCTCGAAAAGACGGTGCTGGAAACCGACGCGGTGCAACGCGCCTTCGCCCACCCGGACCTCATCACCATGAAGGTCGACATCACCAGCGCCCGCAACGTGGACGGCAACGCGCTGCTGAAAGAAATGGGCCGCATCACCATCCCCCTGCTGGTGGTGCTGGACGGCGTGGGCCACGAGGTCTTCAAGGCCGACTTCTACACGCCGACCGACGTGGTCAACGCGGTGGAGCGGGCGGTCGGTCCGTAGCGGCCTCCCGCAGCCACGCCGCCGGCGAGCCCAGCCGGTGCCACCGGCTGAATCCGACGACAACCATCGCCACCCCCACCGCCGCGATCACCGGCCCCAGCCACGCCATCACCCCCGGCGAGGGATGGGAACGCACGTCCCTCCGCGAAAAGCCCAACCCGCGTTCTCTGGGGGCCTGACCACACGATTTTCGTTGAAAGACAAGAGCCCACGCCCCCACCCAGTTTCGGCGGGGTCATTCCGCCGGAGTAAGACCCCGGCGCAAGCAGCCAAGCCGTGCCCACGGCCAATGATCTTAAGCCGGTGTGAGCCCTCGCCCACGACCCAAGCCGGGGCTTAGTCCGCGGTTTGACCCCGGGCCGTGGGGCGGGGCTTTGGACTTGTCGGCGGTACCCGCCCGCGACGCGGGTGCTTGAAGCCGACGCCCCCCGCGTTCCTGTGCGAGCGACCGTCGGTCGCCGAACGACCAAGACACGGCGCCCACTCCGCGAACCCGGGCGATGACGGCGACGCGTGCTTCGTTGAAAGACTGAAGCCGCGGGCGTCTGACCACCCCGGATCTTCGTTCTTTCGATCGACTGGGTTCGCGGAGCGGACGCCGTGTCATCGCTCCGAGTGCAGGCGAGTCGCCCCGTGGAACACGCGTCGTGTCCCAGAGTGCTTCCCACCCACGGGCCCGGCGATGGCCTAACGTCTACGATAACCGAGTGGCGGGATTAGATTCTCCATCCCAAAACCGCCCGAATCCGCCGCTTCGGTTCATCGTTTTGTTAGCCCGCGTTTTTCTATTCCTGTTTGTCTGGTATGGGTCGTCCAGCGCTGGTGTCGCCGGATACCCTGAACGGTACGAGCAGCTCGGTCAACTGTTTACTGATTGACGGAAATGAATATCCGCCCTTTTCTTCCCACGACGACGTTCCACTCATCGCTTTAGTTTCCCTGAGGATCTGATCGAGCAAGTAGTCGTGCGGGTAGATATACCACCCACCATCGTTGGGAAATGCAATCCACAGATTGCGATCGCAGTAGACCTTGTTGAACGTCAGGCGACCTTTCAATTGTATTTGAAGTATCGTTTTGCCGTCGACATGAACCGCGATTAGGTCAGCACCATTCCAATCGTCGGTCAATCTGATCGAAGTGAAACCGAAATCAGCAAGGACAGCGGCAAGTTTGTGGAAATTATAGTTCTCCTGTTGAGGCGGACTCAAGCCAGAGTACTTTATCTTTTTTAGGTCTAGTTTCATGTAGTTCTCTGAGCGGGATAACCATTGAGTATACGGAACAAAGTTGCCTATCAGCCCGACCAAACGGGCGTCTCCGGCGGGGTCTTTCGGACCCAAGTGCAGTGTATCAGGCGAAATAGAGATCGGCCCCTCGTTCATATTGAAGTGACGTATTGCCAATCCGATTCGGGATGGGACGACGCGGTGGGGGAGAGGGTGGGGGCGGGCCAGCCGGATCCGCGGTCACCCGCTGCGTCGATTGCGTGACACGAAAACCGCGCTTCGCTTTATCACAGAGGCCGTTGCGGAGCATGAGCGACGGTAACAAGCTGGTTTGATTCGCCAGCTTCATCCTTTTCGAGAACACAGAGGGCACAAAGGAAGACAAAAAAGTCGAAACTTAAATGTCTTCCTCTGTGCCCTCCGTGCCCGCCACGCGAGTCCTGCCATCGGGCCGAAACCCCCGGGGGGTCCGCGTCGCGCAGGCCACACGGCTCTGTGGCCTCTGTGTTAAAGCGAAGCGCTGCCTTGAAAACGCCAGAGGGTTGGCGGGGGCTTGAAATCTGAAAACGAGGTCTCAGGTACGCGGGCGGGACTCGTCAAATCTAAGGGTGTTGTCCCCTTTTCCGGCTCCCTTTTCCGGCTCCTTTTCCGGCTCGGACGATTGACGCGACGAGCTGGATTCCCGCCTGCGTGGGAATGACGGAGACGGTGGACCTTTCTTCAGGGCTCTTTCGGAGCCTGGGCCCGCGATTGCCCGGAGGGTCTTGCGTAGGGTGGGTCAAGGGCGGCCGGACCCACCGTTGACCGACTTCGCGGGGCCTTCGGCGTTGCGTCGCAATCGGGCCGGGGCCCGCGGCGCGGTGGGTCCGCCGAGCCTTGACCCACCCTACGAAAACCGACCGGGCGCGACGCTCCCGGTGCTCGGTGGACATCGTGGCCGCGGTCAATCCCAAGCGTAGCAGGCACGCTCCGCGTGCCGTCCGCCGCGGGGCTTTGCGGGCGCTCGCCGAGGTGAAGTTCAACGTGAGTTCGCGAGCAACGGCACGCGGAGCGTGCCTGCTACGCGCACGGCGGGCGCAGCCCGCGGTGGCCGAGAAGGCGGGTACGCGTCCCGGCTTTGCGGGACGTGTATCCGGCGCCGAGCCACCACCCGGCCGCAGCCCGTGGCGGACGAGAACGCGGGCCCGGCGCCGAGCCGCCATAGGCCAGCAGCCGCAGCGCGTTCACCAGCACCAGCAGCGTGCTGCCCTCGTGGAAAAACACCGCCGGCCCGATGCCGATGCCGCCGGTCGCGGTGGCCACGATCAGGATCACGATGACCCCCATCGCGATCGCGAGGTTCTGCACGACAATCCGGCGGGCCTGACGCGACAGCCCCACGGCAAACACCAGCGTGTCCAGGTCGTCGCCCATCAGCGCCACGTCGGCGGTTTCGAGCGCCACCGCGGTGCCGGCCCCGCCCATCGCGATTCCCACCGTGGCGTGGGCCAACGCGGGCGCGTCGTTCACGCCGTCGCCGACCATGGCGACCCGGCCGTGCTCGGCCAGCAGGCGCTTGACGCAGTCGACCTTGTCTTCGGGCAGCAGGTCGGCGTGCACGGCATCGACGCCGACCTCCCGGCCCACCGCGTCGCCCACGCCCGCGTGGTCGCCGGTGAGCATCACCAGCGGACGCAGGCCCAGAGCCCGCAGGCGGTCCAGGGTATCGCGGGCCCCGGGCCGCGGCGCGTCGGCCACCCCCAACACGCCCAGCCAGCGTTCGCCGTGGCGGACAGCCATGACGCTGCGACCCGCGGCGCGGAGTTTCGTCAGCTGCGATTCGATGGCGTCGGGCACCGCCACCCCATCGACCTCCCAGAGCCGTGGCCGGCCGATCTCGACCCGCACCCCGTCGACCGTCGCCCGCACGCCGCGAGCGGTCAGGCTTTCCAGGTCGGTCGCCGCCGGCAGGTCGATCCCGTCGGCCTCGGCCCGGCGCACCACGGCGTCGGCCAGCGGGTGGGCCGACAGCGCCTCGACCGCAGCGCCGATCCGCAGCAGCTCGGTGTCTTCCACCCCGCCGGACGCCACCACGTCGGTGACCTCGGGCCGGCCCACCGTCAACGTGCCGGTCTTGTCGAAGGCCAGCGCCCGCAGCACGCCCAGGTTCTCCAGCGACTCGCCGCCCTTGATCAGAACCCCGCCCCGCGCGGCGCGGGCGATGCCGGCCAGCACCGCGGCGGGCGTGCCCAGCGCCAGCGCGCAGGGCGAGGCGCCCACCAGCAGCGCCATCGCCCGGTAAAACGCGGTGCCCCAGGCCCAGTCCAGCAGCAGCGGCGGCAGCACGGCCATCAAGGCCGAGGCCACGAGCACGATCGGGACGAAGACCTGCTCGAAGCGGTCCGTAAAACGTTGCGTCGGCGCCTTCTCGCGCTGGGCCTCCTCCACCAGCTTCACCACCCGGTCCAGCGTGCGGTCGCCCGCCGCGGCGGTCGTGACGACTTCCAGGGCCCCGTCGCCGTTTACGGTGCCCGCGTAGACCGGGTCGCCCGGGGCCTTCTCCACCGGCACCGACTCGCCGGTGATCGAGGCCTGGTCGATGGCCGAGTGCCCGGCCAGCACGTCGCCGTCCACCGCCACCCGGTCACCCGGACGCACCACCACCACGTCGCCGTGCTGTACCTCGGCGATGGGCACCTCGCGGTCGGTCCCGTCGGGCTGGCGCACCCGGGCCAGCGTCGGGGCCAGGTCCGCCAGCGAGCGGATGGCGTTCCGGGCCCGGTCCATCGCGTAGTGCTCCAGCGCGTGGGCCAGCGCGAAGAGAAACAGCAGGAACGCGCCCTCGGCCCACTCGCCCAGCGTGGCGGCGCCGGCGGCTGCCAGCAGCATCAGCAGGTGCACGTCGAAGCGGAAGCGTCCGCGTCGCAGGTCGCGCACCAGGTCGGCGACCAGGTCCCAGCCGCCCAGCACGCCGCTGACCAGATAAAGCGCAACCGCGACGCCGTGGGGCAGGCCCAGCCAGCGTTCGGCCCCCCAGGCCACGATCAGGCACACGCCCGCGAGCAGGGCGACCTGAACCGCCCGCGAGGCCCAGAAGCCGCGGCGCCGGCCACGGTCGTGACCGTGGTTCGAATCGTGGTCGCGATCGAGCGTCATGGCGTGCAGCCTATGCGGCGGCGACCCGCAGCGGGGCGGCCAAGGCAGGGCGTACGAAGCCCGCAAAGGACGCGAAGGGCGTGGAGGAAAGCCGCCGACCCCGGCTTCCGCCGCGAACTCAGACCGCCGGTCCCGAAGCGTGTTTCGCAGGGTGGGTCAAGGCTCGGCGGACCCACCGCGCCGCGGCTCGCCGTCACTGCTGGCCCGACGCCGAAGGCTCCGCGAGGTCGGTCGACGGTGGGTCCGGCCGCCCTTGACCCACCCTGCAAAAACCGCCCGGTCCCCACGCCACGCAGCGCCCGGCGGGCGCAGCCCGCGGCGGTCGAGAAGGCGGGCACGCGTTCCGACTTTGCGGAACGTGGGTCCGGCGCCGAGCCGCCTTCCGGGCTACACCCCGTTGGCGGCGATGACTTTTTTGTACCAGTGGTACGAGTCTTTCGGCGTGCGCTTCTGGGTCGCGTAGTCGACGTGAATGAGGCCGAATCGCAGCTGGTAGCCGTGGTCCCACTCGAAGTTGTCCATGATCGACCACTGAAAGTAGCCGCGGATGTCCACGCCGTCGGTGGCTGCACGCTGCAGGCTGGCGAGGTATCGGTGCAGGAAGTCCACGCGGTGGGCGTCGTGCACCTGGCCGTTGACGTGGACCCAGTCCATGCCGGCGCAGCCGTTCTCGGTGATGTAGACCGGAAGCTTGTAGCGGTCTGCCAGGAACTTCGGCCCCCAGTAAAGGGCGTCGGGGGTGACGGGCCAGCGGAACATGGTCTGGGGGCCGCCGGTGGGCTCGGGCACGGGGACCGGCTTTCCTCCGCTGTCCGCCGGGTCGGCGGCTTTGACAGTGGGGCTGCTGTAAATGTTGCAGCCGTAGAAGTCGACGGGCTGATGGATGACCGGGAGGTCGGCTTCGAAGTCCGAGGGCAGGTGGTGACCGTGCATAGACAGCCCGTCTTCGGGGTAGTGGCCGCGGAGCGCAGGCTCGGCGAACCAGGCCGTGCTGAAGAGCCAGCCGGGCTGATCGCCGGTGGCGAAGGTGGCGCAGCGGGCGGCCTCGATGTCGGCGGCGCTCTCGGTGGCGGGGATGAAGGAGCAGCCCACGGGAGCGAGGCCGACCCGGGAAGGGATCGCGCTCCGCTCGCGGATGACCTGCACGGCGCGACCGTGGGCCATCAGGGCGTGGTGGGCGCAGCGGAGCAGGGCGGGGGTGTCGTATTTCAGTCCGGGGGCGTGGAAGCCGTCGCCGTGGCCGTTCTGCAGAAAGACCTGGGGCTCGTTGAGGGTGAACCAGTGGGCGACCCGGTCGCCCAGACGGTCGACCACGATGCGGGTGTAGTCGGCGAACCACCGGACGCTGTCGCGGTTGAGCCAGCCGCCCCGATCGAACAGGTGCTGCGGGAAGTCCCAGTGAAACAGCGTGACCCACGGGGTGACGTTGCGGGCGAGCAGCGCGTCGATCAGGCGGTCGTAGAAAGCCAGACCTTCTTCGTTCGGGGTGCCATCGATCTTCACCACGCGCGGCCAGCTGATGCTCAGGCGGTAGGCCGAGGCGCCCAGGCCCGCGATCAGGTCGGCGTCTTCTTCGTAGCGGTGGTAGTGGTCGCAGGCCACGTCGCCGGTGTCGCCGTCTTTGACGGCGCCGGGCTTCCGACAGAACACATCCCACACGCTGGGCACGCGGCCGCCCTCGGCGGCGCCGCCTTCAATCTGATACGAGGCGGCGGCGACGCCCCAGGTGAAGTCGTTCGGGAAGGGCATGGGCGGCTCGGTCGGGGGGGCAGGCGAAAAACAGTTTCTCGTGAAGCCACACGATAGCACCGCGGTCTCGCCGGGCATGCCGCCGGGCCGGTTGGCTGCCGCGCACCCGGGGCGTGCCCCAGCCCCCCCGCGGCGATAAAGTCCCTTCGGTCCTCCACTGCCCGCACCACGCTGCGAACGCACCCCCGCCACCCCTTGCGGCCATGAAACACGCATGAAACACCGCCCCGATCCGCTCCCCACCGGCTACCCCGACACGCCCCGCCGGCGCTTTTGCATCAACGACGGCTGGCGGTTTGTGCTCGGCGGCGATCACGACGGCGCCGCGCTCTCTCGCCCGGGCGCCGACGTGTCGGGCTGGGAACCCGTGACCGTGCCCCACGGCTTGCGGCTGACGTCGCTGAACCTCGACGGCTGCCAGGACCCCAAAGAGCAGCCGACCTTCCTGCGTGAGGTGGGGTGGTACCGCCGCGCCTTCACCGTCGATCCCACCGGCGGCGACCGTGTGGTGCTGGAGTTCGAGGGCGTGCACCAGGTGACCGACGTGTGGGTCAACGGCCAACACGCGGGCAGGCACGACCTGGGGGGCTACACGCCGTTTCACTTCGACGTGACCGATCTGGTCCGCCGCGATACAGCCCGAGATGCGGCCGGCGAAAAGGAAGCCAACGTGGTGGTGGTGCGGGCCGACAACACCCGCCGCCCCGACGTGCCACCCGACCCCGGTCCGTTTGATTACGTGAAGTTCGCGGGCCTGTACCGCGACGTCTACCTGGTGCAGACCCACGGCACCCGGGTGACTTTCCCCTGGGAGAAGAACCTGGCGGGCGTCCGTGTCACCACGCCGTCGGTCAAAGACAACTCGGCCACGGTCAGCGTCCGCACCACGGTGCGTTGCGATTCCGCGGGCCGGGTCGAGCTGTACACCCGGCTGATTGACGCCGACGGCCACGTGGTCGAGCGGCTGCGCTGCAGCGCCGACTTGTGGGGCGGCGCGGAGCATACCTTCATCCAGACCGGCGGCATCGGCACCTGCGACGACCCGGTGCAGAAATGGTCGCCCGAAAAACCGTCCCTGTACCGCGTGCTGGTGACCGTCTTGGTCGATGGCGACGCGGTCGATGCGGTCGAGCAGCCGTTGGGCGTGCGCACGATCGAGCTGCGCCCGGGCAAGGGGGTGCTGATCAACGGCGAGCCCACCATGCTGATCGGCGTGAACCGACACCAGCACTTCGCCTACCTCGGCGACGCGGCGCCCAACGGCCTGCACCGGCAGGACGCGGTGCAGTTCAAGCGGTGGGGCATCAACCTGGTGCGGCTGGCCCACTACCCGCACGACGACGCCTTCCTGGAGGCCTGCGACGAGCTGGGCCTGCTGGTCTACGAAGAGCCGCCCAGCTGGATCCAATTGGAAGACGAGCCGTGGCGGGCGAAGCTGGAGGTCGTGGCCCGCCGCATGGTCCGCAACCACCGCAACCACCCGTGTGTGTTTGCCTGGGGCGCGGGCATCAACCACCGCGGGACGATCGAGCGGCTGCACTACGCGACCAAAGAAGAAGACCCCGCCCGGCTGACCGGCAGCAACCACGCGCCGTGGACCGGCGACCAGACCGCCGGCGTGGCCGACTTTTTCACGCAGATGGACTACCACCACATCCCCGAACCGTCCGAGCCGATGTTCGCCAACGAGCACCGCAGCGACGACGACGGTACGGCCAACCGCACGCTGGTGTCGCGCTACCGCGCGTCGGGCAACCGGTTTGCGATGGCGGCGTGGACGGCCCACGCCTACTACACCTTCCACCCCGCCAATGCCGGGCAGGAGTGCTGGCAGGGCCGCACCCGCGGCGGCATGACCGACATCTTCCGCCGGCCGCGACCGGTGGTGGACTGGTACCGCAGCGAGCTGATCCCGGTCGAGCGCGAGCCGGTGGTCGCGATCGCGGACCGGTGGGTGGCGGGGACGACGTGCGTACGGGTGTTCAGCAACGCCCCACGGGTGCGGCTGGCGGTCAACGGACGGCAGATCGCCGAGCGCGGGCCCGACGACGACCACGACCTGCGGCACCTGAACGCGCCCGGCTTCACCTTCCCGGTGGTGTTCGCGCCCGGCGAGCTGACCGCGACGGCTTTGTCGCAAGACGGTGGGGTACTCGCCACAGCACACACCCGAACGCCCGGCGCGGCGACGCGGCTGAACCTGACTGCCGACCTCGGCGGCCGGGTGTGGCACGCCGACGGGTCGGACGTGGTCTGCGTGTTCGCCGCGGTGACCGACGCGGACGGCCAGGTGGTGCACGACGCCGCGGCCGACGTCACGCTTTCGGTGGACGGCGACGCCGCGGTGGTGGGCGACGCATCGATCGACGCGAACCCGTGCGCGGCCTGCGACGGCGTGGCCGGATTTCTGGTCCGTGCCGGGGCCATACCCGGGCCGGTCACGCTCCGCGCGTCGGCCGCGGGGTTAAGCGGCGCCGGGCTGACGCTCTCCGCCCAGCCGGGCACGAACGACGATCTGGCCCGCCGCGCCCGCCCGGTCAGAGACTTCCCGGCCCACCGGGTTGATCTGGGCGGCGCCCGTCAGCACGTGCAGCCCGGCTGGACCGGCTGGACCCACGACGCCGACACCGGAGCGCCCGCCGAGCTCGACCTGGGGGCGGGGGCGTTTGCCGCGCTCACCGCCCACGGCGACACCACGCTCCGCTGGTTCGGCGTTTCGAACACCCCCGGCCCGCTCAGCTTCGTGTGCGAAGACGCGGTGATGGCCGTCGCCGGGCCCGGCGTGGGGCTGCGGCTCACCCTCCGCGGTCTCGCTGCGGGGCGGTACGCCCTGAAGACCCTGCACCACGCCCGCGAGCACCAGACCGACGTGATGGACGTCATCGATGACGCGGTGGCGGACGGCACCGCGGAGCCCGCGGCCGTGCTGCACGTTCGCACGCCCGCAGGCGTGAGCGCCGCGGCCCAGTCCGCGGGCCCGCGGGTGCCGCCCGCGGGACCGGGGCACGGGGCGTGGGCATTCGATGTCGCCGACGACGCGCGCGAGCCCGTCGCGTTCATTTTTGCGAGCCCGGATCCCGGGCGCGAGCTGTGGCTCAACGGGTTTGTTCTGCAGCGGCGGGACTGATGCCCGGCTTCAGCACGTGCTGCCGCAGCAGCGACACCCACGGAGCCCCGGCCCAATCGGGTTCGTCCAACGCGCCACGCAGCGTGTCCGCGTCGGCCTCGCGTCCGTCGTACACGGCCACCACCGATTCGTCGCCCGGCCGCAGGAAGGTCGTCTCACCGAAGGACAGGTACCGCGTCGCGCCGATCGCGATCAACGCGTGCGTCGGCCGGCCCGCGGCGTCGAGCATCGCCCCGACGTCTTCCAGCGGTCCCCCGTCGCGCTGATGCTGCAGTCGGTCAGCCAGCCAACCGAGCAGATCGCCGTACAGCGTGCCGTAACCCGCCACCGGTGCGTCCTCACCGTACGGGTGAAGCACCCCGTCGCGACGCAGGAAAGACGCGAGCCGGAAGTGCCCCAGCGGCCCCGCGGCGCTGAAATCGTCCAGCGGAAACAGCTGGTCCGAGGCCATCCCCTGACTCGCCGGCCCCCAGTTCTTCTTGTCGCTGATCTTCGACGCCGCCGGGTTCCGCCACGAGCAGTCGTTGAAGGCCCCGAACGCCTCGGGCGCGACCCCGGATACCCGCCCGTTAGCGTTGTAGGTCAGCGTGCACCACAGCGCCAGCTCCGGCTCGATCTGCAGATTGGCCGACGCGTCAGCGGGCGGCCGGATGGCGTCGGGACTGACCGGCTGCACCCGCAGCCTGCCCGGCACCGCCGCCGCGTCGCCGGGCAGGTAGAAGGGGAAGACCCCCTTGGGCCGGTTGGCTTCGGACCGCACGTCGATGAAGTCCGCCGCCTCACCGGCCTGCTCCAGGTGCCCGGCGAAATTGCCCGCCACGCCGAGCCCGGCGGCGCGGCGGAGCTGTTCGTCGGTCAGTTTCATCGTCGCGGTGGGGCGGTGCATGGTCGGATCATCAACGATCCGAAGCGTGTCCACAATGTCCCCGCCAAGCCGCCACCCCCAACGCCGCCCAGCCCGCCAGGAAGCACAGCCCGCCGACCGGCGTGACCGCGCCCAGCCAGCGCTGCCCGGTCAGGACCAGGGTGTAGAGCGATCCGCCAAAAATCAGGATGCCCGCGACGAAGCACCACGCCGCAACCCTGCCGGGGCGCCCCAGCCGGTCGGAAAACGCCGCCAGGGCCAGCAACGCCAGCGCGTGGTACGCGTGATATCGAACCCCGACCTCGAACGTCACGAGCAGCTCCGGGCTCACCCGGTCTTGCAGACCGTGGGCACCGAACGCGCCGATCGCCACGGCGGTGAAACCGGCCGCAGCGGCAAGCAGAAGGGGGGTACGGGAAGCAGCCATCGGCCCCAGCGTAGACATCCTGCTGCCGGCCCCGTCACCGGCTTGACGCACGGGTCGGTACCGCTACAATCGTTCCCCTACCTGTTTGCGGGGTAGAGCAGTCTGGTAGCTCGTCGGGCTCATAACCCGGAGGTCAGTGGTTCGAATCCACTCCCCGCTATTTAGAACTGGACCGGCCCTGAAAAGCCGGCCCAGTTTTTTTGTGAGTTCAGCGCCAAGCACGAGAGCGGGGAGCGGATTCGAACCACTGACCTCCCCACCGCGCAGCGGTGGTACGGAGGTCAGCGGTGCGCCGCAGCATCGCCGAAGGCGATTCGAAACAAGCCCAAAATCCGAAACGTGTGAAAGGGAGGGCGCTTCGCCCGACCGTCATCCACTCCCCGCTATTCAGAACTGGACCGGCCCTGAAAAGCCGGTCCAGTTTTTTTTGCGCCCATCGCCAAGCACGAGAGCAAGGAGCGGATTCGAACCACTGACCTCCCCACCGCGCAGCGGTGGTACGGGGTCAGCGGTGCGCCGAAACCAAGACTTATCGGGGGCGTGGGGTACTTATCGCCCCGTTCATTCGCGGCTGTGCCCGCGTTTATGAACTCCGTTTCTCTGGCCGTCGATGATTCCGGTCGGGGAATCCATGCCTGCACAACGCCGAAACCACCGCCGACGACGATCCCGCACCCATCCGGAGAACCTCTGCGTGGCCGGTCCGGAAGGGCCGATCATCGAGACCCTCGAGGCGCGGCAGCTGTTCAGCACGGCCGTTGTCACCACCACCTCCGACATCTCGGACGGTGACACCGGCTCGATCGCTGCCCTGATCACCGATCCGGGGAGCGACGGAAGCATCTCCCTGCGCGAGGCGATCCTGGCCGCCAACAACACGCCCAACGGGGCGGTGGCGGACACCATCGCGTTCGACATCGCCGGCGCGGGCGTGCACACCATCGCCCTCGACTCCGAGCTGCCCTACCTCACCGACGAGGTCATCCTCGATGCCACCACCCAGGCCGGCGGGTCGTTTACCACACCGCTGATCTACCTGACCAAGAGCGATGCGTACACCGGCGGCGACACCGCCGCGATCATGCTTCGGGCAGACAACAGCACCGTCCGCGGATTCATCGTCGGCGGGTTCGGCGACGACGGTATCGAGATCGATGGATCCACGGGCTCCGGCGACGACAACCTGATCGAACTCAACCACGTCGGGTTCGACGCGGCGGGCGGCGCCAACGGCGTGGGCGACGAGGGCGTCCTGATCAGCGGCAACGCCGACCGCAACGTGATCCGCCAGAACGTGATCGGCAGCAGCGGCGCGTTGACCAGCTACGGCGACGGCATCCGCATCGACGACCGCTCGGACAGCAACTGGGTCTGGGGCAACCTGATCGGGCTGGCCCCCGACGGCGTGACCCCCCGTGGCAACGTCGGCCTGGGCATCTATGTCCAGGACAAGTCGAACGCCAACCGCATCGGTACCAACGGCGACGGAACGGACGACGGGCTCGAACGCAACATCATCGCCTTCAGCCACACCGAAGGCATCCGCATCGACAACTCCGACGGCACGCTGATTCTGGGCAACCTCATCGGGAACGACGGTGTCAGTGACCTGGGCAACACCCGCCGCGGAGTCTTCGTCAACGACGCGCCCAACACCCAGATCGGTAACGGCACGGCGGCGGGCCGCAACGTGATCGCCGGAAACGACGCGGGCAATATCAACATCAACGGCAGCTCTTCAACCGGTACCACGATCCTGGGCAACTACGTTGGGTTGAACGCGGCGGGCGACGCCGCGATCGCCAGCGGGGGGCCGGGCATCAGCGTTTCGGGCGGCGCGGTCGACACCGTCATCGGGGGAAAAACGACCGGTCACGGCAACGTGGTGTCCGGATCCAGTGGGCACGGGATCGTCGCCAGCCACGGCAGCGGGACCGTGATCCGGGGAAACTACATCGGCACCGATGCCACCGGCCTGCGGAAGATCGCCAACAGCGCCGCCGGCGTCGTCGGCGTCAACGCGGTGGGTCTCAAGATCGGCGGTGATCAGCCCGGCGAAGGCAACGTGATCTCGGGCAACACCAACAGCGGCATCTACCTCGATCAGATTGACGGCGCCAGCATCCTGGGCAACTTCGTGGGGGTCGGGGCCGACGGGACGAGCCCGATCGGAAACGGCGACGGCATCCACCTGGACGGCAGCGTGACCGACACGGAGGTCGGTCGCATCACCGCCGGCGCCGGCAACCTGATCGCCCACAACAGCACCGTGGGCGTCCTGGTCAAGGGCGCCACCAGCACCGGCAACACCGTCCGGGGCAACGTGATCCGCGATCATCCGGGGCTGGCGATCGATCTCGGCGGCGACGGCGTCAGCGCGAACGATGCGGGGGACCCCGACCCCGGTGCCAACCGCCTGCAGAACGCACCGGAGCCGCAGACCGCCCGGACCGACGGCAGCGCCGTCACGATCACGGGGGTCCTCCAAAGCGGTGCGACCCGGGACTACGTGGTGGATTTCTACGCGACGGCCACGGCCGCGGCGTCAGGACAGTCGGAAGCCGGGCGGTACCTCGGATCGGCCACGGTGACGACCGACGGGCTGGGGCGGGCCTTCTACGACGTGACGTTCGCCCAAGCGGTCTCCAGCGGCGAGCTGATCACGGCGACGGCGACGGACTCCGCGACGGGCGACACCTCGGAACTGGGCCCCGCACCGATCGCGGCCACGTCCGGCGATCCGCCCGTGGCGACCGACGACCCAGTCGACCTCAGCACCTACGTGGAGTCGCTCTCGCCGCTCAGCCTCTGGCGGCTCGGTGAGGCGTCGGGAACAACCGCCGTGGACGCCGGAAGCGAAGGCAACGACGGAACCTACATCGGCGCGGTCACCCACGGCCAGAGCGGGGCGGTCATCGGGAGTTCCGACACGTCCGTCCGATTCAACGGCGCCGACCAGTACGTCCAGGTCAGCCACGACGCCGACTACCTGATCGACAGCGGGACCGTCCAGGCGTGGTTCAACACCGACGCGATCGGCGTCCGCCAGGACATCTTCAGCAAGGACGACACCGGATATGGCACCGGTGGACACCTGTCGGTCTGGATCGCGACCGACGGGGTATTGACGGCTCGGCTGCAGACGCCTTCGACGTCGTACACGTTGGTGTCTGCCGCGACCGTGACCGCTTCGACCTGGCATCACACCGCGGTGTCGTTTGGCGAGAACGGTTTCAGGCTTTATCTGGACGGCGAGGAGATCGCCCGGAGCACCTACACCGGCGGGTGGGGGGCCTCTTCGGGCGGAACCGGCAACGAGGCGCTTCTGTCCATTGGAGCGGGGCGATGGACGGCCGCGCAGGGTGCCTGGTCACCCATGGACTACTTCTTCGACGGCGTGATCGACGAGGTCGCGATCTTCGGAAGTCAGCTCGACGCGAACGCCGTCAACCGCCTGTACTCCGCAGGATCTCAGCCGGCCTATCAGGTCAGCGAAGACGGCGCGCTCTCGGTGGCGGCGGCCGGCGGGGTGTTGCCCAACGACTTTGACGCCGACGGCGACGCGTTGACGGTAGTCGAGGTCAACGGTGCGGGATCAGCCGTCGGGAATCAGGTCACCCTGCCGTCGGGGGCGCTGCTCACGCTGAACGCCGACGGCAGCTTTGACTACGACGTGAATGGCGGATTCGACGATCTGGCGGCGGGTGCCACCGGCACCGAGACCTTCAGCTACACCGTGAGCGACGGCACGTCGACCGACACCGCCCAGGTGTCGATCACGATCGACGGCGTGAACGACCCCGGGTCGATCAACACCGGACACGGCGACGTGACCGCCGAGTTTGGCGGGCTCACGACCAAGACCACGATCGGGAAAGCCACGCTGATCGCCGACGACCTGATCGCCGTGGACACCGGCCTGACCTACGGCCTGTCCGTCACCGCGTCGGCCGCGAACATCGATCCAAGCGAATACCACTACATCGGCTTCACCAGCCACGACAGCGACGGGTTCGCGATCACCGGCTACAACTACGGGCTCTACGGTGGCGCCGCTCAGACCACCTTGGCGGTCGACCTGGTCGCCGGCGCGACCCAGATCGTGCTGAACGATGCCACGGGCTGGTACAACGGCGCGAGGTCCAATGGGCAGTCGCTGGCCTGGTACGGGTACACCAACCGCGACGGATACACCTACGCCGACTACACCTACACCCGAAACCTCGCCAACGACATCTGGGACGCGGGCGCGATCTCCGGCAACGTGATCACCCTCAGCAGCGCCTGGACCGGCCCCACCCTCCTGGCCGGGCAGGCGGTCGGTAATTCGTTCTCACCGAGCGGAACCTACCAGTACGCGTTGCTGTCGGCGTCCGCGATTCCGGCGGGCCCCACGACCTACACCAGCACCATCGGTGGCGGCGAGATCGTGGGCGGCGCCGCGAGCAACACGCTGTTCAGACCCGGCACCGCGTACATCAAGCCGCTGGTGCTGGCCAACTACACCGACACCACGACCGAACTGACGATCAGCAACTTCACGGTCGAGGCCGCGACCGGCACGACGATCTTCACCGAGGACGGACCGGCGGTGGGAATCTTCGAGGGCAACGGGCAGGTCACGGACCCTGACGACCTTTACACCGAGTCGATCACGATTCAGCTGACCAACGGCAAGATCGGCGACCTGTTGAATGTTGACGAGCCGACGATCAACGCGTTGGGCATTTCGGTGGCCGGCGTACCCGGCGGCGCCCTGACGGCCGACGGGGCCGTCACGCTGACGCTGACCAGCGATGCGGCAGACACGGTCACGCACGACGACTACGAAGCGGCTCTGGCGGCCATCACGTTCGAGAACCTCTCGGACGACCCCGACACCACCGACCGGGTGATGACGCTGGTTCAAAACGATGGCGACGATGATTCGGCAACCGAAATGCTGATCATCCAGGTTCTTCCGGTAGATGACGCCCCCATTGCATCTATTACCGGAGACTCACCGACGTGGACCGAAAACGGTGGGGGCGTCGGCGTTTTCAGCAACGCCTCCATCGACCTGGTTGAAGCGGGCGACCTGGTCTCGTCGTTGATGCTGACCGTTGCCGGGGTCGTCGACGGCAGCGCCGAAACGCTGACGGTTGACGGGCAGGCGATCCAGCTGACCGACCTTTTCACCGCGACCACCCTGGCCAACGGCTACACCGTTGACGTAGCGGTTTCCGGCACGACCGCGACGGTGACGGTATCCAAGGCGGCGGGATTCACGAGCCACGCGGCCGAAACGCTGCTCGACGGGATCGCCTACAACAACACCCGCGAAGACCCCTCGGGTGCGACGCGCACCGTTGCCTTCGTCAGCGTCACCGAAGCGGATCTCGACGGCGTCAACGACACGGCGACGGTCGGCACCTCATCGGTGGTGACCGTCACGGCAGTGAATGACGCCCCGGTACTCGGCGGAAGCAACCCGGTACTTGATGCCATTACTGAAGACGACGTGTCCAACACGGGCCACACGGTGAACGAGATCGTCGCCCGCCTGGGGACCAACGCGGTCACCGACGCGGAAGGTGACCCGATCGGGATCGCGATCCACGTCAACAATGGCAACGGCGGCACCTGGCAGTACCGCCTGGCGAGCCAGAGCGACTGGAGCGACGTCGGCACGGTGTCCAACGGGTCGTCGCTGCTTCTATCCGGACTGGACTCGGTGCGTCTCTTGCCCAACACCGAAGAGGGATCGCCGGCCAACCTGGGGTTCCGGGCCTGGGACCAGACCTCGGGAGCGGCCGGCACGTACGTGTCGGTGATGCCCACCGGCGGATCATCGGCATTTAGCCTGGGGGCGAAGTCTGCCCAAGTGTCGGTAAGCGACGTCAACGACGCGCCGGTCTATGACACCACCGGAACCAGCACCCTCACCACGGTGACCGAGGATCAAACGAGCAACGCCGGCCAGACGGTGGCATCGATCATCGGAAGTGCCGGCGGGGATCGCGTCACCGATGTCGACAGCAACCCGGTGGAGGGCATCGCGATCACCGCCACGACCAGCGGCAACGGCTCCTGGCAGTACTCAACCACCAGCGGATCGACATGGAGCGATGTGGATACGGTGTCCAACACGTCGGCCCTGCTCCTGAGCAGCAGCGACCTGGTGCGGTTTGTGCCCAACGGGCAGAGCGCCACCACCGGCAGCATCACCTTCCGGGCGTGGGATCAGACCTCGGGCACCCGGGGAACCAAGGTCACCACAGCGGTCAACGGCGGAACTTCGGCATTCAGCGCCGCCATCGAAGACGCGCAGATCACGGTCACCGACGTCAACGACGCGCCTACCGGTTCGGTGACCATTGACGACACCACGCCGACCCAGGGCGACACGCTGACCGCGTCGAACACCCTCGCCGATCCCGACGGTCTGGGTACGATCACCTATACGTGGAAGGCCGACGGCGCCACCGTCGGTACCGGCGTGACCTACGTGGTGACCGAGGCTGAGGTAGACAAGGTCATCACCGTTGAGGCCAGCTACACCGACGGAAAAGGAACACCGGAAACCGTCAGCTCCGCCGCCACCGCCGCCGTGGTGAACGTCAACGACGCGCCGACCGGCACCGTCACGATTGACGACACCACGCCCACGCAAGGCGACACCCTGACGGCGTCCAACACACTCGCCGACCCCGACGGCCTGGGCACGATCACCTACACCTGGAAGGCCGACGGCGCCACCGTCGGTGCCGGGGCCACCTACACGGTGACCGAGTCCGAAGTCGACAAGGTCATCACCGTTGAGGCCAGCTACACCGACGGGCACGGAACCCCCGAAACCGTCAGCTCCGCCGCCACCGCCGCCGTGGTCAACGTCAACGACGCGCCGACTGGCTCGGTGACCATCGACGACACCACGCCCACCCAGGGCGACACGCTGACCGCGTCGAACACCCTCGCCGATCCCGACGGTCTGGGTACGATCACCTACACCTGGAAGGCCGACGGCGCCACCGTCGGCACCGGGGCGACCTACACGGTGACCGAATCCGAAGTCGACAAGGTCATCACAGTCGAAGCCAGCTATACCGACGGGCACGGAACGCCGGAAACCGTCAGCTCCGCAGCCACCGCCGCCGTGGTGAACGTCAACGACGCGCCGACCGGCTCGGTGACCATCGACGACACCACCCCCACCCAGGGCGACACGCTCACGGCCAGCAACACCCTGGCCGACCCCGACGGCCTGGGCACGATCACCTATACGTGGAAGGCCGACGGAACCACCGTCGGCACCGGCGCGACTTACGTGGTGACCGAATCCGAAGTGGACAAGGTCATCACCGTCGAAGCCAGTTACACCGACGGACACGGAACGCCCGAGACCGTCAGCTCGGCCGCCACCGCCGCCGTGGTGAACGTCAACGACGCGCCGACTGGCTCGGTGACCATCGACGACACCACGCCCACGCAGGGCGACACTCTCACGGCCAGCAACACCCTGGCCGACCCCGACGGCCTGGGCACGATCACCTATACGTGGAAGGCCGACGGAGCCACCGTCGGCACCGGCTCGACCTACACGGTGACCGAATCCGAAGTCGACAAGGTCATCACGGTCGAAGCCAGTTACACCGACGGACACGGGACGCCCGAGACCGTCAGCTCCGCCGCCACCGCCGCCGTGGTCAACGTCAACGACGCGCCCACCGGGTCCGTCACCATCGATGACACCACACCCACCCAGGGCGACACGCTCACGGCCAGCAACACCCTGGCCGACCCCGACGGCTTGGGCACGATCACCTATACGTGGAAGGCCGACGGAGCCACCGTCGGCACCGGCTCGACCTACACGGTGACCGAATCCGAAGTCGACAAGGTCATCACCGTTGAGGCCAGCTATACCGACGGACACGGAACGCCCGAGACCGTCAGCTCCGCGGCCACCGCCGCCGTGGTGAACGTCAACGACGCGCCGACCGGCAGCGTCACCATCGACGACACCACGCCTACTCAAGGGGACACGCTGACCGCCAGCAACACCCTTGCCGACCCCGACGGGCTCGGGACGATCAACTACACCTGGAAGGCCGACGGTTCCACCGTCGGCACCGGCGCGACCTTCACCGTGACCGAGTCGGAGGTCGGGCAGTCGATCACCGTCGAAGCCAGCTACACCGACGGACACGGAACGCCCGAGACCGTCAGCTCCGCGGCCACCGCGGCGGTCATCGACGTGAACGACGCGCCCACGGTCACGCTGACCAACGCCGTGATCACCCTGCCCGAGGACGCCGCCACCACCCCGCGGGTCAAGGTCGCCGACATCGTCGTCACCGACGACGCCCTGGGCACCAACGACCTGACCCTCACCGGCGCCGACGCGGCCCTCTTCGAGATCGACGGCAACGAGCTCTATCTGGTGGCCGGAACCGCTCTGGACTTCGAGACCAACCCCACCCTCGACGTCACCGTGCAGGTCGACGACGCCACCGTCGGAGCGAACCCCGACGACACCGCGGCCCTCGCGATCGCCGTTACCGATATCAACGAAGCACCCTCGGTCACGCTGGCCAACACCACGACCACGCTGCCCGAAGACGCCGCCACCACCCCACGGGTCAAGGTCGCCGACATCGTCGTCACCGACGACGCCCTGGGATCCGAGACCCTCGCCCTGGCCGGCGCCGACGCGGCGCTCTTCGAGATCAGCGGCAACGAGCTGTACCTGGTGGCCGGCGCCGCCCTGGACTTCGAGACCAATCCCACCCTTGACGTCATCGTGCAGGTCGACGACACCACCGTCGGAGCGAACCCCGACGACACCGCGGCCCTCGCGATCGCTGTCACCGACGTCAACGAATCACCGTCGGTCACCCTGACCAACGCCACCACCACGCTGCCCGAGGACGCCGCCACCACCCCACGGGTCAAGGTCGCCGACATCGTCGTCACCGACGACGCCCTGGGCGCCAACGACCTGACCCTCACCGGCGCCGACGCGGCCCTCTTCGAGATCAGCGGCAACGAGCTTTACCTGATGGCCGGCGCCGCGCTGGACTTCGAGACCAACCCCACCCTTGACGTCACCGTCCAGGTCGACGACGCCGCCGTCGGAGCCAGCCCCGACGACAACGCTGCGCTCGCCATCGCCGTCACCGACGTCAACGAGGCGCCGGCCGTCGCCTTGGTCAACACCTTTACCACCCTGGCGGAAGACCCCAGCACGCCGCGGGCCAGGGTCGCCGACATCGTGGTCAGCGACGACGCGTTGGGCACGTACACCCTCAGCCTCACGGGTGCGGATGTCGCGTTCTTCGAGATCGACGGCAACGAGCTCTACCTCCGCGCTGGAACCGACATCGACTTCGAGACCAACGCGGTGCTCGACGTGACGGTCCGTGTCGACGACCCCGCGATCGGCGGCACCCCCGACGACACGGCCGACCTGGTGATCAACGTTGTCGACGTCAACGAAACGCCGTTCTTCGTCAACAACCGCCTGACGATCAACGGCGGCGAAACCGTGACGCTGACCCGCGGCGACCTGTTTGCCGACGACCCCGACGACACGCCCGAGCAGCGGGTGTTTACCGTGGACACGTGGTCGGGTGGCCGCTTCGAACTCGGCACCAGCCCGGGTGTGGCCGTGACCTCGTTTACCCAAGACCAGGTGGACCGGGGCGAGGTCCGTTTCGTGCAGCTGACCCCGACCCGGGCCCCGGCCTACACGCTGACGGTCAGCGACGGGGCGTTGAGCGACGGCCCGATGGTGGCCCGCATCGATTTCACGCCGGCGACGATCCCGACCGGACCGACCGAGCCGGTCGGCCCCACCCTGCCGACCGAGCCGGCGCCAACCGATCCGTCCGCGGACGGCCCCGAGGTGACGCCACCCGCAGTCGATCCGCCGGCTGCCCCGACGCCGGTCCGCTTCAACGCCGCGGTGCCGACGACGAATCCGACGCCGACGCCGACGTCGACCTCGGCTCCGACTCCCGAACCGACGCCCGAACCGACGCCCGACCCGACGCCCGACCCGACGCCCGACCCGACGCCCGACTCGACGCCCGAGCTTGAGCCAGCGTCCGAGTCAGCGTCCGAGCCAGCGCCTGAGCCAGCGCCCGCCCCGGAGCCCGAGCCCGCTGCGGAAGCTGCTCGCGAGCCGTCGCCCGAACCCGAGCCCGAACCGACCACGAACCGCGAGCCGGTCGACGCCACGACGCCCACGCCGGCCATACCCGCCGGACAGCCGCCGGCCACCTCCGATTCTCGGACCGGGCGTTCGCTCGAACGATGGACCCCCCGCACCGTGCGGCCGATAGTGAACGAGGGGGTGGCCGACACCCTGGCAGAGGTCCGCGACCAGTTTGACGCGATCGAGGAAGAGCAGACGCGTCGGGAACAGCTGGTGGTCGGGCGGGCGGTCACGGTCAGCGGACTGCTGAGCGCCGGTTACCTGGCGTGGATGTTCCGCGGAGCGTCCATCCTCGCGGGCGTGCTGTCCAGCATCCCGGTCTGGAAGATGATCGACCCCCTCGCGGTGCTGCCTGCCCCGCAGCCCGGGGTCCGGCCCCGACGCTGGTGGCAACGCAAAACCCCGGCCAGGGCCTTGACACCCCATGAGGTCGACACTGATTTTCTTGACTGATGCCCGCCCCACGACCGCGCACCGCAACCCTCCGCCTGACGAATCGCCGTGAAAAAGATCAGCAATCCAACCCGCATCGGCATCGGCCTCACGCTCCTGACCCTGAGCGTGTTAACGGGTGCCTATGCGCTGGGCTTGGCCCCTAAACGCAGTGCGCTGGAGTCCGAGCACCGGCTGCGGATCAGCGAGGCCATCGCGATCCAGTTCTCGGTCGGGCTGGACAACGACGACCCCGACCAGATGCTGCGTCTCGCCGGGTCCGTCATGGGGCACACCCCGGAGATCCACTCGCTCGCGGTCCGCCGCACCGACGGCTCCTCGCTCTTTTCCAGCCCCGGCCACGACCGCGTCTGGCAGACCCCCGGCCAGCGTCAGCGGATCGAGGTGCCGCTGCGTGACGGCGACGGAGCTGACTGGGGGTCCGCGGAGCTGCTCTTCTCCGAGCTGCCCCGCACCTTCGTGGGTGAGTGGGGGCTGTTCGCCTTCATCGCCGCGGCCTGCCTGCCGGGCTTTGTCTTCTATATGCGACACACGCTGCGGGCACTGGATCCCTCGAAGGTGGTACCGGCCCGCGTCCGCGACGCCCTGGACACGCTGTCGGAGGGCGCGTTGGTCATCGATCTGGAAGACCGGATCATGCTCGCCAACCGGTCGCTGGCGGAAATGCTGAGCTGCCACCCCGACGATCTTCTGGGGGTCACCGCCTCTACCCTGGGCTGGATGGCGATCGACCACGACCAGGCTCCCGAAAGCCTGCCCTGGGCCAAACCGGCGGCGGGGCAGGTCTGCCGCGGGGCCTCGATCCGCCTGCGCGGCGGCGGTGAGACCCGCACCCTGACGGTGAACGCCACGCCCGTGCTGGGGGCCGGCCAGCAGGTGCGGGGCACGCTGGTCACGCTGGACGACGTCACCGCGGTCGAGGAGAAGAACCGCCAGCTGGTCGAGATGGTGCGCCAGCTCGGCGAGGCCCAGGAGCGGCTCAACCGGCAGAACGATGACCTGAAGTGCCTGGCCACCCGCGACGCGTTGACGGGCTGCCTGAACCGCCGGGCGTTTCAGGAGCAGCTCGCCACCCTGATGGAGCTTGCGGGCCGCCGCAACGAGCCTTTCTCCGCGATGATGGTCGACGTCGACCATTTCAAGCAGGTCAACGACCAGCGCGGCCACGCGGCGGGGGATGCGGTGCTGCGTGGGCTGGGGACCATGCTGATCGGCCTGGCCCGCGCGTCCGATGTGGTCTGCCGCTACGGCGGGGAAGAGTTCTGCATCCTGATGCCCGACACCACGGCCGACGGGGCCGCCGTGCTCGCCGAGAAGATCCGCAGGACCCTGCGGTCAGAACCGATCGCAGACCTCAAGGTCACCGCGAGCTTCGGCGTCGCGGAAATCGACGCGGCGTTGCGGCTCGACATGAGCGGCGGCGAGAAGCTGATCGACCGGGCCGACGCCGCGCTGTACGCGGCCAAGGAAGCCGGGCGGGACCGGGTGGCGTGCTTCGACGCCGAGACGATTCATGGCGCCGCTGCGCGTCACGCGCCCGCCGAGTCACTCGCACCGGGCGACCACATCCCGATCCACGCCGTCTCCGCGCTCTTCGCGGCCCTGCGTTACCGCGACCCGCAGACCGCCGAGCACTGCCGCCGGGTGGCCGACCTGTGCGTCCGCTTCTGCGTTTCGCGGATGAGCACCCGCGACCTGTTCGTGATGGAAGTGGCCGCGATGCTGCACGACATCGGCAAGATCGGCGTCCCCGACGCGATCCTGCTCAAACCCGGCGAGCTGGACGAACACGAGTGGGCCGTGATGGAGCGCCACGACCGCATCGGCATCGAGATCCTGGGATGCTTCGACTGCCCGGAAATGATCGAGATCGTGCGTCACCACCACGCCTTCTTCGATGAGTCGGCGGGTGGAGTCACGGGACGAAAGTCGGCCGGACGAAAGCTCGCCGCAGAAAGGCCCACCGGCGGCATGCCGCTGCGGGCTCGCGTGCTGAGCATCGCCGACGCTTACGACGCCATGGTGACCGACCGCGTCTACCGCTCGGCCATGCCCCGCGAAGCCGCCTTTGTCGAACTCCGACGGTGCGCCGGGACCCAGTTTGATCCGGCCCTGACCGAGGCCTTTATCGCGATGGTCCAAGGCGAGCACGGACAGATCGCCGGCCAGTCGCAGCTGGAGTTCGACCTGCGGATCGGGCTGGAGGTCGAGCGGCTGTCGGGGGCACTGCTGCGACGCGACGTCCCGAGCATCGGGGCGCTCGCCCAGCGGCTGCAGAGCACCGCCGCCTCGCTGGGGCGTGATGAGATCGCACGGATCGCCGACCGCGTGGGCGCGGCCGCCGAGGTGGACTTCAACCTGGAGAACCTGCTGGGCGAGGTCAACGACCTGCTGGCGATCTGCCAGTCCGCATCCCGGCGCGGCCCGGGACGGACCGCCGACGCCGGCGGCCCCGACCGCCCGCAAAGCGGCGCCATCGCCAACGACCGGACGCCGGCGCAGGCCGGCCCCCGCAGCCAACCCCCTGTCTGAACCGGGGGCGGATGAACCCCGGCGTCGGGCGCCGGGCCGGTGGGCGTGACCCGCCCCGGTCCGGGCGGGAGCACCCAGAAACTCCCGCACGCTGACCCGACCCGAACCCACCTGGTTTTTATCTTGCGATGACGACCGGGCCGACACCGGCGGCACCCCTCCGGGCCGCCGGCTGCCACGGTGACAGACCCACGGGGGAGCGGGCGACGCCTGGCTGCGGCGCCGATCCCCTCCCCGGATACCTATCGCGTTTCAAAAAGTAGATTTATTGCGATTGTCGCCTTGCGGCGTGGTGGTGCAGACCCGGCACGGGGGTTGCATGTAGGATGCCTCGCCCCCATCGGGCCGGCCGCCTCGTGCGGCGCGACGCTCCCACCGACAACTCACTTCCTCACTCCGAAGGACGCAACCCCCTCATGGCCGTCAAAGAACTGACTTTCGAAGCCGAAGCCCGCGCCGGCCTGCTCGCCGGCGTCGAGAAGCTCGCCGCCGCCGTCAAAAGCACCCTGGGCCCGCGCGGCCGCAGCGCCGTCATCGACAAGTCCTGGGGCGGGCCCACCGTCACCAAGGACGGCGTGACCGTTGCCGAAGAGATCGAGCTGCTCGACAAAACCGAAAACATGGGCGCGCAGCTGGTGAAAGAAGCCGCCAGCAAGACCAGCGACAAGGCCGGCGACGGCACCACCACCAGCACCGTGCTGGCCGAAGCGCTCTTCAAGGAAGGCCTGCGTCAGGTCACCGCCGGCGTCGACGCCAATGCGCTCGTCCGGGGGATGCGGAAAGCCGTCGATGCCGCCGTCGAATCCATCGCCAAGCTCAGCAAGCCGGTCAACGGCAAGCCCGACATCCAGAACGTGGCCACCATCTCGGCCAACAACGACCCCGAGATCGGCAAGATCATGGCCGACGCCATGGAGAAGGTCGGCAAGGACGGCGTCATCACCGTCGAAGAAGGCAAGGCCCTTGACACCTACGTCGACGTCGTCGAAGGCATGCAGTTCGACCGCGGCTACCTCTCGCCCAACTTCGTCACCAACCCCGACGACATGGTTGCGGTGCTCGACAAGTGCTTGGTGCTCATCTACGAAGACAAGATCAGCAGCATCCAGAAGCTGGTGCCGCTGCTCGAAAAGGTTCAGGGCACCAAGAAGCCGCTACTCATCATCGCCGAAGACGTCGATGGCGAAGCGCTCTCGACCTTGGTCATCAACAAGCTCCGCGGCGTGCTCAACGTGTGCGCCGTGAAGGCCCCCGGCTACGGCGACCGCCGCAAGGCCATGCTCAACGACATTGCCGTGCTCACCGGCGGCACGGCCATCATGAAGGACCTGGGCATCGAGCTGGACAAGGTCGAGCTGACCCAGTTGGGCACCGTCAAGAAGATCACGGTCGACGCCGACAACACCACCCTGATTGAAGGCGCCGGCAGCACCAAGGACATCCAGGCCCGCGTGGCGCAGATCCGCAATGAGATCGGCACCACCACCAGCGATTACGACCGCGAGAAGCTGCAGGAACGCCTGGCGAAGCTCGCCGGCGGCGTGGCGCAGATCAACGTGGGTGCCGGCAGCGAGGCCGAACTCAAAGAAAAGAAGGCCCGCGTCGAAGACGCCCTGCACGCCACCCGAGCGGCGGTCGAAGAGGGCATCGTGCCCGGCGGCGGGTTGAGCTTTATCCGCTCGCTCGCTGCCGTGAGCAAGCTGGAAGGCGACGGCGACGAGGCCGCAGGCATCGAGGCTGTCAAGAAGGCCCTGACCGTGCCCCTGTTCACCATCGCCGACAACGCCGGCGAACGCGGCAGCGTGGTGGTCAGCAAGGTCGCCGAGCAGAAGGGCAGCCAGGGCTTCGACGCCCTGGCCCTGGAGTACTGCGACCTGATCGAACGCGGCGTCATCACGCCCGCCAAGGTGGACCGCACCGCGTTGCAGAACGCGCTTTCGGTCGCCGCGTTGCTGCTGACCTGCGACTGCACCGTGTGCGAGGCCCCGGCCGACGACGAGCCCGACGACCACGGCGGCGGTGGCGGCGGGATGGGCGGCGGGATGGGCGGCATGGGCGGCGGCATGCCGGGCATGGGTGGAATGGGCGGCATGGGCGGCGGCATGCCGGGCATGGGCGGCATGGGCGGCATGATGTAAGCCGCGTTCGATCAAGCCCCTCGCAGGCCGCTCCGTACCCGCTTGCGTCTTGCTAACACCTAACTCCTAACCCCTAAAACCTTCGTAAGCCCAAGCCGCGGCTTACCCCAATCAGGAAACCAGACCGATGGCCAAAAAGAAAACCACCGCAATCACCCCCCTCGACGACCGCGTGCTCGTGAAGCCCCAGGAAGCCGAAGAGAAAACCGCTTCGGGCATTTACCTGCCCGAGGGCGCCAAAGAGAAGCCCCAGAACGGCACCATTGTCGCCGCGGGTCCCGGCAAGCTGAACGACGACGGTGACCGCACCCCGCTGACAGTCCAGACCGGCGACACCGTGCTCTACGGCAAGTACGCCGGCACCGAGATCGACATCGACGGCGACACGCACATGATCATGCGCGAGAGCGAACTGCTCGGCGTCTTCAAGTAAGCGTTCCCGCGACCAAGGCGCAGGCCGAGTGCTTCGCCGACGTGGAAGACGGGGGCAGGTACCTTTTCTCAGAGCAGAAAAAGTACCAGCCCCCTGAAGCCTCCCCGCAAACTGATACCTACTTTTTGAGAAACGGAGCCACATTATGGCAACGAAGCAGATGATTTTCGGCGCAGAAGCGCAGGCGGAACTTAAAAAGGGCCTCGACAAGCTCGCGGCCGCCGTCAAGGTCACGATGGGCCCCACCGGCCGCAACGTGATCCTGCAGAAGAGCTACGGCGGACCCGCCGTGACCAAGGACGGCGTCAGCGTCGCCAAGGAAGTGGACATCAAAGAGCCCTTCCAGAACATGGGCGCCAAGATGGTGGTCGAGGTCGCCAAGAAGACCGCCGACAAGGCCGGCGACGGCACCACCACCGCCACCGTGCTTGCCCAGGCGATCTACGCCGAGGGCCTGCGGCACGTCGCCAGCGGCGCCAACGCCATGGCCCTGCAGCGCGGCATCACCGCCGCCGCCGCGGTCGCCGGCGACGCCATCAAGGACATGGCCACCAAGTGCAAGGGTCTGGACGACCTCAAGGCCGTCGCCAGCGTGTCGGCCAACCACGACACGGAGATCGGCCACCTGATCGCCGAGGCCATCCACAAGGTCGGCAAAGACGGCGTGGTCGAGGTCGAAGAAGGCAAGTCGTCCGAGACGACCCTGGACTACGTCGAGGGCATGCAGTTCGACAAGGGCTTCCTGTCGCCCTACTTCATGACCGACCCCGGCAGCCAGGAGTGCGTGCTCGAAGACGCGCTGATCCTGGTCCACGAGAAGAAGATCAGCAACCTGCCCGACCTGCTGCCGCTGCTGAACAAGGTGGCCATGTCGCAGAAGCCGCTTTTGATCATCGCCGAAGACGTCGAGAACGAAGCGCTCGCCGCGCTCGTCGTCAACCGCCTGCGCGGCGTGCTGAAGGTCGCCGCCGTCAAGGCGCCCGGCTTCGGCGACCGCCGCAAGGCCCTGCTGGGCGACATCGCCAGCGTGACCGGCGCCACCTTCGTCAGCGAAGACCTGGGCCAGCAGCTTGAAACGCTGGAGATCGACGCCCTGGGATCGGCCAAGCGGCTGGTGGTCAGCAAGGACAACACCACCCTCATCGAGGGCGCCGGCAAGAAGAAGGACATCGCCGCGCGGGTCGAACAGATCCGAAACCAGATCGAGAAGACCACCAGCGACTACGACCGCGAGAAGCTCCAGGAACGCCTGGCCAAGCTGACCGGCGGCGTGGCCATGATCCGCGTCGGGGCCGCCACCGAGACGGCGATGAAGGAACGCAAGGACCGCGTGGACGACAGCCTGGCCGCCACCAAGGCCGCCGCCCAGGAGGGCTACGTGCCCGGCGGCGGCGTCGCTTACATCCGTGCCATCGAGGCGGTCAAAGCCGGCCGCAAGAGCGCCAAGGGCGATGCAAAGACCGGCTACGACATCGTGGCCGCGGCCCTGGAGGCCCCGCTGCGTCAGATCGTCGAGAACGGCGGCGTGGACGGCCACGTCGTGGTCGAGAAGGTCCTGTCGCAGAAGGGCAACCACGGCTACAACGCCGCCACCGGCGAGTACGTGGACCTGGTGAAGGCCGGCATCATCGACCCCGCCCTGGTCGGCCGCACCGCGCTGCAGAACGGCGCCTCGGTCGCCGGGCTCATGCTCACCACCAACGTGCTGGTGACCGACCTGGCAGACGGCGAGCAAGCCACCGCGGGTGCGACGAGCTGACGTTGCTCGTTGTTCTCTGAGACCTTTGCGTGCCCGGAGGTTGATTCCTTCGGGCACGTCTTTTGGGGAGGCGTAGAAGGTGTCGGGCGTCAGGTCTCAGGTGCGAGCCGGAACGCTGACGCGGATACCACCTGTTGTTTGGGAGGGCGGGGCTCCGACCGAGCCGACGTCCCCGGCGACTCGGATCGGCTGAAGCCCCGCCCTCCCGAAAATGCAAGCAGATCCGCTTGCGTCTTCCCAAGACCTGGGACCTCACACCCAGCACCTTGCCGGCAGCGCTCTCACGCCCCGCGAACCCAAGCCGCAAAGCACCACCAGACGACACATGATCACCCAACGCGACTACTACGAAGTGCTCAGCGTCGAGAAGACCGCCAGCGGCGACGTCATCAAGCGGTCCTACCGCAAGCTGGCGATGAAGTGGCACCCCGACCGCAACCCCGGCGACAAAGACGCCGAGACGAAGTTCAAGGAATGCGCCGAGGCCTACGAGGTGCTTTCCGACGCCGAAAAACGCAAGCGTTACGACCAGTTTGGCCACGCCGGGCTCAAGGGTCAGGCCGGCCACGACTTCAGCCACATGAACGCCGGCGACATCTTCTCGATGTTCGACGAGATCTTTGGCGGCGGAGGTGGCCGTCGCGGACGCCAGCCGCGTGGCGGTCCGGCGCGGGGGTACGACCTGGAGACCCAGACCGAGATCACCCTCGAAGACGCCTTCGCCGGCACCGAGGTCGACATCGAGTTCACCCGCCAGGACCGCTGCGCGATCTGCAGGGGCTCGGGCGGCAAGCCCGGCACCGAGCCGAGCTCGTGCGTCCGCTGCGGCGGGGCGGGGCAGGTCGAGCAGGCCGGGCTGGGGGGTATGTTCCGCATGATGGCACCGTGCCCCGCCTGCAAGGGCGCCGGCAAGACCTTTCTGGACAAGTGCGGGTCGTGCAGCGGCAGCGGGCGCGAGGCGAAGAAACGCAGCCTCTCGCTCAAGGTGCCCGCGGGCATCGCCGACGGCCAGGCCATCCGCGTGGCCGGCGAGGGCGAGCCGGGCGCCGCGGGCGGTCCACACGGTGACCTGCACGTGCTGGTCCGCGTGGCCGAGCACGACCTGTTTGAGCGTCAGGACCAGCACCTGGTCATGAAGCTGCCGATCAGTTTCACCCAGGCGGCGCTGGGCGCCGGCCTGACCATCCCCACCCTCGACGGCGAGGCCGAGATCACGGTCGAGGCCGGAACCCAGCACGGTGAGCTGATCCGGCTGCCCGCCCGCGGCATGCCCTCGCTCCGCAGCGGGCGCCGCGGCGAGCTGGTTGTCGCCCTGATGCTGGAGATCCCCAAAAAGCTCAGCGAGCGGCAGTCCGAGCTGCTCCGCGAGTACGCCGCGCTGGAAGACCGCGACGTGCTGCCCGAAAACGAGAGCTTCTGGTCTAAAATCAAGAGCTATATCAGCTGACCCCGGGGCGGCTTGCCCCTTCCAAACGCCACACCGAGCGTTTCACCCATGAACGACACCCCTCCCGACGACCTGACGCACGGCGACGACGACGAGAGCGCCTTCGTGGACCTCACGCCCGAGGGTGATGAGCCGGCCTTCGACCCCGATACCGAGTTTGCGGAGATGGAGGCCGGCGGCGCGGGCCCCGATCTGAGTCTCGTCGAGGAAGGCGACGACGAGTCGCCGGCGCTGGCGGCCGCTCGCTCCGAGTTGAATGCCCTGCGGGCGAAACACGAGGAGGCCGAAAGCAAGCTGCTTCGCACCGCGGCGGACTTCCAGAACTTTGTGCGGCGCTCGGGGCTCAACATCGACGAGGCCCGGCAGGAGGCCTACATGAAGGTCGCCAGGTCGCTGGTGGGCGTGCTGGACAACTTCGACCGCGCGATGGAGAACTTCGATCCGGCAACCGCCTCCGCCGCGGACGTGCTGGCCGGCGTCGAATCGACCCGCGCCGCCCTGGTGCAGGCGCTCGGCTCCTTCGGTCTGGCGAAGATCGAGGTCGCCCCCGGTGACGCCTTCGACCCGAACCTGCACGAAGCCCTGATGCAGCAGCCGTCCGAAGACGTCGAATCCGGCTGCGTGTCGCAGCAGTTCCTCCCGGGCTACACCATGAATGACCAGCCGGTGCGGGCGGCGCAGGTGTCCGTCGCCCAGTAGGGCGGACGGACAAAGTGAGAATTCGGACGCAGGCGTTTTTCCGAGCGCCGGCCCAGTCTGAACCGCACCGGACACGACAACTTTCGCTTGACGTACGTTCTGCCCTTCTGATTTTCACTTTTCGCTTTTCACTTTGGAGCGGAGCGACCCATGCCCACTTACGACTACGTCTGCGACGCGTGCGAGTACGCGTTTGAAGAGTTTCAGATGATGTCCGCCAAGGTGCTGAAGAAGTGCCCGGAGTGCAGCAAGGCGAAGCTGCGTCGGCTGATCGGTACGGGTGCGGGGGTGATCTTCAAGGGCGGCGGCTTCTACGAGACGGACTACCGGTCCGACGCTTACCAGAAGGACGCCAAGGCGGACAAGCCGTCGGAGAGCAAGCCGGAAGGCGGCAAGGGCGGGGGTTCGGAGAAGGGCTCGGGCGACGGCGAATCCGGCAAGTCCGGCGGCGAGGTCAAGACGCCCGACACCAAACCCGCAGCAAAGACCGAGAAGCCGTCGTCAAAGAAGAGCGACTCGAAGCCCTCTGGTAAGAAGGACTGACCCTCCGACGGGGGACACGGGTCGGTTTGGGCGCATGAACGAGAATGACCTGCTCCAGCACGTCTACGCGGCGAACGGCGGCCTGCCGGCCGGCGTGCTGATCCCGCCCGGCGACGACCTGGGCGCGGTGCGCTTCGGCAACGACATCCTGCTGGTGGGCGTGGACCAGTTAATTGGCGGTGTGCACGTCGACCCCACCACCGCCACCCCCGAGCAGATCGGCCGCAAGGCGGTGACCCGCAACCTGTCGGACGTGGCGGCGATGGCCGCGGTGCCCGTCGCCGCGGTCGCCGCGGTCACCCTGCCGCGCGGGTCCGACGACGGGTGGACAAAACGCCTGTTCGACGCCACCCGGCAGACCGCGGCGGCGTACGGCTGCCCGCTGATCGGCGGCGACATCGCGACCTCCGACGGGCCGCTGGTGGTCACCGTCACCGTGTGGGCCCGGCCCGACGGCATCGACCCCGTGACGCGGAGGGGCGGTCGGCCCGGCGATGCGGTCTGGGTCAGCGGGGCGCTGGGCCACAGCCTGCCCACGGGCCACCACCTGGACTTCGAGCCGCGGCTGGAGTTGGCCCGCGAACTCGCGGGTCACCCTGCGCTGCGGCCCCGGGCGATGCTGGACCTGTCCGACGGCATCGCCCAGGACCTGCCGCGGCTGGTGCCGCACGCGGAGCTCGACGCCCGGGCCTTGCCGGTGCGGGCCACCGACGCAGCGCCGGGTGACGCCACCGCCGCCTGGCCACACGCGGTCGGCGACGGCGAAGACTACGAGCTGCTGATTCTCGCGGACCCGGGGGTTGACTACCCCGCCGAGGTCGCGGGGGTGCGTCTGACCCGCATCGGCCGGGTCACCGAAACCGCGGGAGTGGTGGTCCGCACCCCCGACGGTCGCCGCCACCCCGTCGCCGGCCGGGGCTGGGAGCACCGGGGAGATCCGTCGTGACCCTGGCAAACCCAATCACCTGGACCACCGCGTCGGCCCGGGCCACGACCGAATGCGGCCGTCGGCTGGGCGCGGTGCTGAAACGCGGCGACGTCGTGGCCCTCGACGGCCCCCTTGGCGCCGGCAAGACGCAGTTCGTCCGCGGCCTGGCCGCGGGGCTCGGGCTCGATCCCGGCGAGGTGTCCAGCCCCACTTTCGTGATGATGCAGGAGTATGAGCCCGGCCCCGACACGCTGCGGGGGCCTGACGCCTGCCCGCTCTTTCACCTCGACGCCTACCGCATCGGCGGCCCCGATGACCTCGCCTCGCTGGGCTTCGACGCCGAGCTTCGGAGCTCCGGCGTCAGCGTGGTGGAGTGGGCCGCCCGCCTCGACGCCACCCCCGACGCCCTGGGGCCCGACGTCATCCACCTGGCCCTCGCCCACGGCGCCGGCGGCACCCGCACCCTGACGCTGACCACCCGCGGCCGCTGGGCCGCGCGGGCCCAGCACCTCGAACACACCCTGACCGAGCCCCGCCCGTGAACGCCACGCCGTCCCCCGCCGCGACCTCGCCCTGCCCGACCTGCCGCGCCGCGGTGCCCGCCGACGCCCCGGCGTTTCCCTTCTGCAGAGAACGCTGCAAGCAGGTCGACCTGGGCCGCTGGTTCAATGAGTCGTACAAGGTCAGCCGTCCCGTCGAGCAGGCCGACCTGGACGAGGAGTAGCGGCCCGATCGCGGACCGTCGGACCGGGACGAGCGTCCCGAGCCGGCGGCGACCCGGTTGGCACCGCGTCAGTACGCGGACGGGCTGTCGTTGCCGTTGTTGAAGAGGTTCCACTCGCGACGGAACGGGGGATTGGGGCGGTCCATCGGTCGGGCGGCGTCACCGAAGACCAGATCGTCGGCCTTGCGGGCGTCGGCGTGTCCGTCGTAGTAGGAGAACGTGCCGGTGCCGCCCTTGAAATAGAAGCCGCCGTCGTGCGGAACCCTTTCGCCCGACGACTGGTGAGGCAGGATCGGTGGGCGCGACGCAAACATCGAGACCGTGTGCTCGAAGTACTGGGTGGGAGTGCCCTCGTTCCGCGGTGTGCTGGCATCGTTGAAAAGGTAGGTTTTGGAGGCCAGCAGGGGCCCATCGAGCTTGGTCAGATACTTGTAGCTGTTGCGTGCCGGGTCGCTGAGCGCCACCTCGCGGTTGATCGCGACCGTTCCCTCGTAGTCGCGGGTGGCGTGGGTGTCGCCGAACTGCGAGAAGGCGTCGGGGCAGCTCCAGATGCCGGTCTGCGACCAGATCTGCAGGTCCACGTTGCTGGTGTCGTAGTTGCCTTTGAGCGAAGGCGCACCCATGTACTCGGCGTAGACGTGCCAGCCGAAGGCGCTGCCGTGGGCGACGGCGAAGCGGTGGTCGTTGCCGTAGGCCACCGTCGCGATGCCGGTCTGGCGCATGCGGCTGAGGCAGGTGGTGATGCGGGCCGCGCCGCGGGCCGCGCTGAGCGCAGGCAGCAGGATGCCGATGAGCAGGGCGATGATCGAGATCACCACCAGAAGTTCGATGAGGGTGAAGGCCGGGCGGGGTTTCATGACGCGGCTCCTGAAAGAGAAGAGTAGACCCCGGGCAGCGTGAGCCCGGTTTTCGCGTGAAGCGGGGAAAGCGCCGGTCCTGCCGTCAGGCCGGACCGGCGCGTTTGGAGGTTGAAACCGATCAGGCCTTGCGACGTCGGGTCACCATCACGAGGCCGCCCAGCCCGAGCAGGGCGAATGACGCGGGTTCGGGGATCGCGGTGAGGGCGATCTGGTTGTTGCCCATGTAGTTGTAGTCCAGCGTGCCGCTGCCGCCGGTGATGGTGACGTTGGCGAAGGTGCCGTCAAGCGAGCCGTAATCGAACAAGACCAGGTCGTCGCTGCCGGTGTAGGCGGAGATGTCGATGGTCAGGTCGGGGGCGAAGTCGGACGTGCCGTCGCCGTCGAGGTCCAGCAGGTTGAGGATATCCACCGTGCTCACACCGCCGGCGTCGGCGACGAAGTCGAAGGTGACGCTGCCGGTGGTGTTGGCGTCGTCACGCCAGGCGCGGGCGGCCTTGAAGGTGATCGACGCGTCGCTGCCGGTGACCCGGATCAGGTCGGTCGAGCCCACCTTTGAGGCGTCCTGCGTGTCCAGAGTAAGGCCGATCCCGTTGAATACCGCATTGCCGGAGATCAGAACCCGGGAATCCACGGTGCCCATTTTCAAGAACTTGCCGGCCGTTGCGCTGCCGAAGGTGGCGGTGCCACCCGAGACGTTGAGTATCGCGACGGCTTCGCCCAGATCCTTGTCATTTCGCATCTGAACCCCGTTGCCCCCGAGATGGGTGACGGTGAGGTTGGCTCCGTCTAAGACGTTGAGCGTGGCGGTGCCGTTGTCTCGGGCGAAACGCAGCTGCCCAACCTGAAGGTCGCCGGACAAGTTCACGGTTGACGAAGCGGCGGCGTTGTTCGTGTCACCCTCATTGATGGACAAGTAGGTGTCGGCTTTCCCATCGGCAACGACGCTGGAAGCGGCGTTGAGATTGAGCACGGTCGTCCCCGTATTGCTCTTGGCATCAACGCGGAAATCGTTGTAACCGCTTCCGATATCGGAGTTGAGATTGACGACGCGGTTGCCGTTGCTGATGCCATCGATGTCCAGCTGCTGATTCGCCGGGAATCCGGCTTCGCCAGGAAATTGGGCGGTGTTCCAGTTGCCGGCGTCCTCCCAGGTGGTGCCGTCGCCGTTGCCGGTGAAGGTGGCCGCGGAGGCGGGGCCGGCGAGCAGAAGAGCGGCGGCCGCGGTGGCGGTGGCTCCGAAGGCGGGACGGGTGGACGGGTTGGTGCGAGTCATGGGGAGATCCTCCAACGGGGTAAAAAGGTAAGCGTGTGGGCTCGGGTTCGGGCGGGGGTGTCTCACTCGGGCTCTTGCGGCGCTCGCTCCTGCGGCGCGTCGAGGTTGCGGTTGTGGATGACGACCTGGTCCAGGTCGCCCTTGAAGTAGCGTTGATCGGCCCCGGGCTTGCCCAGGGTGGTGTGGCCGGTCCACTCGAACGAATCCGGCGCGAAGTCTTTCTGGTCCACCTGCCTGCCGTCGAGGGTGAGGGTGAGCTGGCCGCCGGCCTCCCAGGTGCCTTGCACCCGGTGCCACCGGCCGTCGGTGACCTTGGGGCCCTTGACGCTGGTGCCGCCGATGCCCAGGGTGATGTTGCCGCGGTTGGACAGGAAGAAGGCGGCCTCGTTGTGGCCGCCGTTGCCGCCGGATTTCCTGGCCGGGCTGCCGACCAGGATCATGGCCATCTGGCCGGTGGGCTCGTCGGCCCGCAGCCAGAAGGAGACGCTGCCGGCGTGGGTGGAGCCCAGCCCGGTGGGCAGCGACACGTGGGCGCCCTTGCCGTCGAAGCGCAGGGCCTGGCCTTCTTTGCCCTCCACGGGCGTCGCGCCGTGGATCGTGGCGGGGGGCGTGCCGGTCTTGCCGCCGGAGATGTCGTCGAAGCCGTAGGTGGCCACCGGGGCGTCCTGGGGCTTGAGCGCGGTGGCTACGGGCACGGCGGCGGCGCCGGACTTGCCCGCGGCGGCGGCGTTGGACACGACCACGGGCAGCACGGGCGTGCTGCGGGCCGTGAGGTTCTGCTTGACGGTGATGGCGGGGCGGCCTTCCGCGGCCTTGCTGAACGTCAGCGTGTCTTTCTGGTCGGCCCAGGAGACGTCGATCTGCCCGTCGCCGGCGGCGGTGGTCGTCGGCAGGTCTTCGCCCACCTGCACCGGCAGCAGCATCACCTTGAGCTGCGGCTCGACCGACTTGAAGCTGACGATCAGGCGGCGTCCGGGCACGGGGCCGTTGCGGCCGTCGAGCGAGGCGTTGAAGTCGTCGATCTTGGCGTCGACGCCGGCGAGCGGCTTGCCTTTGGCGTCGTGCGCTTCGAGCACGCGGACGAGCAGCCGGCGTGAACCCTTGGCCGGCTGGCCGCCTTTGGCCTGCTCGCCGACCTCGCCCAGCACGATGTCCAGCCCGTCGTGGCTTTTCAGCTCGACATCCAGGGGAAGCTGGAGGTAGAAGGCGTAGGTGTGGGGCTTGGTGTCCTTTTTGAAGTCGTCGTAGACCACGGCGTAGGGGTGGTGGCCGCGGACCAGCGCGGTGGAGCGCAGGGCCTTCTCGACGACGTTGTAGGGCTTGCGCCACATGTAGCTGCCCACGTAGCCGATCTCGTCGGTGCCGTAGAGCGTGTTCGGCAGCCAGTCGTGGTCCACTGGGAAGCCCAGGTCGCGCGGGTCGGAGGTGTCGTGCTCCCACGGCGATGGGAAGGTCTTGTCCTTGTTGGGCCAGGGCGGGGACCACTGCCAGTCGTAGGCGTACTTGAGGTCGGCGCTGGCGACCGCGGCGGCGCCGCTGTCGGCGTAGGCCAGCATGTCCACGCTGGGGGCCTTCCAGGCCTGGGCCTTGCCGTCGATGTGCAGCAGGCTGTTGCCGGTGCTCTCGCGGAAGTAGTGCCAGTCCTGCTGCTGGACCCAGTTGCGGCCCAGGGCGTCGAAGACCAGGTTGCCGCGGTCGACCTTGTCGTGGCCGATGAACATGGCGTCGGGCCGGGCGTCGTAGTGCAGGTAGGCGGCCTCGGGGGTCCAGTCGCTGCGGGCGATGACCTTGCCGCGCTCGGGGTAGAACACGCTGTCGGGCAGACCGGCCTCACCCAGCAGCTCCGGGGTCAGCGGCGTGCTGGGGGACGAGTCGAAGTCCATGCCGAAGAGCATGATGTCCAGCCAGCCCTGCCACTTGAAGCTGCGGTCGTAGTCGTCGCCGATGTAGTAGCGCCAGTTGTAGTCGGCGACCGGGTCCTGCGGACGCATGTACTTGTTAACGACCACCGACGTGGGGTAGGGCAGGCCGGGGCCTCCCGACGCCCCGCCGACGAACTGCCCGGTGCGGAAGGGTTCGAGCTCCTGGGCGAAGTAATCGGTGTAGTTCTTGTACTGCCGGGTGTCGAAGAGGTTGGGCCCGCGCCGGGCCAGGGCGAGCATGCCGCGCGAGCCGGCCCGCAGGCCCAGCGTCGGGCCGTAGTCGTCTTCGCGGCAGGCGCCCGCGGCGGTGAAGCCGACCTCGAAGTAGTCGACGAGCACCTGCTTGATGTTGTCGTAGGTTTCCTGGTCGTAGCCCTCTTCGCCCTCGATGGCGGTGAGCAGCACCAGCAGGTCGCCGTGGTAGCCGTAGTGGTTGCTGACCGCCTGGCCGCGCGGGCTGCCCATGCCGTAGCTGCGCCGGCCGGCGGTGCCCACGGCGATGGCGTGGCGCACCGCGTCGCGCTGGGCCGGGGTCATGTCGTTGTAGAGCAGGTCATAGGCGACGGCCATGCCCGAGGCGCCCAGGGTCCAGGACACCGAGACATCAAACGCGTCGGTCTTCCAGACGTTGAGCTTCTGCTTGAACTCCTGGCCGGTCTTGCCGACCAGGTCGCCGCCGACCGCCATCTCCTTGGAGGCCATCAGGAGTTTTGCGTAGCTGGTGATGACCCCGGCAATCAGCTTCTTCTGTGGTGCGTCGTCGCGGACCACCGCGTCGATGGCGAACATGCCCCACAGGTTGTTGCGCTGCTCGTCGGGCTTGATGTGTTCGAGGATCAGTTCGGCGGTGGGTTGATCGACGTCGGCGTGGGCAAGCGCTTCCAGCTTGCCGCGGTTCTGCTCGAACAGCTTCGCGGTGCGCTCCATGATCTTGCGGCCCACGGCGGTGCCCGTCAGGCGCTGTCTGAGATCGGGCAGGTCGGCGGCGCTGAAGTACACGCGGGGGTGCACGCCGGGCGGCGGGACCTCGCTCAGGACGCGGACGCCGTCGGCGTTGACCTCCTGGGCCGGGGCCATCGGGGCGTGAGCGGCGAACAGGGCCGTCAGAACGAGCATTCCGGATCGAAGGGTGCAACGCATGGGCAGAACACGATGGAAGAAATAGCGATTAGCTGAAGTGATGCTGGATGAGTAACATGTTAATGATAGCGGGCGGTGGGCCGCTGTCAAGGGTCAGATTCACCCCCGGATCCGGCGGGCGGTGGGGGCCCGCCACACCGGCGTGGGGCCGGCGTGGGGCCGGCGTGGGGCCCACGTGGTGCCGGCGTTCAAGCCGGAGGAAGCATGAGCTTTGGGGGGATGGTGACCTGGCGGACGGGCGCTGCGGGATTGCCCAGCCGCCAGATGAGCAGCTCGGCCGCGGCGGTGCCGATGGCCTCGGGCTGGATGTCGATGTTGGCCGGCTGGGGGTACATCGCCTCGACCAGGTGGTGGTCGTGGCCGCAACCGATCAGGTCGATGTCCTGCCCCGGCAGGAAGCCCGCAGCGCGGATGGCGTGCTGGACGCGGGACACGATCAGCCCCGTCCCCGGCAGAAAGAAGCCGGTGGGGCGGTCGTCGGGTTGGAGAAGGCGGGCGAACTGCCGGTTGAGGGCCTCTTGACCGATGCCGTCCATGTCGACCCGCCGCGGCGGGGGCCCGTCGATCCGGGCCTTCTGCGAAAAACGCTCGATGCGGCGCAGGTGTGCGGGGTGACCGTGCATATCGTTGAACGTGGCGAGGTGCCGGTGGCCCCTTCCCCGCAGGAAATCCAGGGCCAGCGTGCCCACCGCCGTGTCGTCGGTGTCCACGTGGTCACGGGCCTCCCCGACCAGGGCTGAAGAAAAGATCCAGACCACCGGGATGTCCGACAGCGCGTCGAAAAGCCACGCCGAGTCGATGTAACGCACCAGGACCCCGTCCACCTGCCGGCGGTCGATGCAGGCGGGCAGGGTGCGGGGGGCGGGCAGACGCGTCAGCAGCATCTGCAGCCGGTGCTCGTCGACCGGGCCGTCCACGCCGTGCAGCAGCCGTCCGCTGAGGGTGGTCCGCATGGCGTCGGCGTTGGTGTCGGGGATCAAGACCGCGATGCGGCTGGTGTGGAGCCCCACCACCGAACGCGACTTGCGCCGACGACCGTCGCTGAGCGGCGAGGGCGGCACGTAATTCAGCGTGGCGATCGCCGCGCGGACCTGCCGGGCGGTCTCGGGCTTGACGCGCGGGTCGTCGTTGACCACCCGCGAGACGGTCATCCGCGAGACCCCGGCCATTTTGGCGACTTCGGTCACAGACATGAAGATCTCCAGGGGGCTCCGCCGCCACACGCCCCGGAGGGCGCGGGTTCACCCCGCAGGGGGCGATGTAACCAAGTGTACCATTTTTAGGATTCCTCCCCGATGGGCCCGAGTCAAACGTTTGGGTGGGGCGGGCTTTCAGCCTGCCGTCTGGGCGCAGGCAGGAAGCCACCATTCCGGGCTGCTGACGGCAGGCTGGACGCCCGCCCCCCCACCTCAAGCGTCGATCAACTCCTCGTCGGTGAGGGCGCGGGCGGGGGTGAAAATGGTCAACCCCGTCAGGTCGCGGGCCGGCCCGGGCAGGATGAGGCTGGCCAGATACCCCACCACCACGCAGGACAGGATTGCGGCCGGTGCGTAAAAGATCCAGTGGATCTCGGTGTAGCCCTTGATCAGAATGGCGGCGGCCACGCTGGCCAGGGCGCCGACGATCGCGCCGGCGCTGCTGGCCCGGGTGGTGAACATGCCCAGGATGTAGATGCCCACAAACCCGCCGCCCAGAAGCGCGACGATCTCGTTCCAGGTCTGGAACATCGAGGTGATGTTCATGCGGGCCATGTAGAGGCTTACCCCGGTGCCGAAAAGCCCGGCCCCCAGCGAGCTGAGCTTCATGAGCCGCAGCCGCGAGGCGTCGGTTGAGTCTGGAAAGTAGCGGCGGTAGAAGTCTTCGCTGACCAGGGTGGCGACGCTGTTCATGCTGCTGGAGAGCGTGGACATCGACGCGGCGAAGAGCGCCGCGACGATGAGCCCCGCCACGCCCACCGGCAGCCTCTGCACCACGTACAGCGGCACGATCTGGTCGTTGGTCATGGTCACGTCGAGCTGCTCGGGGAAGGCGTGGAAGTAGCTGAAAAGGCTCAGCCCGGTGACGTTCACCAGCACCGCGATCACCACGCTGCACAACGCAAACATCGCGGCGAGCCGGCGCATGTCCTTCATGGGCGTGGCGTAGACGCGCTGCACGGTCGGCTGGTCGGCGGCGAACCCCAGGGTGGTCATCATGATCGAGATCGCCGCGATCCAGATCACCGGCAGCGTCCAGTCCAGCTCCCAGATCGCCCAGTCCAGCCGTCCGTACTCCGACGAGGTGGCGACGAACTCGCCCATGCCCCCGGGCAGCGCCACCACCGCCAGCACGATCATCAGGATGCAGCCGAACATCATCAGCAGGCCCTGGGTCACGTCGGTCCAGATGACCGCCTCGAACCCGCCGATTGCGGTGTAGACAGTGGTGAGCAGGCCCATGAGCGCCACGCTCATGTACACGTTGAGCCCGGTCACCGCGGAGATCGCCAGCGCCGGCAGCAGCATCACCACGCTCATGCGTCCCAGCAGCTGGAACATGATGGACTGGAAGCTGGCCAGCACCCGCAGCGGGTTGTTGTAGCGCTGTTCGAGGTATTCGTAGGTGGAGGTCAGGCGCAGCCGCCGCAGCAGAGGGTAGACCACGTGGGCCTGAAAGAAGTAGACCGGGATGATGGCCAGCAGCAGCGGTGCCAGCCACACGAGGTTGGTGCGGTAGGTCTGCGCGGGAATGGCCATGAAGCTGATTGAGCTGGCGCCGGTGGCGAACATGCTGATGCCCGCGGCCCACCACTTGACGTTGCGGCCGCCCAGCGCGAACTCCTCGCTGCTGGTCTGCCGCCGCGCGAACCACACGCCGATGCCCGCCACGCCGAGAAAGTAGACGCCGATCACCGCGTAGTCGATGGCGCCGAGCTGGCGGTTGGCGCCGTGCACCTCGATCCGGCTCAGCGTCGGAGGCGCGGCCGCGTCGTCGCCCGTGGCGTCGCCCGCGTCGTCGGCGGTCGACGCCCCGGGGATCAGCAGGGCCTGTCCGCCGTGGACGACGACCGCCGCCGCGGCGGTGGGGCGGGGCAGCGACGCGGCGGGCACCCAGGTGTCGGTGATGGTGTGGTAGATCGCCGTCTCGGCGGTGCGCGGCGCCGCGGGGTCCGCGGCGATCACCTGGTCGAGGCTGACCGGCCCGACGTACCCGCCCAGGATCATCAGGTGGGCCTGCCCGGTCGCCCACGCGCCGCTGGCGGCCAGGGGCCGCGGCGCGTCGGCCCCGCGCTGCCACCCCACCACGCGGGTGCCGTCGATCGGCCGCGCCCGGTAGCGCCAGGTCTCCGCCTGGGGCTGCCACGGGGCGGCCGCGTCCGCCGGGTCTTCCACGAACCCGCCGACCACGTTGAGCTGGTTGTACACGCCGCTGACCGCCGGCAGGAGCCGGGCCGGCCCGGGCAGCGCATCGAGAGCCTCCCACCGGGCGGCGGGGTTTTTCAGGTCCAGCCGGTAAAGCCGACCGGTGGCCCGGGCCGGATCGGCCGTCTGCAGGCCGCCGACCACGTACAGGGCGTCGTCCAGCACCGCGGCTCCGGCCATGGCGGTCGGCTCGGGCAGGTCGGGCAGACGCCTGGCCTGAGGCTCGCCGTCGACCCGCGTCAGGGCGGAGCCGGAGGCGAGCAGACGGCCCGCATCCAGTCCCCCCACGGCGTAGAGCGTGTCCCCGTGGGCCGCGACCGCGGCGAACGCCGCCGGCTGCGGCAGGGCCCACGTTTCCCACGGCGCGTCTGAAGGGGCCTCCGGCCTGCGGTAGAGCGCGGCGGACGACGCCGCACCGCCCGGATCGACGCCGCCCGCAAGCAGGACGGCGCCACCGACCGAGCCGATCACCGCGCCCGGCCGCGGTTCGGGGGGAGCGGGGACCTGGCCGGGGGCGAAACTGACCTGCTCGCGGGGCCCGGCGGTCGCCGACGCGGTCGCCGCAAGCCCGGTCAGCCCGATCGCGACCCACACCACCACGCGTACCGCGTGCGCGGCGAGCGTGTGTCCGCGAGGACGCTCACGCGTCGGTCCCGGTGCCGGTACGGCGGGGCCGGAAACTCTCACCACGCCGCGTCGAATACAGTCCATGCCTAACATGTTAGAGTTAGTCCGACTCCGCTGCCACCCGACCGACGCCGTCCGGAAACCCCAATGAACCGTGTCCGTTTGGGGCTGTACGGCAGCAACGGCCATCAGTTGCTGGGCATCCCGGCCGTCGGGGACCTCCAGATCGTGGCGACGGCGGGGTTCGAACCCGCCGCTTCACCGCCGGGAGCCACGCATCACGACACGCTGGGGGCCCTGCTCGCGGACGACCGGGTCGAGTTGGTCGCGCTCTGTTCGCCCCGCCGGGCCGATCAGGCCGACGACGCGATCCGCGCGCTGCACGCCGGGCGGCACGTCTACGCCGAGAAGCCCGCGGCCCTCACCGAGCACGATCTGGACCGCATCATCCGCGCCGCCCGGGACACCGGGCGGCTCTTCCACGAGATGGGCAACGGGTTGGCGTGGACCCAGCCCTACCGGTCGGTCCGCCACGCCATCGAGGCAGGGCGGCTCGGTGCGGTGGTGCAGGTCTTCGCCCAGAAGTCCTATCCCTGGGCCGACTGGCGGTCCCACGACGACGCGGTGGACGGCGGCCTGATTGCGCAGAGTGCCGGGCATGCGTTGCGGATGATCGAGCAGGTGGCCGGGCAGCGGATCGCCGCCATCGACGCGGTGCAGACCCATCTCGGCGGCCCCGAAGCCGCGACCGCGTCCGGCCCGATGGCGGCGGCGATCACCCTGCGGCTGGAGAACGGGGGGCTGGCGTCGGCCATCGCCAACTACCTCAACCCCCGGACGCTGGGCGTCTGGGGCTACGACGTGCTGCGCGTTTTCGGGACCCGGGGCATGGTCGAGGTCACCGACGGCGGGCGGCAGACCCGGATGGTCCTCGACGACCGCGATCACGGGCCCCTCGATCTCGACGAGCCCACGGTGGACCCCCTCGCGACCCTGATCGGAGCGATCCGCGGGCGACAGGCCATGCCTTACGAGCCCGACGTCGAGCTGCGACCCACCCGTTGGGCGCTGCGGGCCCGTGACGCCGCCCGCCTGCACGCGGACTCCGGGTCAGCCTTATGAATGAGTAACCCGTCTCGATCGCGATCGTCGGCCTGGGTTTCGGCCCAAGATTTATGCGTGATGTCAGGTGCGGTCCCGACGCCCGCTACCTCGTGCCGCGTCATCGCCGCCGTGACCCCCGCCCACCACACAGCCCGGATCATTCAACTCGGAGAACTGCCATGAGCGAAAGCTACACCAACCCCGTCCTGCCGGGCTTCTACCCCGACCCCAGCGTCTGCCGCGTGGGTGAGGATTTTTACCTGGTCACCAGCAGCTTCGAGTACTTCCCCGGTGTGCCGGTCTTCCACAGCCGCGACCTGGTGCACTGGACGCAGATCGGCCACTGCCTCACCCGGCCCAGCCAGCTCGACCTTTCGGGCGCGAAGAGTTCGGGAGGCATCTACGCCCCGACGATCCGGCACCACGACGGCCGGTTCTACATGGTGACCACCGACACGTCGGGCATCGGCAACTTCTTCGTGACCACCGACGACCCCGCCGGCGAATGGTCCGACCCGGTTCGGGTCGATCAGGGAGGAATCGACCCCTCATTGCACTTCGAAAACGGCCGGTGCTGGTTCGCCAGCAACGGCCTGCACTGGAACCGCGACGGGTTGTACCTCAGCGAGATCGACGCTGAAACCGGCCAGCGCAAGTCCGAACCGAAGTGGCTGTGGGCGGGCGCCGGCGGCAAGTTTCCCGAGGCGCCTCACCTCTACCGCCGCGGCGGCTGGACGTACCTGATTTGCGCCGAGGGCGGCACCGAGTTCGCCCACGCGGTGACCATCGCCCGCAGCCGCGCGATCGACGGGCCCTACGAGCCCTGCCCGCACAACCCGATCCTGTGTCATGCCGGCAGCTACAACGGCATCCAGTCCACCGGCCACGCCGAACTGTTCGACGACCCGCACGGCAACTGGTGGATGGTGTGTCTGGGCGTGCGGCACGCCGGCTACCCGCTGATGCACCACTTGGGCCGCGAGACCCACCTGGCCCCGGTGACCTGGACCGACGACGGCTGGCCGGTGGTCCACGGCGGCCGCGAGATCGAGCTGGAGATGCGGGTGGCGGCTCTGCCCGGGCCGGCGGACCCGGCACCCACGCCCCGGGTGCGCGACGCCTTTGATGAACCTGAACTCGCGCTCGGCTGGAACTTCCGCCGCAACCCTGTCGCAGATTCTTGGTCGCTCACCGAGCGTCCGGGCTGGCTGACGCTGCACGGCCAGCCCGCCACGCTGGGCGACGCCGCGCCGCTGGCGCTGGTCGCCCGCCGCCAGCAGCACTTCGAATGCCGGGCCCAAACCCTCCTGGACTTCACGCCCCGACGCGCGGGCGACGAGGCGGGCGTCACCGCGATCATGAACGAGCACCACCACCACGACCTGTTCGTCACCGTGCGTGACGGGCAGCGCGCGGTGGTCCTGCGGCGAACCGTCGGCTCGCTGGTCGCCGAAGTCGCCCGGCAACCCGTGGGCGACGGGCCCGTCGAGCTGCGGATCGAGGCGGACGAGACCTGGTACCGCTTCGCCTGGCGCGCGGCGGACGGGGCCGACGACGCGGTCTGGCACGCCCTTGGCCCGGCCGAGACCCGGCACCTGTCCACCGAGCTGGCCGGCGGGTTCACTGGCGTGTACCTGGGGATGTACGCCGTGTCGCCGGGCGGAGGCGGCGGGCCCGCCCACTTCGACCACTTCGACTACGACGCCCCGGGCGACGCGACGGACCGCTCAACCCGCTCGGTCACGACGGCCCCGGCCGACCGCGGGGTGTGATTCGTCGGAAGTGATTTGCGGGCGAATCGCGGAGGGCTGACACTGAGATCGCTGAGATCGCGGATCGTTCTGATGGGCGTGGCGCGGCGCAACCCCACCCAAGGCAGCGCTTCGCTTCACACGAAGGACACGAAGAACACGAAGACACGAAGGACGGAAAAGAGGCTGAGGCATCACGCCTTTCTTCGTGTCTTGGTGCCCGCACGGTGGGGGATGGGGTTGGGTGGATTGTGCATTCAGATGGGGCGTGGGCGTCGGTGGAGCTTCGTGCACTTCGTGTGAAGCGAAGCGCTTCCTTGATAGATCACCAAGGCCATGTTCGCGCCCCTGAAGAGACGTTGGGAACGGGGTTGAACCGCCAGCGGCCGCGACGCCTGACGGGGGAGGCTGCGCCCTTGCGATCGCGAGAACCCCGGATGAACCCAAAAAAGGCCGGCGCGTATCGGGGATACGCGTTGGCCCAAAGGAGATTCGGCGTCGGGTGGGCCCGGCCGGGATTTACGCCCAGGGTCAGCAGGCCCAGCGAACCGGGCTGGGGCACGACGACGGGGGCGGCGCTGTCCCAAGAGCCGCCGCTGTCGAGCAAACATGAGTTGCGACAGCGGCCATGGGTCACGGCGTTTCCACAACCACGCCGCGCCCCTCCCGGCTCACGGTCAACGCGGTGCGGTGGTCGTCGCCCACGGTGAACGCCAGCGTGTCGGTCTGGTCGTCCCAGGTCACCGTGGCGGTCTGGGTGTCGGCGTCGTAGGCGACCTGCGGCAGCGGCTCGCCGGCCACGCAGGGGATCAGCAGGGTGCGGAAGCGGGCCCGGGTGCTGTGGCAGCCGCCGATGATCTGGTCGTAGAAGAACTGCACCTGGTCGGAGTTCGTCCAGTGCGGCCCGTCGCCACGCGTCTCGATGCGCAGCGGCACGGACACCGGCCCCGACGACTCGTGGTCGGTGTACGGGTCGAGCGCGAACCGTGAGCCGGTCGAGGGGCCGCTCTCGAACGTGGCGGGCACGCCCTCGCCGCCGAGGATCACCACCATCAGCAGCGGGTCGCCATCGCGGGGCCGCAGCTTTTTAGCGCCGGCGTGTACGCGGGCGTCGGTGCCGTCGTGGCCGAGCACGACGGTGTTCAGCGGCAGCTCTTCCTCGGTGCGCGCCGCCCACACGCCGGGGCCCGGCATGGCCGACCACTGGTAGAGGTGGACGTCGTCGTCCTTCTTGACGTCGTCGAGGATCACGCCGTAGGGGTGCTTGCCGCGGACCAGTCCGGCCGTGCGGTAGGCGTACTCCACCGGGTTGAAAGGGCGGTTGAGCACGGGGAACCAGTTGGAGAAGTTGCCGGTGGGCCACCACGGCCGCATCTTGTACCGCTGGGTTCCCTTCGCGGCGGCGATGGCCAGCGGGTCTTGCGACAGCGTCCACTCGAACTGGTCGGGCCGGTCGCCCCAGTCGTCGGTGTCGAAGTAGATGAACTGGTTGCTGCGGTGCCAGGTGTAGGCGTTGCTCAGGTCGGCCGAGGCGAAGGCGGCGTCGTCGTTGGTCGTGTCGCCCAGCCACAGCGCGCGGCCCTGGATCGAAGGGACCTGCGAGACGCCGTCGATCAGCACCTGGTTGTGGTACTTGCCGTCGTAGGCTTTCTGGAAAGGGGATTCGGTCACCCAGTTGATGCCACCCGAAGCGAAGTGGAACATGCCCGCGTCGGCGTGGTGGTGGCCCGAGCCGCTGTAGTGGTTGGACCGCACGTTGAGGTGCATCCACGCCGCGTCGCGGTCCGGCTGGCTGTAGCTGGAGAGGAGGCCGTGGTCGTCATCGACGTAGTCCAGCGGGGCGTCCAGGTCGGCACGCCGGGTGGTGGGCCAGTCGGTGTCGTACAGCAGGGTCAGGGTGAAGCCGGGATAGTTGACGCTGGGCAGCCGCGTGCGGCCGGGCTTCTCTTCCAGTTGCTTCCCGTAGGCGTCCAGGTCGTCGCGCAGCGTGTAGCCGCCCTGCACCCCGGTGGCGGTGGTGTCGTCGAACATCGTGGAGAGGATGTGGTGGGCGTAGCGGTCTTCGGGGTAGAACGAATGAAACATCATGACCGAGGGCACCGCGAGCTGGCCGCCGGACCAGGTGCCGCTGGTCACGGTGGTGTCGCTGTTGGGCGCGGTGTTGCGGACCTGCGCTTCGGTGAGCTTTCGCCAGTGGGGATGCCCCCAGAGGTTGTCGCCGCGTCGGGCGAGCGCGACCATGTTGAGCACCTGGAACTGCAGGCCGCCGCCGACCTTCCCGTTGCTTTCGTAGATCATGCCATGCTTGTTGACGCCCCATTCCAGAAAGTCAGCGATCAGTTCGGCACCCGACGCGTAGGCCTCGGGGTCGAAACCCTCGAGGCCCTCGATGGTCATTAGCGCCAGCAGGTGGGTGCCGTGCCAGGTCACGTGATTGACGTCGCGCCAGTTTCGTCGCGGACCGTCGCCGCCGTTGGTGCGGCGGCCGTAGGTCACCCGGGCGACCAGCCGCTGCATGAACGCCTTGTCGTCGTCGCTCATGAACGCGCCGGCGAAGTCCAGCGCAAACGGCAGGTCCATGTGCGACACCGAGACGTGCACGCCACGCCACTGGGTGGTCGAGGCGTTGGCGTCGCCGGGGTTGCCGCCCAGTTCGCTGTCCGAGAACGCGAGCAGCCGATCGAGATTCGGCTCCTGCAGCCGGTAGAGATTGGCGACGGCCCGGGCGGTCTTCTCGCCCAGCTCCGCGTCGTCGGTCAGCAGCGCGTGCAGCGCGAGAACCACCAGCGTCTGCGCGGCGTCGTTGATGTGCGACGAATGGATGCCGCGTTTCAGGCCGTCGAAGCGCCCGGGAAACTGGGGGATGCGGCGGCCGCCCTTCCAGGCGTCCCACGTCAGGCCCTCGGTGTCTCCCGACGCGAGGCGGTCGAACAGCACGCCGTCGTCGGTGGCCGGGTCCAGCCACGAGCGCTGGAGCAGGGCCGTGATCTCGGTCTGCGACTGCGAGGCGACATGGTTCTGTTCGATCCGCTGCCGGATCGCGGGCAGGTCGGCTTCGCTGAAAAGCAGACGCGGGTAGACGCCCGGGGGCGGTACCTCGCTGCCCAGCATCCTGGTGTGGAAACCGGTGAGGTCGTAGGCGGACCGCGGCGTCACCGGCCACTCCGGCTCGGGTCCTTCAAGCAGGGCCAGGTCGTCGTCGGTCACCGACGCGAGTTCGGACCACACGCCCTGCCGCGCCAGCTGGGGGATGTACTTTGTCGGCAGGGAGGGGTCGGCATACTTCTCGGGGGTGTCGAAGTGGGCCACCACGGTGTCGAGCAGCGTGGCGTCCACCCGGGGCGCGGCCGTGCCCGCGGGGGCGATGAACAACAGGCCATCGACCTGATGCACGTCCATTCCGCGGGCCCGGGCCAGGGCGGCCAGCTCGACGTGGGCGCGTCCGTCCTGCTGAACCCGGGGCACGCCGTCGGGGATCTCCACCGCCGGCAGCTCCGCGTCGTGGATCCAGCGTTCGTCGAGCCGGAAGGGGGCCGGGCCCAGCTCTGCGGCGGGGTCGATGGCCACCACCCCGGCGAAGTCTTCGGGCACGTACACCGCGCCGTCGGCCACCACCGGCTCGCCGCGCAGGATGTCGTGAGAATCGATCCGGACCTTGTGGCCGTAGACACTGGCGTAGCGACTCAGCGGGTGCAGAGCGATGTAGGGGCGCAGCGCCGCGACCGCCGTCGCGTGGGCCGAGCGGGTGTAGGCGAGTCCCTGGTCCTGGTCGGGGATGGGCAGATCCTGCCCCGCCGCCCGAACGCCCGGCAGGCAAAAAACGGTCAGGGCAGCGGCGGTGAGCAGCACCGGAAACGGGTTGATTCTTGGTCCCATACGAAAAACTCCGATCGGAAAGCAGGGCAAAGCGGGCCGTCGCCCGCAAACACTAACATGTTACGGTAGCGGTCTGGCCCCACGTCGCCGGCCCCACTTCTCCTCACCCAGGCTTCCCGTTCATGTTTACCCACCAACGCCCCGGCCTCAGCCTCAACGGCACTTGGAAGTTCAACCCCGACCCGATGCAGCGTTGCCGCCAGCAGCAGTGGTGGAAGCACCGCGGCACCGACGACTCGTTCTTCCCGTGCTGGGACCCCGCGGGGCTGTGGGAGATCCAGGTCCCCGGCACGTGGAAGACCCAGTTCGACGAGTTGAAGTGGTACGACGGCCACGCCAACTACGTGCGCGACTTCGAAGCCCCGGTGGTGGGCGAGGACCAAGAGGCGTTTCTGGTATTCGACGGCGTCTGCTACGCCGCGGAGGTCTACCTCAACGGGCAGTCCGCGGGGCGGCACGACTGGGGCTACTCGCCGTTCGTGTGCCGCGTGACCGAGTTGCTGCGCGAAGAAAACCAGTTGTTCGTGCTGGTGGACAGCCACCTGTCGGCCGACCGCGTGCCGGGCGTGCGCTTCGACTGGAACAACGATGGCGGCATCCTCAACGGGGTCAAGCTCGTGATCACGCCTAAGGTGTACGTCGAAAACTTCCGCACCCAGACCACGCTGGACGATGGCCGCGTCGCGATCGACGTGGAGGTCTTCGTGCAGGGCCGCGACCGCGCCGTCTCGGAGGACGTGACCGTCTCGATCCCCGAACTCGACCTGGAAACGTCCGTCACCGTCGCGGCGGGGGGGAGCACGACGGCCACGTTCTCGCTGCCGCGGTCGGACATCCGCCTCTGGTCGCCCGACGACCCGAAGCTCTACGACACCCGCGTCACCACCCGCTTCGAGTCGCTGCACGACGACATCGGCTACCGCGAGCTGCGCACCGCCGGGCAGCAGGTGCTGCTCAACGGCGAGCCGATCCGACTTCACGGCGTGTGCGTGCACTCGGAGTTCCCCGACACCGGCCGCACCGCGACGGTGGCGGGCATCGACCAGATGATCGACCGCGTCAAGGATCTGGGCTGCAACTTCGTCCGCTGCGCGCATTACCCCTACGCCGAGATTTTCGGCCGGGCCATGGACCGCGCCGGGCTGCTGTGGTGGGAAGAGGTGCCGGTGTACTGGCTGGCGAATATTCACCACGCCCACATGTCACGGCAGGCGCTGGGGATGCTCAAGGACACGGTCCTGCGCGACTGGAACCGCGCGTCGCTGGCGATCTGGTCGGTGTCCAACGAGTGCGCCGGCTCGGACAGCGACGGCACGGGGCTGGGCGCCGGCAACTATCCCTACTGGAAGCAGGCCGTCGAGCTGGTCCGCGAGCTGGACCCCAGCCGGCTGGTCAGTTCGGCGGATGCGGGCCACCGCAGGACGCTCGACAGCGGCTGGGTGCCCGACGCCGGCGACGCGTTCGATCAGGACATCCGCGGCCAGCAGTGGGCTCCGGGCCACCCCGACAGCTTCTACGACCTGCTGGACATCCTCGCGGGCAACGTCTACGTGTCGGGCCTGGGCGAGGGGCCGGTCGCCTACCGCAAGTTCGTCCAGATGCTGGAGCGCTACAACAAGCCGCTGATGATCAGCGAGTTCGGCTCGATGTCGCTGCGCGGCAGCGACGAGCGGCCCGACGTCAGCGACAAGAATCTGGGCTCCGAAGCTCGCCACGTACAGATCCTCGACGAGGCGTACGGCGCTTTCTGCGAACTGCCGCAGATCTCCGGCGTGATGCCGTGGTGCCTGGTGGACGTCCGCGTGCCGATGCACTGGCGCTGGTACAACGCCGGCCAGGGGGTGTTTCGCTACGGGCTGCTCGACGAGCACTGGCGGGAGAAGCAGGCGTTTACCGCGGTGCGGCGCGGCAACGCAGCGATGACGGCGGCCTTCGGGCGGTCAGCGACCGCGCGGGCACCGCGATAACACAACACGCGCGTCGGGGCGGCGGCGGGGCGGCCTTGACGGGCGATCGAGAGCGGCCTAACATTAACATGTTACACATGCCAGTCCGCCTGCGGTGGTCGATCGGAGGCACACGTGCGTCCGGCACCGCCGTGAGGGTGAAGGGGGTCGTGTTTCGCTGCGGTGGCCTTACGCCGGGTGGGCCCCCACGACACGCCCGCTTGCCGCCCAGCGGGTCGTGCCCCCGGCCCCGCTCACAAAGCCGCGCCCCGAAACCGCCTTTTGTCGACGGCCCTTCTCTGCCCCTTCTCTGCCCCTTCTCTGGAAAGCCCGCATGAAGATCAAGCCCCTCCTGGCGTTGTGGTGCACCCTCACGACGCTTCCCGTATCCGCCGGCCCGACGGGGCCGATTGCCGGCGAGACCCTCCAGCAGACCGCCGAGCGGACGGGCTACTCCGCCGCCGACATCCGCAAGTATTTCCCGGCGATCGAGGCGACGGTCAACACCGACGGGCTGGCGACCGACCGCTTCAAGGCGCCGCCCCAGCCGGGCGTCCACCCGCGCATCTTCTTCAACCCCGAAGACCTGCCCGACCTGCGCGAGCGCATCGCCGACACCAAGGCCGGGCAGGTCGCCTGGAAGAAGCTCACGGAGGAACAGGAGAAGCGGTTGACCGGCCCGGAGGCGGTCCACGCCGGGGTCTACCAGCGGCTGCTCTCGGGCGCGAGCGATCTGGGTGAGTTTGAAAAGGAGGGGTACGCGATCGCGACCCTGCTCGCGTACGAGGCGTTCCGCTGCCTCATCGAGGACGACGCGGAGACCGGCCGCGACGTGGCGAAGGCGGGGGCCGCCCTGGCCCGCATCGCGGACGCGGCGCTCACCCAGGAGAAGAAGAAGCTCGCGGCGAAGGGGGAGGGCGAGGCCGAGAACTGGCAGCGCATCCAGTTCACCGTGTACCACCACAACCTGGGGCTGATTTACGATTTCGCCCACGGGTGGATGGACGAAGCGCAGAGGCAGGCCTTCCGCGACGTGATCTCGCACGCCACCACCGACGCCTGGCTGCAGGGCGGCGATTCGCTGCCGGCATGGATCGGCAACACGAGCAACTGGATCACCGGCTTCAACAAGATGGTGATCCTGACGCTCGCCATCGAGGGCGAACCCGGCTACGCCGAGCCGACCTACGAGCGCTGCGTCGCGTCGATGCACAAGTGGCTGAACCTGGGCCTGCTCGACCGCGGGGCGCCCTTCGAGGGCCTGGGCAAGAACCAGGTGTGCGCCGAGCACCTGGTCGCGATGGCGAAGCGCGGCGACCTGCTCATCGCGTACGAGAACATGCGGGCCCACGTGGACGACTTCCACCTGCACGCGATGCAGCCCTTCGGCTACGGCTGGACGACGCTCAGCGACTGGGGCGGCAGCGAATCCGCCGCGCGCTACGTCGATATCGAGACGATGAAGTACGCCTACCCGGACGACCCGACGGTCGATTTCGTCTTCCGCAACGCGGTGGGCGAGGACTACGGCCGGATGAAGGACCGCAACCCCAGCTTCGCCTGGAAGATGCACGACAACCTCATGCGGGTGATCTTCGCGCAGGATTTCGACGGCAGCAAGACGTGGGAGCAGGCCAAGGCCGCGGCGACCGCCGACGAGCCGCTGACCTTCTTCAGCTTCGACCGCGGCCAGTTGTTCGCGCAGAGCGACTGGTCGAAAGACGCGGTGCAGCTTGGCTTCCTGCCGCGGGCTGCGCCCGACGGGCACACCCACGGCGACCGCAACGACTTCATGCTCAGCGGCCTGGGCCGCGTCTTTGTCAAGCGCGTCGCGCTCGGCGGCCAGGGCTTCATGGGCAACATCGGCGAGTCACGCTTCCACAGCGTGGTGGTCATCGACGGCGAGGGCCAGAACGTCGGCAAGACCCGGCCCGGCCGCGTCGTCGCCTACGCCGACGGCCCGGTGGCGACGGTGGTGACCGGCGATGCGGCCGACGCGTACAGCGCCTCCTACAGCACCGACGCGAAGTACCCGCGCGACAAGCGGACGCCCAACGACAGCCGCCTGGAGCCCAGCAAAAAGTTCCCCTTCATGGACCTGCCCTGGGGCGAGCTGCCGGACTGGTACACGGGCAAGAAGCCGGACAAACCGGCCACGCTCAAACCCTTCAACCCGGTCGAGAAGGCCTTCCGCACCGTGGCGATGGTCCGCGGCGAGCACCCCTACGTGCTCATCGCCGACGACATCCGCAAGGACGGCGACGCCCACCGCTACGACTGGCTGGCGCAGGTCGAAAGCGACCTGGAGCTGCTGTCGATGCGGGTGGCCGACACGCGGGACAAGAAGAAGCTCCCCGCCAGCTACAAGGGACCCGACGAGGCCTACGAGGCCGACCTGATCCTCGGCGACGCCCAGGGACGCCGTCTGCTGGTCCGCGTGCTGCAGAACGACGAAGCGGAGGACGCGCCGCGTTACGCCCAGCCCGGCACGCTGGAGACCTACATGCAGGACGCCCGCTGGCACAAGCCCGGTAAACGCGTGGTGATCTCCAGCCACTCGGTGGAGCCGAAGTTCAAGGTGCTGCTCTACCCCCACCGCGACGGCGACGCGTTGCCGGTGACGCTGTGGAACGAGGCGGGCACCGGCGTGTCGGTGACCTGGCCCGACCAGACCCACCAGATCACGTTTACGAACCACAAGGACGGGTACACCGAGGTGAAGGTCGAAGGCAGATAGCCACGCGTGGTGCTTGAGGATTGAATCATGAAAACCACGATCCGATTCCATGTCGGAGGCCCGGACTTCCACCCCGTCGCTGAGCAGGCGCAGATGATTGCGCGGTGGCTGGGCGACGGCTTCGAATGCGACCTCCGTGAAGGCGGCGCGGCGTTCGACGATCTGGAGCAGGTCGATCTGCTGGTGGTCATGGGCCTGTACTGGACCGGCGGCGAGGGCTACGAACCGCTCTCGGCCGCGCGGCGGCGGTCATTCGAATCCTACGTGGCGTCGGGCCGGCCGGTGCTGGCGCACCACGGCGGGATTGCGAGCTACGACGACTGGCCGCGCTTCGGCGAGCTGCTGGGATTCACCTGGGTCTGGGGCACGACCGAGCACTCGCCGGTGGGGGAGTGGACCGTCCGCGTGCTGCCCACCGGGCACGCGGTGGTCGCGGGCGTGAGCGACTTTGAGCTGACCGACGAGCTGTACTTCGACGTGAAGGTGTCCGACGGGCTGACGCCCACGGCCCACGCCGAGGCCGACTACGCCGACCGCAAGCTGCCGATGGTCCTGACTGGAGAGGGCGGGCGCACCGGGGGCGCGGGCAAGACCGCCTGGCTGGCCAACGGCCACGACATGCGGGCCTTTGCGGCCCCGGCGATGAAACAGCTCTGGATCAACACCACCCGCTGGCTGACGGAACAGGACTGAACCATGACCACGCCCGCCGCCTCCGACATCACCGCCGCCGTCATCGGGGTCGGCGCCGCCGACGCGCCCAACGTGAAGGGCGGGGGCCACCGCATCGGCTACACCCACGCCGAAAGCTATCAGCGCGACCCGCGCGTGCGGATCGCCGCCGCGGCCGACATCAACAACCGCAACCTCGAAGCCTTTCAGAAGCAGTTCGGCGCCGAACACGGCCACGCCGACTACCGAGAGATGCTGGCGGAGCGCAAGCCGGACGTGCTGTCGATCTGCACCTACGTCGGCCTGCATCACCGCATGATCCGCGACGCGGCCGAGGCCGGGGTCAAGATGATCGTCTGCGAAAAACCCTTCGTGGCCACCCCCGACGAGCTGATCGACATCGACCGCGTGGTGAAGCAGACCGGCGTGAAGCTGGTCATCGCCCACATCCGCCGCTACCAGCCGGCGTTCGCGCGAGCGCGTGAGCTCTACCAGGGCGGGGCGGTGGGCGACCGGGTGCTGTGTGCGGCGGGCATCGACGGCTGGGACCTCAGCGAGTGGGGCTCGCACTGGCTGGACATGTTCCGCTACTTCCACGGCGACGCGCGGGTGGCGTGGGTGATGGGCCAGGGCCGCGTGCGCGACGCCACCGGGTACGGCCACCACATGGAAGACCACGCCGTCGCCCACTTCGCCTTCGAAGGCGGCGGGCGGGGCCTGCTCGACGGGGGGCACGCGCTCAACCACCCCTGGAGCATGACCCTGCAGGGCAGCGACGGCACCATCCGCATCCGCGACGAGCACGAGCTGGTCATCGACGACGCCGACGGCCGACGCGTCGAGACCTTCGAAGACGCGCCGGTGTGGGACACGGTCGTCCGCGAGCTGCTCGACTGGCACGAAGGCGGACCGGAGCCGCGCGTGGGCTACTCCCACACCCGCGGCTCGGCCGAGCTCAACCTGGCCGCGTACGCGTCGATGCTCCGCGGCGACCGGGTCGACCTGCCGCTGGGCCCCGACGCGTCGATCACCGAATGGCCCGTGAACCACCTTGCCGCACGACGGGCCACGACCTCCTGACTTCGATCACCGCTTCACCCTCACCCAGGACCCACCGCCATGAAGATCGGCTGCTTCGCCCTCATCGAACCCTTCACCCCGCTCGACCACCAGTTCAAGCTGATCCGTGGCATGGGCTTCGACTTCGCCGACGTGACCGACAGCCACGACGGCGCCAGCCTGGGCAGCGAGTTCGGATTCGCCGCCACCGCCAGCCTGGACGGCCACCCCTCGCACGTCCGCAAGATGGCGGAGGACCACCAGCTCACCCTCTCGGCCGTGTGCGCCCACGCCAACCTGCTCGACCCGACGTCGCCGGCCACCTACGGCACCGCGCAGATCATCAAGGCGGTCAAGCTGGCGCACTTTTTGGGCATCAAGCAGGTCATCACCACCGAGGGCGAGCCCCACACGGCCTTCGGCCGGGCGCTCACCCACGAGCAGCGGCTGTTCGTGATCACCGAGAAGCTTCAGGAACCGATCCGCTGGGCGAAGGAGCTGGACATCGAACTGCTGCTCGAACCCCACGGCCAGGTGACCGACGACCTGGACGCCACCGCCGAGCTTCTGGACCGGCTGGGCGAACCCGACACCGTCGGGCTCAACCTGGACACCGGCAACTGCTGGCTGGGCGGGGGCGACCCGCTTGAATACGCCCGCCGTTTCGCCGACCGCATCCGGCACGTGCACTGGAAGGACATGCCCGGGTCGATGGAAGGCCAGCGCGGCAAGGTCTTCGGCTGCGGCATGGCGACCATCGCGCTGGGCGAGGGCGTGGTGGAGGTGGAGAAGATCGCCCGGCAGCTGGTGGCCGGCGGATTCGACGGCCCGACGACGCTGGAGATCGCCGGCGAAGAAGCGGTGAAGGCCTCGGCCGACGCGCTTCGGCAGTGGTCCGGGTCGGACTGATCTGCGCAAGACCGTGCGCGGGCCCGGGGTTTGCAGGCTCATGCCGCGTCGCTATACTTCCTCGCCCTGCAGTGCGTTGCACCCCGGTGCGTCGACCTGCGAGGGCAAATCCGGCAAGTCTTCGCCAGACATGCACTTACGGGCCATTGGCGCAGTTGGCTAGCGCGCCTCGTTGACATCGAGGAGGTCACAGGTTCAAGTCCTGTATGGCCCACTCTCCGAGATACCGCCCCGGCGGGCCGGTTTTCCGCCTTGGCGGGCCGGCATCCCGCTGCGGCGGGAAAGGCCTCCGCCCCGGCGGGGGCTTTTTTAGTCACCGGGCGGGACCCGAGGTGTCGTGAAAACTCGCCCGCGGCGGGGCATCGGCTACCTTGTAGGGTCCGGCCGACGGCGAGACGGCGGATCGAAGCCCGAGAGACAGATTGCTATGAGCGACACCCAACAGGTCACGGCCAGCGGCCGCGCGGCGGAAACGTCGGCGCTGATGCAGCGTCTGCTGCGTTTTCAGGGTCCTCCCGACCAGTTCCTGGGCGAGTTGCTGACGACCCAGTGCCGCCTGGGGCAGGCCGCGGCGGGGTCGATGGTGCGGCTGAGCCTGGCGCCAGCGGCTGCAGAGGGCACGGCTCCGCCCGCGGCCAGCGCCCGCACCGGGGACGCCGACGGCCCCGGAGGCCTGCGGTCCGCGTCGCCCGACGCGGCCGACCCCGATCCGGCCGGAAGACGCGCCGCCGACGCGTCGTCGGAGGCCGCCGACGAGCCCGATGCCGACCCCGACCCCGATGCCGACCCCGAGACGGGATCCCACCGCGGCGGACCCGACCCCGCCGCCCCCGACCCCGCCGCCCCCGACGCCGGGGACGCGTTGCCCGCCCGCCCGCCGGTGCAGGCCGAGGTGATGGCGATCTACCCGCCGGCGCCTTCCAAGGGCACGGCGCCGTCGTGGCTGGCCCACGCCATCGAGCTGGCCCTGCAGTACCCGCCCGGCGGGGGCAGCCACGTCCACCGTTTGCAGGTGGCCGAGCCGGTGATCGGTGGACCCACGGCGCACCACCTGATTGTGGTGCCGGTGCAGACCGAGCACGGTTTCCAGGGCATCCAGGCGTTTCTGATCGACACCGACGACGACCTGACGGTGCAGGCCCGCCGCCAGCGGCTGGAACTGAGCGTCAGCCTGCTGAGCCTTTATGAGATGCGCCAGGTGCTGCAGCGGCGCGAGGCGGACCTGCGTGGGCTCTCAACCGCGACGCGGGTGCTGTCGGCCGGAAACGAGCACCCGCGCTTCCGCGGCGCGGCGATGGCCGTGGCCAACGAGTTCGCCTCGCGCTGGCGGGCCGAGCGTGTCAGCGTGGGGCTGCTGGCGGGGCGCTACGTGAAGCTCAAGGCGATGAGCCAGACCGAGCACCTGAGCCGCAAGATGGCGATGGTGCAGGACATCGAGGCGGCGATGGAGGAGTGCCTGGACCAGGACGTGGAGGTGATCCATCCCGCGCCGCCCGAGGCGACGCTGGTGAACCGCGCCGCGGGCGAGCTGAGCAGCCGCCACGGCCCCGCGACCGTCTGCAGCCTGCCGCTGCGCCGCGGCGACGAGGCGGTCGGCGTCATCACCCTGGAACGCGACGTGAACGACCCGTTCACCATCGAAGAGATCAGCTTCCTGCGCATGGCTTGCGACCTGGTCACGCCCCGGCTCGTCGAGCTGGGCGAGAGCGACCAGTGGTTCGGCGCCCGGTGGGCCCGCAGCGCGCGGCGCGGCGGGGCGGTGCTGGTGGGGCCCAAGCACACGTGGGCCAAGCTGCTGGCCGTCGCGCTGCTGCTGGGCGCCGTCGCCCTGGTCGTGGTGCCGGGCACGGTGCGGGTTGAGGCACCCTTCAAGTTCCAGGCGATCACCCAGCGGTCGATCCCGGCGCCCTTCGACGGCTACCTGCAGACCGTGGGGGTCGAGCCCAACGACCTGGTAAGCAAGGGCGACGTGCTGGCGACCCTTGACACCGCCGAGCTGCGGGCCGAACGGTCGCGGCTGGACGCGGAGCGTATCGCTTACGAGAAGGAAGCCGCCCGGGCCGCGGGCGAAGACAAGCAGGTCGACCGGCAGATCGCCGAGGCCCAGCGCGACAACGTGGCCGCCCAGCTGAACTGGGTGGACTGGCAGATCGAACACGCGGTGATCCGCGCCCCGCTTGACGGCACGGTGGTGGTGGGCGACCTGACCCAGCAGCTGGGGGCGCCGGTGGGCAAGGGTGACGTGCTGTTTGAAGTCGCCCCGCTCGACGCCCTGCGGGCCGAGCTTTTGGTGGACGACCACAAGATCAGCGACGTGCCGGGGGTGGGCGCCGCCGGCTGGCTGGCCGCCGCCGCGCAGCCCGACGAGAAGCTGCCGTTCGCCGTCGAGGTGATTCACCCCATCGCCGAGGTGGTCGACGGACGCAACGTGTTCCGCGTGCGGGTGAAGCTCGAAGAATCTCGCCCCTGGGCCCGGCCCGGCATCGAGGGCGTGGCCAAGGTCGACGCGTGGAGAGCGCCCATCGGCTGGGTGTGGACGCGCGACGCGGTGAACTGGGTGAGGATGAAGCTGTGGCTGTGATCGCTTGGCGACGCGCGGCCGCGGAGTTGGCTTCGCGTGAGAGAGTGCTGGCGAGGTGTCAGGTGTGAGGTCCTGGGTGTCAGGAAGAGCGCTGACGCGGGTACCGGCATGAAGGGAGGGCGAAGCATTCGGCCGGACGGCCGATCTCAAATAAGCCGGTGAGCCGGCGCCCCCTGCGACCCCGGCTCACCAGAAGGTTCGCCCTCCCGGAAATCCATGCCGTCCGCTTGCGTCTTCCTAAGACCTCACACCCAGGACCTAAAACCTCGCCCGGACCGCTCTAAGACGACGCCAACCCGCAAACCCACGCGTTCGCAAGACCCAAACTGATCGCACCCCATGGCCATCGACCGACCCACCTTCAACGAGTCCTGGTACCGCGTGGCCGACATGGCGCCGCGGCTGCGGTCGCTCGTCCAGGTCTTCCGGCAGCACTACCGCGGGCGGCTGTGGTACGTCTTCCGCGACCCGTCCAACAACCAGTTCTTCCGGGTCGATGAGTCGGGCTACCGCTTCGTGGCCATGCTCGACGGCAAGCGCACCGTGGCCCAGGTGTGGGAGGCCTGCAACGAGCAGCTGGGCGACGCGGCGCCCACGCAGGGCGAGGCGATCCAGCTTCTGGGGCAGCTGTACACGAGCAACCTGATCCACGCCGATCTGCCCGCCGACGCGATGGGCATGTTCGACCGCTACAAGAAGCGGATGGGCCGCGAGGTGCGCGGCTGGTTCATGAACATCATGTTCGCGCGGATCCCGCTGTTCGACCCCGAGCGGCTGCTGAACCTGCTGGCGCCGGCCTTCGGCTGGATCTTCGGTCCCGTCGGGCTGGGGCTGTGGTTCACCCTGATCTGCTTCGGGCTGTACGCGCTGACCGGCCGCAGCGAAGAGCTGTTTGATCAGGGCCAGAACGTGCTGAGCCCCGGCAACCTTCCGCTGCTGTACATCGCCTTCGCGGCGCTCAAGGCGTTGCACGAGCTGGGCCACGGGCTGGCCGTGAAATACTTCGGCAAGCAGGAACGCACCACCAGCGAGGTGCACACCATCGGGCTGATGCTCATGGTGCTGACGCCGGTGCCCTACGTCGACGCCAGCAGCGCCTGGGCCTTCCGCAGCCGCTGGCGCCGGGCCTTCGTGGGCGCGGCGGGCATGTACGTCGAGCTGGCGGTGGCCGCAATCGCCGCGATCGTGTGGGCCCGCACCGGTTCGCAGAGCACCGCTCACGTGCTGGCCTACAACGCCATGTTTGTGGCCAGCGTCAGCACGCTGCTGTTCAACGCCAACCCGCTGATCCGGTTCGACGGCTATTACATCCTCAGCGACCTGGCCGAGCTGCCGAACCTGTACCAGCGCAGCAAGGACTACCTCTATTACCTGGTGAAGAAGCACGTCTACGGCGTGATCAACCCGCGTAACCCGGCCCACAGCCCCGGTGAGGTCGCCTGGTTCGTGGCCTACGGGCTGGTGTCGGCGGCCTACCGGGTGTTCCTGGGCGTGACCATCGTGCTGTTCGTTGCCGGGCAGCTGTTCTTTATCGGCATGGTGATGGCGATGGCGGCGATCGTCACCTTTCTGGTGGTGCCGTGGATCAAGTGGGGCAAGTACCTGGCCGCCCACCAGGAGCTGTACCGCTGCCGCACCCGCGCGGTGCTGACGTCTGTCGCGGCGGTGGCCGGCGTGGTGGCGGTGGCCGGCCTGGTGCCGGTGCCCGACCGCGACCGCGCCGCGGCGCTGGTCGAGCCGGTGCACCTCGAGCGGCTGTACGCGGGATCGGAGGGCTTTGTCACCCGCGCGGCGGCGTCGGGCGGCGTGGCCACCGCGGACACGCCGCTGGTGGCGGCCGAGAACCGCGCGTTGAGCAGCGAGCACGCCCAGCTGGCGGGCGAGCTGAAGCAGGCCGAGGTGCGCTACCGCGCGGCCATGCGTGAAGACATCGCGCTGGCCCAGGCGCTGCGTGGGCGGGTGCAGGCCCAGCGCGAGCAGCTGGCGCGGGTGACCCGCGATCTGCAGCGGCTGCGCTCCACCCCCGAGGGCGCCGGCACCTGGGTGTCGGCCGACGCCGACCGGCTGCCGGGCCGCTTCGTGCCGCGTGGCGAGCTGCTGGGCATGGTCGCCACGCTGGACGACCTGGTGGTGCGGGCCGCCGCCGACCAGTACCTGGGCCCGCGGCTGGGCGCGGAAGCCGCGCAGGACAACGACGGGGCCGGCCGCGTCGTCGAGCTGCGCAACCCCAATGCGCCGGGCTACACCTACCAGGGCCGCGTGACCCGCGTGGCCCGGGCCGGTCAAAACGAGTTGTTCTCGCCGGCGCTGGGCTACTTTGCCGGCGGCTCGGTGGCCACCGACCAGGACGACCAGAGCGGCAGGAAGTCAAGCGAGGCGTTCTTCGAGGTCCGCATCCAGCCCGACCCACCGCCCCCCGGCGCCCCGGCGCTGCGGGCCGGTCAGCGGCTGGAGGTGCGATTCGCCTTCGACCGCAAGCCCGTCGCCCAGCAGGTGTGGCTGGCGTTGCGGCAGCTGCTGCAGAAGCGGCTCAACATCTAGGAAGTACGAAGTTCGAAGTGCGAAGTACGAAGTGAAGCACTCCAGCCTTCTCTTCTTACTTCGAACTTCGAACTTCGTACTTCGAACTTCCCATGACCCGAGCCACCCCCCGATTTGAGATGCCCACCGAGGCCGGCCTGCCCGGCGCGCACCACCGCGCGCAGGTGCCGGCCACGTCGGCGCCGCCCAGCGCGTTCTGGCGCACGCTGACCAAGCCGCCGCTGCGCACGCGGCTGCCCGAGGGGCTGGACGTGCTGTGGGAGGCGGCGGCGGCGCGGATCGTGACGGCGGTGCCGCGGCAGAAGAAGTACCTGCGGCGGGCCGACGCGGTGCTCGCCCAGGAGCAGGAGCTGGCGGCGCTGACCGAGTCCGAGCTCGCAGAGCGCGTCGACACCGTGCGGTCGGTCTTCCGCCGCGGACGCGAAACCGCGGCCGACGTGACCCGCGGCTTCGCCATCGTGCGCGAAGCGGCCCACCGGCGGATCGGGCTCAAGGCCTACCGCACGCAGGTGGCCGCGGCCCTGGCCATGCACGACGGCTGCATCGCCGAGGTGGCGACCGGCGAGGGCAAGACGCTGATCGCGACCCTGCCCGCCACGGTGCTGGGCTGGAGCGGGCGGGGCTGCCACGTCATCACGGTGAACGACTACCTGGCCGAGCGTGACGCCGACCTGATGCGTCCGGTCTACGCCGCCTGCGGGCTGACCGTGGCCCACGTCACCGGCGACCTGAAGCCGCCCGACCGCAAGGCCGCCTACGCCGCGGACGTGACCTACACCACGAACAAGGAAGCCGCGGCCGACTTCCTGCGTGACCGCCTGGCGCTGGGCCGCGTGGTGGGACTGACCTCGACGATGCTCGACCACCTCGAGAACGGCCGCGGGCTGGGCGGCGGCGGGGCGGCGGGGCTGGTGATGCGCGGGCTGGAGAACGTGGTGGTGGACGAGGCCGACAGCGTGCTGGTCGACGAGGCGGTCACGCCGCTGATCATCAGCGGCCCCAGCCCCAACGCGCAGCAAGTCGACGCCTTCATCGAGGCCGCGTCGCTGGCCCCCGAGCTGACCGTGCGCAAGCACTACACCGTTGACCGCCAGCACCGCGACCTGCGGCTGACCCCCGCCGGGCGCCGCCGCGTCGAGGAGCTGACCGAGGAGATGGGCGGACTGTGGACGGGGCTGCGGCGGGCCGAGGAGCTGGTGGTGCAGGCGTTGACCGCCAAAGAGCTCTATGTCGCGGGCATCCAGTACGTCATCAAGGAAGGCAAGGTGGTCATCGTTGACGAAGCCACCGGCCGGCTGATGCCCGACCGCGAGTGGCGCGACGGGCTGCATCAGGCGGTGAGCGCGAAGGAGGGCGTCGAGGTTGAGCCGCCCAAGGCCACGCTGGCGAGGGTGTCGTTCCAACGCTTCTTCCGCATGTACCGCCGGCTGTCGGGCATGACCGGCACCGCGTGGGAAGAGCGTCGCGAGCTGTGGCAGACCTACGCCGCGCCCACCGCGCAGATCCCCACCCACCGTCCCTGCGTGCGGACGCTGGCCCCCGATCGGGTGCTGCCCACCGAAGAAGCGAAGTGGGCCGCCGTGGCCGACGCGGTGGAGGCCAGCCACGCGACCGGCCAGCCGGTGCTGGTGGGCACCCGCAGCGTGGGGGCCAGCGAGACGCTGAGCACGCTGCTGAACGAACGCAACGTGCCCCATGCGGTGCTCAACGCCATCCGCCACGAAGAAGAGGCGGAGGTGGTTTCGCAGGCCGGCATGAAGGGCCGCGTGACCATCGCGACGAACATGGCCGGCCGCGGCACCGACATCAAGCTGGGGCCGGGCGTGAAAGAGCTCGGCGGGCTGGCGGTGATCGCAACCGACCGCCACGACACCCGCCGGGTGGACCGCCAGCTGTTCGGCCGCGCCGGCCGCCAGGGCGACCCCGGCAGCGCCGCGACCTTCCTGAGCCTGGAAGACGAGCTGATCCGCCAGCACAGCCGGCTGGGCTGGCTGCCCTGGCGTTTCTGGCGTGCGCAGCAGCGGGCCCAGGGCCGCGCCCGCGCGCAGCGGCGCGGGGTGCTGAAGCAGGACGAGCAGATGGCCGACAGCCTCGGCTTCGCCGGGGTGGAGTGAGCCGGGCGACGTTTCCTGGCGGAACTCCGGACGTTCGGGGGACCGGGCGGCGGCCGCCCCGTCCCCCGAACGTCCGGAGCACAGCAGTCAGCCGTCGCGCGGCGGGCGCCGCCGGAGTCGCTGAAGGACACCTGATACGTGTCCCGCTTGATCTCGTGCGGATTGCATCGATCGACACTGGCGGACAAGCCGCCAGTGGCACCCGAGCACCAGGGGCTTGGGCCGAATCGAATGGGACGCGCGGGCGGGTTTGACACCCGCCCCTGCGGGCCGACCGCGAATCCCCTCGCGATGTCCGGCGGGTGACGCTGTGCTCCCCGTGGGGGTGGGGTCGGGCGGCGGGCTGCCGCCGCCCGGCCTCACCCCCACGGGGCGTTGCGCCTGAACGCCCGCCCGCTAGACGTCGCCGCCTTTCCACTGCACGAAGCCCTCCATCGCCTCGTACTCCGCCAACCCCAGCTGGTCGTACACGTCGGCGGTGGCGCGGTTGCGGTCTTCGGCGCGCTGCCAGAACTCGCGTTCGTCCACACCGGGGAACAGCGCGCGGTCTTTCTGGCTCTCGTGCTTGAAGATCGCCACACGCTTGCGCTTCAGCTCACCGGGCGACAGGGGCACGGCCATCTCGACCTTTTCGGGCTCCCACTCCTGCCAGGCGCCGCGGTAGAGCCACACCGCGCACGCGTCGTGCCAGTCGCGGTCGGCCGAGCGTTCCATGGCGCGGAAGACCGCGGCCAGGCAGGTGCGGTGGGTGCCGTGGGGGTCGCTCAGGTCGCCAGCGGCGTACACCTGATGCGGCTTGACCCTGTCCAGCAGGTCCATGGTCAGCTGGATGTCTTCCTCGCCCAGCGGCTTCTTGCGGACGGTGCCGGTCTCGTAGAAGGGCAGGTCCATGAAGTGCAGGTTTTCGACCGGCACACCGCACGAGCGGCCGCCGGCGCGGGCCTCGCCGCGGCGGATCAGCCCCTTGAGCTGCTGCACCTGGGGCGAGTCGACTTGTCCGGGCTGCTTGTTCTTGAGCATCTCCTCCACGTGCGACTCGAAGGCGGCGGTCTTCGCCTCGTCGATGCCGGCCATGCGGTTGAACTCGGCGGCGAAGTCGGCGAAGCGGATGGCGTCCTCGTCGAACACCGCGATGTTGCCCGACACCTGATAAGCGACGTGCACCTCGTGGCCCTGGTCGACCAGGCGGATTAGCGTGCCGCCCATCGAGATCACGTCGTCGTCGGGGTGCGGAGAGAAGATCAGGATCCGCTTGGGGAAGGGCCCGGCCACGCGGTCGTCGGCGCGGCGTTCGCCCGTGGTGGGCTTGCCGCCGGGCCAGCCGGTGATGGTCTTCTGCATCGCGCGGAACACGTCGACGTTGATGTCGTAGCCCGGGCCGTGTGCGGCGATCAGCTCTTGCAGGCCGTGCTGGTTGTAGTGCTCGTCGGTCAGCTTCAGGATCGGCTTCCCGACCGTCTGCGCCAGCCAGATGACGGCCTTGCGGATGCCCTCGGGGGTCCATTCGACCGTGCCCAGCAGCCAGGGCGAAACGCTGCGGGTCAGGCCCGCCGAGGCGGCGCCGTCGGCGTAGACCACCGCGTCGGCGTGCCCCTGCAGGTAGCTGGCCGAGATCGCACTGGTGACCTCGCCCTCGACGGCCTTGGCCAGGATCGGCGCTTTGCCTTCACCCAGCGCCATCAGGATCAGCTTCCGGGCGGACAGGATCGTGGCCACGCCCATGGTGATGGCCCGCTGCGGCACGTACTCGATGCCGAAGAAGTCAGACGCCGCGTCGAGTCGCGTGAGCCGGTCAAGCCAGATGGAACGGGTGCGCGCGTCGCGGGCCGAGCCCGGCTCGTTGAAGCCGATGTGGCCGGTGCGGCCGATGCCCAGCAGCTGGATATCGATGCCGCCGGCGTCGGCGATGGCTTCTTCGTAGGACGCGCAGAAGGCCGGCACGTCCTCGGCTTCGAGCGTGCCGTCGGGCACATGCACGTTCTTGCGGTCGATGTCGACGTGGTCGAAGAGGTGCTCATTCATGAACCGCACGTAGCTCTGCAGCTCCTGCGGCTGCATGGGCCAGTACTCGTCGAGGTTGAACGTGACCACGTTGGCGAACGACAGCCCCTCATCGCGGTGGCGGCGGATCAGGTCGGCGTAGACCGCGGTGGGGGTCGAGCCGGTGGCGAGCCCCAGCACGCAGCGTTGACCCGCGGCGGCCTTCTTGCGGATCAGGGCGTCGATCTCGTCCGCAACCGTGCGGCTGACTTCGGCGGGGTCGTCGAAGACCCGGACGGGGATCTTCTCGCGGGCGGACAGGTCGGACGGGGTGGCGGGCATGGGGGCTCCAGAGAAAGTGGTCGGGGCATGATAATAACATTTTTGTTATCAAATGCACGCCCATATATCCATTCAATAGCGAAGAAACGAGTCGGTTTTGCCTCAGAAGGTTTATTTTGTAACCTTTCGTGATGGATCCAGTGGTCACCTCCCCCCCCGAAGCCGTCATCCTGGGTCTGCTGCGGCAGCGTGGCCCGCTGAGCCGCCGCGAGCTGCACGAGCAGAGCGGGCTGCGACCCAACACGGTGGGCGATGCCGCCGGGCGGCTGGTCCGCCGCGGCCTGCTGGCCGAGGGCGAGCCCGTGGCCGCCGGGCCGGGCCGGCCCGGGGTGCCGCTCACCCTCGACGCGGCCCGCTGCACCGTCGTCGGCCTCGCCCTCCAGCCCGGCGCGGTGCAGGGCTGCCGGATCAACCTGCTGGGCCGCCGGCTGGGCCGCACGCTCGACGCCCGAACCCCGGAGGGCACCCCGGTTGCCGAGGCCGCGGCCGACCTGCTGCGACGGCTGGTGAACCCCGACGCCATCGCGATTGGCGTGACGACGCCGGGCCTGCTCGACGCCGACACCCGCCACATCCTGTTCAGCAGCGCGGTCCCCCACGACCGCCCGGCGTCGGCCCAGCCCGTGTTCGACGCGGCGGGCGACCTGCCGCTGCGCTTCGACAACGACATGACCGCGCTGGCCGTCCGCTGGCGGATGAGCCAGCCGGCCCCGCCGGGCGAAGACGTGCTGCTGGTGCACTTCCGCGACGGGGCGGTGGGGGCGTCGCTGATGATCGGTGGCCGCCCGAACCCGGGGTGCATCCTGGGCGGCAACGAGCTGGGGCAGACCCGCTTCCCGATCGGCGGCGAGACGCTCCGCCTCGAAGAGATCTTCAGCTCGGCGTTTCTGCGACGCACCGACGAGCCGGAAGCCGAAGCCGACGCCCGCGGTCTGGCCGAGCGCGCGGCCCGCTGCGACCCGGCCGACACGGCGATGACCCGGTGCCTCGACCTGCTGGCGCTGGGACTGGCCAACGCGGTCAACTTTGTGCGGCCCCACCGGCTGGTGCTCGCCAGCGACCTGACCCGGCACCACCGTTTTCACCGGGCCCTGTGCGCGTCGATGCAGCGCACCGTGCTGCCGCCGCTCTTTGCGCGGCTGCGGATCGACCCCTGGGAGGCCCCGCTGCCCGTGGGCGCCGAAGACGCGGGCTGGCTGGCGCTGGACCTGGTGTTCCGCGAGCCGGAGGCCGAGACGCGGGGCTGACGCGTGATGGAGGCGTCTCGCGAGCCGGGTGCAAGCCTGCCTTGGAAAGCGGCGTGGGGCGGGCAACGCCCGCGCGGCGGGCGACGCTGTGCTCCCCCGCGTTCGGGGTTACCTGCGCAGCAGCCCCTCGCGGTCGATCATGAGGCGCAGGGTGCGGCAGATCAGCTCGATCGATTTTTCGTCGAGGCGGTTGTAGAACGGCAGGGCGAGGGTGCGGTCGCTGATGCGCTCGGCGATGGGGAAGGCGCCCGGGCCGAAGTTGAAGCGGTCGCGGTAAAACGGCTGCAGGTGGATGCAGGGGAAGTAGTTGCTGGCCCCGATCTCGTGGCGTTTCATGCCGTCGATGATGCGGTCGCGCTCGACCCGCCCGTAGTCGCCGCCAAGCCGCACGACGAACACGAACCAGGACATGGTGGCGTCGGTGTCGGCCTCGACGGTGGGCAGCACCAGCTCGTCGCAGTCCATCAGCTGCCGCATGTAGTCGCCGGCCACCCGGCGGCGTGTCTCGAGCATCGCGGGCAATCGCGCCATCTGTGCGTTGCCCATCGCGGCATTCACCTCGGACATCCGGTAGTTGTAACCCAGCCGCTCGTGCGAAAGCCACGAACCCGCGGCGCGGTCAGCGCCGGAGTGGGCGTCGGTGGCCCGGCCCTGGTTGCGCAGGCTGCGGCAGCGGTCGGCCAGGGCGTGGTCGTCGGTGACAATCATGCCGCCCTCGCCGGTGGTGATCTGCTTGTTGGGGTAGAAGCCGAATACGCCCGCCCGGCCGAACGAGCCGACCCGCCGGCCGCCGGCGGCCACGCCGCCCAGGGCCTCGCAGCAGTCTTCGATGAGCGCCACCTCGTGGCGCTGCGCGATGCGTTCGAGTTCGAGCATGTGCGTGGTATTGCCGAATACCTCGACGGCGATGACGGCCTTGGTCCGGGGTGTGATTGCGGCCTCGGTGCGGGCCGGGTCCATGTTCAGGCTCTTGGGGCAGATGTCCACGAACACCGGCGTGGCCCCGGCCATCAGGATGCAGTTGGCCGACGCGATGAACGAGAACGGCGTGGTGATGACCTCGTCGCCCGGGCCCACGCCCAGGGCCAGCAGCACCGCGTGCAGGCCGGCGGTGCCGGAGCTGACGGCGACACCCTGGCTGCGGCCGCTGACCTGCGCCACGGCGTGCTCGAAGGACTCCTGCTCGGGGCCGATGCTGAGGCGGCCGCTGCGTAGGGTGGCAACGACCGCGTCGATCTCGCGGTCGGTGATGTCGGGCTGGCTGAGGGGGATGTGCGACATGGAGGCCAGGGGCAAGGGGCGGTGAAGAGCAGAGCGGGGGAGGCAGGCCGAGTGAAGCGGGTGGGGCGTCAGGGGGCGACCGGACTTCGCGCGACCGCCGCCTCGGCGTCGGCGGCCGCGCGCAGCGTCGAGACCGCGTCGGCACCGGCGGTCCGCTTGAGGTAAGCCCACGCGGCCTGCACCCGCAGCTCGTCGTCCAGCGCTGTTTGTCCCCGCAGCACGCGGGTCAGCGTGGCACGCAGTCGGGGGCCCACCTCGCCGCCGCTCCGCAAACGCAGCACCAAGGCCAGCGCCTCTGCATCCGGGTCGGAGGGCACGGCCACGCCACGGGCGATGGCGGCCGCCGCGGGGGTGCGGCTTCGGATGAGCCCCAGCAGCACGGCCTGTGTCCACGCGGGATCCGCGTCGGCGCCGTTCAGCACGGCGGGCACCTCGTCTGCGGCCACGGCGGGGCCACGGCCCAGCAAGGTCTCGACCGCGTCGAGCACGGCCTGCAGCCGACGGGTGCGGCCGGTGGCGTGACCCGTGCGGAACCCGGTGACCAGGCGGCGTGCGGTGGCCACGGCCACGGCGTCGGGCGTGGACGGGTCGGCGGCGAACGCCGCGAGCCACGCGTGTGCCCGCGGGTGGTCGGTGGCGTGCAGGGCGTCGAGCGCCGCAGTGAGCGCGTCGGCTGCTTCGGGTGACGCGTCGGCTGCCGGGTGTGACGCGTCGGCTGACGGGTGTGACGCGTCGGCCGCCAGGTGTGACGCGTCGGCTGCCGGGTGTGACGCGTCAGCTGCTGGGTGTGACGCGTCAGCGACGGCGCGCGCCGCGCGGCCCACCGTCGCGACAAACGGGTCGCCATCGACCGCCACCACGTTGAATACCTCGGGCTCGGCGGCCGTGGCGAAGGCCAGTCCGGTCAACGCCAGCCGGGTGCGGCGCGGCAGGCTGTCTCCGGCAGCGCGGACCTGTGCGGCCCAGCGTCGGTGGGCGCGGGCGTCGCCGAACCCCGCAGCGACCTCCAACGCCAGCTCGCCCAGCCGTGGCGGCAGGTCGGGCTCGGAGGCGATGCTGTAGGCCCAGGTGCCGGCGCGGTCCAGGCGGTGCGTGCGCGCCGTTTCCAGCAGGGTCGCCCGCACCGGGTCGCGGGCCGGCCCGTCGGCGTTGTTGAGCGCAATCAGCCCGCGGGTGCCCCGTGCGTCTCCCATCTGGTGCAGCAGCAGGGCCGCGAGTCCGCGTCGCCCCAAGCCCCGGTCCCGTGCACCGGGTGCGTTTGGGGCTCGGTCGGTGTCGCGGGGCTGCGGGGCGGGGTTCCCGTCGAAACCCACCGCGTCGCCGGCGGCGTCGGGCACGCCCAGCGCGGCCACCATCGCCGTGTGCGCGGGCGAGCCGGCGGCCACCCGGCCCGCCGCCACCCGCGGCGTGGCCAGCAGCAGCTTGACTTCGTCGGCAAGCCCCGGCCAGGCGAGCAGCTCGTCGAGCGTGCGGTCGCCCAGCAGGCCGCCGTCCAGGGCCGCGCTGATCACCTCGGCCCGCTGGTCGTCCCGCTCCAGGTCCACCAGGTTCTCGGTGGTGACCCCGCGGGGCGTGGCCAGCTCGGCGGTGCCCAGCAGCCCGTGGACCCGCAAGGCCGCGTGTTCGTTTTCGCGCAGGCGTCCAAACAGCGGCGCCAGGTCGGGGTCTTCCAGAAAGCGCAGGGCCCGGAGCAGGCGGTGGTGCCGGCCGCCCGGGCCCACGCGGACCGCCTCGCGCAGCAGCTCGGTGGCCGCCCGCGTGTCGGCGGGATCAGCGACGATCGGCGGGGCGGTGGCGGACTCCGGGACCGGCGCCGTGGCCCCGGCCCCGGGCTGAGACACGGCCGGGAGCGGTTGTGCCGCCGCCACGACGCAGACCGCGGCCGCCGCGACGGCCCGCGCCGCCACCGCGGCCGCCCGTGGCGACGATGTTCTGCCCACGCTCCAACGGGTCATCCGAAGAGTGTACCGGCCTGCCCCCTCACCCACCGGTTTTGCCGCCCCGGCGCCCGCCACGCCCCGGCGTTTTGACCACGGCCCGCGGCGCTGCGACGATGCGCGGTCTATGCCTTCCCGGGAACGCGACAACATCCGGTCCCTGAGCGCTTACGTGCCCGGCGAGCAGCCGACGGCCGCCCAGACCGCGGCCGGCTCGGTCATCAAGCTCAACACCAACGAAAACGCCTACCCGCCGTCACCCTCGGTCATGGACGCACTACGCGGCGTGACGGCCGAGGCCCTGCGCCTGTACCCGCCCGCCGACGCCGCGCCTTTCCGCGCCGCGGCGGCCGCGCTGCACGGGGTGTCGCCGCAGCAGGTCATCGCCACCAACGGAGGCGACGAGCTGCTGCGCCTGCTGGTCACGGTGTGCTGCCTGCCGGTCGGGCCGGGGGACGGACGGGGCGCCGCTCCCGGCGGCCTGGGCATGACCGACCCCAGCTACAGCCTGTACGGCGTGCTGGCCGGCATTCACGACACCCCGGTGACGGTGGTGCCGCGTGACGACGCTGCGGGCGGAGGCTTCTCGCTGCCGGCCGACTACGCCCGGCGTCTGAACGCGGCGGGCTGCCGCCTGGCCTTCCTGGTCAACCCCCACGCCCCGTCGGGCTGTTTGGAGAGCGTCGACACGCTGCGGTCGCTGGCGGGCGCCTTCAACGGCGTGCTGGTGATCGACGAGGCCTACGCCGACTTCGCCTCGGAGGGCGACTTGGCGGGGTACAGCGCGGGCGTGCGGCTGGTGCGCGAAGGCGTCGAGAACGTGGTCGTGCTCCGCAGCCTCAGCAAGGGCTACGCGCTGGCCGGTTTGCGCTTCGGCTACGGCGTGGCCGCGGCGCCCTTCATCGCCACCCTGGACAAAGCCCGCGACAGCTACAACCTGGACGCCCTGGCCCAGGCCGCCGCCACCGCCGCCCTGGGCGACCAGCCCTACGCACGCGGCCGCTGGGAGCAGACCCGCCACGAGCGGCAGCGGGTGACCGCCGCGCTGCGCGGCCGCGGGTTCGAGACGCCCGACAGCCACACCAACTTCGTGCTGGCCCGCGTGCCCGCCGGCGGCGCCGCGGCCGAAACCTACCACCGCCAGCTCAAGGCCGACGGCATCCTCATCCGCTACTTCGACACCCCGCGGCTGGCCGACCGGCTGCGGATCACCGTGGGCACCGCCGAGCAGAACGACGCTCTGCTCGCGGCGCTGCGCAGAGTGAAAAGCGAAAAGTGAACTTCCGACCGAGCCCATCAAGTTCTCACACCTTTTGTGGGGTGCCACTGGCGGCTTGTCCGCCAGTGCTTCCACGGGTCGCAGGCACTGGCGGACAAGCCGCCAGTGGCACACGATTCAATCCTCACGAAAAATGAATGGGATGCGGATCAGGGACCGCACCGTCTCTCGGTCGCCGCCCACCAACCGCCCACCCATCACGCCGCCCGAACTCAGAAACGATCCCCTATGTCCAGAACCGCCACTGTCACCCGCAACACCAGCGAGACGAAGATCACCCTGTCGATCGACCTGGACCGCACCGGCGACCCCGGCGACATCCAAACGGGGGTGGGCTTCTTCGACCACATGCTCACCCACGTGGCCAAGCACGGCCGGCTGGCGCTCAAGGTGTCCTGCACCGGCGACACCCACATCGACGACCACCACACCGTCGAAGACGTGGGCATCGCGCTGGGCGAGGCGTTCGCAAAAGCCCTGGGTGACAAGCGCGGCATCGAGCGCTACGGCGACGCCGCCGTGCCCATGGACGAGACCCTCGCCCGCTTGGCGCTCGACCTCTCGGGCCGGCCGGCCTGCGTTTTCAGGGTGGACTGGGTGGGCTACGGCATCGACCCGCCCGCCATCGTGGGCGAAACCATTGGCGTGTTCGACGTGCAGCTGGTCAAAGAGTTCTTCAACGCCGTCGTCAACAACGCGAAGATGAACCTGCACGTGGACGTGCCCTGGGGCGACAACAACCACCACATCGCCGAAGGAATCTTCAAGGCATTCGGGCGGGCGCTGCGCGACGCCGTGCGGGTCACACACGACGACGTGCCGAGCACGAAGGGGTCGTTGTAACAGGTGTCGGATCGGGCCCCCACGTGCCCGGGAACAACCGGGCTTGCCGCGCGGCGGCGAAGCGGGCCCGCTCACCTGGCGCGGAAGTCGAAGTCGAAGACCGACTCGGGCCACCGCTCCCTCGGCGTGGAAGCCTCTTCCTTGAACCATCCGCGGTAGCCGCTGTGAAGGGTCGTCTCGTTTTGCTGAAACGTGGCGCCGCCGTCGGCGTGCGCCAGGTTTGCGCCTTCCGCGTGGCGGGGGGCAGCTCGCGCCGGAGACGCGGCAAAGTCTTTGGCGTCGATGTTCCCGGTCGTCTCCGAAGGGGTGTCGAAGGCACGCCCGTCCACGAAAAGCACCGTCACGCCGGGAAGCGGAACATTGGTGATCCGGGTCCAGAGGATGCCGGGGCCGGACTGCCCAAAAAACAAGTTCATTTTCAAAGTCTGATTGTTGGCCCGGTCCTGACCCCCGGGGGCGTCCTCGGGGAGATCCAGCCAGACCGGATCCTGTTTAAACCGCCGGTAGTTGCGCTCATCGGGCGATCCCGATGAATACGTCTGCGGCGACTGCTGCAAGTGGTAGTCGATTGCGTTGAACCAGAGTGACTCACCCGCCCCCACGGGCCCCAGCTCCTTCGTCTCCTGCGCCGGCTGCGGGAACGTCTGCCGTTCGTCGACCAGATACATCGTCATGGCCTGCCCCAGCGTGCGCAGGTTGTTCAGGCAAGCCGCCGCCCTCGCCGATTTGCGGGCGCTGCCCAGCACCGGCAGCAGAATCCCGATCAGCAGCGCGATGACCGCGATGACGACCAGCAGCTCGATAAGGGTGAAGCCTCGCCGCTTTTCAAGATGACGTGCGCTCATGGACCAAGCCTACCGCGGCTCGGGCCGGATCCAATGCTGAAAGTGCGCCGGGGCCTGCATCCGCGTCGAGATGGCCTGGGCTGTTCGGGCACACCCGGCAGAAGGCCCGGTCGTCCCGGTCGGTTTCGAAAAGCGTCATTCCCCCATTACCGCGGTTAACGACGTGGTGGGCAAATCCCCCCGCAGTGATCCGACGTAAGCGTCCCATACCAAACACTCACAAAACCCCACCCAAAGTCAACCCCACAACCCACCAAACCCTGACAAACCGTACCGGGTCCCTTAAGGGACCCGGTACGGTTTGTCAGGGTCGGAGGGCGGCGGTGATTTGTTGTTTCAAGTCGGCCGCGTCGTCGTCGGTCAGCGTGCCCACGTTCCAGATCACCCGGAACGCCTTGGACGCCGTGGCCCGGGACACCGGGTACCGCGGGATCAGGTGGAAGTGCACGTGCATCACCGCCTGCCCGGCCGCAGATCCGTTGTTTTGCAGCACGTTCACGCCGTCGCAGCCGGTCGCGGCCTTCACCGCCCGCACCAGCCGGGGCAGCACCCGGCCGACCGCGGCCGCCGCGTCGTCGGACAGGCCGTCCAGCTCGACCGCCGGTTCTTTCGGTATCACCAGGCAGTGGCCCCGGGCCACCGGACCCACGTCGAGAAAGGCCAGCACGTGGTCGTCTTCGTAGAGCCGGTGACACGGGATCTCGCCGGCGAGGATCTTGGAGAAAACAGTGGACATGCACAGATGGTAGCGGCGACCGCCGGCGGGTCAGTACGCGTCGTCGTCCTCGGGCTCGATGTCCTGCGCCACCAGATCGCGCCAGGCTTCCAGCACCGCGGGGCCGGCATCCGCCCTCGCCAGCGCCTCGGCCACCGGGCCACGATCGGCTTTCAACTCGGGAAACGTCTCCACCACCCAGTACTCCTGAATACCGGCCGCGGCGTACAGCTTCAGCTTGGCGTCGAGGTCTTTGGCCAGCGACGAATCCGCCACCTCAACCAGCAGCGCGACATCGGCGGGGCCCGCGTCCTGTTCCGCGTAGAAATCGTCACGCATACGCCCGTCGGCCGTGGGAACAGGACGGGGCAGCGTCGGAAAATCGCGGGTGGTGCTTTGCGACATCGTCTTATTCTACACCGCCTTCTGCAGCGCCCCGCCTCCTATCTCCGGCGATCCCGGTCAACGCGGCGAAGGGGGAGCGGCACCCACTCGGAAACCTGACTCTGGCCGTTCAGTCGTAGGCCTGGAACGGTCCCTCGTCGAGGTGCTCCTCAAGTGCCTCGACGCTCTCGCCAAGCGTCACCAGCACCACCAGGTCCTGGAAGTCGGCGGCCGGGCTGCTGAGGTCCAGCGTGCCCAGCTCGTACAGGTAAATGATCTGGTTGACGTGCAGTGACACGCGGCCGTTCTCGACGTACTGCGACACGTAGCGCGACAGCGACGCCTGGTCTTCGAAGCCCGGCACCGATGGCACCGCGTCGCCGTCGCGCAGCACCCACACCTGTTTCAGCGGCAGGGCGCTGTCGGCAAAAATGTTCACGCCCGAGCCGTCGCGGTGCCACGAGCGACCCGCCACCGTCACGGTCGTGCCCGCGGCGTAGTCGACCGGCACGACGTGGTCGGGCCGCACGCCGGGCACGTTCACGTTGCCCGCGTCGGGGGCGCCGAAGCTGCCCCACGGTTCGGCCCGCTCGCCGCCGATGGTCAGCCGCGTGGTCACCGGCATGGGCCCCGCCCCGTCGGTGATTGCCGAGCCCAGCACGCGAACCAGCACCGCGAAGTCTTCCTGCGGCACCACCTTGTTGTCGTGGATCTCGAACGCCACAGGGGCCAGGTCGATGCCGCCGTCGGCCCGCGACACATCGGGGGTGGACAGGCTGGGGGTCAAGAACAGGCCGGCCAGCAGACCGGCGGTGACGATGCAGGGGAGGGCTGGTTTCATAGGGGATCGGTCCAACTAGGAGGGGCGGTGCATCCACCGACGGCGGACGGGGAGCATCGTCTGCTTCACCCCGCAACCGTGCCCCGGCCGGGCCGGATGTCGAGTTTCGGGCCCGCACGGGAAGTAAAACGGCGATCCGCCCCCCGCACAACCGGCACAGACCCCACAACTCCCACCCGCTCGCGGCGAACGAAAAGCCCCCCGCACACCATGCGGGGGGCCGGAGGAGAACGGGTCTTGTGGCGGTCGATCCGCGACTACTTCGGGAACTCATAGAGCACCCGGGCCTCGACGTTGTCGGAACGGCTTAGCCCTGTCCGAGCAGTTTGAAGTGCTTGTGTCGCGAGGCTTTTTTGTCGAAAGTCACGGTCTGGGTCGCTCCAAGGTCGACGTGGATCTGCGCGAGAAGGTAGTCGGAGAACCCGGCGGGTCCCGTTTCGAAATCCAAGACCGCCGCGTGTACCGCGTCTCGCCGTTCGATGACCAGGTTCGATCTAGACAACAAGTTTCGTAAAACACCAACGACGTCATTCCGTGGCAACCCAAATGCACGGTCGAGTACCCAGGTGAGCTCACACACCACGACCACGCTGATGACACCCGGCGAGGCGTCGGAGCAGACCTCCTCGATCACCGACTTTGCGATTTCAAACTGTTCGGGGTCATCGGCGGTGAGGAAGCGCACCAAAACGTTGGTGTCGATTCCGGTCATTGCCCAGACTCAACGGCGCCCCTGGCAATCGCGTCATCCATCTCAGCCAAGGAGACCGGCTGCTTTCGGGGGCTTTTTCCGGCGAGACATCCCGCAAGATCCATCAACGATCGGCCATCCTGGCCGGCCGGTTCGGAAGTGGATTCGACCGCCTGCTGGAGTAGATGCTGTATCTGCGCCTCAACTTCGGCCCGTTTCTGCGGGTCGAGGGTATAGAAGCCGTCCGGGATTTCGAGGGTGATCTGGCCCATGCGCTTGAGCTCCGAGAGGTAGCGACACCTAAAATATACCTTATATCACACGCCGTGGCAAGAGATGCAGAGCAGGCCCACGGCCCGGGCGACCGATTCCGTGCATCCAGAGTTCGCGGTGGTCCATTCGCGGTGGTCTGTCCGCGTCGCTCCTAGGTCTTCGTGGGTGTCATGTCAGACCCATGCGATTCCTTCGGCGCCCACTTCGGCGCCCTTGACACCTTCGGCGTACTCAAGTTCCGACCAAGTGGTCAAGTTAGCCAACATCTCTCAATTCGACCCGATCGGGCGCCCTCGTCCCAGGTCCCGCGTGGCCAATCCGCCGCCGCCGGCCGCTGCGGCGGCAAGGCGGCTGCCAGGTCTGAACCTCTCGGGCCTCCGTCGGCCCGCACACTCGATAAACCGTGTTCACGGTCACCCAGCCCCTTTTCAACGGGGACAGACCCCTGCGATCCCCCTGCGATCCCCCAAATTCTGCTGGATCCGACCCCAAATGCTGCGCATACGTCGGACACCGAATGGCCCCCGCGGTCTGCTTTCTCCGTTGACCGGGAAGGCGTTACTTGGGGAAGGTGTATAGCACGCGAGCTTCTACGGGGTCTGATGAGTTGACCATCTTGCTTCGGTCGAAAAGCACGATGCTGCGGGTCTGTTCAATCAGGCCGTCTTCGGGTTCGCCGGCGGTGGCGAAGCTGCCGTCACCGTCGGCGTCGCGGTAGCCTTGGACAAGAATGTAGGCTACGAAGACGTCTGAACGTGTTGTGGCGACCTGCGGCAGGGCACCCAGAAACGTGTATCGCTCTTCGGTGTCGTTCTCGATGCCGTCGTCGCTAGTCGGCAGTTCATTCAGAAGGAAGTCAATTCGGGCCGTGTTGGCGGCATCACGTTGGTTGTCATCGGCCAGAGCCTGGGCGTTCGGAACAACAGCAGCGATGGGGTTAAGCATTCGCCAAACTGTGTCAAGGCCGGTTTGCGGGGCTGCGGTGAGCAATGCGTCATTGCGTTCGGTGGTGATGGCCGTGGCCATAGTTCCGCGGAGCGTGGCGTCTGCGAACGGCAAAGCGCTGCGGATTAACTCGGGCTGAGCACCGTTGATGTTCAGGCGGCCCGCTACGGTCTGTTCATTTGAGTCCAGAGCGTCTACGAGCCCGTCTCCGTCGTTGTCGATCCCGTCGCGTTGCGGGCCGACCACGGTGAAGCGGTTGAGTAGAAATGTCGCGTGTGGAATGTCCAGCGGACTATTAGCCGCGGCCGGCAGGGCGGTGATCTGGTTGCTGGTTGCAGGCAGCGGAATCGCTGGGTTTTCACCGAAGTTCAGTCGGAAGTAGTCGAACGAGTCGGGGATGGCGGTTGGACCGACCTGGTTGTTGAAGAAGCTGTCGGCGGTGGAGCCGGTCACCCCTTCGCTTCCGGCGCGGACGGTCTCGATACCCATGAGCAGCAGCCCGGCGACTTCGGCCGTCGAACTGAGCGGGGCGTTTCGGACAATGACCTGTTCTTGGTTTGTCGTGGTGATGTAGTCGTTATTTTGCGTGGTGTAGCCTGGTGCGCCGGATTTGTCGGCTTCGCCGAGCAGGTCTTGACGGGCGCCAACTATCGCGGGCGACGTAAGACCATCGAAAAGACCCCGGACGTCCGCGCGGGTGATGTTCTCCGGCGTGCCTAAACCGGTGTCCAAGAGGTCAGCGAGGTCGTTGTTCTGAACGTCCGCCGGAGCGGCCGCACGGTCGAAGTCGTCCGGGAAGACATGGCGGGTTGCGAAGTCAGTGCGACGCATCAGCATCGTGTTCAGCTGGTTGCCGCTGCCGACGGTCGAGTGCTGCATGACGACCGTCGATCCGGCTGCGGGCCCGGGGGTGGCCGCAGCAGAATCAAAGTCGGTCATCGTTGTGAGGTACGAAGCAGGGGTCGCAACCGATGTGTCAACGACTTGAATCCGCTGCGAGCGGAACTGCTCGGGAAGATTGCCGCCATTGTTCAGTGTTCCACCGACTACGCCGACAACCGGAGTGGCGTCGGTGAAGCCGTTGCTATCGTCGGCGAGCCGTGCTGACAGTTCAACGGTGACCGACCCGCCCTTATAAGCGTCCGGATCAGAGGTGGAGCCGCTGTTGTGGCCGGGCCAAACGAAGTCGACGGGGACATAGGTGTAGGTGTAGTCACCGGCGGCGTAGGAGAATGCAACACTGTCGTCGCGGATGAGCGAATCGTCGGGTTCGGCCCCGTCAAATTGGCGCTCGTTTGGTTCTCGTTCGCCATCATCGAAGAGAATTGGGGGCGCAGCGTCTGCGTTCACAATCTGATCTTCGTCGGCGTCAAAGCCCGCGCCCTGATTAGAGTTGCGGTACAGAATGAGAACTTCGTTCGGCTCAAGGGTATCTTTGCGGACGTCGCTAGCGAGTGGGTTCGGGAACGTGGATGCCTGTAGGGCATGGGTCACCAAGTCGGCGAGGTCGAAGTCGTTGCGGACCTGATCGCCGTCGAAGTCGGCGTCTTTAGCGTCAGCCGTCGGTAGCGCCACGGCGTATACGGTGCTGCTAGTGTCCCACCGCTCGGCAAGAGGTGTCGTCGGCGTGATTCCGAGCGGTTCGCCGGCGGTGCCCGCCTGATCATTCAGACCGGGAGAGGGACCCACGGTAAGATGAACATTGCTTAGGCTGATGGGGTAATTGAACGGATTACGGATCTCGATTGCGTAGCCGGCATTTCCAACCCGGTCCCATGTGACGTCGTAATCAGGTTCGCTCGCAGCGTTACCGGGAATTACCTCGGTTGAGACAACTGGTGGTGAGGTCGTCGAGTTAATCTCGTAATTGGCTTGTACGTAGACCTCGGAGATGTACGGGAAGGCTTCAAAACCGACACGGGGGTTTGGGGTGGTCGGTGGAGACCAGTTCAAGCCGCTCGCGGACGTGTCAGTATTAGACCAGCCATTGCCTAGCGGGAAAACGTGCGTGTCATACGGTTGCTCAGGCTGATCATCGTCTGGCCTGAGCATTCCGTTGGCGTCAAGCACCGTCAGAAGATTGTCGGCATCCACGTAGTCTTTCAGACTTGCGGCGAACTGCGTGGCAAACAGGTTCACGTCGAGTTCACCTGCCGCAACTCGATCACCAAAAAGTACAGGCGTTTCGGTATTGCCGGGGTCAGCCGGAGGAACGGTGCCCCCGCCCGCGTTAGGCTCATTGGCGGCGACGGCTTTTGTGGTCGTAAAATCGACGTTGTAGACATCCCGCACGGCCGCGGCCACCTCGGTCATCGCCCGTGCCGAATCGACGATATTTGAAGCGGGGCGTGCCGGGATCGGCGCCATAGCGGCGACCGCGTCTTGGCCAGGGGCGAAAGCGTGGTTGGAGGCGAACGGTTTCAGCGGCGGCCGTCCGGCGACCGCTGCGTCGCTCGCGGGAGGATAATCGAAGACAACTTTGAGTCGATCGTCATTCAAGGGTACTTGAAGTTGCCGAACGGCACCCTCATAAAGACTTTCACGCGGAAGCGGCGGCGTGAAGAGGGCTTCGCCGCTGGCGGTCGTAAAGCGAACACGGGCGTTCGGTGCGCTGAATACTGCGGTAGGAATATAGGTGAAAAAATTGCCTGCCTCAGAATTACTTTCAATCCCAGCGGTCGCAGGATCGTACAAACCTTGCCCGAGCAGCGTCTGAATGCCGCTTGGTATGTCTGGCGCGGCCGTCGGAAGGTAAGGCTTGTCAACATTAGAGCTACGCTCTTCGAAATCGAACGCGCCTCCGCGGTAGCGGAGTTCGACTTCGTCCACGTCTTCAAGCAAATTGATTATACGCGTAGCGGTTGCGGAAGGCCCTGGCACACCCAAGCGGCTTGCCGCGTCTTTCCAATGTTCACGACGTTCGAGTATCGATGAGTCCGCAATATCGCGCCAGCGATTGAAGCCATTCACTTCGTCGAAAATAGAGCTTTCAAGGGCCACGTTTGTGTCAAATATTGCATCAAGGGCAGTCGTTCCGAGATTAACTTCGGTGGGGCTTTCGCTCTGCGGCGCGTCTGTTCCAATCGCCGTAGTATCAAAGTTTCCACCAGGCAACTGAAGCGAACTGGCCGCAGTGTTCAGGTTTAAAAGTGAACTAAGATCGATAATACGAATCGCCGTGAAATACTCCAAACCGTTATTGGAAGCAAAGCCATCTATCCGCTGTAAGCGAGAATCTGGCATTCCGTCGCCGTCGGCATCTACTAACGTCGGGTCCGTAAAGGCGGGAATGTTAAAGTCGATACCTTGACGGAGAGTGCCGCCGTTACCGTACCAGTCCGTTGGGTCATCGCCACGCACTTGCGCTGCATTCAACTGGCGATCGGCAATATCTACTGACGGGGCTGCATTAGTTGCAAACCAGGTGCCATTGAGCGTGCTGATCTGCCGCCACCGCCACTCGCCGCCCTGTAAAAAGGGCGTTGGAGAAGCGAGCCAAGTGTCATCTAAAGCACTACCACGGGCGTCTCCGATGTCGTTACCAGCGACATCGAACACGTCGTACTGCGACGCGTCATTTGTCCACGGCTTATCTAAGGCCTCGGTGCCATTTTCGTAATCGAGAAAAACCCCCGTTACAGGGTTGAAAATATCATCTTTCAGGATTTGGGTGATTTCTTGGACAGCAATATCGCGGGCAGTTAGGCTTATGTCGTCTGCATCCACGAACACACGACGTTGAACTCTCGCGGTCTGCAAATAGACGCCGCCGAGAAGTGCGAGTAGTCCGAGGACAACGACGACAAGCACGAGTACGTTGCCGCGGTCACCCGCGGAGCGGTTCAAACGATATACGGGAAGATTGTTTTTCATAGTAATTGCCTCCTCGGGCGGGGGCTAGGGCAAGATCCGAGTTGGAATCGGACGGTCAATCGGTAAAATCTGTTCGAACCAGATGCCGTTGCGAGAGTCGGTCCAATCGTCGATATCGACGAGTCCGTCATTGTTGTTGTCGATGTTTAAGGGGGAGCCGGACGCTATCTGTCCCTTGGGATCGTGCAGCCGATAGCGAATACGTACGGCATAGGGCCAGTCGCAAAACTCGGAGGTCGCGTCGCCTGTTGAGACGTCCGGGGGCAGGGGTCCGTCATCATTGGGCACATTGGTAAAATCGAAACGTGCGCCCGGATCGTCTGGGTCAGTTGACGAGCCTGCCGAGGTAGTTCGAGCCCAAGTTCCAGCCGCCACATTGAATCGTCCCGGATCAAAGCGGTCGTGACGCCAAACAAACCCTTGAGAGGCAGATTGGTTGGGTAAAAGGCCAGGAATTGGATCGACGGATGGGAAGTAGCCGACAGACGGCGGTGGGTACGTGACGGGGCCACGTTCAGCGCGGGGGTCGGCGAGATTTAACGAGGTGTACCAAACGACGTTGCCGTCAGCATCGACATCGACTTGACCATCTGGTGCAAAGGCGGCTTGATAAGCAGTAATCGGTGGTGTCGCCCCCAAAGGAGATGGGGGGCTGTTCGCCCCCCCGCCGCCATACATGTCGGCGGTGAACTCGACCACAAACTCGCTGCAACCATCAATTAAAATGGGAAGCTGCTGCGTAACTCGGAAGGTGGGATAATCAGGCGTTACGCCGGCCGTGTACTCGGGCGTATCGTTGGCTTGTAATCGTCGTTGAATAAATGTTCCTACCTCTAAGGCCGCCTGCTCATATTCTTCTTCGGTTTGCGAGGTTGCCGTTGAGCCAATCGCCCGAAGCACAGCCGTATTCGGCGTCGTAACATTGGCTCCGACGAGTGCACTGTTTGGATGAGCGTTGAGCGACGAATCATTTTCAAACCGAACATGTGCGTAGTCCGTCAAGCCAGCCGCGAGTTCGTTGTTCACGCCAGTGGGTAGTCCACTGTAGCCGTTGACGGTGGCCATTGGTGTGACGCCAGTAGAGTAGACCAAGCCTGTGAGACCCGGAATGAGCGGCAAGGGAGGGGCTGGGGGAACAAAGGTAATAGTTTCTTGGCCGTCAAGAAACAACGCTTGACGGCCCAACAGCCACTGCAGCGGATCGCGAGTGTCGGAGTCTCGAGTACCGAGCACAAAACTGTCCGCGGTACTTCCGCCATTAGGCACGGTTCCATCGGGATTCAGCGGCAGCAGGTGGCCGTACCAAACCCGCACCGCAGTAGTTTTCCGTTCATCGATGGGAAGCTGGCGAGAGCTGAACTCGTTATCAGAGAACGGTCCCATCGGTTGAAGCATGCCGCGTGCGCGCATGAACCCAATCTGGTCAGATCGTACCATTCGCCGCTCGGATGTACCGCCAGAGGTCGTACCTGTGTTGTTCTTCGGGAGCGCAATATCGAGCCCCTCATTCACCGTACCTGGAATGACGGTCCGCCGACCATCGTCGTTGCCGTCTGTGATCAGTTTGTGAGTGAGTACAAGGAAACCGCCTCCGCCTTCTTGCTCGGAGGGTATTCCCGACTCATGAGGACCAATCATCTGGGTGAAGTCATCACGAAACTGGCTGGCAATCCCGCGTTGCGCGCCGATGACCTCGCCGGTTTCGATACCCAGTGAAACCGCACGACGGGTGTCCTGGAAGATAAAGTTGATTAAGCCGAGCATCACCAGCAAGATGGATAAGGTGACGATCAGTTCGATGATCGTGAAGCCACGGTTGGAGTACCGGTTGGATTCGTATTTGGGGAAGTATCGCGTCATGGGGTCACCGAATTAGGTTCTGCGAATCGGGGCCCGCAACCAGCTGAATCAGCTTCGTAAACGAGGTTTGCCCGGACGTGCCTGGGTGGGCGGCCCAGATGTTAACGATGGGATCTGCCGGACGCTCACTAATGACGCCCCTTATCCTCACGCCGCCGTCTGGCATGGAGGGGAATTCCAGCGGCAAGACCAGCGATTCCACTTCGTAGACGGTGCCGTCGCGGGCGAGAACTTCGTCACCAACCCGAACGATTGGTGCGTTGTCGGATATCACACCGTTGACGCTGTTGATGAAAGCGAAGTGTCGGGGGGCCGGAAAGCCAGTAACTGCGGGGACCGTAACGTCGATCTGGGCAATGCCGGGGATCCGCGAATAGTCGTCAACCAATGGATCAAGGTCGTCGGGGATAGTGTCCAACGTGCTGTCTTGGGGTAAATCGATCGTCAAATCGGTGGCATAGGCGGAAATATTGCCGGAAACCGGACGGAGGTAATTTGCTTTGGGTTCCGACCTTGTCACGAACACGAATACTCCCCACTTACGGTTGTCTAATGCGTCCTCGTCGGTACTTCGATCTTCATTTATGCCGTCCTCATCGAGAAATTGTGCGGGGCCGGAGTCGCTAGCGGGGCGGTCGTTGTAGTCGATGAAAACTGGAGTCCAGAATAAGTTGCGCCCGGCGTAGTCGAAGTGCGACGGAAATGGGGCCGTCGCTGGGTCAACAGTTACACCGTTGCCGTCGGTATAACGGGTCGAATCGAGTGAACCTCCGCTGCGGTCGCGGAGCGACCAGCCCGGGGCGGGGGTGCCAGGTGTGGGCGGGAAGGGGTGGCCGCGGAAGCCGACCGCGAAGCCGCTGCTGAATACGGTGGGCGGCTCACGCGGCGGGGGGCCGGGGACCAGCGGGATGACGCCGCCGTTCTCGGCGACATCAGCGATGGAACGTTCGTCGAAACCGCGGGCGAGGATCAACTGCTTAGCGGACCGGGCGAACTCATCGGCCCGGATCGCTTCGAAGGTCTGCTTCTGAAGCTGGATCGCGGTGGGAAAAATGGCGGCGACTGCAATAAGGCCAATGGCAAAGATGCTGGCTGCGATCATCACTTCAATTAGGGTGAAGCCTCGTTGGGTGCGGTGTTGCTTCATTTTATTCCTGACTCCCCGGAAAACGGCTGATCGTGGGTACGCCCGTGGTACGGGAGAAGAACACGTCGGCGTAGTCGGATTTGGGATTGGCTACATCGGCGGGGTCTTCGTCGATCCGCACGATACGGACCCCAATCACGGACTCGAGCCGGTCAAACGTGCCGATCCTCTGCTTTTCAGTGCCTGGATCGAAGTCGAAGGCGTCGGCGGGCGGGTTGGATGGGTCCCAAGTCGCGGGTCGTGTACCACCCGAACCGGCCGTCCGGTTTGTTTCGTATTGGCCGTCGAGGTCACTGTCGTAGTGAACCAAAAGTGAAGCTCTCGGGTCAGTATTGAAGACCCTAGGGCTCGGCCCGGCAACTAGGTTGCCGTTCTCGTTAAACCGGATTGCAAAGGGCGCCTCCAGAAATTGAAGTTCCCCGGGTGCGGTTGCGATGGGGCGGACGCGGGTGATACCTAATAGACGTGTGCCGGCCGCCTGGCGGATGAAGTCGAAGTCCTCCATGTCGCGGTATCCATTCAGACTGACAGGAGACTGAGCTTCAAGCAGACCGACGCCAACATCGTTGGCGTCTAAGTCGTTAAACGTCAATCGTAAGTCACCTACTGCGGCAGGTGTCACCACCAGCGCGGTTCCACTGTAGCCGCCGCTAAAACCGCTGCGAATTGGCGGTTGCTCGCTGGCGGACAGCAGTCGGGTAGTGGCGACAGCCGTGACGAGGGTGTTGACGCCGGAAGCAACCTTGTTGCCATCAAGAATGCGAGCTAGTGCGGGCAGGCCGAGGCCTAGCACGATGCCGATGATTGCGACGACGGTGAGTAGTTCGATCAGCGAGAATGCACGACTTGTGTGGGTGGGGTTACGACAATGCATCACTGCACCTCGAAGCTGTAGAGGTTGTCTTTACTGTCGGGCTGTCCGTCATTATTGGTGTCAGCGGTGCCCTCAGAGTCATTCTGAGCGTTGATCTCACCCCAGACGCCGTCCTTGCCTGCGGAGGCGAAGTAAGGGCGTTTGCGTAGCGGCATACCGTTGCCGGTTTGGTCGGTGCCGCCGTTGTCGGAGCCGGGGTAGTACCGCAGGGGATTGTCGAAACCATCGACGATGGAATAGCCTTCTTGCGAGCCGGCGGTTGCCGCGGGTCGCGCGGCAGGGGTGGAGTCGTCGTAGATATTGACAAAGGCGCCGCCCGCGATCGAGTTGTCATTGACCGAAATCAGTTGCTCAAAAGCGGGACGAGATCCGAAGACCGTGGCAATGACGTATCGGTTGATGGACAGGTAATCCATGGTGGGTTCGGAATCGTAAGGCGTACCAAAGGGGATCACGGGGGCGGTAGGCCGCACCCAGGTGTAGTGATTGCCGACCTGCTCGCGATACTCGGTGGCGGAGCCGGCCAATTGGCCGAGCAGAGTTCTTGTCCTAGCCTCTGCGGCGCTGCGTGACGCACTTCCGCTGATCACCACGCCGATGCCGGCGATGACCGCAATGATGGAGATCACCACCAGCAGCTCGATGAGCGTGAAGGCGTGCGGCCGCCGGGCCGCGGGCCCGGAGACAGGCGGGACGCCTGTCCCGCTGGCTTGTTGTCTGGGTCGGTGTTTCATGGCGATTCTCTCTAGCTTGGACTGCGTCGCTTCGTTCGTCGTTGTCGATCTAACCAGTATTCCGCGGCGTCGCGTCCCGCGTGATCCGGCCCGCAGGGCCGTGGCGGTCGAGGAGGTCCCGTCGCCACTTTGGGCGATGGGGGCGACGAGCCGCCCCCCGTCATGTGATTTTCGCTTTGCGAAAATCACATGACGGACTGCATGAGCTTGACCAGGGGCAGGAACAGGGCGATCACGATCATGCCCACGATCCCGCCCAGCACCACCACCATGATGGGCTCGAGCAGGCTGACCAGGCCGGCGACCGCGACGTCAACCTCTTCGTCGTAGTTGTCCGCGATTTTCAGGAGCATCTTGTCCAGGTCACCGGTTTCTTCGCCGACGTCGATCATGTTGACGACCAGGGGGTCGCAGACCTTGGCTTTGCGGAGGGGCTCGGCGAAGGAGTCCCCCTGGCGGATGCTGGCGTGCACGTCCATGAGGGCGTTGGCGTAGACGCCGTTGCCGGTGGTTTCGCTGGTGATGGTGACGGCGTCGAGGATGGGCACGCCGGCGTTCACCAGGGTGCCCAGGGTTCGGGTGAACTTGGCGATGGTGGACTTGCGAACCAGGCCGCCCAGCACGGGGGTAAGCAGGGTGAGGCGGTCGAAGAAGGCTTTGCCGGGGCCGGTTTTCCGCAGCATCTTGACGCCGAAGAAGATGAGGAAGGGCGAGGCCAGCACCCAGATGATGCCGGGGATCATCTGGTCTTCGTGGTAGGTGCCCTCTTTGGCGCCCAGCACGCCGAGCAGGGAGCCGCCGAGCCACTTGCTCATGTTGATGAGCCAGATGGTGAGGGCGGGCATGTCGGTGTCGAAGTCGTCGAAGATCTCAATGAACTTGGGCACGATGAGGATCATGATGCCCAGCACGATGATGCCGGCGACGCTGATGACCGCGGCGGGGTAGATCATCGCGCTGATGATGCGGGCTTTGAGCCGGGCGGCTTTTTCGAGAAACTCGGCCAGGCGGGCGAGGATGAGGTCGAGCACACCGCCGACTTCGCCGGCGGCGATCATCTTGGTGTAGAGGATGTCGAAGGCCTTGGGGTTTTTGGCGAAGGCGTCGCTGAGCGAGGCACCCGACGAGACGTCTTCGTGGACGTTCTCGAGGGTGTTCTTCATGAGGCCGGGCTTCTGCTGCTGCTCGAGGATGGAGAGCGAGCGGAGGATGGGCAGGCCGGCGTCCTGCAGGGTGGAGAGCTGGCGGGTGAAGAGGGTGAGGTGCTTCTTGCTGACCCCGCCGATGTTGATGGACATGCCGCCGGACTTCTTCTTGCCGCCGGTCCCCTTGGCGGCGCCGCCACCCCCGCCGCCGCCGCCACCCTTCTTGACCTTCTGCTCGCGGATGGAGGTGGGGAAGAAGCCCTGGCTCTTGATGCGTGCGAGCGCTTCTTCGTTGTTGGCGGCGGTGATGGTGCCCTTCTGGGGCTTGCCGGCGTCGTTGAGGGCTTCGAACTGGTAGGTGGGCATGGCGGGGCTCCGGGCTTTGGAGTGGGGTAGGCGGGGGGGGGCTGGAGAGCGGGGCGGGGTGCGAGAGCGCTGCGGAGGAGGTGTTAGGTGTTAGGTCCTAGGGGTTAGGAAGAACCTGGCGGGTGGGGGTGGGGGACGCCGGGGGGGCGGCGTTGTTTGCATGGGGGGTGGTCCATTGGACGCGTGGCTCGACGGAGTCTCGCCCTCCCGGCACGCTTTGCGTGCCCGACGCGGTGCGTCGCGCGGCTCGACGGAGTCTCGCCCTCCCAGTCGCTGCGCGACGGCAAGCTGCGCTTGCGGAATGACGGCGGCCGTCATTCCTCCACCATCGTTTCCTTGACGACTTCGTCGATGGTGGTCAGGCCTTCGTAGAGGGCCATGAGGCCGCCCTGTCTCAGGGTTCGCATGCCGCGTTTGCGGGCTTCGTTGCGGATGAGTTGGGTGCTGGCCTGTTTCATGATGAGGTCGCGGATGTTGTCGTCCATGACCATGCACTCGAAGATGCCCATGCGGCCCTTGTAGCCCGACTGGTTGCAGAAGTCGCAGCCGTTGCCGCGGTAGAGCTGGCGGCCTTCAAGGTCTTCGGGGGTGAGCATGAGCATCGAGAGCTCGTCTTCGCTGGGCGTGTAGGCCTCTTTGCAGCGCTGGCAGACCTTCCGCACCAGCCGCTGGGCGAGGATGCCCTCGATGGTGGCAGTGATGAGGAAACTTTCGAGGCCCAGGTCGAGCAGACGGGCGATCGAGCTGGGGGCGTCGTTGGTGTGCAGGGTGGTGAACACCAGGTGGCCGGTGAGGCTGGCCTGCACGCCGATCTGGGCGGTGGTGAGGTCGCGGGTTTCGCCGACGAGGATGATGTCGGGGTCTTGCCGCAGGAAGGACCGCAACGCGGCGGCGAAGGTGAGGCCGACCGCGACGTTGATCTGCACCTGCATGAGGCCGTCGATGTCGTATTCGACGGGGTCTTCGGCGGTGAGGATTTTTTCGGAGGGCTCGTTGAGCTCGGCCAGGGCGGAGTAGAGCGTGGTGGTTTTGCCCGAGCCGGTGGGGCCGGTGACGATGACGATGCCGTTGGGCTTGCGGATGAGCTGGCGGAAGGTGTCCAGGTCGTCGGGACGCATGCCGACCTGTTCGAGGTCGAGGTTGACGTTGCCGCGGTCGAGGATACGCATGACGACGCTTTCGCCCCACATGGTGGGCAGCACGGCGACGCGGAGGTCGATGGGCTCGCCGTTGACGACCAGCTCGATGCGGCCGTCCTGAGGCAGGCGGCGCTCGGCGATATCGAGGTTGGCCATGACCTTGACGCGGCTGACGATGGGCAGCGCGAGGTGCTTGGGCGGCGGGATCATCTCGTAGAGCACGCCGTCGATGCGGTAACGCATCTTGAACTCGTCTTCGAAGGGCTCGAAGTGGATGTCCGAGGCTTTGTCTTTGATGCCTTGCAGCAGCACGAGGTTGAGCAGCCGCTTGACGCGGTTGTCGTCGGCCTGGGCGATGAGCTCTTCGAGGTCGACGGTCTTGTTGCCGTCGGCGATCTCGGTGAGGTCTTCGGCACCCGAAAGCTCGGCGACGAGCGAGGCGATGGACTCGTCGTCTTCGCCGTAGTGCTGCTGGATGAGCTTGTCGAGCTGGCCGGCGGGGGCCACCACCGCGGTGACGCGGAAGCCCAGCAGCAGGTGCAGGGTGTCGAGGGCCTGGAAGTTGTCGGCCGACTTCATGGCGACGATCAGCTTGTTGGCGTCCTTGTCGTAATTAAGCGGGAGGATGTGGTTGTTGTTGGCCATCTCGGCCGGGATGAGCTTGAGCACCTCGGGCTCGATGGGCCGGTCGGTGAGATCGATGGTGTCCATGCCCGCCTGGGCGGCGAGGGCGAGGTTGACCTCGTCGTGGCTGACGTAGCCGAGCTCGACGAGCAGCTGGCCGATGGGGGCCTTGGTCTTCTTCTGCAGCTCGAGCGCTTCCTGGACCTGGTCGCGGTTGACGTGACCGAGCTTGGTGAGCACGCGTCCGAGGCGGCGTCCGGAGAGCTCTTTGGTGGACACTTTGCTGGTCTTGGATTCAGCCATGGTGGAAAAGGGGCTGGGGGAGTGGGTGGTGAGGCTGGGGGAGTGGGTGGTGGGGCTGGGGGAGTGGGTGGTGGGTCTGAGTAGAAGGCAGCGTCGCAAGCGGGGGATGCGGCGCCTTGTTGTCCAAGTGTCGGGTGCCCCGGGATTCGCCTGAGGATGGCTAGGGGCGGGAGGGAGCATGTCGGACGGGCCGACGGCGGCACTCGGGAACACGGGATTAACCCGTTTACTACTCTATCGTACGGGCAAGGGGGAGGAGATCAAGGGCTTCAGGGTGCGAACAGGGGGGTGGACACTTGGAAGGCGGGCGCAGGCACGCACCCCAAACACCTCTCTGAAGCCCCTCGGAGCCCCCCGCGAATCCCCCCCCAAAAGACGAGAGAAGTCATTCGACCGCCCCCGACCCCCAGTCATCGGCTCAGACCCACGACTCGCACCCGGCCGCCCCCGGCGCCGGCGTCGACTGCCACCCGCCACTCCCAGGCAGCAACGCCGTCACCCCAAAGCCCAAGGCCGGGTTCGGGTCCGGGCCTGACCCCAAGCCGTGCAGGGGCCTTGCGGGGCTTGAATAAGCCAGCGACACGCCCCAAGCAGCAGGCGTCCGCCTTATTCGAAGCCCCGGTGGGCACGGGCCACGAAGCCGGGTGACGCGGGGCCGCGATGCAGGTCGAACAACGCAAGAGGAAGGCGTTGAGAGATGTCGGCAACTCTTCTGGCGCGCTGCCTACGACGAAGGCATCTCCCTGCTCGAAGAGGTCGCACAACGAAGAACTCCGTCGCCGACGACTTACAACCCCCACAGCCGTTCGCTCGGTACTTGAGGCTCGCGCGTTGCACCCGCGTGCCGGGTGACTTCGACCACTGCCCACCGGCGGGCGCGATTAAGGCGCACCTCAAACGCTCGGCCGCGTCACCGGCTTAATCCGCCCGCCGCAACGCGCCTGCATGGCCAGGGGTCAAACCCGGACCCGCTTCCGGCCTTGGGTTTTTGGGCGGGGGCCGTGGCGCCGGGTGGTTCTCGTCAACGCCGTGGCCGGTGTCGCGCGCGGCCGGAAGCAGGTCGTGGGAATGACCCCGGTTGCTGGGGGTGGGTAGCGGTCGAATGACTGCTCTTGTCGGCTGGTGGGCGGGGAGTGAGATGCGGTGGTCTTTCAACGCTTTTCTCTTTTGGGGTTTCGGCTGCATTGCGGCCCGGCGTCGTGGGGCTTTGGAGCCCCTGCCCACCGGCGGGCGCGATTAAGGCGCACCTCTTCTGCTCGGCCGCGTCACCGGCTTAATCCGCCCGCCGCAACGCCCCTGCACGGCCAGGGGTCAAACCCGGACCCGCTTCCGGCCTTGGGTTTTTGGGCGTGGGCCGTGGCGCGAGGGGGGTTGAACGTCGCGGCCTTGGCCGGTGTCGCGCGCGGCCGGAATCAGGTCGTGGGAATGACCCCGGTTTCTGGGGGTGGGGAGCGGTCGAATGACCGCTCTTGTTTGCTGGTGGGCGGGGGTCGTGTCGTTTGGTTGTTTGCGTCAACGCCTTGGCCGGCGTCGCGCGCGGCCGGAAGCGGGTCGTGGGAATGACCCCGGTGGCTGGGGATGGGGAGCGGTCGAAAGACTGCTCATGTTTGCTGGTGGGCGGGCGGTCGCCGCGCGCACAAAAAAGGCCGGTCCGAAGGGGGACCGGCCTCGGGGTGTGTGGGTGCTCTGCGGCTTACTGGGTGATGAGGTCGACGGCGTTGCGGGTGGGCAGCGCGAGGGCGCCGTGGGCCTGGGCGGCGGCGTCGGCGAGGGTCTGGTCTTCGGCGGTCTTTACGAGTTGAAGGACGGCGTCGGACAGGTCGGCGCTGATGAGGTTGCCCGACTGGTTGGCGGAGTGTGCGAGCTGCTGAAGCAGGTGGGGTTGAACGTCGCCGGTGGCGGATACCGCGGCGCTGGCCAGGGCGGCCTGGGCGTCGGGGTCGTCGATGAGGGCGAGCACGTCGCCGGCCCGCTTGGCGACGGCGGGACGCTGGGCGTCGGCAGCGGCGTTGCGGAGGGCGGGCAGGGCGTCTTTGATCTCGAAGACGGTGGGGGCGGTGGCGATGCGGGCCAGCAGGTCGAGGGCTTCGAGGGCGTCGCCGTCGCCGCTGGTGCGGCGGGCCGAGCCCCCGGCGCGTGCGGTGGCGAGGGCGACGGCGGCGCCCAGGTCGTCCTGGCCGGAGGCGACCACGGTGACGCGGGGGTCGTCGGTGAAGCCGCTGGCGATCCGGGCCTGCTGGTCGGGCGCGGCGAGGGCGACCACGGGGGTGGAGGCGAGCTTGAAGTTCTCGCCGGCGGTGGTGGCGGCCCGGGTGATGGCGTCCTGGTCGCCTTCGACCAGCAGCAGGTCGACGCCGGGGGTCTGGGCCACGACGTCCGCGGCGGCGGCCACGGACTCGGCGGCGATGGCGCGGTAGTTCAGGCTGCCCGCGGAACTGACCAGGCGGTTGCGGGCGGCCTGGTCGGTGGCAATGATCAGCGCGAGCGGGGTGCCGGTGGTGCGCACGGCGTCGCCGAGCACGGGCACGACGCGGAAGTCGTTGTCGAAGTTTTGCCGCGGCAGGGCGTGGGCCAGCGCCGCAGCGGCGCGGAAACGGACTTCGCGGTCGGGGAAGGTGAGGCCGCGGACCAGCGGCTGAAGGGCTTCAAGGCTGGCGGTGGCCGACAGGCCGGCGATGGCGTCGAGCGCGAGGTCGGCGTCGTTGTCGGTCAGGGCGATGTCCAGCACGTCGTGCAGGCGGCGGGGGCCGGCGGCCATGGCGTAGAACGCGGGGCTGCGGCGGGTGGCGGGGTAGCTGGGGTCGCTTTCGCCCTCGGGCAGGCGGTTCTCGCGACGCAGGTTGGACATGATGTAGAGGCTGAGCGCAGCGTCGAGGTCGGGGTCGAGCGACAGCGCGGTGCGGGCGGACTGCATGGCCAGCACGTCGCCCAGGATCGCGCCCGGGACGGTGACGGGCACGAGACCCGGCTGTCCGGTGACGGTCAGCTGCGGGTCGTAATACCACGACACGCCCAGGTCGGTGGCGGTGTCGTATCCGTCGAGCCCCGCGGGTTGGGCGGTGGCGGTGTCGTAGGAGCCCAGGCCCAGCCGCAGGTAGAGCTCGGCGGCACTCAGCTCGGGCGACACATTGGCATTGGCGGCGATCACGCGGACCGCGGCCTGCGCGGCGGAGCGTGCGGTGGGGTCGGTCTCGGGGTTCTCGATGACCTGCTTGAGCGCGGGCAGCGCCTGGGGGTAGCCGATTTCGGCGAGCACGCGCGAGACCTGGCCCTGGGCCACGGCGTCGAGCCTGGGCAGTGCGGCGGACAGCGGGGCGACCAGGGGGCGGCCGATGTCGGCCATGGCCCGCATGACCTTGGGGTGCAGCTCGGCTCGGTCGTCGTCGACCAGGGCCGAGAGCAGCTGGGGCGCGGCGTATTGGCCGGCCGAGCCCAGACGCTTCGTGGCGTTGGCGTAGGGCCGCTGGCCCTCGCCCAGCAGCTGGATGTCGCGGGTGATGCGGTCTTCTTCGCGGCTGCGGTCGATCCGCGCTTCCTGGATACGCTTCTGCAGCTCGGCCCCCATGGGCTTGAGTTCGCCCATGCGGGCGGTACGCAGGAACACGTTGTCGGCGCTGCGGTCGCTGCCCTCGACGGCGTCGAGGAGGGTGCCGGGGTCGGACTCCAAAAGCGCGGTGGCGGCCTCTGCCGCAAGCTCGGGGCTGGCGATCAGCACGTAGTGGCAGAAGTCGGACCAGAGCTGCTCGGCCCTCGGAGACGAACCGGCCGTGGCCGCGGCCGCCTGGGCCAGCGCAGCGGGTGGCGCGGCGGTCCAGGCCGCCGCCGCGGCGAGGCTGGACGCGACGAGCAGCGGGCGGAGGCGCTGGCGTGAGCGAGAGAGCCGGGGGGATCGCGGCATCGGGGGAGGCTCCGGGGAGGGTCGGGGTTTGGAGGCAGGAGAGGACGGGTGGGGCGGCGGTGCGCGGCGGCGTGCGTCCCCGGCCGGGGGCGCGGCGTGTGCTCCGGGGCCGCACCGCAGCGGTTCAAGCTATGCCCCGGCCCCGAAAGCGTCAAACATTGTGACACCCCGCGGCAGCTCGCCGGGGGAGAGCCCACGCGGACGCCCCGTGGACGGGCGTGGCCGCGTCCGCCGAACCGGCACGTGACGCCCGGGGGTTTGCCAAGCCCGCCCCGGGGCTTCATAATCGTTCAAGACGCGTCCGATCTCTCAAACCCTCCACGATCCGGCGTACCGATCGGCCCGCCGCGCGCACGCCGCGGCGGCGTTCCGAGGTGCGCTGCGGGGACAAAATGCTCAAGTTCAAGGTTTTTTCCGCCGGACAGCCCGCCACGGCCTGGCCGCTGCGCAACGCGTACCTGGTGGACTCGGAGGGGAACGGGGTGCGCGCGGAGATCGGCTTCGCAGACGGGGTGGTGGCCTGTGAGAAGAGCGAACCGGGCACGGCGGTGCTGTGCCTGCAGCACGACGCGGGCGAGCTGGGGCACCTGACGCTGCGGACGTGCCTGCTTCCCGAGCGGGCGGCGCCTTACCTGTTATCGGTCGAGCTGGCCCGGCACCGGCTGATGATGCTCTACAACAAGCTCGAAGACTGGGCGATGTTTGAGCTGGGCGAGGGCCACGTGGTGACCAAACGCGAGACCAAGGCCCGGGCCCTGTTTGTGGAGGCGCTGTCGATCCAGAGCAACGACCCGGTGGAGGCCAGCCGGCTGGCGGATGAGTCGCTGGCCACGGCGCTGGACGGCAGCGAGGAGCTGGCCCTGGCCCACAGCGAGCTGCTGCTGAACAAGCGGGTGGAGACCGGCAGCCTGCCGCGGGCACCGCTGGGCAGTGGCGTGGGTCTGGCGCTGGGCGACGACGAGCGGGTGCGCACCGGGCTGGCGGCGGGCTTTGACTTCGTGCAGCTGCCGTTGCCGTGGAAGGTGCTGGCCCCGGAAGAGAACGAGTACGCCTGGGGCCCGGCCGACGCGTGGGCCACGTGGGCCAAGGCGGCGGGCAAGCCGGTGGTGGCCGGCCCGGTGGTGAGTTTTGAGCCGACGAGCCTGCCGGACTGGCTGTACATCTGGGAGCATGATTTTGAGACCGTGCGCGACCTGATCTACGAGCACATCGAGCGGGTGGTGACGCGGTACAAGGGCGTGGTGAGCGCGTGGAACATTGTGAGCGGGCTGCACGTGAACAGCCACTTCACGTTCAACTTCGAGCAGCTGATGGACCTGACGCGGATGGCCACGCTGCTGGTGCGCAAGCTGCACCCCGAGGCGAAGATCATCGTCGAGCTGCGGCAGCCCTTCGGCGAATACTTCGCGAAGAACCCGCGCAGCATCCCGCCGATGATGTACGTGGACCTGCTGATCCAGTCGTCGATTCAGTTCGACGCATTCGGCCTGCGGCTGCCGATGGGCCAGGCGACCGACGGGCAGTTCACACGCGATCTGATGCAGATCAGCTCGATGCTTGACCAGTTCACCGGTTTCGGTAAGCAGCTTTTCCTGACCGTGGCGGCGCCCAGCGAGCCGGTCACCGAGTTCATGATCGCGGTGAACCCGGCGCTGGGGGAAGAGCCGGTGGACCCGGACTCGGGGCACTGGCGTCGCCCGTGGTCGGAGGTGGTGCAGGGCCACTGGCTGGAGGCGGTGATGCAGATCGCCATGAGCAAGCCTTACGTGGACGCGGTGTGCTGGCAGGACCTGCAGGACCACGGGGCGATCGACCTGCCCATGTCGGGGCTCATCGACGAGGCGGGCCAGCCCAAAAACGCGTTCCGCCGGCTGCTGGCCTTCCGCCACGGGCTGGGTCTGACCGGGCCGGGCGCGGGGGCGGGGCTCGGCGATCAGGCGGCCGGTGGCGGCGCGGATCCGGACGGCGGGGTGGCGGCGGCGGTCTGACCGCGGGTCGCCGCGGGCGGAGGGGGGGATCGGGAGAGACGACGGCCGCCGACGCAGGGATGCGGATGCGGATGGACGCAATGGTTTTCAGGCACGGACGCGACGCTCACCCGCAGCCGAGCCGCTATCCGTGTGTGACGAACCCACAATTCAGAGCTTGGACGCCGGACCCGATGCCGGGCCCGACGCCAAACCCGACGCCGGACCCGACGCCGAGTTGCGGCGCGCGGTACGCCGCGGTCTGGTGGCGGTCGTCGCCGTGCTGGCGACGGGGTGGGCGGGGTCGCGGCTGGCCGGTGGCGGACCGGACGCCGTGGGGCAGCGCGGCGTGTTGCACTGGCGGGTGCCACTGGACCGGGCCGGCCCCGCCGACCTGGAGCTGCTGCCGGGCGTGGGCCCCACGCTGGCCTTGCGTGTGGGGCGGGTGTGCGGAGGGCCGGCGACGACCCGGCCCCGCGACCTGCTGCGCGTGCCGCGGCTGGGGCCCACGGGGCGGCAACGCATCGCCCCGTGGGTGGTGTTCGGCGGGACCGAGGCGGTCGACACCGGCCGGGTCGCGGCGTCGCGCCGGGTCCCGGGGGTGGTGGAGGGCCGCGAACCGGCGGTTGCGGTGGCCGCGACCCGCTGAACGGCGGACGTCGGAGGAGAAGCGGTGAAGCGGCGGTGAAGCCGGTCCGGCGCTTCGGGTTTTTCGGCGCGGCGTGTCGCGGGGCGAGCGGCGTGCTTCCGAACCTCCGCGAGCTCGGTGTCGCGCGTCAGCCCGCCGGGGCCCGCAGCCGCAACCCGGCTTGGGCGACGCCGGGGACCTCGGTGAAGGGCAGCGACGGGGCCGACGCGGGGGCCGGGGTGCCCGGGGCCGCTGCGTTTGCGTCGGCCCGCGGCTTGGGCTGGGCCGCGGCGGCCGGCACGGGTGAGCGCTCGGCGGTCGACTCGGAGGCCGGCGGGCCGAGCTCGAGCCGCCCCTCGAAGCGGGCGCCGTCGCGGGCCGCCAGCTCGGCGGTGGCGAGCACGCCGGCGACGGTGGCGCCGGGGAAGAGCTCGGTCTGCCCGCGGACGGTCACGCCGGCTCCGGCCCGGCCGTGCAGGGAGGCGTGGGCGGCGGAGATTGCGCCGTCGACCCGGCCGGTGACCGCGAGGGTGAGCCGCCCGGCGACTCGCAATTCTCCGGCGATCCGGCCGGCGATCAGGGCATCGCCCGGGGCGTGCACGTCGCCCGAGAGCGTGGCGTGGGCGGGGATCACGGTCGGCTGGGGGGTGGGGGGCATCTGGCTTCGCCTCGGGGGTGGAAAGTGCTTTTGGCAGGGTGCGGCCGGGCGGCCGCGTGCGAGTTATGCGGCCGGAGGTGGACCGCAATCGCGGGGCGGGTTTGCGAGGGGTCTTCCGGGGGGTTATCGGCCGGGGGCCGCGGGGAGGCGGACATTACGTTCTGACAGGACTCGGGGACGGCCTCCGCGTTGCGGATAGGCTGTGCCGATGGCGGATCCCCGCACGACGCGCGTGCTGCGGCAGCACCTGGAAACCGAGCGGCTGCTGGGCGTGGAGGCGGTGCCGGCCGACGCCGCCACGCTGGCCGCCGCGGCGGACGCGGCGCGGCGAAGCGTGGCGGCGACCCCCGGGGCCACCCCGTCGACGCCGCGGGCCTGGGCGCAGCCGCCGGCGTGGGGCGGCGGGTCCCAGCCGGGCGGCACCCCGCTGTCGGACCTGCCCGGCACGCCCCTGCCCGAACGGGTCGCGGGCGACGCGGCGGCCTCGTTGCGGGTGCTGGACGAGCAGGCGGTGCGCGGCTGCACCCGGTGCGGGCTGCACGCGGGACGCACGCAAACCGTCTTTGGGGCCGGCGACCCGGCCGCGGCGTTGATGATCGTGGGCGAGGGGCCGGGCGCCGAGGAGGACCGCGCCGGGCAGCCCTTCGTCGGCGCGGCGGGCGAGATCCTGGACAAGCAGCTGGCGGCGATGAAGCTGAGCCGCGAGGCGGTCTACATCGCCAACGTGGTGAAGTGCCGGCCGCCAGACAACCGCACGCCGTCGTCCGCCGAGGCCGCCACCTGCGGGGCCTACCTGCGGGCTCAGATCGAGATCGTGTCGCCGCGGGTGATCCTGACCGTCGGCGGCCCCGCGGCGAAGCTGGTGCTGGGCGTGACCCGGGGCATCACCCAGGTGCGCGGCACTTGGCACACGTACGACGGGCCGGGCGGGCCGATCCCGGTGATGCCGACGTTCCACCCCGCCTACCTGCTGCGGGCGTACACGCCGGAGAACCGGCGGCGGGTGTGGGAGGATCTGCAGGCGGTCATGGAACGGCTGGGCGACGGCGCGGGTTAGGTCGGGTGGGTGCGTGCACGCCGGCTTGGGCGCGGGCCTGCGACCGACAACCCAAAGCCATCTGGCTCGCTGCGCTCGCAAGTTGAGTGGGTTTTCGCTGTTTCTCTCGAAACAGTCCGGGGCCGCTGCCCACGCCCGCGTTCCGGGCACGGAGGTTTGCGAAGGCACGAAGAAAGGCCATGCACGGCGCGAGACGCCCGGCTGTCGTCGCCGCTTGCGTCGGTGTCTTCCTTCGTGCCTTCGCAAAACCTGGTGCTCCACGCGTGAGAACGCGCGGGTGTTGAAACTCACCCGCGGCCAGACTTGACCGGGGATCGCTGACGGGTGAGCGCAGCGAACCCAATTGCCTTGTCTGTCTTGTCCGGCGCGCGGATCAAGCCGCCTCGTCGCGAAGCGCGGGGCTCCGTGGCCTCCGGGTCCCGGGTCGCACACCGGCGCGGCTTGGCGGGTCGCAGCGTTCTGCCTCGCGGGTTGTTTGCGCGTACGCTTGCCTCTCGTCCGCCCCTGATCTTTAACTCTTAATCCCCAGCCCCCACGCCATGAAGCACCGGATCGACTCGATTTTCGCCGACCTGCGCGCCCGCGACGCGAAGGGGTTGATGCCCTTCTTCACCGCAGGCGACCCGGACCTGGCGACGACGGCCGCGCTGATCCGCGCGGCCGACGTGGCGGGCGCCGCCGTGTGCGAGTTGGGCTTTCCTTTCTCGGATCCGATCGCCGACGGGCCGGCGATCCAGGCGTCGATGCAGCGTGCCCTGGACGGCGGGGTGGACGTGGCGGCGATCTTTGACACCGTCCGCGGGTTGCGCAGCGACGTGAAGCTGGGCCTGGTGGCGATGGTCAGCTACTCGATTGTGCACCGGTGGGGGCTGGAGCGCTTCGTCGCGGAAGCGGCCGACGCCGGCTTCGACGGGTTTATTTTCCCCGACCTGTCGCTGGAGGCCGCCGGCCCGGCGCGGGCGGCCGCCGACGCCGCGGGCCTGACGTTGAGCCTGCTGGTGGCGCCCACCACGCCGCTGGACCGCGCGAGGCAGATCGCCGCGGCGTGCAGCGGGTTCGTGTACGTGGTGGCCCGCGCGGGCATCACCGGGGCCCGGGCCGCGTTGCCTCCCGAGCTGACCGACCGGCTGCGGGTGCTGCGCGAGGTGACCGACGTGCCGCTGGCGGTGGGCTTTGGCGTCAGCAAGCCCGAGCACGTGCGCGACGTGACCGCCGTGGCCGACGCGGCGATCGTGGCCTCGGCGCTGATCGACCGGATGCAGACCGCCGAGCGTCCGCTGCAGGCGGCGACGGACATGCTCCACGAGCTGGCGGGCGGGCTTTCGTAGGGTGGGTCAAGGGGTGGGTCAAGGCTCTGCGCGTCACCGGGCGAACGGGCTTTCGCGCTCGGCGGTGCCGTCGCAGCGCAGCAGCACGGCGGCGTGGGGGGCCACGGTGAGGTCGCGGCCGGTCTCGACCGGGCGGCCGGTCAGCAGGTCGGCGGCGGAGAACGGGGCGGCGGGGTCCAGCCCCAGCAGCGCGGGGTCGACGCTGCCCCACGCGTCCACGGCGCCGCGGTTGATCGCCATCACCGCCACGCGGCCGCTGTGGATCCCGTCGCCCAGCGGCCGGGCCCACAGCTCCAGGTCGCCGTGCACGGCCAGCCGCCGTGCGGGCTGCACCAGCGGGTCCTGGTGCAGCCCGATCAGCGCGGGATTGACCAGCAGGCCCAGGTCGTCGTTGCCCGCCCGGGCCAGGTCGCCGGTGATGAACAGCGGGCTGGCCAGCATGGTCCAGACCGCCAGGTGGGCGTGGCGTTCGACGGGGGTAAGCCCTTCAAAACGCACCGGGCCCAGGTCCGGCGTCGCGCCGGGGTAGGTGGTGCGCCACGCGTCGAGCGAGGCGTCGAGCGCGGCGGTGATCCGGTGGAAGGGCGGGGGCGAGGGCGAAGCGGGGTCGGCCTCGGCGGTGACCCGCCACGCGTCGGCGGCGCCGATGACCCAGTCGCCGGGGAACCCGCCGGCGTTGCAGACCAGCACCGCGGCGGGGCGGATGCGGCGCACCGCCTGGGCCAGCGGGCGGAAGCGTGCGTCCACGGGGCCGTCGGCCCCGGACAGATCGACCCGCAGCAACCCGAGGTCGGCCCCGCGAAGCAGGCGGGTGAGGTCGGCGTCGCGGTCGACCGGCAGGCCGGTGTCGGACGGGTGGATTTCCCCGCCGGGGCCGGCGCGGGTGTCAGCAGACGCCACCTCGGCCAGGGCGGCGGCCCGGATCACCAGGCCGGGCACCAGGTCGCGGGCCCGCAGGGCGAGGGCGGCGGCCCGCAGCCCCTGGGGGAAGCGGGCGGGGTCGGCCCGCAGGGCGCCCTGATCGTCACGCCCCGCGAGCACGTCGGCGGGCAGCAGCACGAAGCGGTAGCCCGACGCGGCGAGGCCCGAGGCCCGCAGCTCGTCGGCCTGGGCCAGCAGGCCCGCGGCGTCGATGCCCGGCGACGCCGCGTAGCCCAGCAACGGGGTGACGGGGCGGAGGGTGAGACCCGCCGGCAGGGTGGGTTCTTCGGCGGTGGCGGGCGTGGGGATTGTCGACCCGGCCAGTACGAACCACACCACCGCGAAGACCGCGAGACCGCGGGCGGGCCACGCGGCGGGAAGGGAGGAGCAGGAAGCGGGACGGGCGGAGCAAGGTGGCATCGCAGGGCAGTGTAATCAAGGCCCGCCGGGCGGCGCCCCCCGGCCCGGCGGCGCGTCACGGCGACAAATCCCGCCCCGACGGATGCGGAGTCGTTCGCGGGTAGAGACGTGGGTAGCGACGTGGGTAGAGACGTGGGCCTGTCTGAATAAGGTGCCGCCGCGACGAACACACGCCCCGGATCGCGGACGCCCGGCTCCCGGGCGGCTCCCGGGCGGGTCGCGGGCGCTCGTGCGGCGGCGTGACGGCGGGCAGCGGGCCGCTCGGGGCCTGCCCCGCCCCCCGCCGTCACGCTTGGGCCGATGCCCGCCCCTCCAGCGAAGCGAGCACGTTGACGAGGTTGACGTACGCGTCGTAGGGCGAGTCGTACGGGCTGAAGTAGCGGTGGACCGCGCCGTCGTTGAGCCCCTTGGTGCTCATGTAGTACAGGTGGTCCGAGGTGGTGAGCCGCTTCCAGTCGCGGAGCAGTTCCGGGTCGTCGCTCTGGTGGACCGCGTCGCTCAGCCCGTAGAGGGCCTCGGCGGCCGACTGCTGCAGCGCGTTGCCCAGCCAGGCGGATTCGTCGCGGTCGGTGTCGGCCCAGCTGATGGTCTGGGGTGCCGAGAAGACCTCGACGGGGTCAAACTCGTCCAGAATCTCGCGTGGGGTGAGGAAACGGTGATCCAGTTTCAGCACTTCGGCGGGCAGCCGGTGGAGGAACTGCAGGATGCCGGTGTCGTCGCCGTGGTGCTCGCCGAAGGTCTCGAAGTCCATGAAAAGGTTGCGCAGCGGCGGCGGGTCCGCGGCCGGGTCGGCGTCGCCGCCCAGCGGAGCGGACGCGGGGGCCGTCACCCGGGCGGCGTAGGCCGCGGCGGTGGGGCGTGAACCGGGGTTGCCGAAGCGGAACGCGATGTCGTCGCTGAATACGTGGTGCTTGAGCATGACCGGCAGGCCCCCGGGCGACGCGTACACCCGGCCCGCCGGGCGGCCGCACAGCACGTGGTCGGCGCCCTCGGTCAGCACGCCGCGGTACCGGGCCTGGTCGTCGATGACCTGCGCCAGCGCGTCGTTGTAGAGCAGTTCGGTGTTGCGGACCACCACCGGCTGCTGCCCGAAGTTCTCGTCGATCATCGCCCCGTGGTCCTTCAGGCCGCGGACAAAGGCGTCGGGGCTCAGCAGCCCGGTGAGGTCGTGGTGGTAGGTTTCGGCAAGGAACTCGACGCAGCCGGTCTCGGCCAGGCGGCGCAGGTTATCGAGCACGTCGGGCGCGCTGAGCGAAAGCTGCTCCACCAGGGTGCCGGTGATCGACAGGGCGAAGCGAAACTCCCCCGCGTGCTGATTCACCGCGTCGAGCAGCAGCCGCGTGACGGGGCGGTAGCAGCGCAGCGTGACGCGGCGGAGGATCTCCTGGTTCTGGTGGTCGTCGAAGTAGCCGTGGCCCTCCTCGAAAGCGCCGAACCGGCGCAGGCGGTAGGGCTGGTGCATCTGCAGGTACAGGTTGACAACGGTCATGGGCGTGGAGAGTGGGTGAGACGGGGCACCGGGTGAGCGCGAAGGGAACACTCGCGACGAAGAAAGGCCGGACGCGAGTCTAACCGGTGCGGACCCCTGGCGACGTGCGTCGCGCCGGCCCGGCCACCTCCGCGACGCACATGTTCAGACCCGCTCGGGCCCCTGCGCCGACGTGGCCTCCTTGCCACCCGCCCACGCCGCAACGCGAATGTTCAGACCCGCGCCGGCTTCTTCCCGGAGGCGGGCTCCTCCGCCTCTTGGCGCACGGCCGGGGAGGGGGTGATGATCCGCGCGCCGCGCCCGAAGCTGAGGTAGGCGTAGCACCACTGGATGAACACGCTGACCTTGCTGCGGAAGCTCACCAGAAACATCAGGTGCACGCCCAGCCAGGCGAGCCACGCCAGCAGCCCGCCGAAACGCAGCTTGCCGAACCACGCGACGGCCCGCCGCCGGCCGATGGTCGCCATCGAGCCCTTGTCCCAGTAGTCGAAGGACGGGCGCTCGGCCGGCGGCCGGGGCCCGTCTCTCAGCTCGGCGGCGATCAGCTTTGCGGCGTGCTTTCCGCTCTGCATCGCGGCGGGTGCCACCCCGGGCACCTCCTGGCCGTCGGGGTCGGTCAGGCGGATCAGGTCGCCCACGGCGAACACCTCGGGGTGGCCCGGCACGCTGAGGTCTGGCAGCACCTCGATGCGTCCGCCCCGGTCGCGCGGCGCATCGGGGAAGGCGTCGGTCAGCGGGCTGGCCGCGACGCCGGCCCCCCACAGCACGCTGCGCGTTTCAATGCGGGTGCCGTCGTTCAGCTCGACGCCCCGCGAGTCGACGTCGGACACCCGCACCCCCAGACGCACCTCGACGCCAAGGCTTTCCAGCTGGTGCCGCGCGCTTTCAGAGAGCGACTCGGGGTAGACCTTGAGCAGCCGAGGGTTGCTCTCGATCAGCACCACCCGCGCGGTCTTCACGTCGATGCGGCGGAAGTCGCGTTTGAACACGCGGTGGATCAGCTCGGCCATCGAGCCGGCGAGCTCGACCCCGGTGGGCCCGCCGCCGACGATGACGATCGTCATCAGCCGCTCCTGCTCCTGCGTTTCGAGGGTGGTTTCGGCCCGCTCGAAGGCCGTCAGCACGTTGCGGCGGATCCGCAGGGCGTCGTCGAGGGTTTTGAGGCCCGGCGCGTGCTGCTCCCAGTGGTCGTTGCCGAAGTAGCTGGTGCGGCCGCCCGCCGCCAGCACCAGGTAGTCGTACGCCACGTCGCCTTCGGTCGTGAGCACACGTTTGCGGGCGGGGTCGATGCCCGTGACGTCCGCCAGGAGGCTGGTGATGTCGGGCCGGCGCGACATCACCGAACGGATCGGCGCGGCGATGTCGGTGGCCGAAAGCGCGGCCATGGCCACCTGATACAGCAGCGGCTGAAAAAGGTGGTGGTTCTGCCGGTCGATCAGCACGATCTCGGCGCCGCCCGGCCGGCCGCGAAACCGCTTGCAGAAGCTGAGTCCGGCGAATCCGGCCCCGATGACCACCACATTGGGGCGTTCGGGGTCGGTGGGCTGCTCGACGACCGGCTCGACGACCGGCTCGGGGGCGGGTGCGGGGGCGGGGTGGGGTGCGGGGTCGGGGGGGGAGTGGGACATGCGGATTGGGGGTGCGGCGGGCGGCGGGCGGGCGAGGCCCGGGGCGGCCCAGCGGTCACACACCGCACAGACCCACCCCGACCGGTCGGGCATCGCCACGCCAGACAACGCGCGGCGGCGGGGCAGCGTAGCCTTGCACCGAGGCCGGCGAGGCCGCCCCGTCCCCTTTCCACGCCCCCGCCATGGCCGACCACGACGACAGCCCGACACCCGCCCCGCCCCCCGCGTGCCCCGACGCGGTGCCGCTTTGCGTGGACCTGGACGGCACGCTGATCCGCGGCGACCTGCTGCACCAGTCGCTGTGCGCGTGGCTGGGTGACCGGCCGGGCAGCGTGTGGAGGCTGCCCGGGTGGCTCGCCGCCGGCAAGGCGGCGTTGAAGCACCGGCTGGCCGACGAGGTCGCCGTGGACGCCGCCCGCCTTCCGTACCGCAGGGACGTTCTCGACTGGCTGCGCGCCCAGAAGGCGGCGGGCCGCACGCTGGTGCTCGCCACCGCCAGCCACGAACGCTACGCCCGGGCCGTGGCCGAACACCTGGGGTTGTTCGACCGGGTGATCGCCAGCGACGCCGACACCAACCGGCGCGGTGTGCACAAGGTTGCCGCGATCCGGGCAGCGGTCGGCGAGACCTTCGACTACGTCGGGGACTCGGACGCGGACGTGCCGCTGGTGGACGCCTGCCGGCGGATCACGCTGGTCGAACCCACCGCCGCGCTGCGTGCGGCGGCCCAGGAGGCGGACAAGATCGAACGCGTCTTCCCCCGTCCCGCGGGACCCGGACCCGCCGCGGCCCTGCTGAAGCTGATGCGGCCGCACCAGTGGGCCAAGAACCTGCTGCTTTTCGTGCCGCTGGCCGTGGGCCACCGGCTGGGCGAGCCCGCGCTTCTTTGGGTCGCCTTCCTGGGCTTCCTGGCCTTCTGTGCCGCGGCCTCCTCGGTTTACATCGTCAACGATCTGGTGGACATCGAATCCGACCGGGGCCACCCCACGAAGTGCCGCCGCCCCCTGGCCGCCGGCACCGTCGGCGTGCCGGTCGCGCTGGCGGCGGCGGGCGGGCTGCTCGTCGCCGCCGCGGGGCTCGCGCTGCTGGCCGGTGGTTTTCCCTTCCTGGGCTGGCTGGTCGCCTACCTGGTGCTCACCACCGCCTACTCGTTCGTGGTCAAGAAACGCGTGCTGCTGGACGTGCTGCTGCTGGCCTGGCTTTACACCCACCGGGTCATGGCCGGCGGGGCGGTGGTCGGCATCGTCCTCACGCCGTGGCTGATCGCCTTCAGCTCGTTCGTGTTCCTGAGCATCGCCTTCGCCAAGCGCTACGCCGAGCTGAAGCGGGCCGCCAGCGATGACACCGAGCGTAACCCCCGCCGCGGCTACCGCGCCGACGACCTGCCGCTGATCGGCAACGCCGGGCCCGCCGCGGGCATGGCCGCCACCCTGGTGCTCGCGCTTTACATCCAGAGCGACGACGTGGTCAGCCGCGACCTGTACGGCCACCGGGCGGTGCTGTGGCTTATCCTGCCGCTGTTCCTGTACTGGATCCTGCGGGTGTGGCTTATTGCTTTCCGCGGCGACCTGGACGAGGACCCCATCGCCTTCGCCATCCGCGACCGCATGTCCTACGTCTGCCTGATCGCGGCGGCGGTGGTGATGATCGTGGCGACGTGATCGGGCTTGGTTTGTCAACGAAATCCGGATTGAACCGCCAAGACGCCAAGGGCGGTAAGGAAGGCACCTGTCGGGCAGGTTCGGCCACGGGTACGACGGGGTCGAACCGCTTGGCGAAGATCTCCCTGGGATGGCACTACCCATCCCGCAGGTAATGAACGCGTATCGGTTCCGCGATCAGTCAGTGCCGATCTCGATTTCCTTTGCCTTCCTTGGCGAACTTGGCGTCTTGGCGGTTAAAAATGCTTCGTTGTCGCCAGTAGGCGTCCGGTCGTACTTCACCGACGTTCATATACTGCCCGGCTATGCCCACCCCCACCGCCGATCAGGTCCGCCAGCAGTTCATCGACTTTTTTGTTGAAAAGGCTGGCCACACTGCCGTGCCGTCGTCGCCGGTGGTGCCGCACGACGACCCCACGCTGATGTTCGCCAACGCGGGCATGAACCAGTTCAAAGACGTGTTTCTGGGTACCGGATCGCGGCCGTTCTCCCGGGCGGTGGACACGCAGAAGTGCATCCGGGCCGGGGGCAAGCACAACGACCTGGACGACGTGGGCATCGACACCTACCACCACACGTTCTTCGAGATGCTGGGCAACTGGTCGTTTGGCGACTACTTCAAAGAGGAAGCGATTCAATGGGCGTGGGAGCTGCTGACGGCGCCCGACCGCTGGGGGATCGACCCCGAGCGGCTGCACGCGACGTACTTCGAGGGCGACCCGGCCGAGGGGCTCGAGCCGGACCACGAAGCCCGCGACCTCTGGCTGAAGGTGCTGCCGCCCGAGCGGGTGCACCCGGGCAACAAAAAAGACAACTTCTGGGAGATGGGCGACACCGGGCCCTGCGGGCCGTGCAGCGAGTTGCACTACGACCGCAGCCCCGGCAAGGACGGCGGGGCCATGGTGAACGCCGACGGCCAGGACACCGTGGTCGAGATATGGAACCTGGTGTTTATCCAGTACAACCGCCTGCAGAGCGGGAACCTTGACCCGCTGCCGGCCCGGCACGTCGACACCGGCATGGGATTTGAGCGCATGGTCCGCGTGCTGCAGGGGGTGACGAGCAACTACGACACCGACGTGTTCGCGCCGCTGTTCGACGCCATCCGCGACGCGACCGGGGCCCGGGCCTACGTGCCCGGCGGCGACGGCGACGCGCTCACCGACCCGATCAACGTGGCCTACCGGGTGATCGCCGACCACATCCGCACGCTGACCTTCGCCCTGGCCGACGGCGCCCACTGCGGCAACGAGGGACGCAGCTACGTGCTGCGGCGGATTTTGCGGCGGGCGGTGCGCTACGGGCGGCAGACGCTGAACGTGAGCGAGCCGTTCTTTCACAAGCTGGTGCCGGCGGTGGTCGCGAACTTCGGCGGGCAGTTCCCGGAACTGAAGGCGTCGGCCGACGCGGTGGCGAAAGAGATCGAAGAAGAAGAGGTCGCCTTCGGCCACACGCTGGACCGCGGGATTGCGCTCTTCGAGCAGGCCGCGGCGGGGCTCGCGGCCGGCGGACAGATCGGTGCACAAGACGCGTTCGTGCTGTACGACACGCACGGCTTCCCGCTGGACCTCACCCAGCTGATGGCCGGCGAACGCGGGCTGACGGTGGACGAATCCGGCTTCAACCAGAAGATGGACGCCGCCCGCGAGAAATCGCGGGCCGGCGCGGCCGGCGGCGACGCCGCGCGGCAGAGCCTGCTGGAGGGCGTGCAGCAGGGCCTGGACGCCGGCTGGTTCGTGGAAACCAACTTCACGGGGTACGAGGCGAGCGAGAGCCCGCTGCAGAAGAACACGCTGCACCTGTTCCGCCTGGCGTCGACCCCCCGCGGCGACGTGTACGAGTCGGCCACCGGGGCGGCCGCGGGCGACGAGGTCGCGGTGGTGCTGCAGATGACGCCGTTCTACGCCGAGGCCGGCGGACAGGTCGGCGACACCGGCAGCATCCTGGTGCGTCAGAGCAACAGCCCGACCGGCGGGGACGTGACCCGCGTCAAGGTCGAGGACACGATCAAGATCGGCGGCGTGCACCTGCACCTGGGCCGGATCACCGGCGGCCGGCTGGAGCACCTGGACGGCACCGTGTCCGCCGCGCTGGCGGTCCACGCCGATCGCCGGGCCATGATTCAGAACAACCACACCGCCACCCACCTGATGAACCGCGCCCTGCGCGACCGGGTCAACGACCAGGCCAATCAGAAGGGCTCGCTGGTCAGCGACGAGCGGCTGCGTTTCGACTTCACCCACGGCGGCGCCCTGAGCGAGGACGAGATCGCCGCGGTCGAGGACGACGTGAACCGCGACATCGCCGCCGACGAGCCTGTGTATGTGGACGTGGTGCCGCAGGAGCAGGCGCTGCGGATCCACGGGCTGCGTGCGGTCTTCGGCGAGAAGTACCCGCCCAACGTGCGGGTGGTCAGCATCGGCGTGCCCGTGGCCGACCTGCTGGCCGACCCCGACAGCGAGAAGTGGGCCACCCGCAGCATCGAGTTCTGCGGAGGCACCCACCTGCCCCGCACCGGGGTGGCGGAGGCCTTCACGATCATCAGCCAGGAGGCCGTGGGCCGCGGTGTGCGGCGCCTGACGGCCGTGACCGGCCCGGCCGCGGCCGCAGCGCGGTCCGCGGGCGAGCAGCTGCTGGGGCGCGCGAAGGCCCTCGCGTCGGCCGCGCCCGACGCGCTGGCCGCCGAGGTCGAGGCCGTGACCGCCCACCTCGGATCGGCCGTGCTGCCCCTGCGCCACGCCGCCGCCGTGCGGAACGCGCTGGCCGAGGCCGGCACGCGGCTCAAAGAGATCCAAAAGGCGGCCGGCCACGCCTCGCAGGCCCAGGTGATTGCCGCGGCCCAGGCCGCCGCGACCGCATACGCGGGCACGGGACCGCTGTGCGCCGTGATCGACCACGCCGACGGAAAAACCCTTCGGACCGCGATGGACGTCATCCGCAAGCAGCACGCCAACGTCTCGATGATGCTGGCCGCCGTCTTCGGCGAGGGCAAGGTCGCGCTGCTCGCCTCGGTGCCGCCCGCCGCGATCACGCAGGGTCTGAAAGCCGGCGACTGGATCAAGGCCGTCGCCCCCGTGGTCGGCGGCGGCGGCGGCGGCAAGCCCGACCAGGCGATGGCGGGCGGCAAGGACCCGTCGAAGGTCGGCGCGGCGCTGGAGGCGGCCGCTGCGTTCGCGGCGGAGAAGTTGGCTTAAGAATGTGTTTGTAAACCTCGCGGGCCTGCGGGACGGCGAGCATCGCCGCTCGCTTCGTTGGCTCACCTCCCCGCAGCTACGGCTGGGGCTCGATTCGCCGCCTCGCGAGCGACGCCGCTCGCTCGCCCTCGGCTTCCACGAGGTTTACAAACACATTCTTAGCGGCCCGTACCTCTGCCGGCCGCTCGCTCCTGTCATCATTCCCGCGCTGGCGGGAATCCAGGCGGAGTGACGCGGGGACGTGCAGCGGGCTTGCGGTGATCCGCCGCCGTGCGACGCGCTGGATTCCCGCCTGCGCGGGAATGACGGTGGGGCCTGTCCATCAAGACTTCACGTCACCGCTCCCGGGGTCCGGGGGCGGAGCCCCCGGTCTAAACGGAAGGCGTGGTCGCGTCCGCTTTGGGACGCGACCGCGGCGCCCCGTTAGAATCGCCCCCATGCCCCGCATCAACGACCACTACCTCAAGCTCCAGGCCGGCTACCTGTTCCCCGAGATCGGGCGCCGCGTCTCCGCGTTCGCCGAGGCGCACCCCGAAGCCAGGCTGATCAAGCTGGGCATCGGCGACGTGACCGAGCCGCTGCCCGAGGCCTGCCGCACCGCGATGATCCGCGCGGTCAACGCGTTGGGCAAGCGCGACAGCTTCCACGGGTACGGGCCCGAGCAGGGCTACGCCTGGCTGCGCGAGGCGATCGCGGAGAACGATTATGTCGCCCGCGGCTGCGAGATCGACGCGTCGGAGATCTTCGTCTCCGACGGCAGCAAATGCGACAGCGGCAACATCCTGGACATCCTTGCCTCGGGCACGGCCAATCGTTTTGCGGTGTGCGACCCGGTCTACCCCGTTTACGTCGACACCAACGTCATGGCCGGCAACACCGGCGAGGCCACCGGCTCGCGCTACGCCGGGCTGGTCTACCTGCCCATGACCGCGGCCAACGCCTTCACGCCCGCCATCCCCGACGCCCCGGTCGATGTGGTTTATCTGTGCTACCCCAACAACCCCACCGGCGCCGTGGCCAGCCGCCAGACGCTGACGAAGTGGGTCGACTGGGCCAACGCCCACGGCACGCTGATCCTTTTCGACGCCGCCTATCACGCCTTTATCACCGACCCCGACATCCCCCACTCGATCTACGAGATCCCGGGTGCCCGCGACTGCGCGATCGAGTTCCGCTCGTTCTCCAAGAACGCCGGCTTCACCGGCACCCGCTGCGCGTTCACGGTGGTGCCCCGCGGGCTGACCGGCAAAGACGCCGACGGCCACGACGTGGCCCTGCACGGCCTTTGGAACCGGCGGCAGTCGACCAAGTTCAACGGCGTGTCCTACATCGTCCAACGCGGCGCCGAGGCGGTCTACAGCGAGGAGGGCAGGTCGCAGGTTGCCGAGCTGATCGCGTTCTACCTGGAGAACGCCCGGCTGATCCGCGAGGCCTTGACCGACGGGGGGATGGACGTACACGGCGGGGTCAACGCTCCGTACGTCTGGATCAAGACGCCGGGTGGCGCGACTTCGTGGGACTTTTTTGACACGCTGTTGAATCAGTGCCACGTGGTGGGCACGCCCGGCAGCGGCTTCGGCGCCGCGGGCGAGGGCTACTTCCGCATCTCGGCCTTTAACAGCCGCGAGAACGTGGAAGAGGCCCTGGGCCGCATCGCGAAGCTGAAAGGCTGATACGCGGATCCTTTGATTCTGACGCGACGCAGTGTGAGGTTTCAGTTGACCGGCGATCCCTTGAGACATGCGAGCCGCCACCGCGAGGGATCCACTGCGTGTGGCGTGACGGGCGGCGGAGCGGATGCCTTTTCACCCCCGGACCCGCCGGCGGACTTCGTGTTCGACCGGGAGGTCGAAACGTTTCTGGCGGTGTGCCGGACCGCGTCGCTGGCCACGGTCGGCAGTGGCGGCTTGCCGCACAACGCCAACGTGCAGTTCGCCCACGGCGGCGGGGCAGCCGACGGCGGCGGACCCTTCGACTTGTGGTGGGTGTCGTCACCCGCCAGCGACCACAGCAAGGACCTCGCCGCGCGGGCGTACGCCGCGGTGACCGTCTACGCCCACGCCGACGCCCCCGACCAGATCCGCGGGGTGCAGGCCCGCGGGCGGGTTCAGCCGCCGCTGTGCCCCGGCGACGCGGGATACGCCGCGGCCCTGCGCCGCTACGTCGCGAAGTACCCCTTCGCCGGCGGCCCGCCGTTCAACGCGGCGGTCGCCCGGCAGGGGCTCTACCGCTTCTGTCCCGACTGGATCCGTTGGATCGACAACCGCCGCGGGTTTGGCTGGAAGGTCGAGCGGTCGCTGAAAGGCAGCGCTCATCCGAGTTTTTTGTGACCCCGGCTGCATCGCACTTGCACGCGAGACGAAGCGATACGGGTTGAACCGCAAAAACGCCCGGGACGCCCGGGACCCCGGGGAAGGCCGTGGCCGCCCGGGCCGGGGGAAACGGCTGAACGAGACAAGCCCGTGCGGAGCGTCCCGCGGCGCTTTCCGACTGGATACCGCAGACCATCGCATGGATCGGACCCGCCCGATCTGACGCTCTTGCCAAGTGCCTTGTCCGGCTTGCCCGGCGCTCCGGGCGTCATGGCGGTAAGAAGTGCCTTGACGCCTCGGCAGGCATCCCAACCACACCCGGTGAACCAGCACCCGGCCGGGGGTGGCGGAGGCGCGCGGGCCGGCCACCGATCGACCCGCGGGTGACGCTCGCGGAAGGTCCGCATGAAGAGCGGTTACACTCTGGGTGAAAGTCGTTCGGCTTCCCGTTTTATTTATTCATTGTGCCCCCGCCCCGGAGTCCCGCCCCGATGGAACGCCTTGCCCTGCAGAACCGTTTTCTGGACCTGATCGACGTGCTGCTGCCCGCTCGCGGGCGGCGCGACGGATGGTCGGTGACCGAGGCCCACGTGTTTGCCCGCATTGTGCTCGACGACATCTACGGCGGCTGCTACACCCAGCACCTGCCGCGGCGCGTGCGGGCCCACGAACGGCTGAGTGATGCGCAGCTCACGCTCGCCGTCAACGTCGCCGAGCGTCTGTTTCGCGGCGACCGCGAGCAGATCCTCCGCATGCACGAGCGTTCGGAACGCTGGCACGCCGCCGCGTTGCCCGCCCCAACCGGTCAGCGCCGGCCCCACCGCCCGCACGGGCGCAACGTGCGCCCCGCGGCGGCGCGGGTCATCGGATGACCCGCACGGTCGGGTGATCCGGGTCTGACGATTCAGTGATTCCGCGCCTGACCGGACCCCGCGTCACCTCGTGTCGCGCGGCGCCGATCCATTCATCGCCTGATCACGAAACCGCCAGATGGCGCATCCAGTGATCTACCAGCACCAGCAGCACCATGGCCTCGGCCATCGGCACGAAGCGCGGCAGCAGGCACGGGTCGTGTCGCCCGCGGGTGGCGATGACCGTTTCGTTGCCGTCGCGGTCGACGGTGGGCCGGTCCTGCGGGATGCTGCTGGTGGGCTTCACGGCGCAGCGCAGCACAATGGGCATACCGTTGGAGATGCCGCCGAGCATGCCGCCCGCCCGGTTGGTGTGGGTGCCGATCGGCGGGCTCTTGCCGGGCGCGGGCACCAGCGTGTCGCAGTGGCCTGAACCGCGTGCCTCGGCCACGGCGAAGCCCTGGCCGAACTCCACGGCCATCACCGCGGGCAGGCTGAACATTGCCTTGCCCAGGTCGGCCCGCAGCTTGTCGAAGACCGGTTCGCCCCAGCCTGCGGGCACACCGGTCGCCACCACCCGCGCCGCACCGCCCACGCTGTCCTGCCGCCTGCGGACGTCCTTGATGAGCTGTTCCATCTGCTCGGCCGCGGCCGGGTCGGGGCAGCGCACGGGGTTGGCCTCGACCTGTTCCAGCGTGACCGCGCCGGGGTCGGGAATGTCGGCGTGCAGCTCGCCCACCTGGTCGACCATGCCCAGCACGCCCACGCCCAGGCGCTCGGCCAGCAGCTTGCGGGCGATCGCGCCGGCCGCGACCCGGGCGGTGGTTTCGCGGGCGCTGCTGCGGCCTCCGCCGCGGTAGTCGCGCCGGCCGAACTTCGCGTCGAAGGTGAAGTCCGCGTGGCCGGGGCGGTACTTGTCCTTGATGTCGCCGTAGTCGCGGCTGCGCGGGTCCTGGTTGCGGATCAACACCGCGATGGGGGTGCCGGTCGTCAGGCCCTCGAACACGCCCGAGAGGATCTCGGGGTCGTCGTCTTCTTTCCGCGGGGTGGTGATGCGCGACTGACCGGGCTTGCGGCGCTGCAGATCGGGGATCAGGTCCGCCTCGGACAGCTCCAGCCCCGGCGGGCAGCCGTCCACAATCACCACGTTGCCCGGCCCGTGGCTCTCGCCGGCGGTGGTTACGCGAAACAGGGTTCCAAAAGTGCTTCCGGCCATGGCGAGAGTGTACGGCGGCTCGGCGCCGGGTACGCGTCCCGCAAAGCCGCAACGCGTACCCGCCTTCTCGTCCGCCGCGGGCTGCGCCCGGGTGGCAGCTCGGCGCCGGATCCACGTTCCGCAAGGCCGCAACGCGTACCCGCCTTCTCGTCTGCCGCGGGCTGCGCCCGGGTGGCAGCTCGGCGCCGGATCCACGTTCCGCAAAGCCGCAACGCGTACCCGCCTTCTCGTCTGCCGCGGGCTGCGCCTGCCGGGCACTTCGTGGCGTGGGGCTCGGGCGGTTTTCGTAGGGTGGGTCAAGGGCTGCCGGACCCACCGTTGACCGACTCCACGGGGCCTTCGGCGTCACGTCTCGGGTTGGCGGGGGTCGCGGCGCGGTAGGTCCGCCCAGCCTTGACCCACCCTACGAAAGACAGCTTGTGTCCGTCGGGGCCTCACCCGGCGACACGTGTTCGACCAGCGCGTGTGCCCGCTTCACCGCCGCCCGCGCGGCGTCGAAGGGCTTTGCGCCCGACACGATCAGGTTGTCTTCGCCCGCGACCGCGCCCAGCCCAAACGCAATCATCCGCTCGCGCATCCGCGGGCGCAGGCCGCAGAGGATCAGGTGTCGGTCTTCGCCGCGCATCTGGCGGGCGAAGGCCTCAATCGTGTGCATCACCGTGGCGTCGACCATGTGCGTGCGCTTCAGCCGCAAGATCAGCACGTGGACTTCTTTCTGCGCCAGCACGCGGATGAAGCGATCTTGCAGGTCGTCGGCCGAGGCGAAAAACAGGTTGCCCTCGATCTGCAGGAAGCTGACCGCGCGGCGCGGGTCGCACGCAGCGTTGGCCCGCAGCGGGCGCTCGGTCCAGCCCGTGGGACGGCGCGGGTCGTCGTCGCCCCCGCCGACCATCTCGGTGATGTACAGCTGCCGCGCCCGGCGCAGGTAGAGCGCCAGGGTCAGGAACACGCCGGTGAACACCGCGATCTCCAGCGGCAGCGTCAGGGTGGCGGCGAAGGTGGCCACGCCCACCCACAGGTCGGCACGGTTGCTGTGCCGCAGCTTGCGCACGTAGTCGAAATCGATCAGCCCCCAGGCGATGGGGAAGAGGATGGCCGCGATGCTGGCCATGGGGATAAACGCCGCCGCCGGCGCTGCGAGCAGGAACAGGCCCGCGGTGATGAACGCGGACGCGACCGCGGCGAAGCGGGTGCGGGCCCCGGTCTGCTGATTGAGGGCCGAGCGGGAGTAGCTGGCGCTCGCCGGCAGGCAGCGGAAGCAGCCGCCCAGCACGTTGGCGACGCCGATGGCCAGGAACTCCTGGTTGGGCTCCACGCGGTGGCCGGTCTTCGCGGCCAGGGTCTTGCCGATGCCGCAGACCTCGATCATGCCCACCAGTGCGATCGCGAAGGCGGGCGCGACCAACGAGCGGTAGGCGTGCCAGTCGAAGGTCGGCGGGGCGAAGGCCGGCAGCCCCGCGGGCAACGCGCCCACCCGCGTCAGGTCCGCATCGGTCCACCCCATCAGATAGACGGTCAGCGCGCCGGCCACAATCGCCAGCAGGTAGCGCGGCAGCCACCCGGCGACCCGACGGCAGCCCACCGCCACCGCCAGGCTGACCAGTCCCACCGTCACCGCCGGCCACGCCGGGACCGCGCCGTGTTCAAACAGCGCCTGACCAATGCGGTGCAGCTTGCCCAGCGCCCCGCCCAGCCCGCTCTGTGTGCCCGCCAGTTCGATCCCCAGAAGTGGCGGCAGTTGACCCACCGCGATCAGCACCCCCGCCCCCGCCGAGAAGCCCACGATGACCGACCGGCTGACGAAACGCACCAGCTCGCCCAGCCGCCCGACCGCAAAGGCGATCTGCATCAGCCCCGCGAACAGCGCGAGCATGGCGGCGGTCTGCACGCGCTCGGCGGCCGAGGCGTCGCCGTCGCCGACCGCCAGCGCCACCAGCGCGCTGGCGGTCAGCAGGCTCATGGTGTTGGTCGGGCCCACGTGCAGTTGCGGGCTGCCGGTCAGCAGGCCGCCCACCAGCGTGACCACCACTGCGGTGTAGAGGCCGTAGACCGGCGGCAGCCCCGCGATGGTCGCGAAGGCCATCGACTGCGGCACCGCCACCAGCGCGACGGTGACGGCGGCCAGCAGGTCGCCCCTCAGGAAGCCGGGGCGGTAACCCCGGGCCGCGGCGGACAGCGAGCGTGCGGTGGTCAGCAGCGGCCCCAGTGCCGAACGCCCGCCAGCCCGCCAGGCCGCATTGTCCGTCGGCGCAACGCCCGTCGCGGGCCGGTCGGCGCCGGGCGTCGGGGGAGCGGTTTCGTCCGGGGCGGCCATGGGGCCAGCCTAGTGGATCGCCCGGACGGTCTTCTGCCACCAGTCCGATCCGGCCCGATGGGCGGCGTCCGGACGTCCGCTCCACCGCGACCGTTATCAGACCCGTGGCGCGTCCCCGCGACGGCCGCGCCGGAGGCGAAACGCCGGCCGCGCGTCAAGTTCCATTGCCGGCCGCACGGGCGGCCGGTTCGGTCTGTGCCGCCGGGCGCGGTGCTGCGGCCGCGTCTGCGGGCCCGGGGGCCTTAAGCACGCGCGGGTTCGGCCCGATCGCCCCGGAGAGGTTCGCGCCCGCCTCTGGCGGTGCCGCGTCTCGCCCCCGGCCCCCCGGTTCCCGCGGCGGCCCCCGTCCGAACCAGCATCCGATCCAGGACCCCCACCCATGGCCCGATCCCGCCGCGTCAAGACCGACCTCGAGCTGTACCTCAAGCAGATCGACGAGTCGCCGCTGCTGAGCGCCGACGAGGAAAAACACCTCGCCCGCAAGATCATCAACGAGGGCTGCATGGCGTCGCGCGAGCACATGATCCGCAGCAACCTGCGGCTGGTCGTGGCCATCGCCAAGCGTTACATGCACCGCGGGCTGCCGCTGCAGGACCTGATCGAAGAAGGCAACGTGGGCCTGGTCAAGGCCGTCGAGGGCTTCGACCCCGACATGGGCGCGCGGTTCAGTACCTACGGATGCTGGTGGATCAAGCAGGGCATCAAGCGGGCGCTCATCAACGCCGTGCAGCCCATCCACATCCCCGCTTACATGGTCGAGCTGATCGCCAAGTGGAAGCGTGCCAGCCGGCTGCTCGAAGACAAGCTGGGCCGCACGCCCACCGTGCAGGAGCTGGCCGAAGAGATGGACCTGCCCGCCAAAAAGGTGCGCATCATCAAAAAGGCCGTGAAGGCCAGCCGCCGCCCCAGCCAGACCGGCAGTGGCGCCGACGGCGAGGGCCCGATGCTCAGCGAGATGGTGGCCGACTCGCGCACGCCCAGCCCCGAGGACCAGGTGCTGCTGGCCGACGACCTGGAAACGATCGGGCACCTGCTCGAAGCCATCGACGACCGCGAGGCCAAGATCCTGCGGCTGCGTTACGGGCTGAACGGCGACGAGCCGCTGACCCTCAAAGAAATCGGCGTGCACGTGGGCCTCACCCGCGAGCGCGTGCGGCAGATCGAGATCGAGGCCCTCAAGAAGCTCAACGCCCGTCTGGAAAGCGACCGCCCCCTCAGCGCCGCCCGCGCCCAGGTCAAGGCCAAGGCCCGCGCCGCGGCGCGGGCGGCGGGGTGAAACCAATGGCCGCCCCCGAGAGGTGTAGGTCAGGCATACCTGCCTGACATCCGGCCGTAGACCGGACACACCTACCCCAGCCGGGGCGTAAGCGTCCGTCCCGCGACCCCGCCCGCCGACACCGGCAAGCCCACGTCGTTCGGGGTTTCGGCGTCAACCCACGCCAGCGCGACCGTTTCCCCGCCGGGCAGCGCGGCGACACTGGTCAGCGCTCCGGCCGCCTGACCGTTGACCGACAACGCAGCTCCCGTTTCCGGCGTGCCGCCTGCGGCGGCGTCGAGCTGCACGCGGATGAGCCGCTTCGGCGGGCCGTCCGCCGCGATCTTTTCCAGCGCGTCCTGACCGACGAAGCGCGGCACGGGCACGCCCGAGTCGTCTTCGTGCTTCTTCAGATCGACCGCCCCGGCCAGCCCCAGGCTCAGAGGATCGGCGTCGATCCCGCTGCCGAACTCGGCGCCGTACGCCGGCAGCCCGGCTTCGACCCGCAGGCTCTCACGCGCCAGCAGACCCGCTGGCTTGATGGCCGCGGCCTCGCTCTTGTCTTTCAAAAGCAGCTTGATCGCCATCGACGCCATGTGGGCGCCCAGCAGCACCTCGACGCCGTCGCCGCCGGTGTAGCCGGTGCGGCTGACGGTCATCTTGAGGATCAGAAGGTTCTTGAGCGCGAAGGTCCAGGGCTTGAGGGTGGGGATCTCGCGGGAGAACTCACCGATCTTCTCGACAACCCTGGGGCCCTGCACCGAGAGCATGGCGGTTTTTTCGGTCTCGTCGATCAGCTTCACGCTCATCCCACCGGCCTCGATCAGCGCGTCGAGGTGCGCGTGGACCGCCGCCCGGGCCGCGGCGTTGGTGACCAGCAGCCACTCGTTCTCGTAGCGGTACACCGAGACCACGTCGATGACGGCGCCGGCTTCGCTGCACACCACCGCCTCGCGGCAGGTGCGCAGGGCCATGTCGGTCACCTTGCGGGTCAGCGCGGTCTCCAGGAGCTTGCGGGCGTGGCGGCCGCTGAGCCGCAGCCGGCCCAGGTGCGACACGTCGAAGATCGCCCCCGAGTCGCGGCACTGGGCGTGCTCGGCGGCGGCGTCTCCGTAGTGCAGGGGCATCGACCAGCCGTGGCGTTCGGCGAGCGTGGCGCCGGCCTCGGCGTGGAACTTCTTGAAGGGGGAGTCTTGCATGGGTCTCGGGCGGGAGAGGGGGAGCGGGTTCGCGGACGCGCGGCGTTCAGGGCGTGCCCAACCACGCCGACCACAAGGTGGCGGTCACGCGGAAAAACGGGTTGGCAGCGACACAGCCCGGGGCGACGATCAGCACCAGGGCGCACAGGGGCAGCAGAACGCGGCGGGCGGGCCGGCGCGCGGACGGGCGGGGAGAAGAGGGAGGCTTGTTCATCACGCCGGGCATCGTAACCGGATCATTCGGCTGTCACGAAGTCGGCCGGCGGCGCTATTCGCCGGTCGCCCGATGCGCTGGCAGATCGAGCCGGACCCGTATCAGTGGTCGTGTCCCGCGTGGTCGTCGTGGTCGTGGCCGGCGTGCGGATCAACCACGGGGGCGGCAGCGGGAGTGGGGGCGTGAGCGTCGGTCCCGTCGCCGTGGTCGTGCCCGGCGTGGGGATCGGCGGCGAGCGGGTCGGCGTGGGCCCGGTGGTCCCCGTGGCCGTGCCCCGCGTGGTCGTGCAGGCCGTGCTCGAAGTGGGCCACCCCCGCGGCGATGGCCACGCCCAGCAGCAGGCCGGCGGACAGCTTGATGCGGTCGTGGTCGTGGAACTGCAGCTCGGGCAACAGGTCGCTGAGCGCGATGCACAGGAAGGTCCCGGCGCTGAAGGCCAGCGCGTAGCCGATGACGGCCGAGCCGTGTCCGAGGGTGTCTTCGCCAATGCCCAGCACGAAGGCCAGCACGCCGACGGGCACCATGGCCGCCAGCGCGAAGTTGATCAGGTGGCGGGCGGGCCGGTTGAAACCGCTCGACGCGGTGAGCGCAATGACCGTGAGCGCGTCCAGGGGCTTGTGCAGCAGTACCACGGCGAAGACGGCGACGCCGGCGAGCACCGCCGCCGATTCGCCGTAGGCGCTGGCCCCCAGCACCGCCGCGGCCAGGGCCACGCCGTCGATCACGCTGTGGATGGCCATGCCCACCCCGGCACCGATCCAGGAGAGCTTGGTGCCGGGGGTGTTGCCCGCCATGGTGTGGGGTTTGGCGTGGTCGTGGTGGCAGGCGTGCCGCGCGTGGTCGTGCTGGGCCAGGTCTTCGGTGGAGGTGACCACCGCGCCGGTGTCGTCCAGCTCGGCCACCTCGTGGGTGTGGAAGCTCAGGAAGCGCTCGACGAAGAACATGAGCAGGAAGCCGCCCAGCAGCCACAGCATCGCGGTCTCGGCCGGCACGGCCTCCACGGCGTGGGGGATCATCAGCAGCACCGCCACGCCGAGCATGAAGCCGGTGGTGAGGCTGATGACCAGCTGCAGCCGCCGGTGCGTCAGACGGATAAGCAGCGGGGCCAGCCCGCCGGCGACCGACGCGAGCACGACCAGGACGCAGTAGACGGTGAGCAGGGCGGTGGGGTGCATGGGCGCTGCGCGAAAGTGAAAAGCGCAAAGTGAAAAGTGAAAATCGGACGGGCGAGCCGGGAAAACTCTGGTCAAAAAGAACGCCGGCCGCGGTGGCGGCCGGCGTTCAAGGATAAGCCGAACCGCGGTTTCAGGCACGGCGGCGACGCAGCGCCAGGGCGCCCAGCGGGGCCAGCAGCAGAGCGCTGGCGGGCTCGGGGACCACGTTGGCTTCGAAGTACGCGACGGCGAGCTCGTGCTCGGCCTCTTCGTGATCGCCGGCGCCGTGAATGAAGTAGGTCGGTTCGGAGCTGAGCGTGCCGGCTTCGATCGTCAATGCCCAGGCGAAAAACCCGTCGGCCGGGTTGTCGCTGCCCGGGCCGTCCAGGGTGAAGTCGATGTGCTTGTGCAGGAAGCCTTCGGAGTCCGTGGTCTCGATCGTGAAGCCGGCCACGTCGCTGGCGGTGCCGTCAAACACCGCCGGCGCGGGGCCGATCTTGGTGGCCCGCAGCACGGTTCCATCCGCCACCGGGTCGAAGTTCACGGCACCGCTGCCGTCCCAGTGGAACAGGTTGCCGTCGACGCCGTCGACGCTGAAGGAACGGCCCGTGAAACCGACAGCCGTGTTGCCGGGAAGCTGGGAGTAGCCTGCAGGGAGCTGCCCGGCCTGCGCGTTGCCCACGGCGTTGAATCCCGGCTCATCGGTGGTGAAGAACTCGTCGAACTCCGCCTCGTAGATGCGGGTATTAACGTTCTCCACCTCCGACTCGTCGAAGGCGTAGCCGCCGGTGTAGATGCGGCCGTCGGGGCCGACGGTCAGCAGGGCATCGACGTGGCCGTGCTCCTCGTCCCCCTTGGCGTTGGATGCGGGCAGGGTGCAGCAGAGGCAGAGGGTGGTGGCGGGAAGAGCGGTACGAAGGGTGAACTTAAACATGGATTTCTCCGAAAAAATAGGTTGCAAAAAAAAGTGAGGCAGGGTGCAAACAGCGGGTGATCGGTCCGTGAGGAGCCGGTCTCACCGCGCCGATCGCGGGTCAAAAAGGTTTTCGTCGACGTCGGTAAGCACCTCGCTGAACGTCAGCGCGGCGGCGTGGCCGTCGAGAAAGCTGTAGTTCGAGACGTGGTCGTTCCCCCACGTCCCGTCGTGGCGGCCACCGGGGTTGCCGCTGACCATGCCGACTCCGGCCTGCTGCCGGGCCCGGAACGAGGGCTTGGGGTGGGTGAACCACCCGCTGACGTGGGCGTGGTCGGCCCCGGCAAAGTCGCCGGTGGTCGCCATCAGGTGGAAGTGCACCGTCTGGCTGGGGCGGGGAACCTGGTCGTAGGCGTAACCCCGGAAGGGGGCCGGCGACGCCGGACCCGCGGGACCCCAGGGCACGATGGTCGCGTCCAGGAACTCGTTGATGCCGTAGCTCGTGACACGGCGTTGGGCCGCCGGTGCACCGGGAATGGGTGCGCCGTCGGGGCTGGGGCCCCAGTGCGGGCTGTCGTCGAGCGGCGAGCGGGTGGCATCGCCGAATCCGTCCGCATCCCGGACGCCCAGGTAATCCCGGGCGAGGGTCTCGAACCAGGGCTCGTGCGAGCCGTGGGTGATCCCCCCGTGCGACAGGTTCGCCTCGATGAGGCGGTACCGGTTGTCCTGGAGGTAGCTGAAGTGCGCCATTTCAAGCTGCCGGATGTTGCTCAGGCACACCATCGACCGGGCGCTGTGCCGCGCGCTGCCCAGCACCGGCAGCAGGATGCCGATCAGCAGCGCAATGATGCTGATCACAACCAGCAACTCGATGAGGGTGAACGCGCGGCGTGGTTTTGCCGCCGCACGCGGGCGTGCGGGGAGGAGACAGGGGGCCATGGGGAGGCTCCGTCGGGGAAGCGGCAGGGCGATCGCCACGGCGGGGGCTTGGGTAAGCCGCCGGGGCAACGGTCCGGGTCAGGCGCTTCGGGACGGGGGGCCGCGGGCGGGGGGCAGCGGGG
>Ga0209187_1000086_pt1 | contig 207054 bp, 153 predicted proteins | sample BantaG_FD_187430 | JGI IMG/M metagenome (GOLD analysis project Ga0209187, IMG submission 187430) | Marine algal microbial communities from Bantry Bay, Ireland - BantryBay_4 metaG (SPAdes) (version 2) | ecosystem: Host-associated > Algae > Red algae > Unclassified | place: Bantry Bay, Ireland... | reverse complement strand
CGCCAGTCATGGGGTTCACATCATCGGATTCGCCAGTGGCCGCACAGGCCGCATCAGCCGTACCCGAAGTGAACGTATAATCTTCCAATGATTCTCCAGCACCATTCGGTATATCAAATACCACGAAATATTCTGTAGCTCCATCCAGACAGATCGCCGCTCCTGGATCTGTACTGTCTTCACCGAATTCATACATTCCGTCATTGACTACTGTAGTAGCAGCCGGTACATCTGTACCAGGCACTGCGCCGCATTCGTATAAAGCAACTGTTACTGCTACAGTGACTAAAGTCTCTCCTGCATCTTCACACCCATTTTCATTAAGATCGTAGAATATCTCTCCTGCAATTTCGTAACATGGAGGAACGATTCCTGCATCTATGTCTTGATCATCATCGCCATTGGCATCATTATCATCTGGATCGTAGCAAGCAGAAGCACCTGTGGCTGGATCGACATTGTCTGATTCTCCATTTGTCGCACAAGTACCCGAAGCTACTGCTAGGGTAAATTCATAATCTTCCAGTGCTTCTCCTGCTCCGTTAGGAATATCAAAAACCACAAAGTATTGAGTTCCTGCCATTAAGCAAATATCAGCGCCCAAATCAGTACTATTTTCTCCAAAGACATAATCTCCATCAGAAACCGTAGTTGTTGCTATTGGCTGATCTACACCTGGTACCGCGCCGCAAGGATATAAATCCACAGTGATCGGTTCCATCACCAATCCTTCTCCAGCATCTTCACAACCATTTTCATTAAGGTCATAAAATATTTCTCCGGCAAGTTCCTCACATGGAGGTACGATACCTGCGTCTATGTTTTCGTCATCATCCTCACCATCTGGATCATAACAAGCAGATGCACCAGTAGGAAAATCCACATCATCAGATTGACCCGCGGTCTCACAAGCCTCATCGGCAGTTCCAGAAGTAAAGGTATACTCCTCCAGTTGTTCGCCTATTCCATTAGGAATATCAAAAACGACAAAGTAAGAACTACCTGCCTCCAAGCAGATATCTGCTCCAGGATCTGGGCTTTCTTCTCCAAACTCATACGATCCATCCATGATCATGGTAATGCCCGCAGGAACGTCTGTTCCAGGAACATCACCACATTCGTAAAGTGATACCGTTATGCCTTCGGTCACTAGAGACTCTCCTCCATCTTGGCAACCATTCTGATTCAAATCATAAAATATCTCACCAGCCAATTGTACACAAGGTGGCTCTTCTATAACGACATCACAAGTGGTCGTACAACCATTCATATCCGTAACAGTGACTGTGTACATACCCGCATCCAAATCAGAAGCAGTAGCCGTCATCTGGCCTTCAGACCATTCATAGGTATAAGCCGGTGTGCCACCTGACGGTGTGACTGTTGCTGTTCCATCTCCTGCACCATTGGCCGAAAGGTCAGTCTTAGTCGTAGAGCAAGAGAGAGCAGTAGGTTCTGCCACTACCTGAGTTGCCACTACAGTGCAACCATTGGCATCAGTGACAGTAACAGTATAAGTTCCTGCAATCAAGCCAGTAAGATCCTGATCATCATCATCTGGTGTATCCGGTCCATCCATGTCCCAGTCATATGTGAGTGGCAGCGTTCCTCCAGTAACATCCAGATCGATTGCTCCTGTTGCTTCTCCATTACAGAGAATATCAGTGGCACTGGTCGTGGGCTGTAAAATTGCTGGCTCTGTGATTGCTGCAGGACAAGTATGGGTACATGTATTATCAGCAACATCCCTTATAGTAATCGTATAGACGCCTGCAGATAAGTTGGAGAATACATTAGAAGCTTGAAAAGTCGCTCCTCCATCATTACTGTATTCATAAGCACCACTACCTCCTGAAGCTGTTACGGCAATACTTCCAGTCATCTCACCAAAGCAGAGGACATCCATGGAAGAAGTTACGCAATCAAGTTCATCGGGTTCTGTGATCAAGGTATTACACATACTGACACAGTTGGGCTGACCTTGGTTCCTTACATATATTATGTAACTACCTGCGGTCAGGCCAGTATAACTTGTTGTGGAATTGAAAGTCATATTGTCTTCACTGAATTCATAAGTGCCATTGCCTCCTGATCCTGAAACATCGAAACTTCCTGTTGCCGCTCCATTACAGGTGATATTCACAACATTATTTATCATGCACATTGGCGTCGTAGGTGCTAGGATGGTTGCCATGCAACTGGAAACACAATCATTGGCATCTTCCACATACACGGTATAGTTACCGGCCATGAGACCAGTGAAGGTGTTAGTATTAGTAAATACTATTCCATCTTGGCTATAATTATAGTTTGGTGTACCACCGCTTCCTGTAACTGTAATTGTTCCATCATCAGCATCACAATCCGTGACATCCGTATGCATGGTCGTACATGTCAATATAGCAGGATCAGTCAAGGTGACTGAACTTGTGGCAGTACAATTGTTATCATCTGTTATCGTGAGTGAGTACATTCCTGCCATTAAGCCAGAAATATCTTCTGAGGTCGCTCCTGTTGACCATTCAAAAGTCACAATACCCGTACCTCCTGCAGTTGTAGCATCTATACTACCATCATTATCGCCATTACAAGAAGGATCCGTGGCGGATAAGCTCAGTATTACAGGACCCACTTCTGTCACTATCACCTCCGAAGATACGCTCGGGCATCCTGGTTCACCAGTAAGCGTATAGGTGTAGGTTCCTGCTCCTGCCGGTGTGGGACTCCAAGTTCCACCGGATTCTGGTGTTCCACCGAGAGCCGCGAATAATTCTGCTTCTGTCACTGTTGCACCTGGACAGATCACATAGGTTCCATCAGTTCCTGGGTCTGGATCGACACAACAGGCAATCACTGTTAGGTTTATAGGGCAACAAGAAACACCTGGACAACCATCTGAATCCAATGCTTCGTAGTAAAAGCACTCAGACTGGCCAACAGCTCCAGTACCCACTGAAGTATTATCAACTATCAGGCTACAACCAGTGCCTACTTGATTTCCCAGACTGTTATACCATATGACATTTGTTGATCCTGAAAGACAATTTAACGTGACACTATCAGAGCCATCAGAGCATACATCCTCAGAGGGTACTGGGTCACAATCTGGCATTGTACAAGGTGCTTGGGCAACCAGTGAATGACTTGTCAGCACAATTAATAGTAAGAAAACAAGGTACAGCACATAATTCTTGCGCATAAAATATGAGTTTTGAGTAGATAAGTTAGCCCACACGATTCGTGCTAGACATTATAGTGCATACTTGATTTTGGGAAATCCATACAAACATATTATGATTTTTTGTAATATGTTGAAATTTTGTTGGCTCCGACATGGTTGAAGAAGCTCAAACTCAGGTGATTATGGCAAAAGGCGCTTTGTCAGTTGTAAACTGCAAAGAATATGTTTGATTCTTGGAGTTTATATGTCAAAAGGCATCGAGGTTCAAAAGTCTAACTCTAGGGGATCTGCATACTTCTACAGGGTTGAGACTAGTAAGAAGACGTACAGCTAGATCTATCTCATTTTCCGCAGTATGGGAGAATAGAATCCAGTTGGATTTGTCACTCTGTGCTCTCAAGTTATCTGCTATATCAGTGTCCCAAGACCCTAAGTAAACCTGACAAGGAAAAGCAAAAGCGTCCTGATAATTATTCCTATAATATTCAAAAGCAGGGACAGCCTGATGATCTACAAATAAGTAGTCACTAGGCGTGAGTTCCTCTTGAAGAACCTGCAAGCAAGGCATGATTTCTTCAAAAGTCATTTCTTCCGTTATATAATCAAGACCTTTCTTATTGAAAATACCCACAAGCATTAAAGCTGCCAGAAGGAGATTAACACAGGTATTTTGTCGTGACCAGACCTTATCGACACCATGACAAATTATTAAAGTTAGAATAGGTAAAATGAATACGGTCAACCGCGCCATCAAATTATAATAATGAAATACACTAGCACAGAAAAGAGACAGTACTGGAAGCAGAAGCAGAACAGCTTTCTGCTTCTCCTCTTTTACCAATTGAAATACGCCTACCCCAAAAGCCATCATTCCGAATCCAATGGATACAGCTGTCTTATCCGTCACATTTCTGAAAAGATCAGAAATCAAGCTCAGGTTATTAGCCCACACCTCTCCTGAAAAACTGAATACATTGAAAAAATAATCATTAAAGAAATTTTCGAGATACTCTGAGCCTATATCCTTTCCAAGAATCAAAAAATAATAAAAGCCAAATGACAATAACCAAGTCAAAATTGAAATCCCGACTTGCAAATACTTAACTCTGTTCCTTAATAAGAAAAACATTCCGACACCGGTAAGTGTGAACACTAAGGGCATACTATACCATATACCCACACTCCCTATTCCAGCCCACACCAGTGCCTTTCTGGCCTGCCACTCACCCAGCCTATACTTCCAGGCTAGCCACACAAAAGCCAAAGACAAAAAAGCATCACCACTATACTGTTTGAATTCTGTCCCATACCTGATGGCCAAAAACGAAAAACAAAATAAGCTCAACCCATAAATCTTTACTAATGGACTTCTCATCCACTCATTCAGCAGCGACCACAATAACCACATACTGCCAAGCCCGGCGATGAATGGTATAATCCGCATTGCCCACTCATAATTCCCTACAAGTTGGATCATTAGCTTTGACTCCACCATGAACAAGGGCGGCGCATATTGCTCATAAGAAAGTGTAGTGAAGAAATCGAGGTAACTTTTCTCAGCCAAATTTCTAGCGAGGGAAGCCTCATCTATGAAAAGGGATCTATTTTCGATTAAAATTTTCAATCTTAAAAAGACGCCTAAGACCACTACTAGGATGGGCAACTTCAGAAATAACTTGTCCAGTTTTTTTGTCATTTGTTAGTCATCCTGAATGTGTAAGGCACTAAAATAAGACCTATGACCAGAAGTTCTACTGGCACACCAACTTTTTCAATGAAGTCGGGATGCACTTGATAATTTCTGCCAGAGTCATATAAAGGTCCTATGATCAACAGATTATCAATTGTTGTTTGATGATGAAGGGAGACTAATTTCTAAAAAAAAAGAAAAGCCCCAGCATCATTTAGAACGCTGGAGGCTTTTGAGTCTTAGCTGGTGAGCTTATTCTTTAGTTTCTTATCACTGAAATTTCAAAGCAGTTTTCAGTAGGGCATGAGAATTGCGAAAAACCAAAATCCAAACTATGATCAGATTCTCCAGGTTCTCCTGTAGTTACAGTTGCTGATGGATACCCATTCGAACAACAGGTACTGGTGCTGATCTCTCCATCGCTGTCAATATTATCAGGATCAGTGGTATTCCCTGACTGTGTCTGATTGGCATTAGTCAGACTGTAAGTGCTGCCATTGAGAGTTAATTCTTCATTTGTGGGATCCCATGTCGTAGTATTTCCTACTACAATATGATAGGTTGTATTTGGTTCTAGTTCCCCGAAATAGTATTGTCCATTGGCATCTGTTGTCACTGTCACTGGACTCGTACAGCACCCTGATGCGTCTTCCTCGTATAAGGTCACCTCAACATTTGCCAAGCCTGGCTCGCATGGGTCTTGAATACCATCTCCATCTATATCTTCCCATATGTAGTTACCTACTTGTATAGGAGGTGGCAGACAGCAGATCTCTAAGTCTCCTACACCAGATGCTTTCGCGAAACCTCCGTCAAAATTTACTAATATTTTTGCTCCTGTTCTTTCTCCTGTGGCGTTACTGAGTTTGTGCAGCCCATTTCTATATACAGGAAAAGACAAGGTCTGTGGATCAAATACATTCAAGACGACTTCTTCTGAACCTCTCAATATTGCTAAAGCTCCTAAACTGGTTTCATAATGCACTACTGAGAAACTTGAGCTCGCAGCCAGTATCGCTTTTTCCCCCCAATAAAACTCTAAACCTCCTGGGCCAGAAGGTTGCATATCCGTAATGGTTAATGAACCCGCTTCATCTCTGTATGGGATGGTCTCCCTTCTGCTTCCCGATCTCGTGCTTGTTCTAGTCTTATGAATACCATTGGTGATTCCATTACTTTCCAATGTAAAAGTCGGATCACTGGACTTGTCATCTAAGCCTGCTCTGAGAATATCTCCAGCAGAGACATAACTTACCAGAGTCGTCCCACCTGGCCCATAAGGAGATTGAGGTCTATAATTTTCATGCCCCATCTGATGAGATCCCCTGTCCATGAAACCCATGATCAGGTCACCATTATCGTCAAATTCTATATCTGAAAATATTGGCTGGGCATAAGTCCCAAAAGTCTGAAAGCCATTGTTAACCCAACTATTATAATTGTCATTCCATGGGCGCCATGCACCGAAACCATTATCTTTTACAGAGCCATTGGGATTACTGGACCCATGTTGTCTGCGATAATCCAAGTCAAAACTCAGTCTAGGCGTCGTGTTCCAAGTGCCAGAGGTGAAATCATAACAATACAGATGTGCTGTAAGGTCTCCGGAATTACCTCCGGCCGCATCACATACCACTCCAACATATAATTTCTTGTTACGTTTTTTCAATCCCCAGGGTCTTGCAGTTCCTCCATTGCTTCCGCAAGGATTATTAGAGATCCAAGGCATCGCTCCTAATGCAGCAGCGGTAGAACTGGATGCGTCAATTTCGTAAACAGTTCTGTCAAATAAATTGACTGCGTACAACCGTTCCGTTTCTGTGCAATACTCTATATCCCCTATTCCTTCCTTTCCCACTTTCCAAAATGCTTCTGTATCATAACTTGGAAACGGCGTAAAGCCACTTGAGGGGCTGGAAGTAGGAAGGCCTCTGCTTGCATTGCTACCTATACTCCCAGCGGCAGAGCCAAAATCAAAGACTGTTGTAACAGAAGAAGTATTTCCAATATCTGTCTGCATGTATATGGCCCCAATACCATCTGGCCCTAATCCCGCATGTCTTTTCACAATAGAAGAGTAGAACCAATTATCATTAATGTTGTCTTTGGCCACTCCCCACACTGACCCCACATCATCCAAGTATGCTGCAGTCGTGTAGTTTAAGTCCACTTCATCGTTATAGTCCCAATAAACTATGGCTGGTTCGTCCGTCGTGGATTCTGGTCTTAGAGGCGAGTAGCAAGGAGCCAATATCGTAGGATTTTCATCTTCGCAATAGTCATCTGGTCTTGCAGCCCCGATAGGCGCACATTCACCTGGTGTGATGAACTGAACTGAGGTGCCATTGTCGGAACCAGCAAAAGTAAAGTTGAGGTAACAGAGACTATCTGGAAGCACATATTCTATCCGGATGTAATTGTTGGCAAAGGTTCCATCACAAAGACCATTATCTTCACACAAAGTGGCAGAAGCAAGATCAAAGGTCCACTGTCCAAAGCCATCTGTCCTGCTGGTGCCGATCAACATATCATCACACGACCATATTTCAACTTCGACCCCGCATACGGGAATAATGCAATTCTCGTCTCTGATCCCATTATAATTCCAATCTTCCCACGCATACCCGCCTACCTCTGTTGTAGAAAGAGATGAACAAACATCTTCTGGGGCCATTAAAAATCCAAGGATATCAGAGTCTTGTTTATTTACAAATGCCATACTCGATATCACTAATATGAGTGTAGCCATCACAAAAGGTGATTTTCCGATCTTAATGATACTTAGAGCATGTGAAAAGAAAGTATTCATATCAAGGGTGATTTATGTATTCATAATTTTCCTTACTCTGTAAGGAATCAAGTGGGTTTACTCAATGCTGGAATTAGGGTGGTAGCGCTATCAACCGTTATGCCATTAGCGTCACATTCGGTGCTCGTGAATCAAAAAACTGCCATTAGAGGCCGTCTGGGTCGAATTAGAAGGATCTATTCTCTATACCAAATAATCAATCAGGTAACTGCTGCCATGTACTTCAATGACAGTTACATACAGACTGTTACCACCCTGATCTCAAGCCAATTCTATTTAGGGGATTGTAATACTCCTAGCCTAAGTTCTCAATTATAAATCTGATAAAATCAGTTTACCATAACTTAGCCTGCGAAATACAAAGATAATACATATTATATAAAATCATAATATGTTGAACCTTTATTAGAGGTTATGATTTGACAATTATATTCAATTATTATTTAATTTCTAACAGCTTTTATTGAAAAGCAGTTATCAGCAGGGCAACACTCCTCTTCAACAGCTGTGACCACGTTAGAGTCTGGGCTGAGACATGAACCTGTATTGCAACGGCCTACTACATTCAGTCCATCTGTCCAGGTGGGCACGGTAGTGGACCAAGTTGTGCCACCATCTGCACTCCACTCCAAGGTGCTTCCATCTGGGCAACTTGTAGATACACCGAAGTTCCCAGTGGTTGATGGGCATACATTATTTGTTACAAAAATGACTGGAGCCGTAGGCGTCGAGTTCAGGCTAGGTGTAAAGAGAAATATTTCTTGACAACAGTTTGCCGTTTCTGCAATTACCTCATAGGACATACCGGCAACAGCCGAGTCTACAGTAAAACTAGAGGTTCCAGGTTGGGTAACCCCGTCAATCTTGAGTGACGCAATAGCGAAGTCAGATGTAACATTAAAGGTAATGGCCTCCCCCTCACAACCAGTACCGTTTGCGGAAAGATTCAATTCTGGACAGGCACAAATATCAAAACCATCTACTCTAATTGCATGGTCATCTGATATACCACTTGTGGCTCCATTAGCGCTTGACCACCAAGGGTACTGGTTAGGGTTGGATTCTTCCCATGTTTGATCATCTGGCCCATTAGAATAGAAGATCGAAAAAGAAGTTACAGGTTTTGTGGAGTTTACAATAATTTCTCCATTCTGATTGTCCGGAGATATGTTGTTATTCTGATTAGGATTGTATTCAGACATGGCGGTCTGAGCTAGTGGATCAATTATTATTTGCGATGAAGGTTGTGAGTTGCTTGATTGAATTGTGATAGGGACGTCATTGCCACAAATATCAAGACCCACTAACCTTATTTCATCTTGGTATGAATTTCCAAGTCTATTTTCTGTACAGCCTCCATCACTAGACTGGTGACCAATGGCATCGATGTCAGATATCCTAAGATTTGTAATATTAGTGGGTCTATCAAATGTGTATCGATATTCTACTTCCTCATCCGAGTTTTCTGAATACATCCAGATGGTCAGATAGTTGAGACCATATACACCATTGGTCTGAGTAAAGTCTCTTGAACAATCAGCATCCCATGGGTCACTAATACTACCACTTCCAGAAATGTTATCCAGTGTCTCAGAACAACCAGATACTTGATTCCCTTGCGCATTGCATCCAGAATCGAAAGGATGGGAAGCCGCATTATGAGAATCACTATCAGAATTTCTGTTATGTGGGTCGATTATATCTAATGTGACTCCCATTCCGCCACCTACGTTGAGATTGTAGCTTTCTGATTGGGAGTTAGCCGGAAAGATTTGACCTCCACCAGAACCATTATCCCATGTGAATGATCCAGATGAACATGTTTGACCAAAAGCCAAATGACTACAACACAAGATTGAAACCATAATATGGAAATAACGGAACTCTAAAATATATCGGTGCATGTGCTTAATTATAAAGTATTTTTAACTAGTGTATTTTTAACTAGTGAAAAAGAAAAGAAGTTGGTTATCTTGCTGATAAGGAAAAAAACATAAACATATTATTTTTTTTTACAATATGTTAAAATATCAACCATAGCCTAGAAATTTGGCTATAAAGAATCAATTGCATATATAAAGTCTTGCATAGCTATATGTCGGAGCTACTTCCTTAATGGATAAAAAAAGGTCGTCTCTCACAAGGTACGCAGTGAGATATGCTCGTCATAGCCATTGTTAGGTGTTGTGCTTTTTGATTTCTATATCTAAAATTATACTGATATTTTGAACAACCTGATTTTGAAGTTTCTTTGGCAAAGTTCCAGTCTTCTTTACAAATCGTTTGTTATCTATTGCTCGGATTTGATCAATCATAATTGAGCTTGCTTTCTTTAAGCCTCCTTCTCCCTTAGTCAAATTAACTCTTAAGATACTTACACCTTTTTTAATATTTGTAGTTATAGGACATACAATAGTTGATGGGTGAACCTTGTTTAATAAGTTAGTTTGCACTATTAACACAGGCCTTGTTTTACCAGATTCGGTGCCAAATTTTGGGTTAAGATCAGCCAAGAAAATTTCAAATTGGTTAAATTTCATCTTCAAACTTTTCAAATTCACTTAATACTTTCATTGAATCTTCACTTACCATTTCAGACTCCTTCATAATTTGTTCTTCCAATAACTTCCTTTTATGATATTCGTTATAATAATCAACCGCCTCATTTATGTACTTATTTCTACTTGTTTTCAGATGTTCAAGTAGAGTTTCAGTTTCATGAAAGATTTGATCTTGTAATTTTAGGGATATACTTTTCATTTTGCAGTTTTTACAAATATATATCATTTTATGATATCATAAAAGTATACTATTTATGGATACAAGTTTATCAGGGAATCTCTTAAAATTTGGACACCAATTTTTGGACTCGCATTGCACCTAAGAGATCCTGTTGGATTGACATGTCATTTTATATCCGGACTATGCGCTCTTCAACAAGTAAGGGTTCATTTTGATTAAACATCCGTAATTGTATAAGTTACATAGCGTACTATCGCAGCCAGAGCCAGCTACTAAAATGTTGATTTCTGGACAATTATTGAAGATCCAAGGCAACAATTCTCATCGCCTGATCATATTAAATCCACTGTAGCGCCATTCACTGTCTTGAGATCATATTTGAACGTTCATAATGATCTTTGCACCTATGGCAGGGATCATTGTCATTGCAACCCGAAAGCAGTATTTGTTAAATATGAGATTTCAAAGCTTAGGGAGTTTGGATCTGTCAAAAAAAATATGACAATTTTATAAATTATTTTTCCGCAGAATATCTGACAGAAATCGCTTTAGGAAATTATTTGAATTACTAGGAAGTATCTTCTCCACAGAAAAAACGATTAAAAAAAATGGCTCTCTGAAATTCAGAGAGCCATTTACTAGTCTATCTCTTTATCCGCCAAAATCATCAAAGGCGACTTGCTCTTCTGGAATACCCCAGTCATCCGCCATCTTGAGGATACATTGGTTCATTATCGGAGGACCACAGAAATATAGCTCCACATCTTCTGGTGCTTCATGTTTGCTCAGATATTCATCTATGACCACCTGGTGCACATAACCTTTAAAGCCGTCTCCGTCAGGATCATCCAGATGCTCCTTAAGAACCCAGTTGTCATCCGGCAATGGATTATCCAGTGCTACTGCAAATCTGAAGTTAGGGAACATTTTTTCTATCTCTCTGAACTCTTCTATATAGAATAGTTCCTGCTTGGTTCTACCACCATAGAAGAAAGTTACTTTTCTTCCTGTTTTCAAGGTGTGAAAGAGATGATATAAGTGAGAACGCATCGGTGCCATACCGGCTCCTCCACCCACGTAGAGCATCTCGTTATCAGTCTCCTTGATGAAGAACTCCCCATACGGACCAGAGATCGTCACCTTATCGCCTGGCTTCTGCGCAAACACATAAGAAGAACAAATGCCAGGATTCACATCCATCCAGCCCCCCTTCACTCTATCAAAAGGTGGTGTGGCAATTCTAATTGTCAAGGAAACTATATTGCCCTCTGCGGGGTGATTGGACATGGAATAGGCTCTGAATATTTCTTCTTCATTAACCATTTTGAGGTCCCATAATTTGAACTGGTCCCAGTCTTTCTGGAACTTGTCTGGAGAATCATGGTAATCAGGGTGAGCGGTTATGTCAATATCCTTCTTGTAATCGACCACTGTAGGTGGCACATCCACTTGTATGTAACCTCCCGCTTGGAAATCCAGAGTCTCTCCTTCTGGTAATCTTACGATGAATTCTTTGATGAAGGTCGCCACGTTATAGTTAGACACCACTTCGCATTCCCACTTCTTGATACCGAATATCTCCTCAGGAATCGCAATGTCCATATCTTCTCTCACTTTGACCTGGCAAGCTAGACGCATACCTTCTGCGGCTTCTTTTCTGGTCATGTGGTTCATCTCTGTAGGCAAGACATCGCCACCGCCTGAATGCACATGACACTCACACATGGCACAGGTTCCACCTCCTCCACAGGCAGAAGGCAAGAATACATTACTTTCTGACAAGGCTGAGAGCAAACTCACTCCCGGTTGCACCTTGAGGGGATTTTCAGTATCGCCATTGACAATGATACTGACATCTCCTTGAGGTATCAATTTCTTTCTGGCTGCTATGAGCATCACGGATAATAATCCGATCACGGCGACAAATACGATGAGTGCCGCGAGGTAAGGCCAAAATCCAGATTCGATTGCTAAATACATCTACTCTATATCTTAGTTAAGTAAGTCAATTTTTTACTTGAAGGCTGCTGGGTCTATTCCCATCAAGCCCATGAATGCCATACCCATCATTCCTGTGAGTAAGAAGGCCATACCCAAACCTCTCATAGGAGGCGGTACCGCAGAATACTTTATCTTTTCTCTTATCGCTGCAATAGCAATAATTGCCAAGAACCAGCCGAAACCACCTCCCAGTCCGAACGCTACGGCCTCAGAAAAATTATACTCTTTGGACACCATGAATAGGGAGCCTCCTAGGATGGCACAATTCACGGTGATCAAAGGCAAGAAAATTCCCAAAGAATTATAAAGTGCCGGTGAATATTTCTCTACGACCATCTCCACGAGTTGCACCATTGATGCGATTACCGCAATGAATAGTATGAACCTCAAGAAAGTCAGATCTGTCTGAAAGATACCGTTCTCTCCGAGTAACCAAGTATTGATCACCCAATTGATCGGCATCGTGATACCCAATACGAAGATGACTGCCAGTCCCAAACCGAAAGCTGTTTTTACTGTCTTGGATACAGCCAGGTATGAACACATACCTAAGAAATATGCCAACGCCAGATTCTCTATGAAAGCTGACTTGATGAATATATTTGCGAGATCGCCCATTGTAAAATTTCTTTTGTTGTTTTTAATATCCTAAGATGATCTAGGAAATGTCAACCAGTTTTGGATTCCAAGCTCTGTGAGCCCATATCAGTACCGCAATTACAAACATCGCTGATGGAAATAACACCATCAGATTATTACCTGCGTACCATCCGAACCACTTGCTATCCATTGTATTGATCCAATATTCCGGAGCAGCTCCGATGATCTTGGCTCCAAAAACTTCTCCTTTTCCAAAAAACTCTCTGATGAATGCAACGATCAATAATATCACCCCATAGCCGATACCGTTACCCAGCCCATCCAACGCTGATTCATAAGGTCTATTGGCCATGGCAAAAGCTTCCAGCCTACCCATCACGATACAGTTGGTAATGATCAATCCGATGAATACGGACAGTTGCTTGTAACTCTCAAAAGCATAAGCCTTCAAGGTCAGCTCCACTACCGTCACGAGTGTTGCAATAATAACCAACTGTACGATCATCCTGACTTGCTTAGGGATGGATTTTCTGAGTGCCGAAGTGATGACATTGGAAAAAAGAAGAACGAATACCACGGCGACTGCCATGACTGCTGCATTCTTCATCCCTGTCGTTACTGCCAGAGCAGAACAGATACCCAGTACTTGTACTGTGATCGGATTATTGTCATCCAAAGGATCAGTCAGAAGTTTTCTTTCCTTCTTACCGAATTTTACTGCTTCCTTTTTTTCTACTACTGCTACGTCTGCCATTTTATTATAGACTTTTATTTTTGATCACAATGGATCTATTTATATCTCAAGTTGACCCTTCCCTGGCCTCTGAATATGAAACCGCTGCCGCGCTGACTTCCCCTGAAGGGCTTAGAAGAGAGTTATGCTTAACCTTTAATTGTTTCCAAATATGGTTGGTAATCTTCTAAATAATCTTCGAGCATGTCCTCTACCCCGTCACCTGTGATGGTTGCACCAGAAATGCCATCGACTTCATATAGAGGGTCTTTAGCACCACCTTTTCTCACATCTATGGATTTCAATTCCCCATCTTCATATATTTTCTTACCTGTAAATTGCTTCACCCAGGCTTTGTTATCCTTTATCTCTGCACCTAATCCTGGAGTCTCCGCCTTATGGTCAAATGAGACACCTGCAACGGTATTGAAATCATCTTCCAAGGCCAAGTACCCCCAGATAGCATCCCACAATCCCTTGCCTCTGGCATACAAGATGTAATATTTCTTGCTGTCTGCCTTAGTGTAAATGTAGACTGGCAATAATTTTTCATCTCCTTTCTTGTGCTCTTTTGCCATATCCAAACTAGAAGCCAAGCCACCCTTGTAACCCATTGCTGCAACTTTTTCTGGAGGGATGATATTACCGTCTTCATTGACAACCAGCTCCTTGATATTATTCTTGAAGATTTCTTCAACTTGCTGGTCACTGATACTACCATAATCAATATCCAGGTGATTTGATATCGCACCCAAGGTTGCTTTCTTGCTGTATATCGCCTCATTCGCCTCATGTCTGGTCTTCAATCCATTCTGGAGAAAAGCCAAAAGCAAGGCGACCACAGAGGTCATGATGAATACAAATCTTAAAACGGATCCTGTACTATGCATGTGTTACTTCTTTATTAGTTTCAGAATGACCTATTACAGATGCATTGGATTTGATTCTTCTTTTCATGTTTCCTTCAAGCACATAGTGATCTATGAGCGGTGCAAAAGTGTTCAGGAATAAAATTGCAAGCATCCATCCTTCCGGGTAAGCAGGATTGATAACCCTGATAAGCATTCCTATCATTCCTATGAGCAAACCATAGATCCACTTGCCTACATTAGTCGATGCTGCAGTTACAGGGTCTGTCGCCATAAAAGCCATAGCAAAAAAGAAACTGCCCATATAAAACTGATACTGCCAAGGCACTGTCATAAATGGCGTCGCTCCCCAGACGTTCAGCATCATTCCCATCAGCGCTGCACCTATGAACATACTCAGCATTATCCTCCAACTGGCAATTCCTGTAGCAATTAAAATCGCTGCGCCTATTAATATGAATGGCTTACTTGTCTCACCTAATGATCCAGGAATTGTTCCCCAGAACATCTGTGACTGAGAGAAAGTTGCTGTTACATTTTCCCACCCACCCTGGTACGCCAAGGCAAGAGGTGTCGCACCACTGTAACCATCAGCCATAGGGATGAGATTCTGGAAAGTAGCTAGGTCCATCCAACTGAATAACTTATTGAATAAGCCATGAGCCCAGCCATAATCTGCGTATGATCCTGCCGCTACATTCATACCCGCCGCTGCTTCTGCTCCTAACGCCTCAAAACCACTCACCCACACTTCATCTCCAGATATAGTGGTGGGATAGGCAAAAAATACAAAGACCCTGGCAAGCAAGGCCACATTCCAAATATTCATTCCTGTACCACCGAAAGCTTCCTTGCCCAATATTACGGCAAACGCTACAGCCACAGCTAATATCCATAGTGGGATATCCGGTGGCATGATCAAAGGAATCAAAGCTCCAGAAACCAAGAACCCCTCTTCTATGGCGTGCCCTTTCTTTGCGGCAAACCAGAACTCAATACCCAATCCCACGATATGGGTCACTAAGAAAATAGGTAAAAGCTTGATGAGTCCATGAATGAGTTTCAGATGAAATCCTTCCATGAAACCCAAATATTGTCCAGCTGCCACAAAGTGTTGGTGTCCTGTATTATAAGTACCGAAGACATAACATAATTGCATAGCCAGAACCACCATAACCATAGTCCTTTTGAGGTCCATGCCATCACGTAGATGGACACCATTCTTAGTGGTGGTGGCTGGCGCATAGGCAAAAGTGAAAAAGCCATCATACAACGTGTGCAGGAATGGACTCTTTTTTTTGTCTGGTTCTATTTTCTTTAAGAAACTAAGTAATCCCATTTTCTATTTGATTCTGGTAGCTTCAGCCACCTATGGTTATCTTATTGTTTTCGTTTTCTATTATTGATGGCTCTGTGATTAGCTGAATAGTGATGGGTCAATCCGTCCTCTAAACCTCTAAGCCTCATCATAATCCCGCTGAACCGTTGTCCCACTGAACCTTCACACCTCCTCCCAGCTCTACGCTTGTTCTCTCATCATATCTAATCCATCTCTGAGAATCTCTTGCAAAGGCATCTTTGAAGTGCAAGCAAATTCTGCAAGGGCGATATCTTCTTCTGATAATTCATTGATACCCAAGCCTTCCATTCTTTCTATGTCTCCAGTCATGATGGCTTTGAGCAAATGCTGTGGATAAATGTCCATCGGTAGCATCTTTTCATATTGTCCAGTGACCACGAAAGCTCTTTTCTCTCCGTGAGTATTGGTATTAGCTTCGTATTGATGATCAGGCATGAGGAAGCCAGGCATCGTCTTAGAGATGGAAGGTCTCGGCTTGATAGGTAATAACCACCCGAATAATTCATACTCGTCTCCCTCTTTTAGTGCTGTGACCAAATTGGTGTTGGCGCTGATGAAGTCATCTTCGCCTGCTGTTTTCCCAGACAGCACATCTCCCAGCACGAGTCTGGTTTTGCCTTCTGAGGTGATATTTCCTCTGGTCAATTCATCCAGACTTGCACCTGCATATGTCTGAACCAGGCTCGGTTCTATGAATTGTGCTCCGGATAGCGCTACAACCTTAGAGGTATCATATACACCTGCATTCATCAGTCTGCCTAGGATCAGAAGATTATCCAGTGTCAAAGTCCATACGACCCCTGTACTCTTTATGGGCGCTGTGTGGTGTATCTGTATTCCGACATTACCAGCCGGATGCTTTCCAGCGAAATAATTCTTTTCTGCACCAGTTACATTCAATAATGCTGAATGAGGGCTAGCACCTCGTCCATCCAGCCCCAGGTATACTTTTCCTTGGGTCAATTTATTCAGAGTATCTATAGCTTCTTGTATGTCTGCAGCTCTTCCATCCAGGTTTATACCAGAATCTGGAGCCAAGGGTGCTGTGCTGAAGGTGCTGATGAAGATGTTTTCAGGAATCTGAGTGGGATCTGCAAGCACATTGAAAGGTCTCTGGTCCAGCAAAGTCCAGGCGCCAGTAGCCTTGAGGTATTCCACGATCTCTACTCGTGTAGCGTTTTCTACATTTATGATATCGTGTTGTTTGTGCTTTTGAACTTTATCAGCTAATATGACGACATGAGAGATTGCTCTTTTGGCACCTCTTCTGATTTCCACCACCTCTCCACTGACAGGTGCAACGAAGAATATCTCAGGATTCATCTTGTCGTAGAAGAGCACATCCCCTGCTTTGACCTCATCACCTACGACTACTTCCAACTTGGGAATAGGAGCAATGCCTCGGTAGTCGGTTGGTTTTACAGCATATCGTGTAACGGCACCTTTGATGACTGGACCCTGGGCTGCACCGACTAGTTTGATGTCATGACCTTTACGGAGTCTATGAAATTTTCCAGGGGCAGCAAAGCTGGGTGCGGGTTTGCTAGCGAGAGCAGACAGGTCAGGGAATATGCTCATATTCCTTTTCTTGGTGTCCACACCGAGCTTTTTGGCTTCTATTTGAATAAGATTGTCTGAGACGGAGAGCACGGCAGCGAGTATAAGAATGACTGCAATGATGAGTAAGGCGGCTAATCCCATAGTTTATGTGCAAGTTTGCGGTTGTTGATCACTCCAAAAGGCTCTAAAATCGAGTAAAATAGCGCCCTTAGAAATTCACGGCAAATATACTACTCTTTTGTAATGCGAGGGTTTTGGGAGGTATCAGTGCTTGTGGCTTGTTGTTTATTTAGATTTATTCCAGATAAAACGACTTTCTACCTTATTTATTCCAATCTGATGCTATCTATCAAAAGCTGAAAATTCTCGTTACGCTTATTCGATATGAGAATCGCAACTTCTGAAATCTGCCTTGCCGCATAATCTGGCTTATCCAGTCGTCGGCCTCTGAAAGATGGATACATTTCCAATAGTGGTATCTCTATCGTCTCCCAATCTCCTGACGTCTCAAAATTATAGATATAGGAGAACCGTTCATCTTCGTATTCTTTGATTCTGAACTGATAGTCTTTGCCATCACCTTTGACCTTGAGCTTACAATATAATTGCCCGCTGAGCGGGATGGGTGAAGGGCGATAACGTGTGGAAGCAAAACCCCCATTGTTCTCCAGAGAGACCACCCCGTGAAAATCACCTTGTCCTTCTTTGTTGATATCAAGATAGCTGTCAGAGCGGCCACCCATGACGAGATCATCCACGATGGCCCATTCGGACAAGTCGCTTTCTGAATTGAAATCAAAAATCACCAGAGGTTTTCCTGTCATGTAAATGAGAATTAGGCAAATGAGGAATGAGCGCATGGCATAAGAACAGTTAGGTGAGGTTAGAGTTCATTTTTTGATGCACCGCGTTTTGAAAAATCAACTTACGGCTTCAGCGTTACTGAACATCAATAGAATACACAACTATCTGAATGAGCTGCAGGGCGGTAGCATATGTTCTATGCTTCTTAAGAACCAATCGACCCTTCATCAACCTTATAAAAACATGAGTTATGATTGATATTCCAATAATATTTCACCCCTATGGGCTCGCTAGTATTTTTCATTGTGGTTTCTATCGATATGTCACCCCGCTGGGGCTCTCTATCTAATCTATCTTACCCGCAGTGTGACAATACTTTCAGTTAGGGATAACCTAAAACTTAACAAGTGTCTGTGCTTGCCATTGCCCATCAATGAGCATATTAATGATATAGGTTCCAGAAGGAAAGTCTGCCACCTCGATTCTTGAATCTGTTCCAGATTTCACTACTCTGGAGTTGAGGTCACAAAGCTTCCATTCCTGCATTTTATCGCTGTGCAGATGTACGTAATCAGATACTGGGTTGGGATAAATCTTCAAACTTTCGGTTTCAGATATTAACAACTCAGTAGAAGATGGGTCCTCTGGTGACCATCGATAAACTTGGTGTCCAAACATCTTGTCGTAGGCCATAAAATAAGCAGTATTTGCTTCCATTATGAGAGATTGACCGAATGAAAGCAGTTGAGAGTGATGCTTGATATCTCCAGCCTCATCAATTGAAAATACCTGGCCTCCCACGATGAACAATGAATTATCTTCAAATTTGGCTATTTTCAATAAGCCACTAACGAACGAAGACTCAAGGCTCTCCCATACAAGCTCCGCTTGTGAATACATGATATCAGAATTGTATATCCTCAGGACATCATAAGGTGAGTGGCCTTCTTTGGTAACAAGGAAATACAAACCGTATACTGTAAATGCTCCAATTATATACTCTTCGCTAACTGGTAGAGGAGAAGGTATCATAACGTCGTCTGATACAAGATATAAGCTATCACCAAAGCTGAAAAAATCATCTGCTACATACTCCAAGTTTCCTCCACTGAACTCTTTGAATTTAAATCCATCAAAATATATCTTGGAATTAAATCCATTCAATAAAAACAAACTGCTATCAGGGCTATAGAACTTGTTTCCTGACAATCTGAAAAGCGAACTATAGCGCTCTTCCACTGTACCGTCTTCCTTAATTTCGTGAATGCTATTTTCCTGAAGAAAAAATAACTCTTCATCATAAGAAAAGAAATCCCTTAGTGAGGTCACTGAAGATTCAATCCTTTGCAGACTCAAAAATTGATCAACTCTGTACAAACTATTCTCAGTAATAAAATATGACCAATCACCGTGCTCATGAAAATCAGTTCCTCTGATATCAGAAATAATAGCCAAAGAACCAGATGACAACTCATAACTGAACAAATCAAGTCCTTTGGCAATAAATAAATAATTGCCTTGTACAGAAAAATCATCCACAGAATAACGACCACCTGCCAACTCAGTATGATCTTCAAAACATATCACTTTTTCAAGACCAGTAGAATCATACAGCCATAGTGCGGATTCATCCTCTTGCAAAAACAAGAAGTGATCATCATTATAGACTGCCTCAAATGGAGGAAGTTGCAGTTCTTCTTCCGTAAGATTTCTTAATCGATACACTTCTTCTTCAGTTACCAAGAAATCACCTTGTAAGAACCTCAGTTCTGCGTCATAATGAAATCCTGCATTTGTTTCATTGAATGCCATATTTAACTCTACCGTCATATTCGCAGTGTCGATCTGTATGAGTTCATTGTGAATCCAACCACGATCATGTCTTCGCAGTAAAAGATATTCGTTATCCATCTCTATCAATGTACTTCCTACTGCCATATTCTGAGGGATACTGCCCGTAAACGCCTTTTGAGTAAGATCCCTATGATCAATAATTCTAAAGTGATTTCCTTGATCTATCTGCAGCAAAGTTCTCCCCGGTGATAGACGATATGTTTTTTCATCCCAATCTATCCCATATGAAGACAAATGGATCAAAGAATCAGCGACAATACTGTAAAAGTGCCCTCCTGAACGAGTATGTGCAATCACCAATTCTCCTTGAATTTCGACTGAACTGATCCTAAATCCGTGTATGATTTCAATGGACTTTGTTGCTAATTGTGATTGGTTCAAAGTGGAAAATACTTCAAACTCATAGTTATCAGTCAAATGATGACCTATTAATATCCTTTCATCGCTCAGAGCTAGATCATAAGCCCTGTCTAGACCAAGTTGTATTGAGTTGTAAATATTCTCTTCTTTTGTTAATCGATCCCAACTCTTGAGATTTCCATCTTCATTTAAAAAATATAGCAGCCCTGCCTCATCTTCTACAAATTCTCGACGACTGGTAACAGATCTCAATAGAGTATCTCTTTCAAAACTTGGGTAAGAAACTCCAAAGTATGAAGTCGTACCATCTGAGTTAACGATAAATTCAATAATATAATCAGAGAAAACTTTAGCAGTATAGTTGTCATCTTGTAACAATATAACTCCAGAATTCAAATCGTAAATAGCTCTAATGAAATTACGCTTCTCGACGTTCTTCAGGGCAAGAAAAAAAGTATGCTTACTCATTTTCTGCATCGAAGAAAACTTCCAGTCTTCTGGATATGGTGTAACAGAATATATATTGTCAAGAAAATTGTAGGCTATAATACCCTGCTTAGTAGCGAAACAAAAATATTCTTCATTGAATAAATGATTCTGGGTTTGAGAGCCAAAAGCATCCGTTATCTGGATAGAATGCAATTCTTGAATTTCGAGGGGATTATTCACAACTGAAACTTTGATTTCATCACATTGTGTAATTCTAATGAGATAGACGATATCTTCAAACTTATGTATATAAGTGTCAGAATTTGAACTACCCTGTGTTATGTGTTCTGTGATACGTTCTTGTGCTATCAAAAACGTAGATAAGCAGAGAAAAATCAATAACAATTGAAAAGTTCTTTGAATGAGCATATCGTTGCCTATGTTGTTTTACAAAATATTATTCAAGCATGTTTTCTTACCTAAGTAATGCACTCGACGAGCAGCATCCAGAAAGTTTTACTCTCAGCTCCAAATAGTTAAATATAAGAATTATTTAACTCATTTGATACCTTGGTCAACTATTGATACCATACTCATCGGTTATTTTGTGAAAACTGATATCAGAATATCTCTGTCCAATTAAAGAATCTGATTTTATGGACAAGGCAGTGTTGTTGGAATACTGTGTATTAGGAATTGATATGTCCAAGACAAGAGTTCTATCATTAATTGTTAAACCAGAGGCAAAAAGGCGGAAAGTCTCATAAACCAAAGCGTTAATGTGTAGGTTACTTCCTGTATTCTCGTGTCAATTGATTACTTTGAGTGGGAATAATTTATTAAACCATGAACAGCTTTTGCAAAGGTGCCTTCTTAGTGATAACAATTACCAGCAGTTCCATCCTTTGGTCTCAGTCAGAGTATTTAGACCAAGATTATGGTGTAAATGGGGTCAGCACGATCGATTCCTGGGGCTACCCATATTTATCTACAGATCTGTATCTGGATAGCCTGAATCGTGCTTATTTCTCTGCTCGCATATTACAAACTGGCGACAGCACAAGATCTCGTTATTTATTTACAAGATTGGATGAGGGTGGAGTCCAAGAGGATTGGGGTATAGACTTGCAACCTGATTCTTCTTTTTTCTATCAAGTTGGAGATTTTAGCTTTAGACTTCATTGGATGACCGAGAATGATAAGATTATAAGTTCATTGCACGCTATTGAGGACGGAGATACTACGTATAAAATATTCAGATATGATTCAGATTTGAATCTGGAAGTTGAATATCAGCATGATTCAGACTTATTCAACACTGATTATTTATTGTATTACTATTTTTTAAATGGTAATACAGGTTTAATGGATGATTCGGGGAAATTCACTTTTGCTAATAATGGACGATTATTTAGATTCAATGAAAATGGGACCAAAGACCTCAGCTTTTCAGGAGATGGCGAGTTGCAATTATATAAACTTGACTCTGAGATCAACCTTGGCGTTCTCAATATTTATACGAGACTTGAAAGATTGAAAAATAATTCTACTCTCCATAGCTCTTTGGAATATGTTTACAATGCAGATTCGACGGAGTTAAGCTATAGGGGCAGAATCACAAAAGTAGATAAGGACGGTAATTTCGATCTCAATTTTGGTGAGCAAGGATACGTAGTTGGAGATAGTTTGGAATATTTCTGGCAACTTGAAGAAGATGAAAATACTGGTATCTATGTGCAAGGATTGAGTTCGGTTGTGGATACCTGCACACTTACTAGTTCAGATTCTTACATTATGAAACTTGATCAAAATGGTCAGCTGGATCTGAGCTTTGGAGAGGAAGGATACTACAGACAGAATAGGCAGTCCGAAAATTGTACGTATCAATATTTATCCAATTTTATACAAGGACCTCAAGGGGAACTATTATTGCTAAGTGGCACAGCTGACCTTGAAGATGGTAGTACAGTAGAGTCTTATGATTACCATTTGTCAAGGATCAACAATAGTGGGGAATTAGACCTCAGCTTTGGTGATCAAGGTCATCTGGATATAGACCTGATTCCAGGTGGCTACATCAACACTATTCAATTAGACAAGGATTATAACTTGTACACATTAAGCATCGACAGCTTTACTACAACTGAAGCAGTTATCAATAATTTCTATGTTTCAAAAATTAAAGCAGACAAAGTATGGAGTAACATAACCCCTACAGCTTCAGACCCTTTAGAGCTGCTCATCTACCCCAACCCCTCACTCGGCAGCCCACGACTCAAAAATGAAGGGCGCAGCAGATTAAAATTAGAAATTTCTCTCTTCGATATAACCGGTAGATTAGTTTCTGAAATAGAAATCCCTGAACTTTCCCAAGAGGAGGATGTTGCGGTGAGCAACAGAGTGCTGAGCCCTGGCACTTATATGGTGGAAGTTTCGGATGCTATCAGTCGATCAACTTTCTGGGAAAAAATTGTTGTGGTGGAGTAACTTGAACCGACCCTTATCATAACCTATTTCTAAAGGCATTTATCTGTCCTTTCACGTTATTAGACTTTCTTTGAAAACCGTACAATTATGCATCTCCAGAGATGCATAATACTTCCCACCTCAATTAAAACAAATAATAACAAACGTTTTGAACGTTTCCCCTACTTCTGTGTATCAACCCATAATAAACAGATTCGAAAATGAAAATTCTTACTTTCATCCTCCTTAATCTTCTGATTCTACAGGCCAATGCCTCAGACACTGCCGACTACACATCGATAACTGAGCCCGAGCAAATAGTGCCCATCACCAGAGTCGTCCACCCCAAAGGCTACTACGAGACGCAAGCCACACTCTGGCTATCAAAACTGGACACAGATCCCCATAGCACTAATGCATGGCTCAATTACTACCTGGCCTGCAGAACCATCAACCGCTTGACCCCAGAAAGAAATCCTCATGATCTAAGGGCTATAATGAATAACCTATCCAGTAATATCTCTGACTCCTATGAGTATCATTATCTGACCTACTTGAATGGTGCTGGAGACCCTGCTCTTTTTCACCACTTGGAAAGCGCTTTCGCGATCGATCCCAACAGGACTGAAATCTATAGTCATATGATCAATCATCACCTGACTGTAGGGAATAAGGAAGAATTTCAAAAATTCTGCAACTTATGGATGGAGAGTGGAGAAGTGCCTGCAGGGATTCTGAGTTGGAATTACAATGCACTCATAGGTCTGGAACCAGCAGCTATCTTACTCACGCATGGAGACAATGACACCTACCCCGCCTGGTTACTGCAACAAGTCGAGGACGTACGACCAGATATAATTGTTATCAATGTACATCTCCTCAAGAATCGTAACTACTGCGACAGAACCTTCAAGGCCATAAATGTTCCAAGCTATACTGAAACTCTAGGAGAGTCTTCCGTATGGCAGTCTGATCTCCTACCGGTGCTAGACCATATAATGACTTACGCGAAGCGCCCACTGTATGTCAATGTAACCATCCCCAAGTCTCTAAGGGAAAATTATGAGGAGGTGCTCTACAATGTGGGATTGGCATTCAAATATTCTAAAACTAGTTTTGATAATGTCGCAACTCTTAAAGAAAATTACGAACAAAAATTCCTGACAGATTATCTGAGAATGGGCTTTGCCGTGGACAAAAACGCGACAGTCTTGAATGCCCTGAATGTGAGTTATCTACCTGCCTTCATCTCACTCTACAAACACTACATAGAAGAAGAATCCACAACCAAAGCAGAAGAACTTAAAATAGTCTTACTCAACATAGGGCGAGCCAATAATAAAAAAGATCAAATACTGTCTCTCTTATCCACTCCGAGAAAATGGAAAAAAGATACCAAAAGCCATATGGACATCAAAGCACTGGACAAAGGACTCAAGAAAATAAAACCCGGCCTCTGGGCAGCAGAAACAGAAACGACTAACGAGCAATATGAGTCTTTCCTGATGGATCTGCTCAAGCATAAGGAATTCAATCTATTGGAAGTCTGCAAAACAACAAAAGTCGACTGGATGTCTTTACTACCTGATAAGTTCAAGCATCTCACAGAAAACGAAGCTCACAGAACTGCAGGCAGTACACCTGACGACCCTAGAGTACCAGTAACCAATATCACCTATGCTGCAGCGCAAGCTTATTGCGACTGGCTCAGCTTAGCCTACAATGGATATGACAAGAAGAAGAAACATCAGAAAGTCAAGTTCAGGTTACCCACCGAAGCCGAGTGGGAAGTAGCAGCCAGAGGGCCACATAAGGATGCTGACTACCCATGGGGTGGATACTATTACAAGAACCAAAAAGGGTGCTACTTATCCAATTTTTACTCCAGCGATGATGAGCCTTGTACGGATTGCAAGTGGAAATGGCATGACAACGATGGCGGTTTCTTTCCAGTAATTGCAGATGCCTATTTTCCTAACGACTATGGCCTCTACGGAATGTCTGGTAACGTGGCAGAAATGTCAGAAGGCGGCCTTGTGGCCAAAGGTGGAAGCTGGCAGGATCCGCCCTCCGATTGCAAGATTACCTCTCAGAAAAAAATAAATGGCATAAGCCCAGCCATCGGATTCAGAGTCTTCATGGAAGAAATCAATTAATAATCACTATCCTAAATAAACATTCCTACGATGAAAGAAATAATCTTAATGGCCTTTCTGGCTTCGCATATAATGAGTACCTTATCACCGAGCCAACAATTGATTTCAGACCGCCTGGTACTGTAGAAATAGTAGACAATTTTTTTTATGATGCAACAGAAGTAAGAAACGCTGACTGGAAAGAATACTTGGAAATACTCAAAGCAGAAGAAGGCTCCACTTCACCGACATATCTCTCTGCACTTCCCGACACCAAAGTCTGGCGAAAATCTGACTTGTATATGGAACCTTATGTAACTAGCTATTTCTCCCACCCCTCTTATGCAGATTATCCTGTCGTCGGCCTTACACATGCGCAAGCTGGAAATTATTGCAAATGGCGAACGCAAGCAGTCAGTAAAATGCTAACCAGACTCAATGTGTCTGCACCTGAGAATTTCATTTACAGATTACCCACTCGTATAGAATGGGAACTGGTAGCAGAAGCTGGCTATGATAAAAAACAACAAAAATTAATCGCTAAGAAAATTGACAAGTTCGGAGAAAGTGCAAAGCTTTATAATATGAGATTCAGTGAAGAAGGTTCTGACTACAATCCCTCACTCTACGCCCCTGCTCCCGCTCGTTCCCATCTACCTAATAAGCACGGCATCTATAACCTTCATGGAAATATTGCAGAAATGGTAGCAGAGCCTGGTATTGCAGTGGGTGGTAGCTTCAGACATTATCATAATGAAATCGTACCGACCAATATGAGCTTAAGCTATGAAGAACCTCAAGACTGGCTAGGGTTCAGATGCGTCTGCGAGATAATAGAAAAATAATCCAATTAGAAAGCGACCCTAAGGATAGGATACTAAAAAAAGATTCACAGATCCAAACATCCAGGCACTGAAAGAGTGAAGTTATTTAGAAAAAAATATGAAAATTATGCTGATGAGCAGTTGATGCACTTATTGACCCAAGGCAGTGAGGTAGCCTTCGACGAGCTCTATCACCGCTATGCACACAAAATGCACAGCTATTTCCACAAGCTCCTCTATCAGGATAATGAACTAGCTGCAGATTTCTGCCAGAATCTTTTCCTGAAAGTATTTGAAAAAGCCAACAGCTATAATAATTCCTACAAGTTTTCTACCTGGCTGTACACCATCGCATCGAATATGGTGAAAAACGAATACCGCAGGCAACAATATCCTACCCCTACCCTCTTTATCCAACAATCGCAGACTACCCATATAGATCCCCAAGGGCCTAAAAATATCGACCAGGAAATCTTCCAAAAAAAATTACAAACCGCCCTGAACAAACTCGAGGACAAACACCGACTATGCTTCATACTCCGATACCAAGAAGAAAAAACAATAAAAGAAATCAGTGAGATACTGGCTTGTCCCATAGGCACCATAAAATCTCGCATCCATTATACATTGAAAAAAATAGCGGAAGACCTGAAACTGCTCAACCCATATACAAACAAAAATGAAAGATTCAATCAGTGAAGCCATAGAAAAATTATTGCAGCAATTCCCTTATGAGGCATTGAGTAAAGCAGAACAAGAATTGGTACTCAGAGAGCTGACAGTGGAAGAATATCAGGCCTATCATACAGTTGCCTTACAGACTTCAGCTTTAGCACTTTCTAGCAATAGCATAGCTCCACCATCCCCAGATGCAATAAAAAAAGTGCTCGGCGATAAAATAAAAAAGCAAACCTCTGCTCTACAGAAAATAAATGCGGTTCGCCTGCCCCTATGGTTGGCTACCGTGTTGGGCTTAGTTGGGTATGGTTTGGTTCAGTTTTTTCAGGGCAATAATTATTCAGCTGAACCAGCCATCACTCCAGAGATCGTACAAGTAAAATTAATCGACACCATCCATATCCATACAGTAGACACCATCTATCAGAAAATATATTCTGAGCCTCAGGTCATAACCAAGGAAGTCATCAAGATCAAAGAAGTTTTTATAGAGCGAGCTACTCCTGTCCCGCCCATGGCAGAAAAAAAACCTGAGAACATTCCAGCCGACCAAGTGGCCTACTACAGTGATGCGGAAACGCCTGAGCTCTTGGCGCAGAAGCCTGGCCGCAGCGTGGGTGCAGATGCTGAGCTGATGGAATTACTGGATAATGAGTAAGTCAATGATAGACTGATGGCCGTAGCGACATCACCGTTTTGGAATTGGATTCTAAATATCACAGAGGCATAAGAGTAATGCTATTTGTACCATACTCTTTACATACTTTTTCAATTGAATTTTACAATTGGATTCACATTTTAGCTCTTATAAGTAGCTAACCGACATAGCCCCGCTTCTAATTTTATCGTACTATCTCAAAACGTTTAATAACTCAACCGATGCCCTTTTATAAGCTTATATCCAACCACACTTGCTAATACAACTATACCACCAACAGAGGCATATTTTATCTGCGCATACTGCCCATTTTCAACGATCAATGCTATGAGTGCCCAGATAAATACTAATGGGATAATCATTCCTCGCTGCTGTGCCATAAGAGCACCTAGGAGAGTCAGCACCCCGATGACAACCACTGTGACCGTAACTTGGGTTTCCAGTACAGGTGATACACCGGCTTCCGTTAGTGCTAGTGCTACAGAGATAGCAGTAGCCGCGCAGATCCAGCCGAGATAAACTTGAGTAGGGAGATAATACCAGGAAGTTTTAGAATCGGTTTCTAAATGGACTTGTTGTCTAAGTGCTAGAAATAATAGAATCAGTGCAATGAGGTGCCACATAATATTTATAAAGCCTAACCACTGTATGTCCATATGACTGATAGGAACAAAAGCTATAGAAGCTAAGCCCGCAGCTATACCAGAGATGGTAGCCTTTCTAAGATACCGACTCTCTACTCTAGTTGACTGCATTTGGTACCAACTATATAAAATCATTCCGAGAAAGATAGGACCCCAGATAGCGAAGGCATATCCTGCAGGCTGAATGAGTACTTTATCGTCATCGTTGAATGGTGAAGGAAAAAAGAAATTTACACCAAAATTGACAAGAGGGACGATAAGAAAAATGATAAATTGGATTTTGCGAAGCCCCATGGTTTATTCGTATTTAATTTTAATTTCTAACTTCAATTATCTATATCTATTTCTTGGGTATACCTAACGCCTCAACGGCGTAATCAAATCTTTGATTTCTTGATAACTTTTTTCACTCGAAGACCTCTTTTGAAATTGCCTGTAATCTGCTTTATAGAGCTTAGCTAAGGTTTCTGTAATATAAGGCGGAGCTAGCTTCTTATTCCTTTCAATATTTTAAAAAAGTTGGCTGGTCAATATCAATTTCAGAACTATCCACTCGCAGTGACAAGTTTTTACCTTCTCTTGATTTGCGACGGTATTCGCCAAATGACTCTGACTTCATAATTGGAAAAATTTAGTTTAGAATATTATTTCCAGACATAAATAACAAGCAAAGCAAGACAAGCAACTTACAAGCTTCAGTAATCAATTCATGCACTTAACTTAAACACGTAGACTCGCGTACCCCTATCGCAACAAAGTCAGCGCCCCCGCATCCTCATAAGTGGAACCATCTATCAATTCCAGTCCGTAAGAAAAAACATAAACACCGCTGTCAACTTTTCTATCCTTCACATAACCGTTCCATCCCTGTGCTGCTTCGTTGGGCAAAAAATCAGAATTACTGAACACCAGATTACCCCAGCGGTCATAAATATTAAGGAAAGCAACTGCCACCACTTGCTGATCCGTATAGATGGTAAATTGTGCATCAGCACCCATCCCTGTATAAGGTGCGAATATTTCCGGAACATAAATCTTTAAGGGATCTAATTCCACCACTACCCTTATTGCTGTAGTCTCTACACAACCCTCCGTACTTGTAACCGTTACTTCATAAGTTGTTGTTGCTGTAGGCTGAGCGATAGGCTCCAGACAATCGCCACAATCCAAGGTTTCCTCTTCACTCCATGACACAGAAAAAATTTCTGCAGTATCAATATCTGTAATCACAATCAATTGCACACTCTCTCCTGGCGAGATAGAAATTTCCATTCCCAAGTCCAGACTAAAAGAACTGGCCACCTCCACATCAAATACCTCTTCATAGATACAACCGTTAGATCCTTCCACCTGAATGGCATGCAGCCCAGGGCTCAACGCTTCGAATAAGCCAGATTCCTGAGGCAAACCCCCATCCAATGCAAAAGTAAACGGCCCGACACCATCCACCACTTCAGTGACTTCAATGCTACCCGTAAGACAATCTACTGCAAGATTATCCACCAGCAGGTCTGAAGGTGCTTCTAAATCTGCAGTTACGATTACAGTATCGATGTCTATGCATCCATTGACAGTATTGACCACTGTCAGCTCGAATATTCCATCCATCGTGGTGGAATAAGAACTCTGTGTGGAAATCTCCATCCCATTCGAATCCCATGAATAAATAAAATCTGTACCAGAACTGGAATTCCCTCCGAGATTCATAACAGGTGATGTGCAAGTCAAGTTTTGATCTGGACCAGCATCAGATACAGGTAAGTCCATATCAGCTATGACGATTACTGTATCTCGCGTCGAACAATCCAGAGCACTATCATATAATTCCAATACATAAGTACCTATCTGATCGACCTGAGGTGTTGTCGTCTCTGCACCCTGGACTATGTTGCCGTCGTCAGTCTGCCAGCTATACACAATATTCATCCCGCTACTAGATGCTCCTCCCTCCAGATTCACACTACCTTGCTCACATGTCAATATCACATCATCACCTGCATCTGCGATAAGATTATTGACGGCTTGTTGTACTCTCACCTCATATTGCAAACTAATGCCACAACCTTCCACTACTAAGCTGAAAGTGCCTGAGTCATTGAATAATCTTACAGAATCCATGACACCATCTGACCAGTTGTAAGTCGCACCTGGATGAGAAGTTTCAAAATAATACTCACCAGTACAATTGACAATCGTATCTATCTCTACGAGTATGGGCAAGCTGCATTTCTCTTCAAAAAAAAGTGGCTGGTCACTTGTAATGAGCGGTTGTATATCCTCGAGTACATTACTGCTAATCGTCGTGATGTCATTTGTTATATCAAAATAATTCAAGCTAGGCCTCGCGGAGGTAGCATAATTATTTACCTCATGGCAGGAAGAACGCTGCGGATTGATCTGTACGAGATCCTCTGAATCTCCATTCGAAGAACTGACCAGAACAGAACCAGAAATTATGATGTCGCCTCTGCTACTTATGGCATGCTCCGGAAATCTGTAATCATTGAATTCTGGAAATTCAAAGACGTTACTTGACAACAAGTCTCCCGTAAGAGCATCCACTTCTATCAGTACCAGATCTCTCGCTATGTCCTTAGTCAATGTGACGACACTTACGATGCCATCATGTAATTCCAAGGAAGCCGTAGAGTGTATAACGCCTAAAGTTGCAGATTCCCAAACGATGTCACCATTCATATCAAGTCTGACTACGGCATTCTCACCATCGGAAGATTCCATCATGATGATAAAGCCACCACTGACAGGAATAATTTCATTTTCTGAAAAACCAAAATTGCTGAGCTCATAGGCTTTTGCCCAGATGATATCACCAGCAGTATCAAAACAGGCCAGAACATTTGCTTTCCGTCTCACATAGCTACCATCTTCCAATACACCTCCTCCGAACGGATTATTACCCGTAACAGCATTAGAAGATCCGCCTACTAGTATGCTAGCACTGATTACGGCACCATTATTATCCAAGATGATATGCTGCGGCCCCATGTCTGCAGCACCAAATAGATGATACTGCCCATTGTGAGCTTGTATCACATTGGGATTATTGAATACGCCTTTGTTGTAACTTCTTATGAATAGTAAAAAACCTTCCAAGTCAAGAAAAATGACCACAGGATAATCCATATCGGTACCCGCCAGTATCACCAGCCGATCCTCATCCACCACAGCCTTATTGAAATCCAGAGGCGTATCAGATGCGTAACTCTTGGACCATAATTGTGTATGACAATTATCAAACTTACTGATGTACAGTTCTTGATCTCCAGAGTTCGTCACTGAAGACATCAGCACAAAATAACCTGCGTCGTAGGCCACCACCTCATTGACCAACCCTGTCTCTATGCCTTGCCTAGTCTGAAAAGTAAGTGCTTGCTGGGCATACAGGCTGATAGTGAAAGAATTCAGAATGACTGCAAGGGACAGGAATCTGAAGAAGTCGGATAAATTTGGCTTTACCATAAGACCTAAAGATATGCCAAGACCGAGACTTAATCATTCCTTATTTATTGTTTAACATGACATATGGGAGCTTAGCTTGCAGGGCTGAAACGTGAAAAACCGCATAACCTTTCGGCTATGCGGCTCCACGTAAGTTTCCGTCAGTTTTCTATCTGATCTGGATCATTTTTCTACTGGCTGTACCAAAAGCAGTTTCTATCTTATAGTACATCACTCCGGTAGAAGCTAAATCTTCTCTGGTCAATAATATAGAATGGCTGCCTCCTTCGTAATCGCTCGTGTTTCTCATCAATATTCTTCCATTCACATCAAAGACACTGAATGTCACTTGCGTGGCAGCAGGGAGATTGAATCTCACCTCAGTGTTATCATTGAACGGGTTAGGAATATTCTGGTACAACACGAAGTTGCTTAGGTCTGCGCCTTCGTAATCCAGTTCCAAGTTAACAGTCTCCAAGTTACCTGTGTAAGCCTCAGACTTAGTCCATACTGAACTTAAGAATAATTGCTCGCTCAAGTTTCCTGATTCCTTCACGTCAAAGTGAAGTGTAAACAAGGTTCTGAAATTCTCTACAGTCACACCTTCAGTATTATTCCAACTCAAAGTGATGTATCCATCATCAAGATTGGTCAATCCCAAATTAGCTTCTGTTACTTCTAGTCCTTCTGCTGTCACACCCATGAATTGCATGACGTCAGCATTAAAGCTCAAGGTTGTCTGGAATCCAGCAATGTCTTCCATGTTCGTTGCCTTCACCGCTACATCCGCAACAGTCCCCGGCACCAGACCTTTGTCCTGTACTTGCAGTTGTAGCGTCTGGCTACTTCTGTTTTCTGTCTGGTCATCTGTAAATGATACTATCGCATCAGCATTCACATCTCCGACCTTCACCGCAACAAAATTCTGATCTGCGGCATCTTCCTGGTGGTTATACAATTCTATCGATTCCAAGAATGGGAATGGCTGGTCCACGTCTGAGAACTGTTGGTCCTCTGTAGGAAATCTCCACGACTGCTGTCCGTGTGGTAACTCAGTGATGATCCCTAATATCAACTTTCTCAAGGTGACCAGATCTATACCATTGATATCGCCACTGTTGTCAGCATCTGCTGCGATGGTCTTGTATGGTGAATTAAATTTGTCTATTCCTAATATGTGTCTCTGGATGATTACCAGATCCACCGTAGAGACACCATTCAGATAGCTATCATCCTTAGTAGGGACTACTTGGTAATCACCAGTGTTGAGTCCTACGAAAGCATAGTTGCCATCATTAGCTGTTGCCATATTAGTCATGGAAGCATTGTTATTCATATTCATGAGATCCACTACTGCGTCTCCTATCATATGCATCTCTTCTGTATGAATGTTTCCAATTATGGAACCAGCTCCGTCAGGACATATATCATTCGTATCCTGAATGAAAATCTGTACAGTACAAGAATTCACATTACCAGAATCATCTCTATAGAACATCTGTGTTGTCAGTTGTGCTGAAACGCCGTTAGGTATGTCATCACAATCCCATCTCATGAAGGTAGAGCCATTGGCAAAGTAAACATCCAGTCCATTAGTGTCACAGTTATCTGTTCCACCCAGATCAAAATCTGATGTCCATACTTCTGCAAAGCCTCCGACTCTCACAGTAGTAGTGATCGATGATCTACAGTACGGTGTCGGTGGCACAGTGTCTTCAACGACGATTCTGAAGAAACCAGTATTCGTGTTTCCACAATGGTCAATAGCCGTAACGGTTATGCCCGTAGAAGCCGTATAAGTTCTGTTGTAGATACTTGCCACAGGTGTTCCATCCACTTGGAAAGAAATCTGAAGCTCATCATCAGCAGTACAATTATCAGTAATATTCAAATCTATCGGGAACGCAGCTTCAGTCAAAAAGAAACTACAAGATGCTCCATCAGCAGGTACGGTTATATCATTCAGGTTGGTAATAACAGGTGCAGCGGAATCATTGACTTTGATGATCTGGACGTAGGTTCGGCGTCCATCATCCAGTGTACTGTTATTCACAATACACCAGTCAATTACTGTCCATGTTCTTAATATCTTATAGCAAGCATCATCCACCTCAGGGAAGATCTGATCGCTATGTGTAATGGCAACATTACTGTTACAACTCGATGTTGTGAATCTGATGTTGTTGGAATTCTGAGAGTTAGGTAAGTTCTCTGGATCAGTATTCACAGTACAATTATTCAGTGTCACATCATTAGGCCATCTAGTCACTTCGAATCCATCGAGATTCTGAGTGAAAGTGAAAGATAAGTTATGCGTGCCTACTTGTCTGTCACATCTGTCAGTGATCGTCCACTTGACGCTGACAGCGCCACCACCGCATTCACCTGGCTCGAATATGTCATCTTCTCCGACAGGCTGACCATTGGAATAAGTCAATTCAAATTCATAAGCGTTGTTACAGTTACTGGTGATAACAAAGTCTTCTTCATATTCCAGTAACAATTCTCCGATATTGACTGGTCCATCAGCACAATCAAATTCTTGAGAAGTAATAGGTCTTTCAACTATTACTGCGTTGAAGTTATTTTGTATCTCCACTTCCACCTCACAACTGTTACTATTACCTTTACTATCTGTTACTCTCAAGAATACAGTTCTGATTCCATCCACGCAGTCACTTGTACAACAGTACATGAGAGTCGGTGAGAACCCTCCTGGTAATTCCGGATCATCCAAGTCGAAAGTCAAGTCAGAGCTCATGTCACAATTGTCCCATGAATTGTTATCTATGGAGGCTGCTGGTAAAGTCGCACAACCAAATTCGTCCAAAGCCAATACTGTGAATTCTATACAGATCGGGTTAGGTTGTGTCTGATCTATCACATCTATCTCTGTCGTGCATGCACCAGTATTTCCACACTCATCTTCGAAGAAATATCTTACCCAAGTTCTCCCTGAAGGTAAATTAGTTATCGTATACCCATCCTCTTGATTTCCAGAAATATTCATATTTCTTTCAAATGATTCATTTGTGGAAGGCGGTACCGTCTGTTCATCATCGTCATCATCGTATAAATAGCCGACAGTGTAAGTTATTTCAGAAGCACAACTATTAGGACCAGGTGTGAACAATGGTTCTTCCAAGTCAGCAGTTCCAGTACATTGAGATCCCGTAGGAACCACCATCATATTGGGTGGACAAACTACTATGATATTAGATCTCTGATCAACCTTGATAACCTGAGTATGTTCTCTTATATTGGAATCACACCAGTCTAGAACAGTAAATCTTCTCAATACTTTCATACCAAATTCTCCGCAGACAGGAATCTTCTCATCTTCAAACGTTACTCTTATGTTATCACATAGCTCACCGAAAGGCACTCTAGGAAAACCCGTAAGCGCAGGTAATGGAATATTGTCATCAGTGATAAGGTCAGGATTGTTTACTAATACCTGACACTGTAGTGCAGGGAAAGCTATACCATCAAGATTCTCTGGGAATATGATCTCATCTAATTCCCACTTTCTGATATTGATCTGATGCGTACAAGAGTTAGAGAATCCTGAGTCCTCATTCGTTACAGTCCATGTTCTAGTTATAATCTTGGAAAAAGGATTAGTACAGTCACTATTCATCTGCTCATCCGTGAATGTGAAGCTAATGTTACTTCCACAACCAGTTACTCCTGTAAAATCTTCTCCACCGAGAATTCCTTCCTCTGACTCACAGGTCAATCTTATGGCTGTCTCTATTCCTGTTATAGGTGTCGCTCCTTTATTACAGACTCTTAATGTCCATACACCTATGGCATCATCATCCACTTCATCTTCAGGATCAGTACTGAAGGCTACTTGATTCCCATTGAAAAAGCTGAATGGCGTAGAAGGTCTATAGGCGCCTAGATGTGCAAACGTATTGGATGATCGGCAGTACAAGACTGAGTCTCCCAGTGAAGAGTACGGGAGTAACGCAAAATCTCTGAAACTAACATCCAAATTAGAAAAAGGACATAGCGTATTCACTGTACAGAGATCTGCAACTGTTATCGTATCCGGTTCCGCTTCTGATGTGGAACCGTCATTATTATCTGGATCTGGAGAAATCAACATGATGGATAGATTCTGGACAGAATCAATCATCGCCAGGAAATCCAATTCTATACCCGTCACCGTTCCATCAAATCCACTGAAATCAAATGGGATATCCACGCAACCTGGACCCTCTTCATCAGCTGCAGGTGCGGTAGCCATTTCTCCCATAATCAGTTTCTGATCCATGATTCCAGATCCTGGAGCTATCATATCCTCTACAGAACATCTTATTTCCACTGGATCAGTAGGACAAATGATTTCTGGTATGGTCTTATCTTCTGCTGTTACCATTCCCCAGCAATTTCCTGAATCAGAAGATACAGTGACAGTATAAGTTCCAGGTGCCATCAGCGTGATAGAGTTTCCTGGAGTAATTCCATCTGCAGTCAAAGTAAATGCATCATAGCAGAAATCACCTTCTAATAACATGTCAGGTGTAATCACTGCTTGACAGTTATCATCCAGCGTTACATTTATATCGTCATTACAAGCTACGTTACTCAATCCTTCTACAAGTTCTAATTCTACTTCGCAACCTATAACTTCAGAACCACCCAACTTAATAGTCAATAGAACGGTCTGTGTCCCTAAATCATCAAGCGTAAATCCATCAAATTCCAGGTCGATCCCATCAGCTTCTGTTAAAGGCTCATTGGAAGCCAACACAGTATTAGGCCCAGTTGCCTCTACTAGTTCAGCACAATATGAGTATCCACCGTCACAATTCAAATCCTCAACCTCCAGATTCTCATCCAGAACAATTGTACAATCTGATCCAGCAGCAACTCTGATAGGCTCATCTGGACATTCAAAGTCGATGCCGTCAATGACTTCTATTGAAACAGTATCCATTACTGTCTCCCCTCCATTAAAAGTGATCGTCACAATGTAGTCTCCACTCTGAGTAGAAGAGTTGAAGGTTAACATGGGATTGACCATACTGGAGGTGAACCCATTAGGTCCCTCCCAAAGAATAAGAACATTTGCAGTGGCAGGATTAACAGCGTCTCCGTTGTCATCTTCTATTTCTGCATCAAAGGTCACTTCAGTGCCTACCAAGTCGCAAAACTCGACTGGACCTGGAGCAGGAGGATTTACAATCTCCACTGACTGACCTAGCAAACTGTTGCTGCCGATACAGACCAGCATCAGAAGAAGCAGGCTTGTCGTAGCAGACTTTAAGCTAGTGGTTAAATAATTTTTCATGATTAGAAATTTTTGTGTACTTACGTTAAAAATGTTAATTCAAATAGAATTTTATGGATTACAGAAACCTATTATTATGTCTTTTATAATATGTTTCGAATTGATTATCAGTGATTTATGTATAATAAGCCTTTGATATTCAATTTTTTTGTAATACATAAATCAAGGGATGCAAACATTATACCAAATCGCCATGTGTTAATTACTGATACGCATTGATCAGAACTTTAGCCAGTACAGCTCAGCCAATTCGGGGCTGTCAGTGCTATTAAGGGTATCTTGGTCTACCCTATTCTACCTTATGAAAAATGATGACAACATCTGCCTCAATTGTGATCACAGGCTCCACGATGAACTCTATTGCCCTCAGTGTGGACAAAAAGCAAGAATCAAGAACTTATCGTTACGCTACCTTCTATCGACCTTCTATGTGGCTTTTCTGGACTTTGATAAAAAATTACTCAGAAGCCTGAGAGACATCTGGGTTCCTAATAAGATCAGCGAAAACTTCCTGTCAGGGGGCCGCCAGACTTATGTGAATCACATACGATTTTTTGTTGTATGCCTAGCGACTTGCCTGGCACTCATCGCCATACACCTCAAGCGGGCTGACCTCAGTGGTATGGAAGACTTGCAAAAATCAGGCATAAAAGCAGGAATGAAAGATCAGTTTCAAGACTTCAGAACCAGTCTGGAGGGGACTTGCGACACTCTGTTGCTGGACTCTCTCAGTACTTTGCTATTCGGGTCAGCAACTGAAGGACATGATTATGAGATAAATGAGAATGATGATGATGAAGAGGAGGAGGAGGAGGAGGATGATGATGAGGAGACAGTAGAAAACTCAGACACCACTGGCACCATAACGGACACCATACTTATGGACTCTAATGGAAATGCCATCGCTATCAATATACCAAGAGATGGAAAAGATGGAGAATTCAAAATAGGCGATAAGACCTATAATGTGTATGACATCTACAATATATCCACAGACAGCATATTTGCAAAATATGAAATCGTTGATTCCAGAAGACAATTCTTCATCAAGCAGGGTATCAAAACCTTCAAGAACGGTGGCTCAGCGCTAGGGTTTTTCATCAGTAACATGCTGTGGGGGATCATATTAGTGACTATTCTGATGGCTTTTGCCTTGAAACTCCTTTATGTCAGGCACAATTCCTTCTATGTGGAACATCTGATGCATATGATCAATTTTCATTGTGTCTTTCTCATCGGATTGTCAGTACTGATGATCATAGGGTTGTTCACCACTGTTTCAGTCTGGTTTTATTTGATCTTGATCCTGCTTAGTGGCTTGTATTTATGCTTATCCTTGAAGCGATATTTCAGACAATCCTGGTTCAAAACCATCGTTAAAGGATTTCTGATTTCTCAAGCTTATTTATTGGCGTTCAGCCTGGTGATATTTCTCATTTTAGGTATCTCATTCGCCTTCTTTTAAACACTAAAATTATCATAGATGAGAATTCATATTTATAAATTTTTGATTTTGAGTCACTTATGTCTGATGGGCTGTGACTCAGAAACCAACCAGCAAAAAACTGCCCCTGGGCCGCCGCCTGAGGCTATTGCACAACTCACTTTGGCTCAAGCGAATAGGCTGGCAAAGCTCCCCCTCGACTGCATACAACAACCTCTACCGTACAAATCCGGCATCGTCATAGCCAAGGAAGCTGATCTTGCCATGCCCCGAGAGCACCATCCCGCCTTCTACGGTTGTTTTGATTGGCATTCTGCAGTACATGGCCATTGGTCTCTCGTCTATCTTCTCAAGAAATTCCCTGCACTGGCTGATGCTCCAGAAATAAGACAGAAGCTGGATGAGAACCTGACTCCAGAAAACATCTCAAAGGAAATCGCCTATTTTTCCATGAATAAAAACTCCAGCTCCTTCGAGAGAACCTATGGCTGGGCTTGGCTGCTCAAGCTCTCTGAAGAATTGCACACCTGGAATGATCCGCAGGGTCAGCAATGGTACAAGAACCTGAAACCGCTTGCAGAGCACATCAGTCTAGGCTATATGGACTTCCTGCCTAAGCTCGTGTATCCCATAAGAGTGGGAGAGCATAGCAATACAGGTTTTGGTTTGAGCTTTGCCCTTGATTATGCCAGAACAGCAGGAGATGCAGCGCTGGAGGCCAGCATCATCAGCAATGCAAAGCGGCTCTACATGAAGGATGCAGACTGTCCCATAGGCTGGGAACCGAGTGGCTATGACTTTCTCTCTCCCTGCTTGCAGGAACTGGATATCATGAGAAAAGTGCTGGATGATGTCTCTTTTGAAAAATGGTCGCGAGCTTTTCTACCAGACTTATTCAAGGGTACTCTGAAACTGGACCCTGGAAAAATAATCGATAGGAGTGATGGCAAATTGGTGCACCTTGATGGCTTGAATTTTTCTAGAGCCTGGTGCCTTTATTCCCTTGAAGATTGTACACCTTGTAGGCAAATTGCAGATAAGCATCTTAAGTATTCACTGGGTAAGATTACAGATGGTGATTATGCGGGTCAGCATTGGTTGGCGTCTTTTGCGCTGTATGCTTTCAAGTGTGGAGAGGGGGAGTGAAGAGCTGTCTATTATTAATTGTTAATTTTTTTTTGGATTTTGGATTTTGGATTTTTAAAAAACATTACTATTGAAACCTACGGAGATAGAGAAAAAAATATTGCAAAAACTTGAAGTGACTGCATTGAATGAAATGCAAGTTGCTGCAAGGGAAGCGATAGCTAAAAATGATGAGGTACTACTCCTTTCCCCGACGGGGTCAGGTAAGACCTTGGCTTTTCTTTTGCCACTTACTCTTCAGCTGGATACGCAGATCACAGAAGTGCAATTGCTTATCCTTGCGCCATCTCGAGAACTGGCCTTGCAGATAGAAACTGTCATACGAACAATGGGCACGGGTTACAAAGTCAACGCCGTCTACGGTGGACAACATTTCTCTAAAGACAAAACCAATCTCAAGCATCGACCTGCAATTCTGGTGGGCACACCTGGAAGGGTAGCAGACCACCTGCGCAGAGAGACTTTTCCTGTCAGGAAAATAAAGACCCTGGTTATTGATGAATTTGACAAGGCCTTGGAAATAGGTTTTGAGAAAGAAATGAAGGCCATCGTATGGACTCTGAAATATTGTAGAAAAACCATTCTGACTTCCGCTACTTATGGTGTACAATTACCTGATTTTCTGCCTATGAGAAAGGCCGTGACTCTCAACTATTTAGAAGAAAAATCTGAAGCTCTTACTCTTAAGAAAATAATCTCGCCCACCAAAGACAAATTAGAAACTTTGGGCAAAACTTTGCATCACCTCGGCAACGATCTGGGCATCGTGTTCTGCAACTACAAAGAAAGCATCAGAAGAATCAGTGACTACCTGACCGAACAAAATATTCCTCACGGATGCTACTATGGAGGCCTGGAACAGAAGGACAGGGAGAGAGCGCTGATAAAATTCAGAAATGGTACTCATAGGCTTATTCTTGCGACAGATTTAGCTTCCAGAGGGCTGGATATCCCTGAGATAAAGTTCATCATACATTATCACCTACCGATCAACGCGGAAGCGTTCACACATCGTAATGGCAGAACTGCCAGAATGAATGCAACGGGGGCGGCGTATGTGTTGAGTTGGGCAGAGGAGCGCTTACCGCATTTCCTGCCAGAATTGAAGGAGGAGTTACTCGAAAAAACCATAGAACTGGAAGCGCCTGAATGGACCACTCTTTTTCTTTCTGGAGGTAGAAAAGACAAGATTTCCAAGGGAGATATTGTCGGACTCTTCATTAAGCAGGGCCAACTGGATAAAAGTGAGCTAGGCGTAATAGAAATCAAGCAGGATTGTGCCTTCGTAGGTGTCGCTGCAACTAAAGCTAATAGCATAATTGCGCTACTCGATAATGTGAGGCTCAAGAAAAAAAAGATTAGGATCAGGGAGATTTAGATTTCTAAAATTTTAGGTCTTTTGATCCAATAATTGGATGCTCAGGCTGAAGAGACTAGGCATTTAGACTTGAGTTATCATAACCCCTTGGATTCAAGGTTCACAACCGCTAAACCTTAAAAAATTTGAACCCCATATGTCATTTAACCTTTGAGCTTTATTCCTCTTAAAACCTATAGCCCATTCCCAAGTTCAACTCAGGCAAACTCAAAACTTCTTCTACAATACCATCATTGATTTTCCTTCGCGATACGGCCATTCTACCCAATAATTTCAGATTATCTGAAATCGTATAGCTTAATCCCAAACTAGCCCCCATCCTAGGGCCAACATTGTAGGTATAGCTACCTAAATCCTGAGGTATACCGTTATTATCAACAGAATATCCTTTCTGCCATTCTGCCAGCTTAAACGCTACAAATAAGCCAGGTTCGACTGCGAACTTACCGTATGACATACCATAGCTCAATGAGATCGGGAGGTCTAAAAAAGACCTTATATTATCCTTATAAATATTTCTTTCCTTCTCAAAAAACAGGAATTCAGAACTTTCAAAACTATTCGGCAAATCCTTTCCGACATAATCATCATTAGCATCCACAACATACTGACCAGACCACTCAAACAATTGAATACTCCTGGTATAATCTAGCCCCACACCGACAGATAAATTCCCTAAAATATTATAACTGAATTGCAATCCACCTGAGTAACCAGTGCCTGAAGTCAAGGCCGCACTTCTCTGAGACCCTATGCTAGAATCATCAAAAGAAGAAATAGATCTATTAGCGCCCTTAAATACTTTCAGCATCATAGGCTTTCTGCCCGATCTCTTCTGCTTTTCTTTATCAGCCTCACTAACTTGGTCTTTAACTGACAACTCAACTTTTTTCTCCGAATCAACTAATTGATTATCTTCTTTTATGGGTTGAGCTATGACTTGACTTTCTTCCTTGACAGCTGCTGGCTCTTGCGCTTTTACAACTGCTGTTTTCTGATGACTTTCGGGGACCGATTCGTTCTTTATTTCTCTTTTATCTTTATTTGTTTGTAGCGTTTTTGCTACAATTTTTTGAGGCTCCTTATTTTCAGGAATACTATTACCTATAGGCTTAGTAGTAGTGGTAGTAGTAGTTACAGTTGAAGCTATTTCGCTGGTAACTGCTGCAGGTTTTTGCTGGCCTACAACTTCCTGAGTTTGTGCAATCCTACCGATGCTATGGATATTACTAAATTTAACTCCTTGGGAGGGCTTTCTTATCGCATAATTATCTTGTGAATGAGATGCAGATGGGTGGCTTAATTTTTTTTGAGGGGGAGTTATTTGTGGAGTAGTTACAATTTCATTTTCTATTGTTCCTTCAGAAAAATCACTAGTCGAAATAGTACCAGAATTACTATCAAATTGAGAATTATTTTCATTGAATACTACTAGAGTTTCAGACTCAGAATTACTGACTGAGCTCATAGCCGTAGTATTATCTCCGGCTATATTGTATAGGTACACAGCTCCAACTATTATCAGCAAGCCCATTGGAAATATCCACCAGAAGAATCTCTTTTTACGCTCAGGCTTGCGCTTAGCTGCAATGCCAGCTAGTAGGGTCTGTGTATCCACAGACGTATCATAACTGTCAAAAGAATCCTGGAATATGTTTTTTATTTCCTTTTTCATGCCACATCAAATTTTTCAAGTTGCTTAATTTTTTCTTGTAATACTTTTTTGGCTCTCAGGAATTGGGATCTGGAAGTACTGGCCTTGATACCTAAGCGATCAGCAATCTCTTTATGAGAGAATCCTTCTATGGCAAATAGCGCAAATACTTGACGATAGCCATCGGGCAAACTAAATATTAATTCCATTAGTTCTTTTCTATTCAGACTACTTAATATCTGAGCATCGAAAGCTCTGTCTATCCCAACAGCATCTAGGCTGGTCTCGACTTTTTTGTACTTTTTTCTATTCTTGTACAAGGCTAGATTTATCGTGATCTTCTTCATCCACGCGTAGAAAGCTTTGGGTTCCTCTCCACTAAAAGTGGCTACCTTTTCAAAACAAATCACATAAGCATCTTGCAGCACATCTTGAGCATCCTCAGCCGAATCCGCGTAGACTCTGGCCACTGTCATCAGGCGTGAAGAAGTGGCAAGAACCAGCTCTTTAAAAGCTGGTTCTTCGCCCTTTCTTAATCTGTTTATGAGATTCGATTGTATCAATCCTACTAAAACTTTATATGGAAATAAACTTCATCCACATTACCGGGATAGGTCGTAATATCTGTAACTGTTATGTCAGTTGAAGTATCAGTGACCTTGAAAAATGGTGTTAATTGCAAGTCGCAAGTTCCCGCTATACTGAATCCCTGAGGAATGGACATGGTATAATTCACTTCAGTGTCTCCTGCAGTCCATGTGAAGTCACCTTGAGCATACTCTCCTGTTAACCAATCCAAGATTGTGATAGTCCTTATCGTTTTATCAGGCCCATTTCCACCATCTATTATAACATCTGAGTAACTCGCTAGTAGAGTGGAATCCTGAACAGCTGATTGTTCTAATGCCCAGTTCTGACCCGCATAAGAGATTACAACATCATTTAATTCTACATCATTACATGTTTCCAATACCCCTACATCTTGATATCCTGATGCTGTTATGGCCACGAGATCTGATCCAGTACTATTGTCTCTATCTATTGCGGCAACAAAGGCCTCTATACCAGTACAATTAGAAAAAGTATGTTCAAATTCACCATTATCATCTAATAGCACATTATAAATAGTATTTTCCAAATATACTTTTACGACACCATTATCCAATAGACCTCCTCCACAATTTTGTACAGAACCGACTATGGTGAACTCTTCAACCGTTGCCGAAACATTCTGCACGCCTATATTCGTGTCAATACTGTAAGAGCCTAATGGAATATCAGTCGCAGCATTGCCGCAACCAGCAGATACCGTCAAGGTCAAAGCCTCATCCTTAGGGACCTTGATGGAAAAATGTCCTCTGTTATTCGTTGTCGTGTAACCAGATAGACCCAGCGAAGGAGCAGTAAATTGCAAAGTGAAATTAGCTGCAAGATTGTTATTGAAGTTTAAAGAACCATTTATGGTCACAAACTCAAAAGGGTCATCACAATTCCAGACCGTGAAGTGGCTGACTTCTCCGATGTACTCTCCATTCACCAGCTCCGCAGCACCTTCTTCTACCCAGATACCCTTGGCATCATCAAAATACCATAATGGAATACTTGCTGGTGCAGTACCTTGTAATTCTGCAGGTACGTCCATAACAAGAGTCGCAGTCTGTTCTGCTGGCAATTGCAGGGCATTACCAGAAGCATCTTGCAGCTCGACATTGACCATTCCATAAGTCACCAGACCTCTCAATTCCCCTTGAGTAGTAAAACCAGTCAAGTCTCCAGGCATCTGCTCAAAAGTCGCCTCAGCAGTAGGGTCCATATAATGTGCATACACCTGAACCTCGCCATTGTAAGCTGCTCCTGTTACAGTTCTATAGACACCACCAGGCAATTCCACCTGGGCATCATTTACAGATATCACGCCTCCAGCTGCTGCAGACACAGTTCCACTCATTATCCTAGGCACCAATCGTACAGTCACAAAATCCAAATCATCAGCAGAAGCAGAAAATTTTCTGGATCCATTGAAATAGCCTGGCTTAGTCACGGTCAGGTAGGTTCCCCCTGCATCCAGCTGACCGGATAGTTTGAATATGCCCTTATCGTCTGATTGTACTTCAAGGTCATTATATCGTATCGTCGCCGATGCGATCCCTTCTCCGTTAGTATCCACCACAGTACCTCTTATACTACCGTCTACCAGTTCACCAGCTGGTGGATTATAAGTGGGGGTGCTGATTGTCGTGTCGATCTCTTCAGATTGGCACGCAGCCATTAAGAGTATCATCGTCAAAAAGAAATATATTTTTTTCATCTTAGTACTTGTTTAATTAAATTAGGAATAAGTATCTTTTAAAATTATAATGGAAGTAGCTACACTAACCAAAAGAACTATACTTAACCAAAAGCTGCATTCCCTATGGAATTAAATTTTACAGAGATCATAAGTAATTGATTATCAGTAATTTAGGGTATTAAATATTACAAGAACTTTCGGGGCTATGGCCATTCAAGGTTTTGACGTGATCCATTCTCACCTTCAGTCCCTCCTTAAAGATCAAGTATTCTCCCTCTCCGTCATTCACCCAAGTGGAGATCAGCAAGTCCTGCTCTGTGATCAATTTTCCATCAACCCGATAGTCAATTTTCACTGGTGTTCCCAAGGTGGCATAATGCTCTATCAGATCTACTAAATCACAGGAAACTGGCAGATAACGAGGCCCTTCAGCTGGATTATCAGAATTAGGATGTTTCGACACGTTGATAATTTTGTAATATCTATTATTAATAACCCTCTAGAATTAAGATGAGGGTGGATTACTGACTGATGTTCAATGACCATGCTTTTCTAATGGAGATCGCCCTCAGGAGTATCACAACAAGGATGGAGGAGAGAATATTCAAATCTTCTAAGGGGCTGACCTGCTTGATCATCAAATAGAAAAGTCCGCCCACAAAGCAAGCTGAAGCATAAATCTCTTTTCTGAATATCAAGGGTATTTCATTGGTCAGCACATCTCTGATTACACCACCAAAGCACGCAGACACTACACCCATTATCAGACACATCTCTATATTGAGCTGATAACCCAAAGCTGTATTAATACCCAATATCGTAAACAAGCCTATGCCTATCGTGTCAAATAGGAACATGCTTTTTCTCAATTTCAAAATTCTATCTTGAAAAATAAAGGCGATTAAAAAACCCATTATTATGGATAACAAGTAATTCCTGTCTATCAACCAGCCCACCGGGAATTTGCCTATCAGCACATCCCTGATGGTTCCTCCCCCGATTGCCGTCACAAAGCCGATCACAAAGATGCCCACCAAATCAAACTTCTTATGTATGGCCGTCAAGACACCTGAAATAGCAAAAACGCCAGTACCAAACAAGTCTAAAAAGTAAATCCAACTCATTTCAACCAATTCAAATAATACAGAAAAAGCATAGGAAATGTCAAGACCACAAACCTAAAAAAATGATTCTTTCAGCAGCCCATTACCTAGCTGTCAAAATAGGTAAATTATAAAAACCCGTTTTTTGACCAACGTGCTCATCCTAAGGCGATGTCTTCCAGTCTGTACAACCTATTTAGTCTATTTGTAGAATATCAAAACCACATCAAATGAAAAAATTAGCATTACTCCTCTGTACCAGTTTATTCCTATGGACGGCTTGCGAGTCTGACCTGGGATCAGATCCTACCACAAGTTCTCCTGAAGGCACCTCATCAGTATTTGGCTCTGACGACAACACCTTTGGCAATAATGGTGGGGGTGATCCTACAGGTAGTGGACAACCCAATGAAATAATCGAAAATCCATTTGTGGAAACTACAGAGGAAAGCATATCGACCTTTTCCATAGACGCAGATGGCGCAAGCTACTCCAATAGTCGAAGACTGTTAGTAGCAGGACAATTACCTCATCATGATGTGATCAGGACAGAAGAATTAGTCAATTACTTCAATTATGATTATCCAAACCCCACAGGATCGCATCCCATAGGTCTGGAAGGCGAAATCAGCACTTGTCCATGGGCAGAGTCGCACAAGCTGGTCCGCATAGGTATTAAGGGTAGAGAGATCGTGAGGCAACAATACCCTGCCAGTAACTTGGTTTTTCTGGTGGATGTATCTGGTTCCATGAATGGAAAAGACGAATTAGGCTTGCTCAAGGAAGGGTTCAAGCTGATGGTGGACCAGCTAAGATGGGAGGATAGAATTTCACTGGTGACCTATGCCAGCAACCCGCGAGTCGTCTTACCTTCTGTGAGTGGCTCAGATAAAGAAACCATACGCAAGGCAATAGATGATCTATCGGCGGGTGGCTCCACTAATGGAGAAGGCGGTATCCTGACTGCTTACGATATTGCTGAAGCAAACTTCATCGAGGGTGGCAATAATCGCATCATACTAGCCACAGATGGTGACTTCAATGTAGGTGTTTCTTCACAAGAGGAACTGGTAGAGCTGATAGAGGTACAGAGAGAAAAGGATATTTTCTTGACTGTCCTAGGCGTGGGCAGAGGACACTACCAAGAAGGCAAAATGGAACAATTGGCTAATAATGGCAATGGCAACTTTGAGTACTTGGATAATATAGACCAGTGCCGGAAAGTATTCATAGATGAGTACAACAAATTCTTTGCAGTCGCCAAGGATGTCAAGGTGCAAGTGGAATTCAATCCTGAAGTCGTCAAAGCTTACCGTCTGATCGGGTATGAAAATCGGTTACTGACCACGGAAGAATTTGAGGATGATACCAAGGATGCTGGCGAGATAGGTGCAGGGCAGTGCATCACAGCATTATACGAAATAATTCCAGCCTCAGATCCTAATACAGCCAGCAGTGCTTTCACCATAGACTTCCGATATAAATTTCCCACCGCAGACACGAGCATACCGATCTCAATGGATATCTATGACGAGGAGACAACTTTTGAAAGTGCTAGCGATGATCATCGTTTTGCAGCAGCAGTTGCAGCTTTTGGATTACAGCTGAGAGATTCAGAATATAAAGGTGAGATTACTTACCAGAAGATCAGCAACTGGGCAGAGGACTCCAGAAGTTACGATCCTTATGGATATAAAGCACAATTCTCCACTATGATTGATATGGCTAGGAATCTATAGATTATTATTCAGCCAAAGGTTTAAATTTTTGTAAGAAACTGCAGCTGCAGTTATACTTGTTTTTTGCTACTTTATCCAAGCTGTCATAGTTGTATTAGAAGTTGTTGTCTAAAACAAATCTAATTCCTATATTACCGCCTTTTTGTATTCCAATTTCTTCCTTAAATCAAAGTAAAATGAAGCATTTAAAAACCATACTACTCTTTATTGTAACAAGTAGCTTATTGATGGGCCAAGAATGTGATAATTTTATCAAGATAGTAGGGCAGTCTGCTGTTACCGTACAATCTAATGGTATATCAACTAAATTTACAATCGAAGAAGTTGAGAGAAATGAATACCAAAAAATCCAAGCTAGAACCTTAGAAGATGTTAAAGCTGATCTTGAAACTCACCTTAAGACTCTAGGTTACACTAAAAATGATCTAGAAGAAAACTTGCCTAATTCTGGCTACAATAACAAGCTAGGTGAGAACTATACGATGATTTTCAAGAACATAGATGATCTGAAAGAATTTAAGCAAGCAGCCTTTTCTGGATTTAAAATATCTGAAGTTCAATATGCCTTTGACACTTCCAACGAAGTAGATGATAAGAAACTGGCCGAACAAGCGATCCAAGATGCTAGAAGGAAAGCAGAAGCACTTGCCAAAAACGTGGGAAAATCTGTAGGCAAAGTAATTTCGATTCATGACAGATCCTATTCTTCCTTGAAAGTGCCTGAGACCAGCAGAAGCTCTGAATATATCATGAAGTATGAGATTACTATTTCTTTTGAATTGCTAAATTAAAAATATGTGGTTTAGAATTGTACTGGCACTTTTGATTCTACTTCAAGCAAATTTTATTGTAGCTCAGAAAAACAAAACTGTACTAGTAGAAGGAATAAGCACGAGCTATTCAAAAGCCAAAAAGATGAGAATCGAAATAGATTTCTCCGAGAGCAGTGAAGTATGTGGACCTGGAAAACAGTTCAATACTGTCTATGATCAACTATATAGTTTTGGGGACAAACTGAAAGAATTAGGAATCTCAAATCTCGCCTGGAAAGAAGAATTAAATATCAGAAACCTTTCTAACAGATCACCCAAGGTTACTTTTGCTTGCGTTGTGGGAGATACAATTAAACTAGGCAGTCAAATTAATTATGCTGCCAAGTATGCCTTCTCTGATGAGGTAAGATATATAGATATTTTTGATGACAAACAATTTATAGAAGAAGATCAGTTTGCCTTAGATGCTCTGGAGAATGCTAAAGAAAAAGCGCAGCTATTGGCAGAGCTTATGGGCTACAAATCCATACGAGTTGCCTACATAGATGATGATACTTCTCCGAGCAGAAGAAATGGTGCTAAACCCACTTCACTCAAGAGAGAATATAGAGTGCAGCGGAAATTTTTTGAAGAAAAAGAAATATCCAGATACAAGCTCTTTGTGGGCTTTGAATTATACAATTAGAATTTTCTGGGCGAAGTAATAAAGGAGAATAACTATAGAGCGCTATCATCTTTCTTTTTCCTAAAAAGGCAAATTATCCAAATCCACATTCCCACCTGACAGAATAATCCCCACCTGCTTCCCTTCGTACTTGTCTCTGGCTCTCAGCACGGCTGCCAATGGCACAGCACAAGAAGGCTCGATGATGATCTTCATCCGCTCCCAGATCAAGCGCATCGCAGAAATAATCTCCTCCTCTTCCACCCTTATTATTGCTTTTACGTATTTCTGAATTATCGGAAAATTGACTTCTCCTAGATGCGTTCTCAACCCATCCGCCACTGTATTGACACTTTCATTCTTCAGGATATATCCAGCCTCCAGAGAGCGATAAGCATCATCTGCCCCATACGGCTCCCCCGCATAAGCCAAGCAATCCTTCCCGAAAAAATGCGCCGCCAAGGCCGTCCCCGCCAGCAAGCCTCCCCCACCCACAGGCACCACGATCGCTTCCAATTCTGGTTGCTCTTCCAGCAATTCCATCGCCGCCGTCCCCTGCCCTAATATCACTGCCATATCATCTGAAGGATGGATGAAACTTGCCTGATGTTTTTCCATGAGTATCTCAGTGGTAGCCTCCCTCGCTTCTATGGTGGACTTACTTTCTGTGACCTGCCCACCATAGCCTCTTACTGCCGCTTTCTTAACTGCAGGTGCATTTTCCGGCATAACAATGTAAGCAGGCACACTTTGAGATCTGGCTCCGAGCGAGACGGCTTGCGCCATATTACCCGAAGAATGGGTGACTACACCCCGAACCCGCTCTTCTGGACTCAATTGCAGGATAGCATTCGTAGCACCTCTCATCTTGAATGCGCCCATACGCTGAAAATTTTCACACTTGAAATATATCTCTGCGCCAGCCATCTTGTTTATGGCTGTGGAGCTCATCACTGGGGTGCGGTGTATGTAGGGCTTGATTCTGGCGTGGGAATCGAGGAGCGCTTGTCTGGTCATAAAGGGCTGGTCTGATCATGGTGAATACTGATACTTGGTACAATATATTGCCTTAGTAGTCGAATACGAAATTACTACTCAGCAGAATGGATATAATAGAAAATTATTCGTTACATTTAATCAGAATATTATTTAACACTCAAAATTATAGTACGATGAAATTTTCCTTATTTCCTTATTTCCTTATTTCTGATCTCTGCCTGTAATACGCCAGAAAAAACGGAGATAATGTGATGACCAATCTTCATCAACTGAACATTGTCAATATCTATTCAGTTGCACGACGATCTGTTCACCTATAGACTAAAGCCCGTTTATTTATGAAAAGAATATCAAAAATCATATTCTGCCTGTTCAGTTTCTTACAACTGAGCGGGCAGAATTGCGATGATTATGCGCCCCTGGAATTCCATAATCTGGAGCCAGAATGGATGTATCTCTGCTCTGACAGCAGCATAGTGGGTTATGATGATTATGACTTCCTCACTGTCTTCCAGTTTACTGGAACAAATCACATACATTACGAAGACATAGAATGGAGAGTACCCCTCGTAGAAGAGGGGTACCTCTATAGTATAACCGATACGCGGTGGGATGACGACAGAGGAGGAGCACTCATAGAAAAAATAGATTTGGAATCAGGCACCAGAATCTGGAAGCAGGCCTTTGATTTCAGGACCAATGACTATAGGGAACTCATCTTGGACAGTTACATAGATGATGATCAACTGCATCTGACCACTGCTGAGATATTTACACCTGACAATCATCTTGTGACTGGTATAACCTTATATTCCTGGTGGCCAGTCAAAGCTGGATTAAAATTTCGCTCATACGACTTGGAGGATGGGACACTGACTTCACTTATAAGAACAGACACGACTCAGACCGATTATGTATTCCTCAATGTCAAAGCATACAAGAATAATCAGCTCAGGAGAATCGGAGATAATTATGCCATTCACGTAATTGACCACTATGATGATAGCGACTTACCTTACATATCCATAGATACTGTGAACAGGAATGGCGTACGACTCAATCCTACAGACACCATCAATTCAATCTTACTGAATCCTGACAGCCTCTTTTACTTGCACGCATCTGTGAGAAAAATTGCGGTTACAGATGCGGGAATTTATAAAGTTGAGCTGCTTGTTCCCTACGAGGAAGGCACTGTAGCCAGTACTAGTACCATCAGTTTCTATGACCATGACAACGTATTACAGTGGAGTCACCAGTATTCCAGTCTGGATGACTCCAAGGATGGGTCGGTTCAGATAGCATGGTTTGATGAAAACTATGTATTCTTAAATACTAGAAACATCAATTCCGAAAACAATGGACTCTTAGGTTTTAATGTTGCAGGAGAATTAGTCTTCGATTCTGGATATGAGGGTAGTAGTGTGAATTACCTGACCGATTTCAAAAATGAAAATGACTTTACCTTATCTGTTATACGTTCGAGTGGCATTGGCGAATCACGACAGTTGAAATTATTCCGACCAGAAAATGGGCAGCTGATAGAGTGGGACAGTATAGGGCTCATTAATCAGGAACATATTGCCCTACTGACCTACGCAACAGTATTGGATGAGGAACACCATCTGTTAGAAATAAGCTCAAGCCTAGATTGTGGTTTGACAATTAAGCAGTGGCTCAAGGTCAGAACAGAAGATTTCTTGGAGAAAACCTCAGCTGTGATTGCTGCTACACCTCGGCCTGATGCACTACTGACCATCCTACCCAATCCTGTGAAAGACATCGCAGAGCTCACGATCCATACTGACCAAAGCTTACAGCTGAGCTTGTATGACCTACAAGGTACTCGCCTTAAGAATTACAAGCTGGAATTCAGGAACAAAACCCTGGATCTTTCAGAACTAAGCCCTGCCACTTATTTCATAGTGGCTACTGACGACTCAGGCACAACACATACTTACAAAATAATCAAGATATGAGACACTTCATCCTAGGACTGCTTTTCACCATTGTTTATTGTTCAGATACCTTATCACAAGGTGCCTATGAGGTTACTTGGGAGCAAGGCACCTATGACACCTTGGACAATTACGAGTCAGTCTTTGAGATCGTTGACTTGGGCTTTAACTTTGACAGGGACAGTTTCTACTGCATCCGAAACTTTCCAGTGCCCACTTTTCTGGATATCGGATTCAGTTTCCCCTATTTTGATAATCGCTTTGAGGTAGTCATGCCCTTGCCAATGGGCCAAGTTATACTTGATTTATTCAATGCTCAAAACTTGCAGCAGATTTTTACTTTCATGGCAAGACCAGAAGATGAGAATTGCCCCTTTGGACCTTTGACCAGTGACTTCAGATTACAAAGGGGCAGCATAGATGATGAAAAATACATTGCCTTTGAATTAATCAATGGAAGACTGCGGGGCACAATCCAAGATGATTCCATACCACCTCCATATCATCAGTTGAATTTTCAAGTTTGGCTATATGAAAGTGGCACCATACAATTCAAAGCAGGAGAAATAGATCTGGAAAACTCCACATCTTATCACCCGGGAAGTGGAATATTTCATGAAGGTCTAGCTTCGTATGAAGGACCCTATATGGGCATCTCAGACCTAGACAACTCTGATCATTATTATCTCAAAGGTACCTTTGCAGACCCTATCATCGATAACAACTTTACCTTGGACAATATTGATGAATACATCTTACTCGGACTACCGCCCGAGGGCTGGACCATAACCTGGACCAGAACGATGACTGACGCTGTGCAGGAATCCTACGTGGAACCTGTGCTCAATAATCTTGACGGACAAGTGGAAATCCTATCTCAAATGGATAGCTGGGTACTTGCAGATATCAGAGGGCAGAAAGCACTGGAAGGGAAAGAAAGGTTTATAGATATGACACCATTACCTACTGGGTACTATGTCCTCTTCATCGAGCTGGATGGGCAGTTGTACAATCGGAAGTTGTTTAATCCTTGATTGTTGGTTAAATTGGCTTACGGGAAAATGGATTAATAACTGACAACCTCCGATTATGAAAAGAATATCAAAAATCATATTCTGCCTGTTCAGTTTATTACAACTGAACGGGCAGGGTTGCGTTGATTATGCGCCCCTGGAATTCCATAATCTGGAGCCAGAATGGATGTATGTCTGCTCTGACAGTAGCATAGCAGGTTATGATGACTATGACTTCCTGACTAACGTCCGATTTTCTGGAACAAATCACATGCATCATGAAGACATTGAATGGAGAGTGCCCATTATAGAAGATGGGTACCTCTATAGCATCACCGATACACGGTGGGATGACGACACTGGAGGAGCACTCATAGAAAAAATAGATCTGGAGACTGGTACTAGAGTGTGGAAGCAAGCTTTTGACTTAAGAACTAACGACTACAGGGAGATCATTATGGATAGCTACATAGAAAATGCTCAGTTACATCTAACTACAGTGGAAATATATACGCCGGATAATCATCTTGTGACTGGTATAACTGAATACTCATGGTGGCCCGTTAAGGCCGGATTGAAATTTCGCTCTTACGACTTGGAGGATGGGACACTGACTTCACTTATAAGAACAGACACGACTCAGACCGATTATGTATTTCTTAATGTCAAAGCATACAAGAATAATCAACTCAGGAGAATCGGAGATAATTATGCCATTTATGTAATTGACCACTATGATGATAGCGACTTACCTTACATATCCATAGATACTGTGAGCAGGAATGGCGTACGACTCAATCCTACGGACACTATCTGTTCTATCTTAAAGAATCCAGACAGCCTCATTTATTTGCATTCTGCTGGGAGACAAATTGCAGTTACAGATGCAGGAATATATAAAGTTGAACTGCTTGTTCCTTACGAGGAAGGCACTATAGCCAGCTCCACTACCATCAGCTTTTATGACCATAAGAATGTCTTACAATGGAGTCACGAATACTCTAGTCAGGATGACGGCAAAGATGGTACGGTTGGGATAGCATGGTTTGATAAAGATTATGTCTTCCTGAATACTACAAATATAAATTCCGAAAACAGCGGACTCTTAGGTTTCAATGTTGAAGGAGAACTAGTATTCGATTCTGGATATGAGGGTAGCTATTTTAATTACCTGACTGATTTTAATAACGAAAATGATTTCACACTGGCCGTTCATCCAAGTTTCGGAGAGGCAAGGCAAATGAAATTATTCCGACCAGAAAATGGTCAACTAGTGGCCTGGGACAGCTTAGGAGTTACTAATCAAGAGCTGAGAACCTTACTGACATTTGCAACACCTATCGACGAAGAGCATCATTTAGTGGAAATATGCACAGGCGTTTTATGTAACTACTATACCAAGCAATGGCTCAAGGTCAGAACAGAAGATTTCTTGGAGAAAACCTCAGCTGTTATTGCTGCTACACCTCAACCTGATGCACTACTGACCATCCTACCCAATCCTGTGAAAGACATCGCAGAGCTCACGATCCATACTGACCAAAGCTTACAGCTGAGCTTGTATGACCTTCAGGGTACTCGCCTCAAGAAATACAAGCTGGAATCCAGGAACGAAATCCTGGATCTTTCAGAACTAAGCCCTGCCACTTATTTCATAGTGGCTACTGACGATTCAGGAACAACACATACTTACAAAATCATCAAGATATGAGGCACTTCATCCTAGGACTGCTTTTCACCATTGGTTATTGTTCAGATACCTTATCACAAGGCGCCTATGAGGTTACTTGGGAGCAAGGCACCTATGACACCTTGGACAATTACGAGTCAGTCTTTGAGATTGTTGACTTGGGCTTTAACTTTGGCAGGGACAGCTTTTATTGTATCAGTAATTTTCCTGTTCCTTCTTTTTTGGACATTGGGTTCAGTTTTCCATATTTTGATAATCATTTCGAATTAGTGACGCCACTGCCTAGCGGTCAACTTATCTTCGAGTTATTTGGTGCTCAGAACTTGCAGCAGATTTTCACTTTCATGGCAAGACCAGAAGATGAGAATTGCCCCTTTGGACCATTCACTAGTGACTTTAGATTTCAGAGAGGAATCATAGATGATGAAAAATACATAGCCTTTGAATTAATCAATGGAAGATTAGCAGGCAACATTCAACAAGATTCAATACAGCCCCCCTATCATCAACTCAATTTTCAAGTCTGGCTTTACGAGAGTGGCACCATACAGTTCAAAGCTGGAGAAATAGATCTTGAAAATTCAACCTATTTCGATCCTGACAATGGAATAACTTGGGGATTGACTTCAGAATTGGAAGCACCCTATATGGGTATCAGTGACTTGGATAATTCTGATCATTATTGGCTCAAAGGAACCTTCGCAGACCCGATCGTCGATAACGACTTCACCTTAGAGAATATTGATGATTATATCTTACTCGGGCTACCACCTGAAGGCTGGACGATAACATGGACCAGAACGATGACTGATGCCATAAAGGACGCCTATGTGGAGCCCCTACTCCATAATCACAATGGACAAGTGACTATCCTATCAAAGATGAATAGCTGGTTCCTTACGGATATCAGAGGGCAGAAAGCACTGGAAGGGAAAGAAAGGTTTATAGATATGACACCATTACCTACTGGGTACTATGTCCTCTTCATCGAGCTGGATGGGCAGTTGTACAATCGGAAGTTGTTTAATCCTTGATTGCTCACCAACTCAAGTCCATAAGCTCTTTCTAGTCTATGCTAATTTACTTGTACTTCGATGTCTTAAATATGGTATCCTTGCAGTACAATTCTCTCCAAGTGAAAAAAATAGAAAAGCACGTCGCACTCAAGCAGAACATTCCGATACGATTATCTGATTATGTACCAGGCATATTTCAAGCCATCGTCTCCAAAAAAGGGATGAAAAAGGCCATAGAGTCTGGCCTCGTCACCGTCAATGGACAAGCAGCCTACACCAGTACTTATATCAATGGTGGAGAAATAATCGTGCTCCACAAGAGAGATTCCAAGCATGCACTTCCCACTATAGATCTGGAGCTGGAAGTCCTATTTGAGGACGACTATCTCGCTATCCTCAATAAGCCAGCCGGTATTGTCGTCAGCGGTAATAAACTCACCAATATCGTCAATGCCCTACCCACTTGCCTACAGCCCAGCCCCCTACCCGATGCACTGGAGCGGCCCATGCCGGCCCACCGCCTGGATTTTGCAACCAGTGGTGTACTGCTCATAGGCAAGACGGCTCAAGGATTGACAGCGCTCAACAAACTTTTTGAGAACAAAAAAATAACCAAGACTTATAATGCCATCACCATAGGCAAAATGCCTGAGAGTGGCCTGCAAGATGATACCATAAAGAATAAGAATGCCACTACGGCTTTCAAAGTTCTACAGGAGATTCCTTCTCCTAAGTTTGGCTTCATCAATGTCGTCGAACTGAAGCCCACCACAGGACGTAGGCATCAATTGCGGATACATATGAACACCATAGGCAATCCAATACTCGGTGATCAGACCTACTTCAAGGAAGGGCAGGTTCTGAAAGGCAAAGGATTATTCTTGCATGCCCTGAGCCTGGACTTCATTCATCCATTTACTGACGAGAAGGTGTCTATCACGGCAGAGCTGCCGGCTAAGTTTGTAAGGATCATCAATAATACTATTGGGAGAAAGAAGTCAGAAGAGGAAGAATAAGGTTTTGATTCTTTCAATTCCTGTGAGCGCATATCGCATTTAAAATAGATCGCACTCAGTTTCTTTTAGTTATCCACCTCGATTCACAGCTATCACTGACGAACAACCACTCGAGTCTCCGTATTAGCCTTCCTCACCGATACCATTCCCTATCAGAGGTCTAGTGGTCTTGTAACCTTTAAGATATAAACGTACAGTCTAGAAGAAATCCGATTAGCTGCAGGTTTGCTAATCCTTAACTACCTTTACACTTATGATCAAAATAGGTGAATATCAGACCTTGACCGTCTTGCGAGAGATGCCACAAGGATATTATCTGGAAGATGAAGAAGAGAATGAAGTGCTGCTGCCCCGCAAGTACATAACAGAAGATCTCAAGATGGATGACCTACTCAAGGTCTTCGTGTACTGTGATTCCAGCGGGCGGGAAGTGGCCACCACTGAAAAGCCGATGATGACGGTCAATCAGTTTGCCTCGCTCACCGTAACACATGTCAATGATTATGGCGCTTTCTGTGACTGGGGAATCAATAAGGAATTATTCGTACCCTTCAGTAATCAACATCACAAATTAAAAGCTGGCGACAAAGCAGTGGTGTACATGTATCTGGATGAAGTCTCAGAAAGACTCGTAGGCACTACCCGACTCAAGACACGATTCCAAGCCCCAGATTCAGAATTAAAAATGGGCCAGAAAGTAAAGTGCCTGGTTTATGGAAAAACAGATCTGGGCTATAAAGTCATCATAGATCAGAAATACGATGGCCTTATCTACGCCAATGAAGTCAAAGGCCATATACAAGCTGGTGATATCAAAATCGGTTATCTAAAACCCATCAGAGAAGACGGTAAACTCGATGTAAGTCTGGACGCAGTAGGCCACCAACATATAGAACCCAATGCCAAGATCATCATGGACCAGTTACTCGCTGCAGGCGGCCAACTGCCATTCACAGACAAGTCAGATCCTGATGAAATTCGCAAACAATTCGGCATCAGCAAGAAGATGTTCAAGAAAGCTGTGGGTAACTTATATCGACAGAAGCAGATTACGCTGGAGAAGGATGGTATAAAGCTGGTTTAGTATTTGAATTTCTCTCCCCTGTTTTTTCATTTCGAGCGCAGTCGAGAAATCTTTGAATTATAAGAGTAGGGTAATAAAAAGAACGGAGATTCATCGGGCTTAGTTCAGACACATACTAGTCAAGCTCATTAGGCTTTCATAATGTTCACTTGAGTTCAGAACAGAATGTCTAGTACCAAATACCCCTTGTAATCTGCCTAAGAAAGTGCTGCTACTAGTGCCACCCTAAATCTTTGATCTTGAAAAAATGCTCCACAACAATTTGCTTACGTGCATGACTCTCTCTTATCAAAGATAAATATCCAATATTAGGTTATAGAATAGCGCATTTTAAGCTAATAAGCATCCAATACACTACTCTATTTGTCAAGTATTTGAATCTATAATATATCTCATGGTATATAAGCAAATCACCACATATACAATAGCCAAAAGTCGTTCCGACACATATCGCCTCTAATAAGCACCCACTCATATCATATTGTCTCGACCTTCCTTTTAGAAAATTCAAGATTTAGACTTACCTTGTTTCGCAACGATCATTTCAAATAGTTCTGACTCATTTTACCAACGAATAACAGCATTTTGATAAGTACAGGAGTTAAATATGATCACAAAGAGCTAGTTTTTTCAGAATTTATTTCTGAATTCAAAGCCACCTTGAATACCCTTTTTAAAGAAAGGGCCAAAAATGAGTCAGCGTATACGGAAAGAAGCTTCCCGCAAGCTTTTCTGGATAAAATAATGGCACATAAACCCTTATCTGTAGCCATACCTTCCATATATGGAGGCCGAGGAGCCCACCCCGCAGAGTGCATGAGTTTATTGCAGGCCGCTTCTTACGAATCCATCCCTCTGACCTTGATATTCGGTATCAATATCGCCCTATTCATAGAGCCCTTTGCCAAGTATGGCGATGATTCCTTGAAACCAGCGGTATTCGATCGATTCATAGAGCACGATAATATGGGGGGCCTTATGATCACTGAGCCAGATTATGGCAGCGATGCCCTAAATATGAAAACCGCCTATACACAGGCCGAGAATGGCACTTACCATCTCAAGGGACAAAAGCATTGGCAGGGGCTGACGGGTATGGCTGATTATTGGCTCGTAGCCGCCAGAAAACAGACCTCCAGCGGTGCATTGAGTCGGGACGTGGACCTATTTATGACAGATGATACGGACCCTGCTCAGAACATCAAGGTCACAGAACTCTATAATAACAACGGTCTCTACCCTATTCCTTATGGTAGAAACGAGATAGACATTCACGTACCAGGCACACATCGACTGATACCGGAAACCACGGGTATCAAGATGATGATGGATATCTTGCACAGAAGTCGACTCCAATTTCCAGGGATGGCGACAGGCTTTGTGAAGCGTGCACTGGATGAGGCAACTTTACATTGTAACGAGAGATTGATCAGAGGAAAATCCTTATCCAATTTTGACCAAGTGCAGAGCGATCTCGTCAAACTCGAACGGGCTTATACCATCTGTTCTGCCATGTGTTATCGCAGTGCTGATTCCACCAGTATAGAACATGATCTATCGCTTAGCGGCATAGAAGCCAATACATTCAAGGCCGTTGTCTCAGATATCATGCAAGAGTCGGCGCAGATCCTGATGCAGTTGCAAGGCGGCAAAGGGTATCAGTTCAAGAGCTTGGGCTCAAGGTCCATTATGGACTCCAGACCGTTTCAGATTTTTGAAGGACCCAATGACATGCTCTTTACCCAACTGGCGGAGATGATGCTGAAACCAATGAACCGCAGTAAGCAGATGAATCTACTCGAATATCTTAAGACTTACGAGCATACAGCACAATCAGCCCAACTATTTGAAAAGGATATCAATGTCACCTTGGATAAGACTTATCCTCAGAGAAAAATGGTACTGCTCGGAAGATGTATGGCCAAGGTTATTCTTGCTGATCATGTGCTTACCCTTTCCAACTCTGGTTTCAATTCTGGAATGATAGATAACTGCATCATCAGCCTGAGACAAGAAGTGTCTCAGCTTATGAATAACTTTCATATTCAGAAAACTAATGGCCCTACTGAAGGTTATGATGAGAATTCCAGTTGGTTAGCATTCTTGTGATGGGAATCTGGTTTTGACTAAACTAAAAAATTATTCTCAGTATCGACAACATAGCTGTACATGTCATTGAGCTTATGGGAAAAATGAATCAACAAACGGGCTATGTCTGGTTACCAGAGTATTGGGATTGTCTATCGACTTATGGATACTGCCTTACTTATGACTCAGAAGCTTACCTGTCGCCCTCCATCGCACTAGACCCTGTACAATTTACGAAGTGGGTAAGGATGGATACCTACACAGAGTTGTAATCTTGAATTCTGAATCTTATACTATAAAGACGAACTTGAATTTTGTAATAATATAGCAGAAGATTAAACACGATGATAGGACTGAGAGCAGAGCATGATAAGAAATCAGCTTTTGCCTAATTGGTCAATAAATCGGTTGATTTGCATCTGTATTATACGTTTATTAAACTCTTTTTGATTGTCAGAATAAAATTGAAATTCAGATTCTGTCAACATCCCTATGACAATACCTAGCAATTGAATCCTGAAAACTTTATTGGAGTTCACGTACTTCTTAAGATACTTGAGAAATCTGGCGGAGTCTCCTTTCATATCTTTATCTTCATAGTGCTTGCTTTGCAGAAGCAATTGTAGTGTCAGATTGTTTTGAAAATTGAGAATGGGGCGCAACACTTCATTCTGGAAAGACTCGATTGACAATTCCTCCGAGGCTGAAGTTAGATTCAACTCGGGACGGATGGATAATAATTTTTGGTCTCTCATTATACTGTGTTGATACAACTTACAACATAGAATAGCAGTTTTCGTTTATCGCTCTGGATAAAGCTTTGACCATACTATAGTGAGACGTCCATAGACCCCCGTATGTAGAGTGCTTATATAGGTAATTATTCAAACAATAGACATTTTAAGAGATTGACATAATACGTAAATATTGTGTATGGATTTTATAGATACTTTCCCATCTTTATGAAAGTAATTCATTACAATGTTAGCTTTGATCAATTCTTTAAAAACTCTACGCTGGATAATATGTCTTATTGCTATTCTCATCCTTAATGCCTGTGCTGCACACCGGCCATATGTCAAAAATAAAGAACAACTCGCCAAACCAGGCACTTCACTGGACCCGTCTAATATAGATTATGAAATTTACTTAGTGGGCGATATCAGCAACGCCTCTGATGATGTCACAACTTCGGATGTAGTGGATATGATAAAATCCCAACTGGTGGATGATGGGATAAAAAGATCAGTTGTTTTTCTAGGAAATTCATTCAGTAAGGACGGATTATCAGATCTCTCAAGCTTCGAATTTGCTGCCTTGGACGAAGCCACTGACAGATGCATCAAGAAACTGAAAGATCACACAGAAAAAGTATACTTCATACCCGGTAACACAGAATGGTCAGACGGTAATGAACATACAGTGTCCGCTGTCCAGGATGTAGAAGACTACATACAATCCAAGGCTAATGAAAAAAACATATTCGCACCATCCAATGGTTGTGGGGAACCTAAGGATATAGATTTGACAGATGACCTGATGTTGATCTTAATTGATTCACAATGGGTACTACAAGGTGATAGATCCAGCGAACGTAAAAGATCCAGTTGTGGCGTGGATAATGAATCTGAGCTGATAACTTTCATTCAAGAAAAGTTGTCCAAGAACAAGGATAAACATGTAATCATAGCGGCACATCATCCCATTTTTTCCAATGGTAAAACCGGAGGCAACTATGGCATGATCAATCATCTATTACCCTTGCCGATTCTGGGTAGTGTCATTACAGGTATCAGAAAACTGAATGGAGGCCCTCAGCGATTTGGTCATCCACAATATGAGTCATATAGAGCTATGATGCTGACTGCCCTGAGCAACCATGAGGATGTAATCCATGTCTCAGCTCACGATAAAAACTTACAATACCACTATCAAAATGATAATCACTATGTGATCGCTGGAAGTGGTTCTGAAGTTGACTTTACAAGAAAAAAAGGGACTGCGGAATTTGCTTATATGAAAAAAGGATTCACCAAGATCACACATACCAAAGACAGGGAACTATGGCTGGAATTTTATGTTCAGGATGGATCTGACCCTACACAGCTGACATCCGTATACAAAAAGCGATTGAGTAAAAAAAAGAAAATAGATTACAGTAATAAATCTGTGTATAAAGACTTGGATGAATATCCGCAATCTGTTAAAACCATTGCCTCTAAAAAATATGCAAAGGGAATCATAGGTATGGGAAAAACCCATAGAGCCGAGTGGGGCACAGAAGTTACAGTTCCAATACTGTTGCTGGATGAAATTGCAGGTGGTGTGAAACCTGTGCAGCAAGGTGGCGGTTTTCAAACAAAATCTCTCAGACTAGAAAATGCAGATGGCAGACAATGGGTCATAAGAACCATCAATAAAGATCTGGAAAAGCTCATTCCACCCGCTCTCAGGAATACCATAGCTGCCGATATCGCCCAAGACGGCATATCAGCTTCACACCCTTATGGAGCTTTTGTGATCCCAAAATTAGCAGAAGCTGCAAAAATATATCACGCTAATCCAAAACTAGTATGGGTGCCCAAGCAAAAAGCCTTAGGAGATTATAATCTCACGCTTGCTGACCGATTATACTTATTTGAAGAAAGACCAGGAGGTAATATGAAAGGTCATCCTAACTACGGTGGCGCAAAAGAATCTGTCAATACACCAGAACTTGTAGAAAAACTTCTTAAAAATCATAAACATTCAGTGGATCAAGAATACGTATTGCGCTGCAGACTATTCGATATACTCATAGGAGATTGGGATAGACACGGAGATCAATGGAGATGGGGTATCTATGAAGATCCTGATGATCCTGATAAAAAATTATACCGAGCCATTCCCAGAGATAGAGATCAGGTCTTCTTTATAAATGACGGTCCTGTAAACTGGATCGCCAGTAGGCCTTACTTTAATCCTCAACTCAGAAAATATGATTACGAAGTTGATTTTCTGGATGGATTGGGATTTAATGCCAGACATTTTGATCGACATTTCTTAGCCCAAATGGATGAAGAAGACTTTATCCATGCTGCAGAAGAAATAGTAAATAATGTAACTGATGAAGTCATAGAATCCGCCTTTGCGGACTGGCCCAAGGAGATATATGACATAAGAGGTGATGTCATCATAGCTAAACTAAAAAGCAGAAGAAAAGATCTCGTCAAATATGCTAAAGAACATTATAAATATCTGACCAGGGAAGTGACTGTCATAGGCACTAATAGTCAAAATACATTTGATGTGACAAGCTTAGGAGATAATAGACTGGATGTGAAAGCCTATCATCTGGATGATGATGAAAAACATATGATCTTCTCGAGAATTATCGATGGTAGAGAATGTGAAGAGTTGCGACTTTATGGTCTTAAGAAAAAAGATACGTTTAATTTCTATGGACATTACGACTCATCCGTCAAGGTCAGATTAGTCGGAGGCAGTGGCGAAGATCGAGTAAATAATGAGTCTTCAAATATTAAGATATTGGCATATGACAGACCTGATGGAATGACCCACGGAGGAAATAATATAAAAGCCAAACTAAAAGACCACAAAGGCATTAACAGATTCGATAGATTGGATTGGAAATATGATCGCACCATACATTTTCCCGGGATTGGTTTTTATACTGACACAGGGCTTGGCCTTACCTATAATCTATGGAGTACGAAAAATGGTTTCAGAAAGAATCCATATAAATCCCACACCACTCTAGTGGCAGGTTATTATTGGGGTAATTCTGCTGTAGTAACAAATTATTCAGGACACTTTCCAGCAGTGTTCAGTCCTGATTGGGATTTTAGATTTGAGGCTGCATTTACTGGTCCTACCTTCACTCAGCAATTTTATGGACTAGGCAACGCATATATAAATTATGAAGAAATCCTAACTACGGAGCCAGAGGCAAGCGATAGGGACTTTTATAATGTAAGAGGAACCCACTTAGACTTAAATCCTAACTTTGAAAGGAACCTGGGAAACAATAGGACTTTTAGTATTAATCCCTCTTTGGAATACTTGAACTTGAGTAATGATCCAGATGATCCTGAAGAACCGAAATTCATTTTCTTTCCAGAAGCTGGGCGTACCAGTTCAGATTTTAATAGCAAAATATACACGGGTCTAGGAATTAAATATAAAAGCAACAGGATCAATTTACCAGCCATTCCTACACGAGGCTACATATTTGATGTAGGTGCTGATTACAAGCAAAGTCTATCAGATACAGAATTTTCAAATTTGACTTTCACAGCAAATCTGGCTGCTTACATCCCTTTCTCTCCCACTCATAAAATCGTATTGGCGACAAACATTGGTGGTTCTTATACCCTTGGGGATTATGAATTTTTTCATGCCAACTACCTTTCTAATCTATCTCGCATGAGAGGTTATAGAATTAATAGATTTGCAGGAGATGGTATAATCTATCATGCTACTGACTTAAGGATAAATTTATTTCAGGGACGTGGTGCTTTAAAGTCTGGATTGGGAATTTACGGTTCCTTCGACTATGGCAGGGCATTTTTAGAAATTGAAAACAACGATAACTGGCATTCAAGCTACGGTGGAGGATTATATCTTACCCCCCTTAACTTACTAGGATTCAAGATAGGCTATCATAGAGGCCAGAAAGATACACAGTTTCTCATAGGCGGCGTCTTGTCTTATTAAAAAAAACCTTTGAAAAGAATTATCTGTCATATAATATTTTATCTGTTCACTAATCTTATTCAGGGACAAGACAATCCTAGTATATTACTGGAGGATATGGACGAGCATTCACTTAAGATAAAGTGCTATTGCAAGCCAGGTGTAAGGAACAAAACCAGATCTAAAGGATTAGAAATAAGTTATCAATATCTAGGGGCTGGTGAAATAAGTGCACCCAATAATGAATTCAATAGTCCGAATCCCACCTACTCTAAATTCAGAAAATTTAAAACTAAACTCTCACTGCCATTGTTGAATAAGGATCAGTTAAAATTAATAATCGGCTTTGCTTACAATGCAGAACAATTTGAACTGGAAACGCTTCAAAATGATTACCAAGGATTAATAAAGACGACAGATGATTTGAACTTCAAGAGTACAGCCTTCAATTTGAATTTTGGATATTCCCCTAATTCTACTAACTACATAGGAGGAAGATTCAAACTGGAATATAATGGTGGCTATGAAAATATAGTTGATTTTTCGAAGAGATATGCAATCTATAGTGGCGGTATCGCTTATGGTATAAAGAAACATGAGGATCATGAATGGGGATTTGGTATTGCAGCGTCTAAGAATTTTAGAAGGCAAGGCTTCAGAGTGTTACCTTTCATTTTTTGGAATAAAACCTTCAATGACAATTGGGGATTTCAGATCACTTTTCCTGCCTCCTACAATCTCAGATATAATATGGATCCTAAAACCATCTTTGTAGCCAGTGCCACTTTTAATGGGGAGAGCTATTCATTTGATCAAGGTAACAATAGTGATAGAATGATCGCTTATAATCACTCAGAGGTTCAGACCATATTGAAAATGGAAAGACAATTAATTCCGTGGCTATGGTTAGATCTGCAAGCAGGATACAATTTTAATTATAGTAGTAGTTTTGAATTGCAACTTACCCGGGAGACTTTACTTGAGATAGACCCAGGAGATAGGCTCTTACTCAAAGTGGGTATTTTCATTTCACCACCAGATGATTTTCTGAAATAATGTAACTTATCCTACCCGTTCACAACTGGAATCCCAGACTTCTAAATAAAAGCTCAGCAAACTAAATGCATAAATCCACAATATTATTAGCCATATTTATCATGACCTCACTGTACTCCTGCGTGAGCTATAAAGCCAAATATAATCATGAATGGAATCGAACGACCATCGACAGTACTCCTTACTATACTGTGTATCTGATAGGCGATGCAGGAAATGCCCCTTTAGGCAAAAGTACTCCAGTTTTAGATCACCTGAAGGAACAACTGGATAATGAGAGTGCACAATCAGCAATCGTGTGGCTGGGAGACAATATTTATCCTGTAGGGCTCGCACCTCCTAGCAGTCCCTATTTTGAGCAAGGCAAACATAGACTCATGGCAGAGCTCAATACCATGAAGAATTATGCTGGTCATAAATTCTTCATTCCTGGTAATCACGACTGGTATACTTATGGGAGAATCGGTCTTCGGAGGCAAGAATTATTGGTGGATTCAATATTAGCACAAACACCTAATCCTAATAACCAAAAGAATTTTTTCATACCAGATAAAGGCTGTGGTGATCCTATGGTGTATGAACTTACTGAGGAACTGGGCATACTCCTTATGGATTCCCATTGGTATCTCAATGAAAAAGTCAGGCAGGGTGACTTATCTGTATGCAAAGTAAAATCACCTTCAGAATTCTTAAATAAATTAGATACTCTTATTTCTCAGCATAGGGACAAATCACTAATAACGTCAGCACATCATCCCCCTTACACCTACTCTCGCCATGGAGGTAAATACTCTTTTAAAGATCATATGTTCCCGCTTACTCAGAGATATAAAAATCTATATCTACCTATGCCAGGTGCGGGATTTCTTTTCAATAAGTTGAGGACAAGAATCACTGATCAGGATGTGTATCACCCTACATATGTCAGATATAGAAACAGGCTGATCAGTGCTTTACAAAAAAAAGGCAGTTCGATAGTAGCCGCTGGACACGAGCATACGCTTCAACTTATAGAGAATCAAGATCAGCACTTTATTGTAAGTGGTGCTGGATCCAAAAAAAATAAAGTACGTCTAGGTGATGGCTCTCAATTTGCCATAGGTGAAAAAGGGTATGTCAAATTAATATTCTTGAATGCCAAGAAAGCTCTAGCTCAATTCATAGTGCCAGGATTATTTACAGAGTATGATAACATTGCCTACGAGAAAATAATACTTTTAGACTGATAGCAAATGAGAATGACCAAAATAAATACAAAAATCAAGTCTAAATATAAATATTTCAATAGAGACCTTTCGTGGTTACGGTTCAACCATCGCGTCCTACAAGAAATGATGGATACTAGAAATCCACTTTTCGAACGGTTAAAATTTGCTGCAATATTCTCATCGAATCTAGATGAGTTCTTTGAGGTTCGCGTCTCTGAAATAAGACGAATCAAAAATCTAGATAAAAAACTCAGGAAAAAACTAATAACAAAACCTAATAAGTTACTTAAGAAAATCAAAAAATTGATCAATGAACTAGAGAAGGAATATAATTGTTCCCTATTCAATGAGCTACTACCTGAGCTAAGAAAAATAGGATTCAATATTCTTAAGCCAGAAGAGTTCGACTCTAATGTTGAATTATTTTGTTACAATTATTATGAAGAACATATTAAAAGTAAACTGAAAAGTCAATCAAAATTTAAAATAGAAGAAGATAGATTATTTGTCAAATCCGGGCAAGTCTACTTAATAGGGAAGGTCGATGAGCGTTTGTATTTCTATGAATTACCTTCTGATCACAAACGATTCATACAGTTATCACCAGGAGTGGATTCCTACTTGTTCTTGGATGATCTTGTTAAACTCAATTTGCAACGTATCCACAATACAGTCTTCTATAGCATGAAAGCCAGCAGAGACGCTGATTTACACATACAAGACGAATACTCTGGAAATCTTAAAGAGAAAATAGAAAACTCACTAACTAATAGAGATACTGGACAATTCTCGACTGCCATGATAGACAAAGAAATGCCGTTGTCTTATTTGGACTTACTCTTCCCCACCCTGAACATTACGGGAACTGATATTATTTTCGGTGGTCGCTACCACAAACTCCGAGATTTGTTTTCTCTAGATCTACCAGGGACTTCTCAGCATAACATGGAAACTTTAAAGCCCTTACGCTCCTCCTCACTTGCTTGTTACAGTTGTATTCTAGAAGCCATAAAAGAAAAAGATCGGCTACTCTATTATCCCTATGAATCATTTGAAGAGGTAGTTCGATTTGTTCTGGAAGCAGCCGAGCATCCAACTGTCAACGCCATAAATATGACTCTCTATAGAGTTTCTAAGACATCAGCAATTGCCAAGGCCTTATTGCAAGCCCTGAAAAATGGAAAGAAAGTTTGTGTCTTCATAGAGACCAAAGCCAGATTCGATGAATCAAACAATTTATATTGGGGAGAGACCCTAACGAAAGCGGGTGCTACTGTAATCTACTCTTATCCAGGTATAAAAGTCCATTCCAAGATAATGTACATATCTGCTAAGGACAGTAAAGGACCTCAAGAATATGGATACATAGGTACTGGGAATTTCAATGAGAAAACTTCAAAAATTTATACTGATTACGGCTTGCTGACCGCGAACAAAAAAATAACAACTGAGCTCGGTCAAGTTTTCCAATTACTGGAGAGAAAAATAATCGTGCCGAAGCTAAAGTTACTCCTAGTAGCGCCATTCAATGTCAGAAGTACCATATCAGAACTCATAAGAAATGAAATAAGCTACGCAAAACATGGTCGTGCTGCCTATTTGACATTCAAGATGAATAGCCTTCAAGATAGAAAAATAATAAAGGCACTATACAAGGCATCAAACGCAGGGGTCAAAATAAAACTACTGGTTAGAGGCATTTGCTGTCTGCGTCCAGGCGTGAAAGGTCTAAGCGAAAACATAGAAGTTTTATCTATCATAGATCGATTTCTGGAGCACGGAAGAGTCTACATATTCGGCAACAATGGAAAAGAAAAAATGTATATCGGTTCTGCAGATATGATGACCAGAAATCTTAATAATAGAATAGAAGTTATGACACCAATTCTCGATGGAGATGTCTATGACAAGATAAAATCAACTCTGGAAATGCAGCTGAGAGATGAAACTAAAGCACGGATTATAGATCATGAACAATCTAATGAGTACGCTTCAGAAAATGAGGATTACAAATCAAGTAGTCAACATAAAATCTACGCGTATCTGCAAGATGAGAATAATACTAAATAACTAATGCATTTACAGTTCTTTTAAATAATATACTGATCTACAGAAAATGTTTAAAAGATAACTTTACAAAGTTTTAACTAAAAATAATAATTATAAACCACAAGTAACACATCAAAATGAATATGTCCTAATTAAGACAATTACTAATCTTGATATCGTATGTCAAAATTGTCATATTAATTACTTTTTCGATAAATTGGTAGCTAAGTGAAAATCAATCTGTGTAATAGCTTTTATTTCAGGCGGTAAAAACCTAGCAAGTTATTAATAATGTAGGATAGCTCAAGCTAAGTGGAATTATCCAATGACTTGAACACATAAACCTTAATAGAAATATGGCAAAAAGCAATTTCATACGCTGCTGCAAGCTTACCATATTAATTCTCCTACTCTCATCCTGCGCTGCCAAGCAGCCTTTTGTAAGAACTATAAAGTCAAGCACAGATGTACAAGATAAAATCACCGATGACAACATTGACTACGAACTCTTTTTAGTAGGAGATATAGGCTCAGCCAAAAATAATTTTTCAGAATCGAATATTGTAGACCTCATCAAATTACAAATACGAGATACGGGCATTAAGCAATCTGTTATTTTCTTAGGAAATTCGATAAGTGAGGATGGACTTCCAGACGAAGAGGCACCTGAATTCAAAAAAATGGACCTTGCGATAAAACATTGTATACTCACACTGAAGGATTACACAGACAAGGTATTTTTCATACCGGGTAATCATGAATGGTACGATGGATATGAACATACCTCATCTGCCTTGAATAATGTAGAAAACTATATAGAATCCAGTGTCGGTGGAAAAAACATTTTTGCACCCTCACATGGATGTGGAGAACCGAAGATTATAGAATTGAGTCAAGAACTAGTTCTATTATTGATAGATTCTCAATGGATATTGGAAGGAGATAGGTCAGGAGAACGAAGAAGATCACAATGTGAAATAGATTATGAAGCCGAATTAATAGTATACATAAAAGAAAAATTATCAAAACATAGGAATAAGAATATAATCATAGCGGCACATCATCCCGTTTTTTCCAATGGTATAACTGGAGGCAATTATGATATTGCCAGCAACTTATTACCGCTACCCATAATAGGCAGTCTGATTACTGGTATAAAAAAAATTAGTGGAGATCAACAAAGATTCGGACATCCGCAATATCAGAAATATCGTGAAATAATCGAAGATGTATTAGATGACTACAAAGGTGTAATTCATATTTCTTCTCATGACAAAAACCTACAGTACCATCTACAAAATGATAATCATTTTATAGTTTCTGGAAGCGGCGCAGCCACAGATTATGTTCGTAAAGGTGGAACAGCGGAATTTGCTTATATGAAGATGGGCTTTGCCAAAATAACACATACCAAAAATCTAGAATTATGGTTAGAATTTTATGTGCCTGATCCTGATAAAAAAAATAGCATAGTCTCAGTTTTCAAGAAAAGACTTTACAAAAAAGAATTGATCGACTACACAGACACTGCGGTATACCAACCATTAGAAACCTACAAAAGAAGACATGAGACAACAGCCTCTGAGACCTACTCCAAGAAGATACCTGGTATGGGCAGAACCTATAGAGAGGAGTGGGGCACTAAGTTAAATGTGCCTGTATTCCTACTAGCTGAAGAGTATGGAGGATTGACACCAATTAAGCAAGGCGGTGGATTTCTAACCAAATCATTGAGACTAGAGAATTCAGTGGGACATCAGTGGGTCTTGAGGACTATTGATAAGGATGTTACTATGGTAGTTCCCAGTTTGATCAGAGGTACTTTTGCTCAAGACATTATCCAAGATGGTATCTCAGCGTCGCATCCCTATGCTGCTTTTGCAATTCCCAAAATAGCAGCTGCAGCTAATATTTACCATGCAAATCCAAGGATGGTATGGGTACCTAAGCAAAAATCACTTGGTGATTATAATATTCATTTTGGTGATAGATTTTTCATGCTGGAAGAATATGCAGGAGGAAACATGGAAGGCCATCCTACTTTCGGAGGTGCAAGAAAAGCAATAAGCACACCAGATCTTCTAGAGAACCTTAACACGAATCACAAATGCAAAGTGGACGAAAAACAGGTACTAAGATGTCGACTCTTCGATCTTCTAATCGGAGACTGGGATAGACATGATGACCAATGGAGGTGGGCTGAGTATAGAGATGAAAGGACTGGTCTGAAAACATACAGGGCCATACCTAGAGACAGGGATCAAACCTTCTTTAAAAATGATGGTATTCTGAATTATATTGCGAGCAGACCCTATTTCAATCCACAATTGAGAAAGTTTGATTCAAAGATTGACAAGTTGAGTGGTCTCATCTATAATGCCAGACACTTTGACAGATCCTTCATAGCTCAACTGAATAAAGAAGATTTTGTATCAGTAGCTTATGAGTTACAAAAAGATATAACAAACGAAGTTCTGGAGAAAGCTCTCAAAGAATGGCCAAAGCAAATATACGACATCAGTGGGGCTGAAATATTGAGTAAACTCAAACAAAGAAGAGACGATCTCACAATATATGCTGAAGAATTCTATGAATTAATAAGCGGCGAAATTACAGTAACAGGGACTACCGGCATTAACATTTTCAATATTTCCGCTTTACCAAATGATCAATTAAAAGTCGAAGTTTTCCATAAAGAACAAGACAAAAATAATAAGATCTGGTCCAGGACAATATCTGGAGAAGACTGTAAAGAATTAAGATTGTATGGTCTGAACAATAAGGATACTTTCAACTTTATAGGCTCAGAAGAATCTTCAATCAAAATTCACTTAGTAGGAGGACCAGGCAATGACAAAGTCAATAATTATGCTCAAGAATTGAATATTCTGGTGTACGATCGTAATGATGGTATGGATATTACAGGCTATAAGATAAAGTCACGATTGAAGAATCGAAGAGGAGTCAATAGATACAATCGTTTGGATTGGGAACTGGATCGTACTATCCATTTCCCAATGATAGATTTCTATACAGATGAAGGAGCGGGTCTAGCCTATAACATCTGGTGGAAAAAAAATGGTTTCAGAGAAAATCCCTATAAGTCAAACCACACATTTTCGATATCCTATTTTACGGCTAATTCTTCTCTTGTTGCAGAATATACTGGTCACTGGGTCTCCGTTTTCAACGAAGATTGGGATATAAGATTAAGTACAGAAGCTACAGGACCTGTATTTACACAATTCTATTACGGACCAGGAAATGAATACAAAAATTATGAAAAATTGCTACCAAATGAGCCTGAGGCTGGAACGACTCAGTTTTTTATGGTCAGAGGTTCTCATGTCTATGCTAATCCGCAAATAGTTGGAAATATAGGCAGCAACAGAAGTATTAGTATAGAACCATCTGGAGAATTTTTAAATATCAAGAATCGTCCTGAAGATCCTAATGATAGTAGATTCATCTTCTTAGAAGAGGCAGGTTTAAGTAACTTTGATTTTAAGAATAAATTCTACCTTGGAATAGGTGCAAATTTTATTAGTGACAGAATAAACAGTCCCATTATTCCTACCCGAGGATATAAATTCAAAGCAGGATTCCATTATCGTCAAAGTTTGTCAAACTCAGAATTCCGCAATATGAGTTTAGAGTCAAATCTCACATCATACATTCCATTTTCGCCCACACATAGACTTGTATTAGCGACTGACTTGGGAGCGGCTTACACTATAGGCAAATATGAATTTTTTCATGCTAATTATTTGGCGACTAGAGAAAGAATGAGAGGATTCAGAAGAAATAGATTTAGTGGTGATGGTATAGCCTTTATTGCATCAGATTTGAGGTTTAAAATTTTTCAAGGTCGTAGCGGTATGAGGACAGGGCTAGGCTTGTTCGGTGCTTATGACATAGGTAGAGCTTTCTCAAAAGGCGATAATAATAATGAATGGCATACGAGTATAGGTGGCGGTATATTCCTAACACCAATAGATCTGATAGGTTTCAAAATCGGTTATTATGTTGGAGAAGATGATAGACAACTTGTCATTGGTGGATCACTTTCATTCTAAAATTAAAATGAGCAAATTGCCATACTTATAAAATTACGAAATGAAGTTATTGTATTTTAAACGCTTAAACTATAAAGAGATGACTTAAAGAATAATAATTGCAGATAATAAATAAATATTAATAATGAAAGAACCTGTACAGATACTAGAACAATTATCATTAATAGGTGATAGAATTCCTACTTATGCTAAAGTCGAAAATACAGACCTCGTAATCATTAAATATGATGGTAACACGAGTGTTCTATATGGTCGCTGTCTACATAGAGGAGCCCTGATGTCCGATGGCCGAGTGGATGGAGACAATATAATATGTGGATTGCACAATTGGGATTACAGAATTGATACTGGGGTCAGTGCCTATGACAATAGTGAGGTACTAAAAAAATTTACTTCTTGGGAAAATGATGACATGCTCTTTGTAGATAGAAACGAAATTATTGCTTTTGAAGAAATCCATCCTCAGCCATTTGACAGGAGCACCTATTTGGGAACCTACGCTGATACCAATCCACAAAACACGGAACCTTATACATCTTTCATAAAAGAGTTGGCACAGCATGGCTTGGAAAATTCTGGTCACCATGGACCTACAGTCGCCATGGGAGTGGATAGAAATACTTTACCTAAATGGGAAGACATTCAGTTCTTACCAGCGCAAGTAGCTAAGCGCCCCTTACTCGATGATGAGATCGTCAATACTCAAACCGTCATAGGATCTTCAGCTCAGAAACCATTAATGTTGGAAAAACCATTTTTTGTATCTGACATGTCCTTTGGTTCCCTATCAAGAGAAGCAAAAATTGCATTGGCAACAGGAGCAGAGATGAGTGGCACAGGAATATGTTCTGGAGAAGGTGGTATGCTTCCTGACGAACAAGCAGCAAATAGTAGATATTTCTATGAACTGGCTTCTGCTAAATTTGGGTTCACTGATGAAAAAATAATGAAAGTGCAGGCCTTTCATTTCAAAGGTGGGCAAGGTGCAAAAACAGGAACAGGAGGACATCTTCCTGGTAATAAAGTGGTAGGTGAAATTGCCAAAGTCAGGAATCTTGAAGAAGGACAAGCCGCCATTTCTCCCGCAGCATTTCCAGACTTAAAAACCCCAAAAGACTTTAAAGAACTAGCAGACAAGGTGAGAGAGCTGACCGATGGCATTCCCATTGGTTTCAAATTAGCTGCTAGCCATATAGAAAAAGACATAGATTTTGCCTTAGAAGTGGGTGTGGATTACATTATTCTGGATGGTCGTGGCGGTGGCACTGGAGCAGCCCCAAAAATATTACGAAATAACATAAATGTTCCCACTATACCAGCACTTGCAAGGGCAAGGAAGCATCTGGATGAAGTAAGCTCGAATATAGAGCTAGTCATCACTGGTGGATTGAGAATAGCAGAAGATATCGCCAAAGCAATGATGCTGGGAGCAGATGCAGTGGCTTTATCAAATTCTCCACTGCAAGCCATAGGTTGTCTCGGGATGCGGGCTTGCCATACGAATAATTGCCCGGTAGGAATAGCAACGCAGAAAGATCATCTCAGAGCAAGATTGGAGATAGAGAAATCTGCAAAACAATTACATAACTTCTTTGAAGCCACTAACCAATTATTGAAAGTAATCTCCAGAGCTTGTGGCCATGATCATACTAATCAGTTTGAATTTAATGATCTGTCAACTTACAATTGGGATATTCACAAATTAACGGGTATAAATTATGGGGGCGTAAGCCAATAACAATCAAACAATAAAAGCTACAATAGAAAATTTTTACCTATACCACTTTAATCAAGTAAACGGAATAAAGAAACAGTTTAAATTGATATCATAAATTGGCTATGTCATTTAAATATTCAAGATTAGTTTTCTCGGATTAACATCAGCGATCACCATATCTCATTGTTTTTGTAGTAATTGACATAACCACAATTTCTTCATTTGTATCCATCAGACCATTAAGTTTGATTGGTACATACTTGCATAACTATCGTCATCGAATTAGCTCTTAAATGCTTAAGTCCTCTGAACATTTGCTCTATTTTATTTTGCTCCTGTTAAAGCAATAAAGAACTTTACTGTGCAACCTAAGTGAGCGATTCTTTTAGTTTTGTAGTCTTAAAAGATGAGAAGACTCATCCTTCATCCTTTTTATTTTATGGATATTGGCTTTAGTTGATTTAGCTTCATTACTAATATACAAGTCACCTTGTCTATTAAAGCAAATACCTTCTGGCTGTCCATAGAGCTGCCTTGAAAGAAAGTAAATACCCAGAATTGATTTACTGCTGGAATCCATTACCGTAAGGATGTTTCCCTTGGCTGATAAAATATAGATATTTAAACTCATAGGATTTATCGCTATGCCTGAAGGGGAAAAAGATTTAAGCCTGGAATTGACACTTAGCATATTGACGCGGTCACTTGTAAGATTTAGAGGCTTCAATAATTTTTTCTCCTCATTGAGTTCTAGCAGTTTAAAGGGACTCTCGTTGAATTGATTAGTATTCAGATTAAAACTATAGATTCCTTTGGCCCGACGATTCTTAATACTTTTTAGCAATCTCCCTTTACAGGCTATAAGTAACTGGTTGTGGCGCTCATCATAACACAGGCCTTCTACATTATTTCTGCCAGACAAAGGAGTATCGTATTCTCTTATTTTCTTGTCTTGTTTCAAATCAACGACTTTAATATTACCGTTACTCTCTATTATGTAAGCTAAATTGCCTTTACGAGCAACCCCTTCATAATCACCTTTTTTTCCAAAATCAATCTTAGCCAGTATGTTTTCTGTTGTCAAGTCATATTTAAAAAGGTAAGCTTCTTCATCATTGATGGTCAGCACTTGATTCGTATCCAGAAAACTTAATCCCGAAATTTCCTCTAAGCCATTAGGCATCAAATAAGAAGTGTCTGGATCAGCCACATTGTAAGGTAACTGGTATACTTCACTTTGAAATCCTGATAATTTATTCTTAATGCTGGTCTTCTTTATCATATACACAGCAGCTGAAGCTAATAAAATTACAATAGACGAAACCAAATACATTGCCCAATTACTCATATCTACTCCGTATTCTATTATATGAATATGAGACAAATGACAAAACTAATGATGGTCATTATTATACCGCTTGCAAATATCGTATAGCACCACCGCAATCGTCTATACTTCCTATCCAGATCGACTCCGACATCATACAGATCCGTAAACACCGCCTTCTCAAAGGCCGCATCTCTAGTAAGCAACTCATTCGCTTCACTTACGAACTTGTCTTTAGATAATTGAGCAAAATTCTTAAAATAGAAAATACTTCTTTCCCCTGTGTTGAGTTTTTCTTGCTCATCCTCCTTCAGACCAGCTGAGGGTCTCGTTGCTAGAGTAGCATAAAGTATGGTTAGGCCACAAGTGACTACAAGAATAATTATCGGTATGATATAACTGGAAAAATCAAAAATATAACTGGCAAACAAAGGAATCAGTATGGTCAACAAAATAGAATTGACAGTTATCATTATTCCTGCTTTCTTATCAGCTATACTCAACAGATCAATCTGATTTCTGGAAGAAGTTTTAACCATAGTCATTGCTCTTTTATTATTGACAATAGAAGCAGAAGATTTTTGCTTGTGTACGAACTTGATAAGCTCATTTTTATTCTTTAATTTTCTTTGCAAAAGTTTATCAATAGCTATAGGACAATAATATCTGGCCTTCTGCATATAGTCGATTATCTGAACATATCTATCTGAAACATCGACACTAGTATGAAAGTAAAACTCGAACTCCTCTATTTCAGCATTCAACCTGTCGATTATTTTCTTCTTTCCCAATATTGTCGTCACTGCATCATGACCTAATTTGATAGCCCTGGAGTAGTGTCTAGCAACTGGGATCGAAATATCTGCTAATGCAGTCCTTAACTGAGTCAGATCACTCTCTTGTAAGTTGAAATCAGAGAAAATTTTATCGGCATTAATAAGATTGACTCGAATCGCATCTTCTGGGGGCTCTTCATCAGTGGAGAAACTTTTTTTATAAATGTCAAGTATTCTAAAATAGAATATGAAAATATAGATTTGAGTAATAGTAAATTCTTTAATAGACAGACCTTCTTTCTCTGCATATTTCTTAGCAATCGAAATTGCCTTATTTACTTTCTTCTCCAAGTACAACACCTGTTCCTCATTCTCTTTATTTGTAATCTGATTTTTAAAGTCAGCCAAATAAGACTTAAATTTTGATTGCTCTGTATCATTATTATGAGAGTCCATTTTCTACTAAATTTATATAAAAACTAAAGACAATAGCTTATATACTCTTTGTCTGAATTATTAAAGATAAGTTAGGTAAAAATACTGAAACTGATATCATATAGATTTACATCATCGCGTTTGCGACATCCGACTATACCTGAAAGCTCTGCCAACATCCCTCCCAAGTCTAGTGTAAAGGATAAAGAAAAGGCCATAAAACAATAATTTCTGATAATACTCCTGACATGCCTCGAAATGGATGAGCCCCTAGGGCAAATATAAGTATAACGAACACCTAGGACCAACATCCTATTTCTGAATAGTAGACAAAGTCTATGGACATAACAAGGCAGTATTACGACATATAAGGTTTTGCTATTTGTAAATGGCTTAATTTTAAATAAAGTTAACATCAATCTGCCTTATCCTTAGGCTGGTTGCGTGATGATCAAAATAGTTAAATCATAACTAATTGTACCACATTGATTATTAAATTCAGCACCTTAGGATAGCAGTCTCTTTGCACTGGTTTCTTCCTGACAAGCAGCTATGGCTTACTTCGCAGTAATTTGCATATCAGCCATTATACTATTTGTTCTAACTTTCAAAGCTCCTTTTAAAATAAAGTCATATGCAATACATTGTCGACTTGGATTAGGTTAGTTATTTAGACCTATGGTTATAATAGCGACTCAGAATACAAGAGCTTCTATCCGAGCATTATTTCTGGAATAGAGTTAGCGAGTGCAGAAAAATAATAGGCTGGTCAGCTATAGACTATATATGCTACTCTTTGCTGTAGCCCGCTGCATCATGCATAGCATCCAGCAGATCTACTGAGTGATAATATGGTTTAGTCTAGTTGAGCTTAACTCATCAAAGTCACTTCATCTTCAGTCACATGAATTGCTCTCAATTCATCTGTCCTTGTAGCTACATCCCCAGCAGCATTTTCTAATCGCAGAACACCTCGTGGGCATACTGCGGAGCAAATCCCACAACCCACACAACTACTTCTAACGATATCCTGACCTTTCTGCGCATAAGATCTCACGTCGATACCCATTTCACAATAAGTGCTACAATTTCCACAAGAGATACACTGACCTCCATTAGTGGTGATTCTGAATCTACTTTTATATTTTTGCACCAAGCCTAGATAGGCAGCTAGCGGACAACCGAAACGGCACCAAGTGCGATTACCCATCAACGGATAGAACCCAGTACCTACGACGCCTGAAAAACCAGCACCAATCAAGAATCCATACCACTTTTTAACATTTTCTGCATTAAGCCCGAGCAAGGTCGTCTTACCAGTAAAATAATGTACCAGAACCAAACATGTCATAACAACTGCCGCCACTAAGACGCCGTGTATGATATATCGTTCATACTTCCATGCGCGCAGGCTCTTATCAGATAATTGCCTGAAAGGATCTCCCATAGTTTCAGCTAGCCCGCCACAACCGCAGACCCAGCTGCAATACCACCGTTTTCCATAAAAGTAAGTGATAACTGGAACACCAATAGCTATCAGCATAATACCCCAGACCAGCATGAATATCCCCAGACCACCACTGCTTATCAGGGTCTCTAAATTATACTTAAAGAAAAAATCATAATCAAGAGGCCAGATATTCTTGAAATCATAATAAGGTTGATTGAGTCTTACTAATATTTCCGGCAGTAAAAAAGCGATCGCAGTCTGAAAAAACATGACAGACATTGTTCTTATCCGCTGGTATTTATTGTGCTGATATTTACTCATCATTCTCACACCCATCACAACTACAATTACACTGTACATAAGGCCATATAAGAACCAGCGACTGGCAACTCCGCCATTGAGCATTTTGCTCACAGGACTTACCATGATAATCCAGTTATTAATATAAACCGGTGCCCAGTATAACAACACATAAAATCCGATGAGATATATACCTGCAATCACACCTAACCAGCCAGTATTTACTGGAGAGGAGTGACGTTGTGGATTGTTATGCCTAGAACGATCTTTAAAAAAAACCAGATACGAAATAAGTCCAGCAATAACAAAAGTGATTAGAGGCCAGAAGAAATTCCCAGCATAAAAAAAACCATATATCAGCACACCCACAACCGTGGTAATTAAAAACATCATCTTGATATTAAACTTCAAGCCTCTCGTCAATGAATGATGATAAATACCATTGTGTTTTATACCTGGATTCTCTGTAAATTTTGGAAGTATAAACAGAAGTCCTCCTATAATAGCCAGCCCAAAAGTGAGCAATAAGAATAACCATGGGCTATTCTGCACAGGTCCCTTTGCCGAGCTACTGACTATGGCGCTGGCATATTCCTCAATCTTCCAAGAACCCAGTTTGAAATCCCATTCTCCTACACCATCAGGCAGACCGGCTTGTGCTTGTGCTTCTAAGTCTTGGGCTGCAGCCTGAAGTGTCTTTTTTATCTTGGGGACAAATGAGATAGTGGATAATTTTTCATTGAATAAGCCTGACTTCCGGGCCGCTTTAAGGATAGCCGTTTGATGATATTCGTTATCTATCTTTAAAGTTCTCTCCGTCAACTCTTGATGACCTAGACCGAGCATAGCCGTAAAGATCAATATGGCTGTAATGAATAACCCTATTCCAATATACTGAAGTGCTTTCATTTTCTTATTTCTTTAGAAATGATAAGACTTTGTCCAGTCCTCTTTTCGTTTTCAATTTAATATTTTTGTCTTCTACTTCATTGTATATTTTTACAATCTCCTTATCGTACTCTTTGTGAAATTCTGGATCAAAATTAGCCATTCCCAGATTCTGCAGCACAGTTTCTATTGGGGTGTTCTCGAGTATCCATTTTTCACAAACCTCATGTCTATACCGAATACCGAACAGATTGAAACCTTTTACAGTAAGATCATCCTTATGATAATTGATACGTATGGATTTTTCATTTTCAGGATGTTTCCAAAATATTGTCTTGAGATACTCTGGTAATTCGGCTGGCACTTCTCCGTAGACTTGATACTCGATATCAATGAACTTTGCACTATTGAACCAGAGTCCAGGATCGTAAGCAACTTTCTTATTGCAAATATTATATGCAGCAGTTTCTCCCATCTGGCGACCCGTATACCATATCGCTTCTATAGCTCTTCTGCCTTCCACTACATCTTGCTGTTCAGCACAGTCCCCCACGGCATACACATCGGGCTGATTCGTCTCTAGATATTTATTGACTAGGATGCCTTTTTCTATATTCAGACCAGTCTCTTTAAGCCAACCCACATTAGGGCTTACCCCAGCAGTCAATCCTACATAACCACAAGGAATTTCTTCACCTGTCTCTTTGATGACCACGGCATTAGCTGTACCAGTCCCATCATCCTTGATTTCTGCAAGATTGACTGCAAATCTAAGATCGATATGATTTTTCAATATATGCTCACTGATCATTTTTGATTCTTCAGCTGGAAGAACATTATTCCAATAACTTTCCTCCCTCACTAACAAGGTTACTGGAATATTTCGAGCATGAAACATCTCTGCCATTTCTATTCCTATTAATCCTCCACCCACTACAACAGCTCTCGTAAGATCCTTACTGTAAGTTTCCATCTGCTCCAGATCTTGAAACGTATATAACCCTCCTACACCTTTGAGGTCTTGGCCAGGCCATCCAAACATATTGGACTTTGATCCCAAGGCTAATACCAACTTATCATATTTAATATGTTCACCTGATTCGCATTTTAAAAATTTTTCTGCATAATCAATTTCGGTAACGTGATCTTTTACAAGATCAATTCTGTTTTTTTTCCAAAACCAATCTTCGTAAGGCTTAGTATCCTCGTATCTCATATGCCCCATGTAGATATACATGAGAGCAGTTCTGCTGAAAAAATGATCTGTTTCTGAGGATATGACTGTTATCTTATGTTCACTGAGTTTTCTCACCCATCGAGCGGTGGTGATTCCTGCTATTCCATTTCCTATGATTACAATATGCTTCATTCTGTATGTAAATTAAATCTTAAAAGGAATGCGTCAATAGGATTAGTCATTATGGATCAAGAATCACAAGTATTGGCAATAGTCACAAATATAACTGCTCAGGATTTGAAGAGTTATTTTTGAGAGTCGGAAGTAGAAATCAACTAGCTAGATATTAATGATCCACTAGCGTTATTACTTGCTTAAGATTTTTCCTAACTAAATATAACTTATGTAAATGATAATACATCTACAACAATACGTTATATGTTAAGATCTTGTTCTCTGATGGCAGGCAAGGTACTCACTACCACTGATGGATCGATCCAAGGGCAAATTTTAACTAATTCAAGTAATGATTGAGTAAAAACAATCTGAAACGAGTGAACCAGAATAACGATTGAGCATTACAGAGACTACAAAACAAGATAAAACAAAAAAATCACTTCGTCAGAGCAAAAAGCTATATGTATGGGAGTGTATATATGTATGAAAATCAGTCCGCTTTATCAAAATGCAGTGAGCAGATGCTACTTGATAATGAACAAACATGTTAAAGGACTAAACTCAGCACTAGCTATGCTTGGGCTGCCCCCCGCTATTGACACAACATATATGATTATCAATCGACTCTTGGAAAGGAGTAAATACGAATTAACCAAGATTAGCCTAGTGGATCAATCAAGAAAAGACGTAAAAGCCCCTGCAATCTACAAGAGGCTTTATGTGTGAGAGTAGAGGGACTCGAACCCCCGACCCCTACCCTGTCAAGGTAATGCTCTAAACCAACTGAGCTATACTCTCAAAATATTAATTATAAGCTTCTTTTTGTTCTGCTCCATTGAGCATTACTGTTATACCATCCATTTTGATGATTCGCCTCATTGTCTTGAATATAGTCCTGATATGACTATTCTAAATAATAGATAAATGACATACCCATCAACTACGGTTGCAAAGAAAAGATAATTTCCTGAAAATTATCATATGAATCCCTAATCGTGCGATGTTAGTAGGGAGAACTAGACTACTGTAATGTCTTTCCAAGGCTCAACTGGTTATAAAAGATAATAAACTAGTAATGACAACTAAGGTCATTGTATACATATTACTAATTATCTCTTTATATAATGGACTGAAAATAAAGAGTCTACAGAATCAATATGGGTCTTTCAGCTGACAGTATAAAGTTATTGGTGTTCATATTAAAGGCTCTGTCAATAAATGACTTGTCAAAATTATGATAGGCTATCCAACTGGGGTTAGCAGAATTCACGTAGGACTTAAGTATGTCTTGGCCATCTAAAAAACCAGCCTTTATAAGTTGCAATCTATTGTCAAGATTAAGTGATTGAACCTTCTTACTAACAACATCAAGGACAGCATCCTCACTATCGATCATCAAGGTGACTCTTAAATCAAAATACTCAATTATATCTACTGGAATGTATGACTCTATGTCAGTATCATCTTTACATATGATTAATAGCTGTTCTGGTTTAGAATAAGTTATTCCGCATGGTAGACAAAGGCTAGGCAAGTTGACCTCTTTTGCTAATTCTGTTTCTCGTGTACCGAACAGTTCGTTCCATAAGTTATAATCACTGGAGATTTCAATTGCCCACATAAGGCAATCTGACAATTGCAATTCTTGTTCTCTCAGCTCCGTCGGTTTGTCGAACCCCATCACATATTCGGAGACCAAAGCACGTTCCTGAAAATAATTAGATATGCTTTTGAGATGGTCCTCATTCATATCTAATAATTTCTTCTGTATAAATCCCTGGGGAGAACTTAATCCCGAACCTAATATGCTGATGGATTCCGGATTGTTGATAACCAGAGGTATTGATTTAATTAATTGGATAGAGATGGGTTTGTCAACTATCAACTTAGCAAGATAATCCAAGTATGAATCGGAATTTTTAAAATTACTAGGTGGTGTTACTATTAGTTTTTTATTTCGCATTGATGATATTTTCTGATTTAAGAATTTGCTATCTACTAACAATTAAGTATACAGATCTTAGACACTTTCAATCACAACCTCATTACGAATAATGGCAGCAAAACCATCAAAGTCATCTCGAACTGCTATATCTATATTTCTCTTGTAACAGGTTCTTATTATCTTTTCCATTCGCATAATATCCTCTTTACTATCCAAACTGTTGTTAGTAGGAAATATAAATGTTTCTACATTATCTATCTTTAAATTAAATAGAACATTTTTCTCATCCTTGACAATATTCTTATTTTGGTAATCTTGATTTAATTTCTGACTGATTGCCTTATGCTCCTTATCCTCTAAATCTTGAAATACAGGCTCAAGTTGCATTCTTAACTCTGCAGCTGACATAGTGTCTGTATTTCCCATAAGCATATGTGGAGAAATATATTTGTATCGGCTGATATTCTTGTACACAGAATGATGTTCTTCTACAGCAGCTATTACTAATGGCACTCGCTCACCCTCCAACAACGTCCATAACCCATTATCTACAATGTTAAAATACTGCTCAACTCTTATTTTCGACTTATCCTTGAAATGATTAGTATTAGAAAGTCCTTGACCAGTAGGATGTAAGGTCTCTTTCTGAATATCTAAATTTAAGGCGGCATCCATATCAGCTGGCACTAAATCATCAATATGCACTGGAAATATTCCCGAATTGACAGCCTCGAAAAATCTTACTTTATTCTGACTCAATGTTAATAAAAAGACTCTTTGTTTATTAATCTTAGAAAGCAGAATAGGACTGGTGATAAACGTGTCAGATATAACATTTGTAGCTTGAGGCGACTCTAAAAGATTTACTATTTCACTGAAATCTTCACTGAAATAACCTGCCAATCCCGAAGATTGGTTAGCCCAGAATTCGGTATCTTCTATCAGATCTGATGCATCCTTCAAGAATGATTTTTTTTCAATTCCCTGTTCTTCAAGTTTTTGGTATACCTCATTCAACTGGTTCTTCCATCTAATTCTGTTCACTTCATAATCCCCCGTTATTTCTGTTGGTATGAAAATGCTTACCGCTGGTGTACTATTGTAATTTAGTAGTCTATCAATGCTATCTGTATTTATCATATATTAGTTTGGTTTACTATTAAATATTAGGAGATATTATCCAAATTGAATAATCCTTACAAAAAAAATCAAAGCTATCTTTTGATAACTCTGATCTTAATTTATGGTATATAATGTTATGATTCAGGAGCAACGTCACTCTTATCTTTGAGTTCAGTCATAGGTGATTTTACACTTTCGGGCATTTTATCTTTAAGGTGCTTCTTATCGTCTGGCAACACTTGACCAGCAGATTGTTTCTTGTCATCTGTCTTCTCAATTTCATTTTTATTATTATCGCTCATGTTAATTGTCTTTTTTGATTAAATAATTGGCTTCATATAGTGTGCTGTGTAACTTGCTTAAGTTGTTTTATTCAATAAGTTCATCACCATAGAGCCAACAAATAATATTATAAAAATATAGAAAATAATTTTTGCTATTCCAGCAGCTGCGCCCGCTAAGCCCGTAAATCCAAGTACTCCAGCTATCAGCGCTATTACTACAAAGGTCAATATCCAACGTATCATAATTTATTTTTTTGTTATTAATGTTAATTATTCATCTTGGGTTAAGAATCAAAATTATTCTTTAGCAACCTTCTTTTTTATTTTTCTATATTCATTCTCACGCTTGTCAAGGTTTTCATTCGCTTTTTTGAGTTTAGTCTTATTTTCTTCTAACTCACGTCGTAATTCGTCATTCTTTTTCAGAAGATCATCTATCTCATTCTTATTATCTTCGAGATCGTTTTTCAAATCTTTGCTATCATCCTGAATTTTATCTATTCTTTTTTCTGATTCCTCTACCTTTTCATAATAATATTTTGGTAAGTAATCTGATACAAAATCATATACGATACCCCTAAGTGCATCGTAAGCATAAGGATGTGTTTCAGGTGTAATCCAGTTATTATATCCATAAGAAGCAAATACATCCAAAGTGGTCATTCCTTTGTTTGATTCATCCACTCTGACTCGTAAGTCGATTTTTCGTGGGCTTATCTGAGGTATGATTATACCCTCTGCCGTCATAAACTTCTTGTTGAAGAAAAGTAATTTCTTTCCATCCAGATTAACATCATAATTATCGTTCATCCAGTCAGAGAATTTATCTTTTATAGTAGAGACTGACGGCGTTAATCTTACTTCAATAGTCTGAAGATTTTCATCTTCATATTCTATATTACCTTCTAGATATTTGACATTTTGTGCAGTAAGTGAACAAGCTATTAATAATGTTAGTATTGCGGTTATATATCTCATTTGCGTATCTTTTATTTGTATACTTTACTTATAAGACATCAAGATGTTCGATTTTAATCAGATTATTAATATTTTAATGTCTCAGAGCGGTCTTCCATATGCTCTGAATTATATAAATAAATAGATGTTAGACCTTATAAAGAACAGTATAGCGCCGTTTTATCATAGATTAATATCCAGTATTGCATTCTACCCCAGCCTGATACTTATAGGGTTCATAAGCTTAGTAGGTTTTATGTTATCGATAGAAGATAATAAATCAACTAAATGGATGATTGAAAATGCACCCTATCTCGTAATAAATAATGCTGATACTGCCCGATCAATTCTGTCAACCATGATTGGTGGATTGATATCTCTAATGGTTTTCAGTTTTTCCATGGTGATGATGTTACTTAATCAAGCAAGTAGTAATTTTTCACCTCGATTGCTGCCAGGACTCATATCAGATAAGCGCAACCAGTTTGTTTTGGGCATCTACTTAGGCACTATAGTCTATAATATAATCGTGCTGATGACGGTTCTCCCCAGTGGTAACGAATACACCCTCAATGGTTTTTCTATTCTTATAGGAATATTATTAGCTATGGGTTGTCTAGTAGCTTTTATTTATTTTATCCATACTGTAAGTAGTGGCATCCAAATTAACAACATACTTAAAGGTATATTCGAAAGCACTAAATTAAGATTGCTCCACCTTCAAGAGAGAGAAGAAGAAGAAAACAAAGAATCAGCTATAACGGTAGATGAATGGCATGTAACCAAATCAATAAAGGCCGGATATTATCAAGGTGTAAATTTAGAGGGCTTGCAGAACATATGCCAAGACAGGGAAATCAATCTAAAGGTTTTTCCATACAAAGGTGAATACCTTATGCCTAACGTTAAGTTATTTGCAATTGATAAAAATTTGCAAAATGAAGATATCAAGTCCATATCATCGTATTTTATATTTGCAGAAAGCAGAGATGTATCTGAAAACTACTCGTTGGGGATCAAACAATTGACTGAAGTCGGCATTAAGGCTATGTCGCCTGGTATCAATGATCCTGGCACTGCAGTCATAACCATCGATTATCTTACGGAATTGCTGGCCTTGAGAATGCAATTAGGTCAAGAACAGATATACCGAAACGAAGTAAATAACACCACTATAGAATTACATTCCTTATCATTCGGAAACCTCATATATCATTTATTAGCTGCATATCGCCAATATTGCAAACATGACATCATACTCATGGAAAAGATTGTAACTATGCTGAAATACTTGACAAAGCAACCTGCAAAACTCGAACAATATCACCAAGTACTTGAGGTACAAATGAAAATATTAGTGCAAGATATAGAGAGCAATATCAACAATCCTTTCGATCTGGAGAGATTGAATAATTTGATGGAATCAAATTAAATTTTAAAAGAAATCAGATGCCTCTTTATACGGCTACCTTAATTTAGCTATACTTTTATTTCATTTTACAAAAAGCAAGTTTTACCTACTCAGCCAATAGATCATCTATTTTTTTTGCAAGAGCATAGTGCTCGTTGACGCTATTTTTTCGGAGAACATTAGACATCAGAGCAACCATGTACTTCCGATTGGTGCTATCTTGTTTTTCTATTATTGCCACACTATTCATATAGTTATACTTATTACCAGCGTAATTTTTTCGGACGAAGCCTGGCTCTGGCTTGAAGCTGTAGAGCGAACCACTTTTGAAATAAACAGCATCATTATCCAGGCTACTACTGGAGGCATAACGGATGCGTCTATCTGTGAGATACATGAGCCGCTTTATCTCCAAGGAAATTCTTTCGCTGATAACCTTGCCACTTTCTAGAGCAAACATAAATTTCATGAGTCCACTAGTCGTACCTATACTGCCACCACGCCTAGGTACGAACTTTTCAGCCCCACTCGTAAAAAATCCACCTAACCTGTACTCATCTCCATCTATATTTACGCTTTCCAGAACACAATTAGTCAGGTCCTCTGTAAGACTGCTCAAAACAGCTCTACCAGAATTTTCTATCACCGCATCCATCTCCTGTTGTGTAGAACATTCATAATAATCATCCATGATATGCACCAGCAGCATTTCTCTCATGACAATGCTAGCAGCACCATTATTACTTTTCGAAAACATATGATCCAACCATTCGTATAAGGAAAAGACATCACTTTCCGCTGCTTTTCTTTTATAGTACTTATCTTTCTCGATATCATAAATTGGAATAGTATGATGATCATATACCACAAATTCATTTCCCCTGACTTTCCTATTGTAAAGCACGCCCCTTATGGCTTCCCAATTGTTACCGTATACCTTATGCAATGCATCAAATAAGCCCATGGCAGCTATGATTTTCGCAACACTGCCTGGTTGATATCCGACGTTTTCTTTTAGGCCAGCATATCTTATGTTGTCAGGCTTAGTAATATCCATGACAGATACAGAATATCCTGGTTCTAAGTTTCTAAAAATTTTTTCCAGCTTAGACTCTAGTAATCTATCTTCGGATGGCCATATGAAATCACTTCCTGAAAGATTTAGTTTTATATCAGACAAGCTGAGTAGCGCCCCTTTTTCAAGTTTGGTATCAGTAGTGCTGTCCATCAATACTTTGTATTGATAGAGCAATCTGTCAATTCCTGTATACTTATACCCATCTATAGGATAAGCTTGAATTGTCACGCCGAACAGAACACCAAAAAAAATTAGTATATGCTTCATAAGATTGTTTATTATTTCTTTGGCTCCATGAGGATAGAAATATTATCTAATTTTGGGTTGAGGCTTCTAAGGTACTCAGAGCTCAAAGCGTCATTGTTTTCTACAAAGGGTCTCACTTGAAATAACCATATGAATCCATCTTTGATTCCTAACTCGATATCATAGGCATGCTCTGCCTCCGTTAATTCGTCCATTTTCGAAGCTATGGTTTTAGCCATTGCATTTAGATTGTAGACATCCTCAGCACTAAGGACAGGATCAGAAAGTGATGCATACTTGTAGGTAGAACCACCTGACGCGGGTATCGTCCTATACTTTGTTTCTCGGCCAGGTGCAATGAGTTCCTGATATCCATTATTGTGGACAACATAACTTTCTGCTGACTGTCCCTCGACCGCGCCTCCTACTCCACGACTAAAAGAAATTGATATATCATCAGCGTCTCCTCTATTGACACCTTTAGTGATTATCACACCTGATTTATCCACATTTACACTAGGTATGATGAGAATGGATGGATAGACCTCTTCAGGATTTTCTAAATATTGCTGGCGCCATTGATAGCTCCTTTCAGTATAAGGTGATGCCCACACTTTCTTAATTCCACTGAGAATCTCTTGTCCATCCACCACATTGAATAAGGTGAGATTGAGACCTGCACCTGTAAACTGAGGTAAGTCTTCCATATTGGTATCACTACGCAAGAAAACAGGAATTTCACCTAAACTTTTTCCAAAGATACTTTTGAATTGACTTTCGATATTATTTATTAGGCCAGGCTTCAACGGCATTCTTTCTATCATAGTCCTTAGCTTTGCCAGCTCAAATAGAGTTTCTTTTTCTACTGAAGATCTAAGTTGACCTTGAGCTATTTTTTGCCTCTCTGAAATAAAAATATCCTTAAGGTAAGACCAATAAGTATAGTCCTGATAAGGTACTTTCTGATCCATGTGATCTCTGAAAATACCAAACGGAATTACTAGACCTTCTACGACATGCTCAGGAAACATTTGCTTAAGTTGAGCTAAGTTCGCAGCTTTAGGACCACACCATTTACCTGAGTAACTGGCATCGATTCTGGACATATTCAATAAACTGTCTGGATGCAAAATGATCTTGTCCGTAGAGATGGTCAGCCGCTTCTTATCATTCTTATTTTTTTGGAATAATTTTTTCTCCTCAGAGGTCATATCCATGGAGAGCTTGAGTATGACTGTGCCCCCTGAAGAAACGGCGTAGAACACTTCTCGCCCATCATAAGCTTTCAATGCATTGAGTACACTTCCAGATATCAAAGAGTTGGGTATCCCAAGATTTCTAGCCAGAAGTTGAACGTGAGAAACAGGATTACCTTCTTTTACATTCAAAATTCCAGCTACAGGCTTCATCTCAGTGGGTGGTCTATCAAAGGCATATATACCAGTTTTGTCCAATTCGAGATTTTCATCTAAACTCGAGAACACATAAAGCCTGCCTTTTGCATAGCCAGGATTAAGTCCCTGCAAACCAGCTTCATTCTTGTTTCCCATGATATTAGATGCGTTGTGCCCTACCTGACCATACATCTGATTTATACTTTCTACTAAATTACCTGCAGGAAGTATGAGTGATGAACGTATCTTATCATCCACAAATCCAAAGCTCAACGGCTCAATAGCTCCTAATAATCGCACTGGCTCTGTATATATGGAATTGACCATTTGCGATGACCACAAGACAAGTTTTTGAGATGCATGTCTATAATAATCCAGCCCATCCAAAGAAACTACTTCACTTTGCATCCAGTCAAAATCAACCTTTATTTTATCATATTCCCACGAAGTCAGATAACCAGCTCCATATAAGCCATTAGCTAGAAAACACATCTTCTCCCTTACAGCACCTAGAGATTTATCATCCAAAGCATCCATATTCTGCATAGCTAAATTTTCCAACTCATTAGCTAAATCCATAAGATCTAGTCTGCTTGATGACTTGGATTCTTTAGTTATATTTTCTCTTATAAAAAGTAAGATGTCGCATGCCTCCATCGCTTTGTATGCAGCGCTGGTATTTTCAAGATTCTTAAGTTTATTCTTCAAAGCACTCGTAAAAGGACCACCTGTCAATCCCTTAGTATAAATCTCTAAATCTGACAGCTCGAATGGACTGTACATTTCTTTGAGGTTTAGCACTAACTTTTTATAATAGTCCTCCCCTTGTAATGATACAGTTCCAGTTTTAGACCTCCACGACTCAACGAGCTTAAGATCTGAGGCTGAGGGTCTATTATGTAATTTAATTCTGACATCCATGAAACTACTCTCCACTTCAGCAAGCAACTTACTGTATGCTCTCACTCTCTGAGCCACTCTTGTATCCTCCCCGTGAGGAATATCTATAGCTGCCATTTTGATAAGAAGATATTCATCTTCGATTCTTTGATTATCTGACACTAGCCACTCTAGAAATTTCTGCCCCCATTCTTTTTCATCTTCAATCTGCTTTGCACCACGATAATTTTGAGCCTTTGAAAGTATCCAACCATTATCGATATCAAATAAAAAGTTTGTAATTTGATATTGTTTAAGTCGGCTATTCTGATGCGCTTCATCCCAAAAATCCTTGTAATCAGTGCCTGTAAGAATCTGGTCCAGGAAAATATGCTCTCTCTGAGCTAGTTGCAGTATCCTGGGCTTGTAAATGGCATGTTGCCAACCTTTCATGGGCTCTGGGCAAGGATCTCTGGCCTCCCTCATTGTGCCATCCTCACAAAACCACTTTATAGCAGCATAGGGACCTCTACGATCATCTTTCAATTCTGCCAGATAACTCTGATCCAGAGTCTGCGCATCAAGAGAAATGATTATCACGAAGTAAAATACTGTGACAAGGATCAATGGAAAATTCTTCAGCATAAGAGAATGAGCTAAATAGGTTTTAATACTAGAGATACTGTACTCAGCGTTATTGGTTCGACATTATATGATCTAATTGTAGAATCACTTGTTAGGTCAAATGGAGAGTGCAATTATTAACAAATAAGCAACACATAATGAGCCGATGATTCCATAGCTTTGCAAGATGGTAAAGTTAGCTAATTTGTTTTTGATTATATTTCTAATTCATCTCAATTTATCGACTTTCGGGCAACAGAAATTTGGCTATTATGAGCTGCCTTATCCTTCGATATACTATCAAGAAGTAGCCCAACAGCATGATAAAACACTTCAAGCAAATCTAGAAGATATCATTACTAGAAATCAAAGATGGACGAAATTGACTTTAAAGAAGAAAATGTCTGTGGCTCTAGTGGATTTGCGGGATATGGAAAACATCCGATATGCTTCCGTCAATGGGAAAAATATGGTGTATGCTGCCAGCCTTCCTAAGATTGCAGTTTTACTTTCTGCAATTGATGCTATAGTAGAAGGCTGCATCGACTATACACCAAAGCTGAAAAAAGATCTAAGAATGATGATCTCCAAATCCAATAATGCGGCAACAACAAGAGTGATAGAAGCTCTGGGCTATGACAAAATAGCTGAAACTATGACCAAAGCTGAATATCAGCTCTATGATAAGCGAGACGGTGGAGGTCTGTGGGTAGGAAAAAAATATGCAAAAGCAGGACACAAAAAACCAGACCCGCTCAAAGGTCTCAGCCACGCTGCGACTGCAGAACAAGTAGCTAGATTTTACACGATGTTAGCATACGGGAAATTGGTAAATCACTACTGGAGCAAGGAAATGATGAAATACCTTATAGATTCAAAGATCAATCACAAATTCGTAAAGTCACTTAATAAGATTGCACCAGAAGCTGATGTGTATCGAAAGTCTGGTAGTTGGAGGAATTTTCACTCAGACAGTGCTCTTGTCTTCGGAGAGAACGGTCGCCGTTACATAATAGTTGTGTTATTAGAAGATGCTAGAGGAGGTGAAATATGCAGTAAGTTCATCACTCAAGCTGAACGAGCTCTGGGGTTAGATAAAGACTTGGTAATACCACCATTAGAACCGTTCACTGGCCCAGTTTTAAGTCCTGATAAAGAGTGAAAGTGTAACTACCTTAATGTAATGACTGAATTGCGCATTTAAGCAGCTCCAAGAAGTATCATTGATACTACAGGATTCTCAGAAGTTGGCCTTTTTCATTTTAGAATTTAAAGGCTGAAATTCCGTTCCTATTTTTTAACTAGTGATCAAAATTAGAGTCTACAAACTATTTTAAATAAATACTTTGAGTTCTCTGTGAATTGATGGACTTAATCTTTTAAGGTGATCAGCTGTAGTCCTCTTGCTTATCTTAACACCATTCTCAAGAAACAAAGCTTTATCAATTTCTTCAACTGTGGCCAGCTTTAAAAGTGGTAATATGCGAGTCTTAAGTCGATAAGATAATAGCTGGTCCAGATAATCCAATGTTGCTTGTCTTCTCCCTCTTATCAGGCCATAGTAGCACTTCATCATCTCATCACTGTCAGTAACGAGTCCTAGTAAAACAAATAATACATGGAGATTGATATTGAGTTCATTTTTAAGAAGAAGCAAAGCCCTGTAAGCGTTTCTTGTATACTTTGAATGTTTACCACTCTGATCGATCAAATCATTCATCAGCCAAATTTCTCCGAGAATTTCTTTTATTTGAACGATATTCTTATTGAGTCTTAGTCTGTTTCTTCTACGATTATATTTAAGGTAAGGATAACGGAGTCTCATGATGCCTATGGTTTTTACAACTTCAATTCTTACACCCCTATCCTTATGCTCTAGATTATCAAAGAGGAAATCCAAATGTGATTGCTTATCTATAAATTTGAACGCAGGAATAAACTTTTTTAACTTCTTACTATTCTCTTCAGGTAATGACTTTAGATGTCTTAATAATAAATTGGGGAATGCAGACAAGGTCTTGTGCCAGCGTTTTCTTTTACGAAAACTTACCTTACAAGTTAACACGGTGGGGAACAAGAGTTTTAGCTTTCCCCGTCTGACTGCAAATAAGGCAAACATCTTCATATCCTCCTCAGCTGATTGTCTTAAATTGTCCTTTATAACAGGATAATATTTTTCAAATTTTGTATGAGCGACTGCAGTCATCCATGTACGCCACAATTTAGGTGCCACATCATTATTATTCATGTAAGCATAGGCCTGATTGATTCTTTTTTTAATTTGATATCTTTCTTGCTGTCGCCAACGGCTACCTAACAACCTTGCTAGAGCACCAGTGATTATAATTCGATTTTCAGGCGTCGCAGTTGAGTAGAGCTGCTTAAGCTCAGACTTACTATTGACAAATTTTAATTTTTCTTCAAAATATTTTTTCCTGACAATGTAAGACTTGTCATCTTGGAGATGACTCACATTTAACAAGCCACTTGATTTATATTCCTGACCTATAATTTCAATTGCAGCAGATCTGACTGGTGTTTCAGCCTCCACTGTGAATCGTTTAAGCTCTTCTAATCTGTTGATGGAATTACGACGGTTATCCTTCAGTAGATGCTGCAAGTATTCTAATGGCGTCACTGTTAATTCTTCATCATCACTATCATCACTATCATCACTATAAACTAAATATGATAATTGTTTGAGATAAGTTTTTTTTGATAATAGAATGAAAGAGACCCATGCTATTACAACCAGTATTGTTGTCAATGTTATAACCCATAAGGGTAGTGAAACCCTATTGATAAGTATATAAATCAAAACACCAGAAAGACCAGTAGCTATGCTGTCCACTACTACATCTATGAGAGACTTTGCTCTTTCTCTTATAGCAGCGGAAAGTGGCATTATATTAATCTCAGTTGAGGTCTTATAGACACTTTGTTTCATAGATCCGTCAACCATCTTCATTATAATACCCACAGCTAGAATAGGCCAGTAAAGGAAAGCGATGAGTGATCCCAAAATCAACATGGGCATAATCGACATGCTATACGTTATACCTAAGCGATCTATAACAGTGTTGACAAAAAACAATTGAATAATGAGACCAATAACATTAATGGAACTAAACCAGAATCCAAAAAAAGCAGTAAGTGCTTCTTGCGTATCAAAATGGTTATAAGCTACTGCATTGAATAAGTAATCCAACAACTTAGAGGCTATAACACCAAAACAGGTAATTCCAACAATATATATAACATGCTTGTTCTTTAGTGTTCTTAAAAACTGTCCTCCGCCGATCCATTCAGACTCTTTTGCATCTTCCATAAGATCTGAGCCAAATTCAATGTGAACTTTTCTAATACACATAGCTGAGAGAAATAAAAAAACTATAGCGGAAACTAATAAACCTATATTTCCAAAATAAGATACGGTGCCACTAGCAAAGTAACCCCCGAAAACCCCGCCGCCTATGGCACCTACACCTATGTGAGAAAGAACTCGTTTGGCCTCGCGAATTGACAGCAATGATTGGCAATATTGAAAAAAAAGTGTTACAGTTATAACACTGAATAAACTTATGTAGACATAAACTGCGACAGTAAAGGGCCCATGGAGCAATCTAAAATTAACTGCAGCTGTAATCACAGTGAGCAAAATAATATGGAAAGCAAAATTGATAACAATAGCATGATATAACGCAAATGACCGTCTCAGCAGGATTAAAATATAGTGAATAATTAAGGCCGCAATAGCTATACTCACAAAAGCTACAGGCATGACATCTATACCATAAGCACTGAGCATGAGGCTAGTAGCCAAGGGCTTGAGAATCATCAAGACGCTAATGATCAAAAAAATGGCCAGCTGAAGGAGAACGACCTTATGGAAATCATCAGATTCTGTATTGATAACCCTCTTTAAGAGTGGATTCAATAATTTGCCAACCATGTTTCGACGAATATATACCAAATATTAAAACTAACCCGATGGACAGACCAGCAAACACCCCGATGGAACAATTAAATAAATAGAATGCATATTTCAGGTAAATGATTTGTTATTCAGGAACTTTTCATGATTATCTACAGCCTTAGCAGCCCACGCTTGCGGCCTCTCACCATAACATTCCAATATGGCATCAACACCGATCACAGTTCCTTTTGCTAATCTTCCTAATATCGCTATGAGTAAGTTTGGATTTTCTTCTGAGGTGATAAACCCATTATCATCAGTAATAATTCCCAAGTCATCATGAACTGCCTTGATGAAATTGTGGGCGAGTAGGTTATCAAGTATAGGCGATTCTAGTTTCTCCACAATCGGTGAATCCAAAACTGAATTAATCATTAACTCAAGCACTATGGATTCTGATTCAGAACTCAACTTCCATCCAGCCTTAGTCAGCTCTATAGTGGGATCTTCTATCCATTCCAAGCTCAAAACTTCAGCATCAACTAGGGCTAGTAAGTATTGTATACTATCTACCGGAGGCCCGAAAGCATAACGCTTCATCCGTTCATCCAGCTCGATTATAGAAACGACAATTTCATCGGAGCAATTACAGAAGGATAAATTTTCATATATGGATGGCTGACAGTGACGCCAGACTTGTCCTATGCAATAATCAAGACTGGGAGTTTGAAACCCTAATGCCATCTCCACATAACTATTCATAATTGAATAGCAGGAGCGATCATTATCAATCATCGTACAATGGTGAAATTTTTCATCTTCTAACCATGAGATTATTATTTCAATAATACTTTCTTCGGTCAATGGTTTCAAAAAATCTGAATTGCCCAAGTCTGAGTAGACCTTAGCAGCTAAAGGAGCAATAGCCTTAATGATAAACTTAAAATCAGTAGCATACTCTTGGGTTGATCTATCTCCAATAGTATGATTAAATATCTTAAGTTGTTCCTCAGTAGGTTTGAACCAATCATCTATCTTTTTACTCAGGGGCTTAGGCACCGGAGGCTTACCGTCTAATGAGAAAGGCACAATAAGATTTTTGATATCATAAGAAGTTGAATAACTGAACTTTCTAGACCTAGCATCAATAAGGGTGAAACCACCCACCTCTTCAGCTATACCTCTCATAACATCAATCATCGCTAGACCAAACCCCCTTATACCAATAGATCTATTGTAATTAATACCAGAATTGATATAAGATTTTACTGGATAAGGCGATGAGTGTAATTGTATGTCTCGTGTTTTAAACTTAAAGTTTTTCCATTTCTTTATTTGAGTACAGTCTAGGGTTGGCTGATGGCCAATGGTCAATAAAACTTCGTTAATATTGCCATGTGTATAACCATCACTACATTCTATTGTTAGATATTTACTTTCAGTGCTTACCCCTATTACTTGTTTAGGTAATACGGTAACAAGGTCATATTTCTCCAGAGCACAAAGCATAGACTGAAATCTTTCTTTAAGATAACGACCCAACTTAGACCTTGGAGGATAGTAATCCACTTCCTCATCACTTGCGGAATTAAAATCTTTGCCTGCCCACTTGGCATATGATGGGAACGGAGGAAAACACATACCGTTGTTCTGTGCAGAAGAACGTTCTTCCAAGTAAAGTATGCGCTCGGAAATATTAAGCCAATTGGAATCTTTCTGGTCCAAATCGTAAATGGGACCATATCCGAATTTTCCGTATGAATCGAATAAAAAGATATGTATGTCTGAGAGTAAATTTCTTTTACATAGTTCAAGTACATATCTCTCCAGTGCATAAACTCCACGCGGACCTACACCTATAATTGCTATTGACCTTTTAGTGCTCTTCATTCAAGTTCGGGACTTAAACTATATAATCAACTTTCTTTGATGAGTAGTAAATTGTGACTCGATTCCTAAGACAATATACCAGACAGAAGACCACCTACTATACTTACAATAGCTGCCAACCCTAATGCCCACCAGAAGTTTTTGACTTTAAAACCTGGCAAAAACCAATCTGCCACCTGAATCAATATTGCATTGAGCAACCAGGTAAAAATTCCCAGAGATAAGATGCCCAAGGTCACTATTTTAAGTACTGAACCTAAAGTAATATCAAGAAATCCCACCACCAACGCCACCACTATACATTGTAGAAAATTCTTCATCTCTACCCCACTTAGAATCATTCCTCCAATATAAAAAGAAGCTCCAGCGACTACTACATTAATTATCGTTTCCATATTCAAGGTTTTTTTCTAGACGTCAAATTTTTCATTGATTGCTGACATCGCGACCTGTGCAACATTGTCTGCGCTTATTCTGTCTGAATTTAATTGCCGTTTGAAATAATCTATTGTTTCATTAAGCGAAAGATCTTCATAAGTTCCTCCATTCTTGAAATGATCAGCATAGACCTCGCCTGTAAGAGTAGTTACAAAACCTGAAATAGTGGCCTTGATTAGCGTCTCTCCCAGCAGCTTATCTACCTTGGTAGATGAGGCTAATTGTTCCATAGCTGAAGTGACCAGTCGCGCTAGAAGATTAGTTGAGAGCGAACTGACAATTAACTTAGTTTTATCCCCAGAATATACCCCATATTTCTCGGCTATATCATTTACCATCCTAATTTGTATGAAAGTTACTCCAGCAATATCTATCACAGGAACGGGTAGTATTGAGATAGCAGAGGCCTTAGCTGAAGCAGCAGTGATAATTTTAGTAATTTCTTTCAAGGGAATATCAGGAATGAGGTTGTCAAGTTCTGAAAGTGATTTTGTTGTTGTCATTAGTTTTGGCTTTTTAAGTAATAGAATGATAATTGACTGCCTCACCAATATGCTATTTCCTCTTACACCGGAAGCTTATGTAATACTGATAGAATCAATCAATCAATTAGGTTCATGAAATAATATTAAAAGGAAAATTACATCCTGTCTACTCCTTTCATTATCTGGTCAGAAACTTCATCTGTGTCGCTACTGTGTATAACTGAAATGTCACCAGTCGTTTCTAGTACAACAGAGAGTACGTTATTCAGATTTAAAGCGTTTGCTTCACGAAGTTTGGCCATAAGATCATTTTCTGAAACTCCAGTGAGTCTTAGATTGTCCTTTGAAATTTTACCTTTCCGCAATAATTCCACAGGCTTATTAGTCACCAATTTTCTAAACCACAAATATTATCTTTGAAGATAGGATGAACTAAACTGGAAAATTATTATAAATGCGATCGCGGCAACACCCTTCATTATTGATTGATCTTCATTCATGATGACTGCAGCTACTACAGATCCTATCGCGATAGTGGAAGCAAAATCTATACTGGACATTTTGGCAAAAGTCCTAAGACCAGCAATTCTGGTGATAATAATTACACCAATAAATATAAATATGCAAGAGATCAGAATCTCCATTATCTGCCCTAACTCAAGTAAAATCCAGTTTCTCATTATTTAGCTAGTTGATGTTATCTTAAGCTCTACCCTTTAGCAAAGCTACACCTCCTATCAGTGACGCAACAGCTAGACCCAGATAAATGAATGCCGTGGTTTTTTTCTGATTGTCTTCCGCTGATAATTCTATACCAATTATCTCTACAGATTCTCCACTGTTACTGAATTTAGAAATTCCTGAATATCCCAGAAACAAAGAAAGTAAAATTAATACTGTACCTATCGATTTTTTCATATTAGGTTAATTCAAAGAGTTATGATCTTATAATTTTGAGTCCTTGTAACGATCTTCTACATTTAATATTTACGAATTTTACTCATATTATCATTGTCACATCAGTCCATTGGAAGTAATGCCAGAAATTTAATAATTTAATTCTTGAATTGTGTGATTACTACCTTCAACACTGAAAACTCTAATTGAGTGCATGCAATCTAGATGGGCTTCCTTCCTGATATGATGTTGTAGAGAATTGATACTGCGGCGATAACTAACAGTACGTGTATTAACTTTCCTGTCGCCATTCCTCCTGCTACACCAAGAAATCCAAGAGCCCATACGATAATGCAAATAACTGCCAATAACCAAAGTAAATTTCTCATGATATGTATTTAGCGTTTTATAAAAATGTTTGCAACGCCTTTACCTTAGAATAACAGGAAGGTTCGATTTGAATAATAATTCTTTATTAATTTGATAATGATTCAGCATCCTTGAATTCGATATTATCGTCTATCTCACCCTTAAATGCCTCGAACCAAGCATTTCTGAACAGGTTGAATACAGACTCCCATACATCTGCGGAACTGTCATTGAGGTCACCTTCTATAGGGATTTTTGTTGCGACATTATCTGTCTCCTGGTTCTTCAAAACAAACTTGAAGAACCCGACAAAACCTTCCCATAATTTTTCGAAGAATCCCTCTTTTGGACCTATGAGTTTAGAATCTTTGAGTAACGGTTTTACATAGCTTTTGAGATAACCGTCTGCGATTGCTATTTCGCTATAAAAATTGATTGTTCCTTTCTCAAAATCCAATTTTGCATATTCATCAAAAAAATCATTGAATGCTGTGACTTCAGCATCTTCTAGAGAAAATGATATATCCATATCAGGTATGACTTTGAGTAAATTCAGTTTTCCTTTTACCAGTAAAGCTCCATTTCCGATACTAGTTCCATTGATGTTAAAGCTGGAAGGCAGCTTTACATCTTTATCTTTTACATTTTGAAGGTTGGTAGCAGTGGCGCTTATGCTGTGTATATGAAGATCGATCGTAGGATCAGGAATAATCTGGACGAAAGCCAGTTTTCCATTGTTTATTTTCAAGCTATTAATTGAAATTGGCACAAGATCCGTTAGTACCTCTGTCCAATCATCCAATTCTGACTCTCCAGTCTCGTCATGATCCTCAAACACATAAATGACCTCAGGCTTGTTCAGCACTATTTCAGAAACAATGCGTCCTTGAAAGAGAGATTTCCACTGCACTGATATGTCTGTTTGCTCTAAATTTATAAAAGGTACATTAGATACTTCATCTATTTTGTTGATGTATAAATTATGAATCACATAAGCGCCTCTCCAAAGCGAAATGTCAATATCATTCACATGGCCATGATAATCTGGCAAACTACTCAGACTTTTGTTGACGTACTTCTTTACTATCGTAGGCAACATCAAACGAAGCAGAATCAAGGATAAAATGACTAAGACAATTACTATGAATACCTTTCTTTTGTAAATTGGCTTTTTTTCCATTGTCGAAAATCTTTTTTCAATTAATATTTCTAGAGTTTCTGACCATCAGAATCTTTCTTGATGACGCGATGCACTTTTACGGATTGGTCAGAGGAATATACTTTTCTGCCATTTAAAATGGCATACACTTGCGTAAATTCAGCTCCTACGATAAGAATTATGGCATTATAATAAACCCACACCATAAAGCTAGCCAATGCGCCCGCCCCACCGAAAGTGCTGCTGATGTTACTGTTACCTAAGTAGTAACCTATTGCATATCTACCTATGACGAACATGGCAGTAGTAACTGCAGTGCCCACGATCAAGTCCTTTCTGTGAAGTCTTGCATCAGGCAAAAATCTAAATAAGAGATAAAACATTGTAAATGTTATTAAGATACCGATAACAGTAGAGCTTACAACTACAGCCGTTTCACCTATTTGAGGTAAAATAGCTGCCACTTGATTTGAAAGCAAGATCACGACTGTATTCAGACCCATGGAAACCAGAAATATAAATCCCAAGCCCAGCAAAAAACCAAATGATAAAATCCTATCCACTACTACAGCTTTGAATCCTAAACTTGGATCTTTAATTACGTTCCAAGCTTTATTCAAAGTCTCTTTAAGGTGGATAACCACAGCAGTGGATGATACTAATAAAGTAAGTGAAGATACCACTGTTGCTATAGTTCCAGATGAACTTTTATCAGCATTCTCAACTATTGCTTGTAATTCTTTGGCTTGGCTATGTCCCATGATACTACCTAATTGATCGAATAATGCGGTTTCTAATTCTGTAGATTCCATGACGAAACCCATAATCGCTATAAGCATCACTAGTAGTGGCGCAATAGAAAACAAGGTGTAGTAGGACAAGGCACCCGCCATCATGAAGCCGTCATCCGCGGAAAATTGTTTCCAAGTATTTTTAACATAGTTAATCAGACTTCTTTTCTCTGCCATATATAGTTTTACTCACAAGAATTGGAAAATTTTACCTCTTCGCCTTTAATTTATATAAACCGTTTTTATATTCACAAACTCACGTATGCCATAATAACTGAGTTCTCTCCCATAGCCACTAGTCTTTATTCCCCCGAACGGTAATCGAGGATCTGACTTGACGTAATGATTTACAAAACAACAACCAGCTTCTATATCCTCACGAGCTATTTTCTCACCTCTCTCCTTATCTTTAGTGAAAACGCAACAACCTAGACCAAAAGCAGTGTCGTTAGCGACTTGGATGGCTTCTGTTTCATCTTTGACTTGTATGACAGCAGCTACTGGTCCGAAAATCTCATCTTCGTAGGCTGGCATTCCTGAACTGACCTTCGTCAATATCGTAGGTGGATAGTAGGCGCCTTCTCCATCAGGAATATTGCCGCCCAATAATAGCTCAGCACCTTTACTTATACTATCTGTTACTTGCTGATGCACCTCATCCCTGAGATCGTATCTGGCCATGGGCCCCAAGGTCACGTCCTTCATGGGGTCTCCCATTGTGGCAGAAGCCATATGTGCCCTGAACTTTTTAAGAAATTCATCATAAACTTCTTCTACCACGATGAAACGTTTGGCTCCAATACAACTTTGCCCAGCATTTAATAATCGAGATGTGGTGCAGTGCTCAGCAGCGTGGTCAAGATCGGCATCTTCTAATATTATATAGGGATCGCTGCCACCCAATTCCAGAACAGTTTTCTTGATGTTTTCACCAGCTGTACTGGCTACTGCTTGGCCCGCAGGTCCACTGCCGGTCAACGTCGCTGCTTTCACTATATCATTTTCCAGAAGGTCTTTTACTGCATCGCTATGAATCAGCAAGGTCGAAAAAGAGTGTGCAGGAAAACCAGCATCAGAAAATATTTTTTCTATATGCAAGGCTGACCCTGGGACATTAGAAGCATGTTTGAGTAAGGCAGCGTTACCAGCCATGAGCGCTGGTGCTGCAAACCTGAAAACTTGCCACAATGGGTAATTCCAAGGCATCACTGCCAGCACGACACCTAATGGCTGATAACTGATATAAGATTTTGACGCATCACTCTGCACCATCTCATCAGCCAGAAAATTTTCAGCATTATCAGCATAGTATCTGCATACCCAAGCACATTTTTCAACTTCCGCTTGGGCAGACTTGAATGTCTTACCCATTTCAGAAGTCATTGTCTGAGCCAGCATATTTTTTCTCTGCTCTAAGAGATCAGCGGCTTTATGCATTAATTTTGATCTGTCCGCTATCGGTGATTTTCGATTGATCTTATAAGCTTTCTCTGTTTCTGCAAGTATGTTATTTATATCTTCAACTGTATGGAGAGTATATTCTTTTATGACCTCCTTATTAGCAGGATTAGTAGTGGTGATAGTCTTCATCTTATTTATTTTTATAGTAGTCTTCAAGCGTTTGAATCAATTCATTATTGACCGCAGTCTCTATTGGTATTTCCAGAAGCACTAATTTATCCTGATCTATCGCCTCGGAAACTTTTACTTTTAAATCACCGATGTTTTTCGGTTGATAGGCCTCTATCCCAAAACTATTGGATAAATCCACAAAATTTGGGTTACCTAATTTAGTACCATAAGATTTTCCCTCATTCATATTTTGTTTCCACTCTATCAGACCGTAATTATTGTCATTGAGCACAAGTATCACACCTTTTACTCCGAGTCTGACAGCTGTCTCTAACTCCTGAATATTCATCAAAGCCCCGCCATCGCCCATAATCGAAACCACAGGTCTGTCATGATCCACAATATGACCAGCTATAAGGCCGGGTAATGAAATCCCCATACTTGCTAAGCCATTACTTATGATGCAACCATTGGGAATAAAAGTCGGGTAGTTCCTTGCTATCCACATTTTATGACTGCCTACGTCACTGATCACAAGTGCATTATCCGGCAGCACCTGCCTGATCGCAGCTATGACATTAGGTGCATTGAAATGTTCATCTTCATCATCAGATCGATATGACTCTACGGATTGCACAATTCGCGTTCTTATATCCTCGTACCATGAATCGTAGGTCTTTGATTCTAACCGTTCATATATTTCGACGAGCCCAGTAGCAATATCACCTACCAGTTCCAAGTTTGCCTCATATGCATCATAAACTTCCGCAGGTTCGAAATCTAAATGTATGATAGTATTGTCTTTATTACAATTCCAATTTTCAGGTGAATACTCAGCAATATCATAACCAACAGTCAGAATCAAATCCGCCTGATCAAATGCTTCTAAGACATAATCCTTAAAGCCCAATCCCACTGCTCTAAGGCTAGTATTTAACTTGTCAGAAATAGCGCCCTTGCCCATGAAAGTGCAGGCAACGGGTATATTACAATCCTGGGACAACCGAGTCAGTGCTTTACTAGTCCTAGTTCGTATGGCGCCATTTCCAGCTAATATTAGCGGTGCTTTTGCTGCTTTTAATTTTACAATCGCTTCCTCGATTCTTTCAATGTTAGGGACAGGGCGGTATACCTTGTAAGGCTTTAGGGGACTGTATTTTTCTGCTACCATTGAGGCAGCTATATCTTCAGGTAATTCTATATGAGTTGCCCCAGGTTTCTCGGCTTGCGCCAATTTGAATGCCTTCCGGACCATCTCATTGACGACTGACCCATTTACGATCCTACCATTCCACTTTGTGATGGGTGACATCATCTGGACGACATCTATCATCTGATGGCTTTCATGATGAATGCGATCTATCCCACCCTGCCCTGTAATAGCCACTAGTGGCGCTTTGTCCAAATTAGCATCGGCCACCCCTGTCATAAGATTCGTTGCACCAGGACCTAAGGTAGAAAGACATACACCTGCTCTACCTGTCAATCTCCCTATGACATTGGCTATGAATGCTCCACCCTGCTCGTGCCTGACTGGCACAAATTGTATAGAACTATTTTCGATGGCAAATAAAAAATCTTCGTTCTCTTCTCCAGGCACACCAAACACATATTCAACCCCCTCGCTTTCCAGGCACTTGATCATTAACTCTGAAACATTCATATATTATTATTTTAGTAATGACGGAAACAATTGTCTTATTAATATTACACCACTATCCGATTTGAATACTACGGTGAGGGCATTTATTTACACTGGTAATAAAATTACCACATCAGCTTTACTCTCCGTAAGTGAGTTAAGTTCGAGTCTTGACCTTATTTCCTTTAATAGATGTATACATAACAACACCTACATCCTACAACAATCCGCTAAAGACTTTGTGCAATAAGGTATAGCTCTTTATACCTATCTTCTTAGAAGGAGGTACATATAAAGTCGAAAGATGTTCATGAATTTAAAAGTGTAGCTAGTAATTACCTATTTAGTAATCAAACACCATCAGTAGCCATCAGTATTAGATATTAATGTGGGTATACAGGGAAGAAGTGGGTGCAACTACGACGGGTAGATATGACAGGACTATCAGTCTGCAGAACTTATTATTAGAACTTCCTTAATAATTGCTGTAGTCACAACAGATCAGTGATCATATATTCATAGAGCATACATAAGTCAGCTATCGTTGTTGTCAGTATCTTTTTGTTCGTATGTAATCATTTGATTTATTATGTCCCAATTATATTGGATAAGCAAACTGAACAATTCTAGAATTTCTTCGAAAGCCCTGTTGAGCTCTCTGTGTGGTCGTTTGTCAGTTTGAATTAAATCCAATTCGGCTCTAGCCTTATAGCCATTCAAGATTTTGGTCATTTCATTGGTTTTCTCTACGAAACCTTCAACAGCATAGAGAAGATGATCCCTAGTTTCGTCCAGGTCTGGTGTGCTAATTCGCATGGACTCTATTAGATGATCTGTAAGAACTGTCTTCAACATTTCTTTAGGATGAACATTGAAATAATGGCTTACCTCTAGGAACAGAGAAGCATTGGGTTCCACTATTCCGGATTCGTAAGAAGAGATTTTATTTCGTGTAAGGTCCAGTGCTGCTGAAAGATCTTTCTGACTCATTCCACCCATTCTGCGGAGCAACTTGAGATTAGCGCCAAAGTACGTTGGCTTGGGTATTGATTTTCTTTTTTTCTTCTTTTCCATAAAATTCTTACTCTAAATTGTGCATTTAATGACCATTGTCAATAATATTAACATCTATTTGATTGATAATAGAACAATTCTATGATCTACTAGTAAAACAAATGTATAAAATCTTCGAAATGACTAAGAAGCACAGTGTATTGTCGAATAATATAAAGTATTTAAGGAAGAAGTTAGGCTATAACCAGGAGCAGCTAGCTCAAGCCCTAACTATCAATAGGTCCAATATAGCGGCCTACGAAGCCAAAAATGTAGAGCCGAGATTGAGGATTATCTTAGAAATGAGCGAATTATTTGACATAGATTTAAAGACCTTTCTTCAGACCTATATTGATGATGAAATAGATCTTTCTAAAATCAGGCAGTCCAAAAATGCAGGTAAAAGCTCGCAGATGAGCAACACTCGACTAGATACGAACATCAATCTCGATGATTTTGTTGAAAAAAGTGCTAAAATCAAAAAGATACTTATAGGTCTCAAATCCTTTCATCAATTCAGAAAGAATAATAACGATGAAAGAACCCCTAAAGAAGAAAACATCCTGTCTGACATAGACAATTTCATAATGCTGATGGAGCATTTATTGCTGAATAACGAGAATTTGGTTAAATCCTTGAATATGGAAGGACAAGAAAATAGTGCAAATTCTGCACAATTAGAAGCACAAAAGTAATAAATACTGTCAATTAAATATACATTTTTCTGCGTTTAGTGAATTTTATGTGCCTTAAATTGTGAATAAAAATAACATTTTAGTATATTTGTAGTAGTTAAGCTTACAAGTCAAGCAATAATTCCTATTAATTAATTAAAATCAACATATGTCAAATCACAAATTTGAATCAGTATACAGAAACCACATTGAAGCTTTACAATCATTTGCACTGAAGCTCACCAGAAACAAAATGGATGCAGATGATCTAGTACAGGAAACTGCCATCAAAGCTTTTAGGAGTTTTGGTAGTTACAAAAGAAATGAAAGTTTTAAGAATTGGAGCTTCACTATTTTAAAAAATACTTATATAACTAAATACAACAGACGCAGGAAAAGGAATGTCATAACAACCCCTATAGAAGAAATCTACTATATCCCTTATTCAACAACCCAGATAGAACCAAAGCCCAATTCTAATAGAAAGCTCAAAATTGTGCTGAATTTTATCGAGAAACTAAGTGCAAAGAGCAGAGAACCATTTAAGATGTATATGAATGGTTACACTTACAAAGAAATATCTCAATATCTTGATATACCAGTAGGTACAGTAAAAAGTAGAATAAATTTTGCAAGAACTAAACTCAAAAACCATTATCAGAAAAAAACGAGCTCAAGTTTAGCTCTAACCAAGGTGGCATAAATTGTTAGTCTGAAAACAACTCACCCACAAGTGAATTAGTTCTTAATAGAATAACCCATCTAATCTTTACTATCTCATTCTTTCGGTTAAGGCAAATTTTATTTCAGAGCAAAAACGAACATTATAAAACTGAAATAGTAAAGAACGTGAAACGATTGTTTAATCTAATTTAAAAATTATGAAAATCGAAAAAATAAAAGCTTCCCTGCAAGATTTGATTAATAGATTACAAGACGCAGAAAAAGGTTATAAAGAAATAAGATATGCATCTTCTAACATTATTGTAAATAAATGGCTCGATAAATATGCCGCAGAACGCCATTCGATGCACAGAGTTTTGGAAGAAGAAATTAAAAAAATAGGTGGTGTACCTGAAGTTAATTCAACATTTCTAGGAGAATTGCACCGAATGTTCATCGACATAAAAATAAATCACACAACTCCAAGTAATGAGTTTACCGCTATTGTAGATGAGATCGAAAGAGGTTCTAATACTCTTCTCGATGATTATCAGAAAGTTCTTGATGAAGTTTTAATGCCCCCCGAACTTTTCAAAATTATTAAAGAACAAAAAGCGCTTGTACAGGAAGAACTCAATGATTTCATCACCCTTAGGAATGAGCTCAATAATAAAATAACTACATAATTAATAAATAACCCATTACATAACTTAAAAAATTAATATGAAAAAGAATAATTCAAATATGTTCCCACTACTAACGGGTATGCTTGTTGGCGGTGCTGCTATATACTTTCTAAAAAGCGACAAAGGCCAGAAAATGGTAGATCTTGCGCTTAAAAATGGCGAGACCATTAAAGAAAAAATAGTCGACAACTCTAAAGAAATAATAGAATCTAGCCAGAAAGCAATTGACAAAGCCATAGAAAGCAGTAAAGAAAGTTTGTCAGACTTAGCCGAAGGAGCAAAGCAAGTCGCGAGTAACAAACTAAATGATCTGGACTATGGTATTAATAAGGCAAAAAATAAAATTGCTAAAGCCAGCAAATAGATTATTCAGATTCGTTGATATACTAGACTATGGACACATTAAAAAAGAAGAAACCATACCAAGAAACAATGATAGCTGAGGTCGGTGAGACATACGAATACCTTCGTGTCATAGCTCAAAATAACGTAGAAATCAAAAAATTGGAATTTCTAAAGTCAGCTCGTGGTATTATAGGAAAGTTGGTCTTTGCGCTTGCGGCTAGCATAATACTTTTTTTTATAAGTATATTGCTGATAATTCTGATGACTTATGGATTTTTCAATTTAATAAGTTCTTGGCCTTATGCTATTCTATCAAGTATTGGAATTCTTACTCTTCTAGCCATAATACTATATTTACTTAGAAGTTTTTTATTCTATAAGTTTATCGACAGAGGAGTAGATAAGTTAGCTATGTTGGATTCCTAATTAATAAATATATACTAGCTATGAAAAGTACCTAAAGAAACGCAATGACTATAGACGATAAGATAAAAAAATTACGATCAGAAATTCACGTAGCTGAAAACGCCTTGAAAGAGAAAGTCAGTGATGTGAATTTTGCTCACTTATTAAAAGATCTAGGAGGCAATTTGATAGGTTCACTAAGCACATCTGATGAATCTAATTCATCAAGTGCGATAGCATCTTATTTGCCTAAGCAATGGAAAAAAAAATATGGATATGTTTTTAATCTGATACAGCGACTTGCCAAGATTATGAATTGAACTGCATTAAACTTCATCTTGTGTCTTGAACTTCTCTCGATCATTAACCATTCAATATTGGCGTTACGTTTGAGTCACTTCACTAATCGTGAATTTAAAATTTACGAGCCCTAACTATATAATACTCGCTGACATAATCTAGCCCCAACTGTCCTAAGAACCTATTCTACATCAACCACTACCTATTATTCAATCACGATAATCCTCAAACTCCCCATTCCGCTTCTGTAAGCCAGAATACACAGCTTCTAATTGATTCTTCTTCCTGATAATTGCAACTTGTTCCTGTGATTCCATTACCAATCCCGCTTCAGCTTCCAAGTAAGGTGCAGCATTAAAAACCTTCTTGGCTTTTACTATTGCACTCGGACTTTTAGATGCAATCTCCTTGGCCAGACCCATAGATGATTCATAGGGGTTATCTGAAAGATGCGTTGCAAAGCCATACTCCACTGCCTCCGCTCCGCTGAATATCCTATGCGTATACGTGAGCTCTCTTATGATGTCATCCCTAACAGCATGTCGCCACAACTGTGTACCAGCCATATCAGGAATCAACCCCCACTTCATCTCCATTATGCTCAACTTGGTATCTGGAGCAATAAACTTGATATCTGCACCCGACATAATCTGTAGCCCACCCCCAAATACAACGCCTTGCGCTGCGACGATGACTGGAACTGGTAGCTCTCGCCAAACCCAGGCTGGTTTCTGAAAAAAGTTAGCTGCACCATGCGTTCTATCTAATAAGGGAATCTTCTCCAGACCACTACCCTCTACAAAATTGTCCAAATCCAACCCAGCACAGAAAGCTCTACCAGCACCTCTCAGCACGACAACCCTGACACTTGCATCCTTAGCCAAGGTCTCGCCTGCCTCGATAATAGCCTCGATCATCGGTAGATCCAAGGCATTCATTTTGTCAGGCCTATTCAGTGTTACAGTAGCAATATGATCCGAAATACCAATTATGACTCTTTCCATAGCCCTAAAGATAGACAATGTGATCAAGGGCTGCAGCAAGCTCTATGACACCATTCAGGTTGATTTATAGTTGTTAGGCCATGACAATAAGTGATTCACATATTTTACATTGAAAAGGTAATTAGATGAAAATGATGATCTTGTGCACTATAAATAAAAATGACTATGAAAGAGGCTTATATCGTAGATGGTCTTAGAACGGCTTTCGGAAAGTTCAGAGGTACACTCTCTACCGTCAGAACAGATGACTTACTGGCCCACGTGTTAACAGCCTTGGTCGAGAAAAATAGCAATATACCGCTCGACGCTTACGAGGATGTCATCATAGGCTGCGCTAATCAGGCTGGAGAAGACAATAGAAATGTTGCCCGTATGGCAGCGCTGCTCGCGGGCCTACCCTGGTCTGTACCCGGTGAAACCATCAATAGACTCTGTTCCTCTGGCATGTCCTCAATAGTCCACGCCAATAGAGCCATCAAAGCAGGCGACGGGGATCTATTCATTAGTGGCGGCATAGAGCACATGACTAGAGCGCCTCTGGCGATGACCAAGGTAGATAGAGCCTTCGGTGGTAATGTGAAGGTTTATGATACCAGCTTTGGATGGCGTTTCATCAATCCGCGCATGGGCAAACTTTATGGGACGGAAGCGATGGGAAACACAGCGGAGAACTTGGCGGAGAAATTCAATATCAGCAGAGCAGATCAGGATTCGTTTGCTTTGTGGTCTCAGCAAAAAGCAGCGGCGGCCAGATCCAGCGGGAGACTAGCCAAAGAAATTGTGGCGATAGAAATTCCTAGAAGAAAACAAGAACCATTGGTCTTTGATCAAGATGAATTCATAAGAGCAGATACTTCCTTGGCAGCTCTGGCAAAACTAAGAACAGTGTTCAAGGAAGGCGGAACCGTTACGGCTGGTAATGCAAGTGGACTCAATGATGGTGCTGCGGCTGTCATAGTGGCTTCGGAGGAAGCTGTCAAGAAATATGACTTGAAGCCACTAGCCAGAATAGTCAGCTCAGCCGTGGTGGGAGTGGAGCCAAGGATCATGGGCATCGGCCCGGTCAAGGCGAGTCAAAAAGCTTTGAGCAAAGCAGGACTCAAACTGGATGAAATAGGTATCATAGAACTGAATGAAGCATTTTCAGCACAGGCTCTGGCCTGTACACGAGAGCTCGGCTTGGATGATAAAGATTCCCGTATCAATCCTAACGGTGGCGCGATTGCGATAGGCCACCCACTCGGTGTATCCGGGACTAGAATTTCTCACAGTCTGGCTTTGGAGTTACATGAGCAGGACAAAAGGTATGGTCTGGCGACGATGTGCATAGGCGTCGGGCAGGGGTATGCGATGGTGATAGAGAAAGTGTAGCAAGCAATAAGTCATCATAAGTAAGATTATATTTGTACATCAAGGAAAATCTGGAGGGAGTACTTTGGCACAGGTACTCAGGGATTCTTATGGTCCTTACTTTGTATTCAGAGATAGAGATAAAAAACTCAGATAAGAATTCAACGTATTCAAAAGATATTACAATCAGACTTATGACCAATTCTTAAATCCGTTTCGTGATAGAGTGGATGAGAAAGTGATATATGGTCACTTCGAAGTAGAAAAATTTAAAAAAGCTTTTCCGAACGCTTTCTACATGACCTTCTATCGCGATCCGGTTCAGCAGATAATTTAATTGTACAACTATTGGACCAGACTCCTGAAAGTTTTCGAAAATAATCTCAAGGGCTAGAAGAGCTTTACAGGAACAGAATCTAGATTTCTTTGACTTTGTCAAGTTTGTCTTGTCTTATGAAGATCCCAACTTATATAATGTTCTGCCGGAACAATTCCAATTCACTGGTCTAACCGAAGAATTTTCAAAATCCCTGCGCATACTCAAAAAAAATACCTACCAGAGCTTAAAATTCCCAAGGAACAACTGGCCTTGAATATTAATCCTGATAAATCAACTGACCAATCTTATCAGCATCCACAGATGGCTGAACTCAATCAACTATTGGCTAATGAAATCAGTATTTACCACAGGGCTAAATCAAAGTTTGAGAGCGATTATGACTCCATCAGTAGGCTTCGTCTCAACCACCACCGAGGCAAACAGTAATAAGGTTAGTTGCACCTGACTTTATTAGATTCAATTTATTTACGGGCATAATTTTGAGGTAGGATTTATTTTAATATTTCATTTTACTGAGACTTAAACTTAGAGTAAAAGCAGGAGGCATTCACAGTTTGTCTTGCTACAGTCGCTATCGGGCAAGTGCTCAATACATAAAATAAAAAAGTCGATATATCATAAATGATATATCGACTTTAACTTTAATGTTGATGTAATTAGTTACTTATTTATGAATTTTAATACTATTCTAAAAATTATAAAAGTAATAACTACAACTATTATTTTTCCTACAAAATATCCATAATCATATGGATCTGAAAGTCCTACTTTCATAAATATTAACGACAACTGACTTCCAACCAAACCTAAGAATAAAATATAAATAAGGATTTTTGATAGTTTCATTAAGTTTAAGTTACTTCCTGATAGTGGTTGTCGTAGGGGTATATATTCCTCCGGTTAATGCGTTTAATAATCCATCTATAAAAGTATGGCTTATTTTTACTTCATAATCAGTAGCATTACCTGCCAATTCTTGTGGAGATTTTTGATTACCGACAGGTGCCAATCCAGCAATTAAAAAATGGTTTTTGGCTTTAACTTCTACGCCAGTCTGCGGCCCTTCACCTACATTATACTTGACGGTATAGCAGGAAGAACAAAATATTGCTAATGTGATAATTAATAATGCTTTTTTCATTTTAATTCTTTTTAATTATAAAATAATTTATATAAGTGTATGCAATTTTGATAATACTCGTTGATTCATATTATCTATTTGATTCGAGCCGTAAATATAACTTTGTTTACTAAAGCAATTATTTCTGCTTGAATTTTGTAATCTATTCTTTACCTCCACTAGGCGTAAATTACAGCGTAACTATCGAGGATAGCAGCCTACTTTAAAAAGTGAAAATTCAGTTTTAAATTCATCTTATCATAACTTTCATTGGAGATCATATATGCGAGTAATAAAAGTAGCCCAACTATATTTGGAAATATCCGCTGTTTGAAATTGAATTGAGGATATTCATACAGGCCCAAGCGAGGTTGCTTAACTACGAAATCAATTGGTCAGTGACCTTACTATTTTTAACACCGTTTCCACCCGCTAATATCCACCCCAGTATAGCCATAGGAATATAAGCCGCCAAAAGGTCCAAGAACTTGAACCAGGTCGGGCCACCCCACATATAGATGGCTGTAAATCCACCCATTAAAAACAAGACGCCTATTATAAGCGCCATCTCCTTTTTCAGTGAGCCTGCAATCTTGGCAGCCAAAAAAGCACCTACCAGCGTCCCTCCCGCATGGGCTAGAAAAGGAAAGATGAAATTCTGAGCCTCCATTATTTCCATAGCCGCTTTCATACCTGCATTACTCGTGAGGTCAGCTCCGACTGGTGCAGGTATGATCTTATAACCCAAAGTGACTATACCCATATTGACCGCAGATCCGATGAAGAATCCTGCTATGATACCTAGCACGTTTTTTAATGTATTTCCCATAAGTTTTTTTGGCTCTTGAGTAGCTAATTTAAGAGTATCTCCGTTTTACTTCTCTATACCAAGCACAGCAATTTTCCACATTGCATATTTTTGATCCTCTTATTTAGACAAATTCAAAATAAAGCATTTTCTTTGCCGTATTTCAAGGTCCAAAGTTGCAACAAGACATCCTACAAATAGACGAAAGAGCCATAATAACCTACATCAATGGCAGCCGGGAGCTCAAAGCCTTCTTACTTTATAATGGTATCACAGTGGGTACCGTCATTTATAAGAATTACAGCCCCGCTTTCTCCGCCTTGATCTCAATTACTGTAAATGGAAAAATGTTGTCCTTCAGGAAAGCTGATTTTGATAAAATAGACTGGGTCAAGATCTAATGACAGCGAACAATATATTACTCGTCGGTAAGCCCAATTCTGGTAAGACTAGCCTATTCAATCGTATAACAGGGCTCAATCAGAAGGTCGGGAATTACGCTGGCGTGACCGTGGAAATTTCCTCTGGCAAATACAAGACTTACCATATATCGGATTTGCCAGGACTGAGATCACTGAGATCAGTAACCCCTGAAGAAAAAATAAGCAAAGACATAATTCTATCAGAGGATGATGCTCGACTGATATTCATTGCCAGTGGTACCAATCTGAGCGACGACCTCAATTTATTTTCAGAAATAGCAGACTTGCAGCTCCCTATGATCCTTGTGATTAATTTCAAAGATGAGCTGCAAAAGAATCGCATCAATGTGAATGTGCACAAAATCAAAGATCTGGTGGGCTGCCCTGTCTTACTCGCTAATAGTCGGAACGGCAGCGGACTGGATGAGCTTAAGCATTTCATAGAAAAGTCAGGTTTCAAAGTGCCTTCCTCTTTCTGTAGAAGTCTGTACGAAACAGTTTCAAAAACTGCGGTAGAAAATACTTACCGACAAAACTTAAAAGACAACACATTACCGGTGGATATCGAGTTGCATGAATCAGATTTTCTCAAGAGACAGAAAATAATCAGCTCCATCGTCAGAACTGCAGTAACCAAAGAGGAAGACAGCGAACATCTGAGAACCTCCAAGCGATGGGATAAGATCTTATTGCATCCATTATGGGGATTGATGATTTTCGTAACTGTGATGTATTTGGTTTTCCAAGCCGTCTTTGCGCTTTCTGGTTTTCCGATGGACTGGATAGATGGGGGCATGGCCAGTCTGAGCAGCTGGGCTAAAGGGATGATACCGTCTGGATGGTTTCAGGATCTGATAGCAGATGCCATTATACCAGGAATCGGTGGTGTCGTGATTTTCATTCCGCAGATTGCTATTCTATTTTTCTTATTGGGGGTCTTGGAACATACGGGCTATCTTTCTAGAATTTCCTATATCTCTGATAATGTGTTGAGGAAATTTGGACTGAGCGGCAAGAGTATCATTCCTCTGATGTCGAGTTGGGCTTGCGCAATTCCTGCCATCATGAGTACAAGAATCATAGATGATCCCAAAGAAAGGCTGGCTGTTATTTTTGCCTCACCACTGATGACTTGTAGTGCTAGATTACCAGTGTATGCCATACTAATATCGGTATTATTTCCGCATGATTCTGGATTTTTCGGTATCCAAGGATTGATCTTGCTGTCCTTGTATTTTTTGGGAGTGGCAGCGACTCTAGTCGTCGCCTGGTTCATGACCAATAGATCCAAGCTGAAAGGCAATAATTTCTGGTCATTAGAGATGCCCGTCTATCGCATGCCCAACTGGCGGAACATCTGGCTGAATGTATATCAGAAAACCAAAGCTTTTGTGGTGGAAGCAGGTAAAGTCATATTTGGAATATCCATCCTTCTATGGTTGTTGGCATCCTTCAGTCCTAAAAGTAATGAGTTCATACAGGGTGAATTTGCCAAGCATGCGGCATCATTAGAAAATGGCCATCCTATGACCCAAGAAGCCTTCGAAGTCGAGTATTCTTATCTCGGATACTTAGGAAAGGGCATAGAGCCTGTGATCAAGCCGCTGGGCTATGACTGGAAAATAGGAATAGCCTTGCTAAGTTCTTTTGCAGCCAGAGAAGTATTCGTAGGAACGATTTCCACTGTGTATAGTATAGGTTCTGAAGAAGATGCTACAATAGTAGAGCGCTTGCGGAATGAAAAAAATATGGAAACTGGTGGGCCTAGGTTTACGATGGCTACAGGCATTTCATTATTACTTTTCTATGTATTTGCGCTGCAGTGCATGAGCACTTTGGCAATAGTGCGGAAGGAAACGGGGAGCTGGAAATATGCGATCTGGCAGTTTGTAATATTTTTTATTCTAGCGTATGTATTTGCTTTTGCAGCATATCAGTTGCTGAAATAAAAACTATAAATCAGGTTAATCCTGACAAGCCACTCAGCTTAATGATATTACAACCCTCTAAGCCAAATTGCTCTAGAGCTCCTTCCAATAAATAATCCCGAACAACAATTAATAATCTGGTATTCATACCCTGTTTACTGCTAGTGATAGCAGCCAAAATAGTTTCATAGGCACCTTCCTCTCTTAGCTCTAATTTCCCCAGCTCATCTATTACTATCCAATCACAACCTGACTCACGATCCGCCTTTACAATAGCCTCCATATCATCAAAGGCAGACTTAAAAAATGTAAATCTTCCAACCTCAATAAGTTCTTCCTTAGTAGACAAGTCCAGCGTTTGAAAAGGATACCATTCTTTTGATCTTATCCCTTGTAGATATCTCATGTCATCCAAATCAGCCGTCAAGTAACCACCTACTGATATTCCTCGAGCCTCTAGACCTGCAACCCAATTAAGCAGGCCCGTACTTTTTCCAGTTCTTATGGGCCCTGTAAGAATATGAATATTATTCTTCCACATTCTTATCAGAATTATAACTGAGACAATACCCTAAGGATCTCAGAACCCACTGATCTATTTTTTTGATCCCTTTGAGCTCAGACACATCTTCCCATGCTAGTGATAACAACTGCTTGAAAACTGGTAATAACTCTAAAGCTGAGCCCACTTCTGATTCATAAGTAGTACGTTTCTGTTCTATAAAGCGTTTCAGAAAATATCGAAGAATAGGTGACACGATGAGAAACCACAACAGTAAGACACTAGTGGCTCTTAAGAAGATGAAAACGGCATTATTCTTTAGGGATGCTCCTGGTAAAAAAGTCATTATCAAAGCTAGAATGATTACCAAAGGCATCCACTTTAACCATATTTTTCTTTTCTTTTCTCCTCTGCCGTCTACTTTAACTGTAAAATCAAAATTTTGATCTTTAAATTCTGACAATACCACATTGAGCTTAGGAGGTAAGCCTATGATATATCTAGCGATGAACAGACCACTAACAGCATAGAGGGCAGCATAAGACCCGATGATAATCAGGCTACCCTTACCCATACTATCCACAAAGCCTAGCTTGGATAAAAGTTGTTCCATGAAAATATCTAAAGACTTCCAGAAAGGCTTCCCAAATAATAAAGTGAAAACAACCAGCTTCTGAAACACAGATTCCAACATCGCCACCAATGCAAAAAGCACCGCCGCTAACCTGAATGGTAACCACTGAAAAAGCAAGCCACCCACTAGGGCCTGAAAGGTCACTGCCACATAGGCTGTTATCGGAGAATGGGGACTCAAGGTAAATTTGATAATCAGCACCACCACTAGTGCCTTGAGGATAGACTTCATTGGGTTACTGGAAAAATAGGCGATTAGTGATATCAATATTATAGCCAACCCTCCGACAAAGATACCCGTGAAAGGACTTCTGAACAAATGCAAAACACCACCGAGTGCCGTTTCATTCAATCCCCACAAGGCCGTCAATCTCAATAGTATCCGCTGCTCTTCTCTCCTGTCAATTTCCAAATTACTATGGTCTTTTACTTACGACTGGAAGGCGGTCGTGAAGGTCTCACTTCCACCTTAGACGGTAAAGTTCTTGCTGGCATTTGCAGTAGATCAATGACCATCTGCCCGATATCCTCAGGTTGTATTTTCCAGGCATCTTTCTTAGTTGGTTTGTGATCATTAAAATAAGTTGCGACAGATCCCGGCATAATCGTACTGCACTTAATATCATATGGTCGCAAGTCCATCATCATCGCTTGTGTGAATCCGACCAAGCCAAACTTACTAGCATTGTAGGCAGTACCCTTGGCAAAAAAGTTGCAACCTGCCAGACTGGCTATCGTAATGATATAGCCTTGCGTTCGCTTGAGTGACGGAATACTGGCCTTGACAGAATTGAATACACCTGTCAGATTTACATCTATGACTTCATTCCATTGCTTGACTGTCAAGTCTTCGATACTTGCAAAATGACCAACCCCAGCATTAGCAATCAGCACATCCAATCGCTTCCATTCTTTCTTCAATGCAGAGACTGCAGCTCTCTGACTCTTAATATCTTTCACATCACCTGCGTGGCCCATTATCTTCCCTTCATACTTTTCTGATAGTTTCTTCACGACTTGATTCACCGTAGCTTTTTTTCTACCGGTGATCATGACGTGCATACCTTTTTGTAGCATAGCTTTAGCTATACCGAGGCCTATGCCCTTAGTTCCACCAGTAATGATTGCTGTCTTTCCTGTTAATTCCATTTATTTTTTTTTGATAAAGTTAGGTAACTCTGCTTGATGTTTAGTTCTTTTAACTAATAAGTCGCTAATTGCTTTCTTAGCTGACAGTCAAATATAAATCATCATGTCAAAATCTACCTTTATGAATATCCGACTATTCCTGAAAATCCTGACAACCATAGAACTATACTGCAGTCTGCCCACATATGAATGTGCAAAGCACTTAGATTAAAATTAAAAAATAAATCAAAAAATAAAATTAAGAGAAAGAGAGGCACATCACCAAAATCACAAAATATTTGAAGCTTTTCGCTCTTAATAAAAAAACAACTTACCTGCGGTCATACGTCCGCCTTTTTGAATTTGATATACGTAATTACCAGAAGCTAACTCCTCATAAGATTTATTCATAGAGTAATTCCCTTGCTTTAAAGTAAAAGAATCCACTCTCCTTCCATTCATATTGAAAAGACTGAATTCAGCAGGCCCTTCCAGATCCTCATAACTCAAATGCAGCTGTGCATTCGCAGCATAAACTTTGAAAGCCTCTGTAAGCTCCAAATCCAATGTCGCATCTGGGCTTCCAGTTTCTATTGCAGAACTAACTAATCCCGATCCTTCCGGATGTGAAAAATCTCCCCCATAATAAATACGGTCTTGAAATATGATAGCACTATGAACAGCTCCATCGAAGGCAACCCCTTTACTACCATTCAAATCCACAAAACCTGCTTGATTGACTAATGTCCATAATTCCATCACTTCCCCATAGATATAAGTGGTCTCTCCATCCCCTAAAAATCCACTGACACAAGCTGGCAGCAACATACCATCGACTCCCCAATTTCCTATCATTATTCTTTCGTCCCATAATCCAGCTTTCAAACAATGAATTCTTGCAACATCCATTTCTTCTTGGAAGGTGCTGTCCACTAAGAAGAGACGTCCATCCACATATCCAGCAGCATTTATCTCATTAAAATCAGGACCTTCAACTTCAAAGAAAGTATTATTCGTCCAGTAGGTCACATTATCCACTTTTTTTCTCATAACCGAGCTAGTATCTGCTTCAGGAGCCGTCATGGAAAAATCTCCAGCTATCAAGAGCCTATCCTCCACCGTGGTCATTACATTGACTGGTCCATTTACAGCGAATTCCCCAGGCGTCTGTGAGCCCGCAAAATCAGGGTCTTTCTGATCGGTCCATCCTGCATTATCATCATTGGTTTGTTCTCTTTTAGCCAAAAAAGAAATAGGTTCCCCATCCACCGATTTGAAATCTCCTCCTATGAATATGTTGATGAAATTTATCTCGACAGTTTTTATGACTCCCTGCATGTCTCCCCTTTGCAATCCTTTCCATTGTCCATCTTTCCAGTAAGCTACATTGCGGAATTCAGGATCATCTGTCAGCGCGAAATCTCCCACAATAATTAATCTATCATAACGAGTATCATAGACCATGTCCAGCACTACACCATCTACCCCAGCGCCCATGTCCATCCAATTTTCACCATCCCAGGCAATAATGGAATTGGCTGCTTGGCCATCCATTTCCTTGAAGCCACCAGCCATGAACAATATCTTTTCATCTTTATCTGTCACCATTACATTTATGTTACCATCGACAGGGCCACCGCCACTACCCACTGAATAAAAATTCCTGTAGTCTGCGGGATATGATGGCTGGATAAGCTTAAGTTCTTCTAATGAGAACCCGTGCATTGCTGCCCAGTCTCCCACCTCTGGAACAAACCCGGCGATCACAGAAATTTTATCGTAATTATTGGTTCTCTGTATTCGGCTAGCTAAGGCAGATTCTCCAGTTTCCTCCATCAAGTAAGCCATAGCACAACTGGTCTGATAATGATCCTTGAATACAGGTCTTCTGTTCGGATAAAAATCATTCTTTGGAAAGTCCCCTCTTTCCTTATAGGATTCCAGTAAGTTGATTAGTTTCTTTCTATTCACTAAAATTTTATTCTCAAACTCACTGATTTGGGTGTGGGCCTCCAGCCTCTCCACAACCCTTTCAAAATGGAACTTTATCCTCGCTGTTTCGTCATCAAAATATACAACCTCATCTAGGAAGAATTCCGCTTCCCATACAGGATTGACTTCAGAAAGGTGTTGATCTACCGAGTGCTCCATAGTTGGAGCAAGATTTTGAGAAAAACTGTAAATGCAGGTAACAAAAACCAATAGCAATGAGAAAGATGAGCGCATGATGATCAGTTTGACTAGTGAATAATATTGTCCAAGTTAAGTAATACTGCAATCTGAGGATAATAAAAATAGTCTTGCAACGACAATTCCTATTATTTTCATATAATAATATCAACCTAAGGAGATCGATCAACCCATTCAGATCGAGGAAAACTATTCCGCTCACTTAGAGAGGGACAAAGCCTACATAGTTCAATTTTATACAGCTGTAAGTGCCTAGCAGTTTTATGATCTGCTAAAACCTCAAGTGCAATGGACCTCAAAGTGCTTATTCTAATTATTAAAATCTGAATAATATTTTATCCTGAATATATCTCCAATTTTTAAATAATATCAGAGATATTGAAAGAATACAATTTTCTATCGCTGTATATAGTAGAGTAGAAACCTCTACTAAATAAGGACTAAAGCATATTGCCTTTACAATTACCATGAGTGGAAGATAAATTTGAGACAGTTGAATTATGTAGTATAGAACTTACCTAGTTCAGAGCTTGTAACTTTCTGAAGCATTAGTACTCAAATCAAGTTATCTCCATATTTTTCTGATTTTATTTTTTTCTTTGATCATCTTGGTGCCTAACAATGTCTCCCAAAGTAATAATCCTGAAATTTTCTCTATTCTTGAAGTTTTGACCAGGTATTCTTCCAGCCCCAGAGTTGTCTTCTTATTGGGAATGACAAAAGACCACATATTAATGGTTCCAGTATTCTTTTCTATTAATATCGATTTGAAAAATGCATGTGGAATGGGCAAGGTTACCTTAATTCCTTCTACTTCTTCACCCATCATAATAACCTCCTGATCAAAGTAAAACAGTGGTCCAGTAATGACGTAAGTTTCAAATACATTCTTCTTAGCGTCTAGTCCCCGAACTGCTTCTTCTAGATTCCGCCATACTCCGCTGTTAAATTTGGGTTTTTGAGGACACATGTTTGATAAAAGAAAGGTTTCGCTATTTTGAATTTCAGTTTCTTTTTGATTCGAACTTGAAACTAAATGTCCTCGATTATAACCAGTTTTTTCATATACATCTTTATCTGCTCGGAATCTTTCAGGAATTCGATAATCGGACCTGAAATGATTTGATCTGATTATCTCAACATTGTCAGGATTAACAATTTCCAGAGCCCACTTTGCTTGTCGGAAATAATAGGAATAGCCTAGTACATAATGTCTATTGTAGAGTATTTGATCTGCAGCAGGGAGCCCGTATCGAGTTTCCCTTTTGAGATTGGGGTGGTTAAGCATTGATTGTCAAATTAGAGAATATTCCTAAATAATAATAAAAAAAATCACCGCCACTCCTGCCACGCATTGATCAGTCCATTAGTACTCTCGTCATGAGAATTGACCACCGCCCCACTCTCCAACTCTGGCAAAATCTTCTTAGCCAGTTGCTTGCCTAGCTCTACACCCCATTGATCAAAACTAAAAATATTCCAGATATATCCCTGCACAAAAATTTTATGCTCATACATCGCAATCAGCTGACCTAGAGAAAAAGGGGTAAGCTTTTTCAGTAGAATAGAATTAGTCGGCCGATTGCCTTCGAATACTTTAAAAGGCACCAGCTTTTCATATTCAGTTTTGGTTATTCCTTTCTCTTCAAATTCCTTGACGACTTCCTCTTTCGTCTTTCCATTCATCAACGCTTCAGTCTGTGCAAAATAATTAGACAATAATTTCTGATGGTGATCGCCCAGTTTATTGTGAGATTGTGCAGTTGCGATGAAATCGCAAGGAATCAATTTGGTTCCTTGATGAATGAGCTGATAGAAAGCGTGCTGCCCATTCGTACCAGGCTCCCCCCATATGATAGGCCCTGTCTGATAGGTAACTGTATTCCCCTGACGATCCACAGACTTACCATTGCTCTCCATATTTCCTTGTTGAAAATAAGCAGCAAAGCGATGCATATATTGATCATATGGTAAGATGGCCTCTGAAGCGGCCTCAAAAAAATTATTATACCAAATACCTAGTAAGGCCAGTACTACAGGAATATTATGGTTTAGTGGCGTCTGCTTGAAATGCAAATCCATTTCACCCAGCCCACGCAGCAGCTCTTCAAAATTCTCATACCCTATCGTCAAAGCAATTGACATCCCAATTGCTGAAGACAACGAGTAACGACCACCTACCCAAGTCCAAAAACCAAACATGTTTTCAAGATCTATCCCAAAATCCCTAACACCGTCACCATTTGTCGATAAAGCAATAAAGTGATTCTTGACCGTTTTCGCAGACCCTCCCTTTTCTAAGAACCAAGCTCTAGCACTGCGGGCATTGGTCATCGTTTCTTGAGTGGTGAATGTCTTACTGGCAATTACAAAAAGTGTCGTCTCAGAATTCACTTTTTTTAACGTCTCTGCCATATGTGTCCCATCAACATTGGAAACAAAATAAGTCTCTATTCCTTCCACCCAATAAGGCTTCAACGCCTCAGTCACCATCACCGGCCCTAGATCAGAACCCCCTATCCCGATATTAACTATCTGTGTAAGAGGCTTCCCACTATATCCTAAAATTTCTCCTCGATGAAACCGATCGGCAAAAGCCTTCATCTGAGCCTGAACTTTTCTGATATCTGGAATGACATCTTTGCCACCCACCAGCACAGGCGTATCGCTTTGTTGTCTCAAGGCCGTATGCAAGACGGCTCTCTGCTCCGTCTCATTGATCACCTCTCCAGCAAACATCTGCTCTATGCCACCTTTCAAGTCCAGCTCCTCAGCCAGTTCCAGCAGAAGCTTCATAGTATTTGAGTCTATCCGATTCTTGGAGAAATCCAATAGCAATTCCTCATGCTTCAATGAAAATTTCTTAAATCTCCCAGCTTCACTTGCAAAGAGATCCTTCATATGAACAGATCTCATCTCTTGATAATGAGCAGTAAGTTTCTTCCAAGCTTCAGTCCGAGTGGGGTCTGTACATTTTAACATGCCGTGAAGATAATTAAGAATATGAGATAACCGTGAAGGGGTTTTAACGTAGTATGAGGATTCAAGGTCAGAAAACCCACAAAGTCTTATGGCTTGATAAAATGGTACGAGAAAAAACAAGAAAGTTCAAAATCTAAAGACCGCTCTGCCCCGGCCCACTCCCACCGACACATCGACAATTCGTTGTGCCCTTGTCCTAATCAATCAATTTTAATATGCATTACCTTGAATGGTCTCAGTACATTTTCTTCCGACCAGGTTACTTTTGATCTCTTATAGTTTCTCTCATTTAATTGTACAGTTTTGCTTGGCTCTAACAAAGTTACGTTTTCCTTTAGTACATCTTTTTTATTTGTTGCTACAGGGACTTACTGTAAAATTAATTCATCGATTTTCTGACTCACTGTTCGTTGGCTTCTGCAAATTCAGATACATATAAACCATATACTGTAATAGGATTCTTCTTGCCATTTAGCTTGTAAGCAAAATGTAATGTAGGTACCTCTATCATATGAGACTCTACATTTGCTGGGCTCGGGTAAGACTCGATACGAATAAAAAACCCGCTACTAGAATAATTGAGGATGCTGTTTCATATTTATTGTTACACTTTATTTGGCAACATAATTACGGGGTTAGAACATAGCCTTAGATGTCTTATTCAGATTAGGTAATTGAATTTAACCTCAATCATGAATTCGCTGGTTTTTTTTTAAAACCTTTGATCCACTCGACCGTTATCCGTTGAAAAGTACTCAATTAAAAAACCACCTCCTCTCCCACAAATTCCTCAAAAGCAACCCCAAGCTCCCCTAGATACGCTTCCCCAAAATGCTCCTTGAACGAAGCTAGACCCTTATCTGTAAAATGCGGCAACAACATCGACCACATTAATTTGTCCAAGGATACGTCGCCGTCTTTCTGGAAGCGCTCTGAGACCAACCAGAAGTAAGAGATCATCCAGTAATTCCTGGATATGCTGTGGTACATACCAGGGATCGGCTCAGGTCGCATATTGCCTATCTGAATAGAGAGATTGATCATGGACATCTGAATTTTGATGTTCTGTTTTCGCAGTTGCTTGATGAGGGCTATGACGGGCTCTAGTCGCAGTACTGATTTATCAAAGAAAATGAAAGCATAATCCTTTTGAATATCATGGAATCTAGTGGTGGCTGCTTGTAGACTTTTCCACGAGGGTATCGAGACTGAATGGCTCAGGGCCTGATCATGCAGTGCCTTGAGCTTATCTAGATGTGTATGCAATAGCGTGAGCTTATCCTTGAAATGGTAAGTGAGATTACCTCTGCTGATGCCTATCGTCTGAGCTATCTGATACAAGGAAGAAGCACCATAACCGTGTTGATTAAGGTATTTGCGACTCTCTACGATGATTTTCTCCTTATTAGTCAAAGTGTCAGAAATTTCAAGGTTCTATATCACACTAATATAAAGACCTCAAGAAGTATTAGTCAATTTTAACTAATTTTTGTACAATTTTTGAAAAAACCACCTTGCTGCTCATTTCGGCTATCATTATACTGCTTATATTGCGAGTTCATAGAATATGGGTAACTACAAACTAAATACAGGCGGCCTCAGCTTTAATTTTACAGCAGAGGACCTAGCTCAACTCGATCTCACAGGCAGCGCCCCTAGATATAATATCTTGCAAAGTGGCAAAAATAATGTCGTAGAAGTCGTAGCACAAAATGGCAAATCCGTGACCCTTAAAGTCAATGGGAATATTCACGAAATCACTATTGAAGATGAAGTCGATCAGCTTATCGATAAGATGGGTCTGAATGCGATCAAGGAAGTCATACTCAAAGACATCAAAGCACCTATGCCCGGTCTCATACTGGACATCATGGTAAAGCCTGGGCAAGAGATACAAAAAGGCGATGCCATCTTGATACTGGAAGCGATGAAGATGGAAAACGTCATCAAAGCCGAAGGTCAGGGTATCGTCAAAGAAGTGAAACTGAATAAAGGTGCCGCAGTGGAAAAAAACCAGATCATAATCGAAATGGAATAGTGTGAAAGAGATCAAAAAAATATTGATTGCCAATAGAGGAGAAATAGCTCTGCGAGTGATGCGTACAGCACGACGTATGGGTATCGCGACCGTGGCGGTTTATTCTGAAGCGGATAGGAATGCGCCTCATGTAAAATTCGCTGATCAAGCGATCTGTCTCGGTCCGCCACCCTCCAGCGAGTCCTATCTAGTGATGGATAAGATAATTGCTGCGGCAAAGGAAACTGAAGCTGACGCAATTCATCCTGGCTATGGCTTCCTCAGTGAGAATGCCGCCTTTGCAGAAAAACTAAAAGAGGCAGGTATCATATTCATAGGACCTGGCACGCATGCCATAACCGTGATGGGCAGTAAGCTAGCGGCCAAGGAAGCTGTCAAAGATTACAATATCCCCATGGTTCCCGGCACGGACGAAGCTATTACAGATGTGAAAGCAGCTAAGGAGATAGCGAAAAAAATAGGTTTCCCAATTTTAGTCAAAGCCTCAGCAGGAGGTGGTGGTAAAGGGATGCGAATCGTGGAGCACGAAGAAGAGTTTGTAGAGCAAATGGATCGAGCCATCAGTGAGGCTATCTCGTCTTTTGGCGATGGTTCCGTATTCATAGAAAAATATGTCACATCTCCACGACACATTGAGATACAGGTTCTTGCAGATGGCCATGGGAATACTGTGCACTTGTTTGAGAGAGAATGCAGTATTCAGAGGAGACATCAGAAAGTGGTGGAAGAAGCACCTTCGGCTGTATTGACCCCTGAACTCAGAGCGGAAATGGGGGCAGCTGCAGTCAGAGTCGCTCAGTCTTGCGGGTATGAAGGAGCAGGGACGGTCGAATTCTTATTGGAAAATAATAAACACTTTTACTTTCTGGAAATGAATACCAGATTACAAGTGGAGCATCCGGTGACAGAATTGATTACAGGCATCGACTTGGTAGAACAACAAATCAGGGTCGCCAGAGGAGAAAAATTGAGTTTCACTCAGGAGGACTTGAAGATAGAAGGTCATGCTTTTGAGTTGAGAGTATACGCGGAAAATCCAAGTGATGGCTTTCTGCCCAGTACAGGTAATTTATCAGTGTATAAAAAACCTACGGGTACAGGAGTCCGTGTGGATGATGGTTTTGAAGAAGGGATGGATATCCCGATTTATTATGACCCCATGATAGCCAAGCTCATCACTTATGGCGCTACCAGATCCGAAGCCCTTGAGAGAATGAAGCATGCCATTTCTGATTACCAGATCGTAGGCGTGGAAACGACGCTGCCTTTCGGCAAATTTGTTTTCAACCACGAAACTTTCATACGAGGAGAAATCGATACTCATTTCGTCAAGAAACATTTTACCCCTGATGCTGTTGTCAATTCTAATAAAGCAGAAAAGGAAATTGCTGCCAAAGTGGCCCTGAAAATCTACCTGGAAGAAAGTGCCAAACTCAAAAAGCAGTCAAGCCCAAATAATAACTGGGTTTCTAACAGAATATAACTCAGAAAAAAATTAAATAAATAATAGAATGAAAATATTAGTCTGCATAAGTAAGACACCGGAAACTACGGCAAAGATCGCCTTTAAAGATGGCAATACAGCTTATGACGAAAATGGTGTGAATTTTATCATGAATCCTTACGATGAGTGGTATGCACTGGTAAGAGCCGTTGAACTAAAGGAAACTAACAGCGGTACAGTAACCGTCATCAATGTGGGTGGCACTGCTAATGATGTCGTCATCAGAAAAGCGCTTGCAATAGGAGCTGATGATGCCATACGTGTAGATGCAGAACCTAACAGCTCGATGTTCGTAGCAAAGCAGATAGCAGAGCACGCCAAAGATTACGACCTGGTTCTTACCGGAAAAGAAACCATAGACTATAATGGATCAGAAGTCGGTGCCATGATAGCGGAGTATCTCGATGTACCTTTTGTATCGTATGCGACAACCTTGGAAATGAACGGTAATACTGCCACTATTACCAGAGAAGTAGAGGGCGGTAATGAAGTGAGTGAAATTGCAACACCACTCGTCATCAGCGCTGCGAAAGGACTGGCAGAACAAAGAATTCCCAATATGAGAGGCATTATGATGGCCAAGCGAAAACCACTCAACATCGTGCCAGCAGTCGAAGCAGATAACCTGACTACTGTTGCCACCTTTACACTGCCACCAGCCAAAACAGAAGTCAAAATGATAGATCCGGAAAACATGGAGGAACTAGTCAGATTACTTCAGGAAGAAGCCAAAGTACTTTAATCAATTTTCATTTAACTAAAGAATAGATAACCATGGTTCTAGTATATGCAGAAGCCCACGAAGGGCATTTCAAAAAAGCAACTCTCGAAGCAGTAGCGTATGGTGCTAAAACAGCAGAAGTTCTCGGAACTAGTTGTGAAGCGGTCACCATAGGCAATACGGACGGCGCGGCTGCACTCGGCCAGTATGGTGCTAAGACAGTGCACCAGATCAGCTCTGACAACCTTAATCATTTTGACTCACAGACTTATGCCAAGGCCCTATCTGGCGCTGCCAAATCATTAGGCGCAAAAGTTGTCATCCTAGCACATAATTCCACTGGCAAATCACTAGCGGGTAGACTAGCCGTCAGCCTCAACGCTGGTTGTGTCACTGCCGCGAATGCCGTTCCGACTAACGACGGAAGCTTCAAAGTGAAAAAAAATGTATTCGCCGGAAAAGCGATTGCTGATTACGAAATAAATTCTGATATCAAAGTACTGACCTTGTCAGGTAATTCCATCAAACCAGAAGTAACTGGGACTGATGCGCCAGTGAATGAACTAGCAGTAGATGTACCAGCGAGTAGAGTAAAAGTTGTGTCAGTTAACAAGCAATCAGGTGATCTTGCTCCACTGCCAGAAGCAGAACTCGTCGTCTCTGCGGGAAGAGGTATGAAAGGTCCAGAGAACTGGGGAATCATAGAAGAACTGGCTGCCGCAATAGGTGCGACGACGGCTTGCTCTCGTCCAGTCGCTGATATAGGATGGAGACCGCATCATGAGCACGTAGGACAAACAGGTGTCGCCATCAAGCCCAACTTATATATTGCTGCAGGCATTTCCGGAGCCATACAACACTTAGCTGGAGTCAACAGCAGTAAGTGCATCGTTGTCATTAACAAAGACCCTGAAGCTCCTTTCTTTAAGGCTGCCGATTATGGTGTATGTGCTGATTTATTTGAAGTGGTTCCACGACTGACGGAAGCTATTAAGAAAGCGAAAGCTTAAGAAGAAATGCAAGAGAAAAAAGATCATCTAGAAAAGCTGACCGAGCTTGCCAAGCAAGGCGGGGGAGCAAAGAGGATAGAGAAGCAGCACGCCAAAGGCAAACTGACGGCAAGAGAAAGAGTTCACTTGCTACTCGACGATGGTTCTTTTGATGAAATTGGCATACTCGTCACTCATAGGACCAAAGATTTCGGAATGGAAGATCAGATCTTTTACGGAGACGGTGTAGTGACGGGTCATGGGACTATAGATGGCAGACAAGTTTATGTCTTTGCTCAAGACTTTACGGTATTCGGTGGTTCACTTTCTGAGACCCATGCGGAGAAAATCTGCAAGATAATGGACTTGGCCATGAAGACTGGTTTACCACTTATCGGATTGAACGACAGTGGTGGTGCCAGAATACAGGAAGGTGTCAGATCTCTCGGTGGCTATGCAGATATCTTTTATAGAAATGTACAGGCCTCAGGGGTCATCCCGCAAATCTCTGCCATCATGGGGCCTTGCGCAGGAGGTGCTGTATACTCCCCTGCGATGACAGACTTTACGATCATGGTAGAGGAATCCAGCTATATGTTTGTCACCGGACCTAATGTTGTAAAGACGGTAACAAATGAAGAAGTCACCTCAGAGGAACTCGGAGGGGCCAGCGCTCATTCCACCAAATCTGGTGTAACCCATCTTACCGCAAGCAATGATCTGGATTGCTTGAGACAAGTCAGGCAATTGCTGAGTTACTTACCACAGAACTGCGAAGAAAAAGCAGCAGATCTCCCTTATACTCTAGGTGATGAATACCGAGAAGAGCTGGAAGACATAATACCAGATGTCGCTTCTAAACCCTATGATATCAAGTCTGTGATTTCTGGCATAGTTGACCAAGAATCATTCTTTGAAATCCATAAAGATTTTGCAGAAAACATTGTTGTAGGCTATGCCCGTCTAGCTGGAAAGAGTATCGGTATTATTGCCAATCAGCCGATGAGCTTAGCTGGTGTACTGGATGTCAATTCTTCCAAGAAAGCAGCCCGCTTCACCCGTACCTGCGATTGTTTTAATGTGCCTCTATTAGTACTAGTGGATGTACCGGGCTTTTTACCTGGAACTGATCAAGAATGGAATGCCATCATCACCAATGGTGCTAAATTGCTTTTTGCCCTGAGCGAGGCCACTGTACCTAGAATTTCTGTCATTACCAGAAAAGCGTATGGCGGTGCCTATGATGTAATGAACTCCAAGCACATCGGCGCTGATCTTAATTTTGCCTGGCCATCTGCAGAAATAGCCGTGATGGGTGCCAAGGGTGCTAGTGAAATAATTTTCAGAAAAGAAATTGCCAGCGCTGATGATCCCGCAGCCAAGCTCGCTGAGAAAGAAGCAGAGTATGCTCGTCTTTTCGCCAATCCTTATTCTGCTGCTGAGCGGGGCTTTGTGGATGAGGTGATAGAGCCTAGGGAAACCAGAAGGAAACTGATACGCGGTTTTTCTCTCTTGGAAAACAAAGCGGTGAGCTTACCCAAGAAAAAGCATGGGAACATTCCGTTGTAGGTGTCTGCTATAGCAAATACTTCTGTATTCTCGAATGCACCTTAGCATCATACACCTCAACTCTTACACTATTTTTTGGCGTTGCTGTAGACACTGAAGAAGGATCATCTGTAAGAGAAGTATAGTTGTAAGTTCCATCAAGCTCAAGATTTTTACATTTACCCGTCTTGTAGCCATTCACATAAGTTCCTGCACTAGTCAGAGTACCATTACCATCGAAAGAAAGTTCTGTTGTAACCGCTCTTCGCTCCTCTATCTTCATAAAAGAATTAAGAATTTATTCTACCGAACTCATCTTTATCGTATTCAAATTCAATTTTGATTCACTGCGGAAACTTTGTTCTACTTGATGGCGTACCTGTAGAGTAATACCTTTCTTCAAATTGTCAGATCGTCTGGTCTTACAATTACATCAACTTATCTACCAGCTTTCATCCGTCCAGACAAAAGACTATTCGTATCTTTACAGAATGAGTAATTTATTTAATGAATTCGAGGTGCAGTCCAAGGCTGACTGGCTGGAAAAGGTCCAGAAAGACCTCAAAGGCAGGCCTATATCAGAATTGAACTGGGACCTGGCAGAGCTGAGTTTTTCTCCATTTTATACCATGGAGGACATCACCCCACGCAGCACTGTTCTAGATGCCCATAAGAAGAATAATGCTTGGGTCTACATCGAAAAGATACAAGTCACAGCTACCTCAAAGACAAACAAAGCTATCCTCGCTGCCTTGGATGCTGGTGCAGAAGGAATAGATATTGGAGATGTAGGAAACGTAGCCCTTAAAGAACTTACCAGCCTACTAGCAGATGTGCAATGTGAATGGGTCACCTTGCATTTCTCTTCTCATTCTGAGCAACTAACTCAACTATTAAAAAACCTCAAAGAAATCATCTCTCTTAAAGGACAAGACCTCAGTAAAGTTAAAGTAGCCATCTCCCTTATTGACCAAGTCAGCTCCACAAAATTTCTCGAGATCACAACAGCCTTATTACCCTACCCTCAATTCACCATACTCGGAAGCCCAGGCAAGAATGAAGAAAATGTAATTCAATATCTAAGAATTCTTTACAGTACCTTTGAAAAGTTATCAGCTAAACTTGGAATCGAGCAACTCAATAAGCTCTCCTTATCCATACCCATCGGCACAGATTATTTTGTAAACATAGCAAAAATAAGAGCGGTAAAAATCCTATGGGCGATAGCTCTAGCCAGTAACAGCTTAGACTCTACCCACCCAATGATTCTTCATGGAGACTTAAGAAATAACGATTTCTCTGACGATGACAACACTAATAAAATCAAGCTAACCGCACAAACGCTTTCTGCCATAATCGGAGGTGTGGATTCACTATGCATACCGCCTGCCGGATCAAACAATCCCGACTTTCAGGCACGCATCTCCAGAAATATTTCACATCTGATGAAAGCTGAAAGCTATATGGACAGAGTCAAAGATCCTGCAGCCGGCAGCTATTTCATAGAAACTTTGACCGAAAATCTTGTTGCTCAGGTTACAAGCGAAGTCAACCTGCCTTCAAATAAAATTCTAAATAGCTCAGAAGAATACGCCACACCAGAGGGCATCAAAATAAAATCCAGCTATGAGCATGCAGACTACAAATATCTGCAAGGCTTTGTCGCAGGCCTCCCACCTTATCTCCGTGGACCTTATAGCTCCATGTATGCCGGGAGACCATGGACGATCAGGCAATATGCAGGATTTTCCACGGCAGAAAAAAGCAATGCCTTCTACAGAAGAAATCTGGCTGCAGGGCAGAAAGGCTTATCTGTAGCATTTGATCTAGCGACGCATAGAGGATATGATTCCGACCACCCTCGTGTAACTGGAGATGTAGGGATGGCCGGTGTTGCTATAGATACTGTGGAGGATATGAAAATATTATTTGACGGCATTCCGCTGGATAAGATGTCTGTCAGTATGACGATGAACGGCGCCGTCATACCCATCATGGCCTTTTTCATAGTAGCGGCAGAAGAACAAGGTGTGGACAAAGGTGCCTTAAGTGGTACCATTCAGAATGATATCCTCAAAGAATTCATGGTACGCAACACCTACATCTACCCGCCGCAACCTTCTATGAGAATCATCGGTGATATTTTCAAGTACACCTCTAAGAATATTCCAAAATTCAATTCCATCAGTATCTCAGGTTACCATATGCACGAGGCAGGCGCGCCTGCTGATTTGGAGTTGGCTTTTACGCTGGCTGATGGATTGGAATATATCAAGACGGGGATTGCAGCGGGCTTGGCTATTGATGATTTTGCGCCTCGTCTTTCATTTTTCTGGGGAATTGGCATGAATCATTTCATGGAGATCGCCAAGATGAGAGCCGCCAGAATTTTATGGGCTAAAATCGTAAAACGATTCAATCCCACCAATCCCAAGTCAATGGCACTCAGAACCCACTGCCAAACTTCTGGCTGGAGTCTCACGGCACAAGATCCTTACAATAATATTGCTAGAACAACCATAGAAGCGATGGCCGCAGTGTTCGGAGGAACACAATCTTTGCATACTAATTCTCTGGATGAAGCTCTGGCTCTACCGACGGATTTTTCTGCCAAAATCGCAAGGGATACACAGAAATACATTCAAACAAAAATAGGTGCGACTCAAGTGGTGGATCCGTGGGGAGGGTCCTACTATGTGGAGAGCCTGACTGCTGAACTGGCTGAAAAAGCCTGGGCGATGATAAATGAAATAGAAACGCTGGGCGGGATGGCTAAGGCTATAGAGCAAGGATTCCCCAAGATGAGAATAGAAGAAGCCGCAGCTAAGAAACAAGCAAGAATAGACAGCGGACAAGATCTGATAATCGGTGTCAATGTATTCAAGACAGAGGATGAAGCAGAAATAGATGTACTTCAGGTCGATAATAGCGCCGTGAGAACTGCTCAGATAAAGAGCATCAATGAAGTCAAAGCCAATCGCAATGATGAAGCTGTCTTAACCGCGCTGGCAGCCCTGGCTCAATGTGCCAAATCTGACGAAGGCAATTTACTGGAACTGGCTATCACAGCCACCAAGCACAGGGCAACATTAGGCGAAATTTCCGATGCGATGGAGGAAAGCTTTGGACGGTACAAAGCTGTCCACAAAACAATACAAGGAGCATACATGAATGAAATATCAAATAATGAAGACTTCAAAAAAGCACAGGAACTTTCTAATAGGTTTGCAGAAAAAGTAGGGAGAAGACCGAGAATTCTCATTGCTAAGCTTGGGCAGGATGGACACGACAGGGGGGCTAAGGTCATAGCGACTAGTTTTGCTGATCTTGGTTTTGATGTGGATATAGGTCCTCTCTTTCAGACTCCTGAAGAAGCAGTGAAGCAAGCAGCGGAAAATGATGTACACATTCTAGGTATCTCTTCACTGGCGGCAGGACACAAGACTCTGGTTCCGCAAGTGATAGCCAAGCTCAAGAAAATAGGCAGAGCAGACATCATAACCATCGTGGGAGGTGTTGTTCCATCCCAGGATTATGAATTTCTATTTGATGCAGGGGTATTAGGGGTTTTTGGCCCAGGCACTGTGATCTCTGAAGCAGCCATAGAAATATTAAAGGTGCTACTAGAATAATTGCGCTTAAAACATTTACAGCAAATAGTATCCTTACTTTAGCGTTAGAAAAAAAATAGAGTTACTTTTCAGTATTAAAATTCGAACTTCTTATGAACTGGAAATTTATATTTATAATTAGTGCCTTCTACTTAGCTATTTCTGCTTGCAGCAATGACGAATTAGAAACGCCTGTGACGGAAAATTGTGATACAACTGATATGACCTACACTGACGATATCAAAGCGATACTAGATACTAGCTGCGCGGTATCCACCTGTCATAACGATAATGACACTGCTGATGGTTTTACCTTAGAAAACTATAATTCTGCCAAGGCAGCTGCTTCATTCGCTAATTTTCTCCCTGCCATAATGCACGAATCGGGCTTCGTCGCGATGCCACTGGGTAGAGCTAAGCTAGATCAATGTGATATCAATAAAATAGCTGCTTGGGTCAGTGACGGTAGACCTGAATAAAAAAATAATTAATATACATTGGAGCACTCAGCAACTGGGTGCTTTTTTTATACCCCAATATGAATTTTTTTCTAGCGCTACTAATAGTATTCTGTCTAGCCTTATTATTGTTTCAGCTTATCGGAAAATTACTTTCCACACAACCCTATCAAGGACCGAAGTCCGATCATTTTAATGGCAGACGCTTTCAAAATCCCAGCGGTACCAATGCCAAGGGTTTCGATGAAGTAATAAAATATATAGGCAAAAGAAAACCAGACAAATGGCCAAATGATCTCGATCAATCTGTAAGGACGACTCCACTACCTGTACCCATCCCCGCAGAAATTCAATATACTTTTATCAATCATAGTACCTTTCTTATCCAGCACCAAGGCATGAATATCCTGACTGATCCTATCTGGTCTATGCGCTGTAGTCCAGTACAATTTGCAGGTCCTAAAAGACAAAGACCACCTGGGCTGCCATTTGAACACTTGCCTGCAATCGACATCGTGCTGATAACTCATAATCATTATGATCATCTAGATAAAAACACCATCTTCCTGCTCAATAAAAAGCAGAAACAGCCCACTTATGTCGTACCGTTAGGAGTAGCGCAAATAATGAAAAAATGGGATTGCAAAGAAGTAATAGAAATCGACTGGAATGAATCGACACAACTCGGACAGATAGAGATCACAGCTCTGCCCGCTAATCACTTTTCAAGCCGAGGCACTTATGATCGAAATACTTCTCTGTGGTGTGGTTATCTTGTCACTTCTGCCACTAAGAAATTTTATTATTTAGGTGATACAGGCTATAGTGATATATTCAAACAAACAGCTAAGCATTTCGGCCCCTTCGATCTTTGCTTCATTCCCATAGGCGCCTACTTACCAGAGTGGTTCATGTCACCCATCCACATCTCTCCAGCCCAAGCTGCTCAAGTACATCTGGATTTGGGATCAAAGAAAAGTGTAGCCATGCATTTTGGAACCTTCAAGCTAGCTGATGACAATCCCACCAGAGCCAAAAGTGAACTCCTCAAAGCACTGGCAGAAAACAACCTTAATGAAGAACTCTTTCATATTCCCAGAGAAGGAGACTGTTATCAATTGAACTAGAAAAAATAATTTTCGTATTAAGCAGCAAGTCCACCTTGATGGATTCTCACCCACCTGGATGCACCTTATAACCGTTGTCCATTCATTGGCTTCACCGTTGATCTGTTGCCACGTTGAACTGCTACACCAGTATAAGATAACTTTCTTTTTCATTAGCGAATGACTTATACAAAACTTACATTTGGAGAAAATAAGCCTTCGCATGTACACTGTAAAAGATAGATTCTGGAAATATGTTCAGATAGATACGCAAGCAGATCCTTTTTCTGAAAGCATTCCCTCGACAGCCAAGCAGCTCAACCTATCCAAGGTGCTTAGCAAGGAGCTCAGCTCAATGGGCATCGACCATGAATTATCCAAGGAAGGATACATCTATGCCAACATTCCTTCAAATAGCCCCAAAGCTGATATCCCTAAAATTTTCTTTTGTGCACATGTGGACACAGCCTACGATGCCAGCGGTACGAATGTGAAACCAATTCTACATCCTGATTACCAAGGCGAAAACATCACCTTACCCGATGACCCCGCCCAACAAATAACACCTGAAAAATTTCCAGAACTTAAGGACAAGATCGGTCACGATCTCATCACAGCCAGTGGCTTGACACTACTCGGAGCTGATGACAAATCTGGTGTTGCCGTAATAATGGATGCCGCCTATCAACTCGTCAATAGACCAGACATCAAACACGGCGATGTCAAACTCTTCTTTACAACTGATGAAGAAATAGGCAGAGGCGTAAAATATGCTGATCTCAATAAGATAGATGCAGATTACGGCTATACCCTGGACAGTGGCAATCTAGGCAGCTTTGAATATGAAAACTTCTCTGCTAATGGGTTTGAAATTAAAATAACGGGTACAACTGCCCACCCTGGCTATGCAAAAGGTAAAATGGAAAATGCTCTCAAAATTGCTTCAGAAATCATCGCCAGAATTCCCAAGGACAGACTCAGTCCTGAAACTACTTCAGGAAAAGAAGGCTTCATACATCCGCACAAAATAGATGGTAAAATGGAATCTGCTTCCATACAATTTATAATCAGGGACTTTGATACAACTTTGCTAGCAGAGCACGAAGCACTGCTGCAAAAAATCACAGACGAAGTGATGAAGGATTATCCTAACTCTAAATCAGAATCAATATCCACGGAACAGTATCGAAATATGAAAGACATATTGGATCAAAACATCCATGTGGTCGATCACGCTTTGGAAGCGATGAAGAATCTTGATCTACCTATTAAGGTAGGTGCCATCAGAGGAGGAACGGATGGAGCTGTTCTATCTCACAAAGGGCTACCCTGTCCTAATTTATTCTCTGGTCAACATGGCATTCATTCCAAACTCGAATGGACAACTGTCCAAGAGATGCAGTCGGCAGTGGACACAGTCGTAGAGATCTGTAAAATCGTAGAGCAAAAAGCTTAAAGCAATGCCGGAATACGACTTACAAGACCCTACCGATCTAGATATCCTCAGAGGTCAATTCAATATGTATACAGCGGACGAGTGGCTAGAATATGTGGAAGAAGCAGAAAGCAGAAATCTTGGATACAAGAACATTAATATTCTAAAAACCGCGATGCGTAAAGCAGGCATTGCAAAATATTTAAGTCCTAAAGTAATCCTGTGGGTACTCAATCTAGTCGAGCAGCTGGATACGGATGATGAGGAAGAATAATGAAAAAATGTGAACCTGACAATAGAAATTACTATTTAGAATCTTTTTCCAGTGATTCAGATTTTTCAGTGCTCGTTGCATTGGCCTCCTTAAAAGCGAGCTTGAGTTTTCCATTATGATCAAAATCCTCATCATTGGTTATGATCTGCTGAGCTTGTTCTTTAGTCATACGAACCATGTAGAAGTATTCTGCACCCTCAAATGGCAGAGCGCTAACCAGCTTTTTCTTATGATTCTTGAATAAAATCAACTTCTTCTCATACCCATTCGGGTAGAACAACTTTACTTGAGTTACAATTTCAGTGGGTAGCTTATCGTAATCTTTTATAACCTTGGGTTTACCTATTTGAACTATAGGTTTACTCTCTGCAGCTTTAGGTTTACTTTTTGCAGCTTTAGGCTTCTTTGTAACCTTGGATTTACTTTTTGCAGCCATGGGCTTCTTTGTAACCTTGGGTTCACTTTTTGCAGCCTTGGGCTTTTTCTTTACAACCTTGGGTTTACTCATTTGCTGTCACTTTAGGCTCAATAATAGTAAGAACCTTTATTATATTAGGTCTTTTGCTAATTTATTCTCACATATTCAGCCATTAGGACAGATATTAAGGTTTCAACGATGATTTGGGAGTTATTTACCCTGAAATATAGGGCAGATAATAGCTGCACACCAATATAATACCCCACCAAGGCCGTCCCCATCATAGCCATAGTACCCTCAGAAGCTAATACGCCGCATCGATCTTAATACAGAAGCTTCTACCAGCCTTTGCAGCAGCGGCTTCCTAGCACCAGCAAGAAACCAAGCGCTGCGACATACCGGATAATCAGCATCTCTTTGATTGGCAGCCCATACTGCTACCTTTACTGGCAATAAGGCCCCTACAGTCAGGGATAGCACAGAAGAAACAGAAACTTGAAAAGGATTCACCGAGCAGCTTTGAGATTGCAAGTCATAAAAAGCAAATTTAAATAATACCTGATGACCATGGGTGAATATCACAACCTCAGCAACCATAAGCCCTGCCCCATCACATCCCCATTCAGTTCTCCCTTCCTTGGACCCATACTGTAGCGCTCATGCAATTCCAGGCACCTAGGCATATGCTGCTCAAACCACTCTCGATAATGCACCTCCAGATAATTATTGAACAGCAGAATCCCAAAGCTGTCATTGAATTGCAGAAAAGACCTTAACATATATTGCTCATTCAAGCTGATGCCCTCCTCTATCCATGCTTGCGGATATTCGAAATTATGGAACACATCATGGAAGTGGACCATCACGCCTTCATTAAGACTAGGCAAAATTTCATGTAATAAATAATTGAGATCAGACCCAGTCTTAGAAACATGAGAAGAATCTATGAACAGAATGTCATTTTGCTTCAAAGACTTGAAGAAAACTGAAGGAATCTCTTGCACCACAGTATTGATGATTTCTATCCGGTAACTCTCCTTATCCTTGGCTTTGAGCAAGGAATTAAGTCTGTCCAGACTAGGGTCTATAAAAGCTAATTCCGCTTTGTGAGACATTGCTTCCAAGGTATCTAGAGCACAAGCCGAAGAAAATCCAGAACCAACTTCTATTATTCTTTTGGGTTTGAAATACCTGATGAGCAGACTATAGAATATTGCATCTGAATAAGAAAAGTAAGCATTATCATAATAATACCTCTCCCCATCTCGCTGCTCTTTTGAAAAATTAATCGCTGGATAGTGTAATCGAAGTTCTTTCAGCAGGGCTAATTGCTGCTTCAGTCTCATATCTATACCTGCAAACTCTTCCACCTTCTCGAAGAGTTCTGTTCTCTCAATCACGGCTTCCCTATCCACTACAGGACTATGATAATGCCCTTCGGGAAATCGCTGAGAACTCCTACTACAAAATGATTTCAGTTTCTCTAATATCCTTTTGATAATCAGGCTCTTAGATAATTGATAAATGGAAGGCTGGAAAGTTGTCCTGTGAAAGCCAGATATTTCACGTAATCAAAATAAACGTCTTCTAAATAATTCAAAGCCTTCAGTTCTTGCTTAAGTACGTGTTCATTAATATCCAAAATCTGTTGTGGATCAAAACCCTCTTTGGTCTTGATAAGTCTCACCATTTCTTCAAAATTTTTCTTTTCTATTCGATTCAATTCCATAAAATGTCTGACAATCTTTAATTCCATTTCCAGCTCAGAGACAAGCAATGCTATCCTCTCGGAACGCTTAGAGCCATCAAGATCGGTTTCTCTTTCAAGCTGCCTACGCTCTTGCATTAATTTAGAAATTTTCATTCTCCTATTTCCATCACTGTCTATTCTAAATCCCAAACCCAAGGTAAAGCGCTCTTCCCACGGATCATCATGCGGCCCTCTATAACGCAACTGAGCGAAATCAAATACCTGAATGGACTCTGCCCTCTCCAGCGCTATTTCCTTATCTATTTCCAGTGTTTCATATTGCTCTTTAGATAACACCCCTGACACAACGCTGGACAATTTGTTTTCAGCTAATCTTTGCTCTATCTTGTCCAAGTCCACCAGCCCACTGAAACTCAGGTCATTGTCCAAGCCATACCGCTCCATAAGCACTTCCATCTCAAGATCCGACTCGAATTTCGACTGAGACATGCGATTCTTATCTATCTCCAGATCCATCAATTCATCAAAATCCACCTCCAGAGTGCCCAGCTTTTTTGAGACCAATCTTTGCTTATCCTCCCATACCTCTTGCAGCAGCGCATAAGTCTCAGTATGCCGATCCAGAAAATATAACCTGATCCAATCCATATAGAGATTCATGATGACATCACTGTATAGTTCAGCACCATCTTTATCTGGCAGACTCTTGTAATGATCGAGCAAAGCCGCCTGAGCTTGTCTTTTCTTTCTTGTACTTGGCTTTATCCTTAATGTGTACTCCTGTTGGTCAAAATCAAAATCTCTTGTCTCTGTTCTGATGATGATTTCCTCTATCCAAGGAAAATTAACTGGATCTATATTCAATACTTGCGCAGAACTCAGCTCTTGCAATGCTGCTTGAAAAAACTTATCCGATGATAATTCTTGACCTGAAGTAAGAAAAGGGATAGCAATGATGCAGAGAATTCTAATTATTGTTGACATGCACTATGGCTACTTTTTCTTTCTGTAGAAACGAATTATTCTTGTCGATTTCGATCAGCACCTCTCTCCCAAAAGTTTTTATCTCAGGCATTTTTCTCAGTCGTGCCGGAATCTCCACTATCCGTGAACCCAGACCGATAACTTTTCCATCATATACCTTGGAGCCATCCTTAATGGATTTTACATAAAACATTGCCCTTAGAGGAACTTGCAGAGTGAGATCCTCATGCACATATCCCTTGATGATGCCTGAATGTGGCTCGTAAAAAGAAACTAAAGTTTTATAAGAAGGAATGTGTTCTGCTTCTTTACAGTAGATATTTCCTATGAGACCATCTGAAGGAGCTGTGACAATTATTTCCTGTCGCTCCTGCGCTAGTTCAAAAGATTGTTCTGCTTTGAGTCTATTTATTTGTTGACTGTAAGGCTGAGTACTTTCTCTTTGTTCGTTTTCCAAACCCTGACGTGCTAGAACTGATTCTTTGTCCACATTGACTTTCCTTTGCTGTAATTCTGAAATCTCACTCAAGATGGGGCTGTAATCCACCTGTTCCGCATTCACGGTTTTGAGTCCGGCAACCAATGATTTCTTGAATTCCATTTCTTTCTGTAAGGCTGTGATCTGGTCATCTAATACAGCTAACTTTGACAATCTCGATTGATCCAGCTGCGCCAGTCTGTCTGAAGCCTTTTGTTTAGCAGCTCTGGACTCTGCTTGTAGTTCTGCAATCTTGAATTCCTGATCAGCCATTACTTCTTTTGATTTGATACGGGAGATCAGCATCAGCGTCTCACCTGCCTTGACCTCCTGACCTGGATTAACATTGATATGATCCACGACCACAGGGTGATTATAATTTATCTCAGTCTGATTACTTTCTGCAAATCCATAAAAAGATAGTGTCTCTTGTTTATGATTAGATAAAATATAAAAGGCCACGACAGTAAGTAGCACGAGAACAAAATGGAATAAATTAAAAGATCGCTTCACAGTTTAGTTGGTTGCTTTTTGAAATTCAACTTTAGACCAGCTAGTCCTTCTATTGTACTCAGCGTTGTATTGAGATCAGTGATACTGGCATCTTGTCTGAGCCGTATGAGATAAGTAAGCTCTTGCATGTTTTCTCTGAGTATTTCTTCTACGATTGTCACGCCATCCTCATTAGTGGTCTCTACGGATTTAGGACTTAAAAAACGTAATTGATCGAGCTCAAAATTCTTACAGTGTTTTTTTAATCTATCCTCGATAACAACTCTATGTCTATCGTCTCTAGGCACTCTCAACTTGAGATTACCGATTAATTCATTGGAATTACTGTAAGGCGAAAATCGTAAAATAATTGCAGCAAGACAGAAAACCAAGGTCCCAGTCATTGCTATGGTAAAACCAAATACGCCACAGGATATACCCGCAGCCAATGAAGCAAACATGAACGCAATGTTCCTAGGATCATCCAGCACAGTCCTGAACCTGATGATGGCCAGAGCGCCCAGCATCCCCAGCCCTCTAGCCAGACTGTCACCAATCGCCTGCATGACAGTAGCTGCCACGATGGATATCAGGGCCAATGACTGCAAGAAATGTGCTTTCTTATAAATACTCTTAGTAGTCAATTCATAAGTGATCGTGATCAGAGAGGATAAGAAAAAAGCAAATACCACAGTTATCAAGACCCTAAGAAAGGTAGGTGTATCAGGACTATTTTCTAGTAAATGTATGTCAAACATCGATATTGGCTGGATTGTAATGCAAAAAATGCTAATAAACGTACAATTTTATCAGCAGATTATCTTTTTTTAAATGTCGTTGGTCGGCTGTACAACTATGATTCTAAGCAGTCATTATTATAGTTTTAGCCTTAAATAGCGGAAATTTGTTGCTTTCCAAATCTAGCTCATCCTTTACTCTATGATATTATTCTTTGGTCATCCAGAATCTGATGTTTTTGCTGTAGAATGCAACAATGATCTGACTCCAGATGACCTGCACAAACTCTATTGGTTATTCGGAGAAAGTAATCAAATCATTGCTTCATCTGTAAAAGGTCCTTTTATCGGTCCACGATCAACTATGATTACGCCATGGTCTACCAATGCTGTGGAGATAACTCAGAACATGGGTATCAAAAATATCATGAGAATAGAGCGATTTACCAGCTGTGTTCCTGGAGCAAGTCTTGATCCGATGATCGATCAGAAATTTCAACAACTTGACCAAGAAATTTTCGAGGTTGATACAGAACCAGCAGCCATACTCAACATTACAGACATCAGCCAATATAATAAGCAGGAAGGCCTAGCGCTGAGTGATGAAGAAATCAAATATCTGGAAGGAGTTACAAAAAAAATAGGACGTCCCCTGACGGATTCTGAAGTCTTTGGATTTTCACAAGTGAATAGCGAGCATTGCCGACACAAAATTTTCAATGGCATCTTCATAATCGATGGTGAAGAGCAACCCGACTCTTTGTTTCAACTTATAAAGCAAACGTCTAAAGAAAATCCAGGAGGAATCGTTTCCGCTTATAAAGACAACGTCGCATTCATAAACGGACCAAGTGTCAAACAATTTGCACCAGCCACTGGACACCAAGCAGATTACTATCGCAAGGTGGATTTTGATTCTGTAATTTCCTTGAAAGCCGAGACGCATAATTTCCCGACAACCGTGGAACCATTCAATGGAGCTGCGACGGGAGCCGGTGGAGAGATAAGAGATAGATTAGCAGGTGGTAGAGGTTCTATCCCTTTAGCAGGCACCGCCTTATACATGACTGCCTACTCAAGACTCAAAGACAATCGCCCCTGGGAATCAGGTACTCCAGCGAGGCCTTGGCTCTACCAGACGCCGATGGACATACTCATCAAAGCTTCCAATGGTGCTTCAGATTTCGGAAATAAATTCGGACAGCCACTGATCAATGGTTCTGTTTTGACCTTTGAGCACAATGAAGAGGGCAGATACTTAGGCTATGACAAGGTCATCATGATGGCAGGTGGCATAGGCTACGGAAAAGCGGAGCAAGCACAGAAAGGTGAACCACAACCCGGAGACAAAATAGTATTGCTGGGTGGCGATAACTACCGCATAGGCATGGGCGGCGCAGCAGTGTCCTCAGCTGAGGGAGGAGAATTCAGTACAGGCTTGGAACTGAATGCTGTACAGCGATCTAACCCAGAAATGCAAAAGCGGGCAGCTAATACGATCCGTGCACTCGTAGAAAACGATATCAATCCTGTGGTATCCATACATGATCATGGAGCGGGTGGCCACTTGAACTGCTTGTCAGAGCTGGTGGAAGATACTGGTGGAAAAATAGACCTGTCCAAGTTGCCCGTGGGTGATCCTACCCTCTCAGCCAAAGAGATCATCGGTAACGAATCACAAGAAAGAATGGGGCTCATTGTCTCTGATGAAAATTTGAATATAGTAAAAGAAATCGCTGAAAGAGAAAGAACGCCTTACTACGAAGTAGGCGAAGTAACTTCTGACCACAGATTCACTATTGCAAATTCTGTTAATGGAGAAACACCAATGGACTTGGCGATGGAAGACATGTTCGGTAGTTCGCCTAAGACCATCCTCAAAGACAAGAAGCTCTACAGGAAGTATAGCGACGTGAAATATGAGCCTGAGCAAGTTACAGAATACATAAGAGATGTGCTTAAGCTGGAAGCAGTTGCCTGCAAAGACTGGCTTACCAATAAGGTCGATAGATGTGTAGGTGGAAGAGTCGCCAAGCAACAATGTTGCGGTCCACTACAACTACCGCTCAATAATTGTGGTGTCATGGCACTGGACTATGATGGGATTCAAGGTGTCGCTACTTCGATGGGCCATGCGCCTATCACTGGACTCATAGATGCAGCAGCTGGAGCTAGAGTAGCCATCACTGAAGCCTTGACCAATCTAATCTGGGCACCACTAGAAAATGGTATCGCTTCCATTTCACTTTCTGCCAACTGGATGTGGCCTGCAAAGAACGAAGGCGAAAACGCCAGACTCTATGAAGCGGTAGCAGAAATTTCAAAGTTTGCCATAGAACTTGGTATCAATATTCCTACGGGTAAAGATTCCTTATCCATGAAACAAAAATACCCAGACAAGGAAGTATACTCTCCTGGTACAGTCGTAATATCCGCTGTAGGCCATTGTAAGGATATCAACAGAGTAGTGGAACCCGTTCTTAAAATAGATGGAGGATACATCTACTACATCAACATATCTCAAGATGCTTATAAGCTGGGTGGCTCTTCTTTTGCGCAGACCAGAAATAAACTAGGCGCTCAAGCTCCAACAATCAAGGATGGTCAAAAACTGAAAGAAACTTTTGATGCCGTACAGAAACTAATTACAGAAGACAAAGTCATAGCCGGACACGATATCTCTGCTGGCGGTATGTTAACGACCTTATTGGAGTTATGTTTCTCTAGTACTTCAGTAAGTGCAGATCTTGACGTATCCGAATTAAATGAAGCTGACATTTCTAAACTATTACTCGCAGAAAATTCTGGAATCATTCTCCAAAGTCGTTACGACCTCAGTGCCGAATTAAGCCATCATAATATACAATGCCTGAAAATAGGGCACGCCAAAGTAGGGCAGACTCTCAAAATAAAAAATGATGACAACATCTATAATTTCAATATTCCAGAACTAAGAGACACCTGGTTTGAAACATCCTACCTACTTGACTGCAAACAAACAGATGAAAATCTAGCTAAGGAACGCTACGACAATTACAGCAAACAACCACTCACTTTCAAGTTTCCAAAAAATCACAACGGCCAACTCCCTACCCTCGACCCTAACCAACCCCGACCCAAGGCTGCAGTCATCAGAGAGAAAGGTAGTAACTCAGAAAGGGAATTGGCTCATGCGATGTACTTGGCAGGTTTTGACGTGAAGGATATTCATATGACAGATCTGATTTCTGGCAGGGAGGATTTGACTGATGTACAATTCATAGGAGCAGTCGGCGGCTTCTCTAACTCTGATGTGCTAGGCTCTGCTAAAGGCTGGGCAGGTGCCTTCCTCTATAATGTCAAGGCTAAAAAAGCGCTGGATGATTTTTTCAAAAGAGATGATGTACTTTCAGTGGGTATCTGCAACGGTTGTCAGTTATTCATGGAACTGGAACTCATGAATCCAGATCATAATCAACATGGTAAGATGACTTTCAATGACTCCCATAAGCATGAAAGTAATTTCACCTCTGTAGACATTCAAGAGAACAACTCTGTGATGCTTTCTTCCCTGGCTGGCAGTCGATTAGGCGTATGGATATCACATGGAGAAGGAAAATTCTCACTACCAGAATCAGAAAGCAATTATAAGATCGTCGCCAAGTATGGCTATGATGCCTACCCTGCTAATCCCAATGGCAGTGATTACAATACAGCTATGATGTGCAGCGCTGACGGACGACATCTGGTTATGATGCCACATATAGAAAGATCAATGCTCAGATGGAATTGGGCACACTACCCCAATAAATCAGATGTCATCTCCCCATGGATAGAGGCTTTTAATAATGCTAAAGAATGGATTACAAAGCAAAACAAATGACTAATAAAATAATAGTGACTGGTGGAATGGGTTACATTGGTTCGCATACGGTTGTAGAGCTCATTAACGCGGGCTACCAACCTGTCATCTTCGATAACCTCTCCAACTCTGACAGAAACGTACTATCTGGTATCAAGGCCATCACAGACCAAGATGTCCCTTTCACAGAAGTAGACCTGAGTGATGTCGCAACCACCAAGGCCGCTTTTAATGCACATAAAGACGCTGTAGGCATTATTCATTTTGCCGCACTTAAAGCTGTAGGGGAAAGTGTCAATCAGCCATTACGATATTACAAGAATAACCTATTAGCATTGATCAATGTAATGGAGGAGATGAAAAAGCTGGGTATGCAAAACTTTATATTTTCTTCTTCCTGCACCGTCTACGGACAACCCGACTCCTTACCCGTTACAGAAAAATTTCCCATCAAGCCCGCTCTGTCCCCCTATGGAAATACCAAGCAAATAGGTGAGGAAATCATCAGAGAAGAAGCTGCAGCGGAGGAGAGCAAATTCAATACCATCGCACTCAGGTATTTTAATCCCATAGGCGCTCACCCCAGTGCACACATAGGAGAACTACCCTTGGGTGTGCCTAATAATCTGATGCCATTCATAACTCAGACTGCCATAGGCAAGAGAGAACAACTATCCGTTTTCGGAACTGATTATAATACTGTGGATGGTACAGCCGTCAGAGATTACATTCATGTGCAAGATATAGCCGAGGCTCATGTTATTGCGGTCAAGAGACTTATAGCAGGCAATAATAAAAAAGATTTTGAGGTTTTCAATCTAGGGACGGGTAATGGTTTCAGCGTGCTGGAAGTCATACAATCTTTTGAGAGAAGTACTGGTCAGAAATTAAAATACAAACTGACAGAGCGAAGAAAAGGAGATGTGGAGGCTGTCTATGCAGATACGACTTTTGCCAAAGAAGAATTGGGCTGGGTTACTAAAAGGGGCTTGGATGAGATGACTGCGTCTGCGTGGGAATGGGAGAAGAGAATAAATAGTTAATAGGTTATTTTATTAGTTTATGTTTTTTTGTGGATTCATGGAGAATAGAGATGAGATATGTGTGATATGGAGTGGTGGTTGGTTAAGTAAGTAGAATTTGTCTAGTGTCTAGTAGTCTAGCATCAAAAAAATAAAAAAATGTGGGATACGGTAATCGGTCTGGAAATACACGTTCAACTTAATACTTTGAGCAAGGCTTTTAGTGGAGACGAGAATAAGTTTCTTGCAGAACCCAATACCAATGTCAGTCCGATTTCGATTGCGCTGCCGGGAGCACTACCCAAAGTTAACGAACAACAAGTCCATTCTGCTATAAAGCTGGGCTTAGCGCTAGATAGTGAAATCAACCGCAACAATGCCTTTGATAGGAAAAATTATTTTTACCCTGACTCACCTAAGGGATACCAAATCACACAGAACGCCGAACCCATACTCAGAAAAGGGCAATTCACTTTCAGGACCAATAAAAAAGAAAAAACTATCCGCATCCATCAAGTCCATATGGAGGATGATGCTGGAAAATCAATTCATGATCTGAATGGTGACTTGACAAGAATTGATCTGAACAGAGCAGGCACGCCCCTACTCGAAGTCGTGACTGAACCTGATTTCTGCTCTGGCCAAGAGGTCTCGGATTTCCTTGTTGCTTTTCAGAATTTAGTTCGATACCTGGAAATATCTGATGCCAATATGGAAGAAGGGTCTTTACGCTGCGACTGTAATGTTTCTGTCAAACCAACAGGACAAACAACCCTAGGCACTCGATGCGAAATTAAAAATATCAACTCTAAAAAATTTGCCAAGACCGCAATCGAATATGAACGTGACAGACAAATAAATCTCATAGAGTCTGGCAAAACAGTAGACCAAGAAACCAGATTATTTGATTCCAAGCAAGGTGTCACTTTCACTATGCGAAAAAAAGAAGATGCCCTTGACTATAGATATTATCCTGATCCTGATCTTCAGAACATCATCATTACCGAAAAGCAAATCGAACAACTACGCCAAGATATAGACTGGTTACCCTGGACCGCAGAGCAGACACTAATCGACAAATACCAACTACAACCCGCCAAGGCCTCTGCTCTCAGTGCTCAAAAAGAAACTTTCATCTATTTCCTGACGCTTCAGCCTGATGTGTCTAATAACAAACTGGTATCGGATTTCATTATCAATCATATAGCACCTCGATTCGAAACCATAAAACGACTAGACGAACCTGTCACCAAGGATCGATGGGTAGAACTACTGAGCTTGATTAATGAAAAGAAAATAAGTTCCTCGGCAGGCTATCAAGTCTTAGTGCCTTTGATAATCGAAGACCCTACAATTCCTGTCAATGAATTAGCCACCACAAATAATTTGTTTACCGAGCAAGTCTCCGCCACTGATTTATCTTCCTTCTGCACCCAACTCATTTCTGATAACCCTGGCAAAGTTCAGGCTTACAAGAAAGGAAAAAAAGGTCTCTTGGGATTCTTCATGGGACAGGCAATGCGCAGTGGCAAAAAATACCCACCCACAGAATTACAGGCAGAACTGGAAAAGCAATTAGCTGAATAAATCAGCCTTTCAAGTCAATGACTTGGTCGCAAGACTTTATATCCCCAGCTTCGTTAGAAGCTATGATGACCGTTTTGTTTTTTCCATAGATGGATAATACCTCATGAAACCAATCCCGCTTCGTCGAATCCAGAAAAGAGGTCGGCTCATCCAAGATCAGTAAGGGTACATCCATCGCCATTGCGAGCGCTAGACTCAAGCGCTGTTTCATCCCTGAAGAATAATATTGGACTTGCTTTGCCTTTTCCGCTTGCAGGTCTACAAGATCCAGAAAAGCACTTTCATCATCTATTAGAAATTTCTTAAAATGCCTGTAGTGACGAAATAATTCCAAGGCAGTAAGTTCTTCATCCAATTCTGAATAAGCAGCAGAGATCGCAAGTTGTTTGAAAATGTTATCTCTTGTAATCACTTCCCTATCATAAGTGTACGTTACCTTCCCATCAGTGGCGGTGAGATAACCACATATAATTTGCAATAAGGTAGACTTGCCGGAGCCATTGCGCCCTGTAATGGCAAGTCGATTGCCAGAGTGTATGTGCTGATTTATACCGCGAAAGACCCAGCCAGTAGTGAAGCGTTTGCCTATGTCTTCCAGAATAATTTCCATGGATCAATCACCTATGAGACTATTGAATCCCCGCATCAATCCTTTCTCTGATTTATTGATGAAATCGAGGATATGTTTTTTCTCAGGACTACCAGGAATAGCTTTGTCGATATGATCCAGGGCTTTGGACATGGACCACCCTTTAATAAAGAGTACTCTGTAGATATCTTGTATCCTATTTATGGCATCTGCACTGAAGCCTCTTCGCTCCAGTCCTATCCTGTTCACACCGACATAAGACAGCGGCTCCCTTGCAGCCTTCACATAGGGTGGTACATTTTTTCTGACAAGCGAGCCTCCAGTGATATAGGTATGAGCACCGATATTTACAAACTGTTGTATGGCAGTCATCCCGCCTATGGAGACATGGCTACCGAGTATGACATGTCCAGCAAGATTGACAGCATTGGCGATGATACAGTGATCCATGACGTGACAATCATGCGCTATGTGCACATAAGCCATGAGCATGCTATTGTCTTCCACCACTGTTTTACCATAAGCTTTGGTCCCTTTATTTATAGTGACGCATTCCCTGATGAGAACATTGTCACCGACTATGGCTTTGGTCTTCTCTCCTACATACTTCAGATCTTGTGGATCAGCACCGATGACTGCTCCTGGATAAATCTTGCAATTCTTCCCTATGCTGGTTCCTGAATAGATTACAGTATTGGCCGCTAGCCAAGTGCCATCACCTATAGTAACATCTTCATCCACAAATGCAAAAGCATCTATCTTGACGTCTTTACCTAAGACAGCTTTAGGATGAATATGTGCCAGAGGGGAAATCATCTAGTCTAGCTTTCCTTTTTACTGATCTGAGCTGTCAGCTCACCCTGGGAGACAATCTGCTCACCTACATAAACAGTTCCTTGCATGTGGAAAATTCCTCTACGTATTGGCGTCAGTAATTCCATCTTAAGGATCATGGTATCTCCAGGCTTGACGAGTCGTTTAAATTTGACTTGATCCATTTTTAGAAAATAAGTATTCCATTGTGAAGGATCTTCCACCGTAGATAGAGCTAAGATTCCACCTGTCTGTGCCAAGGCCTCCATCTGCAATACCCCAGGAAAAACTGGATTACCAGGGAAGTGTCCCATGAAAAATTCTTCGTTGGCCGTTACGTTCTTGATTCCTACAACTTTGGTTTCAGAAAGATCAATGATCTTATCCACTAAGAGAAAAGGATACCGATGTGGTATGAATTTTTTAATATCATTCAGATCTTTCAATGCAGGTGCTGTGGGATCGTATAGGGGTAGGCCTTTGAGTCTTTTCTTCTTGAGAAATTCAGCCTTCAGAAATTTTGCAAATGCCGTATTGCCTGTATGCCCTGGTCTCTTGGCAATAATTTTTCCTTTTATGGGCATCTTGAGTAAATGCAGATCCCCTATCAGGTCCAGCAGTTTATGTCTGGCTGGCTCATTGGGATATCGTAATGTCAGTCCATTGAGTATACCGTTGTCGACTATCAGGTCTTCTTCCACATTGAAGTGGTTCGCTAATTTTTTGACCCGTTCTTGAGAAAAATCTTTGTGACTGAATACTATGGCATTATCCACGCGTCCGCCTTTTATCACGCCTTTGCGATGAAGCTCTTCCAGCTCATTGACAAAAACAAAAGTTCTGGCTGGTGCGATGTCATCTTTATAAGAAACCTGATCATTATAGATGGCGACTTGTCTGCCTACCTTACTGTTGTATTCTATGATGACCGTATACTCAGAATCTCGAATATCATCCACGGGCAGGTATAGATATTCCGCACCGCTTTCCGAATCCTTGAATTCCAGAGGCTTATCCAGTTCCAGATAATCTTTATCCTCCTTCTGTATAGTGATACCGACGGATTCTATGGCTTCTACAAAGGGCTTGGCACTTCCGTCCAATATTGGAATTTCCGGTCCATTCATTTCTATGCTCACATTATCCACTTCCATCCCTCTGAAGGCTGATAATAAGTGTTCTGTGGTAGAGACCATTGCCTCATTAACTTTGAGACAAGTACTTCTGTAAGTAGAATCAAGATTGGTTATAACGGCAGGTATCGTGGGTTGACCTTCTAGATCTGTCCTTTTGAATACGATGCCTGTGCCAACTTCTGCTGGGTGACAGACCAGTCTTACAGACTTGCCCGTATGCAATCCTATTCCTTCAAGCTCAAATTTTTGGCTTAGCGTTTTTTGCTTCATATATCGGGATTCCAAAGATGAGAAACCCCAAATAAAGGAGTTCTTTCTCGAAATTGATTCGCCATTGAAGGTCGGTCTATTTATTGTATAATTCAAAAGTTGAAGGTAGTTTTTGTTCTGACTAGCACTCTAACGAGATAACAATAATGACTCAGTGTGAATGGATGGACTAATCAGCCGCTTTGTCTTCATCGACATTATCCAGCGCTTTCAGTTGGCGCTCCATTTGCTTCATCCTGGCTTGTAGTGCTTTGAGGTTTTTAAATACAGCGTAAGACTGCAGATAATTGCCGTAATCCAAGGCTGGACTACCATATAACTTAGTGCCTGGCTCCTTGGTGGATCTGGTGACACCACTCTGCGCTTGTATCATGGTCCCGTCTGCAAGATGGATATGACCGACTATGCCAGCCTGACCACCTACCTGGCATTGCGCCCCCAGCCTGGTACTGCCTGCTATGCCGGCCTGCGCTGCTATCACAGTATTCTCACCGATCTCCACATTGTGAGCCACTTGGATAAGATTATCCAATTTTACACCTTTCTTAAGAAGTGTAGCACCCATGGTCGCTCTGTCCACGACAGTATTAGCACCTATTTCCACTTCATCTTCTATTATCACATTTCCGATCTGGGGTATTTTGACGAAAGTCCCATCTTGCTGCGGTGCAAACCCAAACCCATCAGAACCAATGATCACATTACTGTGGAGGATGCAATTATCCCCTATTTGGCAATCTTTATAAATTTTGACCCCTGGATATATGATACAATTCTTACCGATTTGCACATTTGTGCCCAGATAGACCTGCCCTAGAATATGCGTATTTGAATCCACGGAAACCCCGTCTTCCAAGATGCTGAAGGCACCTATATATACTGTTTCATGTACTTCAGCCTCGGGATGACAGAAGGCCATCGGACTCACTCCTGCATTCCTACCCTGAGCAGAATCAAAAAGTGTCAATATCTCAGCCAAAGCCGTATAGACATTAGAGACAGAAATAGTGGGAATAGTAAAGGATTTATCAGCGTATTTCTGGTGAACCAATATGGCTGAAGCGGCAGTCTTCTCTGTCTCGGATATGTATTTGTCATTGGAGAGGAAGGTGATTTCACCAGTGGTTGCCCTGTCCAAGCCTGCTGCCCCTATAATCTGAATACTGGAGTCGCCCTTGACGGAACCTCCTATTAATTCTGCTAATTTGCCTACTGTGTATGTCATAAAATCGTGGTCAAAAGTAATATTATTACCAGCTACTATGACTGCAACTTTAGTACCGACTTTGCAAAGCAATTCTAGGCTCTAAGGGTGTAAGAGGTTGAGTTTTTTCGTTAACTGGGTTTGATCACAAGGCTGTTTCAATTCCTTGATAATCTGATTCATTGAGCAAACGAAAATACCCCAAAACTTATTTAGTTAAAGATGAATTATTTGAAATTTACCCTGTAAGAGTCCATAGGTTATTGTGATCAAGGCATTAATTATATGAATGGATATTGTTTATGGCACCTAGGCATCTAGTATTTTATCATCAAGCGCCTAACATCTATGATCTGCTAATCCAATAGTCTACAAGTCTTTGAGCCTAGAATCTACTGGTCTGAAGTTCTATTGGCCGAGTATCCTGTATTCTGGCCTAGCAGTCTAGCATAAAATAGTCTGAGGGTGGTTTAGCATCTAAAAGTCTAGAACCTAGTGGACTGGAACTAGTAGTTTGATGACTAATGGTATAGCATCTAATACTCAAGATTCTAGCGATATGGGTAGTCTTTTCTTTAAATTGGCCATTTTATGAATAGAAACATCAAAATAGGTACGCGAGGTAGCAAATTAGCGCTTTGGCAAGCACATAAGGTACAGTCTGAGCTCAAATCTCATGGTTTTAAATCCACCCTGCAAATCATCAAGACCCAAGGAGACAATATCCAGAATATTGGCTTCGATAAGATGGAAGGCAAAGGCTTTTTCACCAAGGAAATAGAAGAGGCACTACTTAACAAAGACATAGATGTCGCTGTACATTCCCTCAAAGACCTGCCTACCACACCTCCCGAAGGCCTGGTACTGGCGGGGCTATCAGCTAGAGCTAATCCCTCCGACATGCTCATCATACAGCCCGCAGCCCTAGCCAAGGATCAAATCTTTCAGCTGCCTACAGCTGCCCGCATAGGCACCTCGTCCATCAGGCGCAAAGCTCAGATCTTGCACTTCAGACCAGATGTCCTAGTCCAAGATCTCAGGGGGAACGTTCCGACTCGGGTCAATAAACTGCAGGAAGGGCATTATGATGCCATTATACTAGCTAGTGCCGGTGTGGATAGACTAGAAATGGATCTGTCTGAATTCAAGGTCATCAGAATGCATCCTCGCGAATACGTTCCTGCACCAGCACAAGGTGTCATCGCCTATCAGGTGAGAGGCGGTGATATCGAAATGCGGAAAATCATAAGCCTTATACATGATCCTGCTACTGCTCTGACCACCAATATGGAACGGACCGTACTCAAGATGATGGATGGCGGCTGCCAAGTACCTATCGGTGTCTACTGCGAAATGGATGGCGTGGGAAATTATCACCTCCATGGTGCCTACCTCCCTGAAGGTGGGACTGAGCTCATCCGCCACAAGATTTCCCAAAGTACCAAGCTAGGATTGGCAGAAGCAATGGTGGCAGCGCTAACAAGGAATGAAAGAAATGCTAATTAGGAAAACCTTTAAAAATTCATAAGCCGTGAGCAGTAAACCTTTCAGCTTTTATTTAAACAATTGAGTAATTTCAGCCCCCTATGTATCTGATTTTTGACGTATCTGCCATCGAAAAGCCCAAGAGCTGGACAGCTCCCTTTTCTGATACTATTGCCTGGCCGCGCATGGCCCATCTTTCTTGGATATTGTTGGACAAAGAAATGAAACCTGTGGATAATCAAAATTTTATCATAGAACCAGAAGGCTATTCTCTGACACCTGATATCTGCATTCACGTCAGACTGGATGAAGAGGACTTTAATACGAGAGCAGTCAAACTGGAATCAGCACTGGAAGCTTTTGAGAAGTCGCTGGATGAAGCAGCTTATGTACTAGCTCACAATCTCCAATTCAATGAGAGTGTCCTTGCGGCAGAATACTTGAGAAAAAGCATCAATCATCAGCTCTTCAAAAAAGAACGCTTCTGCCTTATGCAGGAGAGCACTTTCTATTGCAAACTACCTTCCAAGACAGGTGGCTACAAATGGCCAACTCTTTCAGAACTGCACGCTATTATTTTCAGCAAAGCTTATTCACCGCCTAATAATGCAAGGGCAGATGTCATTGCGGCTACTAGATGTTTCAAGGCGCTGATGATGGGGCGGCAGTTGGATGATTTGTTTGATGAGGAGTAGCGGGATACGCTAAAAATTATTGTGTGCTTAGTTCTTGCCTCGTTCACTCTGTACCCAACCCCTAAAGGGGAGTCCATCCGCCATTGCTTTAACTGATATTTTGGAAACAGGATATACGGTAAGCGATTCTCTTTTCAGGAAGTCGAGGGTAGAAAACTATTACTCAGAAGTCTCCCTTGCAACTAGTGCCTTGCTAGCCATAAGATCTTTTCACGCTGTTTTCAAATTCAGTTTGTTCTTTACAAGCTTAGATTGCTTTTTTCTTTCTTTTCTATTTGAATCAATTTCAACCAAAATTTTCTTTGTCACCAATTGCCACAGCAGCGATGCTGGAAGCAAACCATTTGCAGCGAGGGCGATAGCTAATGTGTCACCCCATTTGTGATGGGAAGATGAGCTGCACCATGGCGGCTCATACCATTGCTATAGAGCATAAGCTGACCTGCATCATCGCAAAGTGCGGCATGTGTATAATCCATATCTAGAGTAGCCTCCTGGGCTTTGAAAAAAGCAGGGGGGTCCACATTGAAATCAAGAATGCTGGCATTGCAGAATTCTGGAAAAACGGATTGAGAACAATCATCTATACGCCAAGCATTGAATATCCACTGATGATCTTCTTTTTGTGAAGAAACTAGGGAGGGTATCAAGCCAAATACAATAAAGAAAAAATGGCTTTCATTTAGAATATTTGGATTACAGATATGGTATAGCATCACCAAGATACGAGATTACGGGACTTTAATCTTGAAACTTTACGAGAATCTTCTTTATCGAATAGTAGTTAGCGTGATGATTTCCAGAAGAAGTATCTTTCAGCGAAGTGGTCAGTAAAAGCATCAAAATATGCCTCTTCATTGACCTTACTTGAACTCGATTAGAGTTAACTTGTTTTTTATTAACTTCAGCTATCCTATTCGAATAAACTAAACTAACTCCAATAAATGAACAAAATAATAAACCTCGTAGTTGCCGTTCTCTGTATAGTCAACATAGTCTACCACTTTATCAATACCCCTGAAAAGCAACATATATTTGGCTTTGAAGTACACAATATGGTCTACTTAGCTTTCTGGGCCATAATTCTTTTCTCATGCGTAAACAGCTATCTAAAAGCCAGCAAAACACCTAAGGCTTAAGCTAGATTCATATTGCTACTTAATCACATAATATTTACCTTGTCGATATGAGCAGAACACTAAATCTAATCGGCGTTTTCATTAGTATAAGCTATATCGTATTCCACTTTATCAATACCCCTGAGAATGAACATCTTTTTGGCTTCGAAGTCAACAATATGGTTTACTTAGGGTTTTGGGTCCTTATCTTATTTTCTTGCCTGAATAGCGTCCGAAAATCCAAACCCAGCGCCTAGAAGTCTTTCTACCACACCTAATCTTCATCTCAAAAAAACAATGTCCATCCATATTCTCGTAACCAGAAAGCTTAATAAAAAATCGCCTTTCCACAAACTGAAAAAGCACGGCTTTACAATTACTGGCCGTTCATTGTTGAAAATAAAACCTCTGAAGTTCGACTCACCACCTTTTCACAGTGGCGTCTTTTTTTATAGTGCCCGAGCCATCGCTATATATCTGAAGCAGCAGGGCCACAAAAAAAATCTGATGTATGGCGTAATGGGCAAGGCCAGCAATAAAGTATTCAAAAAAATTACGGGTCGTGATGCAGATCTCATCTATCGAGGTGATCTGGAAGCGCTGGCTACAGATATGGACCTCCGCTGGAATGGCTACAGCGTTGTCTTTCCCATGGCCAAGAATTCCTTACACAGCTTACAAGGCAAACTGAAAACCATCACCCAGATTCCCCTCACGATCTATGATAACAAGATCTCCAAGAAAGTAAAAATCCCCAAAGCAACCGTACTCATCTTTACCAGCCCGCTGAATGTGCAAGCTTACTTGAATCAAAAGAAAATCAAGAAAAATCAAATCGTCCTAGCGATAGGCTCCACTACTGCCCAGGCTATCCAAGCTATAACAGGAGAGCCAGTGCCCTACCCAGAGCAACCCTCAGAAAAGGCGGTCATCAAACTCCTAAAAGAAATTTTTGCGTAAGTAAACCTTTAGCTAAGCGCGGCTGAGAATATAAAAACTATCTATACTCATCTCTACTCTTCACGATTAAACCCATCTTCTTACTTTTTTTATATAGGTTTCGAATGCCTCGCCATGCAAGTTCAACAGATACTCTTCCTCAAGTCTGATCTTTATTTCCAAAGCTGGATAACTCACCGCCACACAACACAAGCTGAAACAATTAGGGACAACCAGAAAGAATCCTATGAAAGACAGCAATAAGAATAAGTAGATTGGATTCCGAGAGAACTTATAAAAGCTTTCAGTCACCAGGAGGGTATTTTCATTTTTGTTTATTCCGATTCGCCAAGCGTCTCCCATTTGGAATTGAGCAATTATTCCGACTAAGCAACCGATGAGCATGATGGCGACTCCAACATATTGGACCAGTGGGATCTCCAGATATTCTATGGGTACCAGAAACTGATATATCTTTCTCGGGAATAAATAGAATAGGGTTATGACAGGAATATTCATCGCACTCAGCATAAGAACTCTCTCATTGAATCCCTGTATCCCAGACCTGCCCATCGTCTTGAATACATTCACTCCAGTTCTCCTGTACAAGATGTAGGATCGCAGAAATAAGGCGACACCAATATAGAGTATCACATAAATGATCAGGGCAATCTTCAATATCATATACTTCCCGAATTTAAAAGGAAGTTATAAAGTATTGCGTTATACATCTTGTTTAATAGACGAATAGCGTTCGACTATTAGACTTAAGTAGAGCTATGGGCAGACTTTAGTGCTTGCATTTATTTCAGAGCGGCCGACAGCCTTCCGAAAATATCATCGATACTACCCACGCCTTTTACCTTCTGAGACAGGTTTTGCTTTTCGTAGTAATCATAGACCGGGCTGGTCTTGGCATTATACTCGACTATTCTTTTTCTTATGACTGCTTCATTGGCATCATCAGCTCTTTTAGAAGTCTTACCCCTTTCAAGTAAGCGCTTGATGATTTCTTCATCTTCTACATCCAGTGCTATGAGATGTGTGATTTTATTGGACCTGGCTTTCATGATCTCATCCAAGGCTTCTGCTTGGGCGATGGTGCGCGGAAAGCCATCCAGGATGTAACCCTTCTCATTGGGGGTCATGTTCATTTTGTTTTCGAGCATCTTGACTGTGACAGAATCTGGAACCAAGTTTCCCTTATCCATATACTTCTGAGCTTCCTGTCCCAGTGGTGTATTGTTACCCAATTCATATCGGAAGAGATCACCCGTCGAGATATGAGTGAGGCCAAAGCTCTCTGCCAATTTCTTGGCTTGGGTTCCTTTTCCAGACCCAGGTGGGCCAAATAATATCAGGTTTATCATATTCTGAGGTAGTTTCTTATTAGCAAACAGTGATTTAACAAATTCTATGACCCACATGGTTCTAACCTGATTGAATTAAATGGAGATACTAGGGTTTTCAGGCCATAAATATACCTAATCAATGAGTGGGGTCGAATATTAATAATTTAGATACCTCACCAGGCATCTTTTTGCAGCATCGTTGCGTTTAAGTACTAATAAATTTAGGTTAGTTTAGTTAATACTTAAAAAGGTCCGACATGTAGTACATATCGGACCTTCTTTTATGTCAAACTCCCGCTTTCGCAGCGTTTTACCTATTATTCAGAACCGCCCTCTGCTGGTGCTTCTGCTCCATCCTCTTCCCCATCTTCTTTCTCAGCCGCTGCCTCTGCACTCTTAAGTGCTCTTGGTACTTCGACTGCAGCTACAGGCACTGCTTCATTGACCATTAGTTCTATACCATCTGGCAATTCAATATCTTTTACTCTTACTGCAAAGCCCAGCTTTAACTCTGAAATGTCTATCAGTAACTCATCTACCAAATTGGCGGGATCCAGCTTTACCTTTACCTTTCTCATTGACTGCATTAGCTTGCCACCATTCAATACTCCTGGGGAAACACCTTTGAACTTTACAGGTATCTCAACCTTTATCATCGTTCCTGGCTTGATCGCCAAAAAATCGATATGGTGAATCTGATCTGTCATGGGATGGTATTGTATATCCTTGACAATGCACTGATGCTTTGAACCATCAAGAGAAACTTCACCTATTTTGAAATCAGGTGTATATATCAAATGCTTTACATCATTATGCTGTACAGTAAAGTGTTCTTGTACATCTGGTCCGTATAATACAGCTGGAATCTTACCTGCATTTCTCAAAGCTTTGGCTTTGACTTTGGCATCTCTTGGCTCTGCTGTAAAAGAATGTGTGATCATTGATATCAGTTTTAAATCGCTATGCTTCGTAAAAGTGTGCAAAGATAGGAAAAAAAGAGCTCCATATGCAAGGTTTTAGCCCGCTAAGGCACCCTGCATCTATCGGCAGCATACAAAGCTACACATGAATAAACTATAAGATATATAAGTATCTGAAAAGCAGTGCTCTCACATTTTCATTTAGGATATACAAAATGTAGGCGCGGCAAATCTCTGTTTTCGATAGTGAATCTTTTTTCAATGACAGAGGAGATTCTCATTTTGAGGATGATGGAAGAGCCTTTAGCAAGTTTCAAGTTTACAGAGCTTGGTTGGACCCAATATTGCCCATCTCAAGCCGCCACAGCCGCCATCCCCTCTTTCATCGCCAGATAAACCATCTCTCTGCCCATATCCGCCTCATAGAAGTAAGGATTGAAATCCAGGCATAAAGTATAATCATCTATGGCCCATTGGAATCTTTCAGATTTGAAATACAACTCTGCCCGTTCAAAATAAAGATCTGCCAGTTCTGCATGGACTTCTTCCTTATGTTGGTCCAGTGATAAGGATTCAATATTAAAGGTGAGCTTGGAAACTTCTCTTTCTACTTTGGTAATTGTTGGATTATTCATATCGGGAATTTTATTTATTCAAATATGCAATTAACAATGCAACCTACGTGCACGGTGTTTTGAGCCCGATTATCGACTGTATTGACCCTTTCAGTCCATTTATTAAAGACTCTTATAGAAAAGGTAACCTCCAAGCCCCAAGTATTCGCTATTTTCATATCAAATTAAAACACCAAGAGAAGTATGAAGAACTACCTATTTACCAGCTTACTGGTGGTTTTGCTTGTTTTTACGGCTTGCAACAAAAACCTACAGACGCCTACAAATTCCAAAACGATGGCCCCTGCCGCCACAGCCTCTACTACTAAAAGCAGTATGGATGCCAAGGTCAGCACAAAGAATTCCACGCCTCTCATAGACAGGGCCACTTTCTTCGGTAATCCAGTCATATCAGGCGGACAATTGAGTCCTGATGGGAATTACGTCACCTTCATGAAGGAACACGAAGGCATCATGAATGTATGGGTCAAGGGCTTCGCCGAAGATTTTGACCAAGCAAGATTACTGACAGATAGCGACTCCCCAATCCCAGGTTATTTCTGGACAGATGATTCCAAGTATGTCTTGTTTATCAATGACACAGGTGGAGATGAGAACTTTAATGTCTTCGCTGTGGATCCTACTGAAGCTACGGCAGCAATGGCACCCAAAGCCAAGAATCTGACGCCGATGAAGGATGTGACCGCTCAGATCTATATGGTTTCAGAAAAAGATCCTGATCTGATGATGATCGGTATCAATGATCGGGACAAGGCTTGGCACGACCTTTACAGTCTCAAAATCTCAACGGGAAAACTAACCAAGCTATTTGAAAATACGAATAGATATGGCGGCTATGAATTTGATTGGGATGAAAAAATGAGAATCGCTTACAGAACTGATGAAGATGGCAGCAACCAGATCATGAGAGTAGATGGAGAAGGCGACTTCAAGGAAATTTACAAAACCAACTTGCAAGAGTCGGCTTATCTCACTGGCTGGACACCAGACAATAAGGAAGCCTACATGGTTACTAATAAAGGGGACATTAATTTCTCCACCTTATATAAAATGAATCCTGAGACAGGAAAAATGACTCTTGTGGAATCAGATCCCAAAGGTATCGTGGATTTCGGAAGTCTATGGATCAATAATAACACCAGGGAAATCATTTCCACTTCTTATACTTATGATAAGCGGGTACGATATTTTAAAGACAAGAAATGGGAAGATATCTACAAAAAACTGAAAGCTCACTTTCCAGGAAAAGAAGTAGGATTTTCCAGCTTTACCAAAGACTACTCAAAAATGTTAGTCTCTGTGTCTGGTGACAAATATGCCTCAGAAGTATATTTCTACGATCCTATGACAGATAAGCCGATACTACAGTATACACCTCGACCGGATCTGAAAAAGATAGAAGACAATCTATCCAATATGAAACCGATCTCTTATCCTAGTAGCGATGGTATGACCATACCGGCTTACCTTTCCATACCGAAGGGATCTTCCGGTAAGAATATGCCCACAGTCATCCTTGTTCACGGTGGGCCTAAAGGACCTAGAGACAGATGGGGCTACAGAAGCACCGTACAATTTCTCAATAACAGAGGCTATGTCGTACTCCAGCCTAACTTCAGAGCGAGTGGTGGTTACGGCAAAGAATTCTTGAATGCTGGTGACAAGCAATGGGGAAAGTTGATGCAAGATGATGTCACTTGGGGAAAGAAATATCTAGTGCAGCAAGGCATCACTGACCCTGCTAAAGTAGCTATCATGGGTGGCTCTTATGGTGGATACGCAACGCTAGCTGGCCTAGCCTTTACACCTGAAGAATACGCCTGCGGTGTGGATATCGTAGGTCCGAGTAATCTGTTCACCTTATTAGAATCCTTACCACCTTACTGGGAAGCTGGAAGAAAATGGCTCTATGAAATGGTCGGTGATCCAGATACGGAAGAAGGTCAGAAATTACTCAAAGAAGCCAGTCCACTTTTCAGCGCTGATAAGATCACTAAGCCTTTACTTATAATTCAAGGCGCCAATGATCCGAGAGTCAAAAAAGCAGAAGCAGATCAAATTGCGATTGCTCTTAGAGACAAAGGCCATCCAGTAGAATATCTATTGGCGATGGACGAAGGACACGGTTTCAGAAAACCACTGAACAGAATGGCAATGAATGCCAGCATAGAAAAATTCTTGGCTAAGCACCTAGGCGGTAGAGCCCAGGATGACATGCCTGCTGACGTAGCTGAAACATTGAAGAACATCACTGTGGATATCAATAGTGTCGTACTCAAGAAAGAAGACACGAGTGTTGCCATTTCTGAGCTACCTGAGATCATACATAGCTGGAAAGCTGAGCAAAGTGACTGGGATCTGACTCTGGAAATACAAGGCCAGAAAATTCCCATGACAACCAAGAGAACCATCTCACAGGAAGGTGGCAACTGGGTAGTGAGCGAAGTCAGCAATAGCATGATGGGAGAAATCAAAGATAAAGTAACTTATGACAAAGACTTCAATGCTGTCAGCAGAGTGAGTGAGCAAGCTGGACAATCCATGACCACAACCTATGATGGCAGCAAAGCCATGGTTAATATGATGGGTAAGGACATGCCCTTGGAATGCGAAGGAAAGATGGTCTGTGATGGAGCAGGTTTTGATATACTACTAGGTAACATGGGTCTTAAAAAAGGGGACAAGATGACTTACCATATAGTTGACGTGCAGACGATGAAAGCTAAAAAAGTAACAGCTGAGCACAAGGGCACAGTGACGTACATGGATAAGCCTCATCAACAGATTACCGTTACAGGGTCAGAAAACGAAAACGATGTTACATCTTATTATTACAATGACAAAAATGAAGCTGTAAAAATCGAAGCGGTAATGCCAGCGATGGGCAATGCTAAGATGACGATAGTGAGAAAATAGTAAGCTTTACTGTAATAGAAAAAAGCCATTCAGAACGTTCTGAATGGCTTTTTTTTCAATGCTAATTTTCAAATAAAACTGTCCCCCATCTTGTCAATTTATAATACACAGATACATCCACCTTCATCCCATGGTATTTATTAAGGTTTCACAGCTCGCTTCTTACAAGAAGGATCAAAGAGCTGCGACCCATCCATACTTGGAGTCTCTGAGTGCTTTTCTTAGTAGTTAAAATACCATGCCCCCCAAAATAAAATTATTAGGCTTTCTTATGAATTTTATAGCAAGGCTTGCCAACCATCCAGCTGCTTTCCGCATTCTCAATCTTAGCAGTAACTCTATGATATTTGCTACTTCTTTGTTCATCTTATATTTTAAATAATCTGATCAGCTTTCGGCCATTTGTCGAGAGAAAATAGATTCCAGCTCCTAAGTGACTTAAGTCAATATTGTTCGCTCCTGATTCTAGCTCAAGCTCCAAGCGAACTTGACCCAAAACATCAATGAGTTGAATTGCTCCTCTCCTCTCAGAAACAAGAATTACAGATCCATTAGTCGGATTAGGATATACTCTTACATCGTCAATCCAGGGTAAGTCACCTGCACGAGTCACAACCTTCTCATCCAAATTCACCAAAGCAGACAACTCAACTTTATGATTCAAAGTCCTATCACTGACACCGCTCGACCGCAAAGCCCCAATACTTAAATCATAATTGGTAGAATCATACTCAGAAATATCCTTACTCAAATAAAGGCCATTCCCCAAAATTTGAAAATCATCATTAGACGTCTCCTCCCCGCTGTCATCTATAAAATAATACTCAATAGGATCATTGGTATTCGCCTCAAAACTCCCAACCAGGACTGCATTCAACTGTACCAACGTATCCAATGGAATAAATTCTAAAATCGTGCTGTCAAGACAAGTAGAAGAGAAATCCAAAACAGGATTATTATCTATGAAATAGTAGGAATCAAAGTCCTCATCTAATGATATGATATGAGAAAGATTACAGATGTCTAATTCCTCCAAAGACGCATTACCATAGGCATATAAATAATTATGAATCGTATCTATTTGCGAAACCCTAACTGCTTCCAAGGCAAGATTCTCATTACAGTAAAAATAATCACCTGTATATTCCAACTGAGGTAAGTCAATAGAAAGTAAATTTACATTCTGATGAAAATATACAAAGCCATTGACTCTCTTGAGATTGGGGTAAGTCAATCTTGTAGGCTGAGAGAAACTCTCCTGATGAAAATAAATCTGATCCAATACCGTATCCATCACCTCCACTGTCTGCACTCCTTCATTCATCACATCCTCTATAAGTATTTTAAACATCTGCTCTACTCGCTCTCCTAGTTGATTATATACACCTACTGATATTTCGTAACTGGCTTGTGTTTCAAAATCAAAAGTCCTTGCCGTAAACAAGGAGTCATTGCTGATTCTGAAAGCCTCATTAGCTTCCATATTTTCTTCAGTAAAATAATAACTGAGACTACCATCTGGGTAATTGGAATCTGCAGTAAATTTACCGACATAACTTCCTATATCTGAATTTTCTATTACTGTAGTTCCACTTAAGGCTAAATCGCTCGGAGCTCCAGAACTGAAACAAAATGGTTGCTGATCCACAGCAGGTGTATTTCCACTTATAGAATAATACGAGGGTTCATTTTCTTCTGGAACTATTTCTTTCAAGGCACACAAGTCTAGCGCATTCAATGCTGTGTTCTGATTGACCGATACATATTGGCCTACCGTCCGTAGACTAGGGGCTGCAATGGATTCCAATACAGCATTATCATAAAAATAGAAATATCCACCAGCCTCAGTCAATTGTGGCAACTCAACAGAAAGCAAGTTTGTATTTTCATGAAAGTAGACAAACCCAGTAACTGAAACTAGATCAGGAAATACCAATCTGGTAGGCAGTGCAAAATTCTCTTGATGATAATAAATCTGATCCAGCATTACATCCAGTATCTCAATGACTTGTATGCCTTCGCTATCTACATCCTCTACGAATATGGTTATTTCTAGCTCAACATTTTCACCTAATTGGTTGTATACTCCTATAGTGATTGAATACTCAGACCTGTCCTCATAATCAAAAACAGTCTCTGTTAACAACTGATCTCCTTCGACTCTAAAATATTGATTGTCATCACCACCTTCTGCCAAGTAAAAAAACAAAGCGCCATCAGGATAATTGCTTTCAGCTGTCAAATCACCGATAAGAGTTCCTGCAGGTTCATTCTCAAGGACTTTATCAGAACTTAACTGCAAAGCAAATGGAGGTCCTGCGCTGAAACAAAAAGGCAAAGCATCGACGAGGGGTGTATTATTCTGAATATAATAATATGGTAATTGGTCATCTTCAGCTAGTATCTCTTTCAGATTGCACATTACAAACTCTTGCAGTAGCGTATTCTGAGAAACATATACATACCCTACAACTGTTTCCAGACTAGACAAGATTAAGGATTTTAAATGCTTATTTCCATCCAGATAGACATACCCCATAACAGTTTTTAAATTCGGGAAGTCAATAGAAACCAAATTTACTGTCCTATTAAAATAGACTAATCCATTTACTGAGGTCAGATTAGGAAACACCAACCTGGTAGGACCAGGGAAGCTGTCCTGCTCATAATAAATCTGATCCAGCGTCGCATCCTGGATAATAATATCCACTGTATCTAATTGAGAGAAGGCTGAATTACACAAGGTGACAGCCATTGCGAATAAAATGGGCTTGAGAATTGTTTTCATTTTGTTATAGGTTAAATGAAGTTCATGTCAGCAATTTAATGCTTGCCTAAATAAATAGCGAGTTGTTCATCTATCGTCTGCTCTATATGTGCTTGCAATTGAGAATACTCTGACTTATTGTACAGGGTATGTTGGAATCCTTCTTCTATGTAATATATCCTATCGCACAGAGTGAGCATAGAGTCGAGCATATGCGAAGATACAAGGATAACCTTGCTTTCTTTTTCCAAGGTTAGCATTCGACTGATCGTGACATTACTCTGAAGATCCACGCCATTAAATGGCTCATCCAAGATCTGAATCCGCTTCTCTAAACCCAAGATGCCAGCAAAGGCCAACTTTTTTTGCATCCCCGTGGAATAATTCTGCACCAGCTCATCCAGTGGCAACTCAAACAACTCAGCCAAATCCTGAAAACCATCTTTCTCAGCTAGAACCAGCTCCAGATATTCCTTGGCTTTCATATAAGGATAGAAATAAGGCTGAGTAGGCAGAAAACCGATTGAGTTTCCAGACAGTTCCATTTCTTTCATGGTAATACTCCCTGAGTCTGACTTGTTCAGGCCCTTCAAGGTTCTGAAAAAGGTAGTTTTCCCTACGCCATTCTTACCCACTATTCCAGTCACAGTACCCATAGGAAAATCCATATCCACACCGGAGAAAATGAGTTTGTCCCCAAACCTGAAACTTAAGTTTCTAACCTGCATAGTATGCTATGTTTTTATTTGCTCGAAAATAATAGTAGCTGCTCAATAGCAGCGAACCTAGAATCAAGCCAGGCAATAGTCCTAAGATCATAGCCACAATTAGTGCTGTTACATTCATAGTTCTGCTTTTCAACGGATGGTAATGGGCATATTTACTAGTAACGGCCAGAATGACTATGACCATCATATAAGCATACCCTGCAAGCAATACAAGTCTCGCTGTGGGATGTAAGAAGGCGCATATTAAAAATTGAAACCCAAACAATAGGGTAATGACGCCTATGCTCAGACCACATTTCTCTATTAGAAAATGCTTTGAAAAAGAGAACACTTCCAGAGGTTCATTAAACATGTATCCTTCGATGATCAGGAAAAGAAATATTAAAACAGCAACTAATAAGAATGCTGGGTGAAAGAACCCCAATAACGAAATAATCCAGACTGCAACTGGCACTATATATCGTTCCATGGCAATTTTCAACTCAAAGGCTGCTACTGGAATGAACTTCAAATTCAAAGGTCGATCTTTCCATTTGAATGATCTTTCCGCATGATCCATAAAACTGAGTAAGACAGGAATCAAGGTTAAGCCCACTGCCACCCCATACTGATGCCTTACAAATTGATAGCATATAATCGGCAACAGAATGATTCCATACTCCAAGCAAATGAATTGCCTCTTATGATAAATACTCTCCGTTATTTCTCCTAGAAAATGCAAATCTTTTCTTGCAAGGTGCAAGGGCCCTAAAATCAATAAGCTTAGTGGAATAACGGCTGCAGAAGGCAAAAGCATTAAACCAGCTAAAGCTTTGAAAAAAATACCACCAATGGCTACCATAGATATCAATACGAAGAAGTAGCCAGTTGCAGATAAGAGCCTGTGCAATTGCAATAATCGAAGTCGTAGTAATGTATAAATCAAAATCCTTTTATGAAAACCCAATATAATCCAAGCCTATGAATCCTAATTGAAATTTCTTACAATCAAGTAGTGAGTTCGTCGAGTTGAGGATCTCTTTAGGTTAGGACTAAGCTTACAATATTACTTTCTAAACCCATTCATCAATCATCACCCCATCGCACTCTGTCGCTCCCCTCTCCCATTCTTCCAGTAAGGATACCACACGATAACAGGATCGGTAACTTTGATATCCGTTCTCCTAGGTGTTATTTCTTTCTTAGTCACATCCTGAATAAGCTCATTCCACTTATCTGAAATATCCTGAAGCTTTTCACGCAACTCATACTCCAATTCCTTCTTGGCCACATCCAATGCCTCTAAATCCTCTTCTGACTCCCTTACCTTTTCAGCTGCTTTTCTAGCCATCCGCCGCTTAGTGGACACAGAACTAGCGGACCTTCTACGCCTGCCGCCGAATATTCCTCCGAAAACAGTTTCCACAACATTAATCAGTTCATCATTTCTCCTCCCTCGTCTATCCGCCTGAGCTTCATCCAGGTCCCGTTCTTCTTTTCTGATCTTATCATCCAACTTCATAAACTTTGCATCATACTTATCATGCAACGCATCCACTTCTTCATCTCTGCCCTCTCTGGCAACGGTCTCCAATCGCATTCTGAATGACTCCTCTGATTCCTCATCTGACTGATATAACTTTAACTTAGTATGTTCCAGTGTAAATACTCGTTGCGTCTGATACAACCAGTTAGAAAATTCCTTTTCTATACTTGAAAGTTCCTTGGCAGAATCCATGGAATCGGGTACGGCTTGGAATTCGATACCGACATTATCAGGATGATCCGGTGCGGCAAGTAATGAGCGCTGATAATTGGAAATCTTTATTGCATCATCCCAATTTACTCTTCCGAATTCATCTGGCGCAGAGGATAGATATGAAAGCTCTTTCAGCATATCCACTTTTCTTTTTTCATCATAGAATCTGACTTTACCAGTCAGCAGTAATTGTGGTTCGTAGACGATGGATTTTCCCTTATCATCTGCCATACCCACTTCTCCAGCAGATTTCCACACTGCAAAATATCTTTGCGGCACATTATGATCTAGAGAGGGCGCGACTTCCACCTTTAATTCCTGAGTTGCCGCAGCAGCTCGCACCTCTTCTCTTTCTGCAAGATTAGAATTGTAACTGGTAATCGGTGCCGCTTTCTTCTGTGCCATGAGTGACTTCACCTGAGGTCTGGTCATAGGACCACGCAGATAGGACATCGCCCATCTCGTATGATACACTTGTGGGGTATTATCATGTACATTATGCAAGAGAAACACTCTGGAAGAGAGTCCTGTTATAATCTTATCGAAATCCAATTGTTTGCCACCCGCTTCTGCTATAGCACCCTTGAGTCCTTCCAGCACTCGCAGCTTATCCCGCTCCGTCTGTAATTTTCCTATGAACCAGGTTCCAGCATTGGACAAGCCTTTGTAATCAATGTCCACAGGGTTCTGAGTGACCAGCACTGACCCCACTCCATAGGCTCTTGCTTGCTTGAGAAGTGTCAGTAGAGGTTGCTTGGAAGGAGGATTAGCAGTGGGTGGAAAGTATCCGAAGATCTCATCGAAATACAACAAGCTTCTCAGAGAGGTCGTTCCTGACTGTCGTCGCATCCACGTGATGAGACTGTTCAGTAACAGCGTGACAAAGAACATGCGCTCACTTTCTGAGAGATGCGCTATATAAAAGATGCTATGTCTAGGCTTGCCTTCAGCAGTGAAGTATATTTTTTCTATATCCAAATCTTCTCCCTGCAACCAATATTTAAACTGCGGAGAAGCGATCAGCGAATTAAAACTCATCGCCAGTTCAAAGCGATCCTTGGGTGGAAAAAATGTATCCACATCAAAGACACCAAGTTGCTCCATAGGTGGCGACTGGATACTCTTGATCAAAGTTCCCAAGTCCAAATCCTGATTCTTTCTCCAATAATGCTCAAACAAATTAGATAGCAAAATGCCTTCCCTACTTCTGACTGGATCGGCTTTGCTAGCTATCATACCCAACAAGGCTGCTACCATTCCAGAAATTTTTTCTCGCAGCATCTCTGCATCAGAATCGAAATCTACCTTGGGTGCAGCAAATGATCCCATGATATTTATCGGGATACCTGAATCAGAACCGGGTGTGAATATTGTGTATTCGACGGTCTCTTTTAAGCGCTTGATCCTATCAGTGTCCTGTCCCCAACTTGCCAAGCCCTGTTTCCATTTGTATGCTATGCTAGCAGCATACTCACCCACAGTCAGACCTTTCCTGCCCGCATCATCAGCATTGATCCAGTGCTCAAAGTCTGACGGATTCAGATTTTCAAATTGCAACAAGAGATTTGTCATATCACCCTTAGGATCTATGATGATCGCTGGCACCTTATCCATCGCTGCCTCCTCTAGTAAGCCTATGCATAGTCCTGTCTTTCCACTACCTGTCATACCTACGCAGACAGCGTGAGTGGTGAGATCTCTGGCGTCATAATTTATCGGCTCAGAAGTGATAGATCTACTATCAATGTCATACTTGGCTCCTAAGTAGAAAGAGCCCATTTTTTCAGGTGGCAGACTTACCATTATCGTAATTTTTGTAGACTCGCAAAATAGTAAGATTTACTCTGGGAAATTTGTGTGAATTATTCTTATTAGTACCTTACTCTCCTATTTTAGCAAAAAATTGATTTACAGCTTGAAATCACAAGATGTGAGAATTTGCTGTGTGATTTTAAAACACATATCTATGAGAAATCTTACCTTATTAATTTTAGTTTTCACATGCGCTCTGAACACCTATCATGGACAGACTCTTACTAGCGATTGGTTTCTGCAAGCTGGAGATGGTTTCAGTATAGAATCCGCGTTCAATCCAGAAGAAATCATAATGCCCACAGAAGGGATCGACCAGGAATGGGATTTCAGCAATGCTGTTACAGAAGACTCTGCAATCCAGGAGTATGTGAAACCTACTGAAATGACCAGAGCAGACACATTCAGTAGAGCAACTATGGCCATTGGTCGACCGGGATTATTGGAAATATTTTATAACAATGAAGGAGATACTTTGGATAACCTTGGCTTGTTCATAGGTCTGCTAGGAGAGTTGTTTGTAATCTATGATGATAATCAAGGAGAACTGCTGGCAGTGAGCCCGATGTCTTTCGGAGATGTTTTTGACCATTCGGTTGGAGGGACCATAGCTTTAGATGGTATGATTTTTCCTGCTGCTCCTGTTACACAAAGGTTTAGTTTTGCTGGTATGGGTACAGTGATTACACCTGCAAGAAGAACCACAGATTGTATCTACTTGAAAACGGAGATACTCGATAATGATGGAAATGCGGCTACAACCATTCATAGCTTCTATAGGGATCATATGAGAAACTTGATTGCTCAATTTGTAGAACAGCTAGACGCGAATACAGGTCTTCCGGATCCATCATTTAATTGGCAAACAGATTTTTCGGGCAATGCTACTGAGAATATGGCCAGCTTGGATTTGAGAATTTCCAATAACCTCAGCAGTCATATCAACATCCATTCGTCAATTCAAATCGATTCAAAAATTCAACTCATAAACCCTAATGGACAATCTATCTGTGTAAAAGGACTGTCGATCAATCCTGGAGATAACTTTATAGATTTCTCTGATGAACTGACTAATGAAGGTCAATACATTCTATACGTTGTCGATAAAAATAGTGGTTCATTTCTAATAGAAAAAATCACTTTTGCTCAGCGATAGTTCTGACTGATAAAAGCAAGTTGGTTCATACACATGAATATGAATCAACTTGCTTTTTGTTATTTCATCTTCCGAATGCCTCCCAAAGATAAAAGCCCAACTTCCCTTCACAGAATTACTGATCTTACTTTTTAAGGAGCTTCAAAATTTCTATGTCTCAACGCAAATAAGTGTCGTGAAAAAATAAGTAGCTGTAAATCAACCTGCCTCTAATTAATCTTCTAGAACTTTGCTGACCTATCTATAATGTTCTTTGTACCCTACATAAGCAGCAGCTGTTCCTTCAATGTACAATTGCGCCTTAGCAGCATCTAGTTCTTTCATCTTTCTAGCAGGAGTACCCGCATATATGAAACCAGGTTCCAGAATTGTTCCGGAAGTCACGACAGCCCCAGCGGCTATCAATGTATTACTCGGTACCAACACATCATCCAATACGATAGCCCCCATACCCACTAACACCTGCTCCTCTATTTGGCAGCCATGTATGATCGCTCTATGGCCGATGCTCACCTTGTCTCCGATGATAGTGTCACCTCTTCCATTAGTCCCATGCACCATAGACAGATCTTGAATATTGACTTCCCTACCGATTCTGATTCTATTAACGTCTCCTCTGATGACCACGCCATACCAGATACTACACTCTGGTCCTATTTCTACATCACCAGTAATGACTACATTTTCTGCTACCCATGCTGAAGGATGGATTTGAGGTGTCTTTCCATTAACCGTAATTATCTGTGGCATATATTTAATTTCTTAGAAAAAAAAAGCTGATCCAGAAGTCTTACACTCTTGATCAGCTTGTTATGATTTAAATGCTTGTTATCGCTACTTCTGACTCATCGGTGTCAGTTTATATCCTGCGGCTTTTAGTAGATCTATGACACCATCCTTGCCGCCCAAATGCCCTGCACCTACTGCAAAGAAATGCTTGGCTTCTTTCATCTTGCCTTCCATCACCGGTATCCAATTCTTATTTCTGGTATACAACATCATATCCTCAAATCCTGATATACCACCCTCTTCCTCACTCATGAAACTGACCATCTTATTGATATTCTGATTCTGATACATCGTCACCATTTCTTTGAACATGTCGTTATCCTCATCAGTTGATTTCAATGACTCCAAGAGCATGTCTGCTTGCGCAGGAATAGGAATGGAATCAAAAATTGACATCTGGTAATCAATCGTCTCGAGACCAGAAACATCCTTCTGGGAAGCCTGAGCCAAGTCATACAACTCCATCTCATAGGATTTACTACCCGTCTGATCCCCCAGCCCTTTACCGAGCTCTACATCACCACTGGCAAATACTGTCAGAAACATCGGCTTGATGCGTTCCAGCATCATCATAGGCAGGCCCATATCAGAGAAATGATCTGCCACAAACTTGTAATCCTCTGGAGAATAAATATCCTTTAGAGTCTGACCATCAGCCATGAATGCTTTGGACATCATACCCATGGCCTTACCCATGTCAAACATGTTATCCAGATCCACCTCAAACGAGACTTTCTCTGATTCATCAAAAGCCGCCAAAGTCCCTTTGGGCCAATAAAAGCTCTCCGTATCTATCAGGTGAATGGTACCGAATAAGTAAGAAGGTGCCGTCAATCCTTTGCCCTCTATTTTCCAGAGCAAAGCATTTTCTAAGTCATAGTTCTTCTGAGCTGCAACAGCTTGGGTACCCTTTTGGGTCATTGTGCCTTCCTTGGCCGTTTTGCAACCGATGGCACCCATCAGAACTGTAACAAGTAAAAGGAGCTTTAAATTAGCTATCTTATTAATTATCATATTTTTAAATATTGCGATTTTACTTAATATTTCTTTTTCTGAATACATCATACATCAGAATGGCTCCTGCAACTGAAACATTCAAAGATTCCACCTTGGCTGTCCCAGGTATGTGTACTCTGCCATCCGCCATGGCCACTAATTCTCTCACCACACCCTTCCCTTCTGAACCCATAACCAAGGCAATTGGTTCTTGATAATTAATATTACTGATCTCGTCACTGGCGTCCATACCACTCACGAGAATCTGTACTCCAGAATCTTTCAGAAACTGCAACGCCTTAGTCAGGCTGGGCTCTCTGCAGATGATGATGTCTTTTATGGCCCCTGCGCTGGCCTTATAGGCAAAAGCATTGACCCTGGCTGAGCGCTTGGTACCTATTATGATGGCATCCATCCCAAACCAGACAGCAGATCTTGCAAGAGCCCCGAGATTTCTGACATCTTCAATACCGTCAAGAACTAGTAAGGCTGGGGTCTTCCCTTGCTCGTACAAGTGTGGCAATACATCTTCGGTCTTGTGGTATTCGACAAGGGACAGCATCGCTGCCACGCCTTGGTGCTGCTTGGTGGAGGTGATAGATGAGATCTTCTCTGCTGGCACATACTGTAACGGAATGTTCTGGCTCCTTGTCAATGCCCGTAACTCCTTTTCTACGTCTCCTTTCAAAGTTGTGGATATCCACACCTTCTCTAATTCCGTACCTGCTGATATGGCATCCAAAACAGGTTTTCTACCGACTAATAGCTTATCCTTCATATGATGACTTCAAATATCCGTCTTTTTCCAAGCATTTCCATTCTTAAGGATTTTATGGATCTACAGCACTTTAATTGTCCAAATCTGACATTTTCAAGTAATTCATTTTCATATAACCGCCATATCAAATAATAATGTCTGCTAAGAGCACGACTGAAGCATGTATATGGTGATAGAAATCCTATATTTAACATTCATAAAAAACTAAGATCAATATGAGATTTTCTTTATCCATCTTATTTGCAATCTTGCTTGCACCCTTCGTTATGATGGGCCAGAGCAGTGTAAGTACAGAAATTGCCAGATCCTATCTGGTACAACAGCACGAAGCCCTAGGTTTGACTCTGGATGATGTCCAGGAGGTAGTGGTCACTGATCAATATCAGTCCAATTACAAGGGTATGTCCCACGTCTATCTTTCTCAGACTTTCCAAGGTGTAAAAGTCCACAAGGCACTTTTTAATGTCACACTAAAATCTGACAACACCGTATTGCATTCTGGAAACAGATTTGTTACGGACTTCAGGTCCAAGGTGACTCCAGGAGAATTAACGGTATCGCCAGAAAAAGCCATACTCTCATTAACTCAGGAATTGGGATTTGATTATGCTAAAGCACCAGTGAGAATAGCTAAGAAATTAAGTAGTGAAGCATTGATAATGTTTGCTGAGGCTCCTTATTCCACAGGTGAAATGACTGCTGAGCCTTTCTATTACCCAGTTGCGGAAGGAAATTACAAGCTAGTATGGGAAGTTTTTCTTGCAGAAAAATCAACAGTGGATAGCTGGTTTGCCTACATAGATGCTGAAACTGGAAAATTCATTTCCAAGCGTCAGAATACTTACAAGTGCAAGGTGCATGCCGGTATGTTTCACAATCACAGCAAGTGTGATCATAGCCACGGTGTCCAGCAAGCTTCCGAAGCAGAACTGGCAGCAGCTGGTGATGGTGCAGCCTATTATGTAGTGGGCCTGCCTGCGGAAAGTCCTATTCATGGAGATTTTGAATTAGTGAATGAGCCGGCGATAGAGTTGAGTTCTCCATTCGGATGGCATGATGAAGATGGACAAGAAGGTGCAGAATGGACAATAACAAGAGGAAACAATGTATGGGCTTATGAAGACAGTGCGGATGCTGACCAGTCCGCTGGCAATGAGCCTGATGGAGGGGATGACTTGCAATTCAATTTCCCTTATGACGAGACGCTGAATCCTGCAGATAATATGGAAGCGGATGTGACAGGCTTATTCTATATGAATAATATGATGCATGACATCACTTATTTGGCCGGCTTTGACGAGCCTGCTGGAGCCTTCCAGAATAACAATTATGGTAATGGCGGTAGAGGAAATGATCAAATATTTGCAGAAGCTTTAGACGGTAGCGGAACCAACAATGCTAATTTCCAACCTACTGCAGATGGTGCAAATGGTATTATGCAAATGTACAGGTGGGATTTCTCTCCTGGGCTTTTCAGAGTATTAGATCCAGCAATCATAGCGGGAGAATATGAAAACAACTATGTAGGCACTGGTGATTGGAATATGGTGCCTACTGCTGAAGATGTAGACTTAACAGGGGAAATAGTCATCGTAGCTGATAGTGACCCTCAATTCCCAGAACAAGGTTGTGGAGAATTAAATAGTGATGTGGCAGGAAAGATCGCAATGATCTATAGAGGTAGTTGTGAGTTTGGACTCAAAGCTTTCAACGCTGCAGAAGCCGGTGCAGTAGCTGCTATAATATGTAATGTACCTGGAGCTGATGCTCCTGGTAGTTCTGGTGATGTTGCTATGGGAATGGCACCTGGAGCTTTCGGAACTCAGGTTGACATACCTACTCTTTCCTTAGGATATGGCGATTGTCAAAAAATAGAAGCAGAAATAAATGCTAGACCAGTTACTGGACAAATAGGGAATATAGAAGTAATGGGCCCTACAGAAAGAAGTTCAGGTTTCGATAATGGTGTCATAGCTCACGAATATGGACATGGTGTCTATGAAAGGCTTGTAGGTGGTCCATCTAACATTAATTGTACCGGAGGTGCAGAATTACAAGGAGAAGGTTTTACTGATTATCTCAGTCTAGTAACAACAGTGGAACCTGGAGATCAGGGCACTGATGCAAGAGGTATAGGTACTTTTGTTTCTGGCCAAGAAACAACAGGCGGCGGTATCAGAAACTTTCCTTACTCCACTGACATGAATATTTGTCCCTTGACTTATGGCTCCATCTCAGGTGGAGAGCAATACAGCAGAGGTGAATTCATAGTTGCCGTTTTGTGGGATCTATACTGGGTTTTCTCGGACACTTATGGCTGGGATCCTGATCTGACTAATCTAGAGTCAGGTAACATGCAGGCTGTCAGATTAGCTTTCGCTGCTATGAAAAGCGTACCCTGTGATCCTGATTTCATAGACATCCGAGATGCTATTCTAGAGCTGGACGGCGGAGAGAATACTTGCTTGCTTTGGGAAATGTTTGCCAGAAGAGGCTTAGGATTTTTTGCTGATAGAAATGATGCCAACAATGGAGATGATGCAACAGAGGACTTCGAACCTCTACCGACTTGTCTTCCGTTTCTGAAAGTCAAAAAAGAGATAGCATCACTAATCACAGCGGGTCAGGATGTGGAAGTTGTCTTCCAAGTAGCTAACCATACACTGGAAACTGCTACTAATGTGACGGTAACTGATGTCCTGGAAGCTGGCATGTCCGTCGCTAGCGTACCTGCCGGCATTTCATTTACAGAAAATGGAAACGAAGTAATATTTGAATTAGGGGATTTGGCTTCATTGGAAGAAAGAGAGTTCAGCTACACAGTAGCAACAGATCCTGCTAAAAAGTCCATAACACTAATGATCAACAGTGTAGAAACACAAGATGAAAGAGCAGCCTGGGAGCCGTCAAGAGACTTCGGTACAGCTAATAATTTCTGGCAACTGAATGCCAATGATGCGAGAAGTGGAATGACTTCATACTTTGCACAAGAAAGAGATGAAGAAGCTAAGCAGCACTTGACTATGAAAGAAATTCCTGTAAGAGGAACAAGACCTGTGTTCAGATACTGGCATAGAATCAATACGACCCTAGTGGAAAATGGTGGTTATGTACAATATTCACAAGATGGCGTCATATGGAATCAAGTCAATGAAAGAATCATAAGAGGTGAATACAATTCCCCTTTGACTTACCAGAATTTTGTAATACCTGGGCTAGTGGGTTTCTCTGGATCTAATCCTACTGGAGCCTTCGAGGATAGTTACATAGAACTTTCTGACTTCACGGGAGAACTCATAGATATGAGATTTGTTTTTGGAACTTATGACATAGGTGACGACGGTGAAACCACATTCTATGGTGATGAAGATGGATGGTTCATTGATGATGTGGAGCTTATGGATATGGTATCATACGAGACTTTTGCCACTATCAGTGCAGATAATGCGGATACTCAGACGACAGAATTAATAGAAACAATAGTGGATTCTGATGGTATGGTGAATAGCATTGAAGTTTTGGAAGAGTTTGGATTGAGTATTGATCTATTCCCTAACCCTGCTTCTGATATCGCAACGCTTAGAATACTATCAGAAGAAAAGATGAATGCTAGAATAGAATTGACAACAATGTCTGGCAAAGCGCTTATGCAGAAATCAGTAGAAATCTTGGATACTAATAATATGTTTGATCTTAATCTAGCTGGTTATTCTTCTGGAATATATCTGGTACAGGTCATCAGTAACGATAGAATCACAACTAAAAAGTTAATCATCGAATAATAAGAATCTTTTTACTAATGTCAATAAAAGGAGAATCGAATCATATCGGTTCTCCTTTTTTATTGGAGTGAGTTCTTGCTAAGATTCATCAACCTCTCTTTGCTCGCGTTGCCTTATGTGATGAGCCAAGGCCACATATATTAATATCAACATCTGACTCACTAAAACCATCGTAAAAATTAGGACTGGATGATGCTCAAAACTTAATTAATAAGATTCACTTTTCAGAAATAGTGATGGACACATTGCCATCAAGGCCAAAAATATAGCTACACTTAAGATTTGCCTATGATTGAAATTATAGACCACAGAAGCTAAGTTACATTATTGAAAATGGCAATGTTTTTTGAAGCCATTATAATAAAAAAAAAGGCCGCTCCACAAAAGATTGGAGCAGCCTCTGAGTTCTTATTGTACTAAAGAATTATTCTTCCTCTCCCATACCCTTGACAGAATCTGGCAACACATCCTTACCCTCTGCTCTCACTCTGTCAGCTACCGAAGTTACTGACTCAGTAGCACCATCCTTTATCTTTTCGAGCTTCTCTTTGGCAGAATCAAATGCATCGCCCATACCGATGTTATCGGCCACATCTTCCACTTTGTCAGAGATGGAACCAGCTAGTTTGGACCCCAGTGCCACTGCAGCCCCTAGCAAGCCACCCTTAGCCAAGGTGCCTCCCATCTTATTCTCTTTCGCATCATCCGCAATGTTTTTTGTAGCGGCTTCCGCTTTGGCTTCTTCGACTTTTGCATTGACCTTATCTTTGGCATCTCCAGCTTTATCAGCGACTTTATCTTTTATGTCAGATACAGAATCCTTGGCAGATTCCAATTTTTCAGATGCTTGATCCTTGAAGTCATCAATTTTCTCAGATGCTTGTTCTTTAAAATCATCCATTTTCTCCTTGGCCGAATCAAATGCATCACCCATCCCCATATTATCTGCAACCTCTTCCACCTTATCAGAAATGGAATCAGCGAGCTTAGAACCAAAAGCGACAGCAGCGCCTAGTAGACCACCTTTAGCTAGCGTCTCGCCCATCTTATTCTCCTTGCCAGCATCTTTGGCCTCGGCAGCTTCCTCCTCTAGCTCATGAGCAACCTTCTCCTCGGTCCCAGCTACTTTCTCTTTTGCATCAGCTAACTTGTGAGCGGCTTCGTCTTTCAGCTCCCCTGCTGCAGCTTTTGCGTCTTCCGCTTTTTCTGCAAGCTTGGCCTTGGTTGCGTCTACAGCGTCTTCACCTTTTTGTTTTGCTGCTACCACAGCTGCTTTCATGTCTGCAGCTTCCTCCTCTAGCTCATGAGCAACCTTCTCCTTGGTCTCAGCTACTGTCTCTTTTGCATCAGCTATCTTGTGAGCGGCTTCGTCTTTCAGCTCCCCTGCTGCAGCTTTTGCGTCTTCCGCTTTTTCTGCAAGCTTGGCCTTGGTTGCGTCTACAGCGTCTTCACCTTTTTGTTTTGCTGCCACCACAGCTGCTTTCATGTCTGCAGCTTCCTCCTCTAGCTCATGAGCAACCTTCTCCTTGGTCTCAGCTACTGTCTCTTTTGCATCAGCTATCTTGTGAGCGGCTTCGTCTTTCAGCTCACCCGCTGCAGCTTTTGCGTCTTCCGCTTTTTCCGCAAGCTTGGCCTTGGTTGCGTCTACAGCGTCTTCACCTTTTTGTTTTGCTGCTACCACAGCTGCTTTCATGTCTGCAGCTTCCTCCTCTAGCTCATGAGTAACCTTCTCCTTGGTCTCAGCTACTGTCTCTTTTGCGTCTTCTGCTTTTTCTGCGAGGTCTTCAGCGCCCGTTTCTGCCTTCTCCATCATATTAGCTCCCAAGGCAACTGCCCCAGCCACTAAGCCACCCTTGCCTACATTCTCTACTACACTGGAATCCTTTGTCTCCTCTTTAGGCGCTTTCTTTTTCCTATTCAAGGAAGCTGCTGCCAATTCTAGTTTCTTGGCTTCTTCAGGACTTAGTTCTGCTTGATCAGAAACTGTCGCATCGATTTGCTTTTTCAATTCAGCTTTTTTCTTCTCTATGGCTTTCTTTTCTGCTTGCTTCAGCTCTCGAGCTTTTTCCTTTTCCATCTTAGCATCTAACTGCGTCTGAGTGGAGAGCATTTCGTCCAGCTTCTCTTGCTTGGAATCCATACGACCTTTGATCATCTGTATCTTAGCATCTCTCAGTTGCATTTCCAGTTGGCCCGATGGTTTGTTATTTCTGGAATTATGAAAATCAATGTCACTCTGATCTCTCTTTATTGAAGCTTTCATTTTTCCTATGGCAGACTTGAGCCCTTGATATCTTCTTTCTAATCTTGATACGGCACCTCCTTGCTGTCCTTCAGGTTGTTTCCCGTATTTCTTTTCCTTTACCAATTTGAATGCCTCATCAATACGTTTCCAGACTTTGGAACGGTCATTTCTGGTAAATTCAGCATTCTTGAATTCGTTTTGGATTTTTTTCAGCTGATCGAATAGTGGACCTAGGCTCATACCTTTTTCCGCTTTTTCTTTGACCTCAGTCAGCCGTGCAGAGAAAGTTGTGACATGCTCCTTGGAAACGCCAGCTAGTTTTTCATTGGCCGCGCTCTTGAGCTCTTTCATTTTGACGAACAGCTCATTCGTATCATCACGTAGTTTATTAGCATGCTCCCTGAAAAGATTTCTTTCTCTGGACTGTTCAGTAATCTTGCTCCAGAACCCTCTTATTTCATCCCATACATCATTATCGAAATCCATTAGTGAGGCTATCTTAGCCTTGAAGTCTTCCAGCTCGGTGGAATATAAGTCATACAACTTAGTGGATAGAACCACAAAGTGCCATTCGGATTTAGCTCTGGTGATCAGATCAGTTCTCTGGACCTTGATAGTCTCAGGAAGAATGTCATCTGTCATTGATAGTTCTCTGATGATGGTTTCGTACCCTTCTGGAAATTCGACTTCAGCGCCAGACCGCCATTTGTCCATCATGTTATTGTAGAACTCCTCGCTTACTTTATCCTCTGCAAAGGTGTAAATGTGAACTTTGTTCTCGTGTTCCTGCAAGGCTAAGGCCAATAAGATTTTCTTGTCATTCTCATCATGACCCCAGAGTACGATCTTCTTTTTCATAGTAACTTTTTTCTGTGTTTCTGCTACCAGAAACAAATTCTGTAAATAAATTAATACCCATATGCCACACTGCCTTAACAGTAAGCATATATACTAGACGTTAATGAATATCTTGTGGTAAATGGGAGAAGTGGTCAGCAATACCTAAGTAAGTGACTACAATATCTCTTATTTTTCCAAATATTGCAATATCTGTACCGCATTAGTAGCAGCTCCTTTTCTGAGATTATCCGATACGACCCATAAGTTAAGTCCCTTTTCTATGGATTCATCCCTCCTGATTCTACCCACATAGACCTCATCTCTCTTTCTGGCCATACGAGGCATGGGATAGACGTTATTATGAATGTCATCTTCCACTACGATACCCTCTTCATTTTTCAATAGATTTTTCAACTCTTCAATATCGAATTGACTATCAAATTCCACATTGACACTTTCTGAATGTCCTCCGTGGACAGGGACTCTCACAGCAGTTGCCGTAATCGCCATATCCGGTGCTGATAGGATTTTTCTGGTCTCATGGACTAATTTCATTTCCTCCTTGGTATAGGCATTATCCAAGAATATATCACAATGGGGTATACAATTCTCAAAGATAGGATGCGGGTAGATCATGTTATAATCACCTTTTGCCCCTGCTTTTTCGGCCTCATACTGCTCCACAGCTTTGGCTCCTGTCCCAGTAAATGACTGATAAGTACTTATGACCAGCCTTTTTATGCCATACTTTTTATGCAGAGGATTAAGGGCGACCACCATTTGTATGGTACTACAGTTGGGATTGGCAATGATCTTGTCCAATGCTGTGAGCTCATGGCTATTGACTTCTGGAACAATCAGTTTCTTGTAGGGGTCCATGCGCCATGCTGAGGAATTATCTATGACTGTCGTGCCGACCTCTGCAAAACGAGGCGCAAACTCCTTGGATGTAGCACCTCCAGCAGAAAACAAGGCATAATCGGCTTTCCGAGCTATGGCTTCATCCATACCGACAACCTTGTAGTTTTCACCGTGCAAGATAATCTCCTTGCCTATGGATCTTTCTGAGGCCACCGGAATGAATTCCTCCACCTGAATCTTCCGCTCTTCAAGGACTTCAAGCATCTCTCTACCCACCAATCCTGTAGCACCGACCAGAGCCAATTTCATATCATTACACTTTTATTCGAAAATTGAACAAATTTACTGTGTTATCCCTTGTGATGTCAATATCCATAACATTTGATAATCAGTATCTTACAGCCTTTTACACTTCTAGACCTGGATGAAACACCTTAGCTTGACCATATTCATAGTACTGAAGACCTTATCGTTATCAGCCCAGCTGAATGATGACTTTTCCGGGGATTTGTCGCTATGGCAAGGTTCAGAAGCAGATTTCATTATAAATGAAGACCAGAGATTGCAACTGAACGCTGATAGCGAAGGCCAATCCTTCTTCTATACCACTGTTGAATTCCCAGATAGTCTGGAATGGACTATGGATGTGGAATTGCAGTTTCCGCCCTCAGTAAGCAATAGACTGGACTTGTGGTTAGCTATGGATAATCCAGATCCGGCTATGGCCACTGGTTTCTTACTCAGCGTGGGAGAAACGGGTTCTGATGATGCCCTGAAATTTCATGCTGTGGAGAATGGCAATAAGACCTTACTGGCAGAAGGTGTCATGGGACAAGTAGCTGATGACTTCAGGCTGATCATTCAGATCACCAAAAATGGAAATGATCTGTGGACTCTAAAAACCAAGACGCCGAGCTCAGTGGTCTTTGACTTGGATTTTGAATTGAGTTACCCTGCTGCTTTCTTCCCGAGTGCTGGATATTTTGGTATGGATTGTACATACACGAGTGGTCGTGCAGATTTGTTCTTTTTTGATGATGTCAGCATAATGGAATTAGTAGCAGATGAGATAGCGCCTTCAGTGACGGAAGTAAGTGTGGAGAATTCCCAGAAGATCGTGGTGACTTACGATGAGATTCTAGATGAAAATACTGTCACGGATAGAGCTAATTACGACTTACCTGTCTCTGTCAGCAGCGTGAGCTCGGACCCCGATAATCCGACTATCTACTGTCTCAATCTGGCAGAAAACTTGCCCAGTGGACAAGAATTTGACTTGACCATAAGCGGTGTTACTGATGTGGCTGGGAACGAAATGTCAGCTATCAGTTTCTCATTGGCTGTAGCCGAAAATCCGATTGCTGGTGATCTACGGATCAATGAGATCTTATACAATCCCTTCACGGGAAACTCTGCAGACTTTGTAGAATTAATAAACAACTCTGATAAATTCATCAAACTGGATGCCGTCTACCTCACTAGAGAAAGAAGCACAGCGGTGGATGTGCAACTACCAATGGGAATAGTATTACAACCTGAAGAAATCATTGCCTTCACGCCGGATGTAGAAGAGATTATAGACACGTATTCCCCTATTAATGATTTTAATCTGCAAGAATTAAAAATCAATAATTATGTGCAAGGTTCAGGGAACGCATCCATCAAGACCCTCATAGATAATATCACTACGATGATAGACTCATTTGACTACGATGATGACCTCCACTCACCTTTGCTGACCAGCTCTGGCGTCAAGGGCATCTCGCTAGAAAGAATCTCGGCCTCTGCACCGACCAATGATGTGGACAACTGGTATTCGGCTGCCTCCAGTGTCAACTTTGCAACACCAGGTTACACCAACTCACAAGTCAGTCGCCCTGATAACGAAAATGAAGAGCCAGTATTTCTGGTAGAAAAAGTATTCTCCCCAGACGGAGATGGCTATCAAGATTTATTAAGAATAAATTATCAGTTAGACAAAGTCGGTTACATAGCTAATGCTAATGTCTACGACGACCGAGGAAGACTGGAAACCAATATCGCCTCCAATAAATTGCTCGGGCAGCAAGGCACACTGCTGTGGGATGGCTTTCTGGATGATGGAGAGTTGGCACCTATAGGTATGTACATATTGCACTATAATTTTTTCCACAATGATGGGGAGGTCATATCAGGCAAGAAAGTATTTGTATTAGCTCAGAGATTAGATTAAATACCTGAGTATTGAAAAACGTACTGGACCATAAGCTCACTCAGTTCATCGCAGCTATATTCATACTGCTCTCTGTGTATATAATCATATACCCGCCTGAGATAGATTTTTTCAGGAAGTCTGCTGAATTTGCCGTCCACCTGATGTTTGGCTTACTGGTTCTGAGTCTCTTGTTGCTGGTATTCAATCAGAAAAAGCTGATGTTTATTTCCATGCTGGCCTGCGGCTTTCTGGCTTTCTATCTTAAGACCGCCTCCAACAGCAATCTGATACTACCTCAAATCAATAACTTACCCAAGCTGAAAGTGGCACACTTCAATCTTTCATCGTTTGACGCTTACGATCCGAACTTCAAAAAGCAAATCTTAGCTACTGAAAGTGATGTCATTTCTTTTCAGGAATATACACCTGACTGGCAGAGTTACATAGGGACTCAGCTAGATGAAATTTATCCTTATAGGTATACAATGGTAAGAATCGATCTATTCGGTATGGCTATCTACTCCAAGAAAGAAATCATCGATGTTCAAGTTTTTGATTACAAAAAAATCCCTAATCTCGACGTAACTATCCATACGGGGTATCAAGATGTGCATCTCATCAGTTCCTATATCGCACCACCGAGTATCAACTCCAAAAAACTGAATGCCAAAGAACACTTGCAGCTGATCGCCCAGCGCATCAATGCGATAGAAAGTCCGACTATTACTCTAGGAGATTTCAATCAGGTATATTGGTCGACAGACCTTAATTTTTTCAGGGATCAGACCAAGCTCAATAATAGTAGACGTAATATCAATATTACGACCAAGGTGCCTTACGATCATATCTTCTACTCACAATTATTAGAATGTATCGGCTTCTCTGAATTGAAAAATGAGGAACAAAATCATCTAGGCATCGTCGGTACTTTCCAAGCCAAAAGTGCCATCACCAATCCCGCCATACTCAGAACCATCGGTCAAGTGAACGAAATAAATTAATATTCTGATGACTCCCAGTTTTTTCAGCAAAAGCTTCGAGCAATTATCGACTGTAGAACTTTACGAACTACTTCGGCTCAGACAAGCCGTATTCGTGGTAGAACAGACTTGTCCATACTTGGATGCGGATGGTAAAGATCTGGTCTCTCACCATGTAATGGGCAGAGATACTTCAGACAAACTCATCGCCTATGCCAGAATAGTTCCAGTAGGCGTCAGCTATGAGGCCTATGCATCCATAGGCCGAGTCATCTCTGATCAGAGCTACAGAGGCAAAGGGCTGGGCACTGCACTGATGGAATACACCCTATCAGAAACAAGAAAGTTTCACCACGGTAAAGACATCAAGATATCTGCGCAGAGCCATCTGGTGGGATTCTATGGGAAGCTGGGTTTCGAGGCAGTGGGGGTGATCTATCAGGAAGATGATATCCCACATCAGGCTATGATACTGAAAGGGCTTTGATCATAGGCTGAAGCGGACATCTTCTGAATATACTGTTAAGGATGGAGCATCAACAACCCTATTTTCTTAACAATTCCTGAAAGCTGGTGAAGAGGTAACATAAGTGGTCGTACACCGTTATCTTAGCAGTATGAAGTATCTCTGGCTTTTCTTACTGAGTCTACCCGCTTTACTCAATGCTCAATACGAAGACTTGAAATTTGTCTGTGAGGATGCAGTGTATGTGGACTACATACAGACGGTTTCCTTCAGACATCCCAGCATAGAGTTCAGCCTACCGATTATTGATCTAGGCAGCAATGGCAGTTTGCGTTTGGAGTTTGATGATCGAGAAGGAGAATTCAAGAACTACATCTATCGTATCATCCATTGTGATAAAGATTGGTTCCCGACAGCATCCCTCGATGAAACGGAGTATCTGGATGGCTTCAATGATCAAGATCTACCAGATTTCGGTTACAGCAATAACGGTTACAGTGAGTATACTAATTATGGTGTGACGATACCTAATGAAGAGATCAACTGGATGGTTTCAGGAAATTATATTTTATTGATCATTGACTCAGATTTGGAAATCCCTATTCTGAGTCGCCGATTTATAGTTGCCGAAAATGTTGTGGACATCAAGGTTCAAATATCCAATCCTAAAGATGTCACCAAGTATAGGACGCATCAGGAATTAGACTTGATTATTGATTATAAGGACATGCATATCAGCAGACCCCTCCAAGACCTATCTGCGACTGTTCTTCAAAATGGCAATTGGAATACAGCTAAACAAAATGTGCAAGGCACTTACAATAGAAATGACAAGTTATATTTTGACCAGTATGACCTGATTGTATATCCGGCGCTCAAGGAATTCAGAAGATTCGACATCAGAACCTTGAACAGTAGAAGAGAACATACTCATAGTGTGGAGCGCAACGACTTTGAAACCAATGTGTTGCTTGACCTGGCAGAACCTAGAGTATGGAAACCCAATTTCCTAAATGACCCAGATGTCAATGGCCAATTCCTGCTAGCCAATGCTGATTACTCCAATAGTTCAGTAAGCAGTGAATATGCCAATGTCATCTTTAACCTTGCAGCAGATTTTCCTTATGATAAGCCTATCTACCTCATGGGCGCCTTCTGTGATTGGAAACCCAATGATAAATACAGATTGGATTATGATACCGAACGCCGCATCTACACTAAGACAATAGAGTTCAAGCAGGGCTATTATGAATACTTGTATGCTCAACTTGAAAAAGATGGTACACTGAATCCCAGCCCGATAGAAGGAGATCTCAATAAGACTTCCAATGACTATCAAGTCATCATATATCATAGTCGGCCTGGTGGTCAATATGACAGAGTTCTAGGGGTTACCAATACCGATTCATTCAATGGAAATGAACTTCTGAAAAGGAACTGACTTATAGTAAGGATGGCAAAGCCATGATATTAGTTGTCATACAAGGTCTGAAAACCTCTGATTATGGTGGATATTGCTCAACAGTATCAATTTTTTGAAAAAAAATATCGTTGTGAGGCATCAAATCATCAGAGTAAGCCCTATTAATAAATATGAAAGAGATGCATCCTCTCCTTTTCATAAATATTAAAAAAATAAATAAGTGAAATATTTACAATACATATCGATTACAACATTAGCCATCATTTTACTGAGTTCTTTACAATCTTGCTCAGATGATATGGAGACAATTTCAGAACTTGACATAGAAGTAGTATTAGACACAACCATAGTAGAAAGTGCCGTTTCCCTTAATTCTAATGGAAACATACAATCTCTTCAAGGCATCTACGCATCCTGCAGTTTTGACGGAATTTACTACACCAATGTTCTAGCCTATGGAACCGATCTGGTCATAGTGGACGGAGAAGGAGAGTTTAAGGATGATCTTTTTGTGCAATACTGGGAAACTTATGGACCGCTCGTGCCAGGCATCTATCTCACTGAAGGTGAAATAGTCACACAAGAACCAGTAACAGACCCCGAGACCTTCTTTGAAGTAAATGTAGAAGAGGTTGTAGATGGGATAATAACTAGAGGCCGTTTCAGAAGTGTCAATCTTTTAGACTCAGATACTTTTAAAGATGTATCGGGACAGTTTGAAACACAAGCATATGATTGTGCTGCTCTGGACATCGGAGAAGGTGATTTCGGTGAATATATTACGGGTAGAGCCGTAGTGTTGAAAGATGATAACTCAAGCGTCATCATGGCTGCCTCTGGCTCATGCGAAGACATGCTCTTATTGGATCAGGATAAAACCATCAATCTTGTTGTAGTGGGTGGAGCCTTGGAATTAGATGGTGGTGGGAAATTAAGTATAGAAGAAGATGACCAGGTAGAAATGATCATTATGGACGAACAAGATGCCTATGACAATGGTGTTCAATACTCTGGAGTATTGATTACAGATTTTAAAGCCATGAATGAATACGGCAACGCTAATGGTGGATTAAATAGTGAAGACCTATTGCAATTCGGAGTACAGATCGACGTCATCTATGAAATCCAAGGCGTAAAATTTACCAAGGGTACTGCGGCCACCAAAGATGGGCAAATCAGGATTGATTTCAATGCCACTAATTTTGAATGCCAATAGCATAAGAAATGAACATGAACACCAACGAACAAAAACTCATAAATGGCTGTCTAAAAAAGGATAGACAGGCTCAGAGTCAGCTATTCAAAAAATATGCTCGCTGGGGACTTACTATCTGCAGACGTTATGTAAGCAATGAAGAAAAAGCTCAAGAAGCCGTCCAAGACGGCTTCTTGAGAATCTTCAACAAGATAAATACTTACGATAGTAACAAAGGTGAACTCAAAGCATGGATGGCCAGAGTATTTGTAAATTGCGCTCTTACAACAACCAAGAAAGAAGCTTTCAATAATTCTTTCTCTCCTCTTTCTGAAGTCTTTTTGGAACCTGTTTCACAAGAAGAGTTTTTCAACTTTGATGCTGAAGAATTATTAAAGTTCTTAAAACACATGCCCCTAGGATACAAAACAGTTTTCAATATGTATGTGATGGATGGCTATAGTCACAAGGAAATAGGTAGCCAATTGAAGATATCTGAAATAACTTCACGATCTCAGCTTCGCAAAGCAAAAATATGGATAAAAGAAAACGTAGCACTTGATGCTCTTAAATCCAGATTAGAATCATGAATGAAGAAAAATACATAAAAGATAAATTATCTGATTACAAAAGTCCTATGGACATGGATCAGATGTGGTCACAGCTTACCAGCGATCTTGATAGTGATGGAACTACTGAGGATTCTGACGCTGAAGTGAACATCGAAAAGGAAGAAGGGCACATCAAGGATCAGTTGGCAGATTACGAAAGTCCGATGGAGATGGCTGCGCTTTGGTCCAAGCTAGATGCAAATCTAGATGCCGGCAAGAAAAGCCTTGCGCCTACAGCCTCAGTGCCAGAAAAACAAAAAGTAAAAAGAAAACTCATTCTATTTTTAATTCTATTCCTATGCCTGGGTGGGCTGGCAATTTATGGACTGATGAAATGGAATGGCAACAAGGTTGCTGACAATACTTCTCAAGTTAGTCCGGCAAACAATAAGGAAGTTGGAGTTACAGAAAAAGCAAAACCTGAAAATCAATATGTAAACTCACAATCAACTCACTCTGATTCATTTCTTACTGCTGATGCTCCATCAAACGCTATTACGGTAGGCGAATTCAACAAAGAAGCAGGTATAGGGTCGAATAAGTCAACCAAAAGAAAAGACCAGACGAATGGTAATCCGTCCAGCAATTCTGGCCCGACCAATGACTCCAAACATTCTAACACCGCCACACAAAGCCCATCATCACGCAATAACGAACTCAATCCAAGTGATGCTGGAACAGATAAGATATATGCAAGCCCTAGCGAACCAATAAATAATATTCTAGCTACTACCAATAAAGCTTCAGAAAAAATTGAAATAAAAAAACCTTTGGCCATCATACTCCCAGTGCTCAATAATTCTGGTGGCGTAATCCTGTTAGACGATCAGCAGGTAAGTCTGAACCCACTGGCAATTTTGGAGCGTAATAGTATTTTACCTCTACCCAGTAAAACTGAAAGTTCTTACAAACCTAATTTGGTTGATCTTCCTGTAAAAAAATCTGCTTGGCGCATAGGTATGGATGCTGGTTTTAATAGAGCTAAGGTCGGTTACAATTCTGAGACATCGAATTCAGTATTACCTGACACAATATACAGTCCAGGTTCGGCGAGTTCCAATTTTTCATTTGGTATCAACGTTGAAAAAGTTTTCAATTCTGGTCTTAAGCTTAACACTGGATTAAATTACCTGAATCAAGGGTCTTCATTTAATAATCGTGAACTGATAAATACAGAAGTCATCAATGAAGAAGTCGGAGATGAAATTTTGACCTTCAATATGGATAATCAGGTCATTAGAATTAGCGAGGTAGAAAGAGAAGTGCTGAATACTTATCAGATTAGTAAAGACATCTTTACGGTGAATAGCTTGCAGATACCGATACTGGTGGGTTATGAGCTAGCGCTTAAAAAATTTGATGTATCTGCTTCAGTCGGGATAGGTGTAAATTTTTTCTTTAATAATACAAACTACCTGATAGATGCTAGAATAAATCAGGGGATAAAATATAGATTCAATACTACTCTATCAGGGCTAACTGAAGTACAAGCCGGCTATCGGATTTCTGATAAATTCAGAATATACTCTAAATTTCAGGGGGGCCGATTTATGAATGAATTTCTAAGAAGCTACCCAGTCACGGAATCATCATTTTCTGGTTATCTGAATCACTACGATTTGAAGTTAGGTATTTCTTATCTACTATAATTCAATTATGAACCAGCTTACATTATTATTACCACTAGGACTATGTGTCGTCTCTGCATGCCTGTAATGAAACAGAAGAGCAGAGTACAAGTAATCCTGAGCTGATCCGTGTTGTAAGGCTAACCCACCTCCTTCCTAAGCACTTCCAAAGGAGATCGTCTCAATACCTCTCGTGTATTGAAAACACCTATAAATACTGTCAAAGCTACAATGAATATAAAAATTAGAAGAATCGGCCACCAGTTCAACTTAAACTCCAAATCCAACTCGCTCGACGCTAAAAAGTAACTCCCGATAATAGCTATGCCTATTCCAGTCAGGGCAGATAAGGAACCTAACAACGCATACTCCGTCGCATTAATTTTTAATATCTGTTTGCTCTGAGCACCAATCGTTCTCAGCAAGACACTTTCTCGGATACGCTGATACTTACTCAGCAACAAAGAACTGATCAATACGATCAACCCTGTGAGTATGCTGAAGCCCGCCATGAATTTTATCACATAAGAAATCTTACTCAATATATCATTCAGTGTCGTCAAGATAGAACCGAGATCCACAACAGAAACATTGGGGTAGGCTCTTACAACAGCTCTTCTATAGTCGCCCATTACTGCATTATTAGGAGACTTAGTGACCAGCACGTGAAACTGCGGTGCCTCTTCCAGAACACCATTTGGAAACAATACAAAAAACCGTGTCCTCATGGATCTGAACTCTATCTCTCTGATGCTACTGATATAGGTCTTGATCATAGCTCCTTGTACATTCCACTCTAGCTCGTCCCCTATCCATACATCCAGTGACTCTGCCCATCCCTTATCCACAGAAATGAAAACTGAATCACCCTCAGCAACTTCTCCTTCAAAGGTTCCTTCGATCAAAGTCTCATCAAATTCCAAACTATCCCGGTAGGTCACCCGCGCTTCTCTGTGCACAACCCATCTCTCAAACGTCCTGATGCTATCCTTCATCCACTCACTCTTATTCCTGCCTTTCCAGCCCTCTAATCTCATAGTCACTATCGGTACTTGCTGGACTACGGGCATACCCTGTTTTTCTGTGATGGCTGCAATGTCGTCCTTCTGATAAGTTTCTATGCCATACAATATCATATTGGGTTGGCCACCCGCATCCATCGAGTTTACATTAGAAAGAATCAGTCCTTGGATAATGTAGAGCAAAGTCAAAATCGCCGTACCCAAACCTATGGACACGATCAAAGTTCGAGTCTGATTATCTGGTCGATACAGATTCGACAAGCCCTGCCTGAAAACAAAATTCCACTTGGTCGGAACAAATTTCTTAACAGCCCACATAATCAATGACGCCACACCATAAAGTACTAAAAAGGCCGTTAACAAGGCTGCACAAAAAATAAAAGAATCCTGCCAATCCCTCGTCAGACTCCATAGAAAAATAACCAACGTAATAATTATTCCCACAAAAACTAAATACTTCAAGGGATCACGCGGCGTTACATCTTCATCAAACGATGAACGCAAAGTTCTCAATGGACTTACTAATCTTACAGCCAGCAAAGGTAACATCGCAAACAAACTCGTGACAATAGCACCGATAGACAAACCCTGCCCTATAGCCCTCCATGAAATACTCATATTGACTTCATAAGGTAAAATGTCCTTGAGCAAGATAGGCAAGGCCACCTGCAGTCCACTACCCAGAGCTGCACCTATTAAGACCGCTATGAAGCCCAGCACAAAAATCTGCAAAAAATAAACCAAGAAAGCTTGATTCCCTGTCATGCCCAGACATCTGAAAACTGCGATGGAAGGAATCTTGGACTTGATGTAAATAAATACACTACTGGCAACACCTATACAACCCAAAATCAAAGACACCAACGCGATGAGATTCAAAAAACTATTCAGAAAGTCAAAAGCCCGACCAAGCCTTCGCTTTTGATCTTCTATCGTCGTGACATTGAAATCCGCATCATGGAAAGGTGCCATTCTACTCTTATTGTTATCCCACTCTTCCCTATCAAAACCTTCAGGGGTTTTTATGTAATATTTATACTCGATGATACTGCCAGCTTGGGCTAGACCCGTTGCTGTAACATATTCTTGATCTATATAAATCGTAGGGGCAAAGCTGGAACCAAGAGAAACTGTTCCTATACTATTCATCAATCGACCAGCAATAGGAAACTCTTTTTCACCCAGCTTGATCATATCACCCACCTTAAGATCGTACTCAAACATCAAAGCATCATCCACTAGTGCAGAGCCCGATGCTTGATAGGTGTTACTTGCCTCTGCAGGTTGGGTTACAAGCTTACCATAGAAGGGAAACTCGCCCTCTATGGCTTTTATTCTGACAAACTGGGTTTCATCTGACTTGGGCACATAGGCCATGGAAAAAAACTCCATTTCGGAAGCCCGTTCGCCAGGAACAGAATCTAACATGAATTGCAAGTTGGGCGGGAGAGGTTGCTTGCCCTCAGTCTTGATATCAGCCCCCAAAATGGACTTGGTCTGGTTATCGATATCCCTTACCAGATTATGATTGAACGAGTTAATCGCCACTAAGGCCATTATACCAAGTATGATCGATGACATGAACATGAACAATTTAGCTCTGTTCTTTCGGCTATCGCGATAAGCCGTCTTGGCTAGAAATGTAATCTGTCCCATCTTAATGTGCTTCCGTATCTATAACCACCTTACCCCCTTTTAGGCTGATCATTCGATCGGTCTTCTTGGCCAATTCCAGATCATGTGTCACAATGACCAGAGTTGTATTTTTTTCCCTATTGATCTCAAAAAGTAATTGTTCCACACTCGCACCTGTTTCTTCATCGAGATTACCAGTGGGCTCATCTGCAAATAAGATCTGAGGGGCATTACTGAAAGCTCTTGCAATCGATACCCGTTGTTGCTCTCCTCCTGACATCTGACTCGGATAATGATCCATTCTATCTCCTAATCCCACGCGTTGCAGTAATTCCTGACACAATGATCTTGCAGAATTGGAACCAAGCAATTCCAGCGGGATCATCACATTCTCCAGAGCTGTCAAGGTCGGTATCAGCTGAAAATTCTGAAACACAAAACCTACTTTCTTATTGCGCAATGCGGCCTTCTCATTCTCACCCAAACCACCCAATTGCTCTCCACATAACAATATGGATCCTTCAGAAGGATTGTCCAATCCTGCACATAGTCCTAGTAAGGTCGTCTTTCCACTCCCTGATGGTCCTACTATGGAAACCGTCTGTCCTTCAGGTATATCGAAATTCACTGATTTCAAGACGGTCAATTCCCTGGAACCGCTCTTATAGATTCTTGAAATATCATTGACGCTGAGTATAATTTTCATCTTATCGTTTTCACAATCATTATGATTGCCAGTTTGCTAAATTTGCAGAAATATCCATTATGCGCCTCATCCATTCTACAATCTTCAACTTATTCTTCTTGTGTCTGCTGACAGGCTGCAAAGATAAACAAGCAACTCAATCAGTAGTTGTGACAAAAACCCCTAAAACGACCATAGTGGAAACTACAACTCCCAGGGAAGAAAAAAAGACGATACTTTGTTTCGGTAATAGTCTCACCGCTGGCTATGGCCTGGATGAGAATCAAGCCTGGCCTGCACTACTCCAAACCAGACTGGATTCTATAAACGAGCCCTATATTGTTGTGAATGCAGGACTGAGTGGTGAGACAACTTCAGGAGGACTGAATAGACTGGACTGGGTGATCAAGCAGCATGTAGATCTGTTCATACTGGAACTGGGTGCCAATGATATGCTGAAAGGACTAGCTGTAGACAACACCAAGGAAAACCTCGATAATATCATCATCAGAGTCAGCGCCAAATATCCTGACGCCAAAATAATAATAGCAGGTATGCTAGCCCCGCCTAACATGGGTGATGATTACGCAAAAGACTTTAATAGAATATACTCTGATCTGGCCATGAAACATAAAGCCGCTATCATTCCATTTATACTGGATGAGGTGGCAGGCAAGAAAGATCTGAATCTCCCCGATGGAAAACATCCTAATATCGAAGGTCAGAAAATTCTCTTGGAAAATGTGTGGGCGGCTTTACAACCATTGATTTAAATCTTGTCTACATCTGCAGATCTCCCAGCGAATCCCAAGTTTGCCTCTCTCTTCGGTCTGAATTTAGGTCTACTACTTATCAGCTCTTCTGGAGTATTGGGTAAGCCTACACTTATGGACCCAGAGGTTACTATATTCTGGCGGTGTCTAGCTGCAGTGATCATTTTAGGCTCTTTCGTCAAGTATCGAAAATTGGGTCTGGGGATTAAAAGTCGTGAGGATTTCAATTTGATTCTATTGGGTGGTGTGCTGATGGGTGTGCATTGGGTAACGTATTTTTATTCACTGTCCTTATCGAGCGTGGCAATTGCCATTCTGAGTTTACATACATTTCCTGCAATGACAGCCTTACTAGAGCCACTGATACTGAAAACAGAATTTCAATTCTATCATCTCTTTTTGGCACTGCTAGTTATGGTAGGAATTTATTTCATTGTGCCATCATTCAATTCTGATCACGACACTGTGAAGGCAGTCATTTTTGGTCTGTTTTCTGCGTTGGCCTATTCACTCAGAATAATTTTCACCAGAAAAGTTATGCCTAAATATAATGGCTCGAGTATGATGTTCTTTCAGCTTTGTGTGATGACTTTGATGTTAAGCCCTTTTTTATTTTTGAAATCCAGCGCTCAATTGCTCTCGCATGACTGGCCATTTATTTTGGCGCTGGCTATTTTTACGACTTGTATCGGTCACACTTTGTTTGTTGTAAATCTGAAAAGATATCCTGCGGTGACGATAGCGTTACTCAGTAGTATCATACCCATTTATGGAATAATGTGGCCTTTGATTTTCTTAGGTGAAATTCCTAAAGTTACAACGTTGATGGGAGGTACTTTTATTTTGGCGAGTTTTGGGGTGGAGGCAATGATGTCTCGTAAGGCGTGAGGTCTAAGTGGAAGCCTGAATTTAGAAAATAGTGGTATATTAAGTACTGACAACCTATAAAACTAATACATAGTTGAACACAATTATTTGTTTATCGCTAAACGTAAGTTATACTAATAATAACGGATATAATACTGAATATCATTTGTTTTACTTTCGAAAACCAAACCTATAATTTTGACATAGAAGTTTCAATTCTATTGGAGGAAGGAAGCAGTTTAGTTTTAAACAATGCAACCTTATATGCATGTGATAATGAGTTAAGGTGGAGAGGAGTAGTTTCAAAATTTGGTGTGGATATAACCATTATTAGTCCAAAATATTTATCTTGGAACTGTACCCAGTAAACAGTCAGGGCACACGGCAGCAGCTAACAAGATTTATGATCGCATATCTCTTCACTTCATCCCAGAGACGACGACATACATTTCTCTGTTATATGCAAGCAGGGTACAGACAAGGGACATAGTTTACACTTTTTAAAAGCTCGAAATTGCTTGAAAAAGCGAATATGAGCTGAAACATAAAAAGTGTAATGGAGCAATAATTACTATTCATCAAAATGTGGCAGAGTGGAGATTACACGATGACTGCCTTGTGCGATCGATATAATATCTCAAGAACCAATGAGTATAGCTCGTGCATAGATTTGAGAAAGATGGTGTAAGTTGTTTACTGGTCAACTCTACAACGCGGCATAAATCTCTGCACAAAAGCCCAGTGAAAATAGAGTCCGTAATCATCAAGATAAGGAATAAGCATTCAGATTTGGGTGCCAGAAAGTTGAGGGTCCTACTTTTGAGAAAGTATTCTGAAAATGAATTTCCTTCAGAAACGAAGAGGGTGTTTGCTTAAGCTATTGATAAGAGTATACGTCATTGGCTTTGCAGGTTGCCATGAAGCTGTCTATAATTGCAATTCTCTGAGCGGCCTTATGTGATCCTGTAATCCCGCACTTAATTAATTCTATCTTCCTAATGAAAGTGGTCTTATTTGTTCTCGATCAAATTGTTATCTAGTCCTATTCTCCCGTCGGTGGAAGAGAACAGAGTGTAATGGGTTGAAGTCATATTAAGTTTTTTGAAAACAACCCGACCCTCTTTTTTAGTGTTCCTCTTGTAAAGAATATTGGTACATCCTTACGAATACCTAATCTCAAAATGATTTTCGGATCTTGTCAGATTCAGCAGATTGAGCAGCGGGTGGGATTTTTGAAATTTGAGAACCATGTCAATATTATTTATGTCACAAGACATCCTGGTTTGATATAAGGCATTAAGACCAGTTGTGTCTACATCTGTGACCTCAGTTAGGTCTATAACTAAATTGTCATTTGGATTAACCATAGTGGGTAAGGCTGCCTTCAGATTGAGCGCGGCAAGATTGACCAGTGAGCCTTGTAGGAATGCTAGTACATTCTTACCCTCCCTCTGGTAGAGGACAGATAGATTTTTCATCAGGTTGGTGGTTGACGATAATAAATGGATACGTTTGACAACTACAATAATATTGCCAATTGCCTGACATTGATACAGTTAGCACGTCTTCTGCTACACTACAGCTAATAAAGACTACCTTTGTGGCATTTTTTACCCTGTAAAAGCTGCACTTGACTACTTTCAAAGAACTGGGTCTATCTGATGAGATTTTAAGAGTACTGGAAGAGCTCGGATTCGAAACTCCAACTGACATCCAACTAGATGCTATTCCCAGGCTCTTAACAGAAGACAGGGATATGATCGGGATCGCTCAGACTGGAACAGGAAAGACAGCTGCCTTTGGTCTTCCATTATTGCAAAGGTTGGACCCTGACTCAAAGCACATACAAGGCCTCATACTCGCTCCTACCAGGGAACTAGGTAAGCAAATCGCTGAGCAGCTAGCCATTTTCAGTAAGTATCAGGACAGAATCAATGTCCTTCCTGTTTATGGAGGGGCACCGATACAGCATCAGATCAAAGATCTCAGAAGAGGACAACATGTCGTCATAGCGACTCCAGGCAGACTCATCGATCTCATCAAACGAAAAGCAGTAAAGCTCGACCAGTTAGAATACCTCATACTGGATGAAGCCGATGAGATGCTCAATATGGGTTTCAAAGAAGAACTCGATGAGATCCTCGCTTATACCCCCGAAGAAAAACTGACTTGGTTGTTTTCTGCGACGATGCCGGGATTCATCAAGAAGATCGTCACCAAGTACATGGAAGACCCCATCGAGATAAAAATCGACAGTAAGAACGAGGTCAATAAGAATATAGAACACCTATTCGTCACCGTCAGACAGCGGGATAAGAAGGAAGCGCTGACCAGATTCCTGGATATACAAGAAGGAATGCGAGGCGTGGTCTTCTGTAGAACCCGAAGGGATACACAGGAATTGGCCGAACATCTAGTCAAGAAAAAGTATCGGGCGGATGCCTTGCATGGTGATCTCTCACAAGCGCAACGTGATCGTGTCATGCGCCGATTCAAGAAGAATGAATTACAGGTACTCATAGCCACAGATGTTGCCGCAAGAGGTATTGATGTCAATGATCTCACACATGTCTTTCACTTCACCCTACCTGATGAGAACGCTTATTATACACATAGAAGTGGTCGGACGGCAAGAGCAGGCAAGGAAGGAACATCTATTGCTTTTGTAGGTAAAAAAGAAAAATATAGGATCAATAGACTGGAAAGGGAACTGGGCATCAACTTTGCTCCGGTAATCATACCAGACGTGGATGCCATTGCAGAAATCAGAACGCGTAACTGGGTGATGTCCATACTCGACATTAAGCCTGAAGGCAAAGTCAGTCCTGAACTCATAGAAGAAGCGAACCTATTATTCGGACTGATATCCAAAGAAGAACTCATAGCCAAATTACTGGTCAAGGAAATACAAGACCTCAACCTGGGTAGCTCCAAGGATCTTAACGATAACAGCCCTGATGATGACCGAGGCGGACGTGGTGATCGAGGCAGAGGCAGAGGCGGCAGGGATCGAGGCAGAGGAAGAGGTGGAAGGGATCGAGATAGAGGAGGCCGCGGCGGAGGCGGTGGACACAAAAGAAGAGACGGAAAGGGCAAGAAAAAGTCAACCAAAGATAGATTTGAGTCTGGCCGATTCAAGAAAAAGGACAGATCAGAAAGCAAGGTAAAAGACGAAAAAGGAGATAGAGGAGATAGAGGAGATAGAGGAGAAAAAGAAGCTAAGTCAAAGAAGTATAAAGACAGAGGACCCAAGAAGCCGAGATTCAGAGATAAGAGTAAGCCTAAGAAAAAGTAATATTAATTTTTGAATGAGGATTTTTAATTTTTGAATAAGTTATGAGTTAAAAGTGTAGGATAATGATTCAATCTTTCACGCCCAAAAGACAAATCACTAAGGTCAAGGGTTCAGAAATTTCTTCTGTTCTCGATCATATCACAGAAGAAGAACCTCTGGATATTTCCATTAGCGTTCCTTCTGCTAGACCCAAAATCTTCAACAAGACTATTTCAATTACCATGCGAACACCGGGTGCTGACCTGGAATTAGCGCTGGGTTTTTTATTTACTGAGGGCATCATAAGGAACATGAGCCAATTATTAAATAGCTATCCAGCTGATAACAAAATAAATCTGGAGCTCAGCTTAGAGGATGATGTCGATCTGAGTCGTCTGGATAGGCACTTCTATACCAGTAGTAGTTGTGGCGTCTGTGGAAAAGCGAGCATTGAAGCTTTGAAAACCTTTGTCCCCAGCTCTGATAAGCCAGCGCTCATAGTACCACGCGGCATTCTAAAAACCTTGCCGCTTGCTCTCAGAAAGGAACAAAAGCAATTTGCAGCCACTGGTGGTATTCATGCAGCAGCTCTTTATACAACCCAAGGCCAGATAATCTTACTCAAGGAAGATGTGGGTAGGCACAACGCCTTGGATAAATTAATCGGTGCTAGTCTGCTGGACCCCAATATTTCAACAAATGATCATATACTCCTTCTGAGCGGAAGAATAAGTTTTGAATTGGTACACAAAGCTGCGGTGGCAGGAATCAGATGCATAGCAGCCATAGGGGCTCCTTCCACGCTTGCCATTGAAACAGCAGAAGAATATGACATCACTCTGGTTGGTTTTCTGAAATCTGATAGTTTTAATATCTATAATGGTGCAAATAATATTAGTTAGAAGTAAATTGTACCATGCCAGAAAAAGACAAATTGCCTAATCCCAAGACCTCTGAAAAACTGACAGGACTCAGAACGGACACTCCTAAAACTGTCGCTGCTGGAGTACCAGCCGTAGCCTCCAGTATAAAGCATATCATGAGTGAAATGAGTCTAGCTCAAGGCCTCACCGTACTCAATAAGCTCAACCAGAAAGGTGGTATCGATTGTCCTGGCTGTGCTTGGCCTGATCCCGATGATGATAGAAGTAAAATAGCCGAATATTGCGAAAACGGTGCCAAGGCCATCGCAGAGGAAGCCACCGCAAAAAAATTGACGGCAGAATTTTTTAAGAAAAACAGCGTCGCCCAACTTGCAGAACTCTCTGACTATCGCATAGGCAAGAAAGGCAGGATCGCCCAACCAATGTTTCTATCTAAAGGTGCTACACATTATGAAGAAGTCAGCTGGAACAAAGCCTTTACTATCATAGCAGACAATCTGAACTCTCTCGGCTCCCCTGATGAAGCCATCTTCTACACCTCAGGTCGGACCAGTAATGAAGCCGCATTTCTATACCAACTGTTTGTCAGAGAATACGGAACCAATAATCTGCCAGACTGCAGCAATATGTGTCATGAGAGTAGCGGCGTCGCCTTGTCAGAAACCTTAGGCATAGGCAAAGGCTCAGTCAAATTGGAAGATTTCTATGAGACAGAAGTCATACTCATACTCGGACAGAATCCAGGCACTAATCATCCGAGGATGCTCACCGCTCTGGAGAAAGCCAAAAAGAATGGCGCCACAATCATATCTGTCAATCCGATAGTGGAAACAGGGCTTGTCAGTTTCAGCAACCCCCAGAAAGTTTCTTCTGTGCTGGGTCGCAAGACCAAACTGACAGACATCTACCTACAAGTCAAAATCAACGGCGATATGGCGCTAATGCAAGCCATCGCCAAACTGCTACTGAAAAAAGAAGACTCAGCCCCTGGCTCTGTACTGGATCAGAAATTCATTGATGAAAAAACCCTAGGCATAGTCGAGTACCTGAACTACCTCAGAACTTTGGATCTGAATAAATTGGCTAAAGAAGCAGGCATAGCAATCGACCAGATAAAGGCTGTAGCTGACATCCTAGCAGCCAAAAAGAAAATCATTGCCTGCTGGGCGATGGGTCTCACGCAACATAAAAATTCTGTCAATACCATAAAGGAAGTCGTTAACCTACTCCTACTCAAAGGCAGCATCGGCAAACCTGGTGCGGGCACCTGCCCGGTGCGGGGGCACAGCAATGTACAAGGCGATAGAACCATGGGTATACACGAGCGGCCACCTGCTCGTCTACTGGATGCCCTGGACGAAAACTTTGGGATCAAATCTCCTAGAGAAAACGGCTACAATGTAGTGGAATCCATAGAAGCCATGCACGAAAACAAGGCTAAAGTATTTTTTGGGATGGGTGGCAACTTCCTTTCTGCGACACCAGATACCTTATACACAGCAGAGGCCTTACGCAACTGCCAACTCACAGTACATGTTTCCACTAAGCTCAATAGAAGTCATCTTATCACCGGTAAGCAAGCCCTCATCCTCCCCTGTCTTGCCAGAACAGACAATGACCTCATTAATGGAGAATTGCAAATCGTCAGCGTCGAAAATTCCATGGGCATAGTGCATAGCTCCCGCGGCAGCTTGACTCCAATTTCTGAAAAACTATTAAGCGAACCAGAGATCGTTTGTAGAATGGCACAATCTACCATAAAAGAATCTAAAGTGAACTGGAAATCATATCTAGTACACTATGATAACATCCGCGATGACATAGAGCGCTGCATACCTGGCTTTGATCAATACAACAAGAGGTTCAGACAAAAAGCTGGCTTTTATCTTCCAAATGGTGCCAGAGATAATGAGTACAAAACCAAAACCGGCAAAGCTCATTTCAGCGTTTCGCATACTACACCCATAGAACTACAAGAGAATGAATTGCTGATGATGACCATACGTTCTCATGACCAATTCAATACGACCATCTATGGTCTGAATGACAGATACAGAGGTATCTATAATGAGCGCCGTGTGATTTTGATGAATAAAAAAGACATGGCAAAACTCGGTCTGAAGGAAAAAGAAATAGTAGACCTTTACAATCATCACGGTGGCAAGGAAAGAGTGGCACCAAAATTCATTGTCGTCGCATACGACATTCCTGAAACTTGTGTCGCTACTTATTTTCCTGAAGCAAATGTGCTAGTGCCTATTAAGAGTAGAGCAGATAAGAGTCATACGCCTACGAGTAAGAGTGTGATAATCACCTTGGCCAAGAACAACCATTATTCTGTGTAATAATGATTATTAATGGTTGTTCTTGGCATAAAAGAAAAGTACATTCTCTAGTTTGTGTTCATATGGTTTATAATTTTCTCTACAGATTTCTCATTCTTGAAATAAGAAAAGTGATGAACATTACGGTCAGGTATCAAGAATATTTCTCCTTCAGGCCTATCGTACCTATCCCCATTTTTCAGACCTAATGCACCGATAGTCGGAGCAATACCATCATTATTAACACCACTGAAAAGTTGACTATCCACGACTTCGTCCAAGATTGTTTTTATGAGCGGCTCTGGCTCGAAATTACTCGCTAGCAGAAGTTGCTTTTTTGTTAATCCCTTTTCATTTATCTCTTTGATAATATCGCTGTCAAGTGCCTGATCAGCAATACCAGGAGCGGAGAGAACACTTTTGATCAACAATCCCACTACTGAAAAAATTGAATTAGTAAGAGGAGAAAGAGGACCTATAAGCGAAAGCAAGGTGGATGCTCGATTCAAAAGCTTCGGAATGTTATTCTTTCCTGCTAGAGGTGTACCGAAATTAGTACCAGCTGACAAAACCATAGGTACATTATTTTCAAACGCATACCTTGCCACCAAACAGCCTCTACTTGATCCGACCACGAATAATTTAGATCTATCAATATTCAACGAGTCCAACTCTATCAATAGATTACATGCATTCTTCTTGACACCAGAGCGAATAGTTGACATCTCGTATGTCAGCACTCTGTTACCGAATTTTTGATGTACGGTTTCACGAAAAGACTTATTCTGCCACAAATCTTCGAAAGTACCATCACTACTTGCCCAAGTTCCGTGCAAGAATAATAAAGTCTTCTTTCCTTTTAGTTTGCCTCCATAATCAGCAAGCTTAGTTAGCTTTACTTTGTCTCCAGAAAAATCAGCTACTTGCAGTCCTTCATATCCCTTAACAGGACGATCTAGTAAAGTATTGACAATACTGACAATGACCTTCTTTGCATTTTTGAATAGTTTTTTGAATTTAAAACCTCGTGTTCTTCCGCTAGTGGCAGCCATCACCGCCATTGAACTCAATCTTTCTCCTGTTCTCAGATTTACTTTTCTACTGACTGACCTCAGGTTAGAATTTTCAGATAGGAGGTCCACATCCCAGAAAGCAATTTTTCGTCCATCCTCTAGCTCAAGCTGATACATAACTGCAAAATCCTCCTTAAGTGGAAGGCCGACTACCACATCTCTTTCTGCTGAATCCCTACTAGCAGTTGCACTAATATCAATCTCTATCTGAGCAATAATTTGTTCACTTGTTTCGAGTTTAGAATGATCATTGATCTTTAATTCTCGAAAAGGTAGATTAGTCAGAACTCTGAAGGTTTCATCATGAACAACATCAGACCAGACTTGTCGCATAGTACTTTTTTCTGGTACAGAGCTATTGCCAATATTGTCCAATTTTAATCGTACTATTTCTTTAAGAAATTGGGAGGCCTTATTACTCTGCAAAATATTACGGGCCATATCAACACTTATTCCATCCTTTTCAGCATATTTAGCCAGGGACTTATCTTGATACGTAAGCTGAGCGATTTCCAAAGCTAGCATTTCTGAAATTTTATCCTGCTTATTGGTAATATTTTGATTTCCCCTGAACTTGGGAAACCACATTTTCACCAGTTCATCCAGACCACTGCGACCTAGATTGTCTGGTTTAGTCTTAATGATCTCATCCAACAGGTCAGCGGGATTTATCTCAAGTGCATCCATCGCCCGTAATATTCCTTGGCCAAAATACTTATCATAGCCCGTTGCTTTATTAGCAGAGCAAAAAAGTGCTTTTCTTACTATCTCAACTTTCTTCCATTGGTGTTTCTTTTTAGTTATCGTATTAAAAAAGTCTCTGTGCTTATGCAGGTACAGAGCAGCTGCAGCAGCAATTTGAGGTGTTGCACTACTTGTTCCTCCTCCTGTACGATTGTACATTTTTCCTTTATTGGAACCTATCCAAGTAACATTTGGAGTATAGGCTGCTAGAGCCGTGCCCATATCTTTATCAGGTCCATAGCAGCTTTCCATATCAGGATCTCCAGAGTTTCTAAAAATTGGTTCATCAAATTCTCTCTGGTAAGGTTCATCCTTATAGGTTGCTCCTACAGCTGCTATGACTCTTCCCAATCTTGCAGGATACATCAGTGTATCCGGCAACCATTTCTTTATGGTTTTTACCCATTTGTTACCTCCTGCAGAGACAACAATGACACCTGCTTCATAGGCTCTATTAATCGCCTCGATCATCACTTTACTGGGTGCGCCAGCCATTGACATGGATATTACCTCTGCTCCCTCCTTAATAGCATGATCGACAGCCTTTGCAAATTTTTTAGCATTGATAATAGCAACTTTATCCGCTATGCGCAAAGTCATGACTCTAGCATAAGGAAAAGCGCCAAAATATTTTGGTCTTGACTCACCTGCCTGTAATTGCATATCCGACCACGTCTTGCCAGCTAGTATGCTGAGAGTCCCTTGTCCGTGACCTTGCTGCTCTATTCCTATCCATTTATCTCTGTCTATGTCATTGGCAAAAGCCCTACTTTTTTCAGAATCGTAATTGACTGGCATCGAGGGATGTCCATCTAGAATTCCAGTATCGATATGAGCAATAAGAGGATACTTAGACGCCTTTCTAGGCAGATCAATATTCAATTCTGGACAAGCTGAATACGCCGCAGATCGTAATTGCGAATGTTTATCATCAAGATGCCAGATCAGTCGGTTTACATCTTCATCTCCAGGGTGCGGATAAGTTTCCAGATAGTCAGTGTCAGATGATCTCTTTGAAATCAGAGTAGGATCTGCATTAACCATACTTGTAATATCCGGTTCCACATAATCCAGATCTTCTGAAGATAACATGACTCTATAAGCATTGTCCCATACCTTATTCTCCATACTTCTAGTACCTTCTGAAGTCAACATTACTTTTCCATCGACCACTAGTTGTTGTTGCTGACCATCATTGACTGAGGTGGATGATCCACCTATAACAAGCAAATTACCATAGACTATTGCTGAGGTAGCATTAAGATTTTCGTTCATATGATTATCAGCTGGTTGGCTGGATGAAGAAGAATTACATGGCTTACTTAGAGTTGACATTCTATCATAGCCCATTATATCAGAGAAAGTTCTATTTTGAACTTTTTCAGGATTCCTTCCATATGTGAATAATTGACTCTCTTGTGCTATCGGAGAAGTGAAATCGGCCATTCTCACTTTCAATTTATCATGAAATTCCCTCAATGTGAATCCTTTATTGCTTACAAATATTTCTTCAAAACATCGAGACATCAATCCTTTTCCTTCAAACTCTTGACTGAGCTGATCATCTTTGCAACCACTGATATTAATAACATTTGCTCTGACTGTTTTTAATTTTTGAACTAGATTTCCTTCTCCCAGTCTTGACCATTCTTGACGATACTTCTCCTCATTTTTCTTAAAAGCTTGATAGATAACAGGTGAATCAACCCATCTCACGGTGTGGTTGTAAGACTTCGCTTTGATAGCATTAATATTCTTTGTTATGGTTCCGCTATGACACGTATCTGATATCTGGATTATATCCACGCCTGCAGCAAAATTGGAGTATAATTCTGCAATTTCGTCATCTATCAAAAAACCATCATACAGAACCAGAGTTTCATCTTGGTCATCATTAACTTCGTCGTTATTGAAATCCTGAATAGTACTACCATGGGTGGATAGCGAGATGATGACAGTGTCACCAGCTATTGCTTTACTAGCAGTATCCTTGACCCAATTACCAAAGGCAAGACGCGTTGCCTTTGAGTTTGTAAGCAACATTGGTTTTTCAGTAAAGTCTTTGGTCAAGGTAGCATAATACTTAGCGTCATTTACACAACCTGCCAAGGGTGAAATCGGGTAAGGAAAGGCATCACGACTGAACTCGTTGATACCGACATGGAGCGCATAGTTTCTTGTCTTTTTCATATTGGTATTTGTAAATTTTATAAGATTCTGTTTAAGATTCTTCATAGTAAGTTCTACTGCAATTGCCGCATCTATGATACCATAGCCATAGTTTCTAGTTGAAACGGAAGTAGTATTTCCATTTGGCAGCCTTGCTGATTGTCTTAACAGACTTTTCAATTCTGTAGAAGAGAGTTCCGGATTCAGTGAAAGCATCAGTGCCGCTACTCCGGCTACTCCAGGCGCAGCTGCTGACGTACCTCCGAATGAATTATAATAATCATCCTCACTGTAACCTTCCAGACCCAAGCGATCAGCAGTACGGACACCGTACACTGTATAGATGTCATTAGATTCTGGATCAATTATGACTTCACTGCTGGGGAAACAGGCAAATAGCGGAGCACCATAATCTGAATAAAGAGATCGATGCTTGTACTTATTGACGGCGCCAATAGCTAAGACTTTTTCATAACTTGCATATCCATCATAACGAACAGGTTCATTGCCATTACCTGCTGCAAATAATATGAGGCATCCTTTTTTGTTACGACCTTCCTTCAGCGCATAGTCCATAGCTAAACGAGTATGATCAGGTAAAGGATGTGGTCGTTTATCATCTACAGTTGTTGCAGGATTACCATCAGCTGGTCCCCAACTACAACTTATAATATCAGCGCCATTCTGGACTGCCCACTCTATCGCTAGAGCCTCATGCACAGAACCCAGCCCTTTACACCTAACCACTAAGAGTTGTGCCTCAGGTGCTATCCCAACTGCATGCTTATCTTGACTTGCTGCGATACTGGCACAAGCTGTACCATGTAATTCATTGATCGCCTTATGTGTAGCTTCTTTACTTTTCTGAAGAGTATCATAGGCTGCTACGATTTTATCATTTGCAAAGGCAGGATGATCGTAATCAATACCATCATCTATGATACAGATTTTGACACCTTTGCCTTTGGATAATTTCCATGCCTCCTCTAGCCTGATCATTCTACTAGACCAGTCTGCATCTAATATAGCTATAACATCATCAGGCTTTTTCCGCTTTAATCCTTTACGTTTGACAATAAGTTCTGGGTAGCACGAGATTACTTCCTCACGCTTTAATATCTCATTGCATTTATTAAATATTTCCCGACCTACCTCCTTCTCATTGATAAATCTCATGTAATAAGCATGAGGAGTACTTATGAGCAGGTCTTTCTGCTCCAAGTTGAATTCTTCCTGAACTTTACCAATGACAATTTTTGGAGTCTCTGCTTGAAATTGCAAGTAAATATTTCCAGTATATATCTGATAAATTCCCGTTGCTGCATGCTGCATCACACTCCCTATGTAATCAAGTGCAGGATGTTGTGAAGTCTTAACTATTTTCTTGATTTTATCTCGTTGCTGAAATTTAAAATTTCCTAGCACCTGATATACATCTACATTAGCCTCTGGATAATTATCCACGTGCTTGACCCGAGTAATATCAACTCCACTCTCTTCGAGCAGAGTATTAGCATCGTATGCATAATTTGTTCTTATAATAAAGTAATCCAAGCTTACAACGATTTCATGGCTGATGCCTGTGCCCTGAGAATAATGTAATCTTGCCATACTATGACCTTATTGTCAGTAAAATATTCTTATAAAAAATACTTGCCTCTCGCAAATCATTTTAAATGATCTTGTTCAACATATCCTTCATCAATACTGCACTGATTTTAAATTCAGTCAATAAGATTGATGAGTATGCTTTATTACCAAAAGTGAAAACTACAGAATAGTAGGCATCGATTTCTCCATATAAATAAGGATGTCATTTTATACTTATTTATAGTGTATTTGCTTTATCACGCTTTATTGCCAAGAACAGTAGTCTAATAGCCTACAATAAATAGTACACATATACCTAATACATAAATAATAAGTGACAAAACAATGCATACCTCATCTGAGCCCACAAAAGCATCAAATGCAGCTGAGCAATAGCTAAAAAACCAAAACGTAATTATAAAAGCTGTGGGCAAGTCCAGAAACCTCATAAAGATTTCATACAAAAAAAGATAAGCAATTAGATTTAAAGCTTAGTGCTATTTCAGGAAGTTTGTTTCGCAAATATCAAGTAGTAACTGCCTTAAGAAACCTAATTGTACTTCAATAAACCTTACCGAATAGGGCATCTTGGCTGCACGGAAGATTTGTTATTTGCTTGAAAGAAAGCAAATGAAAATAACGAAAATGTTTGAAGGTTTAAGCATATATGACTTTCAGAGCCAATTCTCTGAGGATGAATTATGTACGGATTTACTGGTTTTTTTGAAATGGGGGGATTCATACTCTTGTAGACATTGTGGCTATAAGAAGTATTGTTCCACCAAAAGATATGGAGAAAGGCGCTGTTGTAGTTGTGGTAAGC